>Ga0209638_1000003_pt1 | contig 190116 bp, 174 predicted proteins | sample BarGraNGADG00211_FD_184490 | JGI IMG/M metagenome (GOLD analysis project Ga0209638, IMG submission 184490) | Arctic peat soil microbial communities from Barrow, Alaska - Barrow Graham LP Ref core NGADG0002-211 (SPAdes) (version 2) | ecosystem: Environmental > Terrestrial > Soil > Wetlands >... | reverse complement strand
CCGCAACACACGCGGCCCGCCCGCCAGCCGTTGACAATCCTCAGTCAAGTCGATAGCGTACGCGGGTCGGAACGTATCCCGGCCCGGCCCCTGATTCGGCAACGAGATGTCCTCCAGCGCAGACGCCCAGGCCCGAGGCACGGCGTCGCCCACATCGCCGCGAACCCATGAAGACCGCCGCGGGCGGAGCTTGCCCTCGCGCCGCTCCCCGCACGTCTCCGTTCTCTGGTTCTGCCTCGCCACGCTGGCTGTCTTCGGCACGGCCTGGCCGTACGCCGAGGCCAGCATCGACATCCCTGCCTCTCACATCACGGTTCCGGCACTCACCGTGCCGGCCGGCACGCCAGGCGGAACGGACGAATCCACTGGCGACACCGGCCGGTACGCGGACGCGCGGCAGGAATCGGCAGGCGCATGCGTGATTCCCGACCGGTGGCGGCGGGGCTCGTCCGCTCCGCGCCTGGTGCGTTCGAGGCGTTCCTCGGGACGCCTGCTCGCGCCGCCCGAGGCGATCGCGACATCGCCGCGAGCCCGAACATCGCTTTCCTGCCTGACCTGGCTCGACGTTCCCATCGTCCACTTCGGAGTCATCCGCCATGCGACATCTGTGCCTGCTCGCGGGCCGCCGGCGAGATCGCCAGCTTGCCCGCCATACGTTCCTTCTCGTCTCGTGCCTGGTTGTTGTCGCCGCGCCGGCGGCCAGCCAGGATCCGGCGCAACCCCCTTCCGCCACGCCGTGGTACCAGGACCTCTCGTTCAACGGGCTCCTGTCCGCCTCCTACTCTGTTAACGTCAACCGCCCGGCCTCCCGCACCAACCAGTTCCGCGTCTTCGACTTCGACGACGCGAGCCTGAAGGTCGATGTTGTCGAACTCGTGTTCCAGAAGGGCGCCGCCCGCTCGAACGAGGTTGGATTTCGCATCGACCTGGCCGTGGGAGCCTCGATCCCCCGCGCCATCGCGTCGATCGGGATGTTCCGCGACGACAACGGGAAGGCCGGCGATATCGACGTGCACCAGGCCTTCATGACGTACGTGGCGCCGGCCGGGCGCGGCCTGAGGATCGACGTTGGCAAGTTCACCACCCACTTCGACTACGAGGTGATCGAGGGCTACGACGGGTACAACGACAACTTCTCCCACTCGTTCCTCTTCGGATACGCCGAGCCCGCGACACACACCGGCGTCCGCCTCAGCTACCCGCTCAGCGACACGGTCGGCGTCCAGTTCCACGTGGTGAACGGGTGGGACAACGTCCGCGACAACAACCGCGGCAAGTCGTTTGGCGCACAGCTCGCGTTCACACCCGGCGGCCGCGGCAGCTTCTTCGCGAACTACATGGTCGGGCCGGAGCAGACCGACAACAACTCGAACCTGCGCCAGTTGATCAATTTCGACGGAACCTTCAAGGCGAGCGCCCGCGTCACCCTGGCGTTCAACGCGGACGTCGGCCGCGAATCCGGGGTGCCGGGCGCGATGGCGGTGAACGGCGGGACGGCCTCCGTCGACGCCAACTGGAAAGGCCTCGCCGGTTACGCGCGGTTTACGGCATCGCCGAGGGTTGCGTTCATCCTCCGGGGCGAGGCATTCGACGATACCGACGGAGTCCGCACGGGCGTCGTCCAGGTGCTGAAGGCGCTGACGCTCACGCCTGAATTCCGCGTGCACCCGCGGTTCATCGTGCGCGGCGAGGTGCGCCACGACTGGTCGGACGCCGCCGTGTTCGAGACCCACGCCGGGGGGACGACATCCCGGCAGACCACCGTCGCCATCAACACCCTCTTCGTGTTCTGACAGCGCAAGCGCACTTACTGACAAGGAGCAACCATCATGCAGTGGGATACCGGGAATATCGGCTTCATGCTGGTGTCCACCAGCCTCGTGATGCTGATGACGCCAGGACTTGCGTTCTTCTACGGGGGCCTCGTCGGCCGGAAGAACGTGCTCTCTATCATGATCCAGAGCTTCGTCTCGATGGGTGTGACGACGGTGCTCTGGGCCATCTGCGGGTACTCGATGTGCTTCAGCGGCAGCTACGGCGACGCGGCCAACCCGGACATCCTGGGAATCATCGGGAACTTCAACCACGCCTTCCTGATGAACATGGGACCGACGACGCCGTTCCCGGCCTCGCCGACGATGCCACTGATCGTGTTCGTCGCCTACCAGATGATGTTCGCCCAGATCACGCCGGCGCTTATCACGGGCGCGTTCGCGAACCGGGTCAACTTCAAGGCCTACCTCGTGTTCCTTGTCGCGTGGCTGCTGTTCGTGTACTTCCCGTTCGCGCACATGGTATGGGGCGGCGGGATCCTGCAGAAGAGCGGCGTACTCGACTTCGCCGGCGGTATCGTCGTACATTGCATCGCGGGCATGGCAGCGCTGGCGTGCGTATTCTTCGTCGGCCGGCGACGCGTGCAGGACAAGGGGCCGCACAGCATCCCGCTCGTGGCGCTCGGCACCGGCCTCCTGTGGTTCGGGTGGTACGGATTCAACGCGGGGAGCGAGCTGAAGGTGGACCCGGTGACGGCGCTGGCCTTCCTGAACACCGACGTCGCCGCGTCGTTTGCCGCGATCACGTGGCTGATCATCGCGTGGATCATCGAGAAGAAGCCGAAGTTCGTCGGCCTGCTGACGGGGTCGATCGCCGGCCTCGCCGCCGTGACGCCGGCCGCCGGTTACGTGAGCACGGCGACGGCCATCCTCATCGGCATCATCGCGAGCATCGTCTGCTACTACGCGATCTGGCTGAAGAACAAGCTGGATTGGGACGATGCGCTCGACGTGTGGGGCGTGCACGGGGTCGGCGGAATCCTGGGCGTGATTTGCCTCGGGCTCTTCGCCTACAAAGCGGTCAACCCGGACGGCGGGACTGACGGCCTCCTTCACGGCAACCCGATGTTCTTCTTCAAGGAAGTCGGGTCGGTGATGGTCGCGGCCCTCTATGCGTTCGTGTTCACCTACATCATGCTGGTGATCATCGACAAGATCACGCCGGTGCGCCTGACGACGAGCGAGGAAGAAACGGGCCTCGACGAGGTACTGCACGGCGAGCAGGCCTATATTTAGTGTCCCGTACATGAGCCAGGGCCCGGGAGTGAACGCGTGCCCGGCGCAGGGACGGGGTACTCGACGACATCCACGAATCAGGGTCAGACGCGATGCACTAGAATGCGTACGCGATGCGGGGAACAGTGCTCGCGGGCGCCACGGAGGCCGGGGTGCGCCTCGAGGGAGAGCGGGGGACATTCTGATGGGGGAGGGCGTCCGCCACGCGGAGGCTTCAGGCGAACAGGTGTTTGTCCAGAAGACCGTGATCGATGCAATGATCGCCCACGCCCTGGAGGACGCGCCGCAGGAATGTTGCGGGTTGTTGCTCGGCGCCGGCCGGCGGATTGTGCGGGCGGTGCGGACGCGGAATGCACACGCCGGCACCACGCGCTACCTGATCAATCCTGAGGATCACTTTGCCGCAATCAGCGAGGCCCGGTCGCTGGGGCTGTCGATCGTCGGCGCCTATCATTCCCACCCGGCCTCGGCTCCAATCCCGTCACCGCGGGATCTCGAAGACGCGACCCACGATTTCTTCTACCTGATTGTGAGCCTCGTCGATCCCGGTGGGCCGGAGGTTCGGGCCTTCGAGTTGAAACAGGGGAACTGTCGACCCATCCGACTCGACACGACCCCGTCCCCGCGTTGTGGATGAACAGCGGCGTGACGTAAGATCGCCCGGCGTGTTTGCACTCATCCTCTTCCTCTCTCTACAGCACCCCGCTGCGGCTCCGGCGACAGCGCCCGCCAGCGGGAACGTGGTCGATGGTCACGGGGCCCCGACGGTCACCATTCCGCGCATCGAGGCCGTGATCGAGGTGGACGGGCGGCTGGACGAAGACGCGTGGGCGCGGGCGGCCCGCCTCACGGGCTTCTCGCAGTACCAGCCGGTGGACGGCCGCCCTGCCGAAGAACAGACCGAGGTGCTGGTGTGGTACTCGCCGACCGCGCTTCACTTCGGCATCATCGCCCACGACCGCGAGCCTGGGTCGATCCGTGCCACCGTCGCCGACCGCGACAACCTCGACCGTGACGACACCGTGACGATCTACCTCGACACCTTCAACGACCGGCGGCGGGCGTTCCTCTTCACGGTGAATCCGCTCGGCATGCAGCAGGACGGCGTGCAGACCGAGGGCGCCTTCAACGCCGGCACGATGTTCGGCGGCACGAGCGACAAGAATCCGGACTACCAGTGGGACTCGAAGGGCAGGCTCACCGACGACGGCTTCATCGTCGAGGTGCGGATCCCGTTCAAGAGCCTGCGCTACCCGGGAAGCGGCGCCCAGAAGTGGGGGCTGAACGTCCAGCGCAAGGTGCAGCGGACGGGCTACCAGGACACCTGGACCGACGTTCGGCGGGCGAGTTCCAGTTTCCTGGCGCAGTCGGGAGCCATCGATGGCCTTCACGACATGAAGCGCGGCGTGGTCACGGAGCTGCAGCCATTCGTGACCACGGCGAGCAACGGCACGGCGGTCCAGCCGGACAGATTCGTACGGGACAAAACGGACGTGAACCCCGGCCTCAACCTCCGGTTCGGGTTCACCAACCTCTCGATCGATGCCACGGTGAACCCGGATTTCAGCCAGGTCGAATCGGATGCCGGCCAGGTGACGGTCAACCAGCGGTTCGCCCTCTTCTACGCCGAGAAGAGGCCGTTCTTCCTCGAGGGGATCGAGCTGTTCTCAACCCCCAGCCAGCTCGTCTACACTCGCCAGATCGTGGCGCCGCTTGCCGGCGGCAAGGTCACCGGCAAGTTCGGACGCCTGAATGTCGCGTATCTCTCCGTGAAGGAGAAAGAAAGCGCCGGCGCCGCGATGTTCAATGTCGCGCGGGTGCGCGGAGACCTCGGCAAGAACTCCACGGTGGGGGTGACTTTCACGGATCGGACGGCCTCTGGCGATTTCAACCGCGTGGCGGCGGTCGATTCGCGGATTGTCTTTGCGAAGCTCTACTACGTCCAGGGCCAGGTCGGGCAGTCGTGGACCCAGGAAGCAGGCGTACGACGCGATGCGCCGATCTGGCTGGCCGAGTTCGACCGGACCGGGCGGGCGTGGGGGTTCAACTACAAGCTGACCGGGATAGGCGTTGGGTTCGGGGCCCGGGCCGGGTATGTGCCGCGCAACGACAACGTCGAGTTCCACTCGTCGAACCGGTTGTCCTGGTACGGGGCGCGCGGCGCGTTCATCGAGCAGTTCACCGCGTTCTTCGGGCCGTCGCGGATTTGGCGGTACTCCGACTTCGGTGATGCGTCGCCGATCGAAGGCAACGAGAACGTGAACCTTATTTTCAACCTGCGCGGCGGGTGGAATGCACGGGGCTCGATCAGCCGGGACTTCGTGAGGTTCGATCCGCGCGACTATCAGTCGTACGAAGGGCAGACGCCGGCAGGGCCGGTGCCCTTTGTCGCGCCCGATGAGCTGGCCGGGCTGTTCAGCGCCGGCATCACCGTGACGACACCGACGTTTCGCATGTTCGACGCGTCAGTCGAGGCGCACCACAACTCGGTGGTCATCTTCCCCGAGGCGTCCGAAGGCCGCGAGGCGCTGCTGGTGGGCAGCGTCAGCCTGCGGCCGACCGGCTCGATCCGCGTCGAGGGAAGCACCACCTATTCGCACATCTCGAGAGCCCGCGACGCGAGCGAGTTCGCGCGGACGATCATCCCGCGGCTGAAACTGGAATACCAGCCGACGCGCGCCCTGTTCTTCCGGGTGGTTGGCGAGTATCGCTCGCAGCGCCAGGCGGCCCTGATCGACCCGGTAACGGCGCGGCCGCTGCTGCGCAACGGCCAGCTCGAGGGTCCGTCCAGCTTCAACGGCCTTAGAATGGACTGCCTCGTCTCGTACGAGCCGACGCCTGGCACGGTGGCCTTCTTCGGCTACGGCAGCTCGCTCGAGACCGACCGGATGCTCAGCCTCTCCGACCTGCGACGCCAGGGCGACGGTTTCTTCATCAAGCTCGCGTATCTCTTCAGGCGATAGCGCGCGCGTGTCCCGCCAGCGCGGCGAGGCGTCACTTCGCCACGACGGACAGCGCAATGAGCGGGTTGCGCCCGCGCCGCTCGAGCGAGTAGGTCACGCCACGCGGAATGACGACGAATGACCCGGCATCGAGCAGCTGCTCGCGCCCCTTCGCGCGCATCACGCCTCCACCCGCGATTACGTAGAGCATCTCGTCGGCGTCCGCCCGCACCCGCTCCTTGATCGGATCGCGCACCTGGACGACGCTGGCCGTCGTCACGAGTGTGCGCCCGACGACCGTCTCTTTCTGGGGCTCGTTCCCGCCTACCAGGTTCTTCTCGATCCAGTCTGGCAGGGCGATCAGTGCCACGGTGGCGTTCGGGTCCGGCGCGATGGTCGTCGCCTCGCGTGTCGCCGTCGGCGCGGGTGACGGTGGAGGCTCGACCGGCCTGGGCGACGCGCGGTCGAGCGTCACGTCCACCTCGACGGGCGGCCCGGCCTTGATCGCCACCTCGCGCTCGAGCGTGATGAAGTCGGGCGACTCGAGGCGAATCCGGTACGTGCCGGCCTTGAGCGCCTGCACCTTGAGCCCGCCATCGCGCCCGGTCGTCCCTTCGCGCGAGACGGGCCCGGCCATGATCACGTGCACGTCGGGGATCGCCGTGCCAGACGCGTCGGTCACCATGAGGGCGATCGAGGCGCGAGCCGCGGCAGGCGCCTGAGCACGCGGCGCCGGCACGGTCGCTGCCCGTGGAGGCGTCTGTGCAGGAGGATTCGTCGGTGGCGCCTGCGCGCCTGCCCGACCCGCGCTGGCCAACAGGAGGCCAGTGACGGCAATCAACGCTCGTACTCTCATCATCATCATCATCTCTCATGACCCGGCCGAGCCGGAACCAAAGAGGCTCGGCCGGCTTAGTAGCAGTCCACTCGTTTGATTGTAGTCCGCTCCCCCGCCGGCTGTCGCGCTCGGCGCCACGGCCGGGCTTGACCGATTTCAACCACGAAGCTCACTAGACGTCTTCCAGGGCCGAGATCGTAACGGTTGAAGCATGTTTCTGTGGTCTTGGTGTTCTCTGTGGTTGTCATTCGTGAACTTTGAGCCACTCGTCTTGACAGGTTCCCGCCCGTCAGCACACGATGCTGGACGATGCTTTCGTCGGTTCGCGTTTTTGCTCCAGCCAGCGCCAGCAACCTCGGACCCGGCTTCGATGTCCTCGGCCTCGCCCTCGGCAGACCCGGCGACATCGTGGACGCCGAACTGGCGGATGCGCCGGGTGTGGAAATCGTCGAGGTGACTGGCGACGGCGGACTCCTCACTACAAATCCGGCGCAGAATGTCGCCGGAGTCGCTGCGCAGTCCGTCCTGTCGCACCTCGTGGCCACAAGCCACGGCGGCTCTGGTGCGGGTCTCCTCGATCGGCCGGGCGTGCGTCTTCGCGTGCACAAGCAGATGCCGCTCGCGAGCGGCCTCGGCAGTTCCGCTGCGAGCAGCGTGGCGGGCGCGATGGCCGTCAACGAGCTGTTCGGTCGGCCGCTGACGAGGCGCGAATTGCTGCAACATGCGCTCGCCGGCGAACGCACCGCCTCGGGTTCCACGCACGCCGACAACGCCGCCCCGAGCCTGCTGGGCGGCTTCATCCTCATCCGCGGGTACGACCCGCTAGAAGTGCTCGACCTCCCGGTGCCTCCCTCGCTGCGCGTGGTCGTCGTCCACCCGCATTGTCGCGTGGAGACGGCGAAGGCGCGGGCTCTGCTTCGCGGCCATGGGTTCCCGATCGAACAGGCGGTCGCCAACCTTGGCAACCTGGGGGCCTTGATTGTCGGGCTGTATCGCGAAGATTTGGAACTGGTGGGGCGCAGCATCGAGGACAGGCTGGTCGAGCCGTTGAGGATGTCGTTGATTCCCGGCTACCGGCAGGTCAAGGAGGCCGCCCGGAGGGCGGGCGCGCTCGGATGCTCCATCTCCGGCTCGGGGCCGTCGGTGTTCGCCTTCACCGACAGCGATGCCGCCGCCGCCCGAGTCGCCGCCGCCATGCGCGAGGCCTTCCGCGAGGCGGCCGGCCTGGAAAGCGACACCTTCGTCGGCCCCGTCAACACCACCGGGGCCTGCCGGATCGAGTAGACCATGATTCTCGGCAGCACACGCCGCTCCGCCCCTCCTGTCAGCTTCCGGGACGCGCTCCTGCGGGGCCTCGCGCCCGACGGCGGCCTCTACCTTCCCACGTCATGGCCCTCGGTGCCCTCCGACGTCATCTCGTCCTGGCGGGGGCTTCCCATCGGGGAGATCGCGGTCCGAGTGCTCACCCATCTCGTCGGTGAGGAGTTCGACCGCACGGCGTTCGCCGATCTCGTGCGCGACGCGTTCGACTTTCCGGCGCCAACTGTCCCGCTCGACGATGGTGTCTCGGTGCTCGAGCTGTTTCACGGCCCCACGCTCGCTTTCAAGGATTTTGGCGCGCGCTTCCTGGCGCGCATCTTCGGCTACCTGCTCGACGAGCGTGGCGACCACGCCACGATTCTCGTCGCCACGTCGGGCGACACGGGGAGCGCCGTCGCCCAGGGGTTTTTCGGGGTGCCGCGCGTGCAGGTCGTCGTGCTCTACCCGGGCGGCAAGGTGTCGCGATTCCAGGAAGCGCAGATGGCGACGCTCGGCGGCAACATCAGGGCGCTGCGGGTGCCGGGGACGTTCGACGACTGCCAGCGCCTCGTCAAGCGCGCCTTCCTGGACGATTCGCTCGCGGGGCTGCACCTCTCGTCGGCCAATTCGATCAACATCGGGCGGCTGCTGCCGCAGACGGTCTACTACTTCGCCAGCTGGCTGGCCGTCGGCGGGATCGACGCCGGGGATGTCGTGTTCTCCGTTCCGAGCGGCAACCTGGGCAACCTCACCGCCGGCGTGATCGCCCAGCGGCTGGGCCTCCCGGTCGGCCGGTTCGTCGCCGCCTGCAATACCAACGACGTGCTGCCGGAGTACCTGACGACGGGCGCGTATCGCGCGAGGCCGGCCACGCCAACCCTGTCGAATGCGATGGATGTGGGTGACCCGAGCAACTTCCCGCGACTTGCGCAGGTGCACGGCGAGGCGCTTGCAGCGCTGCGCGCCAACATCCTCGGCGTGTCGGTGAGCGAAGACGACACGCGGCGGACCATCGGCGAGACGTATCGAACCAGGCGTTACGTGCTGGATCCGCACGGCGCGGTGGGAGTCGCCGCGGCGGTCCGGGTGCAGAAGGAGACGGGCGAGCGGCGGCCGATCATCGCGCTCGCGACGGCGCACCCGGCCAAGTTCGGCGATGTGATTCGGGAGGAGTTGGGGTTCGATCCGGCGCTGCCGGAGCCGTGGCGCGACTGGGCGTCGCGTCCCGTCAAGGCCCACGACCTGCCGGACGTCAGCTACGCAACGTTCCGGGCGTACCTGCTGCAGTAGAGAACGACGGCTCGGCGGCTGCCGTCCGCCGGACTCAGGACGACGACTTGGCCAGATGGGTGACCGTGACCTGGTAGCCGAGCGTGAAGTCGGTCGCGAACGGTCCCGGATCCCACACCTTCACGCACAAGTCCGTCTCGACAGACGCCGTTCCGGTCATGACGGTCGCTGGCGCCGCTGTCGTAGACGCAAGCACCAGCGTGCACGTGATGCCGTCCCACATCCCAAGGCCGAGGCCGAGGGGCGGATAGAGCGTGGAGGGGTCCAGCGAGACGAGCGTGAGCGTCACGACCCCGGGCATCGTGTGGAACGTGTGCACCTTGGTGTCACCCGAGACGAGCGAACCGTTGAACGTCTCGGTCGCGGACACGGTGGTGGACGTCGTGGTGGTCGTCGTCGTCGTGGTCGTGCTCGTAGTCGGTGTTGGCGTGGTGGGCGACCCGCACGCCGACATCAGCGCGGCAAGGGGCAGCACGAACACGAGCGGGCGAAGAGCGGATCGGATCATTCCTGGCTCCAGAATCAATACGTCGGCCGGCAACAGTGCCGGAAGCTAGTGTAGCCTACCCAGCACAAGTCGTGCCAGACAGACTCCGGGGAAACTCTTAGGGATCCAGCGGTTCAGCACGAAGATCGCAATGCCCTCGCTGCCGCGCGCGTCTCCTGTGGGTGAGGCGTGCCACCTCGACGGGACAGGGCCGTCCGCGCACGGTGGGACGCCACGCCGGCTACCCGGTGGTCCCCCGCCTGGTGTTTCTCGTAGACCACCTTGCCGGCGACCATTGTCATGGCCACCTTCAGATCGCGAATTGCCTCGGGCGCCACCTTGAACGGGTCGCCCGACAGCAGGACGAGGTCGGCGAGCTTCCCGGCGGTGATCGAGCCTTTGTCCTTCTCCTTGAACTCGGCGTACGCCGCGCCCATCGTATAGGCCTCGAGCGCCTGGGCCACGGTCACCTTCTGTTCCGGCACCCACCCGCCCGGCTGCTTCCCGTCGAGGGTCGCCCTGGTGACCGCCGCATAGACGGCCTGCAGCGGGTCGAGGGGCGCCACCGGCCAGTCAGTCCCGAACGCCAGGCGCACCTTGTGGTCGAGGAAGGACCGGAACGCATAGGTCGTCTTCGCGCGCTCGGCGCCGATCCGCTTCTCGGCCCACTTCCCGTCGTCGATGGCATGATACGGCTGCACCGAGGCGATGACGCCAAGCCGCGCGTACCGTTCGAAGTCCTTCGGCGCCACGTGCTGCGAGTGCTCGATGCGCGGCCGGCGATCGCGCTGGCCATTCGTCTTCTCCACGTCCGCGAAGAGGTCGAGCACCATCGAAATCGCCTGGTCGCCGATGGCGTGGATGCACAGCTGCTCGCCGGCCTTATCGATCGACACGAGTCGCCCGCGCATCTCCTCGATCGGCTGCATTTCGTCGGCGAGTAGTCCACGCGACGACGGCTCGTCGGTGTAGGGCTCGAAGAAATAGGCGGTCGTCGAGCCGAGCGATCCGTCGGCGAACCCTTTCGCACCGCTCACCTCCAGGAACGCGAGCGCCTTGTTCCGCACCGGTCCGGCGGCCAACTGTTTCGCCAGCGCGACCTCCGCAGGCACGGCCCTGATCCGCGTCGTCAACTCGCCCCTTGCGGCGAGCGTCCCGTAGGTGGCGACATCGTCGGGGTCAGGCCCCATGTCCTGCACGCTCGTCACACCCAACGAGGCCATATGGCCGAGCGCCCGCTTCAGCGTCCGCACCCGCTGCTCTGGTGTCGGTGCCGGGATGATCTTGAAGACGTAGGCCTGCGCCGAGTCCTTCAGGATCCCGGTCGGGTTCCCGCTGGCGTCGCGCACGATGAGGCCGCCCGGCGGGTCCGGCGTCTTCGCCGTGACGCCCGCCAACCGCAAGGCCAACGAGTTGGCCAGCGACATGTGCTCGTCGTAGCGGTGCACGAACACCGGCGTGTCAGGCGTCAGCGCGTCCACCAGCCCGCGTGTCGGGAGCGGGGCGCCGGGCCACTGCTGCTCGTCCCAGTTTCCGCCAAGGATCCACTCTCCCCTGGCCGTGGCGCGCGCGCGCTCACCGATCCGCCGCGCGAACTCGGCCGGCGTCGCGGCGTCCTTCAGATCCACGCTGTCGAGTTGAGCTCCCCCCGTCATCAGGTGGATGTGCGCGTCGTTGAATCCGGGCATCAGGAACCGGCCGGCCCCATCCACCACGCGCGTCGTCGTCCCACGCATGCGCTCGATCTCCGCCCGCGTGCCGACTTCGACAATCCGATCGCCTCTCACCGCGACCGCCTCGGCTTCGGGTTTTGCCGCATCGACGGTCCAGACACGCGCGTTGACGACGATCAGGTCGGCAGACGGCCCCCTCGGGGATCCGCCGCACGACACGGCGCCTGTCGCCGCACAGAGGACGCCGGCCACACCCACCATGTGACGCACCTTTCGCATACGATTTCTTTTCCCCAACGTCGAAGACTTCGCGAGTAAGGGACTAAGAGAGGAATTGCGCATCGTCCTCGGATTATAATCCTTGCCCGGAGGAACCGATGAGAAAGCGAGTCGTCGTCGCCCTGGCAGCGTTGTTCGCGACCCTCGCGGGACCCGCGCTCGCCCAGCAACAACCGGTCCGTGCGCGCGACGGCATGGTCGTGTCGCAGAACGAACTGGCCTCGCAGGCCGGCGCGCAGGCACTGCGCGAGGGCGGAACGGCCATCGACGCGGCCATCGCCACGGCATTCGTCCTGGCCGTGACGCACCCGACGGCCGGCAACATCGGCGGAGGCGGCTTCATCCTGTTCCGGCCGGCCACGGGCGCCCCGGAGGCATACGATTTCCGCGAGATGGCGCCGGCGAAGGCCACGCCGACGATGTTCATCAAGGACGGCAAGTACAGCTCGGACCTCCACCACGACAGCTACCTGTCGGTGGGCGTGCCTGGCACCGTGGCCGGACTGCACCTGGCGTGGGAGGAGCACGGCAAGCTGCCGTGGAAGCGGCTGGTGGAACCGGCCGTTGTCCTCGCCCGCGATGGCTTCCGCGTCACGGAGGGACTGGCCCGGTCGCTTCGCTCGGTGCTCAAGTCGATGGCGCCCTACCCCGCCTCGGTCGCGCAGTTCTCGAAGAGCGGAACGCCGTATGAAGCCGGCGACATCCTCGAGCAGCCCGACCTGGCGCGGACGCTGCGGCGAGTCGCCGACCAGGGGCCGGCGGGCTTCTACCAGGGCGAAACGGCGGCGCTGATCGAAAAGGATATGGCGGCACACGGCGGACTGATCACCCGAGCCGACCTGCAGGCGTACCAGCCGAAGAAGCGCACGCCCCTCACCGGTAGCTACCGCGGCTACGACATCGTGGCGATGCCCCCCATCAGCTCTGGAGGCGTCGGCTTGATCCAGCAGTTGAACATCCTCGAGGGCTACGACCTGAAGTCGATGGGGTTCCGGTCCGCGGTGAGCACGCACGCGATCATCGAAGCCATGCGCCGCTCGTTTGCTGATCGCGCGCGCCACCTCGGCGATCCGGATTTCGTGTCGGACATGCCCGTGGCCAGGCTGACGTCCAAGGAATACGCGGCCTCGCTGCGGCGGACGATCTCGACGACGCGTGCCTCCACGTCGTCACCGACCAGCTTCGAGTGGCCCGTTGAGAGCGATGAGACCACCCATCTCTCCGTGGTCGATCGCGACCGGAACGCGGTGTCGCTCACATACACGCTGGAAGCCGGCTACGGCTCGAAGATCGTCGTCGCCGGCGGCGGGTTCCTGCTCAACAACGAGATGGGCGACTTCAACGCCGGCCCGGGGCTCACCACCGCAGAAGGGCTGATCGGCACCGATCCGAACCTGGCGGCGCCGGGCAAGCGAATGCTGTCGAGCATGACGCCCACCATCCTCGCCAAGGACGGCAAGCTGTTCATGGTCACGGGCAGCCCCGGCGGCCGGACGATCATCAACACCGTGGTGCAGACCGTGCTGAACGTGATCGACTACGGCATGAACGCGCAGGAAGCGGTGGATGCGCCGCGGTTGCATCACCAGTGGCTGCCCGATCGGACCGACTACGAACGATTCGGCTTGTCCCCTGACACCGTGAAGATCCTGGCAGGGATGGGGCACGTGCTGCGGGCCGGCGGCGCGCAGGGCGTGGCGGAGGTGATCGTGGTCGACCCGCGCGACGACAGCCTGCAGGGAGCCTCGGATCGCCGCGCAGCCGACGGAGCCGCGGTCGGCATCGGCAAGTAGGCAGTCGATTCGATCAACACGAAGTCGTCCCGGGAGCACTGTGCTATCCTGAGCCCGAATGGTGGCGATTGAGGACGTTTGCGACGATGAGTGGGCGGAATGGTATCGGCTGACGCCGCAGGAGCGGTGGGACTGCAGCCAGGCACTCTGGCCGACTTTTCTGGCGCTGGGAGGCACGCTTGACGCCGAGCCCGATACAGAAAGTCCTTTCTTCGATGCGGACACATGACGTCCGCTGCCTCTTGATGGGCGGCCAGGCGTGCGTGTTCTACGGCGCAGCGGAGTTTAGCCGCGATACCGACCTCGCCATCCTGTCATCCCCGGAGAACCTCGAGGCCAGACGGCCGATAGTCTCTTGTGCCCAACCCCTTCCACGCCCGGGCGGGATCACCCCAGCGCCGCCATGAACCGCTGCTTGATGTACACGCAGTCGAGCGGCGGCTTCGCGGTCGGCGCAGATTCCTTCACCTTGACCACAATCACCCACGGACCGGGATTCGTCCGGCTCGCGTCGAGGACAGCCTCGAGACCCGCCGGATCACGCACGGTCGCCGTCCGCGCGACGCCCATCGCCCTCGCAGCCGCTTCCAGGTCGGCGCCGCGGGCCGTTGCCGTCTGCTGACCACCTGTCGTTCCGTACTGGCCATTGTCCAGCACGAAGACGAGCAGCTTCGGCGACGAGCAGGCGGCGATGGTGGCCAGGCTCCCGAGATTCATCAGCAGCGAACCGTCGCCGTCGAGCGCGACGACTCGCCGTTCCGGACGCGCGAGCGCCAGGCCCAGCGCGATGGAACTCGTGAGCCCCATGCTGCCCCACGTGTAGAAATTGAGCGGGCGGTCGCCGGCGGCAAACAGCTCGTAGGCCGGATGGCCCAGACTGACAACGACCGGTTCGTCGGTGAACGCGCGGCTCAGGAGGGCTATCGCGTCGGAGCGGTTCATGCGCGGCCTCCTTCGACCGGGACCGTGAGCCGGCGGGGCAGCAGGCACGCGACCGGGACGCGCGTGCCGAACGCCAGGTTGGCGAGGGCCAGGACGATGTCGCGCGACTCGTCCCCGCGCTCGATCGACAGGTGCTGGACGCCCAGCGCGTCGAGGACGGGAACCACCGCGCGCCCCATCGGCACCTGGGCCCAGTTCCACTCGCCCGGATCCCCCCGCATGCTGATGACCATCACGACCGGAATCTGGTAAGCAACGAGCAGCGAACCCACCGCGTTCAGCGCATTCCCGACGCCGCTCGACTGCATGAGCAGGGCTGGCCTCGCCCCGCCGAGGTGGAGGCCCGCCGCAATGCCAACCGCTTCCTCCTCTCGGGTCGCCAGCGTGGCTCGAACGGCCGGGTGATCGCGCCCGAGCGCCGCCAGGATGTGCGACAGCGGGTTGTCGGGGACGTAGACGACCTCGCGGCACCCGCCGGCCCACAGGCCGTCGGAGACGCCGATCGCCCAGCGGGGAACGACGGAGCCCGGCGATCTGTCACGGGCGTTGCCAGCGGCCTGATCAGTCATTGGGCGGGACCTCTCGGAGGCCGCTAGGGTATCACGACGGCGGTCCAAGGACGCGGGCGAAAGGCCGATGTGCGAAAGGACGGTGTGGCGGAATGACTTGGAGCCCCGTTCCGATCTACTACCCTGTCGCATGCTCGAGGCTCACTGCCCGAAGTCCCCTGCCGGCATCACGCTCGCCGGCCTGGTCGCCCTCTTCTGCGGATGCACCGTCGCCGCCGGTGCCGTCGCCCCGGCCGAGAAGCCGATCGACATCGTGGTGGCCAGGGACGGGTCCGGCCAGTTCCGCACCGTGCAGGAGGCCGTCATGTCGGTGCCGGCCGGCACGCCGGAGACGCCGGTGGTCATCCACATCAAGCCGGGTGTCTACAAAGAACTGATCTACGTGCAGCGGGAGAAACGGTGTTTCAGGTTCGTCGGCGAGAATCCCGAGACGACGGTTCTCACGTTCGATCTGAACGCCAACCTCATCGGCCTGGACGGAAAGCCGATCGGCACCTTCCGCACGCCGTCCACCGTCATCGACGCCGACGACTTCACGGCGGAGAATATCACCTTCGAGAATTCGGCCGGTCCCGTCGGCCAGGCGCTCGCCATTCGCGTGGATGGTGACCGCGCGACGTTCAGGAACTGCCGTTTTCTCGGATGGCAGGACACGGTATTCCTCAATCGCGGCCGCCACTACTTCGAGAACTGCTACATCGAGGGGCACGTGGACTTTATCTTTGGCGGCGCAACCGCCTGGTTCGAGAAGTGTCGGATCCACTGCCGCAGGGATGGCTATATCACCGCGGCTTCCACGCCGGAGAGTGCGCCGCATGGCTTCGTATTCTCCCGTTGCCGCATCACGGGAGAGCCAGGCGCGAAGACGTATCTCGGAAGGCCGTGGCGCGCGTATTCGGCGGTGACCTACCTCGAGACGGAGATGTCGGTCGTCGTGCGGCCGGAAGGCTGGCACAACTGGAACCTGCCGGAGCGCGAGAAGACGTCGCGCTACCGCGAGTACCGGAGCGTCGGCGAGAGCGCCAGGCCCGATGCGCGCGTCGCCTGGTCGCGGCAACTGACCGACAAGGAAGCGAACGGGTTCACTGTAGACCGGGTCCTCGGTGGTTCCGACGGCTGGACCCCCTTGAAGAGCCAGGCGCGGTAGACGCCGTTCGTCCCGTTCCCGGTCTCCGCTACGGTGTCCGCTCAATGACACGGCATCCGACCGACGATGCATCCCGCCCGCCACATCGGCACATCCCTTGCTGTCTTCACCCCTCGTGCTCTTCTCGTTGTCACCCGACGCTGACACTCGTCCGTTTTCTGCCCCCTTGTCCAACCCCGGGAGCCAGTCATGATTCAACGTTTCACCGGTCGCCACCTTCCTCGCGGTGTCGCGGCAGGGGCCGCTTGTATCGCGGCCTTCCTCGTATCGACCACGCTCGGCGCCGCGTCGAAAGCGAAGTTCACCAGCGAATGGGCGGCGACACCAATTACCGTCGATGGCGCGAATACCGAGTGGCCCACGTTGTTGTCCTTCGCCAAGGACATCCGGATCTCGATTGCCGTCCGGAATGACGAGCAGAACCTGTACGTCGCGCTGATCACCAGCGACACCACGACAGCGCTCCAGGTGCTCCGCGATGGTCTCATCGTCTGGCTCGACGCCGAGGGGGGATCCAAGAAGCGGTTCGGGATCAAATACCCGGTCTCAGCCGAGCCCGGTCCGCCGCCCAACGCCGGCCAGGGGCGCGACGGCGCCGGCAGCGGTCAGCGCGGCCGCCCGGACGGATCGGGCGGACAGGAGGGAGACGGCGCTCGCGGATACGGCATGCCCGGCGGACAGCCGCGGGACGCGGAAGGCATGTGGAAACAAGCCCTGTCCGATGGACGGCTGAACAGGGCGGAGCTCCTGGGCCCGGGCAAGGACGACGTGAGGGTGCTGATGCTCGAATTCTCCACGTCGATTCGTGCGAGGCTCGGCCGCTCTGACGGCATGCTGATCTACGAACTGGCCGTCCCGCTCGGCAAGACGCAAGAGCTACCCGACGGTCTCGGAGTGCGCCCAGGCGCCATCGTTGGCATCGGCCTCGAGACGCCTGAGCGGAACACGTCGATGCGCGGCCCTGGCGGCGGCAGGGGGGGATCCGGTGGCGGGCGGGGCGGCGGCATGGGCGGAACCGGTGGCGGGCGGGGCGGCCGCATGGGCGGTTCCGGTGGCGGGAGGGGCGGCGGTATGGGTGGCCCCGGCGGCGGCATGGGCGGGCCGGGTGGAGCATTCGGGCAACAGCAGAAAGCGCTCAAAGCCTGGACGAGCGTGCAGTTGGCGACGCCACCCACCTCGCGATAGTCGAAGGTCGTCCAGCGAAGCTCCGCCTCAAACCGCCGAGACTCGCGGGCCGACCGTGGCGGATCTTGTCGGGACGTTCATCGACGATGATGGCCTCAGGCTGGCCGCCGAGCGCGGAACCTACTTCGATCCGAACATCGGCCTGGTGAAGCAGAACTACCTCGAGAACCGCCCGAGATACCAGGGCATCGGCAACTACAACGTCGAGGAACTGGTCTACCGCGTCCAGCGGGGTGGCCAGGACGCCGCGTCAGCCATCGTCTCGATCTGGTAAGCGCTCCAGGGAATCGTCAGTCGGTTGCAGGCGCGGTCGCGGGCTTATACTTGAATTGTATGCTGAGACATCTGTGTCACGTCGCTTCACTCATCACACTACTTCCGTTATTGGTTGCATGCTCGTCTCCCGGTAGCAGCCCCGACGGCGCGGCCGGTGGGGGCCTCTCTGGCCGTGGAGGAGGACGTGGGGCTGGCGGCCCCGTGCCCGTCCTGACCGCGAGCGTCGAGCAGAGGTCCATGCCTGTCACCCTTCCGGCCGTCGGGACCGTCGAGGCGATCTCCAGTGTGCAGATTCGGGCACAGGTCACCGGACAGCTGAGCGCCATTCACTTCACGGAAGGCCAGGACGTCCAGAAAGGGCAGCCCCTTTTCAGCCTCGATCCCCGGCCGTTCCAAGCGGCCCTGCAGCAGGCGGAAGCGGTCCTGGCCCGTGATGCCGCCACGCTGCAGAACGCGCAGGCCCAGCAGGCGCGCGCCGACAACCTGTTCCAGCGCGGGCTGATCCCGCGCGACCAGTACGAAAGCCAGCGCGCCAGCGCCGCGGCCCTGGTTGCCACCGTGGCGGCTGACGCGGCCGCCATCGAGAGCGCCCGGTTGAATCTTCAGTATGCGGACATCCGCGCGCCGATCAGCGGACGAACTGGAACACTGGGTGTACACGCGGGAGACCTGGTCCGGGCGAACGACACGATCCCGCTGATCGTCATCAACCAGCTGTCACCGGTGTACGTGACCTTCTCGGTCCCGGGGAGGTACCTGACAGACATTCGCCGCTACCAGGCACGGACGCCGCTCTCGGTCACCGCGATCGCGTCGACAGGCTCGACCCCGAACGCTCCTGCCGCCGGGAACGCTGGTTCCACACCGCAAGCGAGTGGCGTAGGGAGTGGAGGCGTCGTCAGTTTCATCGATAACACGGTGGACCCGACGACGGGAACGATCCGATTGAAGGGAACCTTCGCGAACAGCGATCGCCGGTTGTGGCCGGGCGCATTCATGCAGGTGACGCTCCAGCTGACAACGGACACCAACGCTCTGGTGGTGCCGGCCATCGCTGTGCAGGCGTCGCAGGACGGGCAGTACGTCTACGTCGTCAAGTCGGACCGCACGGTCGAGATGCGAACCGTCAGGACCGACCGGCAGCAAGGCGACCAGGTCGTGATCGCCGAGGGAGTTTCCGCCGGCGAGGTGGTGGTGACGGACGGCCAGCTTCGCCTGACGCCTGGCGCCCGCGTCTCGGAACGCGGCGAGGCCGGCGGCGGCCGCGGCCCGGGAGCGGGCCGCAGCGGGAACCAGGGGAACGAGAACGGCGGCCGGCGGAGTGACCGGTAGCCTGAGGACATCATGAATTTCGCGGAACCCTTCATCCGTCGCCCGGTGGCGACCACGCTGCTCGTGCTCTCGATCTTGATCTTTGGCGTGATGGGATACCGGCTTCTGCCGGTAAACGACCTGCCCACCATCGACTTCCCGACGATCCAGGTGAGTGCGAGCCTGCCGGGCGCCAGCCCGGAAACGATGGCGGCCTCGGTCGCGACGCCGCTCGAGAAGCAGTTCTCCACGATCGCCGGCGTCAGCTCCATCAGCTCCAGCAACTCGCAAGGCAGCACCAGCATCACGCTCCAGTTCGACCTGAGCCGCTCAATCGACGCGGCGGCCCAGGACGTGCAGTCGATGATCGCGCGCGCCCAGCGCCAGCTGCCGCCGGGAATGCCCTCGCCACCGTCGTTCCAGAAGGTCAATCCCGCCGATTCCCCGGTCCTGTTCCTCACGCTGAGTTCGCCCACTCTGCCCCTGTCGCAGCTCGATCGGTACGCGCAGAACCTTCTCGCGCAGCGCCTCTCGATGGTCACCGGCGTGGCGCAGGTGAGCGTGTTCGGGTCGCAGAAGTACGCGGTGCGCGTGGACGTCGATCCTCTGCAGCTCGCGTCGAGGCAAATCGGCATCGACCAGGTGGCGCAGGCGATCTCGTCAGCGAACGTCAACCGTCCGACGGGGACGCTCTACGGCCCCGACCGTAACTTCGTGATCCAGGCGTCGGGGCAGCTGCTGAAAGCCGCGGCGTACGAGTCGATCGTGGTCGCCTATCGGAACGGCAGCCCGATCCGACTGAATGAGATCGCGCACGTCTACGACGGCGTCGAGAACGAACGCAACGCGGGCTGGTACAACGGTTCCCGCACGATCTATCTCGCCATCCAGCGGCAGCCCGGCACCAACACCATCGAGGTCGTGGACCGCATCAAGGCGCTGCTGCCCCAACTGGGGCAGCAGCTTCCCGCCTCGGTCCAGCTCAGGGTCCGGAGCGATCGGTCGGTGCCGATCCGCGAGTCGGTGGACGACGTGAAGTTCACGCTGCAGATCACCGTCTGCCTCGTGGTTCTCGTGATCTTCCTGTTCCTGCGCAACGTATCGGCGACAATCATCCCCAGTCTCGCGCTGCCCTTCTCGATCGTCGGCACGTTCGCCGTGATGTACGTGCTCGGCTACAGCCTCGACAACCTGTCGCTGATGGCGCTGACCCTCTCGGTCGGGTTCGTGGTGGACGACGCCATCGTCATGCTGGAGAACATCGTCCGGCACATGGAGATGGGCAAAACGCGGCTGCAGGCGGCGCTCGACGGTTCGAAGGAGATCGCGTTCACCATCATCTCGATGACGCTGTCGCTCGCCGCTGTCTTCATTCCCGTGCTCTTCATGGGCGGGGTGGTCGGTCGGCTGATGCACGAGTTCGCGGTGACGATCGGCGCGGCGATTCTCGTGTCCGGCCTCGTGTCGCTCACGCTGACGCCGATGCTCTGCAGCCGGTTCCTGAAGGCGCCTCACGCGATTCGGCATGGGCAGTTCTACAACGCGATGGAGAAGGGGTTCGACGGCTGGCTGCGGGGTTACTCGTGGTCGCTGCGACAGACCATTCGCTTCAAGGGCACGACCATGGTGGTGTCGGGGCTCGTGCTCGCCGGCACGGTGTATCTGTTCACGATCATCCCGATGGGATTCATCCCCAGCGTGGACACCGGCCAGTTGAGCGGTCAGATCGAGACCATTCAGGGCCTCGGCTTCGAGGCCACCGTCGCCCGCGTCAAAGACGTGATGAACCTGCTGGCGCGCGACCCCAACATCGCCGGCTACACGGCGAATGTCTCCGGGTCGGGAGGTCGCCTGAACGTGGATCTCAAGCCGCGCGGACAGCGGGCGCTCGACGCCGACCGGGTGATCGAGGACCTGCGCCCGAAGTTCGCCCGCATCCCGGGCATCCGGGTCTTCCTGACGAATCCGCCGGCCATCCGCATCGGCGGCATGATGACGCGCAGCCAATACCAGTACGCGCTGCAGGACCCCGACACCGACGAGCTGTACCGCGCGGCGCCGCGATTCGAAGCCGCGCTCCGTACGGTCGAGGGCCTGGAGGACGTGACGTCCGACCTGCAGATTCGCAACCCCCAGGTCACCGTCAATCTCGACCGCGATCAGATCGCAGCCCAGGGCCTCACCGTGGACGATGTGGAACTGGCGCTGACGTCGGCGTACGGGTCGCGGCAGGTGTCGCAGATCTTCGCGGCGGACGATCAGTACCAGGTCATCCTCCAGGTCGACCCGCAATACCAGCATGACCCGGCCGCTCTCTCGATGCTGTACGTGCAGTCGGCCACGACCGGCAACCTCGCGCCCCTCTCGACGGTCGTCACGACCCGTCAGACGGTCGGACCGCTATCGGTCAACCACACCGGCCAGTTGCCGTCGGTGACGCTGTCGTTCAACCTCCGGCCAGGGGTCGCGCTTGGTGACGCCGTGGCCGGCGTACAGGCGGTGGCGCGCGATACGCTGCCGGCGACGGTGTCGGGCAGCTTCCAGGGAACGGCGCAGGCGTTCCAGGATTCGATGACCGGTCTGGGCTGGGTGCTCGCGCTCGCGATCTTCGTGATCTACGTGGTGCTCGGCATTCTCTACGAGAGCTTCATCCACCCGATCACGATTCTCTCCGGGCTTCCCTCGGCGGGCTTCGGCGCGCTCCTCACGCTGCTGCTGTTCCACCACGACCTGAACATCTACGCCTTCGTCGGCATCATCATGCTGGTGGGCCTGGTGAAGAAGAACGGCATCATCATGATCGACTTCGCGATCGAGGTACGGCGCCGGGACAACCTGAGCGCGGCCGATGCCATCTACGAAGCGTGCCGCGTCCGGTTCCGGCCGATCATGATGACTACGATGGCGGCCCTCGTAGGCACGTTGCCAATCGCGCTCGGCTGGGGCGCCGGGTCCGAGGCGCGGCGGCCGCTGGGCCAGGCCGTCGTGGGCGGCCTGCTCGTGTCGCAGACGCTCACGCTGTACGTGACGCCCATCTTCTACATCTACATGGAGCACTTACAGGAGTGGCTGACTCGCCGGAAGGCAGTGACGCAACCGGCGCTCGAGCAGCTCGACGCCGCGGTGGACGGCCGCGAGAGCGGGGTCTGAACGTGACGGCGAAGATCTCCAGCGAGTGGCCGACGAAGCCCGTCGTCGTGGACGGTGTGAACACCGAGTGGCCAACCCTGACGACCATCGCCAAGGATGTTCGCGTGTCGATTGAGGTGCGCAACGACGACCGACATCTCTATATCGCCCTGATCACGAGCGACAGCGCAACCGCGCTCCAGGCGCTCAACGACGGATTGATCGTCTCGAGGCGAGGTATCAAACGAACGAAACTACCACACCGTGGGTGAAGAACAAGAACCCCAGTTACGCGCACGTGGAAGGTCGCCACGAGCATACGAACTATCGCCTCGGCGTGGCCATGTTCTTTTCATCCAACCGCTACGCTTTTGCCATGGTTCTCGGGGCGCTCTTCGCGTTCCGGCTGCTGTTCGGACTGTCCAGCGAGTTCTTCTTCGAGGACGTGACACAGATCTTCCTGCTCGGCTTCCGCTATCACGCCACGGGACAGTGGCCGTTCTTCGGACCGGATGTCGTATGGACGAAGAGCGAGATTCCCGGGGCGCTGCAGGCGCTGCTCGTGGGCGTGCCGCTCGACATCGCGCCGATTCCCGAGTCGCCGTTCATCCTGCTGAACCTCCTGTCGTTCGCCGCGCTGGCGGCGCTGGCGTGGTACACGTGCGCGCAGCTGCCACGGTCGCCGCGCTGGTTGATCTGGGGCTGGTTCCTCACGATTCCCTGGACGCTGCAGTTCTCGGCGCACCCCATCAACACGTCCTACATCCTGCCCGGCGCGGTCGTGTTCTTTCTCGGCTTCTTCGAGACCATCCCCGCGCTGACCTTGCGGCGCCTCTCCCCCGCCGTCGCGCACGCGCTGATGGGCGCCGGCCTGATGTGGCTCATCCAGATCCACATGTCGTGGCCACTGCTGCTGCCGTTCGCGTTCGTGGCGTGGCTCAGCCGCTGGCACGACAGACCGGCGGCGCTCGCGCGCAACACCGCGGCGTTCTGCGCGGGCGCGGCGGTCCCCGGCCTGCTGCTGATGCCGACCCTCCTGCGCTACGGCCTCCACGCAGGGTCGGGCGGCGTACTGAGAAACATTCACGTCCACTTTGTGAACCCGTGGATCGTCGTGACGACGCTCGCCCGGTTTTTTTCGTTTGCCAGCCTCGAGATCGCCCGGTTCATCGGCACCGACGGCGCCAAGCGGCTTGAATTCTTCGATCGCCATCGCTGGCTGGCGCCGTTCGCCGCGGTGGTGTGGGCAATCGGCGTGGTCCAACCGCTGTGGATGCTGATCGATTGGGCCCGGTCGTCGAAGCGGTGGCCCGACCCGTCGACGCTGACCCGCTGGCAGACGCTGAGGATCCTCGTCGGCGGCAGCGTCCTGCTGGTCTATACCAGCTACTGGTTCGTGATGGAGCCGCCGCAGGCGCACGCGTTCTACCTGCTGGCGCCCGTCGCGCTCCTGTTCGCCGCGTTCTGGTGGACGCTCCTCGACTCGCCGCGATCGCGCAGGATCGCGGCAGGGGTGCTGGCGCTCAACGTCTGCTTTCATGCGGGCCTCGCATGGGCCCGGGCGCCGGAGATATCGCTCTACAGAAACCGCGCGCCTGTCGCTGCGGCGATTCACCTCAAGCAGCCGGAGATGTTTGCCCACCGGCGCGAGTTCGCCATCGACGGCGGACCCGCAGCGCTCGACGACCCCGCGCGTCCCTATGACCCGCGGCGGGACATCGAGGTCCTGTCGGCCAAGTACCGTGGCGGACCGGGAAGCTCGCTTCACTGGACGATCACCGTGCGGAACCGGAGCACGGTCGTGGCGTTCCGCGATCTGCTGTACATCACGACCTACCTCGACGATCGCGGCAGCGTCGTCGAGGAGCGCCATGAGCGGCTGAAGGACATCTTCCAGCCCGGGACCGTGCGCACGATTGAGGTGAACGACGGGCGTGCGGGACCGAAGTTTTCGAGCGCGCGGTTCCAAATCGTCGCGGCCGAAGCGCTCGTGCCGGTCCCCGCCGGGGAGTACTGACGGACTTGCCGCGCCGCCGCAGATGAAGGACGATTCGGCCCGCGTGCGGAGCCCTGTCCCCGTCGTCCAGCTCTTTCCCACGTGTCTGGTCAACGAAATCCATCCTGACGCGTGCTGTGGCGGCGTCGGCGGTGTCCGATAAGGCAGACGTTTCGGACACCGCCGGCACCGCCACAGTTTGGCGACCATCAACTGTGGGTGGGCCGCGCACAGCGCATTCCACCACAGCGCGTCGAACAGCCGACCCACGTCTACGCCGCCGGTTTCGTTTGCCGCTGGGTCCTGGCCCAATCGTCCGGCGAAATCGGCCTCAGCCATCGTCGTCACGGGTAGACCCTGTAGACGGCCGAACCTGCCGAAGCGTTGGTGAGAGCCGCGCGGGCATGAACACCCTGGTTTGCGGTAAGCTTCAGCCATGGCCGATCGAGACGACCTGCCGCCCATCCTCGTCAGCGACACCAGGGTCGCACCGGAAGCCCTTCGGCGGCTTGTCGAGGCCTATTTCGGGGACATGGTCAAGCTGGTCGTCGATCTCCGTCGCCGCCTGGTGGCCATCGGCGGCGAGCTTCACGCCGATGCCGAAGCCCTGCTGCTCGAGAGCGGCAGCCGACAACACGATCTCTGGGGAGCAAACTACTATCCTGGACTTGGCGCAATGCGGTGTCTCCAGTTCACGGCGCTCATCAACATCCGGCCGGGACGGGGCAACCGCAGCATGGAGGTCGAGGATCCTGCCGCCCGGGAAGCGATTCGGCAGGTCGTCAGCGTCGTCGTCGGAGCGGGAGAACCGCTATGACCCCTCCCAGCCAGCACGCCAACCTGTCGCCGACGCGGTGGGCCGGTTTCACATTCGATCAGCAGGTCCTGATGATCGGCAACGAGATGAACCGGACGCTATCGATGCTGGTGATTGGCGCCTGGGACCGTGTCTTGTCGGGCTACGAGCGCGTCCTCCAGTTGACGGATCTGACGATCGCGGCGGCCGCGACGCGGTCACGGCGCCGGGAGCTGTTGCGGTGGCGAGATCTGATCGCCGAGCTCTATGTCGATCCGCGACCCGGTGTCGTTCAACATCGGCAGGCGTTTCGCTGCCTGCTGCAATTCACCCCTGCCGCGTCCCGCCAGATCGAGCCGCTCCTTGGATCCGAGCCAGCATAGCCCAGGCGCAGGCACACCGAACGCCGTGAGGGGCCGCGGGAGCGCCGCGCCGGCCGCCAGGGGGCGCGGACCTTTTCGAACGCCGCCCATGCGGCCCTGCAGTTCTCGCACGCCGCGTACAGCTGCTTCCGCAGGTCGGCCACCCGCGCCAGTTCCTGCCACAGCGGCTCCTCGGCGCGGCCATGGTGGGCCGTTGATCGGCGAGGCGCTCGCGCGAAGGGGCAGCACGGCCGCGTCCGGGTGGTATCATTGCGCACGCCGTCTGCACAGCAAGAAGACGTCCTCGTAACGCCCCCGGGTCCGGAGCGCGAGCCATGATGCGGCGCGTGTCGTATCTCGTTCTGGGACTGATCCTCGTCTATCTCATCGTCGCCTACTCGGGACTGCCGTGGGCGTGGAAAGTCCGCACGCGCCGCCATCCTGACCTGAGCGCTAGCCCCCGCATCACGCACACGGCCGAAGGCCTCTCTGGTGACCCCCTGAACATCGCTCTGATGGGATCCGGCGAGGACATCGCCCGCGCGATGACCGCAGCTGGGTGGCATCCGGCCGACCCCATCACGTTCCAATCCAGTTTGCGTATCGTCGAACGCACGCTGCTCAAGAAGCCCGATGACACAGCCCCGGTCAGTCACCTGTTTCTGTTTGGCAGGAAGCAGGACCTGGCGTTCGAGCAACCAGTCGGCGCCAGCCCTCGCCAGCGGCACCACGTCCGGTACTGGCGGGCGGACCTGATCGACCAGGATCGGCCGCTCTGGCTCGGGGCGGCCACCTACGACACGTCGGTCGGATTGAGCCACAGGACCGGCGAGGTCACCCATCACATCGCCGCGGACCTGGATGCCGAGCGGGACAAGTGCTCTGCCGACCTCGCGCGAGCCGGTGCGGCCGAGGAGGTCTACTACGTCGAACGGTTCCACGACCGGTTGGAAGGACGCAACGGCGGCGGCGATTCCTGGCACACCGATGGCCGCCTGGTGGTGGTCGTACTCGCTCCGCCGCCGTCGCGTTGACGTGATCCCGGCCTACGCACTCCGTTCGACCGCGAATCCGGCATGAGCGTCGGCGTGCGTGCGTTGATCCGCGGTGGCCTGTTCGCGCGGCTCCTCGAAACTCACGAGCCTGCCGCCCTCGGACGCAACGAGCCTGGCGTCCAAGCAGCGCCGCGCAAGACATGTCGGACGGCAAGAAGGTCCGACGCCGGACACCCGAAACCCGGTGTTGGCGCTGTGCAACGGTTTGTGCAACGGCGGGCCTCGACGGAGGCATGCCATCGGCCCCCAACGAGGCGGCCAGCCGTGGACCGGCGGGCCTTTGTCGCGGCCGCCTGGGCGGTGGAAGGCCCAGCCACGTCGTGACGGCAGGTACGTGACAGAATGGAGGATGCTCATCGGGAACCCGGGGGTTGCATGCTGGCCTCTCTGACAAGGTGGTCGTGGCGATGGGGACCCGTCGTCCTCGTGATGGCGTTAATCTTTGTCGCCTCCGGCACGCCTGGCCGTGACTTGCCGTCGTTCGGGGCCTGGAACCTCCTGGCCATGAAGGGCGGGCACATGACCGGCTACGCGCTGCTGGCCGCGTCCTGTCTTCGCGGACTGGTTCGAACGCGGAGCGTGTCGCGGCGCCTGGTGATCCTCGCCCTCGTCCTGACGGGGTGTTACGCGGTCACCGACGAGTTCCACCAGTCCTTCACGCCCGGGCGGACACCGTCGGTGGTGGACGTTGGCATCGACATCGCGGGCGGCGCCACCGGCGCGGGCATCTGGATGCTGGTTCGGCGGGTGAGACGACAATTCCAGTCCCCAGACCTCGGGGCGCCGCAGGCTGACGACGGAGAGAATCGATGATGCCCGTGGACTGGCTTACTCACAGCTTGCGGGGATACGTGTCATCCCCGTGGATGGAAATGACCCTCGCCGTCGCGTCGATCATCTGCGGCGGCATCGTCGGGTCGGAACGTCAGCGGCACGACAAGCCTGCCGGCCTTCGAACCCTGATCCTGGTGTGCCTCGGGTCGACCGTCTTCACGATGATCTCGTTCGCGTTTACGTCGACCACCGGCGACTCGGGTCGCGTGGCCGCGCAGATTGTCACCGGTATCGGGTTCCTCGGCGCGGGAGCCATCCTGCACTCGGGGAACAGCGTGAGCGGCATGACGACGGCGGCTGCCATCTGGCTGACCGCGTCCATCGGGATGACGGTCGGCGCAGGCTACCCGGCGTCCGGCCTGGGCCTCAGCCTCCTGGCGCGCGTGGTCCTGGCCGGTGTCCTGAGGTGGGAGGTCCGACGCCTCGGTGGAATGGCGTCGACCTCGGTCGAACTCGCCCTCGACGAGGATCACGGGAAGACGTGGATCAGGCTAGAACGCATCCGCGAGGAGTTCCAGGTCACCGAGCAGCTGCATGTACAGAAGGAATCGAGCGGCCAGATCATGCGCATGCGGCTGGATCTGCAACTGCCGCGCCGGCACCTGCGTGAGTTTCTCGACCAGGTGGCGGCGCTCCCTGCGGTGAAGGAGATCAGGGAAGTGAATCCCCAGTGACTGTCCCCCTTGCCCGCGCGCGATGAGCGTACTCCATTCCAGACGCGCCCTCGGACTGTGCCGCGGATGCACGTCGGCGGTCTGTGGTTGAACGTCGCGGGAACGCGCGCAGCGTGCTGTCTGCCTGCCGTTCAGTGCCGGCGGTAGCGCCGCAACGCTGGAGTCGCACCCGCGATCCATCCCGTCGCCACCAATGATCCGATCCCTCCGCTCACGACCGACGCTACCGGACCCCACCAGTTGGCCACGAGGCCCGCCTCCAGCTCACCGAGCTGCGGCCCGCCCAAGAAGAACACCATGTTGACGCCGACCATCCGCCCCCGAAGGTGATCCGGCGTTTCGAGCTGGCGCACGATATTGCGGAGCACCATGCTCACCGTGTCCGCCGCTCCCGCTGCGGCCAGGCACGCGAACGTCAGCCAGAAATCACGAGAGAGCCCGAACACGACCGTGGCGGCGCCGTAGGCAGCGACCGACCACAGGAGCGTCTGGCCGCGGCGCTCGATCGTATCCACGGCACGCACCATCGCCAGGCTCGCCACCAGGGCGCCTACTGACGGCGCGGCGTACAGCACGCCGTACCCGTCGGCGCCCACCTTCAGCACATCCTGCGCGAAGATCGGCAGCAACGCCGTCGCCGACGAGAAGAACGTCGCGAAGAAATCGAGCAGCATCGTCGAGCGGATCATCGGCGCGGCGAACACGAACCGGAGCCCTTCCATCGCCGCCTTCAGGCTGATGTCGCTCGTGCTCGTTGATGAAGCGGGCCGCACGTCGCGCATCAACAGGAGGCCCACGATCACGGCCAGGAACGAGAGCGCGTTGAAGGTGTAGGCCCAGCCGACGCCGGCGGCGCCGATCATCAGCCCTGCCAGGGAGGGCCCGGTGACTGACGCCGCCTGGAACACGATCGTATTCAGGCTGAGCGCGTTCGGCAGGTCCTCGCGCGGCACGAGGTTCGGGATCAACGACTGGCGCGCGGGGGCGTCGAACGCGCTGGCGGCCGACGCCAGGGCGGCCAGCACGTAGACCGGCCACACCGATGAGAGGCCGCGAAACGTCAGCCACGCCAGGATCCCGGCCAGGAGCGCCATCGCTGACTGCGTGATGAGCATCAGGCGGCGCCGGTCGAGCACGTCGGCCACGACGCCGCTGAACAGCGAGAAGGCGACGATCGGGACGACGCGGACGAGCCCAACGAGACCGAGCGCCAGCGCCTTCCGTTCGGGCGACACGAGCAGCGACACGTGCCACAGGATGGCCGCGGTCTGCATCATCGTGCCCGACACGGAAATCAGCTGCCCGGTCCAGAGGAGGCGGAAGTTGCGGTGACGCAGCGCGGAAAAGGCAGGAACGCTCACGGGAGTCTTGCGGGTTCCTCAGCGCCCTGCCAGACCGAGAGGTCGATGATCTCGACCTCGGCGACGCCACCCCTGATCGTCAGGCGGCCGACGCTCGGCCTCAGGTGGAATCGGCGCGGACCGGCTGCACCCGGGTTCACCACGAGTCGATGCCCCGACGTCGCCACCAGCGGCCGGTGGGTGTGGCCGTAGACGATGACATCGGCGTCGTAGCGCGCCAGCAGCTTCGCGGGAGTCGGGCTGCCCAGTTCGTGCCCGTGGCTGACGTGCACGGTGAGGCCGCCGACCTTCTCGGCGAAGTGCATGCAGAGCCCCGGGTCGTCCGGCATGTCGGTGTTTCCATAGACCGCCTGGACCGGGGCGATCTTCGACAGGATGTTGAGCACCTCCCGGCCGCCGACATCGCCCGCGTGAAAGATGACGTCTACGCCTTCAAGGGCGAGAAACGCCTCGGGCCGAACCAGGCCGTGCGTGTCGGAGATGAGGCCGACGACGCAGCTGGGCGCCATCACTGATGGCCCAGGACCCTGTGCGGAACGTACGGTTCGTCGAGCCGGTGGCGTTCGTCCCCGGTCAGCGAGATCTCGAGCGCGGCTACCGCCTGGTCCAGGTGTTCGAGGCGCGAGGCGCCGATGATGGGCGACGTCACCGCCGGCTGCGCGAGGATCCACGCGAGCGCGATCTGCGTGGGCTTCACGCCGCGGGCGTCGGCCACTTCCACCACCCGGTCGGCCACGTTGAAATCGGCGTCGCTGTAATACAGTTGCTGGCCGTAGTCGTCCGTCTTCGCACGCGCGGTCTCGCCCCAGTCCTCGCGACGGCGATTGCCGGCCAGGAAGCCGCGGGCCAGCGGGCTCCACGGAATGACGCCCACGCCTTCGAAGTGGCAGAGCGCCAGCATCTCCCGTTCTTCCTCCCGGTAGATCAGGTTGTAGTGGTTCTGCATCGAGACGAAGCGCGTCCAGCCGTGCTGATCGGCCAGGTAGAGCGCGCGCGCAAACTGCCACGCGAACATGCTGCTGGCCCCGATGTAACGCGCCTTCCCGGACTTCACGATGTCGTGGAGCGCCTCCAAGGTCTCTTCGATGGGGGTTTGGGGATCCCACCGGTGGATCTGGTAGAGGTCCACGTACTCCACCCCAAGACGACGGAGCGACGCGTCGATCGCGTCGAGCAGGTGCTTGCGGGACAGGCCTCGATCGTTCGGCCCGTCTCCCATGGGGAAGAACGCCTTCGTCGCGATCACGACCTGGTCGCGCTTGGCGAAGTCGCGCAGCGCGCGGCCGACCACCTCTTCGCTGACGCCGAGCGAGTACATGTCCGCCGTGTCGAAGAACGTGATGCCGAGTTCAAGCGCCCGCTGGATGAACGGGCGGCTTTCTGCTTCGGCCAGCACCCACGGATGCCACGCCGGAGTGCCGTAAGTCATCGTGCCGAGGCAGAGACGCGACACCTTGAGGCCGGACTTCCCGAGATTCACATACTGCATGACTCTCCAGCGACGTGACCGTCACGCGGCGACGGTCAACGCGAAGACGGCGACGAGCGAGCAGGATCGTTCGTCTGCGGGGTGTACCAGACAACCTGGCCGACCATCGGCTGATCTTTGCGGGACATGGCGCACTCCTTGTCGTCACGACCGCGTGAGGGGCGGAGAGCGCGATTATACCGTGGGGGGGCCACAGGAACGTGCTTCAACCGTGACGATCTGGGACCTGGAAGATGTCTCGAGACAGGTTCACGCGCCGGGCAGATACGCGACCGCGTCGATTTCGACCCGCAGGCCGGCGTGGGGCAGCGAGGCCACCGCCACGGTGGTCCGGGCCGGGCGATGGTTGCCAAAGACGCGGGCGTAGACCTCGTTCATGGCCGCGAAGTCGCGCATGTCCACCAGGAAAACGCCGCACCGGAGCACGTGCGACAGGTCGGTACCCGCCGCCTCGAGGATCGCGCGCATGTTCCGGAAGACCTGTTCGGTCTGGGTCTCGACGTCGAGTCCGGCGAGCTGACCGGTGGCCGGGTCGATGGCGCCCTGGCCCGACACGAAGACCAGCCGGTCGAAGATCATGCCGGGTGAGTACGGCCCCACGGGTTTCGGGAGGCCCTCGGCCTGGACGGACTGATGGGATGACGTGCTGGACATGGATGACCTGGACCCCGGCTCCAAACTGCGTGAGCCTCGAGCCTCGAGCCTTCTAGAAGCGCAACGAGACCGACGCGCCGAGCAGATGCGCCATGAAGCTGAAGATCCCGTTGTTGTCCGTCACGACGGGCACGGCGCCCTTCCCGGCTGTCGTGCGGCCGGCGCGGTCCGGCTGCCCGAGATACATGTAGCCGAGGTCGATCCGCATCCGGTTCGAGAGTTGCGAACCGAACCCGAGCGAGAACTCGCGGCGCGATCCCTCGGGGAGGTTCGGCGTGACCGTCTGATCGGGTGAGGCTGGCCCGTGGAGGTTGACGCCGGCGCGCAGCACGTGCTTCGCGCCGAGCGCGATTTCCGTGCCCGCGCGGAAACCGTGCACGTCCTCGTACGACTCCAGAATCGAGCTCTTCAGGTACTGCCCGTTGATCGGCAGCACGTCGAACGCCTTCCAGTTGGTGTACTGATAGTCGAAGAAGAGCTTCACCGCCGGAGTGGCCTTCAGCGCCACGCCTGCGACCAACTGCGCCGGCAGCGGTATCGCCGTCGTCGCCGACTGGTTGCTCAGCTTGCCGCCGCTCGCGAACTGCGGGGCCAGGAGGGCATCCACCGGCGAACCGCCGAGCGAGGGCGGAAGCTTGTAGCCGGTCATGATCTGGGTCGTCGTGATCGCGCCTTCCGAAATGGTGACCTTCTGCCCGGAAAGATACCGGATGCCGAACGAGAGGCGATCGCTGGCCCTGAGGAGCAGGCCGAGATGATAGCCGGCGTGCAAGGCGTTGCCCTTTAGCTGCACATCGGCGAAGTCCGTGTTCGCCGGGATGCCGACGGCCACGAACGTGGGCCCGGTGGACGTCAGCAACTGGGTGGAAAGGTCCACGCGCTGCCGGAGTTCGACGTTCAGATACGTCAGGTCCACGCCGATGCCGACCGAGAGCTTGTCGCTGAGCTTGGCCGAGAAGGTGGGCTGAATGTAGACGCCCTGCACGACGCTCTTGTAGCCAAGGAATCGGCCCTGCGAGTTCTCCGGCCAGTCGGTCGTCAGCCCGTAAGGAGCGAACACGCCCACGCCGAACGCGTACTTCTTGGCGAACGGCATCGACAGGTAGATATTGGGCACCGGGTACCATTTGTTGTTGAGCGTGCTCACGCGGCCGTTGAGGGCGCCGCCCGACGTGTCGGTGAAGTTGCCGCGAGGACCAATCAGGGCGCCGCCAAGCGTGACCTGCATCGCCTCGACCGAGAGGGCGGCCGGGTTGAAGAAGATCCCGGACCCATCCGGGCACGGGTCGGCGACACCAGCGCCGCCGCGTCCCATCATACAGGCGCCCTGCTCGTAGACGCCAAATCCCTGTGCCGACACGGGGCCGGCCGCCAGGGCGCCAAGCACGACGGCGATCACGCAAATCGCTGAAAATCGATACATCGCTGCACTTCCTCCACTGCGGGGGCTCGCATCACCTTGCTGTTCCGGCTCACTCGTCGGTTGCGCCGCGGAAAAGGCTAGCATAGTCGCCCCGAACCGGGAAACAGTTTCTCATGACCCGGCCTGGTGGTCACCGGCCGCCGGCTGTCCGCGGGCTGCGAAAGGCGTTCGGGCCCACACGCGCGCTGGCCGGGGTGGACTTCGACGTCCTGCCGGGCGAGGTGCACACGCTCGTCGGGGAGAACGGCGCGGGCAAGAGCACCCTTGTCAAGGTGCTCTCCGGCGCTCTCAGGGCGGACGCGGGAGACATCGAACTCGACGGCACGCCCTATCGCCCGACGACGCCGCTGGATGGCGCCAGGCGTGGCGATGGTCTACCAGGAACTGTCGCTGGTTCCACACCTCGACGTCGCCGAGAACATCCTCCTGGGCCGCGAACCGACGCGCCTCGGCCTGTTGAACCGCGGTGAGATGCGCCGCCGGGCGGCTGACGCGCTGTGCGGCGTCAGGGTGCGCCGCGTGAAGGTGTCGGTCTACACGCTGGCGGCGCTGCTGGCCGGCGCGGCCGGGCTGATGCAGTTCTCGCGGCTGACGGTGGGCGACCCGGCGGTGGCCATCGGCCTCGAGCTCGACATCATCGCCGCCGTCGTCATTGGCGGCGGGTCGCTGTCGGGAGGAGAGGGATCGATCCTCGGCGCGCTCGTGGGCGCGATGCTGATGACCGAGATCAAGACCGGCTGCACCCACGCAGGCCTGTCGGTCTGGGTGCAGGAGATGATCACCGGCGCAATCATCGTGGTGGTCGTCGCGCTCGACCGGCTTCGCCACCGGCGCGGTGCGGACTGACCTGCTATTTCCGGAAGCCGGGTCCCTTCAGCGAGCGGCCGGGCCGTTCGCTCGTGATCTTCCCGTCCGCCACAACGGCGCGGCCGTTCACGAGCACGTGGCGCACACCCACCGAGTAGTGCATCGGGTCTTCGAACGTCGAGACGTCGCGGATCTTCGCAGGGTCGAACACCGTGATGTCGGCGGCCATGCCGGGGCGCAGGATCCCGCGGTCCTGGAGGTGCACGCGCGTCGCGGGCTGGGAGGTCATCTTCCGGATCGCCTCCTCGAGTCGCAGCACCTTCTCGTCGCGGACGTATTTCCCGAGGATGCGCGCGAACGTGCCAAAGGCGCGCGGGTGTGACTTCGACTCCGACATCGGGCCGTCTTCGGCCTTCGCGCCCGAGTCGGTGTCGATGCTCACCAGCGGGTGTTTCAGCGCCGCCACCACGTCGTCTTCGCGCATGATCGAGATGACCACGTAGCTGTTGCCGCGGTCGGCGATGACGAGATCCATGACCGCGTCGCGCGGGTCCTTGCCCATCTGCTTGCCGATCGCGGTCAGCGTCATCCCCTCGTAGCGGCGCAAGCTTGGGTCGAGCACCGACGACAGCATCACGCCGTCACCGCCGCCAGAGCCGAACCACTGGTTCTCCCATCCGGGCGACGCCGGGTCTTCCATCTCCTTCTTGATCCGTTCGCGGTCGGCGGGCGTCTTCAGCCGGGCGAGCATCTGCTCGGTGCCTCCCTCGCGCGCCCACAGCGGCAGGCACGCGTCGAGGCCGTTGGACGCGCGGGTGTAGGGATACTGGTTGGCGGTGATATCCAGGCCGCGGGCGCGGGCCGCCTCGATCCGCGACAGCACCTCAGGCATCTTTCCCCAGTTCGCCTTGTAGGCCGTCTTGAGGTGCCAGATCTCGGCGGGGATCTTTGCCCGCTCCGCGATCTGGAACGTTTCGTCCAGCGCCTCGAACATCTTCCCGCTCTCCGAGCGGAGGTGCGTGAAGTAGACGCCGCCGTACGAGGCCGCGACGCGCGCGAGCGCCACCAGTTCGTCGGTGGACGCGAAGCGGTCGGGCATGTACTGAAGCGACGAGCTGACGCCGATCGCGCCATCTTCCATGGCACCGGCTACCAGCGTCTTCATCTGCTCCAGCTCGGCCTCGGTCGCGGGACGGTTGTCCTTGCCGACCACGTAGGCCCGCAGCCCGCCGGCGCCGACGAAAGTGGCCAGGTTGATCGCCGGGTGCGCGCGCTCGTCGAGCCGCTTGAAGTACTCGCCCAGCGTGTGCCAGTCCATCGCCACGCCGAAGTGCTTGTAGCCATCCGCCTGGTCCGCAAACAGGCGCTCGTTCATCGGCGCAATCGACGTCCCCTCCCCCGTCACCTCCGTCGTCACGCCCTGCATGATCTTGCTGGCGGCGCGGTTGTCCACGAGGACGTTGAACTCCGACTGGCCGAGCAGGTCGATGAACCCCGGGGACACCACCATCCCGATCGCATCGATGCGCGTGTTCGCGGTGGCGCCCTTCAGGTCGCCGATCGCGACAATGCGGTCGCCCTTGATGCCCACGTCGGCGACGAACCACGGCGCGCCCGTGCCGTCCACGATGCGGCCGCCGGCAATGACGACGTCCAACGAGTCTTGCGGCGCGGGCGGCGCGGACGCAGCGGCCGTGATGGTCAGCGCTGCCGCGGCGGCGACGGCGACGACCCAGGCAACAAGGCGAGTGGGATGAGTCAGCATGGGTAGATGCTACACCAACTTCGATGGCGGCCGGCCGGCCAGCGCCGTCAACTGCCGCGGGCCGACGACGGCCATCAGCGCTTCGATCTCGTCGATCTCCTTCGGCACGCTCCTCGTCAGGACCTCGCATCCATCGCGGGTGACGAGAGGACCGTCTCCTCGATACGGATGCCGATGTGCTTCTCGGGGAAGTAGTAGAAATCGTTGTCTGTGCTGGTCGCGGTCAGTGGACGGCGGTCGTCAGCGTGCGGTAGGCGTCGCACACACTGGCGAAGGCGCGGGCGAGGCGGGCGCGTTCGAGATCGGATAAACCGGGATGCGTGCTGGGGTGGAACTTCCGGGCGAGGGCCCTGAAGGTGCTCTTGATGTCGGCGTCGGTGAAGTCCGCGGTGAGCCCCGAGGCCCCGAGCGTTCGCAGGTCATCGAGCGCCTGCTGCTGCGCAGGCGACAACCGGCGGGCGGCGCGTAATTGCGCCCCCGGCCTGGCGGCGTATGCCGCCGTCCAGGGAGAGGCGCCCGAACTGACCGACGAGTGGACCGGGCGGGCCGGCCCAGCCGTGAAACCGTTGTGCAGGTCGCCAAACAGGAATACCGGTCGGGTTCCGGGACGCCACGTGGCCGACGGGGCTTGAATCCCGGCCCCCTGATGGCGGCCCGGTTGTCGCGGAACCGCCTGAGGTGCTGGACCACGCGGTCCAGACGATTGGCGCGTTGCGCGCACGGTTCGCGAAGTGGGAGGGACGAGACGCCTCATCGGCGTCGCGAGCGATTAGGCCTGAGAACCGCGCACGCCGTGAATCAAGGCAACAAGCGGGGAGCACGAGCAGGCGACAGCCTGGAAACGAAGCCTTTCTATTGTAGTCATGACCGTTCGCTATGAGACGCCGCGCAACTTTGTCGCCTACGCCGCCCACTCCGCGCAGATCACTTCTGCCTGTTCGAGCACGGTCTTGGTTGCGCTCTCCTGCTTGTCAGGCGGATAGCCGTATTTCTTCAGGATCCGTTTGACCATGACACGCATGCGCGCCCGGACGGACTCGCGCACGGTCCAGTCGATCGTCACAGTGCGGCGAACGCTCGCCACCAGCTCTCGGGCGATCGCCTTCAACGTCTCCTCGCCCAGCACCTTCACGGCGCTGTCGTTGACCTCCAAGGCGTCGTAGAAGGCGACCTCGTCGTCGGTCAGCCCGAGCCGTTCGCCGCGCTGCTGCGCCTCCCGCATCTCGCGCGCCAGCTCGATCAATTCCTCGATGACCTGCGCCGTTTCGACCGCGCGGTTCTGGTAGGCGCGAATGGAGCGCTCCAGCATGTCGGCGAACGACCGGCCGAGCACGACGTTCTTCCGCGACCGGTCCTTGATTTCGTTGTTCAGGAGCTTTCGCAGCAGCTCCACCGCCAGGTTCCGCTGCGGCAGTCGCCGAACCTCTGCCAGGAACTCGTCAGACAGGATTGAGATGTCGGGCTTCTTCAGGCCGGCCGCGGCGAAGATATCGACCACCTGGTCGGACACGACCGCCTTGGACACGATCTGGCGAATGGCCTGGTCCAGCTCCTCGGTGCTTCTGCGCGGATCGGGGTCCGACTTCGCCAGCGCGGCGCGGACGGCCTGGAAGAAGGCCAGGTCGTCCCGAATCGCGAGGGCGTCGTCGTGCGGCACCGCCAGCGCGAACGCCTGCGACAGCTGGGTCACGGCCCTGAGGCACCTCGCCTTGCCGTCTTCCTGTGCCAGGATGTGTTCCTGGGCCGCCGGCAACAGGCCGAGGCGCTGCGCCGATGTTCCGCACACCCAGACCGTCCACTCGAAGCCGAAGAAGAGGCCGATGCAGATCTCGTACTTCTCCTTCATCACCGCCACGGCGTCGGCCTGATCGATCGCGGTTTGGCCTGTGCCGCCGCTGCCGGTGTAGGTGGAGAGGGCTTCTCGCAACTGGTCGGCCAGACCGAGATAGTCGACGACCAGGCGGCCCGGCTTGTCCTTGAAGACCCGGTTTACCCGGGCGATGGCCTGCATGAAGCCGTGGCCGCGCATCGGCTTGTCCAGGTACTGGACTTCAGCTTCTCCTTGCGCTCGACCTCCTCGCCTTCGGTCGCCTCCTCGAACGACGGATCCACCTTGGGGCGTTCGGCTTCGTTCAGCTCCAGCTTTGCCAGCCGGCTCTCGTAGTAGATCGGCACCGTCGCCCCGTCCTGCACGGCCTGCTGAATGTCGTAGATGCTGATGTAGTCGCCGAACACGGCGCGCGTGTTCTTGTCGCTCAGTTCGATCGGGGTGCCGGTGAACCCGATGAACGAGGCTTTGGGCAGTGCGTCGCGCATGTGACGCGCGAAGCCGTCGATGAAGTCGTACTGGCTCCGATGGGCCTCGTCGGCAATCACGACGCCTTCTCGAACACGCCCTCGATGAGCACCTGCAGCTCGGGCAGGGCCGGGGAGGCGAGGTCGTCGCCTGCGATCGTGCGCCATGGCGCGAATCGCTCCCGGTCCGCGGCGAGGCTTCCAATGCGGGCCTTGAGGCCGTCCGAGATCACCAGAGCTTCGTTGCAGACGAACAGGCCGGGGATCTGTTGCTTGTAGGTCTGGAGCTGGTTGAAGGCCGTCCAGATGGTCGCGTTCTCGTCGGCGGCGTTCTTCAGTTCGACGACGGCGAGCGGGAGGCCGTTGACGAACACGACGATGTCCGCACGGCGGCTGACCCGTCCTTCGATGACTGCGTACTGATTCGCCGCCAGGAAGTTGTTCTCGTCTGGCCGGTCGAAGTCGATCAGCTTCGCCTGCACACCGGCGGTCGTGCCGTCCTTCCGGCGGTATTCGACCGGAACGCCGCTCACCAGGAAGGCGTGAAACGCACGGTTGTTCGCGAGGAGCGAGACGGACTGGGGCAGCAAGACCTTCCTTGCTGCGTCCTGGAGCGCCTGCTGTGGAATCCCCGGATTCAGGCGCGTGAGGGCGGCCTGTAGCCTGCCCTTCAGGACGACATCCGTGATGTTCTCGCGTTCCGCAGCCGCCTCGCCGGGCGCCAGTTCGGGCCCGAAGCCGACGGTATATCCCAGTCCCTGGAACCATCCAAAAGCGGCTTCCTCAACGACGGCTTCAACGAAGGTCATGGTCATGATCTATCCGTGCGCGCTGGGCCACGTCCGCCTGTTCCGAGCGGCCGAGAGCTGTCGTGGTCACAGAACAGCATCCACCTGCCTCTCGACGTCCTTGAGGCGGATCTCGCCGGAGAGGAGCCTGGGGAGCAGCGTGTCGCGGAGAGCCGCGAGCGCAGCGGAATCGCGTTCGTTGACTTCGACGCGACTGTCCAGCGGCGAAACATGTTTCTCGAACTGCTCTATCACCTTGCGTGGCGGGATCACACAGGGGATGCTGTGAAAGTCGTCCTTCCCGATGGATCCGAAGACGGTCCCCTCGGCCTCGAAGCGCACGAAGACAGGTCCAAGCGAACGCATGAACTGAAACGAGTAGGACCGACTGGCGGTCTTGTGCCGCGCAGCAGCGACGCCGCGTCCAACTGCGCACACTTCACGCGCCATGTTGATGTCGCCAACAGGCGCCCGCACAGTTATCAGGGCATCGCCCGGCGCCGCGAAACGGGTTGCGGCGGTGCAGTAGACGCGCCTTGTTGGATAGCGGAAGCCAAAATCGGCCCGCCCCTGATAGAAGGGCACGCCCTCGCCCGACTCGTTGTAGGTTTCGCCCGGCGGGGACTGTCCCATCGTCAGGTCAAACTCGTCGCTAACAGCACCGACATGCCACCCCTTCGGCCTCTCGCCCAATTCCGAGTCCTCGAACGAGTCCGGGAACAGGCCGGCGACGGGCTTGGGCAGTCCCGGGTCGCGGCCTTCGGCCTTGGCGCGGACGGGGTCGAAGTCCCACGAACCACGACTTGAAGAGCGCCCGTGCCACGGTCTCCAGCGTCTCGTTCATCCGCCGGTTCAGCTCGATCTTGTCGTCGAGGGTGCCGAGGATGTGGGCAATGGCGCGCTGCTCGCGGTGAGGAGGGATTGCGACCGGCAACGCGCGGATCGTCGGCAGATTCAGCCGCTCGGCGACGGAACCGTCGCGGTATCCCTGAATGTGGGCGGACATCGTCGGAGAATTCAGCCAGTGCCGCAAGAATCGAAAGTCGACAATCTCGGGATTGGGCCTGATCAGGACCATTCGCTAGCCCAGACAGACCTGCATGCCTGGCGGGACTTCAGCCGCAATCCCAAAATACGTTCCCTCACGACTGTAGAGCAGGTCACCTCGCCGAGGTTCCGCGCGGGCCGTTCGATCTCTATAGATCCCCTCTGACACCCTTGCCGCTAACTCGGCACGGAAGACGCCCGAGCGAACGTCCTGAGACCGAGCCAGATAGGCACCGTGGTCCACTATTACCGGCGTAGAGTGAGGGCAGTCGAAGACCCCTAAACAGGCCACGTCAAGGCGGCTCCACAGCCAACGGGTCGGGTAGCTGTTGGCGGTGGCGGGCCTATGCAGAAGCCGGGCGTCACCCGCCCTCCCCACCTCCCTCTCGCCCGCGGTCCCGTTCCGGTCGGCACGCCTCACTGGTGCTCCTTCACTCCGAACCCGATGCGACGGCGGGGCGGCCTTGGCGGCGCCATCAGCTCGCGGATGGCGTCGAAGACTATCTTGAACTGGCTGTCGTACTTCTTTTCGAGGGCGGCGAGCTTTCGGGCCAGGCCGGCGTTGGCGTGCAGCATCTGCCGGAGGCGGACGAACGCGCGCATGATCTCGATGTTCACCTGGACGGCCCGCGGGCTTCTGAGCACGCTGGACAGCATGGCCACGCCCTGCTCGGTGAAGGCGTAGGGCGGATACTTGGCATGGCGCCCGGGGCCGGTGTCTAAGGTCACAATCTGTGACCTTAGACGGGCCACCTCCCTCGGGGACAGCTGGAACATGAAGTCGGCAGGGAATCGATCGAGATTGCGCTTCACGGCCTGATTGAGCGCCTTGACCGGCACGTCGTAGAGTGCCGCCAGGTTGGTGTCCAGCATCACCTTGTGCCCACGCAGCACGAGGATCGCCCGCTCGATGCGCTCGACCGGAACAAGGCCTCGCTCAGGCATGTCGGCCTCCCGTGCTTTCTAAGGTCACAGTTTGTGACCACAGACATCGAATCTGGCGGCCGCCGACTGTGATACTCCACCTGCGGACACGAGGCCGCCGCGCCCACCCCTTCTTGCGGTCACAGATTGTGACCGCAAACGCCGGAGTTCCGCGGCGGTGAGCGGAAACGCGCGGCGTTCGCTCTGGTCTAAGGTCACAGATTGTGATCTTAGACGCCGAAGACCTTTGCGGCGCTTCTGAGGGCACCGCGGCAATTGTGCAAGAGCCTCTTGCACAATTGCTCACTCCGATCAAGGCGGCTACCTTGTGAGGCTCGGTCGCGTTGCCGTGCCGTGGGCAAGCTCCGGTCACGGAGCCGTCGTCCTCGACGCCGATCAGCAGCCATGATGTTTCCGTGCCGGTACAGTTGGCGAGGCAAACCACGGCCTCGACCAGGTCACTGTCGTTCAGGGCCGATCGCTGCTCGCCCTTGAACTCGACGTTCAGCGCTTCACCGCCGGCGATCAGTCGTTTCAGCGTCTCGGTGGTCATGGCGTGTCCGCCCAGAAGCCCAACTCGCGCAGGTTGGCGACGATGGCGGCGTCGAGCGGCGTCGCCTCGGCCTGCTGCTGCCGCAGGGTGGCGACCAGCCGCTTCATCTTCTCCCCGAACGGTTCGTCGTCCTCCTCGGCGGCCTCGGCTCCCACGTATCGCCCGGGCGTCAGGACGAAATCGTGGGCGGCGATCTCGTCACGCGTCGCCCGCCTACAGAACCCTGCGATGTCTTCGTACTTCGCGGCGCCCTTGTCTCCCCGCCACGCGTGGTAGGTGCCGGCGATCCTGGCGATGTCCTCGTCGTTCAGCTCCCGGTGAGTGCGGTCGACCAGCATCCCCATCTTGCGGGCGTCGATGAAGAGCGTCTCGCCCCGCCGGTTCCGGAACCGCCCGTTCCGCTTGTCGCGGGCGATGAACCACAGGCAGACCGGAATCTGCGTCGAGTAGAACAACTGGCCGGGCATCGCGACCATGCAGTCCACCTGGTCGGCCTCGACGATCGCCTTGCGGATCTCGCCCCTCGCCCGACTGGTTGGACGACATGCTGCCGTTGGCCAGCACGAAGCCGGCGATGCCGGTTGGCGCCAGGTGGTGAATGAAATGCTGGACCCAGGCGAAGTTGGCGTTCCCGCACGGTGGCGTCCCGTACTTCCAGCGCACGTCCTCGCGCAAGCGCTCCCCGCCCCAGTCGCTGTCATTGAACGGCGGGTTGGCCAGGACGAAATCGGCCTTCAAATCCTTGTGGAGGTCGCGGTGGAAGCTGCCGGCGTGCTCCTCGCCGAGATTGCTGTCGATGCCGCGGATCGCGAGATTCATCTTCGCCAGGCGCCAGGTCGTGTGATTCGACTCCTGGCCGTAGACGGCAATGTCCCCCAGCTTGCGCCGTGGGCCTCGACGAACTTCTCGCTCTGCACGAACATGCCGCCCGACCCGCAGCACGGGTCGAAGATCCGGCCCTTGTAAGGTGCCAATCGTCGCCTGCCTGGCGTGTGCCTGGAGATGCACCCAGCGGGCCTCTTTCGGCACCCAGAACACGTTCTCAGCCTGGTATTCGTCCCGGTCCTCCGGATTCGCGCCATCGGCCTTGTTGGCCACGAGCACTTTCCGGTGCTCGTCGAAGGCGTCTGAGATGTACTTCAGGAAGATGAGGCCGAGCAGCACGTGCTTGTACTCGCCGGCGTCCATGTTGTTCCGCAGCTTGTCGGCCGCGGCCCAGAGCGTGGCCTCGAATCCGAGGTTGGCGCCGGTACCGGCGTTCTTCGCTGATTTCTTGGGCATGTTGTACTCGAGGAGCCGTTCGCGCAGCGTGCGCGGTGAGGATACCACGTCGCAGCGCAGCTGGGGACGACGACGAAACGGCCCGTGCGGCTCGTATGGGAGGACGGCCTACGAGCGGAACAGGTTCTTCATTACGTAGGCGCCCATCATCGGGTTGGCGGCCATGCGCCGCTTGCAGTAGGCGATGGCGTATTCCCACTCCTCGGCGAAGGGCACGTAGAGGCGCATCACGCGGCCGTCCCTGACGATCTCTTCCTGGATCTGGTGGCGAGGCACGCCGAGCAGCATCTGAAACTCGTAGGCGTCCTTGGGGCAGCCCCGCTTGTCGAGGTCGTCGATGACGCGCCGGATCAGGGGCTCGTCGTGGGTGGCGATCTCGGGGTAGTGGCCCTTGTCCAGCAGCAGCTGCACGTATTCGAACAGCCTCTCCTTCATCGCGGGCTTGTCCACGTAGGCGACTTCCCGGGGTTCCTTGTAGATGCCGATGCAGATGCGGACCTTGCAGCGCCTGGCGTGCAGGGCGAGGATGTCGTCCTTCGTGCGGAACAGGCGCGACTGCAGGACCGTGCCGACGTTGTCGAACTGGTCGCGCAGGGCCTTGAACAACCGCAGGGTGACATCCGTGAAATGGCGGTCCTCCATGTCCACGGTCACATGGAGCTGCCGCGACGCGGCGTAACCCACCACCTTGCGGATGTTCTCCAGGCAATAGGCTTCGCTCTCGTGGATCCCCAGCTGGGTGGGCTTGAGGGACATGCTCGTGTAGGTGCGGCCCGCGAGGGCGTCAACCATGCGGAAGTACAGCGCCACGGTCGCTTCGACGTCTTCGCGCTTGAAGACCTCTTCTCCCAGCAGGTCCACGGTCGCATGCAGCTTGCTCGCCTGCCAGATCTCGTCTGCCTTGCGCACGCCGCTCTCGATACCCTTGCCCGCCACGTAGGGTCCCGCGAACAGCCGGACGATCGATGCGGGGGCCAGGTCGATAATCGCCCGCTTGATATCCACGCGTCCTCCTCGAGACTAACTGTGGTGTCGACGACAATAAGAAGCCCCAGGGGCGACCGACCGGTCGCCCGTGCAATATCGGCGGTGGCTACCGCCGGTTTCCGACGACGGCCCTGAGCGCGCGCAACCGCACGTCGAGTTCCTCGGAGGTCATCGACGCGTACTTGGCCGGCAGGAGCCGGCGGCTCGATGACTCGAACACCGCCAGCAGTTCCATGTAATCCAGCAGTTCCGCGTCCCGGCTCGGGAAGTAGTCGGCGGCAGCCCTGGCCAGGTGCTCCGCGGTCACCGATGCCGCTCCCCCGTTTGCCCGCGCGGCATCGTCGTTGGCCATCAGCAGGACCGCCTCGACATCGGCATTGCTGTAGCCCACCAGCTTCGACGAGAAGGTGTCGCGAATCGAGGCGAAATCGACCGCCGTGACGATCCGGTTCTTGCGCACGAGCGCGCGCGCCACCTGCTCGACTTCCTCTGGCGTCTGCGAATAGAGGAACGGGATCTTCCGGTCCAGCCGACCGGCGCGCTTGAGATCGACGTCGAGCTTGTCGGGGCGGTTCGTCATCACCAGGAACAGGATGCGTCCGCGGTTGGACGTATCCGACATGAACTCCTTGATGCGCGCGATCACGCGCGAGGAGGTCCCGCCGTCCCCTTCACTGTCGGTGTTGCCGAAGGCCCGGTCTCCCTCGTCGATGATGACGACGACCTGGCCAATCGCCTTGATGACAGTCAGGATCTTCTCGAGGTTGCCCTCGGTCGCCCCGACCCACTTCGAGCGGAAGTTCTTCAGCTTGATCGTCGTGAGGCCACACTCTCTGGCGAAGGCCTCGGCCACGAACGTCTTGCCAGTGCCCATCGGGCCGGTGAAGAGAATGCCCATGGGCACTCGGCTCGTGCGTCCCTCGCGGATGTTCTCCGCCACGAGCAGCAGGTCCTTCTTCACTTCCTCCATGCCGCCGACGACGTCGAAGCCGTAAGCGGGCTCGACGAACTCGACCAGGCCGAAGCACTCCCGCTCGAGGATCTCCCGCTTGCGGCGGGCGATGAGCCGGTCCGCCTCCCTGCGGGCGCGCTCCGCGGCGTCGAACGCGGTGGCGGCCGGATCGGGAGCGCCAGGCGCCAGCAGTTTCCGAATCTCGTCGTGCGACAGCCCGGCGGTCAGTGCGCCAAGCTTGGGCGCGCGGGCCGCGGCGTCGGCGCTCCCGCTCAGGATCCCCGCGATAAACGTCTCGCGCTCGCGCGCATCGTCTTCGGCCGCCGGCGACGGGGCGAGGATCGACGCAATCTGGATCGCCTTCAGCCCCGCCGTGGCCTCGGCGTAGCGCTCCACGTCCTTGTCGGCCAGGCGCGGGTCGGCCAGGCGCACCGCGCTTCGCCGCGCCTCGAGGTCCGGCATCGGGACCTCCACGACGCCCACCTTGGGGTTCGAGACGATCTTCGGCGAGAGTTCGCTGAGGTTCTCGGCGACCAGCAGGACCAGGTTGTCGCCGCGATCGATCTCCGGCAGGAACGACCATCGCTGGAGGGTGATGACGGCCGCGCGGTCCGAGTCGGCCTGGAAGGCCGGGTCGCCTGCCGGCGCGATCGCCTCGGCGTACTCGAGGATCACAGCGACCTTCGAGCCGCCGATCAACACCCGCTCGAGTGAGGCCAGCGCCTTCGGCTTCTCGATGGCGAGCACCGCCTCCTCGAACCCCGACACACCGGCCTCGCGGCGCGCGAACCGGACGCCCGTCGCCAGGTTGTAGACCGCGATCGTCTGGCGCGAATCCTTGAGCAGCGCCCCGGTCAGGAAATCGGTCAGCGTCAGCATCCGCTGCTCGTGGACGACCGAGTCGAACACGTTGCCGTGGAGGACGAACATCGACGCTTCGCCGCGCAAGTAGCGCCGGCGGAGGTCATCAGCCCACGGTGGAAACAGTCGAGGTTCCGTCATGCTCTCCCTCGAAACGACCGATCCGAATACCGACCCCTCATCGTCAGTTCCGACCCCTCATCGTCCCGCCTTCGTCGCTCCGCGACTTCGGCGTGGCAGGCAGCACCGACCCCTCATCGTCAGTTCAGACTATCGCTATGCCATCGTCGTCAGCATCGATTCGGTTTCGACGGCGGTCTGGCGAATCGACTCCACGCCGTCCAGCAACTCGTTCAGCTGCCCCGACAGTTCCTGCGGCGACTGCATCGTGACGATGTTGTCGGCGATGAGCTGGAAGGAGTTCTCAATCAGGTCGAGCTGTCCGCGCGCCACGTCCAGGTAGCGCCGGATCTCCTTCATCTTGTCCTGGCGCTTGAGGATAATCGCCAGGTTCTTCTTCGCGAGGCCGATCTGCGGGTCGCCGTCCTTGCCGAACTTGATGTCGCGCTCCAGGCGGGCGCGGTCGGCATCGAGCGCGTCGAGATTCACCGACCGGAGGTACGCGTCGTACCGGGCCGACGTGACAGCCATGTCGATGAACGCGTCCACCAGCCGCTCGGTCTTGGTCAACTCGCTGCGCAACAGCTCGCCGGTAAACGACGGGTTCTGCGAGGCGAGGCGGTGAATCTCGGCCTGGCGGGCGATCAACCCGTCCACCCGCTCGCGCTCGGGCGGCGCCAGCAGCGCCACACGCTGGCCTCGCTCCTCGGCGACGAGCACCTGCCGGATCTTGTCGAACCTCGGATCCCAGAGCAGGTGGCGCAGCCGCTTCGAGTCGGGCGCGTACAGCAACCACAGCGCCTCGAGGCCGACAGCGAGGATTGCGAGGAACGGGTTGAGCGTCAGGCCGGCCGCCGCGAGGGTGCCGCCGAACAGCGACAGGTTGAACGGGTTCGAGAACGCGAACTCGAGGTAGGGCCGCTTCTCGAGGATCGCGGCCTTCGCGGCATCCTTCACCGCGTTGATCATCGCCGGGCTCATCGCCGGCGTGACAGGGCTCTGCCAGGTGCGCGGCCGGACAGCGTCGGCCGGGGCGGCAACGGGCTTGACGACGGGCGCCTTCGGCCGATCGGGCGTAGCCATGCGTCACTTCTACGCGGGCTGAGACACCGGGGCGTAGAGCATCTCGAGCAGTGTCTTCTCGATGGCCCGGAACTCGGACGAGGACTTGAGGCCGATATCGCGCACCTCGAAGAACGGCACGTCCACGCGGTACAGGACGCGCGCCGGCCGGCTCGAGAGGACGTAGACCGAGTCGCCCAGGTAGACCGCCTCGGACACGTCGTGCGTCACGAACACGATCGTGTTGTCCTCGGTCCTCGACGCGTCGAGCAGCAATCCCTGCATCTCCCAGCGCGTGTACGGGTCGAGCGCACCAAACGGCTCGTCCATCAGGACAACGCGCGGCTTGTTGATGAGGGTCCGGGCAATCGCCACCCGCTGCTTCATGCCGCCCGAGAGGTCTTTCGGGTAGTGATCGGCGAACTCCTCGAGGCCGACCGACTTCAGGTAACGCTTCGAGCGCTCGTGCCGCTCGGACTTCGGCACCCCCCGCAGCCGCAGGCCGTACTCGACGTTCTCCCGGACCGTCAGCCAGCCGAACGAGGTATAGGCCTGGAACACCATGCCGCGGTCGGGGCCAACCGACTGAATCTTCTTGCCGTCGAGCAGGATCTCGCCGGTCGTCGGCCGGAGCAGGCCGGCCACCGATTTCAGGATCGTGGACTTGCCGCAGCCGGACGGCCCGAGCAAGACGATGATCTCGCCGAGGCCCGGCTTGTCCATGACGTCGATCGACACGTCGCGGACGGCCTCGGTGCGGCGCCCGTTCTGCTCGACGTAGGTGATGCCCAGGTCCTTGATGCGGAGCTTCGGGACGACCTCGCTCATGCGGCCTTCTCCCTCCAGCGGAACAGCATGGCCGAGCAGGCTCGGATGAGGGCGTCGGTCAGGAGGCCGATGCCGCCAATCACCAGCAGGCCGGCAAACGACCACGAGGCCTTCTGGTGGGTGCGGGCGAGTTCCACCATGTAGCCGAGGCCGTGCTCCGGGTTGACCGCTTCCGCGAGGATCACGTACGTCCAGGAGATGGCGTTCATCACCCTGAACGAGTCGAAGATCTCGGGCAGCGCCGCCGGCAGCAGCACGGTCCGCACCGCCTGCCACCGCGACGCGCCGAGCGTGAGCGCGGTCTGCACGAGTTCGTCGGGCACCGCCCTAATCGCCGTCACGACGACCGGGAGCAGGTACACGAAGACGCCGAGGAAGAGGAACGCAACCTTCTGCGACTCGTAGATGCCGAACCACAGGATCAGCAGCGGGATGAACGCCGAGATCGGCATGTACCGCAGCGGCGCCATGATCGGCTCGAAGATCCGGTTGACCGGCTCGAACGCGCCCATCAGGACGCCGAGCGGCAGCGCGAGCGCAGAGGCCAGCGCGAACGCGATCAGGATGCGCTTGGTCGAGATCCAGATCGCCAGTCCCAGATCGTACTGGATGAACAACTGCAGCGTGCCGCGGACGACCTCGGTCGGCGACGGCAGAAAGTCCGCCGGCGCCAGCCGGCCGTAGGACACCAGGCACCACCCGGCGAGGACGATGACCGGCGCCACCAAGCCGAGCACCACCGAGATGGTGCGCGGCAACGGGGCGCGAAGAGCGAACCAATCGGACTTCATCGTAGTCAGGAGTCAGGAGCCTACTGCGTGACGAGAACCACCTTGATGTCGGTCCGTCGGTTCAACTGGCGGCCCGTCTCGGTCGTGTTGGTCGAGACCGGGTTCGCCGAGCCGTGCCCGATCGTCTGGAACCTGACCGCCTGGATGTTCGGGAAGTTCTTGAGCACGTAGTTCTTCACCGCCAGCGCGCGACGCTCGGACAACGTCATGTTCGCGGTCGGCGACCCGGTCGAGTCGGTGTTTCCCTCGACGCGGAGGTACGTGTTCCCGAACGAGGTCATCGTCTCGCCCAGCGCGTCGAGGACGAAGAACGAGCCGGCCATGATCTCGTCGGACCCGGGCGTGAAGTGGATCTGGATCTGCTTGTTGATGATCGCCCGGTCCGCGGCGCTCGCGGGATGCGCGGCCAGCTTCGGCTCCTCGACCTTCTGCCCGGGGTACATGGCGGCGAGCGACGAGATGAACCGGGTGTCCGCCCAGTCCTTGCCGGACACCGGCCGCGTGACGAGGCCCTTCTTGCGCCAGATCACGAAGGCCGTGTCGAACAGCGTCTCGTAGTGCGACTTCCCGCCGGTGAGGCCGTAGAACTGCGCGTTGTCGGCGAACGTCGTCAGCTTGAGGCCGGAGAGCATCCCGGACACGGTGTCGGCGTCGAGCTTGAGCGCACGGCCGATCAGCGCGTACGACGACGCCGGATCGCGCTTGATCATCTCGATCCCCTCGAACCAGCCCTGCACGAAGTCGCGCGCGGTGCCCGGCGCCTGGTCAACCAACTGTTGACGGGCCACCAGCGTGTCGGCGATGATGTTGGTCGCCGCGGTCGTGGATACGAGCACATGCGCCTCGTCGCCGCGCGCGGTCACAGCCGCCGAGAGGTCGGGTTCCCAGGTCACCGCGGCATCCACCTGCCGGGCCTTGAACATGGCCGCCGCGGCCGGCGCGTCCTGCGTGAAGATGATGCCCTTCTCGAGCGCGTTGCGGTCGTCGGGCGGCAGGCCCGACTGCGCGAGCAGGTATAGCAGCAGGAAGTGCGACGGGGTGAACTGCGTGCAGGCGACCTTCCGGCCCTTCAGGTCCTCGATCGACTTGATGGACGAGAGCGACACGATGCCGTCGCCGCCTCGCGACCAGTCCTGCATGAGGATCGACTTCGCCCTCGCCCCGTTCTCCTCGAGGATCGACGCCTCGCGCGCCCAGTTGTCCACCGTGTCCCACATGATGTCGATATCGCCCTTGCGGAACGCCGCCAGCTTGGCGCTCGGGTCCTCGAGCAGCACGAACTTCACGTCGAGGCCATATTTCTTGCGGTAGTTCGACGCAACGCCCGGATCCATTCCGCCGTTGAATACGACGCCCGGCGCATGGCCCGCCCACGTGTTGATGCCGACAACGAGCGTGCGCGACAGCTTTCCGCCCGACGCCAGGCTCGTCGCAGTCACGCCCGTGGAGCCGAAGCCCCGCTCCGGGTCGGATGGCGCGTTCCTGAGCGCGTCGAAGTCGTTGACGCCGGGCGTGTCAGCCGCCTGCGTGGAGGCCGGCTTGTCGCCGACCGCCCACGTGCTGAGGTCCGTACCCTTGTAATACCAGAAGGCATACCCGAGCACGGCCACGACCACCACGGTGATGAACAGCTTGGCGAATGGAGTGAGTTTCATAGGATCCTGCTTCAGAGCGTCTTCGTCCCCTGCGCGGCCTGCGCGGCGGCCCGCTTCGCCTTCAGTTCGGCCAGCTGCTGCTTGGCCTGGACCTCGCCCACCTGCGAGCGCACGGCCTGCAGCTTCGCGTCGAGCGACGCCTCGGAGAGTTCCTTGCCAAGGTTGGCCTCGGCGATCGTGTTCTTGATGTGCTCGCGGACGTTCTCGAGCGCCTTCACCTCGGCATCCACGGACAGGCCGTCCAGCTGTCCCTGGATCTTGATCCGCGCCTGCGCCGACTGCATCTTCGCCAGCATCGAGACGCGCTCGGCCTGCAGCTTGCGAATCTCGGCCTGCACGCTCATCAGTGAGGTCTTCGCGGAGTCGGCGTCGCGCTGCGCGCCTTCCATCTCCGCGTTCAGATCTCCGATGTCTGCCGTCAGCTGGTTCTTCTTCTGCAGCAGGATCAGCGCGACATCGTCCTGGCTGGTGTCCATGGCGACGCCGAGTTCGGCCTCGGTCTGCGCCAGCTCCCTGGTCACTCTCTGGAAGCGCTCGCTCGTGTCCTCACGGCGCCGGATGATGGCGGCCGTGGCGGACTTGAGCTTGGAGTACTTTTCCACCATCGAGTTGATGGCGTTCTCGTAGGCGATCTCCGGATGCTCCTTCTCCACGTCGGAGATCCAGATCGAGAGAAACCCCTTCCACAGGTTTCCGAGGCGCTTGAAGAATCCGACTTCTGCCACGTCAGCCCCCTTCGAGAATCCCGAACCGATCACCACGTACTACGGAACTTGTTGCGGCGGGTTCCAGCTAGGCGCGGCGTTACGCGCTGGGGCCGGCCGCCGACGGGTCGTGGAGCCGCGGCGAGGCCTGCACCACGCGCGCGACCGCCTCCTGGCCGAAGAACTCGAGCACGTGCTGGATATCCAGCTTCCTTGCGTTGCAGGCGGCCACCACGCCCTGCTGCTGCTGGATCTGCTGCTCCATGCGGGCCTTCAGCTTGCGGACCTCGTCCTGGAACTGCGCGATGCGCTTCGTGGACTCCTCGAGCACGAGTTGCGTGTCGCCCGCGTTCTTCCGGATGTACCCCTCGAGCGCCTGGACCTCGGCCACGCCGGCCTCGATGATGTTGTCGATCGGTACGCCGAACGCCTTGAGGGACGCCTCGACGATTTGCTTCTTCACGGCCACGGGCGTTTCGGCCGGGAGGCTGCCGAGCAACTGCCGGGCCTTTCCCACGCGCTCGCGTTCGGAGACGTCGATTCCAGCCGCGTCGAACACCTCGTCGAACGCGACCTGGCCGTCGGTCGGCGGCGGCGGTTCCTGCTGGAAGAATGTGGTGGCTGGCTGCGCCGACGCGGCCGCGGCAATCAACGCCGCGTCATCATCCGGCGTGGCCGTGGCGGGGGCGACACCGTCGGTCGCCGCCTGCCCGTCCTCCTGGACGATGAACCAACCGACCACGGTCGAACCCCAGGATTTCTTCTCGGTCATGGCAGACCTCGCAACGGGAGCAGCAAAGGGAGCCAACGTCGCGGAAATAATAGCACGCAGCCGACAGGCGCGATCCGGAACGCCGTCAGGCTCAGAACACCTCGCGCTCGTCGAGCGTCATCTCGACCTTGAACCACCACCTGGGCTGATAGGTGAGGAAGACGGGGATCTCGGCCAGCGGCCCGTCCAGCCCGCACACGATCGCGAAACTCTCGGTCCACGACTCGCCCCGCGCACGCACCTCGAAGTCGGACTTCAGGAGTTTCGCGTAGGTGGTTCCGCCGTACCTGGCGTTCCTCTGAATCTCCGACGAGATGCGGGCGACGTCGTACTGCTTGGCGTAGTAGGCATAGGCGAGGCTCTTCTTCCCCGGGGCCTTTCCCGCCCGGTGCACGCTTTCCACCGCGTCGTGCAGCAGCTCGACGATCCCTGTCAGCAGACCGGACCGTCCGCCGGGCGGCACCGGCGTCTTCCGGATCTTCGGCGGGGACGTTTCCTTCAGCAGGACCTCGAGCAACGCGTCGAGCTCGCGGTACGAGTAGTCGCGGCCGGCCTTCGAGATCGTGACCCTTGCCACAGACTCCGACCGGTCGATCGTCGCCTGGATCATCTTGAAGACGACCCCTTCATTCGCCTCGCTGGCGACGTGCGACGTCGCCTCGTTCAGAGTTTTCTCGTCGCTCTTCTTCATCACCCCGAGGACGGTCGCTCCCCCGCTCCGGGATTCCTCGAGGATGAACCCCCATCGGTTGACCCGCCGGGGTGCCCGGTCCGGATCCGACCCGATCAGCACGTCGTATCCGCGCTCGTCGTTCTCGCCCCGCCGCCATCGCAGCCGCGCGCCCCCGACGTTGTCCTTGCCGATCCAGAACAGCAGCAACGGCCGGATTTTCGCCGCGATCCGGTATCGGTGTTCGGCGACGATGGGGAGCGTGCCGTTGGTGAGCGCGGCCACTTGCGGCGCGGCATTGGGAACGACCGGAGCCGTGGGGCGAACCATGCCCTGCTGCCCGCTGAGGACTGCTATCAGGCAGCCCGCGGCCAGAACGCCAGAGACGGCGACGGGCACTCGCGGTCGGATGGGACCCATCGACGCCGATTATACCCGACGGGACTTGCGCGCCAGCATCGTGGTGGGCTAGCATCCTTCTGTCCCAGCGCCCCCACCTGAGGCCTTTCATCCTGAGATCCGCTCGATTCCGCTTCGTGGCCCGGATATTTGCCATCCTGCTCCTCTCAGGGACGACAGCCCATCTGTGCGGCCACGTCCTGTGCGTGCACAACCGCGAACCGGTGGCGCCAGGCGTGCCCGCCGGCGCGGGCGCACAGCGCTCGGCCTGTAAGACGCCTGGCGAGGTCCCGCCAGGCGACGCCGACCACGACGGTCCGGACGACTGTTTCTCCTGTTCGCACTACGTGGACGTGCAGGTTCGCTTCCAGATCACCCTCGTCTACACCTCCGTGTCCGCGGTGTTCGCCGACAACCGCAGCCATCTTTGCCTCGCGCCGTCCGAGCTGTACCACCCTCCGCTCGACCGGCCTCCCCAGCTCACCGCGTAAGTCGCGCTCTTCCGTTCCAAGACAACTGCTCGCCCCCAGGACTGTCGGACTCTTATGAGAAGTGTGTGCATCGCCGTCCTTGGCGTGGTGTTGGGTGGAACCCTGTACGCACAGGGACCCGATCTCCCCGCCAAGTTCTCGCTCGAAGACGCGCTTCGGACCGCGGAGGCGCGCAACCCGCTGCTCGTCGTCGCACAACAAGGTGTCGTCGCGTCGGAGGCCGACGTCATGGGCGCGAGAAAGCGTCCGAACCCGGCCTTCACGCTGAGTTCGGAGGGGATCCCCCTCTCTCAGCAAAACCGTCTCCCGTTCTTCGACAACCAGGAACTGGCCTTCGGCGTCCAACAGGAACTCGAACCGGGCGGACGCCGGCGGCTTCGGACCGAGCAGGCTCAGCATGGCGTCGAGGCGTCGCGGGCCTCGGTCCGGGACGCCCTCCGCCAGCTGCGCTTCGAGGTCCGTCGTGCCTACATGCAGGTGGTCCTCGCCAAGGCGGACGACGAGGTGGCGCGCACCACGCTCGAGGAGATCGACAAGGTGCTGGCGCTGAACCGCGCCCGATATGAGCAGGGCGAACTATCCGGCGTGGAACTGCGCCGCCTGCAGGTAGAGCGCTTCCGGTTTGCCGATGATGCGTTTGCCGCGGAACTCGCGCTGAGGAATGCGCGCAGCACGCTCCTCGCGCTGTTGAACGTCAGGCCGCTCGACCAGCCGTTCGACACGGTCGATGGCTTCCCATCGGCGCCGGCCGCGATTGCGCTGCCGGAGGGCGCGCAGGCGGTCCTTGCGCGAGCCCTCGCAAACCGGCCAGACGTCGAGACCGCGCGTCGGGAACAGGACCGGGCCCGTACGGGGCTCGAGTTCCAGCGTGCCCTGCGCACGCCGTCCTTGGCCGTCGGCGCCGGGCTGAAGCGCGACTTCGGCACGACCGGCCTGGTGTTCAACCTCGCGATCCCGGTGCCGCTGTTCAATCACAACGAAGGCGGCCTGGCGCGGGCCGGCGCCGAGGAGCGCCAGGCTGCCGCCCGAGTCGTGGCTGCGGAAACGAGGGTCTCCCTGGACGTCCAGCAGGCCTTGAACGCGGTGGATGTCAGCCGGCGGCGGCTGAGCTACGTCGAGGGTGAGTACCTGAAGAACGCGCTCGAGGCGCGCGACATCGTGTTGGCCTCGTACAGAAGCGGCGCGGCCACGTTGATCGACTACCTGGACGCCCAGCGGTCGCTTCGCGAGGCACTGCGGATCCAGAACCGTGCACGCTTCGATTACCAGATGAGCTTGTTTCAGTACGAGGCGGCCTCAGGGACTGCCGGGCCGGCCCAGGGAAAGGAACTGCGATGAAGAGCCAATGGATCCGTCTGGCGCTGTTCGGCCTGGTCGCCTGCGGCGCGTGCAAGGCCACCAGCGCCGACGGCCCGAAGCCTGAAGCGCAGGAGTCGAAGTCGTTCGGCAAGACCGAAGAGCGGAACACGGTTCGGGCCTCCGGTGAGATCCAGAAGAAGTGGGGCATCGACGTCGCGCAGGCGACGCGGACCACGGTCGCCGGCGCGATCACAATTCCCGGCGTGCTGAGCCTGGATCCGCAGCACACGGCCCAGATTTCCTCGCTCCTTGAGGGCAGGGTCGTGTTCGTCGGCGCCCAGGTGGGCGACGAGGTTCGGCGGAACCAGGTGCTCGTGACGGTGCACGCGCCGGCGCTGGCGCAGGCCAAGACGGCCTACCTGCAGGCCGGCGCCAAGCTGGCACTCGCGCGGCGTGAATCCGAACGCGCCGAGATCCTCCTGAAGCAGGAAGCCATCGACCAGAGAGAGCACCTCCGGCGACGGACCGAGTTCGAGAACGCGTCGAGCGAGTTCGCGGTCGCCGAGTCGAATCTGCACTCCTACGGCTTCGACCAGGCCGCCGTCGATCAACTTCTCCGCCAGGCGCGCCAGCCGAACAACGGCACCGCGGCGATGGACGATCTCGCTGAGCCCTACCTCACGCTGACGGCCCCGATCGCCGGCCACGTCGTCGAACGCGACGTGATCAACGGGCAGCACATCGAGCCGCAGAAGATGCTGCTCACCGTGTCCGATCTCTCCATGCTCTGGGCGCTCCTCGACGCCCGGGAGGCCGACCTGCCGCACGTGGCCCGCGGGCGAGAGGTGCGCATCACGACGAGCATCTACCCGGACCGCGTCTGGCACGGGCGGGTGGATCACGTGGGCGACATCGTGGACGAGAAGACGCGCACCGTGAAGGTCCGGGTCGTCGTCCGCAACGACGGCCGGCTGCTCAAACCAAACATGTACATTCAGGGCGAGTTGCCGGACGCGGTGAGCGCACGCGACGTGCTCACGCTCCCGCAGGAAGCGATCCAGACGATTGGCGGCGAGTCGGTGGTGTTCGTTCGCGAAGGAGCGGACAAGTTCGTGGCGCGCCCGGTGGAAGTCGGCGACCGCGTCGGCGCCCGACGGGCGGTGTTACGGGGCCTGAACGGATCGGAAGTGGTGGTTGTCGCCGGGGCGTTCAACCTCAAGGCGGAACTCCTGAAATCGACGCTGGCCGGTGAGTAGCCGCCACCTGGTGAGAGGCACCTGCAATGCTTGAACGGTTGATGGCACTGTCCCTCCGGAACCGGCTGGTCGTCGGCCTGGCGGTCCTGGCGATCGTGGGTCTGGGCGCCTACGCCGTCCGGACGATTCCGATTGACGCCTTCCCGGATGTCACGAACATCCAGGTCGAGGTGGTCAGCACGGCGGCGGGAATGTCGCCGCTGGAGATCGAGCAGTTCGTCACGTACCCGCTCGAGAACGCGATGCGCGGTCTCCCCGGGCTTGTGATGATGCGGTCGGTGACCAAGTATGGCATCTCCGTCGTGACGCTCGTCTTTCGCGACAACGTGGACGTGTACTTCGCGCGGCAGCAGGTGCACGAGCGCGTCGCCGACGTCGAGCGATCGCTGCCGGACGGTGTGGAGACCGAGATGGGGCCCATTGCGACGGCGATGGGCGAGATCTACCAGTACACACTCGAGAGCGACCAGACCGCCGCGGCTGCGGATCAAGTTACCACGCTCACCCGGCTCCGGACCATCCAGGACTGGATGGTCACGCCGCTCCTCAAGAGCGTGTCCGGCGTGACCGAGATCAACTCCTTCGGTGGGTACCTCCAGCAGTACCAGGTGCTCGTGGACCCCGACAAGCTGCTGAAATACGACTTGTCGGTCGATGCGGTCGCTAACGCGGTCCGCAACAACAACTCGAACGTTGGCGGCAACGTCGTGTCGCAGGCGTCCGAACAGTACATCATCCGCGGTGTAGGCCTGATCCGATCAGAGGACGACATCCGCAAGATTGTGCTCAAGGCCGAGAAGGGCACGCCGGTGTCGATCCGCGACATCGGAGAGGTTCGCATCGATCACGCCATCCGGCAGGGCGCGTCGCAGAAGGATGGACACCGCGAGGTCGTGGGCGGCATCGTGATGATGCTGCGCGGCGAGAACAGCCGTGAGGTGGTCGAAAACGTCGAAGCCAAGGTCCGTGAGATCAACGCGAGCCACGTGCTCCCCGAGGGCCTTCGGATCGTACCGTTCTACGAGCGCTCGTCGGTCGTCGAGAAGAGCACCTCCACGGTTCTGAAGGCCCTCGCCGAGGGTTCCGTCCTCGTTCTGGTCGTTCTCGCCGTGTTCCTGCGCAGCGTCCGCGGCGCGCTCGTCGTCATTTTCGCCCTGCCCCTCTCGGCCCTGCTGACGTTCATCATCATGCGGTATACGGGGCTGAACGCGAACCTGATGTCGCTCGGCGGGCTGGCGATTTCGATCGGGATGGTCATCGACGCCACGATCATCCAGGTGGAGAACGTCCAGCGGCACCTGGCGCTGAACCCCGACCGGCGCGCCAAGCTCACCACGGTGCTCCGCGCGGCGGTCGAGGTGCGGAAGCCGAGCATCTTCGGCGAGATGATCATCGCGCTGACCTTCATCCCCATCGCCACCCTGCAGGGGATGGAAGGCAAGATGTTCTCGCCCCTGGCCTACACCGTGGCGCTCGCGCTCCTGTCCTCGCTGCTCCTGTCGATTTTCGTGATCCCCACCGTGTGCCTGGTGGTCTTGAAGACGGTCCATAAGGAGAGTCCGGTCTTCACGCTGGCCAGACGGCTCTACTTGCCACTCCTCGCCTTCGCGCTGCGACGCCGCCTCGTCGTCGTCACGGCCGCGACGCTGGCGCTCGTGGGCGCCCTGCTCCTCGTCCCACGTCTGGGCACCGAGTTCCTGCCCGTCATGGACGAGGGAGCGTTCGATATGGACGTCCAGTTGATCCCGGGCGTCTCCCTCGAGCAGGCGATGAAGACGATGGGGGAGGTGGAGGAGCGCCTGAAGCGCTTCCCCGAACTGGAGACCGTCGTGTCGCGCACCGGGCAAACCGGGGTGGCGATCGAGGCACGTGGCGTGGACAAGACCGGGTTCGTCGGCACGTTGAAACCCCGCGAGCAGTGGACGAGCGCCCACTCCCGCGAGGAGTTGATCGACAAGATGCGCGACTCGCTCACAGACATCCCGGGGATGGTGTTCAGTTTCAGCCAGCCGATTCAGTGCCGAATCGACGAACTCGTCGCGGGAACCCGTGCCCAGATCATCCTCAAGCTCTTTGGCGACGACACGGACGTGTTGAGGCGGAAGGCCGGCGAGATGGCGGCCATTCTCGGGAGCATCCGTGGCGCTGCCGACCTGGTGGTGGAGCGCCTCGCCGGCCAGCCGTACCTCACCGTGACCGTGGACCGAGACAAGGTCGCGCGTCATGGCGTGAACACGGGCGACGTGCTGAGGGTCATCGAACTGGCCATCGCCGGCAAGCCCCTGTCGCGCGTGTATCAACAGAACCGGGCGTTCGATATCGCCCTTCGGTTCCCGGAGGCGCGCCGGCAGTCGATCGAGGCCATGGGGGGCCTGCTCATCGACGTCCCTGGGGGCTATCGCGTGGCGCTCAACCAGCTTGCCGAACTGAAAACGGTCGAAGGGCCGACGCAGATCAGCCGCGAAGACGGGCAGCGACGCATCGGGATCGAACTGAATGTCGTAGGGCGGGACATCGGCAGCTTCGTTCAGGAGGCACAGAAGCAGATCGGGCAGAGCGTGGATCTCCCCTCGGGCTACTACCTGAGTTGGGGCGGACAGTTCGAGAACCAGCAGCACGCGATGCGGCGCCTGATGATCATCACCCCCGTCGTCATCGGCCTCATTTTCCTGCTGCTGCTGCTCACGTTCAACTCGGCGTGGCTGGCCGGGCTGGTCCTGGTGAATCTGCCGTTTGCGATGGTCGGAGGCGTGTTCGCGTTGTTCCTGTCCGGGCTCTACTTGTCGGTGCCAGCCTCGGTTGGTTTCATCGTGCTCTTCGGCGTTGCCGTGTTGAACGGGGTGGTGCTCATCTCCTACATCTCCGACCTGCGCGACAGCGGTGCGAGCCCGGCGGAGGCTGTGCGCACCGGATGTGAGACGCGGCTTCGTCCGGTGCTTATGACGGCGAGCATCTCCATCCTCAGCCTGATTCCGATGGTATTTGCTTCGGGTCCGGGGTCGGAGGTGCAGCGACCGCTCGCAGTGGTGGTGATCGGCGGGTTGATCACGTCAACGGCCCTGACGCTCGTCGTGCTGCCGATCCTCTATAGCTGGCTGGAGGAATGGAGGGCCGCCAGGCTCACCGCGCGTTTCAGCGCGCCCGAGGAAAAACCCGACACGGTCACGGTCTGACGAACCGGAGGGAGACCGCGATGAAGAGCATGGACAAGGCGGGCTTCGTCGGGCGCGCTCAAGCCCCGCGACGTGGTGGGCCCCGACATCGGCAGCTTCCTCAAGGAAGCGCAGCAGCGCATCGCCCAGAGCGTCGAGCTACAGCCCGGGAACGATCTCAGTTGGGATGGGCAGTTCGAGAACCAGCAGCAGGCGATGCGACGCCTCGGCGTCATCGCTCCGGCGGTTGCGACGTTGATTTTCGTGCTGCTGCTCGTCACCTTCGGGAGAGTGCAATCCCCGGGCACGGGAAGCCCGCGCAGAGGTCGCGGACTTCGGCGGCAATCGTATCGAGCTCGGCTTCGTGGGCCGCGTTCTCGGCGACGCGGCTGAACCAGGAGGCGATCTTCGCCATCTCCGGTTCCCTCATGCCGCGCGAGGTGCACGCGGGCGTCCCGAGCCGGAGGCCGCTCGGGTCGAACGGCTTGCGCGGGTCGCCGGGCACAGTGTTGTAGTTGCACTCGAGGCCTGCGCGGTCGAGCGCCTTCGCGTACGCCTTGCCGGTCATCCCGCGCGGCGTCACGTCCATCAGGATCAGGTGAGTATCGGTGCCGCCCGACACCAGCTTGAAGCCGTATCCCGCGAGGCCTTCCGCGAGCACGCGCGCGTTCTTGACGATCTGGTGGGCATAGGCCTTGAACGTATCGGTGGCCGCCTCGCGCAGCGCGACGGCAATGCCGGCGGTCGTGTGGTTGTGCGGGCCGCCCTGGAGGCCCGGGAACACCGCCTTGTCGATCGCCTTCGCCATCTCCTCCTTGCACAGCAGCATCGCCCCGCGCGGCCCGCGCAGCGTCTTGTGCGTGGTCGTGGACACGACGTGCGCGTGCGGGATGGGCGTCGGGTGCGCGCCGCCCGCCACTAGGCCGGCGATGTGCGCCATGTCCACCAGCAGGTGAGCCCCCACTTCGTCGGCAATCGCGCGCATCGCCGGGAAGTCGATGACACGCGGGTAGGCGGTCGCCCCGGCGATGATCAGCTTCGGCCGCTCCTTGACGGCCAACTCGCGGACCTGGCCGTAGTCGATCAACCCGGTGTCGATCTGGACGCCGTACTGGACGCTCCGGAAGAACGTGCCGGTAATCGACACGTTCCAGCCATGGGTCAGGTGGCCGCCGTGCGGCAGCGACATTCCCATGACGGTGTCGCCCGGCTTCAGCAGCGCGAAGTACACCGCGAGGTTAGCCGGCGAGCCCGAGTACGGCTGCACGTTCGCGTGGTCGGCCCCGAAGAGCGACTTTGCCCGCTGGATGGCGAGTTGCTCGAGCGGGTCCACGCACTGCTGCCCCTCGTAGTACCGCTTGCCGGCGTACCCTTCGGAGTACTTGTTGGTGAACACGCTGCCGGTCGCCTCGAGCACGGCGCGCGACACGTAGTTCTCGGACGGAATGAGGCGGATCTTCTCGAACTCCCGGCGTTCCTCAGCGGCCACGAGGGCCGCCACGTCGGGGTCAACCTGGGCGAGATGCGCGTCGATCATGAGTTCCTTCTCAAAATGAAAACTGCCGAGCGGGCAACGGACGAGTCAGGGTCCGGCGCCGACATGTCGCCGACGAGGCACCCTCAATCATCGACCGCCGGTCGGCAGCAGGTCAATAGCCGCCCTACCGCGCCGCGAACAGGCCCGTGAACCACCTCTCGAATCGGACATCGAGGCAGTCGAGAGACGCGGTAGAGACCGGCCCTACCGCGGGACCCGTCGCCGCCCCGTTGACGGGGAGAGCGGCCATCGGCGACCGGGCCGCATCCCAGATCGCGTCCGGGCCCTGGCTCCCCACCTCGACGTACCGGTAGATGGGCGCCACGCGGCGGATCTCCTCGAACACCTCGGACGGCGCCAGGTAATTCATCTTGAAGCGCAGTCCCATCCTGGCCGCCAGCTCGGTGATGATGCGCCAGGTCTCGATGCCCGACCGCGCCGGGATCGCCTTCCGGAGCAGCTGCACGCGCCGCTCGGAGTTGGTCATCGTCCCCGAGGTCTCTGGCGTGCTGCTCATCGGGAACACCACGTGCGCGGCCCTGGCCGTCCTGGTCGCGAACAGGTCGGCCACCACCAGGAACTCCGCGGCTTCGAGGCCCGCTCGAATCTCCGCGGGCAGGTCCTCGGCGCCCAGCGGATCCTCGCCGAGCACCACCGCCACCTTGATCGCCTTCTCGGCCAGCAGGCGAGCCACGTCCACATCGCCGGTGTCGAGGTCCCTCAGCGACACGCTCCAGTCCTTCTCGAGGTCCTCGATGGTGCCCGCGTCGGTCACCGCGCGATAGCCCGGGTACCACGCCGGGTGCGCGCCCATGTCGAGCAACCCCTGGGCATTGGACTTCTCGTGCAGCGGCAGCACGCCGCACCCGAGGGCGGTGCCGGCCGCCGCGAGCCACGAGACGTCGCCCGCGCGCCGGACGCCGCGGTAATCGCGGTTGAAGATCAGCACCTTGCGCTGGCTGCCCGCCAGGATTTCTGCGGCCTCCGTGATGGCCGCGGGATCGACCCCCGTCTTCTCGCCGATCTGCGCCGGCGACAGGCCGGCGATGGCCCCGACCAGTTCCGCTGCCGGAGGCTGGCCGGCCAGGCGCGACGCCTCGGCGACGATGGCCTGCACGACCAGCGTCTCGGAGTCCGGCGCGCACTCGAGGAACAGTTCCGCGACCCGCGCGCTCCGGTTCTCTTTTGGCCCGATGTACACGAGTTTCGCGCCGTCCCTGATGGCCCGCTTCACCACCAGGTCCACGACGAAGTGCTCCTCGTCGAGCCCCGAGTTCACCACCAGGATCGCCTGCGCCCGGGCGAGTTCCGGGTAGGTCGTCGTCGCCAGCACGTCGGGAGCGAAGAACTCCCGGTTCACCAGGTGGCTGAACGAAGTCACGTTGTGCGTGCGGAGCGCCACCCGCGCGAACTTCTGCGCAAGGTAGATCTCTTCGTTGGTGAGCCTGGGCGAGACGAACACGGCGATTTCCCGCGGAGAGTACTTGCGGGACAGTTCCTTCAGCCGCAGCGCCGCGTGGTCCAGCGCCTCTTCCAGGGGCACCTCGATCGCCGCCTGCCCGTTGTGCACGCGCGCGGTCAGCAGCCGGTCGTGCGCGTGGACGAAGTTGAACCCGAACCGTCCCTTCCGGCAGTGATTGCCGAAGGTCACGTCGTTCCGTTCGTGGCGCGACACCTTCACGAGCGTGTCGCCGAAGGTGTCGTAGTTGATCCGGCAACCGACGCCGCAGTAGTGGCAGACGCTCTCGGTCGACTCGGTTTTCCAGGGCCCCGGCTTGGCCAGCGGGAGGCGCTGCGCGATCGCGCCGGTCGGGCACGTGCCGATGCACAGGCCGCACGCCACGCACTCGGTGTCCAGCAGCGACCCGCCGAGCGCCGGCGCGACCACGGTGCTGAACCCACGGTTGATGAAGCCGTACGCCGAGACGCCGACGACGTCGTTGCAGATCCGGACGCAGCGGCCGCACAGGATGCACTTGTTGGCGTCGAGCTCGATCAGCGGGTGCGAGATGTCGCGCTCGTGCTGCCGCGCCTCGCCCATGAAGTGCTTCACGTCCACTCCGTACTCGGTCGCGTACTTCCGGAGGTCGCAGTCGAACAGCGCGACGCAGCCGCACTCGAGACACCGGGTGGCCTCTTCGCTCAGGTCGGCGGCCGAGTAGCCCAACTCGACCTCGACGAAGCTGTTCACCCGCTGATCGATCGGGATCAACGGGATGTGCCGCTTCGCCTTCTTCTCCTGCGACCGCAGGTCGTGGATCCCGACCTTCGAGAACACGTCCTTCCGGCTGAGGAACTCCTCGGGCTCCGGCCGCACCGTCCCCTCGCGGATGTAAGTGTCGATCGCGTACGCCGCCTTGCGCCCGGCCGCGATCGCCTCGATCGCGGTGGCCGCCCCGGTCACCACATCGCCGCCCGAGAACACGCCGTCCACCGTGGTCTCGAACGTCTTCTCGTTCACCTGCACGGTCTGCCAGCGGGTCAGACCGAGCGACTCGCCCTGCGGCAGGAAGTTCGGGATCTTCCCGCCCACCAGGTCGGCGACCGTCGTGCTCTGCCCGATCGCCGAGATGATGAAGTCACACGGCTCGACGTATTCGGAGCCGCGAATGGGCTTCGGGCTCCGCCGCCCGGAGGCGTCGGGCTCGCCCAGTTCCATGCGCTGGCACTCGATCCCCTTGAGCGCCCCGTTCTCGTCGGTGACGACCCTGGTCGGCGCGATCAGGAACTGCATCGTCACGCCTTCCTCGATCGCGTCCCTGATCTCGGAGTCGTTGGCGGGCATCTCCACGCGCGTCCGGCGATACAGGAGCTTCACCTCGCCCACGCCCAGGCGGATCGCCGTCCGGGCGCAGTCGATCGCCGTGTTGCCGCCCCCGACGACGGCCACCGTGCCGTGGATGTCGATCTTCTTGCGCAGGCCGAAGTCCTTGAGGAACTCGATGCCCGAGAGCACGCCGGCCGCGTTCTCGTTCTGGACGCGCATCAACGAGCTGCGCCACGCGCCGATCCCCAGGAACACCGCGTCGAACTGCTCCCGCAGGCTGGCCAGCGTGAAGTCTTTCCCAAGGAACGTGTTCGTCTTCAGGCGCGGCCCGAGGCCCAGGATCTGGGCAATCTCGAGGTCGAGCACGTCTTTCGGCAGGCGATACTCGGGGATGCCGTACCGCAGCATGCCGCCCGGCTCGGGCTGCCCTTCGAGGATCTCGACCTCGTACCCCTTGATCGCCAGGTAGTACGCCGCCGAGAGCCCCGCGGGCCCGGCCCCGACCACAGCGACCTTCTTGCCATTCGAGGCCGCGACCTTAGGCCGGTACACGTCGGGGCTGTTGAGGTCGAGGTCGCTGATGTAGCGCTTGATGTAGTCGATCCCGACCGCCTCGTCCAGGAGCGTGCGCCGGCACCCCTTGACCTCGCACGGCCTGGTGCACACGCGGCCGCACACCGACGGCAGCGGGTTGCTCTCCTTGATGAGCGCGATCGCGTCCTTGTATTTCCCGATCGCCGCCAGCGCGATGTAGCCCTGGATGTCGATGCCGGCCGGGCAGGAAATCTGGCAGGGCCCGACGCAGTCGGCGTAGTGATCCGACAGCAGGAGCTCCAGCGCGGCCTTGCGCGACTGCCGGACCTCGGCCGAGTTGGTCTCGATGACCATCCCGTTGAGAACCTTGGTGGCGCAGGCGGGCATCAGCGACCGCGCCCCCTTCACCTTCACCACGCAGACGAAGCACGAGGCAAACGGCTCGAGCTGCGCATCGTCGCACAGCGTGGGAATGGTCTGGATGCCTTGCCGACGGGCGACCTGGAGGATCGTCTGGTTGCCGTCCGCCATCACCCGCTTGCCATCTATTTCCAGCTTTACAAGCGCCATAGGAGTGCCTCTCAGTCCTTCGCAATCGCGCCCAGGTTGCAGACCTTGTAACACTCACCGCAGACGGTGCACTTCGCCTGGTCGATGACGTGCACCTTCTTCCGCTCGCCGGTGATGGCGCCGACCGCGCACGCCTTCAGGCAGAGCATGCAGCCGCTGCAATCGTCGGTGATCGTGTAGGTCAGCAGCTTCTGGCAGTGATGGGCCGGGCACTTCTTGTTGGTGAGGTGCGCTTCGTACTCGGACCGGAAGTACTTCAGGGTCGTCAGCACCGGATTGGGCGCCGTCTGTCCGAGGCCGCAGAGCGACGAGTTCTTCACGCGAGCGGCCAGGTCCTCGAGCAGCTCGATGTCGCCGTCCCGCCCGCCACCTTCGGTAATCCGCGTCAGCACCTCCAGCATGCGCTTGGTGCCGATCCGGCAGAAGGTGCACTTGCCGCACGACTCGCGCTGCGTGAATTCCAGGAAGAACCGGGCGACGTCCACCATGCAAATGGTCTCGTCCATGACGACGAGGCCGCCCGAGCCCATGATCGCGCCGGTCTTGTTGATCGACTCGTAGTCGATCACCGTGTCCTGGAGCTCGGCCGGGATGCAGCCCCCGGACGGCCCGCCCATCTGGACCGCCTTGAACTTGCGATCGTCGCGGATGCCGCCGCAGATGTCGAAGACGATCTCGCGGATCGAGATGCCCATCGGCACCTCGACGAGGCCGCCGTGGCGAATCTTTCCCGCCATCGCGAAGACCTTCGTGCCCTTGCTGTTCGCCGTGCCGAGCGAGTTGAACGCCTTCGCGCCGTTGATGACGATCCACGGCACGTTGGCGAAGGTCTCGACGTTGTTGATGGAGGTCGGCTTCTCCCACAACCCCCTGGTCGCGGGGAACGGCGGGCGGACGCGCGGCATCCCGCGCTTGCCCTCGATCGACATCATCAGCGCGGTTTCCTCGCCGCACACGAAGGCGCCCGCGCCTTCCTTCAGCTTTACGTGGAACGAGTGGGTGCTCCCCAGGATGCCGTCACCCAGGAAGCCGCGCTCCTGTGCCTGCGCGATCGCGATCGTGAGCCGTTCGATCGCTTTTGGGTACTCCGCGCGCACGTAGATATAGCCGTGGTCCGCCCCGATGGCGTACCCGGCGATGATCATCCCCTCGACCACCGAGTGCGGATCGCTCTCCAGGACGGAGCGGTCCATGAACGCGCCCGGGTCGCCTTCGTCGGCATTGCAGATGATGAACTTCTCCGTGCCGGGCGCCATGCGCGTGAAGCGCCACTTCATCCCGGTGAGGAAGCCCGCACCGCCGCGGCCGCGCAGCCCCGACTCGATCATGACGTTGACGAGACCGTCCGGGTCCTTCGCCTCGATCACCTTCTGCAGCGCGAGGTAGCCGCCCGTCCTGATGTACTCGTCGATCGACTCGGGATCGATGTTCCCGCAGTTCCGCAGGACAATGCGATGCTGACGCGAGAGGTAGGCGTGATCGCTGCCCTTGCCGCCGCTCGTCCAGACCAGCCAGTCGGTAATCGGCGCCCCCTGGCCGAGGTGCTCGTCGATCAGCCGCCCGACCTTGTCGGGGCTGATGTGGCCGTACAGATACCGCACACCGTCGCCGTTGCTGATCTCGACGAGCGGTTCCTGGTAGCACATGCCCACGCACCCGGTGCGCTGCAGCTCGGGCGCGTCCGGCAGGCTCGCCAGCTTCGTCTCGAGCGCCGTGAACGTCTCCTCGGCGCCAGCCGCAATCCCGCACGTCGAAAGGCCAACGGTGACCCGCGTCATGACCGCTCCCCCTTCTGGTACTTCTTCACAACCTTCACCGCGGCGGACGGGCTCAGGTTGCCGAACGTTGCGCCGTTGATCATCATGGCGGGCGCGAGCGAGCAGCACCCGAGGCACGACACCGTCTCGATGCTGAACATCCGGTCGGCCGTCGTCTCCCCGTTCGGCACGCCGAGGTGCTTCTCGACCGCCTGGCTCAACTCGACCGCGCCGCTCACGTGACACGCGGTGCCGTGGCAGGCACGCAACAGGAACTTGCCCACCGGCTTCAGCCGGAACTGCGCGTAGAAGGTGGCCACCCCATAGATGTGTGCCAGGGGGATCCCCGAGAGCTTGTGGATCTCCTCGAGCCGCTCACGACGCAGATAACCGTCCTCGGTCTGCGCCTGCTGCAGGAGCGGAATCAATCGCCCCTCCTGCCCCGCGAAATGCTGGTTCTTGAAGTTGTACCGCCGGTGGGTGTGCATAAGGACTCCGAAGCCGCCCTAGTCGTGCGGGATCTTGAACATCCGGTTCAGGAGGTCGGTCATCTCGTCAACGTCGCCGAAGCCGCCCAGCGCGTGCCCCCGGCAGCCCCGTCGCCCGCAGAACTCCATCGTCTCGCCGCTCGCGAGGTTCACCGACGCGAGCGGCCCGCCACACAGCTTGCACGGTGTCTCCACCATCAGGCTTCGCTCGCAGTACGGGCACGTGAACGTCGCGACGTCCCCGTCGCCCATCGCCAGGTCCGTCTGGACCTGGTCGTCGCCGAACAAGGCGCTCAGCCGGATCTCGCCATCCTGGTGGGTCGCGACGAGATGCGCCCCGAGAATGACCTGCTGACCATGCGTGAGTGCCGCCTGGCAGTTCGGACAATTGACCTCGAGCAGAAGGAGTGGCTGGCTCATGCCGTCCGTCCTCCACGGCCGCGGGCATTCGTCCCGCGGGGATAGATCAGTACCCGTCCGCCCATCAGTGCCCCCCTCCCGGGGCGTGCAAAAACAAGGCAGAGGGGATTCGAGAAAACAGGAGGGTACGACGAGTTTACCAACAACCGCCAGCCAGCGACAAGCTATGCTGTAGCAATTGCTTAAGTGCGACGTCGCCCACCGGCCCGCCGCTCTTACTGTTGTTTCTTCAGTCGCTCCAGCGTCTTTTTCAGCGACTCGAGGCGTTGGCCGGCCTCACCGAGCTTGCCGTCGGCCGTCAGCCGCTGGTAGTCCACCAGGTCGCGCGCCGCCTGGTCGATCAAGACCTGGACTCCCGGGGGCACATTCGCACCACCGGCGGCGGCAGGCTGTCCCAGCGCGGGAGACGGGCCGGGAGGCGCCGGGGTGGCGGCGTCGGCCGGCACCGTTGGTTCTGCCCCCTCGCCGAACAGGCTGGTCATCGCAGTATCGAAGGTCGGGCCATAGCCGAGCTGCTCCTGCAAGGCGAGCACGACCAGCCGCAACTGCGGCATCGGGCTTCTCTCGGCCTGCAGGTAGATCGGTTTGGCGTAGAGCAGCGCCCGTCCGATGGGGATCACGATCAGGCTGCCGCGGCGGACGCGGGATCCCTGCTGGTTCCAGAGCGTTAACTGCGAGGACAACTGGGGATTCTGATCGATCCGGGCCTCGATCTGCAGGGGGCCGTCCACGAGACGCGATTTCGGGAAATCGTAGACGAGCGCGCTGCCGTAGGCCGTGCCGTCGCTGCGGCCAGCGATCCAGCCAATCAGGTTGTTCCGGTTCGAAGGCGTGAACGGCAGGATCTCGACGAACTCGAGCCCCTTCTCGCCGGGCAGCGTCATCAGCACGAAGTTCGGGTCGAGTGGGCGCGTAACCTGCTCGCGATCCTCGCTCAACGTCACCTCGCTGGCCACGCTCCACAGGTCTTCCCGGTTGTAGAACATCTCGGGATCGCGCATGTGATACAGGCTGAACGCGGTCGCCTGCACCCTGAGCAGCAACTCGGGGTAGCGCACATGAGCGCGCACGTCGGCGGGCATCCGGCTCCCGTCCGCGAACAGCGTCGGGAACATCCCGCGGTAGGCCGCGATGATCGGGTCGTCCTGGTCGAAGACGTAGAAGGTGACGCTCCCGTCGTAGGCGTCCACCATCACCTTGACGCTGTTCCGCATGTAGCTCACGGCCTGGTCGCCGAGCCGGTAGTGCGTGGCATATGGGAACATGTCCGACAGGGTGAAGCCGTCCATCAGCCAGAACAGCCGACCCTGGCCGCTGACGACAATGTAGGGATCGGGGTCGAAGACGAGGAACGGGGCGAGCGCTCGCACCCGCTCGCGGATGTTCCGCCGCATCAGCAGGAGGCTGTCGGGGGTGATGTCGTCGCTGAACGGCAGCTTCGACAGGTCGGCTCCGCCACGGCTCGCGGCAATCAGCAGCCGGCGTCCGAACGACCCGATCGGGATCCCGCCCTTCCCCTCGTAGGACGTGTAGCTGTTGCTCTCGCCCTGCGGGAAATTGAACTCCTTCTGCCTTGTGCGCACGTAGACGTCGGTGTTGGTCAACTCGCCGAAGTAGATTTCCGGCCGCGTCACACGGATATCCGGCGAGGTGCTCCGGACCGGCATGTCGCTGAGGACGAGCTGGGGCAGCCCCTCCGTCGTGAACCCGTTCACCGGGTTCATCGTCACGCCGTAGCCGTGCGTGTAGATCAGCTTCTCGTTGATGAAATTGCGGCTGCTCTCGGGGAGTTTCTCGACGTTCAGCTCGCGCGCGGCCACCATCATCTGCCGCACCTGGCCGCCGATCTGGTAGCGGTCGATGTCGATGTCGGGGAAATCGTAGTAGGTCCGGATCCCCTGGATTTGCCGCAGCGTGTCCTGCAGCGCCCGCGAGTCCCACAGCCGGATGTTCTGGATCGTCGCGCTGTTGTTCGCCAGGTCCACCGCGGCGATCCCGCTCTCGGCCGGGAAGGCCCGCTGCTCGATGCGCGCCAGGTCGAAGGCGCGGCGCGTGAAGTCGATGTTGTGCGAGATGTACGGCCGCTCGCGAACCAGCTGGTTGGGCTTCACGATGAAGCCGCTGACGTACCAGGACACGACGGTCAGGCCGGCGTACACGAGCACGACGGGGGCGAGGGCGCCCAGCAACGTGACCAGTCGCCGGGGACCGATGCCGTTGTAGACGGCGACGACCGCGCCGACGACCAGCGCCAGCGCGACGATCAGCAGCCCGGGAATAAGGATGTGCGCCTCGGTGTAACCGGCGCCGGAAAATACCGTGTGGTCGTCGAACAGCCGCTCGTAGCGCGAGAGCGCGACCCGGGCCGCGATGACGAGCATCAGGAACGCCACCGCGAACGAGACACCGCGGTATCCCGCGCGTCGTTCGCGCATGCCCGCCAGCACCAGCGGGTTCTCGGCGTTCGATAGGAGCAGGATCAGCAGCGCGGCGACGAGGATCACGAGGCTGATTGTCGTCAGCCAGGTGGCGATCAACTGCCACACCGGCAGCGTGAACAGGTAGAACGTGATCGGACGCCCGAAGATCGGATCGGTCATGGCGGTGGCGCCGGTGACGGCCGGGGCGTGCAGGTACTGGCCGAACGTCGTCCATTCCGCCATTAACCCGGTCCCGGCCCCGAGCGCGACGACCAGCGCGACCACCCAGGACACCACGCGGACGACGGACTGCAACGGGAGCGAGACGGGCTGCCCGTTGACGTAGAGCAGGCGGGCGTCGAGCTGGGACGGCCGAAGGAGGCGAAGCGCCGCGTACACCAGGATGAAGGTGACGAGCGTGAAGCCACAGAAGAGCGTGGACTTCAGCTCGAGCGTCTTCCAGAACACGTCGGAGTAGCCCAGCGAGCCGAACCACAAGGCCTCGACGTACCACGACAGCATGCTGCTGGTACCGAGCACCAACCCGACGGCGATCGCGAAGAACACCAGCCGGCCGCGACGCTGGTGACTCGCACCCGTCGCGCGGCCGCCCGGCTCACCACCCAGTCCTAACAATGGCATAACTCCCCCTGGGCGGGGAGTTTAGCATCCTTCCCTCTTCTTGGCAGGCGCCGCCTTCTTCGCGGCTGGTATCGGCGGCACCGGAACGACCGCCTGCGCGACGGCCGGCGCGGACATCGTGTCGCTGGCAGCGGCCGTTTCGCCGCTGCGCGGCGCGCCGCCGAAATGCGCACTGATCGCCTCGAGTCTCGCGCGCTGGGCGGCATCCACGCCGTCCACGCGCGGATACATCACCTGCTCCCGCCAGCCACGCAGGCCGCCCTCCACGATGCGGACTCCCTTGTATCCCTGCGCCTCGAGCAGGAACCACGCCTGCGCGGCCCTCGTCTCGTCGTCGGCCACGAGCAGGATCTTCTCGTCGCGGGCGAGGCCGGCTTGAGCCAGTGTTCCGACCGGAACGTTCTCGGCGGTGGGAATCCGGAGACCGGCGGCGAACGTTGCCGGATCGCGGAGGTCGATCAGGCGAAAGTCGGACCGCGCCTGGATGATCCAGTCAGCTAGCGTCCGGGCGGGCACGCGGTCGGCGCCTTTCTCCATGAGGAGCGCCATCTCGCGGGCATCGACCGTGACGCGCCCGCCGCGCGCGGGCGTGGCGGCAATCGCCACAAGCCCGAGCACGAACGCCAGCAGCGCGAGGCGCTGGTTGGTGGACAGTGTGGTGAAGAACTGAAGCATGAGAACTCTTTCGCTGCCGGGAGTCAGTGGCCAAGGGTCAGTGGCCAGTTGTCGGTGGCCAGTTGTCAGTCTGTCACGCGTGCATGGATCGTATGACACGAAACCGGCGCTCAACGTTCGCGCGTGATCGGCTCACCACTGACAACTGAAAACTGGCAACTAGCCACTACGGGTTCACGACGCAGTCGGTTCAATCGTCCTCTGAGTCGCCATTTTCTTCTCCACCCAGCCGGCGCCCGCAAAACCGCCGAGCGCCATCAGGACGACCGCAAACACCACGAGGCCGTACGGCAGGTTGAAGTACTGCGGGATCGTCGTCTGGCCCATCGGCGTCGCCGTGTGCAGCCCCTTCACCAGGGGGTAGGCTTCGGCGAACAGCAGCGTGCCCACGTAGAGCCCGGCGCCGTAGGTCAACGCGTCCACGCGGCCGGTCGCCGTCGCGGCGAGAGCCGTGCCCGGGCAGTAGCCGCCGATCACGAAGCCTGCGCCGAGCACCAGCCCACCGACGATCTGCGGAAGCAGGTTCGTCGGTACGAGGTAGACGAGCGAGAGATTCAGGAAGCCGATCCACGACAGGTAAGTGACGCCCAGCATGGCCGTGACGATGGCCGTGAACATCACCTTGAAGACCGCCAGGTCGTCCAGGTAGAACTGCGACACCAGCTTGCGAGCGCTGCCAAAACCCGCCCGCTCGAGCGCGAAGCCGAAGCCGATTCCCAGCAGGAACGCGACGACCAGGCTCGTCTCGCTGCCGAATACGCCGTACTTGAGGAATGGAGCCATCATCGCCATTGCCATTTCACGAACGTCGCGACCGCGTACGCGCCCGCGAACACCATCAGCATGAACGCCCAGCTGCCGAGGTTCAGCAGCGCGCCGCCGGTCAGCGCCTGTCCACTGGTGCAGCCGCCCGCGAAGGCTGCGCCCACGGCCATCAGTGACCCGCCGAAGAACGCCATCAGCAGGCGCGCGCGCCTCGAGACGCGCGGTCCCTTCTCGACCACGACCATCGCCCGCCGCGCGAGCAGGCCCGACAGCAACGCCCCGAGGACGACGCCCATCCCCTCGAACACCAGCCACTCCTTGAGCGGGCTGGCGTCACCAGCCAGGCGTCCCGACAGCCACTCCAGCCGATGCGCGTGTTCGGGCGCCACGGCGTGCAGGCCGCTCGCGACCACCGCGCTCACCCCGCCAGACGCGCCAAGCCCGCGGCCGACGAACACGAAGGCGGCCAGCAGCACGAGGCCCAGGCCGATACCGGCGAGATACGGATTCGAGTAGGGCGCCGGTGCCCGCGATACGTGCGTGTTTGAGACCATCTTTCTCCGTCCTCTGCCGGACAACACCTATACCTTTGCCCAGTGACTCACTTGTCCCACCGCGACGATGACAAAACGAAGGGCGAGCCCGCCAGCCATCACCAGGAGCGGCCCCACCGGCGTGTGCGCGATCCTATGCGTCACCGCGAGCAGCTGGATCATCAGGGGAATGACGATGCCGGCCCCCACCACCAGCACCCAGAACGGCGCGGTGAACGGCCCGCCAAGCACGAGCCTCGCGGCGGCAACATGCGCCTGTGAGGAACTGAGCAGGCCAACGAGGAACAGCGCGACCACGAACAACTCGATGGCCAGGAACACGTTGTCGCTCCTGGCCAGCAGCTCCCGCTCCTCTTGATGACGGGCCACCATGTGCCCGAATGCGGCCGCCGACGAGAGGCCGGACACCAGGAACAACGGCCCGAGAATCGCGCTGTTCCAGAACGGCCGGGCGCCGAGCGCACTCAGCAGAATGCCGGTGTAGATTCCCAGCGCGATGCCGAGGACGAGGTTCGCTGCCGCGATGCCTCTCACGCCAACCGGGGTGTCGAGGCGCCGAGACAGCCGATCGACGGCCGGGAACAGGTCACGCAGGATCCCGGGTGGGCGCAGCGCGAAGGCGGCAGCCAGAGCCGGGTAGACGAGGAGCAGGATCCACGCGCCCCAGGACATCGGCGACGTCACCTCGAACGTCGTGTACAGGCGCCAGACGTAGAGCTTGTGCTCCAGATCGAGGAACAGCGCGCCCATCCCCAGGCTCAACAGCACGAAGCTGGTCCCCGGCAGAACCGAGCACACGCAGGTGTCTTCGCGGTTGCGGCCCCGAAGCAGGAAGTAGCCGACGAGGATCATCATCCCGGCCACCCATCCGCCCAGGAACAGGTAGACCGGGATCTCCCAGCCCCAGACGCGAACCAGGGGATCGATCAGGTCGTTGTGACGCGTCAGGACGAGTTCTCGCATCGCGTGCTCCCGGCAACCCTGCGTGGTCCGCCGCCTACGTGAGATAGAAAATCCGGGGTTCGGTCCCGGCCGCGGGCATCAGCGCGTGGTGCGGGCGTGATGCGAACTGGCGGTTGACCTCGCTGTTCGGGTCGTCGAGGTCGCCAAACGTCATGCAATGTGTCGGGCACACCGACACGCAGGCCGGGTCGAGCCCGTCCTTGACCCGATGGATGCAGAACGTGCACTTGTCGGCGTAGCCGTCGGGGTGCACGAACCGTGCATCATACGGGCACGATGCCAGACACGCCTTGCACCCGATGCACATCTCCGGCGTCACCAGCACGATCGCGCCGAACGGATCCACGTGGCTGGCGCCCGTCGGGCAGCACGCGACACACGGCGGGTTGTCGCAGTGGTTGCAGCGCTCGGTCCTGATCTCCAGGTGCAAGGTCGGGAAGCTACCCGTGGCGTCGTCGGTAATCCAGTCGCGGTTCAGTCCCTCGGGCACCTGGTTCTCGGTCTTGCAGGCGACGACGCAGTCGGTACAGCCCACGCACTTGCGGGTATCGATGACCATGCCGTAACGCGCCATCGCCCTATGCCTCCGCCTCGAGGGTGACGAAGTTGACATTCATCCCGGTGCCTCCCATGAGCGGGTCGGTGGTATAGCGGGTCACCAACTGCGCGTCGCTCGCGCCCTTGCCAAGCGCGCGCGTGAGCCTCTTCGAGGTGTGGCCGAAGCCGTGCACCATGTAGACGCAGTCCGGCCGGATGCGCTCGGTGGCTTTCAGCCGGATGCGCGCGCTCAGCACGCCGTCCTGGTTTCGCAGCCGGACGTAGGCGCCGTCGGTCATCCCCAGCCGAGTGGCGACGTGCACGTTCACCCACACTGCGTTCTCGGACATGCCGTCGTGGAGGATCGGATTCGACTGCGTGCGGCTGAACGAGTGCATGGGCGCGCGGCCGAACAGCAGGCGGAACGAGCCCTCTGGCGGCGGCTCGGGGCGCGTGAACTTCGGGACCGGATCGAAGCCGGCCTCGCGCAGCGTCGTGGAGTAGAAGTCGATCTTGCGTGAGGCCGTCGGGAAACTCGCCTCGGCTCCCTCGTCGAAAAACACCGGCTGCTTCTCGCCGTGAATGATCCCCTGCTTCTTCAGCGTGTCGAAGCTCAGGCCCGCCTTCGTCAGGCGGTAGTCCAGGTACTCTTCGATCGTCGTCCACGGGTAGTAGGCGCCGAGCCCGAGCCTGAGCGCCAGCTGCCGGGCAATCCACCAGTTCGGCTTCTGTGCGTGAGGGGCGTGCACGACCGGCTGCCGCAGGGCCACGAACGGCTCGCGGAACCACTCGACGTTGAGGTCGTCGTAGCGTTCCAGGTAGGTGGTCTCGGGCAGCACCACGTCGGCCCATCCGACGATCTCGCTCGGGATCACGTCCACGACAACCAGGAGATCCAGCGCCTGGATGGCGCGAATCGTCTCCCGCTGGTCGGGCATCGCCTGCAGCAGGTTCGTGGCGTAGACCATCCACCCTTTCACCGGGTACGGCGCGCCGGTGATCGTCGCCTCGCGGATACCGGTGGTCAGCGCCTCGCTCGCGAACGGGTACTTCCCGTTCGGGTTGTCCACCTTCCCCTTGTCGGGCTTCGGATAGGGTGGGTACGGATAGCCTGGCACGGTCATCTGCACCGGCTTCCAGAACCCGCCCTTCCGCCCCCAACTCCCGAGCAACGCGTTCAGCAGCGCGATCGCCCGGCTTCTCTGCGTATCGTCGCCGTACCAGGTCGCGTGGCGGCCGGGGTGCACGAGCGTCGCAGGCCGGTGCCGGGCCATCTCGCGGGCGGTTTCACGGATCACCGAGGGCTCGATGCCCGTCTCCGGGTACGCCCACTCCGGCGTGGAACTCGCAATCTCGGCCTTGAACGTGTCGAAGCCGAAGCCGTGTGCGTCCACGTACTCCTTGTCGTAGAGCCCTTCGGTGACGAGCACGTTCATCCAGGCCAGCAGCAGCGCGAGGTCGGCGCCGGGCTTGATCGGCAGGTAGTGCTTCGCCTTGCTCGCCGCCACCGAGAACCGGGGGTCGACGACGATGATCGACGCGCCGGCGCCGATCGCCTCGGCGAACTCCTGCGCCTGCGTGTTGTGCATGTTCTCGCCGAGGTGCGAGCCGATGAGCACCAGGCAGCGAGCGTTGCGGATGTCGGTTCGTTCGGGCGACCCGACTTCCTCACCGAAGGTCAGGGCGAACCCCACGTCGCGCGGGCCGCGGCACTGCGCGAAGGAGGGCGCGGCCATGTTGGGCGTGCCGAACGCGCGCAGCGTGTGCTTCAGGAAGGTGCCGCCGATGCCGTGCGAAAAGAGCGCCACCGCTTCCGGGCCATACTCGGCCTTGATCTTCTGCAGTTTCTCGGCCACCACGTTGAGCGCTTCGTCCCAGGTGACCTCGGCCCATTCCTCCTGCCCGCGCTTCTGGCGCCGGACGAGCGGCGCCTTCAGCCGGTCGGGATCCACGTGCGCGCCGACACCGCCCGTGCCACGCGGGCACAGTCGTCCTCGGCTGAGAGGGTCGGCCGGGTTGCCTTCGATTTTCCAGAGCTGCCCATCCCGCACGTACGCAATCGCCCCGCACTTCCAGAAGCAGATGTCGCAGTAGGTGGGAACCGTCCGGACACCCGTCTCGGGCGCCTCCGCGACCGCACCACCCCGGGCGAGGCCGCCCGCGACCGAGCCGGCGGCGGCCAGCCCGGCTGTTGTGCCGGAAATCTGGAGGAAACGTCGCCTGGAAACCGTGATCATGATGACCGTTCCGAGCGGCACCCGCGGTTCTGGCCGGATGCGCGCACTTGTGAAGACGAGCACAATCGCCGGCACAGGCGGGGCCGGCGCTATCCTTCAGGACAAGAGATTCAGGGTCGGCGGGACTGGTGACAGCCACCTGCCAGGGCGAACTGCTCGATCGCGGCCGCGACTCCACCGGCGTTGTTGTCGAGGGTGACCGGCCAGCCCAACCGTTTCAGATCGTCCACGGCGTTGCCCATCACCACGGGCACGCCGGCGAACTCGAGCATTTCGCGGTCGTTGAAATTGTCGCCGACCGCCATCACCTCGTCCCGCCCGATTCCCTGGCTCGCCACCCATTCCGCCAGCGTCGCGCCCTTCGTGCACCCCGCGCGGTTCACGTCTACCAGCGAGAAGTCATGCGATTCGTACTCGGTGAGCGCGATGGCCACCCGTGAACCGACCGAGAGGCTGCCCACCCTCACCACCAGCTCGCGCATCCGCGCGACGCCGCCGGAGTACATCACCTGGATCGGATCTTCGGTCAACGCCGCTTCGAGCGGCACGACCTCGGTGATGAAGTCGCGGTTGCGCTGGAAGTACGACCGACGATGGGTGTCGCGGATGTCGAGCCGCTCGTGCACCACCTGCGCCGCGCGCGGCCGGTCGAACACCACAGCGGTCGCGTCCCGGAAGTCAGCCGTGCCCTCGACGACCTCGCGCGCCACGACGACGGGCAGCAGGTGCCGGACGAGCGTCTCGCCGTCGCGCCGCTTGACCAGGGCGCCGCCGCTCACGATCAGCGTCAGCGGGGCCTCGATCTGATCGATCACCGGCCTGGCGAAGTCGAACCGTCGCCCGGTCACCAGCGCCACCTCGATGCCGGCGTCGGTCGCGCGCCTGATCGCGTCGCGGTTGACCTGGGGCACCTGCCACTGGCTGTCGAGCAGCGTGCCGTCGATGTCCAACGCTATCAGACGGATCATCGGTAGTCGGAACTGACGATGAGGAGTCGAGAACTGACGATGCCAGTCGGAACTGACGATGCCAGTCGGAACTGACGATGCCAGTCGGAACTCACGACGCCAGTCGGAACTGACGATGCCAGTCGGAACTCACGACGCCAGTCGGGGCTCACGACAATAGTCGGAACTGACGACAATAGTCGGGAACTGACGACAATAGTCGGGAACTGACGACAACAGTCGGAACTGACGACAATAGTCGGAACTGGCGATGCCAGTCGGAACTCACGACGCCAGTCGGAACTGACAGGCGTCAGGGATTATACGCCCGTGCCGTGGGCGCGAACGATCATAGAATCGTCACGTGACACACTCGCCGGTCCGGCGCATCGTTCACGTGGACATGGACGCGTTCTACGCGTCGATTGAGCAGCGGGACGACCCCTCCCTTCGGGGAAGGCCGGTGGCTGTCGGGCGCGAGCCTTCCGAACGCGGCGTCGTGGCTGCGGCCAGCTACGAGGCGCGCACGTTCGGCGTCCACTCGGCGATGTCGAGCGCGGTCGCGTTGCGCCTGTGCCCCGACCTCGTGCTCGTCCGCCCCGACTTCCCCCGGTACCGTTCGGTCTCGGACACCGTGTTCGGCATCTTCCGATCGGTCACGCCCCTGGTTGAACCCCTGTCGCTCGACGAAGCGTACCTCGACGTCACGGAGAACGCCTGGCACGAACCGCTCGGGATGACGGTGGCGCGACGGATCAAGGATGACATCCGCGCGACGACCGGCCTGACCGCCTCCGCCGGTGTCGCGCCGAACAAGTTTCTCGCGAAGATTGCCTCCGGCTGGAAGAAACCGGACGGGCTGACGGTGGTCGCACCAGGGCGCGTGGAGACGTTCCTTCGCGCTCTCCCCGTCGATGCGCTGTGGGGCGTGGGCCCCGTCACCGCGCGGCGGCTGCGGGCGATTGGCGTCACCAAGACGGTGGAACTGCGGACGATCGATGCCGCCAGGCTCGAAGGGGCCGTGGGCAGCGCGGCCGAGTGGCTGGTGCAACTCGCGCACGGGATCGACAACCGGCGTGTGGAACCTGACCGCCCGGCGAAATCATCGGGCACCGAGAACACCTACTCGCAGGACGTCGTGGACCTCGGCCGGATCAGGGACGAGATTGCCAGGATGGCGCGAGAGGCGGCGACGTGGCTGGAGCGGGAGGAACTCTACGCCCGGACCGTGACGATCAAGGTGCGGTATTCCGACTTCACCACGATCACGCGAAGCCACTCGACGCTGCCGGCCTCGCGGGACGGGGAGGAGATCGCGCGGCGCTCGCTCGACCTCCTGCATCGCACCGAGGCGGGCAGAAGGCCGGTCCGCCTGCTCGGCGTCACGGTCCACAACCTGACCGACATCCCCGGCGAAGAGCAGCCCCATCGCCGCCGGAAGCCGCTACCGCTCTTCGACGGCGGGCCGGACGCCGAGACCTTGAACAGGCAGAATCGATAGGGTGCCTGGCGACGTCACGCCCGCGCTGCCGTGGCCCGCGCCGAAGAACTGGCCCTTCGCATCGAGGTAGAGTGCGCGCTCGACGACGACCGGCTGACCGTTCATCACCGAGACGACCGCCGATAGATCGGTTCTCGCAAGCCCGGGGTCCTCGCCGTTCACCCAGATGGTCAGCCGGCTCGAGGGCGCAATCACGTAGTCCTTCACGACCGGTGCCGCCGGCGCCGGCCGGAGATAGGCGATCCGGATGCTTGCCGTGAACGCGTTCGGATTGGCCACCAGGTAGAAGAGTTGGAAGACGCGGATGGCGGCCCATCCATTGTGACCGCTGGCCACGTAGACGCGGCAGCCGATGAACGCGGCGGCCTTGACGCGGATCAGAGGAACCCGCCGCCGGGAAACGGAGGGAAGGGACACGAAAACGGATCGCCACGTGATAGCCGCGTCGAGATCAACTACCGACGAGTGCGCGGGTGACTCTGCCGACGTCCCAGTAGACGTAGAATAGCGTTGCCGCTTGGCACCTTCGACCGTGACTTCGCCAGTCGATCGAAGGCGCCGTCAAGCAGAAGGAGTGACGTTGTCGTGAGCATCAGAACCATCGCCTGCATCGCCGTCGTGTTGGTGGTCGTCATGGTCGCCGTCGTCACGGCGCAGTTGCCCGGCGACCGACCCGCGCCCAATCCGCGCTCGACACGATCGGTCGTGATGGCCCGCCGCGGCATGATGGCCACCAGCCAGCCGCTGGCGTCCGCCGCCGGACTGCAGGTGCTGCGCGAGGGCGGCAACGCGATTGACGCGGCAGTCACGGCTGCCGCGGTGCTCTCCGTCGTCGAGCCGACGATGAACGGGATCGGGGGAGATCTGTTCGCGATCGTCTACGACGCGAAGACGAAGCGGCTGACAGGGTTGAACGCAAGCGGCCGCGCCGGACGCGCGGCGACACCCGAGGAATTCGCGCGTCGCGGCGTCACGAAGATGCCCGAGTTCGGACCGCTTGCCGTCACCGTGCCCGGCGTCGTTGACGGGTGGAGCAGCCTGCTCGAGCGGCACGGCACGATCACGCTTGGTCGTGCGCTCAGGCCGGCCATCGAGTATGCCCGCGACGGCTTCCCGGTGTCCGAGATCATCGCCGAGCAGTGGAAGGGTGAACAGAAGAGACTTGCGGCCGACCCGGCCGCCGCCGCGACGTTCATGCCCGACGGTCGCGCGCCGTTGCCGGGGCACGTGTTCCGCAACCCTCGCCTGGCTGCAACCCTCGAGCAGGTTGCCGCGGGTGGGCGTGACGCCTTCTATCGCGGGCCCATCGCCGCCGCGATCGCCGCCGACATGCGCAAGCGGCAGGGATTGCTGGACGAGAACGACTTCGCGGAGCACCGTTCAGACTGGGTGGAGCCCATCTCCACGAGCTACCGCGGCTACGACGTCTTCGAGCTGCCGTTCAACACACAGGGCTTTGTCGCGCTCGAGATGCTCAACATCCTCGAGGGCTTCGACCTGGCGCCGCTCGGGCACAACTCGGCGGCGTATCTTCATCTGCTGATCGAGGCCAACCGAATCGCCTTCGCCGACCGTGCTGCCTACCTGGCCGACGCTGGCGCCGTGCCGTCCTCCACGATGACGATGCTGATCTCCAAGGACTACGCGGCGGCCAGGCGGAAGGAGATCCAGTCGGACCGCGCGGCGGCATCGTACGCTCCCGGCCGGCCGCCGACCGGCGGCAATCGCGCGGCGGCCCTCGCGTTCGACATCACCGCCACCGGCGACACGATCTACCTGACCGCCGCGGATGGACAGGGCAACGTCATCTCCCTGATCCAGTCGCTCTACGACGCCTTCGGCGCAGGAATCGTCGCAGGCGAGACCGGGATTGCGCTTCAGAACCGCGGGGCGCTGTTCACGCTGGAGAAAGGACACCCGAACCGGATCGCGCCGGGCAAACGCCCGTTTCACACGCTCGTGCCGGCGATGGTGATGAAGGACGGAGGTCCGTGGCTCTCGTTCGGCGTGATGGGCGGCGACATGCAGCCGCAGGGACATGTCCAGGTGCTGCTCAACCTGATCGAGTTTCACATGAACATCCAGGAGGCTGGAGAGGCGGCCCGCTATCGCGTGACGGCCTCCGGTGTCGCGCTCGAGTCGGCGATTGGGGCCGACACGAGGGCCGGCTTGACCACGCGCGGGCACAACGTGCGGAACGGGTTCGGGATGTGGGGCGGGTTCCAGGGAATCCTGATCGATCCGCGAACCGGCGTGCTGATGGGCGGTTCCGACCCCCGCAAGGACGGTCTCGCGATCGGGTATTGAGCCGCCTCCACGAACAGATCGACGGCGGTGACGCGCGCCCGCGAGGCCGAGTGTATGATGTGCCGTACGACCTTGGCCCCACCCTCTCTTCGTTCCCTCACCGAGACCTCAAGATGCCGCGATTCACTCGCCCGAATGCCAGCCCCTCGAAGTTGACGCTGCGCCTCCTGACGTTGGTGGGTGTACTGCTCGCCGCGGGCGCGCCCTCAGGACAGGAGCGTCGCGCTGAGGGACCTCGCCCCATCACCGCTGCCGACTACGCCCGTGCCGAGCACTTTCTTGGACCAGGCGTGAACCCGTTGGTCATCGGCGGCCAGGTCACGCCCAACTGGCTTTCGGACGATCGATTTTGGTATCGCAACCAGGTCTCCGACGGGTACGAGTTCATCCTGGTCGATCCCGTGGCCCGGACTCGGAAGCCGGCCTTCGACCACGCCAGGCTGGCGGCCGCGCTCTCGGCCGCAGCCAGGGGCCCTTACACGGCCCATACCCTGCCGTTCCAGTCCATCGAATTGTCCGGGGACATGAAGTCGCTCTCCTTCGACCTCAACGCCCGCCGTTGGACCTGCGATGTCCTCGGCGTGCGGTGCGCGGACACCGGCACCGCCACCGGCCGCAGCACGGCCGCCGGAGCGGGGCGCCCGGCCGGGCGTGGCCAGGGACGTCTCGACGTGCCGTCACCGGACGGAACGCGCACGGCATTCATCCGCGACTGGAATCTCTGGGTTCGCGACGTCGTTACGGGACGGGAACGTCAGCTCACGAGGGACGGGGTCAAGTATTTCGGCTACGCCACGGACAACGCCGGCTGGAGCAGCAGCGACCGCGCGGTTGTCCTGTGGTCACCCGACTCGAAGAGGGTCGCCACCTACCAGCAGGATGAGCGGGAGGTTGGCGAGATGTACCTGGTCAACACGCCGGTCTCGCCCGTCACACACCCGACGCTCCGGGTCTCCAAGTTCCCGCTGCCCGGCGACACGGTCATGGCCATGCTCCACCGCGTCATCATCGATGCCGACTCGGGCCAGGTCCTGCGCCTCCAGATGCCGCCGGACTTCCACCGCGCCACGCTCGGAGACGACGTGAGCCTCGACGACTGGAAGTGGAGTCCCGATGCGCGGCAGTTCGCGTTCATCTCCACCTCGCGGGATCACAAGGAGGCGGTCCTGCGTGTCGCGGACGCGGCCACCGGTTCGGTGCGGACCATCATCAGCGAGAAGGTGGCCACGCACTACGAGTCCCGGATCGGCTGCCAGGTGCTGTGGAGCTCGAACGAGGTCCTGTGGTACTCGGAGCGCGACAACTGGGGGCACCTCTTTGTCTACGACCTCACCACCGGCTCGTTGTTGCACCAGGTGACGTTCGGTGAAGGTCCCGTGATGCAACTGCTGCGGCTCGACGAGAAGACTCGGACCGTGTGGTTCCAGGCCCAGGGACGTGATCCCGGCGAGGACCCGTACTTCCGTCACGTGTACCGCATCGGGCTGGACGGCAAGGGCTATACATCCCTGACGCCCGTCGTCTCCGACCACACCGCTCAACTCTCGCCGTCCGGCCGATTCCTGATCGACACCTACTCCCAGCCCGACCAGGAGCCGGCGGTCGCCCTGCGGAATGGCGACGGCAAGTTTGTCATGATGCTCGAGAAGGCCGACATCTCGAGACTCAGGGCCTCGGGCTGGCAGCCGCCGATGCCCATCAAGATGAAGGCACGTGACGGCAAGACCGACATCTGCGGCCTCCTCTTCAGGCCCACGAACTTCGATCCCGCGCGGAAGTATCCGATCGTGAACAACGTGTACCCGGGACCGCAAACGGGGTCGACGGGCAGTCGCGCGTTTGCCGCCGCGCGTGGCGACCGCCAGGCCCTCGCCGAACTCGGGTTCATCGTCGTCACGATCGACGGCATGGGCACGCCGGGCCGCTCGAAGTCGTTTCAGGATGCCTATTACGGCGCGATGGGTCGCGACAACACGATTCCGGACCAGATCGCGGGCATGAAGGAACTTGCCGCCAGATACTCATGGATCGATTTGAGCCGCGCCGGCATCTGGGGCCATTCCGGCGGCGGATTCGCCACGACGACGGCCATGTTCCGCTTCCCCGATTTCTTCACGGCGGGCATTGCCGAATCGGGTAACCACGACCAGCGCCTCAACGAAGACGACTGGGGCGAGCGATACCAGGGGCTGGTGGTGCGCACTCCCGACGGCACGGACACCTACGCGGCCGAGGCCAACCAGGAGTTTGCGAAGAACCTGAAGGGGCACCTGCTCCTGGCGCACGGCACCATGGACACCAACGTGCCGCCGTACCAGACGATGCTCGTCGTGGACGCGCTCATCAAGGCGAACAAGGACTTCGACCTGCTCATGCTGCCGAACCAGAATCATGGATACGGCTCGGCGTCGGCCTACATGATGCGCAAGCGCTGGGACTACTTCGTGAAGCACGTGATGGGCGTCGAGCCTCCGAAGGAGTACCTGATGCAGCAGGCGGGCACCGGGCGGGGAACCGCTCCCGGCGCGCCCCCGGCACCCGGCGCCGCCCCTGCCCCGGCGGCGCCGACGAAGGCCGACCTGCTGCGCGGCGCCTACGGGCCGTACCGCGCCAACAACGACCTGCTGTCGTATCACCTCGACATCCGCGTCGACCCTGAGAAGAGGTACATCAGCGGCAAGAACACCATCCGGTTCAGGATGCTGAAGGATGACACGCGCATCCAGCTCGACCTGGTTGACGTGCTCAGCATCGACAAGATCCTGAGTGGTACGACTGCGCTGAAGTTCGAGCGCGAAGCCGGCGCGGTGTTCGTTGATTTCCCGGAAACCCTCAGGCGCGGAAAGACCTACGCCATCGACTTCTACTACTCAGGGAACCCAAAGGAGACCGGCCGGTTCGGCGGCCTCGCGTTCCGCAAGGACCCGGCGGGGCGTCACTGGATCAACACGGCGTGCCAGGGCATCGGTGCGAGCGTGTGGTGGCCGAACAAGGACCAGCTCCAGGACGAAGTGGAGAGCATGCGCCTGAGCGTCTCGATCCCGAACGACCTGGTCGATGTCTCGAACGGGAAGTTCATGGGCAAGACCGACCTCGGCGACGGCTACACGCGCTGGGACTGGTTCGTGCAGTACCCCATCAACAACTACAGCGTGTCGCTGAACATCGGGAAGTACGTGCACTTCACCGATACGGCGAACGGGATGACGCTGGATTTCTACACCCTGCCCGAGAGCCTCGAGAAGGCGAAGAAGCAGTTCGCGCAGGCGAAGTCGATGATCGAGTGCTTCGAGAAGTACTTCGGCGAATACCCGTTCAAGAAAGACGGCTACAAGCTCATCGAGGCGCCCTACTCCGGCATGGAGCACCAGAGCGCCGTCACCTACGGCAACCATTTTGCGAACGGGTATCTCGAGCGCGACTGGACGGGCGTTGGCGTGAGCTTGAAGTTCGACTTCATCATCATCCACGAGAGCGCCCACGAGTGGTTTGGGAACAGCATCACCGACGCCGATGTGGCCGATATGTGGATCCACGAGGGCTGGGGCACCTACATGGAGTGCCTCTACGTCGAGCACATGTTCGGCTACGACGACGCGCTGAAGTACACGAACGGCTACAAGTCCAAGGTGCGCAACCGCGAACCCATCGTGCCGGCGCGCGGCATCAACCGCACGCCGCCGCAGGACATGTATTTCAAGGGCGCGCTCTTCATCCATACGCTGCGCAGCATCGTCAACGACGATGCCCGCTGGTGGCCGCTCGTGCGCGGGTTCTACCAGCACTTCAAGTACCAGAACATCACCACCGACGACGTCAGCGGGTTCTTCAACCAGAAGATCGGGAAGGACCTGACACCGATCTTCGACCAGTACCTTCGGCAGGCTCTTCTGCCCACGCTGGACCTCCAGTTCCTGGAGGGTGGCCAGGTGGCCTATCGCTGGACGGCGGGCGTGAAGGAATTCAACATGCCAATCAAGATCGGCCAGAAGGGCAAGTGGCAGGTCATCACGCCCACCACCGACTGGAAGATGATGACGACCGCCTTGAAGAAAGAGGACTTCGACGTCGCGACGGACCTGTACTACGTGAACGTCAGCAAGCAGTGACCGAGCAGCGCAGGAGCGCCCGCCCCCGCCGGCCTTTTTCGCGAAGCGCTCCGGCGAAGCACGCCGTCTTCCTGCGCTGATGCCCGGGTGGTCTCGAGCGTCACGCGGTACGCGGCGAGATCCGCGACGCTCTCCTGCGAGAACGGCTCTGCGGTCGGGGCCGGCCTGTCGCGGATCGTGACCGACGTCATCTCGATCCGCTCCGTCGCTTTCCCCTTGTCATCGACGGGCGCCTCGGAAATCTTCTGCACCACCTTCATGCCTTCGACCACACGGCCGAACACCGAGTACTGGCCGTCGAGCACCGGCTGATCGACCACGCAGATGAAGAACTGCGAGCCGCCGCTGCCAGGCTTGCCCGGGAGAATCACACCTGACACCTCCCCTGGTGTGCGTCTCGATCCTGTGACGGCGACCCGGAGGCCGAGTGGCCGCAGGAAGTTGCCGGAACGGAGCGGGCGAGGGTATGGTAGGCGCGATGGCCCTGCACGATGTGAACGGAGCCGACAGGTACCGGGAGGCGGCATCGCGCCACGCGGCGGAACGCGGTCGCCATGCACAGCGCTCGCGCCGGCTGTCGTACGCGCGGCTCGCGGTGTTCCTGGCCGCAACCGCGAGCGTGTTGTCGGCATTCCCTGGCCCCGTCTCCTTCGCATCGCTTCGGATCGGGGCTGGCATGGCAGGCTTCATCGTGTTCTTCATCCTCGTCTACTGGCACAGCCAGGTGGAGGCGTTGGAGCGCTGGTTCGCGACGCTGGCGCAGGTGAACACCGACGCCGCGGCGCGCGTGAACCGCGAATGGGACCAGCTGACGCCTGCCGCCATTGCGGGCCCTGGCCCCGGGCATCCGTACGCCGACGACCTCGATATCTTCGGCCATGCGTCCGTCTTCCAGTTGCTCGGCTGGGTTGGCACTGAAGCGGGGCGCACGACGCTGGCCGACTGGCTCACGCGAGGTGCGAGTCCCGCGACGGTTCGCGACCGCCAGCAGGCCGTCGCGGAGCTGGCGCCCCTCGAACGCGTGCGCGAGGAGTTCGCGGCACTCGGCCGGATCGTCGAGCCAGCCCCCCACGCGCTCGAAGGCCTCTACGCATGGGCGGAAGCGGGCCCATGGTTCACCAGGACATGGTGGGCGGCCTGGGTGGTCCGGGGACTGTCTGCCCTGATGCTCGGCCTGCTGGCCGCGCACATCGCCGGCGTCATCGACCGGCCCCTGTGGCTGTATCCGCTCGTCGTCTCGATCGGCCTGATGGTGGCGTTCGGGAAACGGACCGCGCACACGTTCACCCACGTCTTCTCGCGCTACGGCCTGCTCCAGCAGCACGGGGAGCTGTTCGCCTGCATCACCGGCACGCCGTTCACGTCGCCCTGCCTCAGGCGCCTGCAGGCCGACCTCCAGAAGTCGGGGATGACGGCCGCCTGCGAGATGGCGCGGCTCTCGCGGATCGGACAGTTCGCCGACCTGCGCCTGGTGGTGCTGTTCCACCCCGTGATTACCCTGCTGACGCTCTGGGACTTCCACGTGCTCATCGAGCTCGAGCGCTGGCAGGTCCGGACGGCGCCTCACCTTCGACGATGGTTCGCCGCGCTCGGTGAGTTCGATGCGCTCGCGGCCCTCGCGTCGCTGTCGCACGACAATCCTGGATGGGCGTTTCCGGAGATCGTCGAATCGGCCACCGCGATCGAAGCCCGGCAACTCGGCCACCCGCTGATTGCCGCGGACCGCCGGGTGCCCAACGACGTGTCGGTCGGCCCGCCGGGAGGCTTCCTCCTCGTCACCGGCTCGAACATGTCGGGCAAGAGCACGCTGCTGCGCGCGATCGGCGTGAACGCGGTGCTGGCACAGGCGGGCGCGCCGGTCTGCGCCGAGCGCATGCGGTTGCCGCCCCTCTCGATCTGCACGAGCATGCGCGTGCAGGACTCGCTGGAGGAGGGGGTGTCGTACTTCATGGCGGCCCTCCAGCGGTTGAAGCTCGTGGTGGCCGCCGCGAGGACCGTCCGGGATGGCGAGCCGATGCTGCTCTACCTGCTCGACGAGGTGCTGCAGGGCACGAACACCGCCGAGCGCCAGGTCGCGGTTCGCCGCATTCTCCGCCATCTGCTGACGCTTCGCGTGGTTGGCGCGGTCACGACCCACGACCTGGAACTGGCGGCCTGCGACGAACTCGAAGCAGGATGCCACGCGGTGCACTTCAGCGAAGCCGTCGAACACCACGAGCAGGGGCTCCGCCTGTCGTTCGACTACCAGCTGAAGCCCGGCGTCGCCACGTCGCGCAACGCCCTGAAGCTGCTGCAGATGGTGGGACTGGACTGACAGGCGTGGGGGATCGTCAGCGGAAAGGCGCTACTGGCCGGGGCCTGCGATCGTCGCGCGGCGCGCGAGGTCGAGAATCGCGAGGACGCTGTTCCACTGACCCTGCTTCGTCTCGTACGCGAGCGCCACGGCCACGCGCGAGGGGTCTGGAAGGAACGCGTTGTCGGCGGCAAACACGCCGTCGGCCTCGGCCACGTTCGCCCGGAACCAGGCGTGATCCCGCCAGCCGCTCTCGTTGAAGAACGTCAACCGCCTGGCGCCCGTGCCGTCGCGGTTCATCATCCACAGCTCGGTCTTGATCTCACGACGCCAGTTCACCCCTTCGATCGAGTGGAACCGGACGTTCAGGCCACGGGACGAGGCCCAGAGGATCTGACGGCCGCCCGGCGAGTAGTGGGCAAACTGATCCCAGTCCCGCGTACGGGTCAGCGCGCGAAACGTCCCCGTGTCGATCTCGTACTCGTAGATGTCCTGCTCGCTAACCGGCTGACCGGGCCGCGGATTCGCGCTCACCAGGACGCGCTTCCCGTCAGCCGACCAGTCGTCGAGCTGGTAGTAGCTGTGCTGGTCCCCGGGCTGGTACGTCCGAATGTTCTTCAGGGCCGGCACGCCGGCCTGCACGTCGAAGTCGGCCAGAAAGAGCGCCCACTCACCCCACTCGTGGCCGGCCGTCACCTTCGAGGCGTCGGTCGGGCCCGACCAGCCCAGGCGCTTGCCGTCCGGCGAAAAGTGAGGATGGACCACGCCGTGCGGGTTCGCGACGTCGGTTTCATAGTCGGTCAGGCGCCACGCCTTCGATCCATCGGCGCTCGCCACCCAGAGATTCGAGTTCAGGCCGATGCCGGGCTCGGCCAGCCGGTCACCCTTCCTCGACCGCACATCGTCGTTCTCGCCCGAGAAGGCGACGAATCCGCCGGAGGGATGCCACGAGACGCTGCCGCGGTGCTTTGCCGGGGCCGTGAGGTTGCACGTCAGGCAATGGCGGCCGCTGCCCGACGGCCGGACCGCCCAGATGTCCATGTACCAGTCGCGCGGATCCCGTCGAGGATAGGCAAGCCACTTGCCATCGTGCGAAAGGTCGAGGTCGGCAACCCACTCGTCGAGGAGCGTGATGCCGTTGTCGGGAAACAGCTTCGGATAGCTGGCAGACGGACGCCGCGGGCGCTGCTCAGCGGCCAGGATGCAGGCCGTTGCCAACGCGATCGCGAACGCCACGACCGACCACCGATGCCCCCCGAAGGACTGACCCATTCACGCTCCATGAAGACGCCTGGCACCGGTGCGCGGCCGCACCGGTTGCAAGGCCCGCCCATACGATGACACAGAACCGGGTGAGGTTGAAGAGCGTGCCTGCGGAGATGTGCAGGTGATCGACGCGTCCCCCGCCGGAAATCCGTCAGTACCAGATGGGTCCTGCCGGCGCCCCGGCTGTCTGACGTTCGGTCTTCGGGCTGTTCTGGTGAATTTCTTCCGGAATCTGGCCGGCGCGCACGTGGCACTGCCCTTGCGGACAGGGAAGACGTCACGGTTCGCCGCTCGTCACTCGACTCCCTGCGGATGGGGGCCCGCAGGCGTTGGGCGTGAGCGGCGGGCCTGACGTTCCCTCCTCGATTGCCCAATCACCACATCTCACCCGTCGCGGTAGCTTGTCCAGCTGCGCGTCTGTGCGCGACGCCGTTCACATTTGATTCCTTCGCTCTACAATTCCACGTTGTATCATGCTCACCTGGGAGTCGTGGTGTCCGACCGCTCCCTCGCGCTGTGACCCGGTGGTCGCAGCCCAGTCGAGTCAACGTCGTTTTCCTATCACTCAAGGAGGCTCCATGATCCGTTCGTGCATCCTGGCCGTGACCGTGCTCGTTTTGGTGGCATTCGCCGGCGGCAACGCTCTGGCCGCGCCGTCGAAGACCCTGGACAACCTGATGGCCGCCTACAACGGCGAGTCGAATGCCAAGGCGAAGTACGTCGAGTTCGCCAAGAAGGCCGACCAGGAAGGGTTTGCGGGAGCCGCCGCGCTGTTCCGCGCTGCGGCGAAGGCCGAGGAGACTCACGCCGCCAGGCACGCCGAGGTCATCCAGAAGCTCGGTGGCACGCCGAAGGCCGAGATCAAGCTGCCCGAGATCAAGACGACCGCGGACAACCTGAAGGCCGCCCTCGAAGGCGAGACCTACGAGCGGGACAAGATGTATCCCGAGTTCATCGCGGAAGCGAAGGCCTCGGGCAACAAGGAGGCGCTGCGCGCGTTCAATTTCGCGGTGTCGGCCGAGGCCGAGCACGCCAAGTTCTACAGCGAGGCAGGCGCCAACCTGCAGGCCTGGAAGGCGGCGAAGGCGTTCTTCGTGTGTCCGGTGTGCGGAAAGACGGTCCTCGCGGTGGGCTTCGAGAAGTGCCCCGTGTGCTTCACGCCAGGGGAGAAGTTCGTCAAGATCGCGTAGCGGGATCGATGACCGGGGCCGGGAATGACGTCTCGGCCGCTTCTGAAAGGACGTGCGCATGCTCCCGCCATGGCCGGGATGGGACGGTCTCCATCCGCTTGTGATCCATTTCCCGATCGCGTTGCTGCTCACGGCGCCGGTGTTCGTCCTGCTCGCCATGATTCAGCCGAAGCGCGGGGCGTCCTTCGGTTTGTCGGCGCTGGCGATGCTGGTGCTCGGGACAGCAGCAGCGTTCGTCGCGGTCGGGACCGGCGAGGCCGCCGCCGAACTCGCGACGCGGAACGAGGCGATCAACGCGGCGATCGAAAGCCACGCGTCATTGGCGGAAACCGCCCGCGACCTGTTCGCCGGGTTGACGCTGCTCTACGCGGTGATTCTCGTCGCGCCGCTCGTTCTGAAGAGACTCGCCACCCGCACGTGGGTGCTGGCGACCAACGCGGTGTTCCTTGGCCTGCTGCTTGCGGGAAGTCTCGTGCTGGCGAACACCGCGCACCGGGGCGGCCTGCTGGTGCACAAGTACGGCGTGCACGCGATGCTCCCGCCGGGATCGTAGGCGACGGGGCTCTAACCGCAACCCGGCCATCCGGTTTGCGACTTGTGGCTTGCGACCTGCGGCCGTGCCGACGAGAACGGTGCGAGACGGGCAGGTCTTCACGCTACCCGAGCGCAGGGATGACTCCGGAAGCACAGAAATCACTCCGGGAGTGATTTCGCAATTCGAAAGCGCTTGCGCCGTGCTGGCCGCGAGCCTCGAGCCGTGAGCCGCCAGCCGACAGTCACTTCACGGCTAATCCACGATGAAGAGGCGGGCGCCGCCGGCCGTGCGCGACCGGTGCGGCATCGCGCCGTCGGCCACCTGGTAGCTCTGCCCCGACCGCAGCACGTGCGCCGATCCGTCCTTGAGCTCGGTGACCAACTCCCCTTCCATCACGAGCAGCACATGGCCGCGCGAGCACCAGTGGTCCGCAAGGTAGCCGGGTGAGTACTCCACCATCCGGACGCGGATGTTGCCGATCTCCCGAGTCCGCCACCACGCGGTGCCGGTTTCGCCCGGGTGCTCGGTCGGCGGCACTTCGCTCCAGTCGGTCACGCCAAAGGGCACGTCGGTAATCTTCATCGGGCTCCTCCTCTCAGCTGCTGCGCCAGCGCCGCAATGTGCGCGGGCGTCGTGCCGCAGCACCCGCCCACGATCCTCGCCCCGGCCGCAACCACCTGTCGCATGCCGTCGGCAAACGCGTCGGGCTGCAGGCGGTACACGGCCTTGCCGTCTTCGAGCTCAGGGCTTCCCGCATTCGCCTGAATCATGATCGGCCGGTCGGTTGCCTGCCTGAACGCCGCCACCACGTTCGCAAAATCGCCCGTCGTCATGTGCGTGCCGCAGTTGGCGCCCACAACCTCGGCTCCCGCTTCGACCGCCGCCTTCGCGGCCTGCTGCGGCGACACCCCCATCATCGTCCGGATGTTGCCGTTTGGCAGCCGGTCGAACGCCATCGACGCGATGACGAACGGCGCGTTCGCCGCGCGCGCTGCCTCGACCGCGATCACCAGTTCCTCGATCGCGCTCATCGTCTCGATGATGATGCCGTCGGCGCCGCCGTCGAGCAGCGCGCGTGCCTGACGGGTGAACTCGGCACCGAGCTCGCTCGGGTCGATCTCCCCGAGCGGCCGCAGGAACCCGCCGCACGGGCCGATGTCGCCGAGGACGATCGCGCTCGACCCCGCCGCCTGCCTCGCGATCGCCGCCGCCGAGCGGTTGATCGCGTCCGCGTCGTCGGCCAGGCCGTACCGACCGAGCACCCAGCGATTCGCCCCGAACGAGTTGGTGGTCACCGCCTCGCTCCCGGCCGCGATGTACGCGGCGTGGATCGTCTGGAGCCGTTCCGGGTGCTCCAGGTTCCATCGTTCGCCGGACTCGCCGACAGGCAGGCCGGCTCGCTGGAGCTCGGTGCCCATGGCGCCGTCGCCGACGACGATGTGGGTGTCACAGAGAGAGAGGATGTTCATCGGTAATGGCCTCTGGCTTCGGCCGCGCGGGCGAGCGCGAGAATGTTCTCGGGCGGAGCGTGCGGCGGCACCGAGCACGCCATGCTCAGGATATACCCGCCGCCTGGTTTCGCAATCTCCACGCGGGCGCATGCGTCTTCGTCGCACGGCTCCGGCGTGCTGAGCAGGACGGTGTTCACCGGGTCCACGTTGCCCTGTTGCGAGAACGGCGAGAACACCTCGCCGTGGACCGACACGTCCGGGGCGGCCGCCCGAACCTGGCGGAGCGTGTCCCGGTGCCAGGGCGGAAAGAAACCGGGCCCGGGGATCGCTGGTCCCTCCGCGCATCCCCACGTGGTCGGGTACGTCACCCCCGCCAGGTCGTGCGGCTCGATGTAGAACAGCCGCTCAGGATCGACGTCCTCGAACCTCGCGGTCACCGCGCGCCCGTCCGTCTCGTGCACGTGCGGGTTGTCGTCGCGCGGGACGACCGTACGCCTGCCGTTCTGCCATGTGATCTCTCGGCCGGCTGGGGTGTCGTCGACCGTTCGAACGAGCCGCCGCCAGGCGGGATCGCGGCCGGGCAGGTTGACGAGGATGCCGTCGAACCGATAGCGCCGCTGGAGCGTGACGAGCGCCTCGGCAAACGCGTGTGAGCCGTGCCAGATCTCAACCGGGTCGCCCGCGTGGAGGAAGTAGTGACCGAGCGCCAGCTGACACATCACCGGCACCCGGTCAGGCAGCCGGCCGCTTCGCGGCCGCATGGCCGCGTCCATCCGTTCGCGCGACGTCATGGGAACGTTGTCGCTCATCTCTAGGGGAATGCCAGTGCGGCCATGAAGATCGCCTGGTAGTCGTGGTGTGTGGCGAGGTCGAGATACTCGGCGCGCGCGGCAAGTTCTCGGCCCCGCTCGAGCACCTCACGATCCAGCAGGGCGAGCCGCGCGCCGACACCGGCGGCGTTGCCGACGAAGCGGACCCGCTCTGGATCGATCTCCGGAACAAGCCCGATCCGAAGAACACTCGACTTGCGCAGGTAGTTCCCGAACGCGCCGGCGATGAGCACCTCCTCGAGGTCCGCAGGATCGAGACCCACGTGCCGGCACGCGAGCGTCACCGCCGCGACAATCGAGCCCTTGGCCAGCTGCACTTCCCGGACGTCGCGCGCCGTCATGGTCACGGGCTCGGAGCCGCCCTCGGTGTCGGGGCCCGGCACGAGCGTGAACGCCTGCTGGCCGTCGATCTGCACGAGCCTCTCCGAGAGGGGCCCGCAGCCGCTGACTTCCTCTGCCTTCCGCAGGTAGCCCGACGATGAGATGACGCCGGCGCGAAGCAGTTCGGCGACGGCATCGATCAACCCGGAGCCGCAGACGCCCTTCGCGGGAAACCCGCCGATGGTGCTGGTCGTCACGCGGCCGGCGGCGGAAATCGACACGACGTCGACCGCGCCCGGCGCGCCGCGCATGCCGTGCCGGATCGACACGCCCTCGAAGGCGGGGCCGGCGGCGGCGGAGGTGGCCGCGATGCGGCCGTCGTGGGCGACGAGCACCTCCGTGTTGGTCCCCAAGTCGATCAGGAGGCGTGGCGCCCGCCCACGGTCGAGATCGCACGCGATCGCCGCGGCGACGGCGTCGCCGCCGACGTGGCTGCGTATCAGCGGAAAGACCAGGACGTCGGCGTTGAGATGCGCCGGCACCTGTACCGCACCGGCCTTCACGGTGATGGCGTCGGCCCACAGGCCGACATACGGGGCGCGTCCAAGGCTGCAGAGCGGCACGCCGAGCCAGGCGTGCATCATCGTGGGGTTGCCTGCCACCGCCGCGAGCAGGATATCGTGAACGTCGCGACCGGCGGCCTCGGTCAGCCCCGCGACCAGCGCCGCAATCCCGTCGCGAACCGCTGTCGAGAGCTGGGCCGTTCCCTCCGGCCTTTCGGTCGCGTGCTTGATCCGCGAGATGACGTCGGCGCCGAACGCGACCTGCGGGTTGAGGCACGACGCGGAGGCCTGGACCGAGCCATCTGCGAGCCGCACGAGCGCGGCGGCCAGCGACGTCGTCCCGACGTCGATCGCCAGCCCGAGCGGCTCCAACTCCCCGCCTGGCCGGACGCAGACCAGCTCGCGGGCGTGTATCGCCACCGCCAGCGGGTGCGTGCCCGTCCCGGCGATCGCCAGTTCCGCCAGCGCCTCCGGGGACGCCCGGAGTGAGCGCGGCGGCAGGCCGACGACGGCGGCGAGCGCGTCGAGGACAGAAGGCGCACCGCCCTCCCCCACGACGGGCGCCGGCACCGAGAGCGTGTGAATGCGGGGCCGCGCCAGGGCGTCTGGCGCGAGGTCCGCGCCGAACGACTTGCCGGCGAGCGATCGCGTGACCGCGGGGATCTCGACCGTGGCAGGGCCCTGGAAGACCAGCTGACATCCGAGCCGCCATCCAGCGGCCCGTTCCTCCGCGGTGAACTGCTCACGGTCAGCGGCGGTCGGCGGCGGCGCTCCCCCGGTGACGCGAACCCCGCACCGACCGCAGGTGCCCTGCAATCCGCATGGTTGCTCCACGAGAATGCCAACAGCGGCTGCAGCCAGGTAGAGTTCGACCGGTCCGGTCGTCGTGTAGACGCGGTTCTCGGGCAGGAAGCGAATGGCGAAGGGCTCGATGGTCACCGGGCAGGCTTGTACCACCGGGTGCCTGGGGTGTCAATGGCTGGCGCCTGGCCAAGATCGGTCCTCTCACCATCACGTCGTGGTCGGACATCGACGTCCGCTCCCAGACGGGGATCTCCTGCGGCGCGGCATCAGCGAAACGGCCGAGGGGCTCAAGGCCGCCTCCATTCGGCCGCCACTCATCCCGTCGCTCGTCGCCGACTGGCTCCCCATCATCCAGACGTTCGGGATCGTGGGGATGACCAACGCCGCCTACTACCTGACGTTCACCTATGCCGTCGAACGGCGAAAGAGCATGATGGGAGTCGGCGGCGAGGCCTTCCTCCTCGCGACCATCCTGAGCCTCATGGTGGTGCTGATCTCGAAGCCGCTCAGCGGATGGCTGTCCGACAGGGTCGGCCGGCGGAAGCTCATGCTGGCGCTCACGGTGGCCACGATGGCCTTCATCTACGTCGCGTTGCAGATGATGTTGTACGGGTCGCCGCAGCAGTTCATGCTCGGCCAGATCCTGCTGGCCGTGCCCATCGGGAATACTCGAGGGAAGAGCCACGCCGCCGGGCGGTCGCTCTCCAGGACAGAACGCACGACGGATGCGGACGTGTCCGCCAGGTGGGGTTTCGGGTTAAAATCCAGGAAGTGGGCCAGGACAACCGGGCTTCTCATCTGATACAGCGCAGCGCATGCGGAGGACACCTGCTATGACTGACATCTCGCGCCGTGAATTCGTCAAGGTCGGAGCGGCGGGTGCCGCGGCCCTGGCCATCGGGGCAGGGCGATCGGAGGGCGCGCCGCCGATGCCCGAGCGGCCGCTCGGCAAAACGGGGCACAAGGTCCGAATTTTCAGTCTCGGCGGCCAGGCGACGCTCGAGACGGTCGGCATGCACGACGAGTCGATCGCGATCATCAACCGGGCGATCGATCTCGGCGTCAACTACCTCGACACCGCGGCCGCCTATGGGCGCGACCGCAACGTGACGCCGCGGTGGGAAGCGAACGGGATCAGCCAGACGAACGTCGGCGAGGTGATGAAAACGCGGCGCAAGGAGGTGTTCCTCGCCAGCAAGACCGACGACCGGACGCGGGATGGCTCCCTGAAACTGCTCGAGCAGAGCCTGAAGCTGCTGAACACCGATCACCTCGACCTCTGGCAGTTGCACAACATCATGCGCGACGAGCAACTCGACCAGATCTTCGGCAAAGACGGCGCGATCGAGGCGATGCAGAAGGCAAGAAGCGAGAAGATGGTGCGGTTCCTCGGCATCACCGGGCACTACGACCCGGCCGTGCTGATGAAGGGGATCGAGCGGTTCGACTTCGATACCATCCTGATGGCGTTGAACCCGGCCGACAAGCACCACCTGCCGTTCGTCTCGACAATTCTGCCGCTCGCGAACAAGAAGGGGATGGGCGTCATCGGGATGAAGATTCCCGCCCGCGACCGCATCTTCAAACCTGACGGCATCACGTCGATCAAGGGACCGATGGCCTACGTCCTGACGCTGCCGGTCAGCACGGTGATCATCGGCTGCAAGACGGTGAAGCAGCTCGAGGAGAACGTGGAGATCGCCAGGGCCTTCACGCCGATGCCGGCGGCGGAGATGGCGAAGCTCGAGACGATCACGAGCACCTACGTGGCCGACGCGTCCTGGTTCAAGAAGGACGCGGCGGGCGTGGCGCGCACCAGCGAGGACGACCAGAACACCGAGTAGCCGCGCCGCATGCACGAGCTGTCGATCGCGCAGTCGATTGTCGATTCCGCCCGCGAGCACGCGACGCTCAATGGCGGGCGCCGCGTAGTGCGGATCGGCGTGCGGGTGGGCGAGATTTCCGGCGTCGCGGTTGAGGCGCTGGAGTTCTGTTTCGGCATGACCGTGCAGGACACCGACATGGACGGGGCCGCGCTCGAACTCGAGCGCATCCCCGTTCGCTTCCGGTGCTCCCGCTGCGCGCACGAGTTCCATCCCGTGGAGTTCCTGGGACAATGCCCCACCTGCGGGTCCGACGGGGCGACGATGATTGCCGGGGACGAACTGGGGCTGTCTTTTCTCGAACTGGAGTAGGACCGTGGCCGAACGGGTGGAAGTGCGACAGAGCGTGCTGAAGGAGAACGACCGGATTGCCGGCGAACTGCGCGAGGCGCTGGCCGCGCGCCAGATCCTGTGCCTCAACCTGATCTCGTCACCCGGCGCGGGCAAGACGAGCATCTTGGAGAGCACCCTGGACGCCCTTCGCGGCACATCGCGGCGGGTGGCCGTCCTGACCGGCGACATCCAGACGGAGCGCGACGCCGATCGCCTTCGGCGCTTCGGGTTCCCCGCGCTGCAGATCACGACCGGCGGAACGTGCCACCTCGACGCGAGCATGGTCCGTCGAGCGCTCGAGGAGATGCCGCTCGACGGCCTCGACGTGCTGTTCATCGAGAACGTCGGCAACCTCGTGTGCCCGGCCTCGTACGACCTCGGGGAAGACGCGAAGGTGGTGGTGCTGAGCGTGGCGGAAGGGGATGACAAGCCGCTGAAGTACCCGGGGATTTTCAGGCGGGCGCGCCTGATGCTGCTCCACAAGATCGACCTGCTCCCGTACACCCGGTTCAGCCGCGAGGCGGCCGTTGCCGACGCGCGTCGCGTGAACCCGGAGATCGAAGTGCTGGAAACAAGCTGCCTCGCGGAGCCCGGGCTGGGGGCCTGGCTCCGGTGGATCGAGGGACGGCTCGAAGAGAAGCGACAGGCGGGCCGACCGGCCCGCGTCTAGAACCGTCAGCCACCACCGCCGCCGGTGGACCCGCAGCCGCTCGAGGATCGCCCGGACGACCATCCGCCGGCGCCGGCAAATCCGATCGGCGACACCAGTTTCTCCAGCTCTTCGCTCTTACACTTCGGACAGGCTGGCGTACGACTCCCAACCACCAGAGCCTCGAAGAGATGACCGCACTTCACGCATGCGTACTCGTATAAGGGCATAAGACCTCCACAACTTCCAGGACCGCGGGGCTTCACCACTAGGATTCAGAAAGACGCCAGACGGTTACACGGCCCGGCCGAACGCGGGGCTGAAGCCCCGCGCCACACCCACTTGCCCCCCGCCGCTACTTGCCCCCCTCCGCCAGCAGCTTCGCGGCGGTCGAAAAGTTCGGCTCGATGTCGATCGGCACGCCCTGCAGGCGGTCCAGCACCTTCTTGACCTCGGGACGAACCACCACCAGCTTCCTCAGCATCTCCTGCGCCCTGGCGTAATCCCCCTGCGCCTGCAGCGTCATGATCTCGCGCGTCAGCGTCGCCACGCCTTCCTTGATCCTGGCGGGATTCACCGCGAAGGCGCCGTCCTTGTCCACCGTGAACGCGCCGAAGTCCAGCAGCCAGTTGAGCTGCAGGGCGATGCCGCGGCCGTGGGCTTCATTCACGCCGAACCTGATCGAGCGGAACGCCGACGCCAGGAACGTGTCATACATCGTCTCCTGGATCGACTTGTCCAGGACGCCCTTGTCCAGGAGAAGTTGGAGTGCGAACAGGCCGGAGATGTCGGCCTTCGCCTCTTCCATCGCGCTGTAGGTCTCCTTCAGCTGCGCGCGAACGGTCGTGTCCCGACCATCCACCTTGATTTGGTGCGGGCCCAGGCCGTGCATCAGCTCGTGCATCACGATATGCGTGAAGAACGCGTCGAACGTCACGTTCTTCTGTTGCGCGGGCGACAGCACCTTCGCGGCGATCGGCGCCAGCACGAGCTTGAACTTGGCCTCCTGGATGTTTCGGAGCATGACGCGCTTGGCGCCCTTCTCCCGCACCACGCGCTCGTCGTTCGGCAGGTTGAATGCCGCCGTCTGGACGCCGCGGTTGCCGTCCCCTGCCGCCAGGATCACGTTCACCACGCGGATCGGCGCCATTCCGCCCAGCTTCGGGTTGCGGAGCTTCGGGTCGATGGGCAGGGTGTCCTCGATCCCCTGGAGCTCGGCGCTCAACTTGGCCAGCTTCGCGGTCTCGGCATCGTCACCGACGGCAATGAACGCCTCGAAGGCGGCCTTGGCGTTGAACCACTCGTCTTCGTAGACCTCGTACGGGCCGATGGTCGGCTCGATGCTCGCGTCGAGCTCCATCCACGCCACGTCGCTGGCGTAGTAGTCATTGCTGAGGAAGGCGTCGGCGCGGCTGTTGAGAAACGCCTTCAGCGTGGGCTGCGCGGTCAGCTTTGCCGCCTCACGCAGCAGCTCGGCCGCGCGTACGAGTTCACCCTGGTACTCGACGCTGTAAGGAACGACCTCGAACCCGGCCTTGCCTTTGACCGCGGTGGAGCGTCGGATCGTCGTGAAGAACCCGTTGGCGCGAGTGCGATCGGCTTCCGGCAGCGATTTCAGCCAGGCTTCGATGTCGGCCTTGGTTGCGCCCCCCGGGTAGAAGTTCGCCCCCTCCGGCTTCGGTGGAACGGCAGCGAGGAACGGTGCGTTGTGATCGAGCCGATCCCACGGCCCCTTGTTCAGGAGGAAGTAGCGCGTGCGCGCCTGGCCGAGCGGCGAGCGGTCGGTCAGCAGGTTCAGGAGCAGCCCCTCGTTGCCCGCCCACGCCTGGCGGAGGAACAGCGCGTCCATGATCCAGCCGGCCTGCACCAGCTTCGCGAGCGCCTGCTGCTCGTTGGCGGGCAGCTTCGACAGGTCGGCGCCGATCTCGGTGGGCGCGTACTGCGCGGTCGCCGCCTCCAGTTTCGCCTGTTCCGGCATGGAAACCTCCTTGGCAGGCGCGGGCGCCGGTGTCGGTGTGGGCGACGAACAGGCAGCCAGCGCCAGAACGACGAGCGACCCAAGCGCAATCAACCGTTTCATGTGAAGCCTCTCGGGGAATGAAGGGCGGCCGGCGGCCGCCGTGGGCCTATTCTACCGGATGCCGAGGGACTTCGGCCGGTCCCGAATCGCGGTCTCCGTGTATAGCCACGGTTTCTTTCCCCGACGTCGAAGACTTCGCGCATAAGGCACTACGGCTTCTTCCCGCGCGCCCACCGCAGGTGTTCCTGCACCATCGGGTCGGTGAACGACCCCGACTCCGCATCGGGCCTGACCTCGTCGAGGACGCGGGCGGCCGCAGGGTCGGCACTGTTCCCCAGCGCGACCGCCAGGTTGCGACGAAGGCCGGCGGACTTGGCCCGGGTCATGGTCGACCCGCGGACGAGTTGCGCCAAACCCTCGTCCGTCCGGCGCCAGAGGTCGAGAAGTCGCGGGTGGTCCAGCCCCTCGCGCGGTTGCCATGCCGAGTCGTCGCTTCGCGCGGGCGACTGGTTCCACGGGCACACATCCTGGCAGATATCGCACCCGAAGACATGCATGCCAATCGGCGCGCGGAGCGCCTCTGGAATCTCGCGGCGAAGCTCGATGGTCAGGTACGAGAGACAGCGCGTGGCGTCGAGCACACGCGGCTCCACGAGCGCGCCCGTCGGGCACACCTCGAGGCACAGCGCGCAGGTACCGCACTGGTCAAACGCCGGGACACCGGGCTCGAGCGCGACGCTGCAAACGATCTCGGACAGGAACAGCCACGACCCGAGTTCGGGGTTGATCAGACAGCCGTTCTTGCCAATCCACCCAAGACCGGCGTACTGCGCGTACACGCGCTCGTGGACCGGGCCGGTGTCCACGTAGGCCAGCGCGTCAAACGGCGCGTCGTGCTGCGATCGCATCCAGGCGAGCAAGTCCTGCAGGCGACGGCCGATCACCTCGTGGTAGTCGTCGCCCCAGGCGTAGCGAGACACAATCGCTTCACCAGGGTCCGCAATCTCGGTGGAGTACGGACGATCGACGTTGTAGACCGTGCCGGTGACGATCACCGACCGGGCAGAGGGCAGGACCCGGCGGACATCCTCGCGCTTCGCGGCCGTGCGCGGGAGGTAGTCCATGTCTCCCGCGTAGCCGCGGGACATCCACTCGCGAATACGGCGAAGCTCCGGGAACGACGCGGCCGGAGCGACGCCGCACAGATCGAAGCCGAGCGCGCGAGCGTGGTCCTTGACAAATTCCGCGGTCAGCATCGGAAAAGGGGGGCAGACCCCATCCTTCAGCGGGCTCCGACGAGTTGCCTGAGCACGTACGGCAGGATGCCGCCGGCACGGAAGGCGGACAACTCCTCCGGCGTGTCGATTCGTGCGATCGCCGTGAATGCCGCCACCGCGCCGTTGGCGGCGCGAGCCTGAATCTGGATGTCCGACATCGGCGCGAGCCCGGACGCGATCCCGGTGAGCGAGTAGATTTCCGCCCCCGTCAACCCGAGGCTGGCCGCCGATTCCCCGTTCTTGAACTGAAGCGGCAGCACGCCCATGTTCACCAGGTTGCTGCGATGAATCCGCTCGAAGCTCTCGGCGATGACCGCGCGAACGCCGAGCAGCAGCGTCCCCTTGGCGGCCCAGTCGCGCGACGAACCGGAGCCGTACTCCTTCCCCGCCAGGATCAGGAGCGGAACCTGTTCCTCCTTGTAGCGGACGGAGGCGTCGTAGATGGTCATCTGCTCGCCGTCCGGGAGGTGGCGCGTCCAGCCACCCTCGGTGCCCGGGGCAATCTGGTTCCTGAGGCGGGTGTTGGCAAACGTGCCCCGCAACATCACCTCGTGGTTCCCGCGCCGCGCGCCGTAGGAATTGAACTCGCGCGGTTCGACCCCGTGCGCAATCAGATACGTCCCGGCCGGGCTGTCCGGCGGGATCGAGCCTGCCGGCGAGATGTGGTCGGTCGTCACGCTATCGCCCAGCAGCGCCAGCACGCGGGCACCGATGATGTCGGCGAGCGGGGCGGGCGAGGACGAGAGCCCGTCGAAGAACGGCGGATGGCGGATGTAGGTGGAGTCCTCAGCCCAGACGAAGCGATCGCCGGCCGGCCCCTGCAGCCCTTGCCAGCGCTCGTCGCCCTTGAAGACGTCGGCGTAGACCTTGCGAAAGCTCTCGGCCGTCACCGCCCCGAGCAAGACCGCCTGCACCTCGCGCTCCGACGGCCAGATGTCCTGGAGGAAGACGTTCCTGCCCGCGGGGTCCTGCCCAATCGGCTCGGTGGTCAGGTCGATCCGCATGGTGCCGGCCAGCGCGAAGGCCACGACCAGCGGCGGCGACGCGAGGTAGTTGGCACGAACCTGCGATTGAATGCGTCCCTCGAAATTGCGATTGCCGCTGAGCACCGCGGCGACGACGAGGTCGCGCTTTGCCACTTCGGATGACACGTCGGGCGGCAGCGGCCCGCTGTTGCCGATGCAGGTCGTGCAGCCGTATCCCACCAGGTTGAAGCCGAGTTGGTCGAGATACCGCGTCAGCCCCGCCTGAGCGAGGTACTCGGTCACCGCCTTCGATCCCGGCGCGAGGCTGGTCTTCACCCACGGCTTCACCCGCAGGCCGCGCTCGACCGCCTTCTTGGCCAGCAGCCCCGCTCCGATCATCACGCTGGGGTTCGACGTGTTCGTGCAGCTGGTGATCGCCGCAATGACCACCGATCCGTGTTCAAGCCCTGGCGCGGTCGCCGTTGCCGCCGTGGCGCGCGTGCCGTCGGCTCCTCCCGCCGCGGATGGCGTGGCCGCCTTCCGGTCGGCCAGGGCCGTCGCGAGCGCCTGGTCGAACGACGCTTTCGCCTGGCCGAGCCTCACCAGGTCCTGCGGCCGGCGTGGGCCGGCGAGGCAGGGCTCGATCGTCGCCAGATCCAGTTCAACTCGCTCCGCGTAATCCGCTTCGACCGAGTCGGGCCCCAGGAACAAGCCCTGCGCCTTCGCGTACGCCTCCACCAGGCCAACGCGGCGCTCGTCCCGTCCTGTCAGCCGCAGGTAATCGAGCGTTCCCTCGTCAATCGGGAAGATGGCGATGGTGGCGCCGTACTCGGGGCACATATTGCTGAGCGTGGCGCGGTCGGCAATCGACAGGTGCTCGAGGCCCGGGCCGTAGAACTCCACGAACTTCCCGACCACACCGTGCTTGCGCAAACGCTCGGTGATCGTCAGGACGAGGTCGGTCGCCGTCGCGCCGCCGGGCAAACGCCCAGTCAGTTTGAAGCCGAGCACCTCCGGGATCAGCATCGAGATCGGCTGGCCCAGCATGCAGGCTTCGGCCTCGATCCCGCCGACACCCCATCCGACGACGCCCAACCCGTTCACCATCGTCGTATGCGAGTCGGTGCCGACGAGCGTGTCGGGATACGCCACCACCCTGCCGTCCTCGATGGCCTCGAACACCACGCGCGCAAGGTGTTCGAGGTTCACCTGGTGAACGATGCCGGTGTCGGGCGGAACGACGCGGAAATTGGCAAACGCGTCCTGGCCCCAGCGGAGGAAGACGTAGCGCTCTCGGTTGCGGGTGAACTCGAGGTCGGCGTTCAGCTCGAATGCCTCGGCGCGCCCGTAGTGATCGACCTGGACGGAGTGATCGATCACGAGTTCGACGGGCTGGAGCGGGTTGATCCGCGACGGGTCGCCGCCGAGGCTTGCCACCGCGTCACGCATGGCCGCCAGGTCCACCACTGCCGGCACACCGGTGAAGTCCTGCAGCAGCACCCGAGCCGGCGTGAAGGCGATTTCCTTCCGCAGGCGAGCCGCCGGGGCCCAGTCGGCCAGGGCCGTGATGTCGTCCGCGCGGACGAACCGTCCGTCCTCGTGGCGCAGCAGGTTCTCGAGGAGGATCTTCAGCGCGTACGGCAACCGGGCCACGCGCGGGTGGCCGTCCTTCTCCAGAGCCGGGAGGCTGTGAATGCGCACGGGCCGGCCGTCGACGAGCAGGTCCGTCTTGGTCGAAAACGAGTTGAGATGTGCCATGTGATCTGATTGTAGCCGGTATGTCCCTTGCCTTCCAGAAGGGGCATGACGGAGCCAACTCGCCGTATACTGAGACCGCGTTGACTCCTCCTCCGGAAAGGGGACCCACGTGGACGCGAGCATCCTCACCAACCTGTTTCACATCGGCCCCGACGCGCAGACCAGCGTCAGCCTCCTCGAAAAAGTCGTGCGGCCGGTGCTGGTGTACCTGTTCCTCGTCATCGGGCTGCGGCTGGCCGGCAAGCGGGAGTTGGCGCAGTTGAACGCCTTCGACCTCGTTGTCCTGCTCACGCTCTCGAACACCGTGCAGAACGCCATCATCGGCGCTGACAACTCGCTGCTCGGCGGAGTGATTGGCGCCACGACACTCCTGATCTTCAATTTCATCGTCGTCCGGTTCGCCTTCACACACCCGCGCGTGGAACGATTCATCCAAGGCGACGCCGACTTGCTGATGCGAAACGGGACCGTGATCGCCGAGCGTCTTCGCGCCGAGGGTGTCACCGTCGGCGAGTTGGAAGCGGCCGCCCGACGACAGGGATTCCCCTCGCTCCGCGACGTCGACAAGGCGATTCTCGAGGCGAGCGGCGGCGTCACGTTCGTGGCGAAGAAGCCGCGGGCGCACGAGGCCAGGCACCAGGACCTCATGAAACGACTCGACGACCTGTCGGTGGAAATGAAAGCCATTCACGCCAAACTGGAGGACACACGGCCATGAGCATGGGAAAGATCGTCGGTTCGAAGACATTCGCGGCCTTGGCGCTGGTCTGCGTGGGCGCAGGCCTCACGGTCGTGCCAACCATGGGACAGTCCACCATCAGCCGGCCGCGTGCACGCGATCTCGGCCTGGCTCCAGGGGTCTTCTCTCCAGGGCCGCTCAACGCCATTACCGATGTCGCGGGCGTGCGCGTGGGCCACACCACCATCGTCGAGGGCGACAACGTCCGCACCGGCGTGACGGCGATTCTTCCGCACGCCGGCAACCTGTTCCAGGACAAGGTGGCGGGCGCGGTCTTCGTCGGGAACGCGTTCGGCAAGCTCGCCGGCTCCACGCAGGTCACCGAACTCGGCACGGTCGAGACGCCCATCGTCCTGACCAACACGCTTGCCGTGGGCACGGCCGTGGACGCGGTTGTCCGCTACACGATCGCGCAGCCAGGCAACGAGCGCGTGCAGTCGGTCAACGCCGTGGTCGGCGAGACGAACGACGGCGGGCTCAACGACATCCGTGGGCTGCACGTGACGCGCGACCACGTCCTGGCCGCCATTGCGCGCGCGGCGGAAGGCCCCGTCGAGGAGGGGTCGGTCGGCGCCGGCGCCGGCACACAGTGTTACGGCTGGAAGGGCGGGATTGGAACCGCGTCGCGGATCCTGACAGCCCGGCACGGCGGTTACACGCTGGGGGTCCTGGCGCAGACCAATTTCGGCGGCGTGCTGACCATGGCGGGCGCGCCCGTCGGGCGCGAGCTTGGACGCTATGCCTTTGCGCCGGCGCAGCCCGGCCGCCCCGACGCCTCGCCGAACCCCGACGGCTCCTGCCTGATCGTCGTGGCGACCGACGCCCCGCTGGACGCGCGGGACCTCCGGCGCCTCGCCGCGCGGGCGGTGTTCGGACTGGCCCGCACCGGCTCGTCCTACAGCAACGGCAGCGGCGACTTCGCGGTGGCGTTCACCACGTCGCCGGAGATGCGGACCAGGTTCGGAGAATCACAACCGCGCCAGCGCACGGTGCTTCCCCCCGACGGGGTGTCGCCCCTGTTCCAGGCGGCGCTCGAGGCGACGGAGGAAGCGGTATACAACTCGCTGCTCCGCGCAACCTCCGTCACCTCCCGTCAACAGACGGTGGAGGCCATCCCGATCGACAAGGTGACGGCGATCCTGAAGAAGTACAACGTGGTGCGATGAGAGCCGCAACCCGAAAATGCCGGGCATTGGGCAGACAGGCCGGCACCCTGGCTGGTGATCGCGAACACCAGCGGCGCGACGTTCCCGGTGGTGTTCTGGCGCGCGGTTCGACTCCGTCGGGAGTCCCGCTGAGGGCGGTTCGGTCTACCACCGGTGCGAGCATCGCACCCGCCAAGCTCGACGTCACGTGCAGTCGTCCATTGACGCCCCTGCCGACGGGCGCTAGGATGCGAAGTGGGTTCAACTGAATCGACTGTCACCGACACATGGAACGATATCCCGGTCTGACTCCTATTCCCGAACGCATTCGCCGCCTTGAAGAGCTCGCCTGCGATCTCTGGTGGAGCTGGCACTACCGCGCGCGGGACCTCTTCAGGCGCCTTGATTACCGGCTGTGGCGCGAGACGGCCCACAACCCGGTGCGCATGTTACGGCTGCTCGGCCGCGACCGCCTGGAGCGCGCCGCCGCGGACCGCGGCTTCCTCGCGATGTACGACAGCGTCGTCCACGACCTGGACCTCGTCGGGTCGACGAAGAACACCTGGTGGTCGCAGCGCTACGGCCCGGCGGCGAAGGGCGCGAAGGTGGCCTACTTCTCGGCCGAGTTCGCCCTGCATCAGTCATTGCCGCTCTATGCCGGCGGCCTCGGCGTGCTCGCCGGCGACACGTGCAAGGAAGCGAGCGACCTCGGCGTGCCTCTGGTGGGCATCGGGTTCATGTACCCGCAGGGGTACTTCCACCAGCACGTCTCGGCCGACGGGTGGCAACAGGAAGCCTACGAGCGCCTCGACTGGCTCGACGCGCCGATCGAGCCAGCCATGCGCGCCGACGGCGCCCCGTGCGTGGTCGCCGTGGCGCTCGGCGATCGGACGGTGCTCGCGGCGGTCTGGGTGGTCCGTGCAGGCCGGGTGAAGCTGCTCCTGCTCGACACCGACCTGCCCGAAAACGCCCCGTGGGACCGCGAACTCTCCGCACGCTTGTACGGCGGCAACCAGGAGACGCGCATCCAGCAGGAGATCGTGCTCGGCCTGGGCGGGGTCCGGGCTCTGCGCGCGCTCGACATCGAACCGACGATCTGGCACCTGAACGAGGGACACGCGGCGTTCGTCGTCTTGCAGCGCGTGCGCGACGCACTCGAGCAGAACCTGCCGTTCGGGCAGGCGGTGGCCGAGGTTCGGCGCACCACGGTCTTCACGACGCACACGCCGGTCCCGGCGGGCCACGACGCGTTCCCGTTCCACCTGGTCGAAACCTATCTCGCGGGCGCGTGGGGCAGCCTCGGCCAGTTGCGCAATCAGTTTCTGGCGCTCGGCGCCTACGACAACGGCGACGGCAACGGCCAGATGTTCAACATGACCGCGCTGGCGATGCGGTCGGCCGGCGCGGTGAACGCCGTGAGCCAGCTTCATCGCGACGTGACGCGCCAGATGTGGACGCCGATCTGGCCGGGCGCGAAGCCCGGCGAAGAGCCGGTCCGGGACATCACCAACGGCGTGCACGTGCCCACGTGGGTGGCGTCGGAGCTGTCGAAGCTGTTCGAGGCCCACATCGCCCCAGACTGGCGGCAGCGGCACGACGACGAGCAGATGTGGGACGCGATGGAGGCCATCCCGGACGAGGAGTTGTGGGCGGTCCGGCAGGCGCTCCGCAACTACCTGTTCGCGTTCATCCGCGAGCGCGCCCGGAACCGGTGGATCGAGGAGCGGGTGGGCCCCGGCCAGATCGTCACGGCGGGCACCCTGCTCAATCCCGACGCGCTGACCATCGGTTTCGCGCGGCGGTTCGCCGCGTACAAGCGGCCCGAACTGCTGTTCCACGATCCCGATCGCCTCGCCCGCATCCTGTCGGCGGCGCGGGAGCCTGTGCAGATCGTGTACGCGGGCAAGTCGCACCCAGCCGACGATTCGGGGAAACACCACCTGCAACGAATCTACAAGCGCGCCATGGACCAGGGATTCGGCGGGCGGATCGCCTTCATCGACGACTACGACCTGCACGTGGCCCACTTCATGGTCCAGGGGTGCGACGTCTGGCTCAATACGCCGCGCAAGCCGCTGGAGGCCAGCGGCACGAGCGGCATGAAGGCGGCCGTCAACGGCGTCCCGCACCTGTCGATCGGCGACGGCTGGTGGGCCGAGGGGTACAACGGCGCGAACGGCTGGCTGATCGACGGCAAGTGCGAGAGCCTCGACCCGGCCGAAGTGGACGCGGCGGACGCCGATGCGCTCTATCGGCTGCTCGAAACCGAGGTGGTCCCGACCTTCTACGATCGCGACGCGCATGGGCTGCCCCGCGCGTGGCTGCGCCTCGTGAGGGAGTCGATTCGCACCGTGATCCCGCGCTTCAGCGCGCGCCGCATGGTGAAGCAGTACGTCGAGTCGATGTACGGGCCGGTCTTCGGCGGGGAATGATAGAATCGTCGCGATGCCTCGAAAATCCGTCACCAAGCCGCGGTGTGCGCTCTGCGGCGCGAAGGACGTGACGGAGCCTCGTGGCGAGGAGCGCTACTGCCGCGACTGCTGGGACAAGAAGATTGCCGTCGAAGAAATCGTCGCGCGCGAGTTCGCGCTGAAGCGGTACATTCGTGCCCACAGCGCCGAGAAGTACCTCGTCTATCACTCCACCATCAAGCGCCCCTGCGGCCAGTTGATCGTCATCGACGACGGGTACGATCTGTTCCTGACGTTGACGCTGTATCCCAATTTTTCCTGGGACGAACCGGCCTATCACCTCGACGGGGATCCCGAAGGGCGCACCTTCGCCGAAATCCTCGTGGACGTCGTCGCCACCGAGGTCATCGAGCCCTGGGGCGGCGGGAAATGGCACCTCGAGATCTTCCGTTCTGCCGCCGCCGAACCCGAGGACTGGAACGGCGAGATGTAACGCTCTATAATCGTCTATGCTCGGAGGCAGAGGGCCACCGAGACCAGTCACAAGCCCCCGGGAGGATTCCATGTTTCGTCATAATCGCGCTCTCTTAGCGCTCTGCCTCGTGGTCGTGTTCCTGGCCGGCGCGTCGTTGGCCTTCACGCAGGACGCCCCCGCCGCGCAGTCGCCCACCAAGTGGGTGACCCTCGTGAGAGGCACCGCCGACGTTCAGTACACCAAACCCATCTCAAAGCGGGACAAGGGCGAAGTCGTCACGGTCATCGCCGTCAAGAACACCTCGCCCCAGGCGATCGGCCGCCTGACGGTCGAGGAGTTCTGGTACGACAAGGCCGGCAACACCGTCGGCGGCGGCAAGGACGCGTGCAAGAAACCGCTCGCCCCTGGCGACACCTACACCTTCACGCTGCGCTTCCCGTGGGAAGCGAAGATGAACGCCAATAAATACGTGTTCTCGCACGCGAACGGGCAGGTGAAAGCGACGGCGGTGCCGAAGTTCTAGCGCCGCGCCAGCCAGGCAGGGGCGACCGACGGTCGCCCCTACGGCGTGATCCGGATCTGCACTTCCCTGCTCGCCGCCTGGCTCTTGCCCAGCCGCGAGCGCGCCTCGACCTTCAGCACGTACAGGCCCGGCGCCAGCCCCGTCAGCGGAATCCGCGCGGTGTACCCATAGCCGCCCCTCGGCCCGCCCAACTCGCTGCTCGACCGCTCGTCCCCGTGATTGAAGAGTTCGCGGCCGTCGTCCGACCGCAGCGTGGTGGTGATGTCCACCTTGTGCGGCGTCTTCCCTTCGTTGTCGTAGACCTCCGCCATCAGCGCCAGCTCTTCCGTCGGCCTGAACTCGCGCGAGACCGTGGGCGGTCCCGGCAGCGCCTTCCGCATGTCGTCGTCCGGGCTGCCGACGGCGGTTCGGATCTGCCCGGCCAGCGATGAGGTCAGCACGAGTCCGCTCATGGTGAGCGGGGCGGCCGTGAAGTCGGGCACCACGAGGTCGTAGTAGACGGACCCGGTCCGCCGGGCGTTGGCTTCGACCGCGGCGATGCGAAGCTGGTAGCGGCCTGGCGGCAGATCGAATCTCGACGTGACGCGAAGTCCGTTACGCACGACCTGCTGGTAAGTCGCCGGCTGCAGCGGCATGTTCAGCGAGTGATGGAACCCGCCCTTCGACTTCCCCGCCCGTTCGTCGAGGGCGATCACGACCAGGTCGAGCGTCTCCTCGTACTTCCCGTCCTTCTGCTTGAACGCAAGGTCACGCCCGTCGGCCTGGAGCACCAGGCTGACCGACGCGTTGGGTGCGCTCCCCTTGAACGCGGCCGCGACGACCGTCAGCCGAAGTCCCGGGATAGGCATCGGGCTCTCCAGGAGGTCGCTCAGCACCGGCGGTGTCCCCTCCTTCGCCTCGATGGCGATGGCCCGCGCGGCCGGCGCCTTGCCGCTCGGCGCCATGTAGCCCTTGCGGGACCGCACCTCGAGCCCCGGGCGGTTCACCTTGACCGCGATCTTCCGGAATCGACCGTCCCGGCGCTCGTTCGTCGGGTAGTACCCGAGCAGGTAGTAGGCGCTGTTGTCCTTCTGGATGCGGTCGAACGCCGACGAAAAATCGTTCGAGTTGAGCGCGGCAAATCCGCCCGTCTCGTCCGACAGCACGCGAAGGCTGTCGTGCTGCTGCCGCACCTCGTCCTGCATGCCCTGGGCGTTCAGCCTGAGGCCCGGGTCGGCGTCGATCGGCGGGCCGGCGGTGTCGGCGCCCATGCCGGCCAGCGTTGACAGGCCGCGGGGATCGACACTGTAGATGCTCACGTTCGCGCGGGTGGCCGCCCCGATCGCGTCGCGCGAGTCCTGCAGGACCGCCGACGCTCCCGTGCTGTTGATCACGTCCGTGAGGTCGTAGTCGATCCCCTCACTGAACAGGACCAGCGCCTTGCGGCGGCCTCGGACCCCTGACATGAAGTCCGACAGCTTCCCGATCACCTTGAGCGTGCCCGACGCGTTGAACGCGCGGTGCATCTCCTCGTCGTCCCTTGGCGTGTCGCTCGTGATCCCGATGTTCCTGGCGAGGTTGTAGTTGTCAATCTTGTTGAGCGTGGCCGAGCGCAGCGCGTTGCCCATGAAGCGATCCACGGCCTCGAGCAGGAGGCGCTTGTTGCTGGTGAAATCCTGGGCAGCCGCCCCCTGCGTGCTGGTCACCGCCGCCACGTCGTTCGCGCCAAGCGAGCGCTCGATGAACTTCCGCGCCGCAGCACGCACCCACGGCGTGTGCATCGCCTCGGTGTGCAGCTCATCGAGCACGATCATGTAGACGCGGCCATTGAACGGCTTGATGTTGCTCTGGACGTCCGGCTCGATCGGCTGCCTCACGAACAGCGGCGCCTCGGCACGCTCGACCGGGATTTCCACGAGGCCGAAGTTGGTGATCGTCTGGGGCTTGCCGTCCTCGAACAGCTGGAAATCGCCCGCCTGCAGGCTGTTGACGAAGTCGCCCTTCTTGTCCACGACGACCGCGTCCACCTCGACGTATTTCACTTCGAGACGGAACGTCACAGGCGGCATCTGCCTGTCGGGCTGGACGGCCTGTGGTGCGGGGGCTTGCCAGCCCCGGAGGGCGGCGCCCAGCCCGGCAAAGAGAACGAGCGAGAACGGGAGGAGCAGCAGATGGCTCGAGCAACGCGACCTTCGCATAGTGGACAACCTGGCTGAGCGGCAGACGTGGCGCTTACAATTATAGACGCTGGCGGTCCCAGAAGGACGTCACGAAAGGGCCGCCACGGCAAAACCACCCGCATACCGAAATCCTCCAAATCGGGGACAGACCTTTAGCGGGGGTATGGCGTCCAACCATAGAAGCGGTCGTGCTTTGTCAATTCGGCAGAGTATACTCTTCAACATCCCCATCGAGGGCCTCTGGGCCCTCACCCGCTACCCGGCGCGGGCCTTGCGTCGCACGGCCCACGGCGGTCGGGCGCCTGAGCAGGGCCGAGCGTCTCGAGTCGGTGCAAAGAGAGTCGGAGGATTCGAATGTCTAGCCGCAAGATCACGTTGTTCTACGTCGTGCTCATCTCGCTGGCCTCGGTGGCGGTCGGCATGGTCCTGGCCTCCCGCCTCGACCTGGCGCCGCAATCCTCGGCCCAGTCGCTGGCGCTGCCCGCGATGAACAGCGCGCCGTTGAGCGGGCCGGTGGATGCCACGACGTTCAGGAATATCGCCAAAGCCTCGTCGCCCTTCGTCGTGAACATCCGGACGAGGGCCAAGCGCAAGGCCCAGGACATGTCGGGTTTCTTCGGCGGCGAGGATTCGCTCGGCCGGTTCTTCGGGAACCCGCAGAACCCCGGGCGGAGCAGTCGTCCCCGCGAGCAGATCGTGGAAGCGGCCGGCACCGGGTTCGTCATCAGCAAAGACGGGCTGATCCTGACCAACAACCACGTCGTCGACGGGGCGACGGACATCTTCGTCGCGTTCGGCGAAAACGAGAGCGATCTCGAGGAGTTCAAGGCGAAGCTCGTGGGGCGAGATCAGCTGACCGATAGCGCGCTGATCCAGCTCGATGAGAAGCCGAGCACGCCGCTCGTCGAGGCGAAATTCGGCGACTCGAGCCAGATGCAGGCGGGTGACTGGGTGATGGCGATCGGCAATCCCTTTGGCCTCGGCCACACCGTCACGGTCGGCGTGATCAGCGCGACGAAGCGGCCGTTTACGGTGGCCGACCTGCGCTCGCAGGACGTGCTCCAGACCGACGCCGCCATCAACCCGGGGAACTCGGGCGGCCCGCTCCTCAACATCCGGGGCGAAGTGGTCGGCATCAACACCGCCATCCTGGCGAGCAGCCGGAGCGAGAGCAACATCGGGATCGGCTTTGCGATCCCGATCAACGTCGTCCGCGACCTGCTGCCGCAGTTGCGCGCGGGCAAGATCGTCCGCGGACGGATCGGCGTGACCGTGGGAGATGTGCCCCGGGAATTGGTGGCCGATCTGGGCCTCAAGCAGCGAATGGGCGCGCAGGTCGCGCAGGTGTTCAAGGACGCCCCGGCCGCCAAGGCCGGCATCGAGCCGGGCGACGTCATCGTCGAGGTGAACGGGAAGCCGGTCACCAACCGCGACGACCTGATCAGGCTCGTGACGGGCACCAAGCCGGGCACGACCGTGCCAATCAAGCTGATGCGCGACAAGAAGGAAATGACCGTCAACGTCACCGTCGAGGAGCTGGACCTCGAGGCCGAGACCGGCCCGCAGGCGTCGTCGGAAGGTAGGAGCGAGGATACAAGCAGTGGCTTCGGCGTGACACTCGGCAACATCACGCCGAACGTCGCGCGGCAGCTGCGGCTGCCGCCGGGCACCTCCGGCGCGGTGATCACCGACGTGAATCCGGGCAGCTCGGCCGAGGGTGGCGGCCTGGCTCAGTACGACGTGATCCTCAAGGTGAATGGCACCAGCGTGTCGGGCGCCGCGGAGGCCAGCCGGCTGCTCCAGAAGATCCCGTCGGGCGGCCGCGCCATGCTGTTGGTCTGGAAGACCCGTCAGAACCAGGAGTTGTTCCTGACCCTCAAGAAGGAGTAGCTGGTAGCTGACAGCGTGTTATCAAGGCTGACGAAGGGCACGGCTCGCCGTGCCCTTTCGTTTTCTCTCACTCATGTCCTCTGCCCTTTCTTCATTGATCGTCGAGCGGATCCGGAACACGGGTCCGCTCACCGTCGCGCAGTTCGTCGACAACGCCCTGTACCACGAAGAGCTGGGCTACTACGCACGGGCGGGCCGACGTTCGGGACGAGACGGCGACTTCTTCACCAGCGTGGACCTCGGCCCCATGTTCGGCGAACTGCTGGAGGCGCAGTTCGAGGAAATGTGGAGAGTCATGTCGGGAGGTGGGGCGGTCGGGGAACCCGCCACGGACGCCCGGTTCGACCTGGTGGAAGCGGCGGCTGGCAACGGTCGGCTGGCGCGCGACATCCTCGACCACGCCGCCGTGCGCGCCCCGAGGTTCTACCAGGCCATGCGGCTTCACCTCGTCGAACGCAGCCCCTTGGCGAGGGCCGAACAGGCCGAAACTCTCGGGCCACACGCTCAACGACTCGCGACTGGGTCGGCCGAACTCCCGGCCGGCGTGCGCGGCGTCATCTACGCCAACGAACTGCTGGACGCGCTCGCGCCGCACCTGGTCGTGATGCGTGATGGCGGGCTCCGCGAGGTATACGTCGACGCAGGCGACGACCGCCTCGTCACGCGAGAAGGCCCGCCCTCGTCACCGCGGATCGAGGCATACCTGGCGGCGGTCGGCGCGCGACTGGAGCCAGGCTGGTTCGCTGAGGTCAATCTCGCCGCGGCGGACTGGATCCGCACCGCCGGCTCTTGCCTCGACTGCGGGTTCCTGATGATCATCGACTACGGCCACGAGGCGTCCCGCCTCTATTCGTCCTCCCACTCGACAGGCACCCTGACCACCTACCGGAGGCACGCGAGCGAACACCGCGACGAGGGGCCAGGCTGGCTGATGGAGCCGGGCGAACGCGACATCACTAGCCATGTCGATCTGACCGGCATTGCGCTGGCCGGCCGGGAGGCGGGCCTGCAGTTGCTCGGCGTCATCGACCAGACGTACTTTCTGCTCGGGCTGGGGCTTGCCGAACGGTTGCTGGAGAACGGCAGCGACGCGCCGCTCGACGTAAAGCGCCGTCTGGCCCTCAAGACGCTGCTGCTGCCCGGCGGCATGGGCAGCACCCACAAGGTGATGGTGTTCGCGAAGGCCCTTCAGTGTCCGACACTGCGCGGGCTCTCGCTCGGGGGCCGCGTCACATAGCCGCGGTCACCGGGCGCGTCACTGCCCCGAGAGACCGACGGCCTGTCTCGGACCTCGGTTGCCTGCTATTCTGGGTAGTCTGCCTGTCGCACGCCGGCGTCGTGGCCCGTCGGTTGAGCGAACAGGCCCGGGAGGCATCATGAGCATCAGTACGCTCGAGCGCGAGATCAAGCTACGGTTCGACAGCGCGGCAGAGGCGCGGGAGGCGATCATCCGGACCGGGGCGACGCCGGTCCGGGGGCGGCGGCTCCAGGAAGACTGCCTGCTCGACACCGCCGACGAGCGCCTGCGAGGCCAGCGGTCCGTGCTGCGCGTCCGGATGGAACCGGGACGCAGCCTCCTCACCTTCAAGGGGCCCGTCCAGCCCTCGCCGATGAAACTCCGCGAAGAGCGCGAGACGATCGTCTCCGACGGCGAGACGATGCTCTACGTGCTCGAACGCCTTGGCCTTGCCGTCTGGTTCCGATGTCAGAAGTACCGGGAGGAGTTCGGCTCCCTCGACGCGATCATCGCCCTCGACGAGACGCCGATCGGCACCTTCGTCGAGATCGAGGGCAGCGAGAAAGCCATCACCGAGATCGCCCTCGCGCTGGGCCGAACCGTCGGCGACTACATCCTCGACTCCTACCGCTGGCTCTACGCGCAGCACTGCGACACGCACGGGGTGGTCGTGGGGGATATGGTCTTCGAAGAATAGAATGCCGACTTCTGTCCAATCATGCTCCCTGCTCTGCTGTTGACCGCTGGATTAGGCACCAGGTTGAGGCCGCTGTCCTTTGTGCGGGCGAAGCCCGCCATGCCGGTGGCCGGGACACCTCTGGTTCGGCGGATTCTCGGGTGGCTGGGGGCCCACGGCGTCACCGATGTCGTGCTGAACCTGCATCATCGGCCCGAAACGGTCACGCAGGCGGTCGGCGACGGATCGGATCTTGGCCTTCGCGTTCGCTACTCCTGGGAGAATCCCATTCTCGGGTCTGCCGGCGGCCCGCGTCGGGCGCTGCCGTTGCTCGGCTCCAGCCGCTTCCTCCTCGTCAACGGCGACACGCTGACCGATCTCGACCTCCCTCGCCTGATCGAGCGCCACGATCAGTCGGGCGCGCTGGTCACGATGGCGGTGGTCCCGAACCGGTCGCCCGAGCGCTACGGCGGGGTGCTGATGGACGGGCGTGGCGTGGTGAGCGGCTTCACGGGCCGCGGCAGCGACAAGACGTCCTGGCACTTCATCGGGATCCAGGTGGCCGAGGCCAAGGCGTTTTCGGGCCTGCCACCGGACCAGCCTGCCGACTCGGTCGCCTCCCTCTATCCGTCTCTCATCCGTGACCATCCCGGAAGCGTCCGTGCGGTGGCGTGCGACGCCTCGTTCGTGGACATCGGAACGCCTGCCGACTACCTTGGCGCCTCGCTGGCACTGGCTGGCGCGCCGGTTGTCTCCGACTCGATCTCGGTGGGGTCGCCGCTGGCCGGCGATCGCACCACGATTGCCCAATCGGCGCGTGTCGTGCGGACGATTCTGTGGGACGATGTGGTGGTGACAGACGATGCCTCGCTGACCGAGTGCATCGTCGCCGACGGCGTCCGGGTGCCGGCGGGTGTGCGGTGGGAACGACGAGCCGTCATTCCCGCGCACCGCGGCGCGGCGCGGCCCGGCGACGAGATTGTCGGCGACTTGATCGTGGCCCCGATCGACAGGTAGAACTCCTATGAGCCTCGATGCCCATCCGACGGCCGTACCCGTCCCCGACGCCATCAGTGCGTACCTGGCCCGCCGCGGCGACGCCCCGCAGACCACGCGGGTCATCCCGCTGACCGGCGACGCCTCCGACCGCCGCTACTTCAGGTTGATCGAGGCGGATGGTTCGACCTCGGTGCTCGCGCTCTACGCGGCGCCGTTCACGTACGACACGCTGTCATTCGTCAACGTCGCCGACCTGCTGCAGCAAGTGCCGCTCCCGGTGCCGGCCATCTTCGACCACGCGGACGATCTCGGCCTGCTCCGCCTGCAGGATCTCGGGGACGTGACGATGCAGGCGAATCTGGGCGCGGCGTCGCCGGGCGAGCACGCGGCGCTCTATAGACAGGCGGTCGTGTTCATCGAGCTGCTGCAGCGACGGGGTCGCGAACTGGCTTCACCCAACTACACGCCGTACTCGCTGGCCTTCGATATCGAGAAGCTCACCTGGGAACTCGAGTTCTTCGTGAAGCACTTCATCGAGGGCTACCGCGGCGTGCAGGTTCCGTCGGCGACGCGCGAGGCACTTCGCGAAGAGTGGAAGTCGATCGTCGAGGAACTGGCGGCCGAGCCCCGCGTGCTCTGCCATCGCGACTATCACAGCCGCAACCTGATGCCGAACCGGGGAGTGTTGTACATCATCGACTTCCAGGATGCGCGCCTCGGGCCGGACACCTACGACCTGGCCTCGCTCCTGCGCGACTCGTACGTGGATTTCACCGAGGAAACGATCGACGAGTTGATGGCGTTCTTCCTGGCGCTGAGGGGACAGGGCGATGCGCGCTCGGACGCAAGCGCGTTCCGCTCCTACCAGGCGGATTTCCGGCGTCGGTTCGACCTGATGTCGCTCCAGCGCAACCTCAAGGCGCTTGGGACGTTCGGTTACCAGACGACGAACCGGCAGAACCCCGTCTATATCCAGTACATGCCGCGGACGCTGCGAAACGTGCGGAGAAACCTGCAACGCTACCCGCGGTTCGGCCGCCTGCGGGAACTGCTGGCCACGTTCATCGACACGCTGTTGTAGGACGTCGCCAACGGGCGGGGAGATGAACGCGTGGCGTTCATGCCCCAGGCGGGCTACCCTTCGACTCAGTGGTGTTGCGCATGTTCGGACCGCCAGACTCCGCCGTATCACAGGCGAGACGGGCCACTGGGATGCGCAAGACAGGTGAGCTCAGGGTGTAGAATAGGATGTTCAACTCCGTTATCAAGAGGAGCGCTGTCGCGCCGTGCGCTTCGGCATCTCGACGCACCTGTATCACGACCGGCCGCTGGGTCTCGAACAGCTGAAAGAGCTGGCGGAATTCGGCTTTCGCCAGATCGAGCTGTTCGCGACGGTCGGCCACTTCAACTATCACGATCCGTCGGCCATCGACGCGCTCGCTGGCTGGCTGCGTGACGCGCGCCTCGAACTGCACTCGGTTCACGCGCCCATTGTCGAGCACCGGCTGAACGGGGAATGGGGCGCGCCGCTCTCCACGGCAGCGACGGCCGAAGAGGCGCGCGGCCGCGCGGTCGCCGAATCGATTGCGGCGCTACAGATCGCCCGGCAAGTGCCGTTCAGGTTCCTCGTCGTCCACCTCGGGATCCCGGACGACCTGAACCCGCCCGCCGACGCCAACGCGCGCCAGGCGGCCGAGCGCAGCATCGAGGAGATCGCGGCAGCCGCGGCGCCGCTCGGCGTGCAGGTGGCCGTCGAGGTGATCCCGAACAGACTGTCGGCCGCGCAGGCGCTGGTGCGTCTTGTCGAGGACGACTTGGAACTGCCGCCGCCCGGCATCGGAATCTGCCTCGACATGGGCCACGCGTTCCTGATGGGCGATCTCGTCGACGCCATCGAGATCGTGTCCGGTGAACTGGTGACCACCCACGTTCACGACAACAGCGGCAAGGATGACGACCACCTGGCGCCATTCGACGGAAAGATCGACTGGCCGACCGCGTTGATGTCGCTCGAAAAGGTCGGCTACGAGGGGATCATCATGTTCGAGCTGGCCAATACCAGCACGCCGCGCGAGGTGCTGGAGAAAACGATCGCGGTTCGCCAGCGGTTCGACAACATCGTGAGACTCTAGATCCCGACTCCCGACTCCTGAATCCTGTCTGTAAATCCTGAATGAAGATCGGCCTTGTTTCCCTCGGCTGTCCCAAGAACCTGGTTGACTCGGAAGTGATGCTGGGCCTCGCGCAGCAGGCCGGACACACGCTCACGCCCGACGCCGCGGACGCGGACGTTCTCGTCGTCAACACCTGTGCGTTCATCGAATCGGCGCGGCAGGAATCGGTCAACGCCATCCTCGAGATGGCGGAGCAGAAGAAGCACGGGCGCTGCCAGCGGCTCGTCGTCACCGGGTGCATGGCCGAGCGCTATCGGGACGAACTCCGCAGGGAGATCCCGGAGATCGACGAGGTGCTGGGCACGGGCGAGGTGCCACAGATCGTCGAGGCCATCGCGGGCCAGCCGCCCGCGGCCGGGCAGACGCTCCCGCTGTACCGCGGCCGACGCGACGCGCAGTCCGGAACGGTCAGGGCCGTCGCCCCGCACCGGGAACCGCCCGCGCTCCCGACCTACATCTACGACGCCGACACGCCCCGCACGCTCACCACGCCATCGCACTTCGCCTACCTGAAGATCGCCGAGGGGTGCAACTACAAGTGTGCGTTCTGCATCATCCCACGCCTGCGCGGCGCCTACCGCAGCCGCCCCGCCGACTCGATCCTCCGCGAGGCGCGCAATCTGGCCGCCCGCGGCGTGAAGGAACTGCTCCTCGTCTCGCAGGACACGACCTACTTCGGCAACGACCAGGGAGAACGCGGGGCCTTGCCGCGGCTGCTCCGGCAGCTGAACCTGGTGGACGGCCTCGAGTGGATTCGGCTGCTGTACCTCTACCCCACCACGATCACGGCGGACACGCTGACGGCGATCGCGGAATGCGAAAAGGTGTGCAAGTACGTGGATTTGCCGCTGCAGCACGCGTCCGACCCGGTGCTCGAGCGCATGCGTCGCCCGGGCACGCGCGCCAGCTACACCCGGCTCATCGAGAAGATTCGCTCGACCGTTCCGGGAGTCACGCTTCGGACCACCTTCATCGTCGGCTTCCCGGGCGAAACGGATCGCGAGTTCGAGGAACTGCGGCAGTTCGTCGAGGCCACGGGGTTCGACCACGTGGGCGTCTTCACCTACTCGCATGAAGAGGGAACGGCGGCCGGGCGGATGACAGATGACGTTCCGCGGCGCGTCAAGATGCAGCGGCAGCGCGCGATCATGACGATGCAGCGGCGTTTGGTGACCTCGGCCAACAGGCGACGGATCGGCCAGCGGGTCCAGGTGCTCGTTGACGGCCCTTCGCCGGAGCATCCACTGGTCCTCCGCGGCCGGCTTCCGGGGCAGGCACCGGAGATCGATCCGCTGGTGTATCTGTCCGACGCCGACCCGGCCGTGTGCCGGCCTGGCGCGCTGATTGCCGCCGAGGTGATCGCGGCCCGCGGCTACGATCTCGTGGTCCGTCCGTTGCCCGTGTTGAAAACGGCGTGATATACTGAGTTGCTTCGGGTGTCGAGGCCGGGAGGGCAACTGAAGTGGGCCGGTGCCCACTTTTTGTATTTTGGGGAGACCGTGGAACGCCTCGAACGCGTGCGCGCTCTGGCCGAGCGCGCCGGCCAGACGTACGGGCTCGAGATTTTCGACGTGCAGTTTCGCCGCGAGGCGGCGGGCTGGGTGCTGCGGGTCACGATCGACCGCGCCGGCCTTGCCGACACGCAGGCCAGGCCGGGGTTGCCGGTGGACTCGGTCGGCGTCGATGATTGCCGGAACGTCAGCCATGATTTGAGCGCCTTGCTCGACGTCGACGAGGCGATCGACCGTGCGTACACGCTGGAGGTGACCTCTCCGGGCCTCGACCGCCCGTTGCGGCACTCCGGCGATTACGAGCGCTTCCGCGGGCGGTTGGCCCAGATCGTGACCGCAGAGCCGGTGAATGGGCAGACGCATTTCCGCGGGCGGATCCAGGGAATCGACGCGGGAGACGTGGTGCTGGGTTTCGAGAGCGGCCGGCAGGTGCGCGTGCCGCTGGCCGTGGTGTCGCGCGCGCGGCTCGAAGTGGAGTTCTGACGCGTCAGTCTCGTTCAGAGAGCTATGAGCAATCCTACACTGCAGCAGACCATCGAGGCGCTCGCCAAGGAAAAGGGGCTCGAGCCCGAGGTCATCGTGGCCGCGATCGAGGAAGCGGTGAAAACCGCGTCGCGGAAGTACTACAAGACCAACGAGGAGCTTCACGCCCGGTTCAATTTCGAGACCGGTCAGGTGGACCTGTTCGCGGTCAAGCAGATCGTGGCCGAGGTGACGAAGCCCGACATCGAGGTGTCGCTGACCGAGGCGCAGCAGCTCTACGGCGAAGAGGCCGAAGTCGGGATGGAGATCGAGTTCCCCAAGTCGACCGAGGTCCTCGGGCGGATCGCCGCGCAGACGGCCAAGCAGGTGATTTTCCAGAAGGTGCGCGAGGCCGAGCGCGAGAACATCTACGCCGAGTACAACCAGCGGGTCGGCGAGGTGGTCAACGGCACGATCAAGCGGTTCGAGAACGGCGACATCATCTTCGAGATCGGGCGCATCGAGGCGGTGCTCCCTCGCAAGGAGCAGTCGCGCGCCGAGAGTTACACTCCCGGTGACCGGATCCGCGCCGTCATCAGGGCCGTGAACCGCAACGCCAAGGGGCCACAGATCGTTCTCTCGAGGACCGACGCGGCCCTCCTCGTCAAGCTCTTCGAGCAGGAGGTGCCCGAGATCTACGACGGGACCGTCGTCATCAAGGGTGCCGTGCGCGAGGCGGGCGACCGCGCGAAGGTGGCTGTCTACTCACGCGAGCGCGACGTGGATCCGGTTGGCGCGTGCGTCGGGATGAAGGGCACTCGCGTGCAGTCGATCATCCGCGAACTGCGGGGCGAGAAGATCGACATCGTCGAGTGGTCCGAGGACGCGGTCGGGTTCGTCACCAGCGCGCTGAGCCCGGCGAAGGTGCAACGCGTGTCGATCGTGGACGAACACGAGCGGGTGATGGAAGTGGTCGTCGAGGACAGGCAACTCTCGCTGGCGATCGGCAAGAAGGGCCAGAACGTGCGGCTGGCCGCCAAGCTGACGGGCTGGCGGATCGACATCAAGAGCGAGGAAGAGAAGCGCCGCGAGGTCGAGGCCCAGCTTGAGGAGCTCGAAATGCCGGGCGAGGACGGCGAGCCGGGCGAGGACGGCGAGCCGGGCGAGGACGAAGCGCCGGCGCCGGTGCTCGTGCTCCCTGACATCCATGACGAGGTCGTGGCGAGCCTGCGCGACGCGGGCTACGAGTCGGCCGAGATGGTGGCCGCCGCCTCCATCGAGGCCCTGATTGAGGTGCCCGGAATCGACGAGGCGACCGCCGAAAGCGTGCTCGCCGCCGCGCAGGCCGAAGTGGAAGCCGCCGCCGCCCGCGCACAGGGAGACACCGACGCCGGCGACGCCGCGCCTGTCGAGGCCGCGGGGGACACCGAGGAAGCCGGCGACGCGCCGGCCGAAGACGTTCAGGACGCGCAGCCCGAGTAACAGCTATTCGAGGTATCCGTTGGCCACTGTCCGGATTTACAAAGTCGCGGAACTGTTGGGAACGACCAGTCAGGAAGTCGTCGCTCTGCTCAAACGCGATCACGGGATCGAAGTGAAGGGCGCGTCGAGCACGATCGAAGAGGTCGTTGGCAAACAGTTCGTTGAGCGGATGGCGCGGCAGCGCGGAGTGTCGCTGCCCAGCGGCGATATGTTCGCCGAGGCGCCGGTCCACAAACCGAAGAAACCCGGCGCCGCCAAGAAACTGGAACCGCCGAAGGCGGCGGTGCCCGCGCTTCCGCCGCCTCGCCTGGTCAAGACGCATCGGCCGACGCCAGTCGATGCGAGCGAAGGCGAGCCGCAACTGGCCGAGCCTGACGCGACGACCGGCACGGCGGAGATGCCGGTCGAGGTTGAGCCGCAGGCCGAGGCTTTTCCCGAGCCGCTCGTGGCCGCACCCACGGCAGAAGTCACGCCGCCGGAACCGAAAACGCTGCCCGCGGTGATCGAGCCCGAACCCCCAGAGCCGGTGGTCGAAGTCGCCCCGGTTGAGACGGCGGGGGTGGAAGAACCGACGAAAACGACGCCTCCCCTGTCGGCCCTTGCGCCTGTCGTGCATGAACCGGTGGCCCCGCCTGCACCAGTACTGCCGCCCGACGCGGTCACGCCGGCGCCAGCGGTCCGGCCGCACCCGCCGGCTGGCCATGCGCCGGCGCACGCTCCCGCTCCGGCAGCGCCCAGACTTGCGCACCCCGCGACGCCGGCACGGCCGGCCGTGCCGCCTCCGACACCGCGACCGGTCATGCCGCCGCTCGGCCGCCTCGTGCCGCCGCAGTTGCGCCTGCGCGTCGAAGAAACGCCTCCGCCGCTCGCGCCGCGGCTCACGCCGCGCACGATGGCGCCGCCGACTCCGAAACCAGGGCCGCGACCGGGCCCGACCGGCCAGGTGGGTCGTCCCGTGCAGCGGCCGGCCATCCCGGATTCGTCACGACCTGGCGCGGCAGCGACAGGCGCGCGGCCCTGGACCCCGGGCACGAGGCCCGGACAGTTGCCTCCGCGCCCCGCGGCCATGAGTGGTCCTCGTCCGCTGCCGTCGCAGCCGGTTCGATCCGCCCAGCCGCCACGGCCGGGCGCGCCACCTCCGATCGGTGCCCGGCCAGGCGCCCCGCGGCCCGGCCAGCCCTTCCGTCCTCCGATGGGTGGACGACCGGCCTTTGGACAGCGACATCAAGGCGGCGCCCGGCGCGAAGCGCCGCGCGTGCCCCAGATGTCGATGCCGGTGGCCCCGCCGCCAATCACACGCACGATTACGCTCGCCGAGGGCATGACGGTCAAGGATCTCGCCGAGAAGCTCGAACTCCGCACGAAGGATGTTCTCAAGAAACTCCTCGACAAGCGGATCATGATGACCATCAACACGACGCTGGACATCGACACCGCGACGATGGTCGCGCGGGAGTTCGGCGCCGAGGTGAAACTCCGCAGCTTCGAAGAGGAACTGCTCGAGGTCGAGACCGTGGACGCCCACCCGGAGGATCGCGTGACGCGCGCGCCCGTCGTCACCGTCATGGGGCACGTTGACCACGGCAAGACGACGCTGCTCGACGGCATCCGGGAGACCCGCGTCGCCGAGCGCGAAGCGGGCGGCATCACGCAGCACATCGGGGCCTATCACGTGCAGGTGAACAACCGCAGCGTGGTGTTCCTCGACACGCCCGGTCACGAAGCGTTCACTCTCATGCGCGCCCGCGGGGCGCGCGTCACCGACATCGTCATCCTTGTCGTCGCGGCAGACGACGGGGTGATGCCACAGACGCGGGAAGCGATCGACCATGCAAAGGCGGCCGGCGTGCCGATCATCGTGGCGATCAACAAGGTGGACAAGCCGGACGCCAACCCGGAACGGGTGAAGCGCGAGCTGTCCGACCTCGGCCTGATGCCCGAGGAATGGGGCGGCTCGACGGTCATGGTCGAGGTGTCGGCGAAGAAGCGCCAGAACCTCGCGCTCCTGCTCGAAATGATCCTGCTGGTCACCGACATCAGCGACCTCAAGGCGAACCCGAAGCGGGCGGCCTCTGGGACCGTGCTCGAGGCAGAACTGGACAAGGGACGCGGGCCGGTCGCGACGATTCTCGTCCAGGACGGCACGCTGCACATCGGCGACACCGTCATCGCGGGCCCGATCCTCGGCAAGGTGCGCGCCCTCATCGATGACCGCGGTCGGCAGATCAAGGTCGCCGGGCCGTCGTTCCCGGTCGAGGTGCTCGGCCTGTCGGCGTTGCCGCGGCCTGGCGACTCGTTCCAGGCGATCAAAGATGCCGCGAAGGCGCGGCAGGTCGCGCTGTTTCGGCAGTCCCAGGTGAAGGAAAAGGCGGCGTTCACCAAGACGACGCGCCTGACGCTCGAGTCGCTGCAGCAGCAGATCGCCGAGGGAGCCATCAAGGAACTGCCGATCATCATCAAGGCCGACGTCCAGGGGTCGGCGGAAGTGCTCGCCGACACGCTGACGAAGCTGTCCGACGAGAAGGTGAAGATCCGGATCATCCACTCGGGTGTCGGCGCCATCAACGAGTCCGACGTCCTGCTGGCGTCCGCGTCGAACGCCATCGTCATCGGCTTCAGCGTCCGGCCCGACCGGAACGCGGCCGAGGTGGCCGAGCGCGAGCACGTGGATCTCCGCCTGCACTCGGTGATCTACAACGTCATCGACGAGATGAAGAAGGCGATGGCGGGGTTGCTCGAGCCGACGTTCAAGGAAGTGCGCCTGGGCATGGCCGAGGTGCGCGAGGTCTTCCGCGTGCCGAAGATCGGCTCGATTGCCGGCTGCCTGGTCACCGAAGGGACGATCAAGCGCAGCGGCGACGCGCAGGCGCGATTGTTGCGCGATCACGTCGTCGTGTTCGGGGGGAAGATCGGATCGTTGCGCCGGTTCAAAGATGACGTATCCGAGGTCAAGACCGGGTTCGAGTGCGGCATCGGCCTCGAGCGGTTCAACGACATCAAGGTCGGCGACGCGATCGAGGTCTTCGTCATCGAACGCGTGGCGGCGCCCGCCCCGGCGTAACCGGCGCCATGGTCGTCGCGCTGCTGTGACCTGAAACGAGGCGGCGGCGTGCGACCGTGCCCTGCCCTGCCGTACCAGCACCGTATGCCCCAAGGGTACCGACCTGACCGTGTCGCCGACCAGATTCGCGCGGAAATCAGCGTGATGCTGGCGCGCGAGGTCCACGATCCTGGCATCGGGTTCCTGACCGTCACCCGCGTCCAGGTGTCGCCCGACCTGCAACTGGCTCGCGTGTACTACACCACCATGGGGTCCGAGTTGCAGCGGCGCGAGACCGCGAAGGCGCTCAACCGAGCGGCCCCGTTCCTCCGGCACCAGATCGGCCAGCGCCTGCGGCTCAGGCGCGTCCCGGTCCTCGAGTTCTTCTTCGACAAGTCGATCGAGAACCAGGAGCGCATCGAGCGAGTGCTGCAGGAGATTCACGAGGCCGACGTCGGTCACGACGATCCCAACCATGACCCTGAGCGCAACCAGGACTGATCAGGAACAGCTGCAGCAGATTCACGACGAAGTGCTGCGGCGTCAGCGGTTCCTCCTCACCTCTCACCTGAAGCCGGACGGCGATTCGATCGGCTCGCAGATGGCGATGGCGTATGCCTTGCGCGCCCTCGGCAAGGACGTCCGCGTCGTCAACTGCAACCCGGCGCTGCCGGCGCTGCAGACGTTCCCCGGCGTGTCGGAGATCGAGATCGCGGATCACGTCGAGGGAGACTACGACGCCGTCATCGTGATGGAGTGCAGCGACCTGGCGCGCACGGGCGTCTCGGGGCTCGAGCGCTACTTCATCGTCAACGTCGATCACCACCCCGGCAACGCGATGTACGGGGCGGTCAACTGGTTCAACGCCGGGGCGGCGGCGTGCGGGGAGATGGTCTTCGATGTCATCCGATCCCTGGGCGTCCCGCTGACCCGGGAGATCGCCACGCACATCTACGTCGCGATCCTGACCGACACCGGGTCGTTCCACCACGCCGGCATTTCGCCCCGGACCTTCGATATCTGCCGCCAGACCCTCGAGACCGGCATAGACCCGGTGGCCATCGCGCGCAGCGTGTTCGACACCAACAACATCGGGCGGCTGCGGCTCTTCGGCGCGGTCCTCGGCTCGGTCGAGATCGATGCGTCCGGCCGCCTCGCGGCCATCTGCCTCAACCGGGCCATGGCGCGCGCCTCCGGAGGCACCTACGACGACATCGAGGGGCTGATCAACGTGCCGCTCACCGTCAAGGAGATCCAGGTCGTCGTCTTCTTCAAGGAGTGGGAGCCCAACGAGTACCGGGTGAGCCTGCGCTCGAAAGGCAGCATCGACGTCGGCGGCGTGGCCAAGCAATTCGGCGGCGGCGGCCACAAGAACGCGTCAGGGTGCACCGTCCTTGGCAGCCTCCCCGACGTGCGCCACCAGGTGATGCCACTCGTGGAAGCGGCCATCGAGCGGGCGACGCAGACGCAGGGCTGATGGACGGCGTCCTCGTCATTGACAAGCCCGAAGGGCCGACGTCCCACGACGTGGTGGCGAGGGCCCGTCGCCTCCTCGGCACCCGCGCCATCGGGCATACCGGCACGCTCGATCCAATGGCCACCGGGGTGCTCGTGCTGGTCGTCGGCCGCGCCACGCGCCTCGCGCAGTTCCTCTCGGGACAGCCCAAGGCCTACGACGCCACCGTGCGTCTGGGGCTCGCGACCGACACCTGGGACCGCACCGGCACGCCCGTGCCCTCGCCATCCCCGGTGTCGATGCCCACTGCCGCCGATATTTCGGCCAGCCTGGCTCGCTTCCTCGGCGTGCACCTGCAGCTGCCGCCGTCGTTTTCCGCTAAGAAGATCGAGGGTGTTCGCGCGCACGTGCTGGCGCGAAGGGGCGAGGCGGTGGCCGTCGCCCCGGCAACCGTCGAGTTGCACGCGTGCGAACTGCTGGAGGTGCAGCTGCCGCTGGTTCGCATTCGCCTCCGGTCGTCTGCCGGTTACTATGTCCGATCTCTTGTCCACGAGCTCGGATGGCACCTGGGATGCGGCGCCTGCCTCGAGAGCCTTCGGCGCACGGCCAGCGGCGAGTTCGGGCTCGAGGACGCCGTGGCGCTGGGCGCGCTGGAAGAGCATCCCGACGACGCGCCCGGGCGACTCGTTCCGATGGAGCGCCTCCTGCCCCAGCTGCCTGCAGTCCCGCTCGACGAAGAGGACGCCCGCCGAGCCGGGCACGGCAACGAGATCATGATCCCGGCGTTCCGCGCGTCCGCATTCGCCGGCCTCACGACTGTCCGGCTCATGGCTCCAGATGGGAGCCTTCTCGCCATCGCGAGGACGACCGGGCAACCCGGCGTTTTGCATCCCGCCGTGGTCGTGAAGTAAGATGTTGCATCTGTTGGATTATCGAGAATCCATGTAAACAGCAGGCAGTGGTCGGCAGGCCTCGATGCGCGATCGTCGCGTCGTGGCCTCTCGTCCACTGTCTACTGTTTACCGTGTGGGCTGAACGGCGGTCCGGTACCGGCAATCCTGCCGCTCTAGGCCGTGCGTGGAGGTGATGAACCGTGGCACTGAACAAGGAACGCAAGACGGAACTGATCGGCACCTACAAGACGCATGAGGGGGATACCGGTTCGCCGGAGGTCCAAGTGGCCATTCTCAGCGAACGGATCAACTACCTGACCCAGCACTTCAAGGTACACGCCAAGGACCACCATTCGCGGCGCGGCCTGTTGCAGCTCGTCGGCCAGCGGCGCCGGCTGCTGGATTACCTCAAGCGGAAGGATACCGAGCGCTATGCGGACTTGATCCGCCGTCTCGGCATCCGCAAGTAGCACAGCACCGGTCTGCGGCCGCTCCAGGCTCCGGCCCGGGGCGGCTGCCCGTCGGGGTGCGTTCCCTCACGTGCCGACTCATCACCTGCTGACCCTTCACGCGGCAACAGCGAGATCCCGCCGCTGGCTCCGTGGTGTCTCCTCCGGGGTCCATCCCACGTCCGCATCACCTGGGGCGTGCGCGTCCCGCCATCGAGGCAAAGTTTATGTACAAGCGTGAAATCACTGTCGGCCAGAACGTCCTGTCCATCGAGACGGGCAAGCTGGCCAAGCAGGCCCACGGCTCGGTTGTCGTCCGTTACGGCGACACCGTGGTGCTGGTCACCGCCTGCTACGCATCCACTGAGCGCCAGGGGATCGATTTCCTGCCGCTCACCGTGGACTACCGGGAGTACACCTCCGCGTCGGGCCGCATCCCCGGCGGCTTCTTCAAGCGCGAAGGCAAGCCAAGCGAGAAAGAAGTGCTGACGAGCCGCTGCATCGACCGGCCGATCCGCCCGCTGTTCCCGTCCGGCTGGCGCCACGAGACCCAGGTCATCGCCCTGGTGCTCTCCGCCGACACCGACAACGACTCGGACGTGCTCGCGATTACCGGCGCATCGGCCGCGCTGGCGCTCTCGGAGATCCCGTTCGAGAAGACGATTGCCGCCGTGCGCGTCGCGCTGATCGGCGAGGAGTTCGTCATCAATCCGACCTTCTCGCAGCGCCGGGACGCGCGCCTCGACATCGTCGTGGCGGGCACCCGTGACGGCCTGGTCATGGTCGAAGCGGGCGCCAAGATCGTCACCGAAGACCAGGTGGTCAACGCGCTCGAGGCCGGCCACGCCGCCATCAAGCAGATCGTGGACATGATCGACAAGATGGCGCAGGAGACCGGGAAGAAGAAGATCGAGGCGCCGAAGAAGGAAATCAGCCGCGACTTCTACCGCGAGGTCGAGGAGAAGGTCCTGCTTCCGCTCAGCGAGGCGATGCAGGTCCGGGACAAGATCGAAAGCTACGCCGCCGTGGACCAGATCCTCGGGGAACTGGTCGCCTCGATGCCGGAACAGGAAGTGCAGCGCCGGAGCGAGGCGAAGGCGATCTTCAAGGAACTGAAGGAGAAGGTGCTCCGCGACGCGATCCTCGACCGCGGCGTGCGCCTCGACGGCCGCGCCTTCGACCAGATCCGCCCGATCTGGATCGAGGTCGGCCTACTGCCGCGGACGCACGGATCGGCCGTGTTCACGCGCGGTGAAACGCAGGCGCTCGTCTCCGTGACCCTCGGCACGGCCGATGACCAGCAGAAGGTCGAGATGGTCACCGGCGAAGTGTACAAGCGCTTCATGCTGCACTACAACTTCCCGCCGTTCTCGGTCGGCGAGGTCGCGTTCCTGCGCGGCCCCGGCCGTCGCGAGGTGGGTCACGGCGCGCTCGCCGAGCGCGCGCTCGCACCGATGCTCCCGCTCGAGGAGAAGTTCCCGTACACCGTCCGCGTGGTGTCCGAGATCCTCGAGTCGAACGGGTCGTCGTCGATGGCGACGGTCTGTGGCGGATCGATGGCGCTGATGGACGCTGGCGTGCCGCTCCTCGCGCCGGTCGCCGGCGTGGCCATGGGCCTGGTGATGGACGAAGCCACCGGCAAGTACGCCGTGCTGAGCGACATCGCCGGCGCCGAAGATCACTACGGCGACATGGACTTCAAGGTGACCGGCACTGCCGAGGGGATCACGGCCCTGCAGATGGACATCAAGGTGACGGGCGTCACCTCGGCCATCATGCGCGAGGCCCTCGAGCAGGCCCGGCGCGGACGCCTCCACATCCTCGACAAGATGCAGGAGACGCTGAACGCGCCACGTACGAACATCTCCACGTACGCACCGCGCATCGTCACCATCCAGATCCCGGTGGACAAGATCCGTGACGTCATCGGGCCGGGCGGCAAGGTGATCCGCGGGATTATCGAGCGGACCGGCGTGAAGATCGACGTCGAGGACGATGGGCGCGTGAACGTGGCGTCGGCCGACGAGGAATCGGCGCAGCGGGCGATTGCGATCATCCAGGAACTAACCGCCACGCCCGAGTTGAACAAGTCGTACCTCGGCACGGTGCAGCGGATCACCGACTTCGGCGCGTTCGTCGAGATCATGCCGGGCGTCGATGGCCTGCTCCACGTCTCGGAGATCGCCAAGCACCGCGTGCAGGACGTTCGGAACGAGCTCAAGGAAGGCGAGCAGTTGATGGTGAAGGTCATCAACATCGACCCGAGCGGAAAGGTCCGCCTGAGCCGCAAGGCGTTGCTGGAAGGGCCAGACGCCGCGGCCGACGGCGAAGGGTCGACGCCGCGCAGTCACGAACCGCGCGAGCACGGCCCGCGCCACGACGGTCCGCCGCCCCCGAGGGGCGACCGCGGACGGCGTCACTAGGTTGTTTGTCCAGGGCGGGCCTTCGGGCCCGCCAATCGTCATCGAGCTTGTATGCCACGAGCGCTTCGTCACAGCCGTGCGGCGCTGTTATTGATGGCGGGCGTATGTCTCGCCGGCGTCATTGGCTTCGCGTTCGCACATGCAGACGCGCGGGACAGGACGACGGTGGCGCGACGCCCGGCGCCGACACGGCCGGTCGCCAGACAGGACGATGCGCTGAAACCGCACGCGTGGCGCATCGTGGCCAGGAAGTACAGCTACTCGGTGCCCCGCATCGAGGTCCAGCAGGACGACCTCGTCAAGATCACCCTCGAGACGGCCGACATCCCCCACAGCTTCACCATCGACGAACCCTACCGGATCGCCAAGCGTGCCACGCCAGGCCACCCCGTGGTCTTCGAGTTCCGCGCCGACAAGGCGGGCGCCTTCGACTTCTACTGCAATCTGAAGGCTGACGACGGCTGCCGGACCATGAAGGGGAAGTTGATCGTGAAGGCGAAACAGTAGCTCCGCGAGCAGGCAGCTGACAGCAGGCAGCGCACAACTGCGCCGGTATCCGGGCGCAGGCTGATCGCTGTCAGCTGATCGCTGTCAGCTGCCAGCTGGCGGCTGACGGCTGTCCGCCCAGCGGCGGGCCGCGGCAATCCGTTCGGCGACGGGCGGATGCGTGTAGAACAGCCAGCGTGCGAGGCGTGAGGGGCGTTCCTCCGCCAGGTTCTGCACGCCCAGTCGCTGCATCGCCGTCGCGAATGCCACCGCATTCCCGGTCAACTCAATGGCAAACCGGTCGGCCGCGCGTTCCATGCTCCGCGAGAGCGCGTTGACAACGGGCAGCAGGACAAGGGAGAGCAGGCCGACAGCCAGCAGCAACACCGGGAGGCCGGCGACATCCGCCACTCCGAACCATCCAAGTCCCGGGGCGAGCGCCCCCATCACTCGGCTGGCCACGAAAAGTCCCAACGCCATGACGAGGGTCTGAACCGCGATCCCACGCCAGAGGTCGTGTCGCACCTGGTGCCCGAGCTCGTGCGCCAGGATGAGCTCGATCTCCTCATCGGGATGGCTGGCGAGCAGGGTGTCTGAGATGAGGACTCGGCGGGTCCTGCCCAGGCCGGCAAGCGCGGCGTTCGCCTTCCTGGTCTTGTCGCTCACCTGCCACTCGCAGGCATCGGTGACGGCCACTCCGGCCCGCCTCGACAGCTCCAGCAACCGCTCCCGAAGCTCGGGCCGGCCGAGCGGGCGAAACGTGAAGAAGATGGGAAGCAGCAGCACCGGCGCCAACTGCGTCAACACCACCGCCACCGCGGCGAAGCCGGCGGCGGCAATCGCCCACCACCAGCCCGGCGACGTCCGCATCGCGAGGTACAGAAGCGAGCAGCCGGCGAACGACAAGACCGCGCCGAGCGCCGCACCCTTCAACTGGTCAATCACCCACCCGCCGATCGTCTCGGTCGACAGGTCGTAGCGGTGCTCGAGGAGATAGGATCGGTAGAACGAGATGGGCACCGCGCCGATTTCGTGGATGAGCGCCAGCAGGGCGACGTAGGCCAGGACAACTGCCGAGGGGAACAGCCAGGATGGGCTCGACAAGGCGGCGATGCGTTCCGCGACGCCCCTGAGCCAGAGGGAAGCAGGCGTGGCAGCCAGGAGCAACAGCACCCCTGCGCTCCAGGCCGTCGAGACGATGGCCGCCCGGCGGCCCAGCTTGTGGTACCGGGCGGACCTGTCTTCGTTCACTTTCCCGTAATCTGGACCTTTCCGTTCGTCGTGTCAATCACGACTCTCGGCCCGCCGCCGTTGACACGCCCCTCGACGCGACGGCGAGTGACTTCGCCGCCTTCGAGCTTCAGGCCGTCCACAGAGATCCGCCCGTTGAGGCAACTCGCCTGCACGTCCGCCTTCGCGCTCGATGGCATCGTCAGCTCGACGGTTCCGTTCACGGTCTCCGCGCGGATGCCCCCGGCCGCAACGGCATCGACGTCCAGCCGGACTGAACCATTCGTCGTCGAGGCTTCGATGGCGCCGGTGAGTTCGCGCCCGCGCACGGTGCCGTTGCTCGTTTCGGCCCTCACGGTGCCCTTGATCGCCACTATGTCCACGGTCCCGTTCGAGTTCTGCATCCGGACGTTGACCGACGCGGGCACCTTGATGTGGTACTTCACCTCGATGCGCCGTCCCTGGACACCGGGCGCCTTGGTCTCGAGTCGGACCCGGTTGGCGCTGACCTCCTCGCCGATTTCGATCTGCGCCAGGAACGACTTGGCCTCCTCGTCGGTCATGGCGCGGGCCGTCCGCTCGGCGACCACTTCAACCTGCGATCCCTCGGACCCGACGATGTCGATGCTCCCGTTGGTGTTGACGATTTCCACCTGGCCGCCGGCGGCCATGGGGTACGACCGGGTCCATTGATCCTGGGCCCTTCCCTTCGCGTCCAGGCTGGATACCACGACATCGCAGGCCGACAGGGCCGCGGCGGCGGCGATGACGGCGATCAGGCGAGCGGCGTGAGCGATCCTCCGCGTGGCGTGCATAGCAAGAGTGCCTCCTGCAGGAATATACGCTCGGAAGGACGGCCGGGTTCAGAAATTCCGGCAGCGAGCGTCAATTGAGCTTCACAGAGATCAGCTTGGACACGCCCGGCTCTTCCATCGTCACCCCGTAGAGCCGATCGGCGATTTCCATCGTCTTGCGGCTGTGGGTGATGATGATGAACTGGGTCTGCTCCTGCATCTGCTTGAGAATCTCGATGAAACGCCCGATATTCGCATCGTCGAGCGGGGCGTCGATCTCGTCGAGCACGCAGAACGGGCTGGGCTTGTAGCGGAAGATCCCGAACATCAGCGCGATGGCGGTCAGGGCCTTCTCGCCGCCCGAGAGCAGCTGGACGCTCTGGAGATGCTTGCCTGGCGGTTGGGCGATGATCTCGATGCCGCTCTCGAGCACGTCCGTCTCGTCGATCAGGGTGAGGCCGGCGCGGCCTCCGCCGAACAGGACGGCGAAGGTCTCCTGGAAGTTCTGGTTGACGACGGCGAACGCCTCGCGGAAGCGCTCCTTGCTCGTCTCGTCGATCCGTTTGATCGCCTCGCCGGTAGCGGCGATCGACTCGCGGAGGTCCTTGCGCTGGACGGTCAGGAAGGTATGGCGAGTCTCGAGCTCGTCGAACTGCTCGATGGCCATCATATTGACCGGGCCAAGCCGGTCAATCTTCGTCTTCAGCTCGGCAAGGGCCTCGTCTGGAGTTGCCGGCGGCACTGTCGCCGCAACTGCGGCCCTCACCAGGATTGGCGCTTCGGCGCCGAGGCTGGCCCCGCCTCCGGCCACGCCACCCGCTGCCGTTTCGCCTTCTTCTTCGTCTGTCTCGTCTTCCGGCTCGTCGGCCATCGCCTGGCCCGGAGCGACTTGCCCCTCGCGTTCGGCCTCCTCGACTTCGGCCATCACCTGGTCGAGGGTTGCCTGGACCGCCTCCACGCAGGTGGAGGCCAGGTGGGTCAGATCCGACTCCGCGGCCACGCGGGCCAGGTCGAGCTCGCCGACCTCGGCGCGAAGCGCGTCGAGCGCCTTGCGCGACTCACGGATGTCGCCTTCCTGCGTCTCGCTTTCCTGCCGAAACGCCGTCAGCCGCTCATCCGCCTCGCGGACTTCGCCGCGCAGCCGCTCGAGATCCAGGAGGTCGAGATCGAGCTGCCGCTTGCCGTCCTCGATCGCCTGCCGCAGGTCGGACTGTCGCTGCTGGTTCTGGCGCGCTTCTTCCTGGCGTGCGCCAAACCGCGATTCGAGCTCGGCGATCGCTTCTTCCTGGCGCGCCACGTCGGCGAGCAGCGCGGTCGCCCGCTCGACCAGCCCGGCGTGCGCCGCCCGCGCGTCGGCGACGCGCTGGCTGATGATCTTGGATGCCTCGCGCGCATCCAGGAACTGACGCTGCGCCTGCGCCAGCCGCTCGTCAGCCACCAGCCGCACTTCCTCCTGCCGCGCGACAGACGCTCGCGCCTCGATCTCGCGCGCTTCGAGCGTCCGGCGTTCCTCCTGCGCGCGGGCGCTCTCGGTTGCGAGCATGTCCGCCTTCCGCATCAACCGGTCGCGGTTCTCGTTGGCCTTCGCCACGAGCGCCTCGAAGCCCACGATCGCCTTCTCCTGAGAGTGGGCGTCGGCGATGAGGCTCGAAATCTCCTGCGTGAGCCGATCGACCGTCGAGGAGACGACCGCTGTGTGTTCCGCCAGCCGCGCGAGCAGCTCGCGAATCTCGCCGGCCCGATCGCGGAGTTCCTTGATCTCCCGCTTCGTCGAGAGGATCCCGCGAGACTCCTCGCGCACGCCGCCGTAGACGAGGTGCGCGCCGCGAAGGACGTCGCCGTCGAGCGTGACGACAGGAAGGTCAGTATTGAGAGAGGCCGATAAGGCCTGCGCGAACGACGAGGCGATCCAGGCGTGCCCGATCGCCTGCTGGATGAAGCGGGCATGCTCACCGCCAATCCGTACCACCGAAGCCATCGCCACGAGACCGGGGACCGGGGAGTCGGGCTGGCCGTCGATCCGCGGGTTCACGCCGCCGACGACGAGGAACCCGCACCGCCCGGCGTTGTGCTCACGAACCAGCGCCAGGCCGCGGGCGGCTTCATCGTGGTCAGGCACCAGGACGTGCTGCAGGAGATCGCCGAGGTACGCTTCGACGGCCCGCTCGTAGCCGCGCTCGACTTCGAGGTCGTCTGCCAGTGAACCGAACTGCCGGATTCCGGCGGTCACATCGGCCAGCAGGAACCGAGCCGCATCCCCGTATTGCGCGCGCGCGGCCTCGAGCTCCTCCAGCGATTTCAGGCGCGCCTCGACGCTCGCCAGTTCCTGCTCGCGGGCACGCGTATCATGGCGCCACTGTTCCTGCTCCTCGCGCGCCTCGGCCAGTTCCACCTGGCGGACCTCGCCGTCCGTGCGAACATGGTCCAGCCGCGCCTGCGCCTCTGACAGCTGGCGGCGTCCGGTGTCGAGATCCGCCTGCAGGCGCGCGTCCTCGACTTCCACGTCGGACCGCTCGGCCTCGAGACGCGACAGTTCCTCTTCGATCCGCTGGCGGGCGGCCGTGGCGTTGTCGATCGCGTGCTGGAGCGAGCTGATTGCACTCAGCGCGAGGTACACCTCCTGCCGCCGCTGCTCGACTTCACCCTCGAGCGACTGGAGGCCGCGAGACGCCGTCTCGTAGGCGGCATGGTCGGCCGCCAGCACTGCCGACGCCTGATCGCGCTCGCCGGCGGCCCGTTCCGCCGCCTCGTGCCGCTCAACCAGCGCCTGGCGCACCGGCTCGCGCTTGGCCTCGATCAGCGCCAACTCGTCCGCGATCTCGCCGCTGCGCCCCTCGAGGCCGACCAACTGCTGCTCGCTGAAGCTGATATGATTTTGCCGGCGATCGATCTCCAGTTCCCGCGCGTGCCCGTCCTCGCGCACCGCGGTTGCGTGAGCCTCGGCCAGGGCCAGGGCCAGGCGGGTTCGCGCGAGCCCTTCTTCCGCCGCGGAAAGGCGTCCCGCGGCCGCCGCCTCGGCGGCGCGCCGATCGATCAGCCGGGCACGCGCCGACTCGATGGCCTCTGCCAGCACCCGGTACCGCCGCGCGAACAGCACCTTCTCCCAGCGGCGCAATTCCTCGCGAAGCCGCTTGTAGCGGCGCGCCTTCGCCGCCTGCCGCTTCAGCGCGGCCCGCTGCTTCTCGACTTCGAAGATGATGTCGTCGATGCGGGTGAGGTTCTGCTGCGACGCCTCGAGCTTGAACTCGGCCGTGCGCCGGCGCGCCTTGTACTTCGTCACGCCCGCCGCTTCCTCGATGAGCTGCCGCCGGTCGGTCGGCCGCGTGCTGAGGATCTGGCCGATCTTTCCCTGCTCGATGATCGCGTAGGCCTTGGCGCCAAGCCCGGTGTCCATCAGCAACTCGTGCACGTCCTTGAGGCGCACCAGCTCGCCGTTGATCAGGTACTCGCTTTCACCCGACCGATAGAGCCGACGCGTGACCTCGACGTCACGCGCAATCACCGGTTCGATGTCGTAGGGATCGGCGGGTTCGGGGGTTCGCGCCTTCTCGCTGATCGACGTCACGCCCGACAGCATCAGACGGACTTCAGCGGCGCCAGTCGCCTTGCGCGCCTCGCTGCCGTTGAAGATCACGTCCATCATCTGGTCCCCGCGCAGGCTCTTGGCGCTCTGCTCGCCCAGAACCCAGACGATGGCGTCGGCGACGTTGCTCTTTCCGCAGCCGTTCGGGCCGACGATGGCCGTCACGCCGCGGTCGAACGCCAGCTCCGACCGGTCGGAAAAGGACTTGAACCCGGAGATTTGAAGCTTCTGCAAACGCATCGACGCAACCCCTGCACCGGCAGAAAACACCCAAGGCATGGCTGGCCACCTGGCCACCAGCCGGCAGCCAGCCGCTGGCCAGTCTAGCAAGTACAAGCTGTTGTGGCAAGCGCCCAAAAGGGCCCAACCGCTAGTTGTTGTTGGTCTTGATTCCCTTGGACTTCCGCATCTCGGCCAACCGCTCCGCTTCGGGGAACAGCTGCATGGCAAACTGGGCCTGCGGGTCCAGGGACAGCAGATTGCGGCGGGCCTCGGACAGGCCGAACAGCGCCATGTCGATGTCATAGTGGATCATCGCCCGGATGAACTCGGCGTCCCTGGCGAACGACTCGTCGTCCAGCTTGACCTTCTCGGTCCCCAGGAACTCCCTGAACTCCTTCAAGGTCGCATCGTCCACCGTGAAGCCGCGGGCCACCAGCTTCTGACCTGGGCGCGGCGCAATCCGGGTGTCGCCTTCCGCCACGTACCGCTCGGCGAACGTCCCGAACGCCTGCCGGGCGTAGAGCTGGCGTCCGAACCGGGTCGGGTTGAACCCCTCGACCGGGCCGTCGAGGCGCTTGTCCGGCTCGATGCCGCCGCCGCTGTAGACCTTCCGGCCCACGTCGGTGTATCGCAGGTCGGCCGCGGGGTGCGTCTTGGGCGTTTGATCGCGAAGCGTGTAGTTGAGGTACTCGTCGAAGGTGCCGTCCCACGGACGCTGGATCAACCGCTTGCTCGGCGTAAAATACCGGGCCGTCGTCAGCGCGAGACCCGCGCCCTCGCTGATCCGGTAGACCGACTGCACCAATGCCTTTCCGAACGTCGTCTCGCCGACGATCAGACCGCGGTCGTGATCCTGCAACGCCCCGCTGACGATCTCGGACGCGCTCGCGCTGGTGCGGTTCACGAGCACGACCAGCGGGATGTCGGTGTACTCGCTTCGTTCGGTGGCCACGTAGTCCTGGTCCGAGTTCGGGATCCGGCCGCGCGTGTAGACGATGAGCGAGCCTTGTGGGAGGAAACGGTTCGAAACCTTGATCGCCTGGTCGAGAGGCCCGCCGGGATTCCCGCGCAGATCCAGGAGCAGCCGCTTCATGCCGTTGGCCTTGAGATCGCGCAAGGCGTTCCCGAGGTCGCGGTCGGTGTTCTCGGCAAAATCCTGCACCCGCACGTAGCCGGTCTGCTTATCGACCATGAACGTGGCGGTAATCGACGGAATGTTGATCTCGTCGCGCGGCACCTGGATGTCGATCAACTGGTCGTAACCAGGTCGCTTCAACGAGACCTGCACGAGCGTGCCTTTGTCGCCTCGCAGCCTCCCGACGACCATGTCGGACAAGGTCGCCCCCCTGAGAGGCTTGCCCTGTGGGTCCGTCCAGGACTTGATCTCCTCGCCGCCGATGCGCGCGATGACGTCGCCGCGGCGGATCCCCTTCTTGTAGGCGGGCGTGCCCTCGAAGAGCGAGACGACGTTGACGTCGCCGTCGATGACCTGGATGGTGATGCCGAGGCCATAGTAGTGCCCTCCCTGGCGCTCACGCATCTGCGCGTAGTACTTGGGATCCATGAAGCTCGAGTGCGGGTCGAGCGTCTGGAGCATGCCGCCGATCGCACCGTAGACGAGACGGGCGGAATCGACCTTGTCGATATAGTTCGCCTCCACCGCGCCAAGGGCGGCGGTGAAAGCGCGGTAGTCCTGGACGCGTTCGGCCGTGGCCAGCGCGTTGCGGCCCAACAGGCCTCCCACGAGGGCGCACACGACGATCGCGAACGCGGCGGCCGAGAAGACTCCGTACCTGCGCATCAAATCGATGCTAGCAGATAACCTGTGGTGTCGCAACGACTTCCGGCAGCTCGAGACAGGGCGAGAAGCTTGACCCTCGTCGCGGCGGACTCCTATAATAGATTGAGGGTTTCGACCGTCGCGGCCTCCCGTCGAACAAGCCAGCGGTGGTCCGCGGCGGGCGACCGCATCTTCAGTCACCGCGCGCGCTTCCAGCCTGGTGCGGGGCGCAGGATCGGGGAGTAAGTACCATGTTTGGCTCCATCGGCATGCAGGAACTGATCATCATCTTCGTGGTTGCGCTGATCATCTTTGGTCCACGCCGCCTGCCCGAGCTCGGCAAGTCCCTCGGCAAGAGCATCGCCGAGTTCAAGCGCGCCTCGAACGAGCTGCGCAACACGCTCGAGGACGAGATCAGGGTGGACGAGCAGCGACAGACCAAGGCTGCCGACGCCGCGGCCCCGGCCACACCGCCCGACGCCTCGGGATCGACCGGCGACCATCCGATTCAGCACGGCTGATGCCGCTCCTGCCATTTCCCCGTTCTTCCGAGGAGCCCACGCCCGACGACTCGGACGGCTGGGGCAATTCGCTGCTCGAGGGCGGCGGCGCGAAGATGACCTTCCTCGAGCACCTGGACGAGTTCCGGAAGCGGATCCTCATCAGCGTGGCTGCCGTCGGCATTGGCTGCATCATCGCGTTCACGTTCGTCGACAAGATCTACAGATTCGTGATGGATCCCCTGGGCCGGCTGCTGCCGAAAGGGAGTCAGTTCGTCTACAACGAACCCACGGAGGCGTTCGTCCTCTACGTGAAGATGGCGCTGCTTGCCGGCGTCATCATCGCGGTGCCGGTCATCCTGTGGCAGGCCTGGATGTTCATCGCGCCGGGGCTCTACGCGAAGGAGAAACGGCTCGCGGTACCGTTCGTCGCCCTGTCGACCGTGGGCTTCGTCGGCGGCGCCGCGTTCACGCACTACCTGCTGTTCCCGTGGATGTGGATCTTCTTTGGGAGCTTTGCTACCGACAAGCTGTCGTTCCTTCCGCGAATCGAGCCGGTGTTCACCCTCTACGTGAAGATGGTGCTGGGCATGGGGTTGGTCTTCCAGATGCCGGCCCTTGTCTACTCGCTGGCACGCATCGGCATCGTCACGGCCCGGTTCCTGATCAAGAACTTCAAGTACGCCATCCTCATCATTTTCATCGCGGCGGCCGTCATCACGCCGAGCGGCGACATGCTCACGCAGACGCTGTTCGCAATGCCGATGATCGGTCTCTACATCATCAGCATCGCGATCGCCTGGATCTTCGGCAAGCGCCGACCGAAAGTCCCCGTCGAGGAGTAACGACGTGGTGATCAAGCGCTCGTCCGCCCGGGAGGTGTCCGCGCTGCTGCAGGACCTCGAAACCGGGACGGATGCCGGCCGGGACGCGGCCGTCGCGCGGCTGTCGGTGATCGGCACCCGCGCGGTGGAGGGGTTGCTGACGCTGCTGGACGGCACGAGGGTGCCGGCGGCGCGCGCGGGCGCACTGGCGGCGCTGGAGGCGATTGCGGACCCGCGCTCGGCGGAAAGTGCGCTCACATGCCTCGAAGAAGACGACGAGGCGGTGCGCGGCGCGGCTGCCGGCGTTCTCCGGAAGCTGCTCGATTCCGAGCGGGGCGCCGAGGTGCTCGATCGCCTCGCGGCAATCGCGGTGGATACAGCCCGTGCGGATTCCACTCGCCTGGCCGCCCTCGACGCCCTCCGACACGTGTCCGGCCCAGCGCTCGAGCTCATCGCCGCCCGACTGCGCGACGACCCGAGCCTCGCGGTCCGGGCGACCGTCGTCGGCAGCCCCGTTCCTGCCGTGAGGCCGCCGCTCGAGTCGCTCGAGGACGCGGCGACCGGCAGTCTCCCTGACCATCCCGATGCCATTCGCCAGTGGCTGGCCGCCGCCGGGGCGCACGCGCCTCTACCGATATTGCATCGTCTCGTGCAACGCGTGAGGGAGCGCGAGCAGGAGACGGCCGACCCGGTAGACCGACGCGAGTGGATGACGGCCCGGGCGATTTTGCACCAGGTGCTCGCGGGGCGCGGCAGCACCGTGGCGCTCTACGACCTGCGTGAAACGATCGAAAGCGGCGAGCCGGCCCCGGTGGAGATGCTCGCGGCACTCGAGTCGATCGGGGACCGCACGTGCCTGGAACCCATGGCGGCGGCCTACGCGCGCCTGGCGAGCGAGGCCGAGCGCCACCCGGACGATCGAGATCGGGGCGCCAACGCGTGGTGGCGGGATCACCTGGCGGCGGCGTTCCGAACGGTGGCCGCCCGCGAACGACTCAACGAACGGCACGCCGTGACGAGGCGAATTCGTACCCGCTGGCCCGCCGCCGCATCGCTGCTCGGGCCGGCGAGATAGGATACGTCTCGAAGCCGATCGACGCCGCGCAGTTGCGCGAGGTCCTCGCCCGGCACGTTGCGGGCCGTTAGTACGCCTTGGCGAAGTGCGCGCGGGCCACGCCCGGCTGACCGCAACGGACGCACACGCCACCCGCGCTGTCCTCCAGCGGCAGGTTCCTGAGCGTCGCCTGCGTGTCCGCCTTGATCTGGTTCTCGCACTCGGCTGACCCGCACCACGGCGCAATCACGAAGCCGGGCCGGCCCTCCAGGATCTGCTTGAACTCGTCGTACGAGGCCGCCTCCGACGTGTGCTCCTCGCGGAACGTCACGGCACGATCGAAGAGCGACCGCTGGATCTCGGCCAGCAGGTCCACGATTCGCGCGGCGAGGCCCTCGCGCGAGGCCGACAGCTTCTCGCGCGTGTCGCGGCGCGCCAGCATCACCTGGCCCTTCTCGATATCCTTCGGGCCGATCTCGAGGCGCACCGGCACACCGCGCAGTTCCCACTCGGCAAACTTCCATCCCGGGGTGTACGCATCGCGGTCGTCGAGCATCACGCGCACGCCCTGGGCGGTGAGATCGTCGAAGATCGCCTTGGCATGCGGCAGCACGGTCTCGCGCCAGTTGCCGCGCGGGATCGGCACGATCACGACCTGGTGGGGCGCGATGCGAGGCGGGAACACGAGCCCGTTGTCGTCGCCGTGCATCATGATCACGCCGCCGATCAGTCGCGTCGTGATGCCCCAGGAGGTGCCCCAGATGTGCTGCAACGACTTATCGCGCGCCTGGAACTGGATGCCGAACGCCTTGGCGAAGTTCTGCCCGAGGTTGTGCGAGGTCGCCGCCTGCAGGGCGCGCCCGTCGCCCATCAGCGCCTCGATCGAATAGGTCCGCGACGCGCCGGCGAACTTCTCGCTGTCGCTCTTGCGGCCCGCAATCACGGGCATCGCCAGCTCGGTCTCAACGAACTCCTTGTACAGCCCGAGGATCTTGAGCGTCTCCTCCTCGGCTTCCTCGGCCGTCTCGTGCGCGGTGTGGCCTTCCTGCCAGAGGAACTCGGTGGTGCGGAGGAAGAGCCGCGTGACCTTTTCCCAGCGCACGATGTTCGCCCACTGGTTGATCAGCACCGGCAGGTCGCGCCACGACTGGATCCACTTCGCGTACATCGTCCCGATGATGGCCTCGGACGTGGGCCGGATGGCGAGCGGCTCCTCGAGTTCCTCGGTGCCGCCCCTCGTGACCCACGCGACTTGCGGCGCAAAGCCCGCGACGTGATCCGCTTCCTTGGTCAGGAGGCTCTGCGGGATCAGCAGCGGGAAATACGCGTTGACGTGGCCGGTGGCCTTGATGCGCCGATCGAGGCCCTGCTGGATCAGTTCCCAGATCGCGTAGCCGTACGGACGGATGACCATGCATCCCTTGACCGGGGAGTAGTCGGCGAGTTCCGCCCGCCGGATCACGTCCGTGTACCAGCGCGAGAAATCCTCGGTCCGCGGGGTAATCTCGGTCACCTGGCCTTCGCCACCGCTCTTCTTGCCATCGCCGCTGTTTGCCATTCGTCTGTCCTTCAAGTACGGAACAATTACGTTATCCTATCATTATCGTCCGGTTCACCCCCGAGGCTGTGATGCACCCCGTCAGAGTCGATGTTCGAACTGCCACCGGCGGCTACGCCGTCCTGCTCGGCGAGGGCCTGACCGATCGCCTCGGTCGCCTGCTCGACGAACGCCACATCTTTCCGCGGCGGTTCATCGTCACCAACCCCGTGGTGTGGCGATTCCACGGCGAGCGGATCGCGGGGGCGCTCCCCGGCGCCGAGGTCATCCAGGTATCCGACGGCGAACGGCACAAACACCTCGCCTCGGTCGCGCACATCTACGAAGCCCTCGTCCGCGCCGAGGCCGACCGCGGTTCCGTCATCATCGCGGTCGGAGGCGGCGTGATTGGCGATATAGCCGGGTTCGCCGCCGCCACCTATCTTCGGGGGATCGGCCTGGTCCAGGTGCCGACCACGCTGCTCGCTCAGGTGGACGCGTCGGTCGGCGGCAAGGTGGGCGTGAACCTGGCCGCCGGCAAGAACATGGTCGGCGCGTTCTATCCGCCACTGGTCGTGGTGACCGACCCCACCGTGCTACAGACGCTGACACGGCGGGAGTACCGGGCAGGACTCTACGAGGTCATCAAATACGGCATGGCCTGCAGCGCGGACCTGTTTCGACGGGTGCAGGCCGAGGCCGCGCACCTGGCCGATCCCGCCGCCAGCATCATCGCGCCGATCATCGCCGAGTGCTGCCGGATCAAGGCCGACGTCGTGTCCGCGGACGAACGCGAGGCCGGGCCGCGCCGGGTGCTGAACTTCGGCCACACCGCGGGGCACGCGATCGAATCGCTAACCGCCTACCGCCGGTTCCGCCACGGCGAGGCGGTCGCCTGGGGCATGCTGGTCGCGTCGCAGGTGGCCGTCGCCCGCGGCCTGCTGACCAGCGACGACGACAGGGCGCTCAAGGCGTTGATCATGAATCTCGGACCGTTGCCGCACGTCGCCGAGCTTCGCGCCGCGCAACTGGTCGAGGCCATGCGGCGCGACAAGAAAGTCGTGAACGGCAGGCTGCACTTCGTGCTGCCGACCGGCATCGGCACAACGGCCATCGTGGACGACGTCTCCGAGGGTGAACTGGAAGCGGCGCTGACTCGGGTGGGGTTCGCGGCCGGCTCATGAGGGAGTGATCTTGTACTGCTTCAGCCTCGAGACCAGGGCCCGGTAGTCCACCTGGAGGATCTCCGACGCACGCCCGGCATCGCCACCGGCCTGCTCGAGCGCCTGCAGGATCTTTCGACGTTCCACTTCCTCCACCACGCGCCTGGTGGCCTCGGGCAGCGAACCCGACAGGTCGATGTCGGTCCACGGGTCGTGACGCTCGACCACCGCCTGCTGTCCACCATGCAGGCTCAGATGCTGTGCGAGGATCCGGTCGCCGTCGGCCAGAATGACGGCGCGTTCGATGCAGTTCTGCAACTCCCTGACATTACCCGGCCAGCGGTAGTCGCGCAACTGGTCCTGCGCGGCATCGGCAATCGCCATCACGGGCTTGTTCATCTCGCGGCAGAACCGTTCGACGAAATGCCGCGCGAGCAGCAGGATGTCTTCCGACCGTTCGCGGAGCGGCGGGACCGTGATGGGAAACACCGCCAAGCGAAAGTAGAGGTCCTCCCGGAAGTGACGCGCCGCTACCGCCGCCCGGAGGTTGCGGTTGGTCGCCGCAACGACCCGGACATCCACCCGGACCGTCACCGTCCCGCCAATCCGCTCGAACGATCGTTCCTCGAGCGCCCTGAGGATCTTCGCCTGCAGCGGCAGCGAGAGATCGCCAATCTCGTCGAGGAAGATCGTACCGCCATCCGCCACCTCGAACTTGCCGAGCTTCCGCCCAATCGCTCCCGTGAACGCGCCCTTCTCGTGGCCGAACAGCTCCGTTTCGAGGAGCGCCTCGGGAATCGCGGCGCAGTTGACGGCGACGAACCTTTCCGCGCAGCGCGGGCTGAGGGCGTGCACCGCCCGGGCAAACAGCTCCTTGCCAGTCCCGCTTTCGCCTTCGAGCAGAACGGTCGCGTCGCTGCCCGCCGCCCGCTGAACGTTCAGCGAGACCTGCCTCAAGGCCGGCGCGCTTCCGACAATTTCGGGAAGACCGCGGCGCGACGCGGATTCCTCCTTCAGGAGAAGGTACTCCGCGACGAGCCGGCGCTGCGCGACCGCGCGGCCGACGAGGAGCAGGAGGTGGTCGGGATCGACGGGCTTGGCGAGGAAGTCGAGGGCGCCCTGCTTGATGGCGGCCACGGCATCCTGGATGCTGCCGTAGGCGGTCATGACAATGACCGGCAGCTCGGGGTCGAGTTCCTTGGCCGCCCGGATGACGCCGAAGCCGTCGCCTCGCGGCAGCCTCAGGTCGGAGAGCACGACGGCGGGAGCGCTTGCGCGCAACTGCTCGATGGCTTCCGGTTCGTCGCGGGCCTCGACCACGCGGTGCCCGTTCGATTCCAGCGCGCGACGCAACATCATGCGCAGCGAGTCGCGGTCTTCGACGATCAGGATGGGCGACCGTGCCACCGCGGCCGCGGCCGTTCGGGAAGCCATGTGGTCTTGCCGTTCGTCAGCGGATCCAGCCAGGAGGGATGTTGGCGCGACGGGCGTCCGCCTCGATCTTCGCGATGGCCTTCTCCTGTTCGGCCATGTCCTTCTTGAGGCGCTCCATGTCGTCCAGCACCTTGGTGCGCTGGCTCCAGATGGCGCTGCGCTGCGCAGAATCCTCGCGCGCGTAGAAGTCGCTCGTCAGCGTGGTCACACGGCTCTCGAGCGCCTCGAGATAGGTGGAACTCCGGGCGAAGGTTGAACGGGCCTCGGTGATCAGCTTCCGCCAGTGCTCTTCGCCCTGGTCGACCGACGGCGTGGCGTCCTTCGCCGGCCCGGACGGATTCTCCGCCTGGACCCCGGCAGCGGTCGCGGCCTTCGCGTCCCCCGCGGGCGGCGCAACATCGGTCGTGCTGGTCACCGGGTACCGGCGCAAGTCGTCGTTTGTATAGGTCTTCGCTGGCGCCTTGATGGCCTTTCGCCGCGCCTCCTCCTTGCGCGCGACGTCGGCAAGCGACTGCGAGCGCGCAACACCCGAGAAGGCGATGATTCCGACGAGCCCCCAGACGAATGCAGAAATCTTCATGGCTGCCCCCGGTCTGCCGGCCGACACTCCGACAGCCTGCATATCGGCCGATCGACCACCCACCTCCAGACCCGGCGCCGCTACCGCACCTCCTTCCAGGCCAAGACACGAGGGGCCGCCGACCCGGGGGTGGGGGCCACCCTCGACACCGCCACCTCGACAATTCGCCGTGCGCCGCGCGGGCCAAACGCCTCGGCCCGCAGGAGGGCGATTCCCGCACCGGGGTTCCCGGGCGCGCGGCCATCCCGCTCGGGATCGTCGTCTGTTTCCGACGGGTCGTCGCCCACGAGGACAACCACGTACACCCCCAGCTCTGGTCCACCCGCGCCGGGCAGGCCATACAGGAACGGGCGCCACCGGGGATTGTTCCGGCCCCACGGCCGGTCGTCCGTCAACTCTTCCAGCGCCGGGGCCGAGCAGGCAGCGGCCGCACCGCAGTTCGCGAGGTTCGCAACCTGCTCGAGGACCACCGTACCGCCGCCTGGCAGCCACCTGGCCCCCGTCGGCGGTCCGTCGGCCCGGGTGGACGTCACTGCCCCGGACAAGACGGCATCCCAGTCGGGCAGACTCATCAACTCGGACGCCGCGCGTTCGATGCCGGCCTCGGCGGCGTAGAGCGCCACCCTGGCGTCGCGCTGGTTGGAGGCCGCGAGCGTATCCGTCGTGGCCAGGAGCACCATGGCCAGCCCCATCGCCGACATCAGCAGCACAGCCATCAAGACGATGACCAGCGCGCTGCCTGCCGTGTCCCTACCGCCCCACCTGAAGCGCTCGAGGAACGACATCGAACACCACCTGCTGGTCGGCGGCGACCGCCGAAAGATCGCGAGACCTCCCCGGGTGATCGAACCACCGCGCATCGAGCCCCCTTACCGCCGCCGACGACGCCTCGGCCCGAATCGTCACGCGCACCGCGCGCACGCGAAGCAGGTCGGCATCGTATCGACCTGGCGCCAAACCGTCCGGACACCACGGCCCGTCCGTGAGAACACCGCTCGAAAGACGGACGGCTGTTGTCCCGGTCCCCAGCCGGCTGAGTCGGCCTGGCTGGTCGATTGCCGTTGCCTGGAACGTGCAGTTCTCGCCCGCCGGCCAGCCGTCCCGGACATCGTCCACGCCGAGGCGCGGGGGTGAGGGTCCATAGGTCGAGGAATACGCGGCCCCCGCCGATGTCAGCCGCGGAGGCTGTGGGTCGCCAAACAACTCGAACGCCAGTCGGGTCACATGATCCACCAGCGGGAGGTCCGACTGGTCCCCTTCTCCCGACATCACCTGCGAGCCGTCCGCGCCGCTTCCCTGCCGCAGGTAGTAGACGGACACGGTGACCAGCACCACGGCAGCCCCCACCGGGAAGGGCCGTCCGGAGATGGCCCCGCGCGCGACGAGGGTCAACGAGGCCCCAGCCACTCCATCCACGCGAAACAGGTCCGACTGCCCCAGGGAGTCGATCAGCAGAACGGCTCCGCCGGCCCGCAGACCGCACGCGTCGTCGCCCACCGGGCAACCGGGGCCAGGCTCGATCTGCGCGATCGCGTTGGAGGGCACAAACGCTTCGCGGAGTCGGCCGGCGACATGAGGACTACCGGATGTGATGAGCGTGATGGCGTCGGTGCGCACAGTGCCAGGCGCATCGCCCCGCGGTCCGACACGGTAAGGGAGGACGGTGGGCACGACAGTTCCCAGCGCCTTGCCGAATACGCCGTTCATCGGGCCACTTCCTGCGCCCAGGATGTCCGCAGAGATGCTCTCGGACGCCGCCCGCAGCCGCTGCTGGATGTCGATCGCCGCAGGTTGTGCTCGAGACGCGGCATGTCCGGGGTCAACGACTCCGACAATGCCGGCCATGATCACGAGCACGATTGCCGCTCCGACCAGCAGTTCGGGCAACGTGAATCCCTCACGGCCAGACCGCCACCGCCGCGCCATGCAGCCGGTCACGTGGGCCTCCTTGCTCTCGCGCTCAGCACGTGAGCCATCTCCGTCCACCTTCGTTCCACAGTCCTTGAAGGCGACGGCTGGCCCTGGCGCAAGACGACGACGTGAAGAGTCAGGGTGGAAGGAGGAGAAGCACCGGCGTCCGCCTCGATCGACCAGCGGCGGACGAAGACCGTCCCGGGGGGAGACGCAGACCCGCTCCCAAGCCACCGGCCCGCCTCGTCCAGGTAGTCTGCGAATCCGGCGATGTTGCTCCCCAGCGAACCCGGAGGCGACGCCGTCAGCCCCGTGCCTCCGGTTGCAGCATCCGGCCATCGAGCCACATCACTCTCTGCGTCGTCGATCGGCCCGCCGTCGATGTCGTAGGCCCACGCCAGCCCTCGCAGTTGCTCCATTTTCTGGGCGGCAAGGCAGGTCGCGATCGTCAGATCCCGGGAGAGGCCCGCGGCGCGCGCGGCCGCCACGAGAAGCTGCGCGACCGCAAGGAGAGCCCCCATCAGCAGCGCGAGCGCCACCATCACCTCGAGCAGGGTGAAGCCGGAGCGACGGGAGCAGGAGACAGAAACTTGCTTCATTCGTGGTTACCAGGCAGGCGGACAGGAATCAGAATCTCGGCAACATCGCCGTACTCAAGGTCCTTTTGCAATCGACGGTCCATCGACCGTGGCGTCGAGAACAGGAGAAATCAGGCGGGTTCGCCGCAGCGGACCCGCGCCGAACCTTGGAGAGGCGAGCAGTTATCGAAACGTCTCGTGCGAGGAGCGTGGCAGGAAGTTCAACTGGGCCGGGACAAGGGGAGAACCAGCTGAAACACCGCGCCGCCATCGTTCGACGCAAAGAGCGTGATGCGGCCGTTGTGCGTCACGACGATCTTCTGAACGAGGGCGAGGCCGAGGCCGGTTCCATGTCCCTTGGTTGTGAAGAACGGCTGGAAGACTTTTTCGCGCAGCGCAGGATCCACGCCGGGGCCGTTGTCCACCACGCTCAGTCGAAGCGAGTTCTGGGACCGATCCACGTGCCCTTCGACCAGGATGCGGGGCGAGGTGGAAACGCCGGCACAGGCGTCAGCGGCGTTGCGAAGCAGGTTGACGAAGGCCTGGTGGAGAAGCACTTCGTCCCCGTCGATCGTCCCGAACTCCCCGCTGACCGTCAAGGTCCCGCCGCGCGCCTCGATCTCCGGCCGAATCTCGCCGGCCGAGCGCTGCGCCAGTGCGCCCACGTCCACCGGCACCAGCGTCAACTGGACCGGGCGGGCAAAATTCAGGAAGTTCCCCACCACGCGTCCGAGCGCGTCGGTCTCGTCACGGATGCCCTGCACGTAAGCCGCGTATGGCGTGGACACCTGGGACGGGTCGATCAGGCGGGCATATCCATGGATGGTGGCGAGGCCGTTGCGGAACTCGTGGGCGAGGCCAGCCGTCAGCTCGCCAAGGCGTGCAAGGCTGTCCTTCAGCCGAAGCTGCTCTTCAAGGCCGACGACGGCGGTCAGGTCGGTGAACAGGCAGATGGCCCCTTGCAGCGAACCCTGCGCGTCGCAGAGGGGTGACACCGCCACCCCCACGTGCATCTCCTGGCCATCGCGCTGTCGCAGCGGGATCGATCGCCTGAGGATTGGGCGGGCCGTGGACAGGCACTCCTCGACCACCTCGGCGACCGGCAGGGCGTCGGCCAGCAGGTCGCGGAACCCGTCACCGGGCTCCACGTGGGACCGCCGCAGCATCCGGCGACCCGCGGGGTTTAGCATGCGCACCTCGCCGCCCAGGCCAACCACCAGGAGGCCCGAGGCCAGGCTCGACACGATCTCGCTGTTCAGGTGCTCGGAACTCTCGGCACGCGCCAGCATCGCGCGTTCCTGGTCGCGGAGCATTCGAATCGAATCCTCGAGCGCACTGGCGACGAACGCCCGTTCCGCGGTTCCTTCCCGAAGCTGGTGCCGCATGTCGCGCACCGCGACGCCGAAACGCAGCAGCGAGAACACGAGCACGCCCACGAGCGCAGCCACGAGCGCCGTCATGCCGACCAGAGCGTAGGCCGATTGAGACATGTGCAGACTACCGGTAGAACGCGGCGTACCAGTTGACGACTGTGTTGCCGACGAGACTGACGGGAACCGCGGCAATGGCGAGGAATGTTCCGAGCGGCAGCTTCGACTGCCAGTCGGCGCGGCCGGCCAGCATCAGGACGCCGGCCGTCAGCGAGCCGAGCAGCGATGCGCCCACCAGCGTCAGCAGCATCAGCTTCCACCCGAGAAACGCGCCAATCATCGCCAGCATCTTGACATCACCGAACCCGAGGCCCTCCTGGTGACGGATGCGCTCGTAGCCCCACGCGACCAGAGAGAGCAGCCCTCCGCCAGCGAGGGCGCCGATGAGCGCGTCACGCCACCCGGGCTCGGCGATCAGGCTGGCGGCCAGGCCAACGACGATGCCGGGAAGGGTGATCTCGTTCGGCAGGATCTGGTGCTGCAGGTCGATGACGAGCAGCACGATCATCGCGCAGCCGAACAGCAGCCGGATCGGCAGCAGCCACGAGAGACCGAAGGCTGCCGCGACGGCCACGAACACGCCCGCGGTGACGACCTCGACCAGCGGGTACATCAGACTGATGCGATCGCCGCACGTCCGGCATCGGCCTCGCAGGATCGCGTAGCTGAGGACCGGAACGTTCTCGAACCAGCTGATCTCGCGCCCGCAACTGGTGCAGCGCGACGCCGGCCAGACAATCGACTGGTCCCGCGGCAGGCGGTAGATACACACGTTGAGAAAGCTGCCGATGACGAGGCCGAAGAGGGCGGCAGTGAGAAGAGCCATCGACACGCTCAGCGCGCCGACCGGTCAGCTCGCGACCCGACCGGAAGGGGGTTCAAGTGCGATTCGACGGCCAGCGTCACCTCTCCCGTCCCGGCATCCAGGACGTAGGGCACTCCGGTTGGATCGAGCGGGATCCCCTTGAGCAGCGCAGCCCGCACGAGCGCGTCCCAGGATGCCGGGATTGTCCCGGTCCTGGCCGCAAAGTCTCGGACGACCATCGTCAACTGGTCGATCCCGTCGAGCGCGTCGAGCTGCGCGAGCCGCAGGTTCGCGTTGTTGCGGAGCCAGTCGTTGTCGGCCGTGTCGCGCAAGGCCTGCCACAGCCGGCGGGAGCTCTGGCGGTCGCCGCCCTGCGCCAGCGTAACGGCCGCGAGCGATCGCAGCCACCACGGTGCGCCCGGCACGTCGGCGGCCTTCGTGAACCACTCGCCCGCCTGGCGGTAGTCACCCATCCACCAGTAGTAGACGAACCCGATGTCCTGGAGGTACTGCCAGCGCGCCGGGTTGGCCCGGAATCCCTTCTCGAGGAGGGCGATCGCCAGGTCCGGGCGGCCGGCACCGCCGGGGTAGTTCTCCGCGAGAAAGATCGAGCCGAAGCGGTAGGCGATGTTGAACCGGGGATCGACCGACGTCGTGATGTCGAGCAGCGGGTACAGCAGGTCGTAGCGCCTGGTGGTCGAGGCCGACAGGCGGGTGCCGCCGTAGTACTGGACGGCGCGCACCCAGTACACGTCGGCCAGCAGCGGCGAGAACGAGAGCGAGAGCCGGCGCAGCGCTTCACCCGACCTCACGTACAACACCGAGTCGCCCGGGGAGGGTTCGCCGTAGACCCGGTCGCGCCACACCTGGACGCCGACGAAGGCGACGACCAGGGTGGCCAGCACGAGTCCGAACACGAACGGCCGGACGCGTCGCGTGTCGGTCACTTCAGATCCCGCCTCGCGAAGATGTACGACGCGGCCGACAGGAGGAATGCGATGTAGACACCCGCGTATGCGATCGTCATCAGCAGGTATCCCGTCGGCACCGGCTGGCCGTGCACGACCTGCGCGGTGATGTCGAAGGGCGCGAGATTGGGCAACAGGTAGTAGAGAGCCCGCAGCAGCCAGACGAGCGGCGTGGAGGTGACCACCGCGTCGAAGTGTTTCAGATCCGCGTTGAAGTGGCCGATCACGTAGAAGCCGAAGGTCAGCGCCGCCGCCAACATCGGGCTGGAAAAGGTGGAGAAGAACAATGCGATCGCCGTGACCAGCAGGAGCTGGACATAGAGCAGCAGGAAGACCTTCAGCAGCGCCGGGTCGGTGGCCGGGGCCTCCCAGGCGCTGCGAAGTTCCGGCGGCGCGGTCCAGTGCATGTAGGCGAGCAGCAGGTAGAGCACGACGGCCATGATCGACACGTTCACGAGCAGCGTGAGCGCCAGGCCAATGTACTTGCCGAGCACAAGTTCCTGGCGGCGCACCGGCTTGGCGATCAGGCTGTAGACGCTGCGGCGCTCCACCTCTTTCCACACGAGGGAGATGCCGACGAACACGGCGATGAACAGGCCGAACAGCGACGTGGCCGACAGCCCCAGATCCTTGATGATCTTCACGTCCTGGCCGGCTGTCATCTTACCGACGAGCACCGAGGCGCCGACGAGCAGGACGGCGAACAGGAGCAGGTTGTAGAACACCCGGTCCCTGACCGACTCGCGGAAGACGCTGAGCGCGACTGCAAGAATCACCATCGTCGTTACGCCGGGGAAATTCGCTGGTTGCCGTGCTCGGCCACCTGGCGCACGAAGAAGTCCTCGAGCGTATCTCGCACCGGGTTCAGCGAGACCACCGTCGCGCCGGCGGCGGCGAGGTCGGTGAGTATCCGTTCGGGCTGCACGGTGGAGGGCCATTCGAGCGCGTATCGGTTCTCGGCGATGCGGGTCGTCTTCGCCGCGAGTCCCTGGATGCGGCTGAGCGCGTCGACGCCGAGATCGTCGACCACGATTTCCCACCCCTTCACGCCAAACGCGAGGAGGTCGGTCAGACGCCCGGCGGCCGCCAGGCGTCCACCGGCCAGAATCGCCACGCGGCTGCACACGGCTTCGGCATCCGCCAGGATGTGCGAGCTGAAGAACACCGTGGCGCCACGGTCGCGAAGCCCGAGGATCAGCTCGCGCACCATGCGGCGCCCGATGGGATCAAGACCCGACATCGGCTCGTCGAGAAACACGACCTCCGGCTCGTTGATCAGCGCCTGTGCCAGGCCAACCCGCTGCAGCATGCCCTTGGAGAATCGCCGGAGCGGCAGGCGGCGTTCGGCGCCGATCCCGACCTGGTCGAGCAGGTACGGCACCCGAGCCTCTCGTTCGCGGGACGAGAGGCCGAGCAGCCGGCCAAAGTACTCCAGCAGCTCAATGGCCGTCAGGTGGTCGTAGAAGTAGGGATTCTCGGGGAGGAAGCCAATCCGCCGGCGAACGGCGACATCGCCGACCGGGCGGCCCAGGATCTCCGCGCGCCCGTCGGTTGGGAACACCAACTGCAGCAGCAACTTGAGCGTCGTCGTCTTGCCGGCGCCGTTCGGCCCGAGGAACCCGAAGACCTCCCCGGGCTCCACCTGCAATGTCAGCCGGTCGAGAGCGCGGTACGGCCGCTTGCGCCAGAAACCGAGCGCGTAGTCCTTGGTCAGGTTCTCGGTGTTGATGGCGTACACAGCGTTTGCGCTTACCTGAGCTTCCCCGCCTTTTTCAGTTCGTACGCGATCGCCATGTCGATGGCCTGTGCCGTCGCGCCTTCGAGCTTCACGCCGTTGATGAAGAAGGTCGGGGTCTGACGGACGCTGAGCAGGCGGCCGAGGCCAACATCGGCCTTCACCGACTCGATCACGCGCGGGTACTGCAGGTCGAGATCCTGCACGCCGGCGATGGTCTGCAGCGCCTCCCGCACGCTCGCCGGGCTGATCGTCGGCTGGTGCGAATAGAAGTACTCTTCGAGCGCCTCGCCCTTGTTCCGCTGGCGCGCCAGGCGAACGGCCACCGCGGCGTCGCACGCGGCCGCGTGAATCGGCTGGAGGACGTTCGAGTTGCACTCCGGCTGCAGCGGGTAGTCCTTGGTGACGAACTTGACCGCGCCCGGGTATTGCGCCTGGTATTTTGCCAGGATCGGCCGGGCGTCGAAGAACGACAGGCCGCACGCCGGACACTGCAGGTCGGTGAACTTGACGATCACCACCGTGGCGCCGTCCGAGGGCACCGGGACGGTGATCCGGGGCAGCGACTCCCAGTAGCGTTCGAATTCGCTCCGCTGATCGGCCGTGGCAGGCCGCGCCGCGCGCAGCGCGGTCGCCTGCCTCAATGACGCCTCGTTGGGAAAGAAGGCCACCGCCGACACGGCCCCCGCCAGAAAGACGAGGACGACGGACAGGATGGCCGGGCGCGAGAGCAGCGCCCGCAGGTCAGTGAACAGACGTCGTGGCAGTGTGGTCATGGGCGGCATTGACTTGGAAAGGCCCGACACGATGAACAACCCGATCACCGCGGCGTACGTGGCCAGGCACAGCACGCAGACCGCTTTGAGCACGAAGAAGGCCGCGTAGGCCATATACAGGATCACGGCCAGGCCGACCGTGGATGTCACGAACAAGTAGGCTGGCACCGACTCGCGCACCGACGCGGGGCCGGTGGCACCGACGAATGCCAGCACCAGGACGAACGCAAACCATATCGCGCCGAACAGCGCGACGGGCACGCCCCTGACACTGCCGTACCGGCTCAGGTACGCCTGCTGACAATTGACCGTCTGGTTGATGTCGCAGAAGCTGGTATAGCCCGGTTGCACGAGCATCTGGTAGTGCACATAGAGAGACGTGAGGGACACGGCCAGACCGGCCAGCGCCAGCACCCACACAAGGCGACGGGATAGAGGAGACATCGGCTTTCCGCTCCGGTGCCTATTATACGGGGGAATTGGAAGAGGGGACAGCGGGCAGCTGGCAGCGGATAGTCTGTCACGGGTGTCACGCGGGCGGCCCGCGAGCCGAACGTCGCGGACTCCGGCCGGCACCTACTGCTTGAGGGGACCCCACGGCGCAGGCGGAGCGCCGGTGTCAGGCATCGCCAGGAACTCCGATGACTGGAAGATGGCCCCACCCACATTGGAGCCGAAATACCGAGTGCCCATGCCTGGCTGAGGGTCGGCCGTCATGTGATAGGTACCCACGACGCCGCCGCCGTTGCAGCTCGTTGCGGCCGGCACGACCCCGCCATCTGATGACATCTCGAGTTCGTATCCGCTCTTGACAATGGGCGTCGCGCCGCCGATGTCGGGGCTCACGTAACCAGGGGCGGTTCCAATGCGCGCAGCCAGGTTCTCAAGCGTCGGCGCGAAGTTTGCGTTGCCGCAGCTGACCGAGAACGCCATTTGCCCGCTGAAAATGACCCGGAGCGAGCCGATGGCCGACGACTCGTTCGCCGCCATCCTGGTCCTCGACAGCGTGGGCGCCGCGATGGCCGACAGAACCCCGATGACCCCCACGACGAACATCAACTCAATCAACGTAAATCCATCAGACCGTCGGGTGCGGTTCATGATGCCCTTTCCAGGAACGCCTCGGTTTCGCGCGACATGCGGGATTCGACCACACAGCAAGCCGAAGCAATGAACGTGCCGATACCACAGCTTGAGGGCGCTGTCGAGAATGAATGCCTTTTGATTGCTTTGGCTCAACTCCCCGACCGGGCGCCTTTGAAATTGCCTGTAAGTGACAATTTATGTCACGACAGAGCACCCACACATTGACAGTTTGCGTCGCGGCCCCCACTCTGCTTTCGGACGATCAAGTGCCGCGCGATAGGCAACAGCTGAACCGAGCAGTGGCAAATGGTCCTTCGCGCTGAACTCTGGGCGTTTCACCGAGCGCCATCCTTGAAAAGCGGCAAAATAGCTGCGAGGAGTGGCTTCGTCTTCCCGGCAAACATGGGGCCGAAGTAATCGACCAGGTCTCTTGCGATCGCTCCACCTGCCTCGTCCGCCAACCGACTGGCGGCCTTGGTCACGACGGCGCGAATCGCTCCCTTGAGCGTCTTGTCCACCACTCCGGCCCTGTGCAGCGCGTCCAGCACGGCTCCGCGGGCCGACTCGTCCATCAGAGCCTCTACCAATGCCGCCGCCGCATCACTGAGGCGGATCAAATTGGGCGAAAACGAACCGTCCGATGTATGGCCCAGAGAGCGCAGTTTCTCCCGGATATGATCGGCGAGAACAGGGCTCTCCACATCCAACGCCACAGCGTACCCTGGTTCTGGAGCAGCGGACGAGACAGCACCAACCGGGCCTGTTCGTCCAACGTTTCCGGAGTCTGACGTCGGAGTTCCCGGTCGTAGAGGAATGCGCGCGCGCGAGGTCTGGATACCCGGAGCAACCGAATCAGGTCATACACGCTTGGTGCGGAAGGCAGGTAGCCGACGCGCACGAGCGCCTCGACAATCAGCAGTTCCAGTTCCCGCTTGGCGAGAGCCCCGAAAGCCGGGGTGGTGGCCCCCAAGAGCAGTTCTCGCAGGGCGACACGGAGTTCCTCGGGGGTCGTGCGCTCGACTGATTCGCGAATCGTCTTCACGCGGAGGTCCTCTCTCGAATTGGCAGGCAGGTATGATCACTCGGGGCGCCAAGCCTCGGTATCCCCGGGCTGGCACAAAGAGAAGATGCCCAGCCAGAGAAGCCGGGCATCTTCGTGCAGGTTCACGGAACTTGCGGTCGTTACTGGATAGGCGTGACAGAGCTAGCAACCGTGGCGCTGTCAAATGTCGCGCCCGCCATGTCCTGGAAGATCGTGCCGCGGGCGTCGGTGCCGAACGAGCGGGTCCCGGTGCTGCCGAGAGGAACCGGATGAGCCTCAGCAAAGTAGTCGATGAAGGACTCCTTGCCATTACAGGTAGCTGTGGTCGCCAAGACCGTGGTGCCGACGGTACCCGCACCCACATTCACTTCGTAGCCGCTCTTGAGGATTTTGTTCGCGTTCAGATCCGGGCTGATGAACGCCGCGGTGCCGCTACCACCGGTCGCCGGCTTCGCCAGGCTCTCCAGAGTGTCCGCGTAACCGCCGCCACCGCAGCTCGACGCGAACGTAGACTGCGCGCTGTTGACGGCGCGCAGCGAGCCGATCGCCGACGCCTCGTTGCCGGACATGCGGGCGCGCATCAGGCCGGGAATCGCAATCGCCGCGATGATGCCGATGATCGCCACGACGATCAACAGCTCGATCAACGTGAAGCCTTCGTTCTTGCGGATTCTCATAATCTACTCCTCGTCTCTGCGTTGATTGCGGCTACCGGCGCTGCCGGCTAGTAAGGGCGATTGGCCTTTGCCGCGTCCCGGCCAGCGCCTGCTATCTATGCTGGCCAACACAGAAGCAACCCCGGTGCCAACCGCAGCGGTCATCGGCAATATTGAAATTGCCTTTGTTTTTGGTGACGTTGGAGGCATGCCCTAGCGAGGAGCATCTCAATCATCGGGGCGAGTGACAAAGAGTGTCAAGCTGGACTGACGTTATCTGTCAGTCGTCCAACCACCCCTCGTCGAAATCCAGGTCGGTCGAACCATGGATGGAGTCTTTGGCGTCGGTTCCAGCTCGGCGTTCGGTGGCGGAATCGTCCCCCAAGCTCTCTGATGTTCGCCCTATACTGTCGATATGTTCTTTCGAGGGATGACCCCAGCAGACGACGGTTTGCCCGTGGTCGCGCGCAGCGCGCGAGCGCTTGGTGTTCGCGTTCCCGAGGATGAGTACGAAGCCATGCTCGCAAGTACGCGACCTGGCTGGCAGCAGGAGTGGCCATGAGCAATCCTCGACTGGCCGCCTATCTCGGCTTGGAGCGCGAGATGCTCGCCCTTGATGTTGCCGGTGATCCTCTCGCCGATCAGTTACGCGACGCCATGGACCCGCTCTGGTATGCTCTGACCGACGAGGAGCACGCACGGCTGGACGCGCGCCTGGTCATGGACGTGTGCAGCCCTGCGATGACGGTACCGATTGGCGAGGGGTTCTTTTCACCTCCGCTCCAGCCTACGCCCCTAACACCGAGATCCGGGCCTCTGTACGTTCAAGACTGGGGGTGGGCAGGGTGACGATTGTCGCCATTGGCTCCAATCAATGCGCTTGGACTTCATGTCGGTACTAACCTCTTCGCTGGCAACCGGATTGCCAATGCTTCGACAGCAATAGCTCTCGGTTGACGCCGGGGCTGCCGGTCGAGTTCGCCGGTTCGGCCGGGTCATGTGATCTCGTATTTCTTCGCGTAGTAGCGGAACGACCGGAAGCTCATGCCCAGGATCTCGGCCGCCTTCGACTGCACGCCGCCCGCCCGGCGCAGGGCCTCGGCGATGTAACCGCGCTCGATCTGCTGGATATGCTCCTCGAGGTGGAAACCGCTCTCGGGAAGGTCGATCGACGAACCGGGCTTCTCCACGCCGCCACGCACGACCGGCGAGAGGCTGTCCGGGAGGATGACGGGCGTCTGCTCCAGTGCCACGGCCCGCTCGATCACGTTCTCGAGTTCGCGGATGTTCCCGGGCCAGCGATACCGTTCGAGCAGGCTCAACGCCTCGCCGGAAATCCCCGTCACCCGCTTCCCCATCTGCTCGCGGTAGCGCGCCAGGAAGTGGTCAGCGAGCAGCGGGATGTCTTCCTTGCGATCGCGGAGCGGCGGCAGGTGAATGGGGATGACGTTGATCCGGTAGAACAGATCTTCCCGGAACCGGCTCTCCGCGACCATCTTCGACAGGTCCTGGTTGGTGGCCACGATGATCCGGATGTCTGCCTCGATCTCCTCGAGTCCCCCGAGCCGCCGGAAACGCCGATCCTGCAGGACCCGCAACAGCTTGACCTGCACCATCGGCGTCATCTCGGCGATTTCGTCGAGAAACAGCGTGCCGCGTTCCGCAACCTCGATCAGCCCCTTCTTGTTGACCGCCGCGCCGGTGAAGGCGCCGCGCACGTGGCCGAACAGCTCGGACTCGAGCAGCGTCTCGGGCAGCGCGCCGCAGTTGAGCGCGACAAACGGCCGGTCGCGCCGCGGCGAGTTGAAGTGGATAGCGCGCGCCACCAGTTCCTTGCCCGTCCCGGAGTCGCCCGTCACCAGGATCGTGCTGGTGGTAGAGGCCACGGTCTCGATCAGGCGGAACACCGCCACCATCGCGTCGCTGCGCCCGATGATGTTGCAGAACTGGTGCGAGGTGCCCAGCGTCCGCTTGAGGAGCAGGTTCTCCTGCTGGAGCTGGCGACGCTCCTGCCGCAGTTGCCGCTGCTCGAGTGCCTTGCGAACCACCTCGACGACCGCCGCCGGGAACTCGGGGCCGCCTTTTTCAACGTAGTTCGACGCCCCGAGCCGCAGCGCCTCCACCGACGTCTCCTTGGAGGCATACGCGGTGATCATGATGCCCAGGATGTCGGGGTCGAGGGCCTTGGCCGCGCGCAGCACCTCCACTCCGTTCATGTCCGGCATCCGGATGTCGGTCACCAGCAGATCCACGCCGCCGGCCTCGAGCAGGGCAATCGCCTGGCGTCCGTTCTCGGCCAGCAGGACGTCGAACCCCTCGCGCTTCAGCCGATACGACAGCAGCTGGCGGATGGATGGTTCATCGTCCACCAACAGGATTCGCGGGGTGGCGGCCGAGACAGGAACTTCGCTCATCACTGCAATCGTCCTGGCTGTTTACTGCCTACTGACTCCTACGGAACTGTACCATTTCTGGACAGTTTCTCGGGTGTCGAGTCGGGGTGCCCATCGCGTGATGCGCTGACAACTGACAACCTCACCCTCACCGTCGTCCCCTTCCCCACCAAGGACGTGACCCGGATCTCGCCGTGGTAGTCGGAAACGATGCGGTGGACGATGGCGAGGCCGAGGCCGCTGCCGCGGGCGAACGTGCCGTGGAACGGCTGAAAGATCCCATCGAGTTCTTCGGGCGGGATGCCGACGCCTTCGTCCTGCACCTCGAGGATCGCGCCGGCTGGAGGGACCACGCTGTCTGATGCGGGAGCGCCTTCTCGAACGCCATCCGGAGCCGCTGTGGATGCCGCATCGGGCTCCGCCATGACCGCGAGGCGCAACCGGCCGCCCGAGGGCATGGCGCGCAGGCCGTTGGTGGCCAGGTTCCACAGGATCTGTCGCACCTGGCCTTCATCCGCGTCGAACCACACCGGATCGTCGGGCGCCTCGACGTCGATCGTGTGGATAGCCTGCACGTCGGAGCTGTTGCGCAGCAGCATGGCCGTGTCAGTGACGGTCTTGACCAGGTCGAGGCGCTCGACCGCGCTGCGCTGGGGCCGGGCGTAGCTGAGGAAACTGCGAATCGTGTCGTTCAACCGCTTCGACTCGCGCAGGACGATGTCCATCAGCTGGGCCTGCTCGTCGTTGAGCGTCAGTTCCTCGCGGAGCACCTGGACCGAGCCGGCTATCGAGGCGAGCGGGTTGCGGATCTCGTGGGCGATGCCCGCGGCCATCTCGCCCACGGCGGCAAGACGCTGCTTGACGCGCGCGTCGCGCTCGAGACGCTTCACGTCGGTAATGTCCTGGAACGTGACCAGGAAGCCCAGCTTGCCGCCGGGCGCCAGGAGATGAGCGGCTGTCATCCCGATCTCGACCGTCCGACCGGTGGGCGCCGGATACAGGAAACCCGATCGCCGACTCCGCGCCCCGTCCAGGTCCCGCGCGAGCAACCGCCGGATGTCCTCCGGCAGCTGCAGCACCTCTCCCACGTCGTGGCCCAAGACCGCGTCGGCCTCGAGGCCCGTGATCGTCTCTGCCGCGTGGTTGAACGACAGGACCCGCCCGTTGATGTCCGTCGTGAGCAGGCCGCTGGTGAGGCTGTCGATGACGTCCTGGTTGAACGCCTGCAGGTTCGCGATCTCCGTGGAGGCGCTTTCGAGGCTGACGCCTGCGCGCCGCAGCCGCTCGGCCAGCGAGCCTGACAGCGCGCCGACGGCCAGGAAGGCCAAAGCGTTGATCCCGACGAGATAGAGCGCGACCCGCCCGGGAGGCAGCACCGAGGCGGTCGCCACCCACGGCCCGGCTCCCTCGAACCCCCCCTGATACTGCGCGAGGACGAGTCCGGCGTACAACAGCGACGACAGGATGGCGACCGTGCGCGCGCCCCGGCGCCGCATCAGGGAACTGGCCGCGATGATCGGCAGGACGTAGAGCAGCAAGAAGTAGCTGGTCACGCCGCCGGTGACGACAATGATGCCGGAGACGACGACGGCGTCCACGGTCAACTGCACGTCTGCCAGCCACGGCCATCGATCGGCCCTCTTCAGCGCCAGCGCGTAGAGGGCCGTGAAGAAATAGGTGAGCCCGATCAGGGAGTAGAACGCGTTGATCGGCAGCGTCCCGGGCGAGGCGATCTGGATCAGCACGCCTGAACCGAGCAGCAGCGTGGTGATGACGGCTCGGCCGGCAATCAGCCAGGCGAGCCGGCGTCTGCGCTCGGAGAAGGCCATACGGAAGAAGCCAGAATTCAGAATTCAGAATTCAGAAGACCGTAGGGGCGACCGGCCGGTCGCCCCTACACGGTTCGGCCGCCAGAATCCGTCCTACGTCAGCTTGCTGATCATCGAGAAGATCGGCATGTACATCGCGATGACGATGCCGCCGACGATGATACCGAGGAACGCGATCATGATCGGCTCCATGAGCGTCAGGAGGCCGGCCACCGCGACATCCACTTCTTCCTCGTAGAAGTCGGCGATCTTGGCGAGCATCGTGTCGAGCGCGCCGGTCGCCTCACCGACACCGATCATCTGCGTCACCATCGCGGGGAAGACGCCCGTCTCCTTCAGCGGAGCCGACACCGTCTCGCCGCGCTCGATGCTCTTGCGCGTCGTCATGATCCCGTCCTCGACGATCGCGTTGCCGGCGGTCTTGGCCGTGATCTCGAGGCCGTCGAGGATCGGGACACCCGAGCTGATCAGCGTGGAGAGCGTGCGGCAGAAACGGGCCACGGCGATCTTTCGCATGATCATGCCGAGGACCGGCATCTTCAGCACGAGACGGTCGATGACGTGGCGGCCGCCGTCGGTCCCGTAGTACCGCTTCAGGGCAAACGCCATGGCGACAAGGCCGACCACGATGAACGGCAGGAACCGGACGAGCGAGTCGCTCATCCAGATCACGACGCGCGTGGGAAGCGGGAGCTCGGCGCCGAGGCCGGCGAACATGGCGGCAAACGTCGGGATGACCTTCCAGAGGATGACGGCGACCACCCCGGCGGCGATGGTCAGGACGGCGACCGGGTACATCATCGCCGACTTCACCTGCTGCTTCAACTTGACGTTCTTCTCGATGTAGACCGCGAGCCGCTTCAGGATGGTGTCGAGGATACCGCCCGCTTCGCCGGCGGCAATCATGTTCGTGAAGAGGGCGTCGAACACCTTCGGGTGCTTCCTCATGGCGTCGGCCAGCGACAACCCGCCCTCGACGTCGCTCCGGGTCTCGATGATTACCCGCGCGAAGTTCTTGTCCTCTTCCTGGTTGCCCAGGATGTCGAGGCACTGCACGAGCGGGAGGCCGGCGTCGATCATGACCGAGAACTGCCGGGTGAACACGGCCAGGTTCTTGGAGTTGACGCCGCGCCCCCTGGCGCGCTTCGTCACCGCCTTCTGCTCGGCCCTGGCCTTGGCCGGCGCGATCTTCGTGACGAGAACCTGGTCCCTGCGCAACGCGGCCGTCGCTGCTTCCAGCGTGCCGGCGATGCGCTCGCCGCTCACGGTCTCGCCGCCGCGCGTCCGTCCGGTATACGCAAAAGTCGCCATGGTCATCCCCCCTGGACCGGCAAAACGCCGATCCGACTGTGCTTCGACGCCGGTCCCGCCCACGCCTACCGCTTCAACGGAGGCCTTCCCGGCTGGTCGCCCGTGGCGCCCGTCGGCCGGCCGAGCCCGGCACCGGCCACCACACCGACGCCCCGGTTGATCATGTCCACGAGTTCGTCCCTGTGGGAGGAGGCGCTCAGCGCCGTGTCCATCGTAATCAGCCGGTTGAAGAACAACGTCGCCAGCGACTGGTTCAGCGTCTGCATCCCCACCCGCTCCTGGCCCGTCTGCATCGAGGAGTAGATCTGGTGGACCTTGTCCTCGCGGATCAGGTTCCGGATCGCGGAGGTCGGCACCAGGATCTCGGTGGCGACGACTCGACCCGGTTGCCCCGCGCGCGGAAGCAGCGTCTGGCAGACGATGGCCTCGAGGACCAGCGAGAGCTGCGTGCGGATCTGTCCCTGCTGGTGCGCCGGGAAGATGTCGATGATGCGGTTGATCGTCTGCGAGGCGGAGTTGGTGTGCAGCGTCGCAAACGTCAGGTGGCCCGTTTCCGCGATCCGCAGCGCCGATTCCACCGTCTCGAGGTCCCGCATCTCGCCAACGAGCACGATATCGGGGTCCTCGCGGAGCGCGGAGCGCAGGGCCGCGCCGAAGCCCGACGTGTCGCTGTGCACCTCGCGCTGGTTCACCAGGCAATTCTTGTGGTGGTGAATGTACTCGATCGGGTCCTCGATCGTGAGGATGTGAGCGTGTCGCTCGGCGTTGATCTTGTCGAGCATCGCGGCGAGCGTCGTGGACTTGCCGCTGCCGGTCGGACCGGTCACCAGGACGAGACCGCGCGGCTTCTCGGCGAGCTTGATGATCACAGCCGGGAGGCCCAACTCCTGGAACGTCCGGATCCGTTCGGGGATCAGCCGGTAGACGGCCGCCACCGCGCCGCGCTGGTTGAAGACGTTGCACCGAAACCGGGCGATGCCCCGGATCCCGAACGAGAAGTCCAGCTCCATCGTCTCTTCGAAGCGCTTCTTCTGCGCGTCGGTGAGCACGCTGTAGATGAGCTGCTTGGTGTCCGCCGCCGAGAGGTCGGGCATCGGCAGCCGCTGCAGCTTGCCGTGAACGCGCACCTGTGGCGGAGTGTTGGTGGTGATGTGGAGGTCCGAGCCGTCCAGTTCCACGATGGTCTTGAGGAGTTCTGGTAGGGTCGCCATCGCTCAGTTCACCGTTTCCCTCAGCACTTCCTCGAGTGTCGTCTGCCCTTTCTTCACCTTTCGCAGCCCACTCTGGCGGAGCGTGATCATGCCGCGCTCGACGGCCTTCCTCCGAAGCTCGAGGCCGGACGCCCCGACGAGTATCAGTTCCTTGATCTCGTCATCCACCTCCATGACTTCGTAGAGGCCGAGGCGTCCCTTGAACCCGGTGTTGTTGCACTTCTCGCAGCCCCGCCCCTTCGACGGCGTCACCGACGCCGCGTCCTCCGGGCTGAACCCGACCTTCATCAGCGTGGGCGCCGCGACCGCCACCGGCTCCGCGCACACCATGCAGACCCGGCGGACGAGGCGCTGCGCACAAATCAGGTTCACCGAGCTGGCGACCAGGAACGGCTCGATCCCCATGTTCATCAAACGGCTGATCGTGCTTGGCGCATCGTTGGTGTGGAGCGTCGAGAGCACGAGGTGGCCCGTGAGCGCCGCCTTGATCCCGATCTCCGCCGTCTCGAAGTCGCGAATCTCGCCGACGAGGATGATGTTCGGGTCCTGCCGGAGGAAGGCGCGCAGGGCCGCGGCGAAATTCAGTCCGATCCCCTCCCGAATCTGCACCTGGTTGATCCCGGGCAGGTTGAACTCGACCGGGTCCTCCGCGGTCATGATGTTCGTTTCGGGGGTATTCAGCTTGGCGATCGAGGAATAGAGGGTGTTCGTCTTGCCGCTCCCCGTCGGCCCCGTCACGAGCACCATGCCCCACGGCCGGCTGATCGCCTCCTCGTAGCGCGCGAGCGACTCCGCTTCGAAGCCGAGCTTCGTCATGTCGAGCATCAGCTTGTCGCGGTCGAGGAGCCGGAGGACGATCTTCTCGCCGAACAACGTCGGCAGGCAGGAGACGCGGAAGTCGATTTCCTTGGCGCGGCCCGCGTCGTTGAAGCGGATCTTGATGCGCCCGTCCTGCGGGAGCCGCTTCTCGGCGATGTCGAGCTTCGCCATGATCTTCACGCGCGAGGCGATCGGATCGCGAAACTTCAGCGGCGGCGCCATGATGTTGTAGAGCACGCCGTCGATGCGGTAGCGGATGCGAAGTTCCTTCTCGTAGGGCTCGATGTGGATGTCGCTGGCGCCCTTCGAGATGGCCGACATCAGCATCACGTTGACGAGCCGGATGACGGGCGCCTCTTCCCCCTGCCTCGCCAGCGCCTCGACACTGATCTCCTCGAGCTCCTCGAGGACCTCCACCTCGGACGCATCCACCAGCGGCAGATCCTGCAGCGCCTGCGTGGCAAAATCGAGCGCGCTCTGCTGCCCGTTGCCGACGGCCGTCTTCGCCGCGACGTTGTAGTACCGCAGGATCGCCTCGGCCATCTCCAACTCGGAAGCCACCACGGGCTCGACGTTGTACCCCGTCATGAACTTGATGTCGTCCATGGCGAAGACGTTCGTCGGGTCGGTCATCGCGATCGTCAACGTGGCGCCCAAGCGGCTGAGGGGGAGGATCTGGTACTTCTGCGCGGTTTCTGCGGGAATCAGCTTGATGACCGTCTGGTCGATCTGGAAGTCGCCGAGGTTGATCGACGGGACGCCGTACTGCCGGCTGAGCAGCGCGGTGATCTCCTGGTCCTTGACGAAGCCGAGCTTGACGAGGTTGAGGCCCAGCTTGCCCCCGTTGGCCTTCTGGTAGTTCAAGGCCTCCTGAAGCTGCACGGGAGTGATCCGCTTCTCCTTGAGGAGGAGTTCGCCTATCCGGACGGCCATGGTCGACTATATCTGGAAGACAACGGTTTACGAGAACCACGACGGTCCTGGGCCGCCACCCCGTGCCCGGAGAAAGGGGGAACCCAGCCGATAAGTGGCGAGCGGGGACACGCTGACTCCCCGCAGTCTGAGATCTTGTCGGTCACCGACGCCGCCGGCTGTAGAGCCAATTGCACGATCCCTGTCGCTCGCCCGTCACCCATCACCCGGTCGAGCCGGAGAGAAGCAGGCCGTGTGGACTTTCGCCACGGCCTAAGACAGATTCCAGGGGGCCACAGAAACGTGCTTCAACTGTGACGATCTCAGCCCTGGGAGATGTCTTGGGAAACATCCGGGCGCGGGCTGACGTATATTCACAGAAGGGGTAGAATTGAGTGTTTGCCCCCGGAGACCGAGCATCATGAGTGAGACGACTGCCCCGCCCAACGCTCTTCCGGACAAGGGTCTTGCCGCGCGGTTCTTCGGCATCCTGTTCGCCCCGAAGGAGACCTTCCAGGCAGTCGTGGCGAAGCCCAGGTGGCTGACCATCGCCCTGATCGTGATCGTCCTCACCGGGGGTGCCCAGCTCTGGTTCGGGTCCACCACCGTCGGCCGCCAGGCCACGCTCGACGAGACCGTTCGCAAGACGGAGGCGTTCGGGTTCACGGTGAGCGACCAGATGTACGAGGGCTTTCGGAAAGGGATCATGGAGCCGGCGCCGTGGCGGATGGGGCTCTCGGCCGGCATGATGATCGTCATGCCGCCGATTATCTGGGCGGTGATTGCCGGCGTCTTCTACCTGGTCTTCGCGGCCATCGGGGGACAATCCACATTCAAGCAGGTCTACGCCGTCGTCGTGCACTCGTCGGTCGTCAGCGTCGTCGGCACCCTGCTGATCACGCCCGTCAACTACTTCCGCGAGTCGCTGTCGAGCGCCACCAACCTGGGCGTGTTCGTGCCGTTCCTCCCGGAGGGCAGTTTCCTCGCGCGGCTGCTCGGCATGGTTGACGTGTTCCTGGTGTGGTGGGTGATGGTGCTGGCGATCGGCCTGGCCGTGTGTTACCGGAAGAAGACACGCGGCGTCGCGGTGGCCCTGTTCGTCGTGTACGGTGTGATTGCGGTAGGGTTCGCGGCCATCATGGCCATGCGGAGTTCTTCATGACGCGCAAGAAGGTGTTCATCGGGATCGGAATCGTCGTCCTCATCGGCGCCATGATCTGGGCCAATTTCGCCTTCAAGAAGACCGAAGGCCCCACCGTCACCGCCGAGGCGATCAAGAGCCGGAAGCTCGAGTCCATCGTCTCCGCGTCCGGAAAGATCCGCGCCAGGCGAACCGTCAACATCACGTCGGAAGTCTCGGGCAAGGTAGTGAAACTGGCGGTGGACGAAGGCGACCGGGTGAAGGTCGGCCAGTTCCTGCTGCAGGTCGATCCGCGCAACGTCCGGAGCCGGCTGCAGGTCAGCGAGGCGTCGCTCGAGCAGCAGCGCATTGGCCTTCAGCAGGCGCGCCAGAGCCTCGAAAACGCCAAGGTCAACCTGAAGCTCGCGCTGGACGAGTTGTCGCGGCAACAGAGGCTGGACAAGGACCGCCTGGCCACCAAGCAGGCGCTGGAGCAGGCCGCCGATTCGGTCACGCTACGCCAGGGCGATGTGCGAAACGCCGAGCAAGCGGTGTCCACCGCGGAGCAGCGGATTCGCAGCCAGATGGCGGACCTCGAGTCGGCCCATTACGATCTCAACCGCGTGACGATCGAGTCGCCGATTGACGGCATCGTCACCAAGCGGAACGTCGAGGAAGGCGAGATGGCGGTCCAGGGCTTCACCAACAACCCGAGCGTCGTGCTGCTGATCGTCGCTGACATGTCGGTCATCGAGGCCGAGATCGAAGTGGACGAAACCGATATTCCCAACGTCAAGTTCGGCCAGAAGACGAAGGTGACCATTGACGCGCTGCCCGACAAGACGTTCACGGCCAAGGTGACCGAGATCGGCAACAGCCCGATCAACGCCAGCTCGGCCAGCGTCGGCGGCGTCCGCCAAGCAACGACGTTCAAGGTGGTGGTGACGATCGACGGCGAAATCCCCGAGGTGCGGCCAGGCTTCACCTGCACGGCGGACATTACGACCGCCGAGCGCGAGGCCGCGGTGTCGGTGCCGATCCAGGCGCTCACCGTCCGTGAGATGACCTTCGACCCGCAGGGCAAGGTCGTCAAGGCGCCCAAGCCGGAGAAGGGCAAGCGACCGGCCGCCGGGGCCGTCGAGGCGGCGGAGCTGAAGCCTGGCTTCAAGAAGAAGGAAACCGAAGGGGTCTTCATCGTGGACAAGGAGAACAAGGCCCAGTTCGTGCTCGTGAAGACGGGCATCGCGGGAGACAAGTTCTTCGAGGTCCTCGACGGCCTGAAGCCTGGAGACCGCGTGATTACCGGCCCGTTCGCATCGGTGCGCAACCTGAACGATGGCAGCCAAGTCAAGATCGAGGACGCCAAGAAATAGCGTAGGGGCGGGTCTCAGACCCGCCCGTGCGCGGAACACCGTAGGGGCGGGTCTCGGACCCGCCCGTGTGACACCCGTCTTCGGAACGCCATGTACCAGCTCGTCGAATCGATCAAGATTGCACTGGCGGCAATCTGGGCGAACAAGCTCCGGTCGTTCCTGACCGTCCTCGGGAACATCGTGGCGGTGACGTCGATCATCGCCGTGGTGTCGCTCGTCCAGGGGATCGACGACTACGTGTCGGACGCGATCGTCAGCGACCTCGGGGTCGGAACGTTCACGATCGACCGGTTCGGCATGATCACCAGCATGGAGGAGTTCGAGAAGGTGGCCGGCAATCCGGACATCACCGAACGCGACGGCGCGGCCGTGCGCGGTGCCGACCTCGTGTCCACGGTCATGAGCCAGGCGGGCTCGAGCGGCGATATCCGCTACAAGGATCGGTTGCTCGAGTCGATCTCGATCAGCGGCGTCAGCCGGGACTATGCCGAGTTCGGCGGCTACAAGGTTGAACGGGGTCGACTCGTGACGCCCGCGGAGATCGACCGGAAGCGCCCCGTGGTGCTCATCGGCTGGGATGTCGCCGACAAGCTCTTCCCCGACGAGGACCCGATCGACAAGACCATCACCGTCGGGGGCTCCCACATGCGGGTCGTCGGCGTGAACGAGAAGAAGGGGTCGATGTTCGGGACTTCCCAGGATCAGTTCGCCGTGATCCCCCTCGGCATCAGCCAGAAACTGTTCGGCGCGAGGCAGCGTATCGAACTGACCGCCAAGCCGGCCGACCCCCGGAACACCGAAAAGGCGATGGACGCCGCCACAGTGGCGATGCGCATCGAGCGCCGCCTGAAGCCGAGCCAGAAGAACAACTTCGGCATCGTCACGTCGGATACGTTCCTCGACATGTTCCACCAGATCACGAAGGGGATCTTCGGAGTCCTCATCGGGGTCGTGGCGCTCTCGCTGGTCGTCGGCGGCATCGTGATCATGAACATCATGCTGATGGTGGTGAGCGAGCGAACCTCCGAGATCGGCTTGCGGAAGGCGCTCGGCGCCAAGCGCAAGGACATTGTCTGGCAGTTCCTCGTCGAATCGATTGCGCTATCCACGCTCGGTGGCGTGGTCGGGACCGCGTTCGGGTTCACCGCCGCGTGGGTGGTCACCAAGTTCACGCCGATGCCGGCCGCGGTGCACGTGTACTCGGTGATCATGGGCATCGGGATGACGGCGGTGGTCGGGTTGTTCTTCGGGCTCTACCCGTCCATCAAGGCGGCCAGGCTCGATCCGATTGAAGCCCTCCGGCGCGAGTAAGTTCACCCTATGGTTCGAGTCGCACTCATCACCGATACGATTGGAATGGCCCTGGGGACGATCCGGGCCAACAAGATGCGCTCGGCGCTGACGGTCCTCGGTGTCGTCATCGGGATCACCGCGATCGTCGGGATGAGCTCAATCATCCGCGGCTTCGACGAGTCATTCCGTGATCTCATCCGGCAACTCGGACCGAACACGATCATCGTTTCCCGCATGAACTTCGTCAGCGCCGGGTCGGGCATCGACCGCAAGATCCTGGACAAGCGCCCGAACCTGACGGTCGAGGACGCCCAGTTGCTCAAGAACGAGATCCCGACTCTGCAGTCGGTGGCGGCCTTCGTCCAGGGCCAGCAGCGGATGTTCTACCGGAACGAGAAGACCCAGTCGATGGCGATCCTCGGGTCGAGCGAAGACTTCATCGACGTCAACTTCATCAAGCTCGAGCAGGGACGGTTCTTCACCGAGAACGAGGTTCGCCACCGCCGAAATGTCGTAATCATCGGCCAGACACCGCTCAAGGCGTTCTTCCCGAACAGCGATCCCCTCGGGAAGGTCGTCCGCATCGGCACCGCGGAGTTCACCGTGATTGGCGTTGCCGCCCCGCGGCCGTCGATTGGCGGGCTGGGCAACCAGCAGGACTCGATCGCCGTCATCCCGCACACGAGCTTCGCCAAGACGTTCGGCGCCATCTCGCGTGGAGAAGCCCGGCGGGTCGGACGGTCGGTGACGATCTTCGCCGTGCCCCGCGACGGGGTGCCGCGCGACGCGGCCATGCGCGACATCGAAACGGTGATGCGCATCCGCCACCGACTGAAACTGAACCAGGCGAGCGACTTCGACGTCGCCACGCAGGACATGATGATGAAGTTCTTCGACAACGCGACGTCGGCCATTTACCTGGCTCTGGTCGTCATCTCCTCGATCGCCCTGATGGTCGGCGGCATCGGCGTCATGGCGATCATGATGATCTCGGTGACGGAGCGCACCCGCGAGATCGGCGTGCGCAAGGCACTCGGCGCGCGCCGGCGCGAGATTCTCTGGCAGTTCCTGCTCGAGGCTGTCGTGCTGACCTCGATCGGTGGCATCCTCGGCGTCCTGATAGGGGCCACCGTCGGCGTGAGCGTCAGGGCCTTCACACCGCTCCCCGTCTCGATGCCGTGGTGGTCGTTTGCCATCGGCTTCGCCTTCTCGGCCGGCGTCGGCATCTTTTTCGGGCTTCTCCCCGCCTTCCGGGCGTCCCGTCTCGATCCGATCGAAGCCCTGCGCTACGAATAGGGGCGGACAAGTGCTGCCTTGACGCGGCATGGCTCCTGCCCTGACCGGGGACGAGTTCTGCCCTGCCGGTCTTGCCGACAAGCGCGCCCGAAGAGCCTCCAAACTGCCCGTGTGCGATGGTATGATTACCGTTTGTGCCCCCCGGCACCGCGTCACGCACCAAGCCTTGATCGATCCCAGGGAGAGCGCGCCATGCGCGCCGGGCAGGAGGATTGCCGTCTATGAAGGTCTACGACGCCGCCAGTATCAGGAATGTCACGATCGCCGGCCATTCCGGCGCGGGCAAGACCCAACTCGCCGCCGCCATCCTGTTCGACGCGGGGATGGTCAACCGGTTCGGCAGGGTGGATGACGGGACGACGGTGACGGACTTCGATGAAGAGGAAGTGTCCCGCAAGCACACCCTTGCTGCGAGCCTCGCGTACGCCGAGTGGAACAAGCACAAGATCAACCTGATCGATACCCCCGGGTTCGGCAACTTCCTGAGCGATACGTTGGCCGCCATGCGCGTGTCCGACGCGGCCGTCGTCGTCGTCGACGCGGTGTCCGGCGTCGAGGTGCAGACCGAGAAGGTGTGGGAAGCGGCCGAGCAGTTCGAGCTGCCCAGGTTGGTGGTCGTGAACCGGATCGACCGTGAACGCGCCAGCCTGAGCCGCACGCTCGACTCGCTGACCACGTCGTTCGGACGCACCGTGATCCCGGTGCAGATGCCGATCGGCGAAGAGAAGTCGTTTCGCGGCGTGGTGGACCTCGTCGGGATGAAGGCCTACGTCTTCGAGACGGATGGCAGCGGCAAGTTCAAGGAAGAAGCCGTGCCGGCCGCGATGGAAGCCGACGCGAAGGCGGCGCGCGATGCGCTGATCGAGATGGTCGCCGAGGCCGACGACACGCTGATGGAGAAGTTCTTCGAGGAAGGCACGCTCACCCAGGACGAACTGGTGGGCGGCCTCCGCGCCGCCGTCCTCGGCCGGAGGATCTTCCCGCTGTTCTGCACCTCGTCCATCCTGAATGTCGGCGTGCCGACGCTGCTCGATGCGCTGATCGCCTACGTGCCTGCGCCGTCCGAGCGTCCCGCGAAGGGCACCAAGGGAGGCCAGGACGTGGAGGTGACCGCGTCGGAGAGCGCTCCCTACGCGGCGTTCGTGTGGAAGACCGTGGCCGACCCGTTCGCCGGCCGCATCAGCATGTTCCGGGTGATGAGCGGCTCGATCAAGGCCGACAGCACCGTCTACAACATCACGAAGGAGACGCCGGAGCGGCTGGGGCACCTCGTGCTGCTGCAGGGCAAGGCGCAGACCGACGTGCCCGAAATCAAGGCCGGAGACATCGGCGCCGTCGCCAAGCTGAAAGAAACGGTGACCAACGACACGCTGACCGACAAGGGCGGCGTCGCGTTCAACCCGATGAAGTTCCCGGAGCCGGTGCTCTCCTACGCGATCGAGCCGAAGAGCCGCGGCGACGAGGACAAGATCAGCTCGTCGCTCCAGCGGCTGCAAGAAGAAGATCCGACGATCCGGTCGAGCCGCGAGGCGCAGACCAAGGAACTGCTGCTCTCGGGCCAGGGGCAGCTGCACATCGAGGTCACGGTCGCGAAGCTGAAGCGAAGATTCGGCGTCGAAGTGAACCTGAAGCCACCGAAGATTCCGTACCGCGAGACGATCACGGCGGCGACCGATGCGCACGGCCGCCACAAGAAGCAGACGGGCGGCCACGGCCAGTTCGGGGACTGCTCGATCCGCATGGAACCGCTGCCGCGCGGCTCGGATTTCCAGTTCGTGGACGACATTTTCGGCGGGTCAATCCCGCAGACGTTCCGCCCCGCGGTCGAGAAGGGGATCCAGGAAACGCGCTTGCGCGGCTACCTGGCCGGCTACCCGGTGGTGGACTTCAAGGTGACGCTCGTGGACGGCAAGTACCACGACGTGGACTCGAACGAGCTGTCGTTCAGGATGGCCGGCCGCCTGGCGTTCAAGGACGCCATGACGCGCTGCAAGCCGACCATCCTCGAGCCGATCATGAACGTCGAGGTCTACGCGCCGTCCGACTTCGCCGGCGACCTGATGGGAGACCTGAACGGCCGCCGCGGGCGGATCGCGGGCATGGACACCCGCGGCGGTATGACGGTCATCAAAGCGCAGGTCCCGATGTCGGAGATGCTCACCTACGAGCAGCAGCTCACGTCGGCCACCGGCGGACGCGGGTCCTACCACATGGAGTACTCGCACTACGAAGAGGTCCCGAGCCACATCCAGTCCAAGGTAGTCGCCGCCTACAAGGCCGAGAAGGGTGAGGCGGCGGAGGACGAAGAGTAGAAGTCGGGAGCCGGGAATGAGGAGTCGGGAGTCTCGGGGCCGCGCGATTGACTTGGTCGCGCGGCCTTTTTCCTGTACCAGAGCCCGACCGTTGAACACGATGACGGGCAGGGGGCGGCTGAATCTTACGGGTCGTCTCTATTCCCCGGATGCCAGGTACGTATACCCCTCGAGGGCCTCCTCGTACCGCTTCATGAAGCGGCCTGATTCGGCCATCGTGATCCGTTTCTCACGGAGCGCGGCCTCAACCGACCGCCGCACACGCGACACGAGGTTCTCCTTGTTGTACTGCACGTAGGAGAGCACCTCTGCCACGGAATCCCCTTTGACGACTTTCTCGACGCTGTAGTCGTCGCCGTCGATCCTCACGTGCACGGCGTCGGTGTCGCCGAACAGGTTGTGGAGGTCTCCCAGGATCTCCTGATAGGCCCCGACCAGGAAGGTGGCGATCAAGTATTCCCCGCCGTCGGGGCTGTGCAGTTCGAGAAATCCCTTGACGTCGCGGAGGTCGATGAACTCGTCGATCTTGCCGTCGCTGTCGCAGGTGAGGTCGGCGATGATCCCGCGGCGCTGCGGCTGCTGGTTCAGCCGGTGGATCGGGATCGTCGGGAACAGCTGCTTCACCGCCCAGTGATCGGGCATCGACTGGAACAGTGAGAAATTGCAGTAGTAGGTGTCGCTGAGCTGCCGCTCCAGCCCTTCGAGCTCGTCCGGCACGTAGTCGAGGTCGCGCACAATCTTCAGCAGCTTCGCGCAGGTGGCCCAGAACATCTGCTCCACTTTGGCGCGCGCGTTCAGGTCGAGCACGCCGAGGTTGAAGGCCGTGATCGCCTCCTCCTTGATCTGGAGGACGTCGTGGTAGGTCTCCTGGAAGTTCTTGCGCGACACGCCGCTGTAGGCCTCCCAGAGCTGGTGCAGGACGGAGTGGTCCAGTGCTGTTGGCGCGGCAGGCGGTTGGCCACCGAGGATCTCGTTGGTCGCCAGCACGTTGTAGACGAGGACCGAATGGTGTGCGACCAGAGCGCGGCCCGACTCGGTGACGAGGTCTGGGTGCGGGACGCCACGCGCGTTGCACGCCTCGGCTACCTGGCTGACGATGTCGGACGCATATTCCTGCAGGGTGTAGTTGACCGACGAGTGGAAGTTCGTCTGGCTGCCGTCATAGTCCACGCCGAGGCCGCCGCCGCAATCCAGGTAGCGCATGTTGGCGCCCAGCCGATGCAGCTCGACGTAGATGCGGCTCGACTCGCGCAGGGCGTCCTTCACGGCGCGGATATTCGTGACCTGCGACCCGATGTGGAAGTGCAGCAACTGGAGGCAATCGAGCATGCCGACGTCCCGCAACCGCTCCACGGTGGCGACGATCTCTCCCGTCGTCAGGCCGAATTTCGAGCGGTCACCGGTCGATTCCACCCACTTGCCGGCCCCCTTCGTCGTGAGCCGCGCGCGGACGCCAATGACGGGACGCAGGTTCAGGTCGGCCGCCGCGGAAAGGATGGTTTCCAGCTCTCCCATGCGGTCCATCGTGATCACGACGCGTCGCCCCAGCTTCTGTGCAAGGAGGGCGGTCTCGGTGAAGGCCCGGTCTTTGTACCCGTTGCACAAGATCAGCGCCTCGGGGTTCTCCTGCAGCGCCAGCGCCACCAGCAGCTCCGGCTTCGACCCGACCTCGATCCCCAGGTTGAACGGGCGGCCGTACTCCATCAACTCCTCGACGACGTGGCGCTGCTGGTTCACCTTGACCGGGTAGACGCCACGGAACACTCCCTTGTAGTCGTTCTCGACCATCGCCTGCTGAAACGCGCCGAACAGCTGGACGAGGCGCGTCCGGAGGATGTCGGAAAAGCGAATCAGGATGGGAAGGTTGAGGCCGCGGCTGCGGAGATCGTCCACCAGTTCCTTGAGGTCGATCTGCAGCGAGCCTGGACCGGCTGGGGTCACGGACACGTTGCCAGCTTCGTTGATCGAGAAGAAATCGCGACCCCACCCGCCGATGTTGTAGAGTTCGGCGGAGTCCTTGACCGTCCAGGCCCTGAGTTCAGTGCGCAACTTTCTCCTCCCTTCGATCCCCTGCGAGTACGACGTGCGCGATCGAGTTTACAGCGTCAGAGGCTTCGTGGAAAGCAAAGTGAGATGGATGTCAGGAAAAGTGAGAGGGAAGGGGCCTCCGACCTTTGGCGGGCCGCACCCGGGCCTGGCTCGCCACGGCGGGGGTGACGACCGATGGCCGTACACACGAAAGGCCGCGTGGCACGTGTCACGCGGCCTTCGGTGCCATGGCCGGTCCCCGGACCCCGAGTCCTTTGTCCCGACTCCCGACTCCTGCTACTTATTTCCGCTCGGACCGCGGCGCCCGCCGCTTGATCCCTTGCGGGCGGCGGCGCGAGCCTGGCTCTTGGTCTCGGTGGCCGCGACCTCGCCTTCAGCCACTCCGGCCGTGCGCTTGGCCCGGAACCGATCCGCGGCCGCCTTGAGGCGGCCGCCGACGCTCTTCGACTTCGCGGTCTTGTCGTCCTTCTCATCCTTGGCCGCCTTGGCCTTCGGGTCGAACTCGAACCCGAGCAACTCGACCAGGGCGACTTCCGCCGAGTCTCCCTGGCGGTACCCGATCCGGAGCAACCGGGTGTAGCCTCCCGGCCGGGACGCGTAGCGCGGCGCGATGTCGGTGAAGAGCTTCGAGACCGTCTCGCGGTTCGGGATGTCGCGGAGCACTTCGCGCCGGGCGGTCAGGGCGCGCCCCTCGCCGCCGTCGGCGATGCCTCGCTTGGCGAGCGTGATCAGGCGCTCGACGAACGGGCGCAGTTCCTTCGCCTTCGGCACGGTCGTCTCGATGTGCCCGTACTGAAGCAGCGCCTGCGCCTGGTTGCGCAGCATGGCGATACGGTGCTCGGTGACTCGCCCGAGCTTTCGATTGGCTACTCGGTGACGCATTGATGATCCTCGATCCTCGACTCGGCCGATTGACGCCGGGTCCTGCTAATCCGTCTGACCCTGCGGCGCCGACTGCTCGAGGCGCATACCCAGGCTCAAACCCATGGTCTGGAGGATTTCCTTGATCTCGTTGAGCGACTTCCGGCCGAAGTTCTTCGTCTTGAGCATCTCGGCCTCGGTCTTCTGTACGAGCTCGCGGATCGTCCGGATATTCGCGTTCTTCAGGCAATTGTACGAGCGCACGGAGAGCTCGAGTTCCTCGACGCTCTTGTCGAGATTCTCGTTCGACACGGCGCTGGCCGACTGCTCGGTCGGCACCTCGGGCACGGCGTCCGTCGCATCCTCGAGGTTGATGAAGATGTTCAGGTGCTCGCGCACCAGCTTCGCGGCGTTCGACACGCCGTCGCGCGGCGAGATGGCGCCGTTGGTCCAGACATCCACCGTCAACTTCTCGTAGTCGGTGGTCTGCCCGAGCCGAGCGGCTTCGACGAGGTAGTTCACCTTCTTGACCGGGGAGTGCACCGAGTCGATTGGAATCCACCCGATCCCCAGGTCATCGTCGAAATTTCGGTCGGCCGCGACGTAGCCACGACCCCGCTTGAGGCGCATTTCCATCTGCAGCGAGCCGCCCTCGGAGACCGTGGCGATGTGGGCGTCGGGCTCCAGGATCTCGACGTCGCCGTCGGCGACGATATCCCTGGCCTTGACCTCACCGGCCTTCTCCACCTTCACGTAGAGCGTCTTGGTGCTGTCGGCGTGCAGCTTGAGCGGGATCTGCTTCAGGTTGAGGATGATATCGGTCGCATCCTCGACCACGCCGGGAATGGGCGAGAACTCGTGCTGCACCCCTTCGATCTTCACGGCGGTGATCGCCGCGCCTTCGATGGAGGACAACAGCACGCGTCGCATCGCGTTTCCGATGGTCGTGCCGAAGCCCCGCTCGAACGGCTGGGCGTGGAACCGGCCAAACCTATCAGTCAACGTCTCGCGCTCGAACTCCAGCCGCTTGGGCCGCTGGAAACCTTTCCACAGCATCGATCAATCCTTTCTTGCACCTTCGGGCACGTAACCGTGCACCAGGCAGCCGGCAGAGGTTGCCGACGGACCCACCGGCCGCCGCGCGCCACGGCTGGCCGCCATCTCCCGTCCTTTCGTGCCTGCCGACAGTCTACCGCCGACCGCGCGTGTTCCGTTACTTCGAGTACAACTCGACGATCAGCTGCTCCTGAATGGGCAGGTTGATCATGGCGCGCGTCGGCAGCGAGACAATACGGCCCTCGAACTTCTCGGGCTGCAGCTGCAACCACTCGGGCACGCCGCGTCCCTTGACCTCTTCCATCGCGTGCTGGATGGTCACGCTCTTCTGGCTGCGCACGCGCACCGACACGGTGTCGCCGGCGCGGACCAGGAAGGACGGGATGTCCACCTTCTTACCGTTCACGGCGAAGTGGCCATGGCGGACCAGTTCGCGGCCCTGCGGCCGCGAGGTCGCGAGCCCCAGCCGGTAGATGACGTTGTCGAGGCGCCGCTCGAGCATCTGGAGGAGCACCTCGCCGGTGATCCCGCGCTGGCGCTCGGCCGATTCGAAGTACAGGCGGAACTGATCCTCGAGCACGCCGTAGGTGCGCTTGACCCGCTGCTTCTCGCGCAGCTGCAGGCCGTAGCCGGCCAGCTTGGCCGCCCGGCGCTTGCCGTGCTGCCCCGGGGGGGAGTTGCGCTTCTCGATGCCGCACTTCTCCGTGTAGCAGCGCTCGCCCTTGAGAAACAGCTTCATGCCTTCACGCCGGCACAGGCGACACACTGGACCGCTGTATCTGGCCATTCTCGGTATTCCTCTGGGATTCTGGACTCAGGATTCGAGAGCCAGGGTCGTGCCCTGAATCTGCCTGAATCCTGACTCCTGACTCCTGACCCTTCGACTCCGCTCAGGGTCACCCCGAGCTATGTCGAGGGGTGAATCCTGACCAACCTAGACCCGTCTCCGCTTGGGGGGACGGCAGCCGTTGTGCGGAATCGGGGTGACGTCGCGGATCGACTTCACCTCGAGACCGACGGTCTGCAGGGCGCGGATCGCCGACTCGCGACCGGCACCCGGACCCTTCACCCGCACCTCGACCGAGCGCATGCCGAACGTCTTCGCCGCGTTGGCTGCGTTGATCGCCGCCTGGGTGGCCGCGAACGGCGTCCCCTTGCGCGATCCCTTGAACCCGATGCCCCCGGCCGACGACCACGACACGACGTTGCCCTCGGTGTCGGTGAGGGTAATCACCGTGTTGTTGAACGACGCCTGGACGTGGGCGATGCCGTGGTGGATGATGCGCTTCTCGCCACGCTTTTTGAACGTCTTCTTCGCAGGACGCTTGCCGGATGATTCGGGCTTGGGTCCCGCTCCCTCGGTCGGATCAGTCTTGGCCATGCGACTACACCGTCTTCTTCCTGGCAACCGCGCCACGCCGCGGGCCCTTCCGCGTGCGGGCGTTTGTCTTCGTCCGCTGACCGCGGACCGGCAGGCCCCGGCGATGGCGGAGGCCACGATAGCATCCGATGTCCATCAACCGCTTGATGTTCATCGAGACTTCCTTGCGCAGGTCGCCTTCGACCCTGCCCTGGTCCTCGATGACGCGGGTGATCTTGCGGACATCGTCCTCGGACAGATCCTTCACGCGGACGTCGGGACTGACGCCCGCGTCCTTCAGGATCAGATTCGACCGCGTGCGGCCGATCCCGAAAATGTAGGTCAGGCCGATCTCGACGCGTTTGGTCCGCGGAAGATCAACCCCTGCGATTCGTGCCATAGCTGATTTCCCTAGCTGGCAGCGGTCACCGGGCAGCGGGCCGCTGCCTTGACTCGCGCCGTACTATGCCGTGCCGCCACCAGCCTTGGCTGGCAGCGTCCGGCGTCTCACGACCGGCCCATGCTGCCAGCTGCCAGCTGCCAGCTGCCGGCTGATTCCTATCCCTGCCGCTGCTTGTGCTTCTGGTTCGTGCAGAGCACCCGCACCACGCCGCGGCGGCGGACGACCTTGCACTTGTCACAGATGCGCTTGACCGACGCTCGAACTTTCATGACTCGTAATCCTCACTGCCCGCTCGCGACCGACCGCTGGAAGCCGTCAGCTGCCGGCTGTGCGCTGCCAGCTATTTGTACCGATACGTGATCCGACCCCGCGCGAGGTCGTACGGCGACAGCTCGATGAGCACCCGGTCGCCTGTGAGAATGCGAATGAAGTTCTTTCGCACCTTGCCTGACACGTGGACCAGCACCCGGTGCTTGTTCTCGAGCTCCACGCGGAACATCGCATTCGGGAGCGAGTCGAGCACCACGCCAGTCACTTCAATCGTGTCCTCTTTCGCCACCGGGTCTCCACCCCATCGGAGGCTGCGAGGCCGGCCGGTGCCAGCACCGCGTCGAACCGTTCGTCGCCGCGGGCCGTGAGCACGTACGGCCCCTCTTCCGCCACCGCCACCGTGTGCTCGAAGTGCGCGGACAAGCTGTGGTCACGCGTCACCGCGGTCCAGCCGTCGTCGAGCACCCGCACGGCGGGACGTCCGAGATTCACCATCGGCTCGATCGCGAGGACCATGCCCTCGGCCAGCCTGGGGCCGCGTCCGGGCGGCCCGTAGTTCGGCACCTGCGGCTCTTCGTGCATCGCCGTGCCGATCCCGTGGCCCACGAACTCCCGCACGACCGAGCACCCGTTCGCCTCGACGTGCCGCTGCACCGCGTACCCGATGTCCGACACCCTCCCGCCGGGCTTGACCGCGAGGATGGCGCGGTAGAGCGATTCCTGGGTGACCCGCAGCAAGAGCGCCGCGCGCTCGGAAACCGCGCCCACAGGGAACGTCACGGCCGAATCCCCGACGAACCCGTCGAGCACCGCGCCCACGTCCACCGACACGATGTCGCCTTCGACGAGCAGGCGTTTCTGCGACGGGATCCCGTGGATCACCTCGTCGTTGATCGACACGCACAACGTCGCCGGGTACCCATGATAGCCCTTGAACGCCGGCGTCGCACCCGCTCCCACGATCGTCGCCTCAGCCCGCGCATCCAGTTCGCCGGTGCTCACACCCGGCCTGATCGCCTTCCTCAGGTCAGTCAACACCGCGGCCACCAGCTCGTTCGCCGCGCGCATGCGCTCGATTTCCGCTGGCGACTTGCAGACGATCATGGGTCAGGCGACCTCGCGGTTCGACGAGCTCACCACGTCCTGAGCCTGCCGAAGGACGCCGCCCGCCTTGGCCCCCGCATCGTCCACCGCGGCCGCCAGGTCGCTCGCCACCACCTCCGGCGCCTGAGCGCCGTTCACCGGCCGGAACGTCGGGCGATCGCGGTAGTAGTCGAGCAGCGGCCGCGTGTCGCGCGCGTATACCCGCAGGCGTTCGCGAATGACCTCTTCCCGATCGTCGGCACGCTGCGTCAGCGCCCCGCCGCACCGCCCGCACTGCGCGGGCACCGATTGCCCGGGCGCCGGCACATCGGCGTTCGTCCCGCACTGGCTGCACACGCGACGCGACGTCAGGCGGCGCACCAGTTCCTCGTCGGCGACGGCGATGTCCACGACCACCAGGGGATCGCAGCCCGCCACAATCGTGTCAAGGGCCTGCGCCTGCGGCACCGTCCGCGGAAACCCGTCGAGGAGAAACCCGGCCTGCGCATCGGCCTTCGCGAGCCGCTCGCGCACGACGCCAACGATGATCTCGTCGCTGACGAGCTGCCCCTTCTCCATGATCGCCCTGGCCCGCAACCCGATGTCGGTGCCGCCCGCGACCGCTTCACGGAGCATGTCGCCGGTCGAGATGTGCGGGATGTGCAGGGTTGCGGCCAGCTTCTTGGCCTGCGTGCCCTTGCCCGCTCCCGGCGGACCGAGCATGACGAGGTTCAGTGGCATATCGGTAGCAGGCAGTCGGCAACTGCCGGCTATCCCCGCCTCCCCCTCATCCGCGTCTTCTTCATGAAGCCGTCGTAATGCCGCATGATGAGCTGCGACTCGACCTGCTGCACGGTGTCCATGGCCACGCCGACGACGATCAGGAGCGAGGTGCCGCCGAAGTAGAACTGAACGTTCATGCCTTCGGTGATGAACTTCGGCAGGACCGCGTCCAGCCGCTCGCCGATGAACGGAATCGGGGCCACCTTGAAGCCGGTGATCAGGAACTCGGGCAGGATCGCCACGAGCGCCAGGTAAATCGCGCCGGCCAGCGTGATTCGCGTCAGGATCGTGTCGATATACTCGGCCGTGCGCTTGCCCGGCCGGATCCCGGGGACGAACCCGCCGTACTTCCGCATGTTCTCCGCGACATCATCCGGGTTGAAGATGATGGCGGTGTAGAAGTAGGCGAAGAAGATGATCCCCGTGATGTAGAACACGTTGTACAGCGGGTATCCGTAGCTCAGCTGCTTGGTAATTCCTTCGACCCATCCGCCCGACGTCTGCGAGAACATGCCGGCGATCGTCGCCGGGAAGGCGAGGATCGACGACGCGAAGATGACCGGGATGACGCCGCCGGTGTTCACCTTCAGGGGGATGTGCGTGCTCGAGCCGCCGTACATCCGCCGGCCCACCACCCGCTTGGCGTATTGGACCATGACCCGCCGGTGCCCGCGTTCGACGAAGATGATGGCGGCGACGACCACGACCATCAGCGCGACCAGCAGCAGCAGGCGGAAGAGGCCCATCTGCCCGGTGCGCAACTGCTCGAACGTCGCGATGACCGCCCGCGGCAGGCCGACCACGATCCCCGCGAAGATGATCAGCGACATGCCGTTGCCGACCCCGCGCTCGGTGATCTGCTCGCCCAGCCACATGATGAACGTGGTCCCGGTGGTGAGCGTGAGCACCGTCATGAACCGGAACGCCAGGCCCGGGTTGTAGACCAGCGGCAGGCCGCCCGCGATGCGCGTCTGGTTCTCCAGATAGATCGAGATTCCGAGCGCCTGCACGACGCTGAGGAGGATCGTCCCGTAGCGGGTGTACTGCGTAATCTTCCGGCGGCCCAGTTCGCCTTCCTTCGACAGGCGCTCGAGGTACGGCCACACCACCGTCAGCAACTGCAGGATGATCGACGCGCTGATATACGGCATGATGCCGAGCGCGAAGATCGTGACGCGCGACAGGTTGCCGCCGGAGAACATGTCGTAGAGGCCGAACAGGTTGTTCTTCGCCTGTTCGGCGAGCAGGGCCAGCGCCGCGGTGTTGACTCCCGGCGTTGGAATGTGGTGGCCGATGCGGTAGACCCCGAGCAACGCGAGCGTGAAGAACACCCGCCTGCGAAGGTCGGGAACCGCGAAGATGTTCCTGAGGCTTTCAACCATAACCCTGGCTCTCGGCCCGGCCTGACCGGCCGTATCCGTCTGTTGGCGGCTTCACTCACCTGGCCCGGTCGCCGCGGTCATCCGGACCGCGCGTCCTCTGGCGGGGTCGAACCCCGCGCCGGGCCATCTGCGTCTCGAACAGGCCTGCGCGCCTGTCGCCGACGTCAGGCGGCGGGTGTCGCGGCGACGATCGGCTCGGCCGTGCCGCCCGCGGCGGCGATCTTCTCGGCAGCCTTGCCGCTGAACTTGTGCGCGCGCACGGTGAAGGCTTTCGCGATGTCGCCGCGCGCCAGCACCTTGACCATTTGGTCGGCCTTGCCCTTGACCAGTCCCCGCTCCCGCAGCAACTCGGGCGTCACAATCGTGCCGGCCTCGAAACGCAGGGCGATCGCATCGAGGTTCACGACGGCGTACTCGACGCGGAAGCGGTTGAAGAACCCGCGCTTCGGCACGCGCCGGTGGAGCGGCATCTGGCCGCCCTCGAACCCGCGCTTGTGCTTGAACCCGGACCGAGACTTCGCACCCTTATCACCGCGTCCGGCGGTCACGCCGCTGCCGGAACCCTGGCCTCGCCCGATGCGCTTCTTCGAATGCTTCGCACCCTTGGGGGGCTTGAGATTGCTCAGATCCATAAGAATCCCTACTTCACTTCCACGATGTGCCGCACCTTGTGGAGCATGCCGCGCATCTCAGGCGTGTCGGCGACTTCGATGGTGTGGCGGATCCGACGGAGCCCGATGCTCCGGACCACGTCTCCCTGCTTCCGGTTGAAGCCGATGGTGCTCCGCACCTGCATCACCTTCAGCGTCTTGCCCCCGGCGATTGTCTTCGGTCCCATGAGCCGTCCTCGCTTCCAGATCCCACTGCGTCGGTTGTCGGGGTGCGAGCCCGCACCCCTGTCCGAAGGCTAGGCCACCGTCGGCGGCGCCGTCACGGGCGCCGGGGCGGCCGGGCGGCCCAACAGTTCCTCGAGCGTCTTGCCGCGCATCCGCGCCACGGACATCGGGTCCCTCAGCGACGTCAACCCGGCGAAGGTCGCGCGCACTACGTTGTGCCCGTTGTCCGACCCGAGCGACTTGGTCACGATGTTCGTGATACCGGCGGCCTGCACAACGGCGCGGACCGCGCCGCCGGCGATGATGCCGGTCCCGTCGGGCGCCGGTTTCAGGAGCACGCTGCCCGCCCCGTAGTGGCCGACGATCTCGTGGGGGATGCTGGTCCCGATGATTGGCACGCGGATCAGCGACTTCTTGGCCGCCTCGATCCCCTTCTTGATGGCGGACGGCACCTCGCGCGCCTTCCCGACGCCGAAGCCTACCACGCCGTGCCCGTCACCCAAGACGACCAGAGCGCTGAAGCTCAGGTTCTTGCCGCCCTTGACGACCTTGGTCACGCGGTTGATGGCAACAACCGTGTCCTTCAGATCGAGCTGCGCCGGGTCGATCTTCTCGCGTGTTCGAATCATATGACTGTTACCAAACAGCTGACAGCTGACAGCAGGCGGCTGGCAGCAGAGCTGGCTGCCAGCTGGCCGCTGCCGGCCCGTTAGAACTCCAACCCCGCCTTGCGGGCTGACTCGGCGACCGCGCGAACCCGGCCGTGATACAAGAAGCCATTGCGGTCGTACACCGCCCGCTTCAGCCCCTTCGCGATCAGCCGCTCGGCGATCGCCTGGCCGATCAACTGTGCCCCGGCGATGTTGCCGCCGCGCACCTTCTCGCCCATCTTCGCCTTCATGCTCGGCTCGACGGTCGAGGCCGACGCCACCGTGTTCCCGGTTGCATCGTCCACGGCCTGGACATACACGTGCGCGCCGCTGCGGAACACGCTGAGGCGCGGCCGCTCGGCTGTTCCGACGATCCGCTTGCGCAGGCGCAGCTTGATGCGGTCGCGACGATCTTCCTTGGTCCGAATCTTCATAACGTCTGCCCTGTGTCTTCACGGGACCGTGCCGGCCCCGAGGTCCTCACCAGCCAATTGGCAGTTGGCTGTTGCCAGTTGTCAGTTGTCGGTCTTCACGAGTGACCTACTGGCCACTGGCAACTGACCACTATCGTGCCCTTACGCCCCGGTCTTCCCGACCTTCTTCTTCAGCACTTCGCCGGTATAGCGGACACCCTTCTGCTTGTAGGGATCCGGCTTCCGCATGCGGCGGATGTCAGCGGCCACCTGGCCGACCACCTGCCGGTCGATACCGGTCACGGTGATGTGGGTCTGCTTGTCGACCGCGATGTCGATTCCCTGCCGGATGTCATACACGATCGGGTGCGAGTAGCCCAGGGCGAACACCACCTGGCGACCCTTCAGCTCGGCGCGGTAGCCGATGCCGACGATATCGAGCTCGCGCTTGAAGCCCTCGGTCACGCCTGCCACGGCGTTGGCCACGAGGCTCCGGCCGAGGCCGTGGAACTTGCCGAGTTCCTTGTCCTCGCGGATGGTCTTGGCGAGCAGTTGGCCGTCATGGATCTCGAAGGTGATGCCGGGCGGGAACGCCTGCCGCAGTTTGCCCTTCGGGCCCTGGATCTCGACGGCATCGCCGGTCACGTTGATCGTGACGCCCTTCGGGATCGGAATCGGTTTCTTTCCAATACGCGACATGATTCTCTCTCGAAGCCCGCAGCGGGCAGCAGACAGCTGGCAGCGGGACGCGCTGCCGGCTGCCAGCCGCCGGCTATCGGCTACACGGGTTCTACCAAACGTTACAGAGCACCTCGCCGCCGATGCCCGCCTTGGACGCCTCGCGGCCGGTCATCAGCCCGTGCGACGTCGTCAGGATGCTGATGCCGAGACCGGCGAGAACCGGCGGCACCTCGTCGTGACCGAAGTACACGCGCCGGCCAGGCCGGCTGACGCGGTCGATCCCGGTGATGACGCGTTCCCCTCGCGCGCCGTACTTCAGGAAGACGCGGACGAACTTCTGCGGCGTCCGCGCGCCCTCCGGGGTTTGTTCCACGAGCTTGAAGCCCTGGACGTAACCCTCGGCCTGCAGGATCCGCGCAATCTCGACCTTCAGCTTCGACGCCGGGATGTCAACGCGCGGCCGCTTGGCTCCGCCGGCGTTGCGGATACGCGTGAGCATGTCAGCAATCGGATCAGTCATAACTCGTGAACCTTGTCGTTCTCCCGGGTGGTTCGCGTTAGGCGAACAGTTCGGGGTTCAGCGTTCAATCTCGCCTTGTCACCAGCTGCTCTTGATGACGCCGGTCACATCACCCTCGAGTGCCAGCTTGCGAAAGCAGAGACGGCAGAGGGCGAACTTCCGGATGTAGCCGCGCGGACGCCCGCACAGCCGGCAGCGGTGCCGCAGGCGAATCTTGTACTTCGGCGTCTTCAGTTCTTTGACTTTCTTCGCGGTCGTGGCCATGTTCGATCCTTGCCGGCTTGCGGCTTGCGACCTGCGGCTCGCGGCGCCCTCGGGCTGGCCGCCAGCCGCCGGCCGCGGGGCGCCGGCCGGCGTTAGCTAGTCCTGAACGGCATCCCGAGGAGCTGCAGCAGACGCCGCGCCTCCTCGTCGGTCCTGGCCGTCGTCACCACCGACACGTTCATGCCGCGGGACTTGTCGACCTTCATGTAGTCGATCTCGGGAAACAGCAACTGGTCGCGCAGGCCGAGAGTGTAGTTGCCGCGGCCGTCGAAGCCCTTCGTCGAGACGCCCTTGAAGTCGCGCACGCGCGGGAGCGCGATGTTCATCAGGCGATCCAGGAACTCGTACATCCGGTCGCCGCGCAGTGTGACCATCGTCCCGACCGGCATCCCCTTGCGGACCTTGAAGGCGGCAATCGACTTCTTGGCGCGCGTGGTGACCGACCGCTGCCCGGTGATCCGGCCGACTTCGTCGGTGCCGGTATCGATCAACTTGACGTTCTGCGTCGCCTCGCCCAAGCCCATGTTCACCACGACCTTCTCGACCTTCGGGATGGCCATGACGTTCTTGTAGCCAAACTCTTTCTCGAGGCCGGGCACGACGTCCTTGAGGTAGCGTTCCTTCAACCGGGTCATTTGTCCACTACTCCCTCGCACTTACGGCAGAAGCGCACCTTCCGCCCGTCGCCGAGGACGCGCCGGCCGATGCGTGTCGGCTTGCCGCACTCGGGGCAGACCAGCTGGACGTTCGACGCGTGGAGCGCCGCTTCGCGCTTGGCGATACCACCCTTGATGTTCTTCCCAGGGTTCGGCTTCGTGTGCCGGCTGATGAAGTTCACGCCCTCGACGACGAGACGGTTGTCGGCGGGCACGACCTTCAGCACGCGGCCGCGCTTGCCGCGGTCCTTCCCCGTCGTCACGACGACGTTGTCGTTCTTCCGGATCGGCGTCTCTAGACGTGACATCACAGCACCTCGGGCGCGAGCGAGATGATCTTCATGAACTTCCGCACGCGCAGCTCGCGGGCGACTGGACCGAACACCCGCGTCCCGATCGGCTCGTTCTCATCGTTGATCAGCACAGCCGCGTTTCGGTCGAACCGGATGTAGCTGCCGTCCTTTCGACGCTGCTCCTTCCGGGTGCGGACGATCACGGCCTTCACGACCGAGCCCTTCTTGACGTTCGAGTCGGGCACGGCTTCCTTGACCGACGCCGTGACGATGTCGCCCAGGCGCGCGAAGCGCCCGGTGGAACCACCGAGCGGATGGATGACCGCGATCTTGCGGGCCCCGGAATTGTCCGCGACATCGAGGATCGATTGCATCTGGATCACGAGGCACCTCCTGTCGGCTCACCCTTCACGGCCAGGCTCGCCTCGGCCTCGCGGGCCTTGAGGTCCACGGCGCGACGGACGATGCGCGTCACCACCCAGCGCTTGCGGCGGCTCATCGGGCGGCCCTCGACGATCTCGACGAGATCGCCCACTTTGGCCTCGTTCCCCTCGTTGTGCACGAGGAAGGTGGAGGTTCGGCGCTGGATCTTGCCGTACAGCGGGTGGCGCACCTGGCGCCCGACCGCGACCACCACGCTCTTTTCCATGCGGTCGCTGGTGACGACACCTTGAACGCGTGCTTTGTCAGACATCGTACTAGCTCCTGCCCGCCGGGGCGGTCTTCTGGCGGAGCACCGTCTTGACGCGCGCGAGGTCGCGTCGGACCTCTCGCAGCTTCAGCGGCACGTCGAGATGCCCCATGGCCTTCTGGATCCGCAATCGGAAGAGCTGATCGTTCAGATCGCGCTCGCGATTCATCAGATCGTCTTCGTTCAGCTCTCGCAAGTCGTGCGCGCTCGTCATGACACTGCCTCCTGGCCGAAGCGCATGGCGAACCGGGTGCGAATCGGCAACTTGGCCGCGGCGAGGCGCATCGCCTCCTTGGCCTCCTTCACCGAGACCCCTTCCATCTCGAAGAGGATCTTGCCCGGCCGGACCACGGCGACCCATTCCTCGGGCGCGCCCTTGCCCTTGCCCATTCGTGTTTCCTGCGGTTTCTTGGTCACCGGCTTGTCGGGAAACACGCGAACCCAGATCTTGCCGCCACGCTTGATGAACCTGGTCATCGCCACGCGGGCCGCCTCGATCTGGCGCGCCGTCATCCAGCACGGCTCCAGTGCCTTCAGCCCGAAGTCGCCAAACGACACGTCGGACCCGCGCCACGCCTTCCCGGCCATTCGACCGCGTTGCTGCTTGCGGTACTTGACTTTCTTCGGCATCAACATAGGGAACCTGCCGTCTCTCGATCACTCGTCAGCCGTCAGCCGTCAGAGGTCAGCTGGCAGCTCGCGCTGCCGGCCGCCGACCGCAAGCGTCCGGCGTCGAACCCCTACCGCCCGTCGCCCCTCGGCTGCCGGCGCGGCACCCGGTAGTCTTCTTCACGACCCACCCGCGGCTCGACCCGCTCGCCCTTGTAGAGCCACGTCTTCACGCCGATCAACCCGTAGGTCGTATGCGCCTCGGCAAAGCCGTAGTCGATGTCGGCGCGCAGGGTCTGCAACGGCAACTGCCCGTTCAGGTACCACTCGGAACGCGCGATCTCGGCGCCGTTCAGGCGGCCGGACACCCGGACCTTGATGCCCCGGGCGCCGAAGCGCAGCGCCGACTCAACCGCCTTGCGCATGGCGCGGCGGAAGGCGACGCGTTTCTCCAGTTGCATCGCCACCGACTCGGCGATCAGCTGGGCATCCAGCTCGGGCTTCTGGATTTCCTGGATGTTGATGAACACCTCTCGGCTGGTCCGGCGCTTGACCTCTTCCTTCAGCTTGTCGACCTCCGCGCCCTTCCGGCCGATGATGATGCCCGGCCGCGAGGTGTGGATGTCGATCTTCAGCTTGTTGGCCGCGCGCTCGATCTCGATTCGCGAGACGCCCGCGTGCGCGAACCGCCGCTTGAGTTCGCTCCTGAGCGCCAGGTCCTCATGCAGCAGCTTCGCGTAATCGCGGTCGGAATACCATCGCGACCGCCAGGTCTTGTTGAAGCCGAGCCGGAATCCGTACGGGTGAACCTTCTGACCCACGAGACGCTCCTCGGTTACTGTCACTCTCTCAGGCGGAGCGGCGAGCGCGGATGGCGGCATGCTGCCCGCCTCCCGCCTGCCGTTCGCGCCTACTTCCGTCCGGCGGAGGGAAAACCTCGCGCCTACTTCGCAGCGGCCGCGACCTTGGCCTTCGGCGCACGGCGCCGCGGGGTCTTGGCCGGCCCGGTCGCCGAGATCGCCTGCGGCCGCTCCGCGACGTGCACCGTGAGGTGCGCCGTGCGCTTGACGACCCGGAACGCGCGGCCCATCGGGGCAGGACGGATCCGCTTCATCGACGGCCCCTGGTCGGCGTAGCAGGCCGACACGTAGAGCCGCTCGACATCGCCGCCGAATCCTTCCTTCTGCTGTGTGTTCGCGATTGCCGACCGCAACACCTTCGAGATGTCGCGGGCCACGTGCTTGCGCGAGAACTGCAGCAGTGCGGTCGCCTTGTTCACGTCACAGCCGCGGATCAGGTCGAGCACGAGGCCCGCCTTCTGCGCCGAGGTGCGGACGTATTTGGCCGTCGCTTCGCCCTGGATCATGATGCGCTACTCCCGGCCGGCTTCGGACCCGCCGCGGCCGGCGCGGCCGCTGGAGCTGACGCTGCCGCCTTCTCGCTCTTCGTCGTATGGCCCCTGAACGTCCGTGTCGGGGAGAACTCCCCGAGCTTGTGGCCCACCATGTTCTCCGTCACGTAGACGGGCACGAACTTCCTGCCGTTGTGGACCGCCAGCGTGTGGCCGATCATCTCGGGCACGACGGTCGAGCGCCGCGACCAGGTCTTGATGACCTTCTTTTCGTTGGAGCGGTTCATCGCCTCGACCTTCTCGAGCAAGGGCGTGTCGATGAACGGGCCTTTCTTCAGTGATCTGCTCATAGCTGTTTCCAGTAGCTTGCAGCTGGCGGCTGGCAGCTGGCAGCCAGCCGGCAGTTCCGCTGCCCGCTGCCTGCTGCCTGCTGCCGGCTACTTCGGCCGTCTCTGCACGATGAACTGATCGGTCGACTTCCGGTTGCGCGTCTTGTAACCCTTGGTCGGCATGCCCCACGGCGTGACCGGGTGCCGGCCGCCCGAGGTCTTGCCCTCGCCGCCGCCCAGCGGGTGGTCCACCGGGTTCATCGCCACGCCGCGCACGTGCGGCCGCTTGCCGAGCCACCGGCTCCGGCCGGCCTTGCCGTACGATACTTTCTCGTGGTCGAGGTTCCCGACCTGCCCAATCGTCGCCAGGCACTCCATGTTGATTTTGCGAAGCTCGCCGGACGGCATCTTGACCGTCGCGTAGTCGCCTTCCTTCGCAATCAACTGGACCGCCGATCCCGCGCCGCGCGCCACCTGGCCGCCGCCCCCGGGGCGGAGCTCCACGTTGTGGATCATCGTGCCCAGCGGGATGTTCTTCAGCGGGAGCGCGTTGCCCGGCAGGATGTCGACATTCTCGCCCGCCACGATCGTGTCGCCGACCTTCAGGCCATTCGGCTGCAGGATATAGCGCTTCTCGCCGTCGGGGTACTGGATCAGCGCGATCCGCGACGACCGGTTCGGGTCGTACTCGACGGTGATGATCTTGCCGGGGATGTCGCGCTTGTCGCGCTTGAAGTCGATGACGCGGTACATCCGCTTGTGGCCGCCGCCGCGCCACCAAATCGTCAACTCGCCGCGGTTGTTGCGCCCGCCCGACTTGCGGAGGGGTTCGGTGAGCGGCTTGTACGGCTTGTCCGTCGTGATCTCATCGAACACCTGGACCGTCTGGGACCGCCGGCCCGCCGACGTGGGCTTATATGTGCGAATGGGCATGGCTCTGAACCTTATCAGCTGACAGCCGGCAGCTCACAGCGGGCAGCACATGATGCGCTGCCTGCTGGCTGCTGGCCGCCTGTAATTACGCCCCTTCCAGGAACTCGGGCATCTTCTGGCCTTCACGCAACCGCACGTACGCCTTCTTCCAGTCGGACCGGCGCCCGGAGAAGCGACCCTGACGCTTCACCTTCCCGTGCACGAGCGTGGTTCTCACGCTCTCCACCTTCGAGCCGAGCAGCTTCTGGATCGCCTGCTTGACCTCGATCTTGGTCGCGTCGGCCGCCACCTGGAACACCATGGTCCGGCCGTCCTCACGCTGGATCGTGGTCTTCTCGGTGATGAGCGGCCGTCGAATGACGTCTGTGAGTTTCATGGCTCGCTTACCCCAGCACTTCCTGCAGCCGCTCGAGGGCCGCGCGGGTCACCACGATCCGGCCGCCGTCGGCCAGATCGCGTGCGGTCAGGCGCCCGGTTTCGACCGGCCGCACGCCGCCGATGTTCCGGACGGCGAGGGTCAGTTTCTCGTCGAGCTTCACGTCTACAATCAGTCCCTTGTCGGTGACGCCAAGACGCTTCAGCATCTCGACGGCCGCCCTGGTCTTGGTCGTCTCGACCGCGAGCTGGTCCACCACGACGACCGACTGGTCCTGCAACCGCGCCGCCAGCGCCGCGCGCAGGGCGCCGAGTTCGACCTTCTTCGGTACGCGGAAGTCGTAGCTGCGGGGCTGCGGCCCGAACACCGTGCCGCCCTTGCGCCACAGGGGGTTCCGCGCCTCGCCGACCTGCGCCCGGCCGGTGCCCTTCTGCCGCCACGGCTTCTTGCCGGTGCCGCTGACCAACCCCCGGGTCTTGGTCATGTGGGTCCCGCGCCGATCGGCCGCGTTGGCGTGCACCACGGACTCCCACACCAGGTGGTCCTTGATGCGCCCGCCGAACAGCTCGTCGCTCACCTCGAGCGTGCCGACCTTCTCGTTCTGACTGTTGACGACGTCCAGGTTCATCTCTTTCGCTCGCTATTTCTTGCCCTTTGGCTTCTCAACCTGGGGCACTGCCACCGGCTTGGCCGCGACGGCCTTGCGGATGATCAAGTACCCGCCGTCCGCGCCCGGCACCGAGCCGCGCACTAACAGCAAGTGGTTCTCCGCGTCGATCCGCTCGACGCGCAGGTTCCGGGTCGTCACGCGCTCGCTCCCCATGTGGCCGGGGCCGCGCATGCCCTTCACGACACGCGACGGATACGACGAAGCGCCGATCGACCCGGGCGCCCGGTGGAACATGGACCCGTGGGTCGCAGCGCCACCGCGGAAGTGGTGGCGCTTGATCACGCCCTGGAACCCGTGGCCGCGGCTCGTGCCGATGACGTCCACCCGCTCACCGGCGTTGAAGAGGGACACCAGGACCTGGTCGCCCGCCTTCATCGCCTCGGTGCCCTTCGCCAGCTTGACCTCACGGCGCACGCGCGTCGGCGGCACCTCGGCCTTCTTGTAGTGGCCGGCCAGCGCCTTGGTCACCTTCGCAGGACGCTCCTCGACGAGGGCAATCTGCACCGCCTCGTAGCCGTCCCGCTGGGCATTCTTCGCCTGCACGACGACGCACGGGCCTGCCTTGATCACCGTCACGGGCTGCACGCGGCCGTCTTGGCCGAACAGCTGCGTCATCCCGACTTTCCTGCCGATGATTCCTGTAACCATAATCAGTCTCAGGGGCCAGGGGCCAGGGGCCAGGTTCCCCTGAGCCCCGATCCCGTCCCGTTACTTCCTGCTGTCCTTGCCGAACGCCTTGATCTCGACATCCACGCCGGCGGGCAGGTCGAGCTTCATCAGCGCGTCGACGGTCTGCGAGGTCGGCTCGAAGATGTCGATCAGCCGCTTGTGGGTCCGGATCTCGAACTGCTCACGCGATTTCTTGTCCACGTGAGGCGAGCGGAGCACCGTCCACTTGTTCTTCTCGGTCGGCAGCGGAATCGGACCCGCCAGCCGGGCACCGGTGTGCCGGGCGGTGTTCACGATTTCGGCCGTGGACTGGTCGAGTACCCGGGCGTCGTACGCCTTCAGGCGAATGCGAATCTTGTCGCCGAATTGTGTAGACATAGCTGCCTTCACTGGCTGGCAGCTGGCAGCTGGCAGCACGCTCTCTCTCGGGCGGCGATCAGCGAGCCGCGTCCTCCGCGGCCCGCTGGCGGCTGCCCGCTGCCTGCTATTCCAGGATTTCCGTGACCGTCCCGGCGCCGACCGTGCGGCCGCCCTCGCGGATC
>Ga0209638_1000002_pt1 | contig 198219 bp, 172 predicted proteins | sample BarGraNGADG00211_FD_184490 | JGI IMG/M metagenome (GOLD analysis project Ga0209638, IMG submission 184490) | Arctic peat soil microbial communities from Barrow, Alaska - Barrow Graham LP Ref core NGADG0002-211 (SPAdes) (version 2) | ecosystem: Environmental > Terrestrial > Soil > Wetlands >... | reverse complement strand
CTCGTGGCATCCGTCGACCCGTCGTCCACGACGAGGATCTCGTGCCACGCGGCCGATCGGCGCAGCCCCGAGACGACATCGGCGATGTCGTCGGCCTCGTTGAAGGCGGGGATCACGACGGACGTCTGTTCGGGTGACGCCACTAGCGCTCCACGTGTTCCTGCTTGCGGGCGGCCGCGGTGACCGCGCTTTCGCCGAGCGTCAGCTCGATACCTCGGACCCGGTAGAGCAGGTCTTCGATCAGTTTCCGGTTGCCGGAAATCACATCCGCGACGAGGCCGATCAACGCGACCTGGAAGCCGACGATCAGCAGCACGGCCGCGAGGATCAACGACTGCAGGTGCCCGCGGCCCGTGCCCGTCAGGTAGAAGTAGAGGAACCGGATCGACACGCCAACGCCGCAGAGGAAGACGACGGTGCCGATCGAGGTAAAGACCTTGAGCGGCTCGTACATCGTGTAGATGCGGACAATCGTCGCGGCCGACGCCTTGATGTAGGCCCACGTGCTGCTGAACAACCGCGACTCGCGCATGCGCGGGTTCGTCGCGATCGGCACGTGCGCGATCGCCATCCGCTTCTTCCCCGCTTGGATGATCGACTCCAGCGTGTACGAGAAGTCGGACACGATTGTGAGCCGGAGCGCCGCGTCGCGGGTGTAGGCCCTGAACCCGCTCGTCGTGTCGGGCACCCGCGTGTTCGACACCTGGCGCACCACCCAGCTTCCCAGCAACTGCAGGCGCTTCCTGGTGGCGCTCATCTGCTTGACGGCCTGGATGTTCCGGTCGCCGATGACCATGTCGGCTTCGGCCGACAGCAGCGGCTGCAGCAGCGTGCCGACATCCTTCGCGCAGTACTGGTTGTCCCCGTCCGTGTTGACGATGAAGTCGGCGCCGAGCTTGAGGCACGCATCGATGCCGGCCATGAACGCCGCGGCCAGGCCCTTGCGACGGCGGAACCGCACGACGTGATGGACGCCGTGCGCCCTCGCGACCTCGGACGTCCCGTCGGTCGAGCCGTCATCGACCACCAGGAACTCGACGACATCGATGCCGGGCACGTGGCGCGGCAGGTCGGCAATCGTCTCCGGGAGCGTCTTCGCCTCGTTCAGGCACGGGATCTGGATGATGAGTTTCTTCACTGTCCACCAACGAACTTCTCGATGACGCCGTCCCACGTAATCGTCTGCGCGCGCTCGCGTCCGGCAGCCCCGAGCGACGCCGCCCGCGCGCGGCTGGCGGCCAGGCCGTTCATCGCCCGCGCGATGTCGTCGGCATCCGGCGCGCAGACGTACCCGTTCACCCCGTCCTCGACGAACTCGAGGACGCCGCCCGAATCCGAGGCGGTCACCACCGGCTTGCCGCTCAGGAACGCCTCGAGCGTCACGTACCCGTAATCCTCGTCGAACGGGGCATAGACGACGCCGAGCGCGCCCGCGTAGAGATCGACAAGGTCGTCGTCCGAACGGGCGCCGAGGAACTCCACACGGTCGCGGACCCCCGCCTCCTCCGCCACCCGTTCCACGTTCTCGCGCTGCGTGCCCTCGCCGACGACGAGCAGCCGCACGCCAGGGTCCACGTGCCGGAACGCCCGAATCGCGAGGTCCACGCGCTTGATCGACTCGAGGCGGCCCACCGACAGGATATAGTCGCCGAACGCGCCGCAGCGCAACCGATCCGCCAGCCTCGGGGGATGATAGAGCGGCTCGGCGCCGACGCCCACGTATTTCTGCAGGCGGTTGGCGACGTTCCGGGCGATCGCATAGATGCGGCGCGACTCGAGCAGCATCTCGCGATCGAGACTGAAAATGCGCTCGCGCAACGCCACGTCGAGCTCGGTGTAATCGAAATCGCCGTACTCGGTTCCGCAGAGCTCGTACGCGGCGCGGTACTGGTGCGTGAGCCAGGTGACTTTGTTCGGGTGTCGCACGAAGTACGACGGGAACTTCGTGGTGATCACCATGTCGATCGGCCGGCCGTTGCTCTCGCTGAGGTCGAGCAGCCGCCACGCGGCCGCGTGCGTGAGGATCTCCTGCTTGGGATACCACTTGAACGGCACCGACACGATGCCGGCGGCGTACCCGCGGAGCGTCAACTGGTGCGCGAGCTGGCGGACCAGTCGCTCGGCGCCGCCTTCGACGAGCGGCACCTGCACTTCGCAGACGAGGACGGTGCGGACGGACATAACAGTTGAAGAGAAGGGCGAGGCAGGTCTCGCCCGCGGACAGCCATCCAGTTACGTGGCGAACCGGAAATTGATCACGTCCCCGTCCTCAACCACGTACTCCTTGCCCTCGAGTCGGACCTCCGCGTGCTCGCGGCAAGTACCAAGCGATCCTCGGGCGACAAGGTGCTCGAAACGCACGACCTCGGCCCGGATGAACCCGCGCGCGATGTCCGAGTGAATCTCCCCGGCCGCCACCTGCGCGTGCGTTCCGCGCGGGACCGACCAGGCGCGGCATTCGTCCTCGCCCGCGGTGAGGAAGGAAATGTAGCCAAGCAGGTCGTAGGTGGTCCTGATCACCCGATTGACGCCGGGTTCCGCCAGGCCAAGATCGGCGAGAAACGCCTGCGCATCTGCGGCGTCCAGTTGCCCGATCTCGAGCTCGATCTTCGCGCACACCGCTACGACACCTGTGCCGGCGCGCGAGAGGAAGGTGGTCAGCCCGGCCACCTCGGCGGCTCGCCCTCCGTCGGCGAGGAGCGCCGTGTCGGCCTCGTCGAGATTCACCACGAGCAGCAGCGGCTTGGCCGAGAGGAACTGGAACCCTCTCAGCATCTTCCGCTCGTCGTCGGTCATCGAGAGGCCGCGGAGCGGCAGGCCGTTCTCCAGCGCGTCCTTGCAGCGGATGATGAGCGCCTTTTCGCGCTCCAGCTCCGGTGTCCGCCCCTTCTTCATGTCGCGATTGATCCGATCGAGGCGCTTCTCGGTCACCGCGAGATCGGCAAGGAGGAGCTCGTCCTCCATCGCCTGAGCGTCAGTGGCCGGGTTGATCCCGTCCGCGTGGTGCGTGACCGTCGGGTCGCGGAACGCGCGGATCACGTGCACGAGCGCATCGGCGTTGCGGTACGGCGCCACGTCGAGCAGCGCCTGCGCGCCCGTTCGACCCGGCCCGACCAGGTCTGCGAATTCCACGGTGGCGGGCGTCGTCTTCTTCGGCTTGTACAGATCGGCCAGCCGATCCACGCGGATGTCAGGCACACGGGCGACCCCGACGACCGCTTCGAGCTTGCCGTGGCCCGCCTTGGGGGCCTCGTGCTGGTTCGTCATCAGCTGAAACAGCGCCGTCTTGCCGGACGAGGGAAATCCAATCAGTGCAGTTCGTAGCATGCCAAACCTCGAATGCTATCACGCTCGCGGCAGACCCGGAACGATTGCCCGCCACACGGGCCCCCAGCCATCGTCTTGGACGTCTGAACTTGGATACGCCAGCGAAGCAAAAGCGAACCACCGACGTCCCCCGCGCGCAGGGCAACCTCTTCCATTTCTTAGGGATTGACAACCCCCAACTCGTCCCTTACCATCCGAGTGGTCCAAAGTGGAGCGAGGTGGGAGAGCAGGCATGTTGCGCGGCAGTTTCACGGCGAAAATCGACGAAAAGAGCCGCCTGAAGATTCCCCGCGACTTCCTCAAGTCGATCGAGGAGAAATTCGGCCGCGAGTTCTTCGTGACCAGCCTCGATGGCATCTCTGCCCACCTCTACCCGATGCCCGTCTGGACTGAGATCGAACGGCAACTTGGCGCGCAGGGGCTGGTCCGGGATCCCGAAGTGGATCGCTTCTTCAAACATACCAGCTTTTATGGCCAGGTGGCCGAGATCGACAACCAGGGCCGCCTGCTGATCCACCCTCGGCTCCGCGAGAGAGCGAGCATGGCCGGCGACGTGGACGTGGTCGGCAACTTCGACCACCTCGAGGTCTGGAACCTGGAGCGGCTCAAGGCGGATCTGGCGGCCGCGCCGTTCACCGACAACGACCGGCGCGTCGTGGCGGGCCTGCTGCGGCAGACTCAGAAAATCGAGACCCCGTAACGGGCGGCAAGGACGGCCAGTGAGCATGCCCGAGCACGTTCCGGTGATGAGAGCCGAGGTTCTGCACGCTCTCGATCCGCAGCGCGGCGGGCTCTTCGTGGATTGCACGCTCGGCCTTGGAGGCCACGCTGCGGCGGTGCTGGAGGCGGGGGCGACACGGCTGATCGGGATCGACAGGGACCTCGAGGCGCTGTCGATCGCGCGCGAGCGCCTGGGGCGATGGGCCGATCGGGTGGAGTTCGTGCACGCGGATTACAAGGACCTCGGCGAGGTGCTCGACGCGCGCGGGGTGCAGTGCGCGGACGGCATCGTCGCCGATCTTGGCGTCTCCTCGCTGCAGTTCGACGGCGAGGGGCGCGGGTTCAGTTTCCAGAGGGACGAACCGCTCGACATGCGGATGGACCGGTCGGCCGGAATGACGGCCGCTGATCTGATCGCGGAGCTCGAGGAGCACGAACTCGCCGACCTGGTCTACGCGTTCGGCGAGGAGCGCTACTCGCGGAGGATTGCGCGCGCGGTCGTGGAAGCACGCCGCGAGGGTCCGGTCGCCACGACGGGGCAGCTCGCGGCCATCGTGCGTCGGGCGGTGCCACGGAAGGGCTACAGCCCGATTCACCCTGCGACGCGCACGTTCCAGGCGCTGCGAATCCGCGTGAACGGCGAGCTCGATGGGCTCGATCGATTCGTAGACCACGCGTGCCGGCGGCTGGCGCCGGGCGGGCGCCTGGTCGTGATCGCGTTTCACTCGCTCGAGGACCGGATCGTCAAGCACACGCTGCGGCAGCTCGCGGCCGACGAGACGCGGTCACTCCGGCTGCTGGCCCGCAAGGCGGGCCAGCCCACCGACGAGGAAGTGGCCATCAACCCGAGGGCCCGGAGCGCAAAGCTCAGGGCCGTCGAGCGAGTGGCTTGAGACACGTTTTACGGGAGAGGACCGCGACATGCAGGGCAGGGTCAACACCCCCACCGCCTTCGAGGTGAGCCCGGCGCTACCCCGCCAGCAGGTCAACCTCGAGGTGGACCAGGCGCGACAGCGCGAGTTTCGGCGCTGGCTGCTGGTCGGGCTCGTGATCATTGTGGCCGCGCTGTTCGACGGGACGCAGCGATATGTCCCGTCCTCGCTCGGGTACCAGCTGGAGCAAGTGCAGCAACAACACGCCCAGGAGGACGCGATCGCCCGCGCGCTGCGGCTCGATATTGCGATGCTGCGGGCGCTGCCACGCATTGAGGGGCTAGCCACGAACCTTCTGCACATGACTGCTCCCGGGCGCGGCAATACCATCGTGATCGAGCGAGTTGTTCCGCCCGAGCAACCACCCTCGTCAGTCGTCGCGGCGCGATAGGAGCGATCATGGCTGAGCAACCCGATCCACGCAACTGGCGGCTTACCGTGGGCCCCCGCCTGGTCGTGGTCGTCGTCGTGTTCGCGGTCTGTCTGCTTGCCGTGTTCGTCCGCCTTGTCAATCTCCAGATCTACCAGCACGACGAACTCCAGGCGAGGAGCGAGCGCCAGCGGACGAGTCTGCTGGAGGAGCCCGCGCAGCGGGGCGACATCGTGGACCGTCACGGCAGGGTGCTCGCCTCCAGCGTCGAGGTCGACACGGTGGTCGCCGTGCCGAGCAAGCTAGTGAACAAGGAGCAGGTGGTCGCGAGTTTGTGCGACGCGCTCGGCGACTGCGACGACGCCGAGCGTGTGGCCATGACGAAGCGCCTCAGCCGGAAGAAGTCGTTCGCCAACGTGCGTCACCATGTGAAACCCGAGCAGGCGCGCCGGGTGGAAGCGCTCGGGATTGACGGCGTCTACTTCGTGAAGGAGCCGCGCCGCTACTATCCCAACCAGGAGCTGGCTGCGGCCGTGCTCGGCTACGTCGGGATCGAGAACAAGGGCCTGGCCGGGCTCGAGGACACCTACGACTCGAAGCTCCGCGGACGTCCGGGCCTCATGCGGCTGCAACACGACGGCCGCAAGACCGGTCGAAAGTCCTTCAGTCGCGTCGGCGATCCGCCCGTGCCCGGGGCCACCATCGAGCTCACGATCGACGCGAACCTGCAGTACATCGCCGAACGGGAACTGCGGGCGGGCGTCGAGGAGAACCGGGCGATCGGCGGCAGCGTGGTCATGATGGATTCGACGACCGGCGAGATCTTCGCCCTCGCGAGCGAGCCGTCGTTCAACGCGAACGACTACGGGCACGTGCCCGCCGAGCATCGGCGCAATCGCGCTGTCCAGGACATCTACGAGCCGGGATCAACCTTCAAGCTCGTCACGGCATCGGCCGCGCTCGAAGAGAAGGTGATGAGCCCGACCGACCTGGTCGAGACCGGCGGCGGGTCGATCGCGATTGGGCCCAGGATCATCAAAGAAGCACAGGGGCACGCGTACGGGACGCTCTCGTTCACCGACGTGATCGTCAAATCGAGCAACGTCGGTGCGATCAAGATCGGGTTCCGCCTTGGGGCGGAACGCCTCGGTCGCTACGTCGAACGCTTCGGGTTCGGCACGCGCCTGTCGCCCGACTTCCCGGGGGAGAACGCCGGCATCGTGTGGCGGCCGTCGCAGTGGACCGACGGCGCGCTGGCTTCGGTCTCGATGGGCTACCAGATCGGCGTGACGCCGCTGCAGATGGCGGCCGCCGCGAGCGTCGTGGCCAACGGCGGCGAACTGGTGCAGCCGCGGGTGGTGCGAGCGGTGATCGACGGCAACCGGCGCGCGGTCGTCCCGCGCAAGGTGATTCGTCGGGTGACCTCGGCGGAAACCGCGGCGGAGCTGACCTCCATCATGGAAGCCGTGGTCGATCGCGGGACCGGGAAGAATGGCAAGCTTCTGGACTTCACCGTCGCGGGCAAGACCGGCACCGCGAACAAGGTCCAGGATGGGCAATACCTGAAGAAGGACTTCAACGTGTCGTTCGTCGGCTTCGTCCCGTCGCGCAAGCCGGCGCTGACGATCCTCGTCCTCATCGACACCCCACGCGGCCCGAACAGACCCTTCGGCGGCACCGTGGCGGCGCCGATCTTCCGGCGGATCGCCGACGCCGCGCTCCGTTACATGGCCGTCGCGCCTACCATCAACCCGATGCCTCCCGTCCTCGTGGCGCGTCACGACAGCGGCAACGGAATCAAGGTGTCCGGTCCGGTCCTGCCGTTGACGATCATCCCGGCCGTCAGCCCGTCGTCGACCGGACAGATTGTGCTGCCGGAGTTGCGGGGGCTGAGCGGGCGCGAGGCGCTCCGGGTGCTGGCCCGGCTGGGTATCACGCCGCGCGTGACGGGCGACGGCGTGGTGACTGAACAGGATCCGCTGCCTGGCGCGGCGCTCGAGGCCGGCGGGTCGTGCCGCCTGGCGCTCGGCCGCCACGCCCCGGGGCTGCGCCCATGACACTTGCCGACCTGCTGGCGGCACTCGGCGACCTCGCGCCTGACGCGCGCTCGACGCTCGACGCGTCGCTGGCCGAGCGGGTCGTCAAGGCGGTGGCCTACGACTCGCGCAAGACGGGCCAGGGTTCCCTCTTCGTGGCGCTCAAGGGACAGAAAGCGGACGGCAGCGCGTTCGCGGTGCAGGCGCTCTCGAAAGGCGCGCTGGCGGTCGTCGCCGAGTCGGAGCGCCCGCGCGACGTGCAGGCGCCGTGGGTCGTCGTGCCCGACGCGCGCCTCGCCATGGCGCGGCTCGCGGCGGCGTTCTACCGTCATCCTTCCCGCGAACTGAAAGTCGTGGGCATCACCGGCACCAACGGCAAGACCACGACGGCGTACCTGGTCACCGCGCTGTTCGAGGCCGCGGCCATTCGGTGCGGCATGCTCGGCACTGTCGTCTACCGGATCGGCCTCGAGGACCGCGAGGCGACCCGAACGACGCCGGAGTCGGTGGACGTGCAGCACATGCTGCGCGAGATGGTGACCCGCGAGTGCGGCGCGTGCGCGATGGAGGTGTCTTCTCACGCGCTTTCGCAGCGGCGCGTGGACGGGACGCGGTTTGTCGTCGGCGTCTTCACGAACCTGACGCGCGACCACCTCGACTTCCACGGCGACATGGAGTCGTACTTCGCGGCGAAGCGACGCCTGTTCGAGATGATGGGCCCTGACGGCGTGGCCGTGCTCAACGTGGACGATCCCCGCGGCTCGACGTTGGGCGGCCTCGCCGGACGAACGCTCACCTACGCCGTCGACCGGCCGGCTGACATCTCCCCCTCGAAGCTGACGCACTCGATCAGGGGCTTCACCTTCCAGGCCGTGACGCCGGTTGGATCGATCCAGGTGTGCTCGTCGCTGGTTGGCCGCCCGAACGTGTACAACGTGCTCGCGTCGATCGGCGCGGCGCTGGCGTGCGGTCTCCAGGCTGACGCGATCGAGCGTGGCCTGGCCGGGCTCGAAGGCGTGCCGGGCCGCTTTCAGGTGGTGTCCGAACCGGGCGACGACATCACCGTCGTCGTCGACTATGCGCACACCGACGACGCGCTGAAGAACCTGCTCGAAACGGCGCGGCCCCTGGCCACCCAGCGGCTGATTACCGTGTTCGGCGCCGGCGGGGAGCGCGACCGGACCAAGCGCCCGCTGATGGGCGCCGTGGCGGCGAGGCTCAGCGACCTCGTGATCATCACGTCGGACAACCCGAGAGGCGAGGACCCGACGGAGATCATCGAGGAGATCAAGCGGGGGGTCGCCATGCCGGCCGAGCGCACGCGAGCGTCAGAGACGCGCGAAGGCCAGCCGAAGTACACGCCGCCGAAGGCCACGGCGCACATGGCGATCGTGGATCGCAAGCTGGCGATCGAGCGGGCGATCAGCCTCGCGCGTCCCGATGATGTCGTGCTGATCGCCGGGAAGGGCCACGAGAAGTACCAGGTGATCGGCGACCGGGAGATTCCGTTCGACGATGTCGCCGTATCGAGGCAGGCGCTGGAGCGAAGGCGCGCGGGTCGTGGGTAGCGAGCACCGATGACGTTGACCGTTGCAGACATCGTCGAGGCCGTCGGCGGACGGCTCCTTTCCGGTGATGGGAAGGCGGTGGTCCCGGGGCTGTCGATCGACACGCGCACGCTCGAGGCGGGTGATCTCTACATCGCCATCCGCGGCGAGCGGTTCGACGGTCATGCGTTTGTGGAGGCTGCGCTCGCGGGCGGCGCGTGCGGTGCCGTCGTCAGCCAGCCGGTAGGGCACCTGCCGCCGGTGGTGGTTTCCGGGCGGGCCTTGATCGTCGTGCCCGACACCACGGGCGCCCTGCAGCGCCTGGCGCGCTGGGTGCGGCGTCAGTCGGGCGCACGCGTCGTGGTCATCACGGGGAGTGTGGGCAAGACGACGACGAAGGACGTGACGGCGGCGTTTCTCGGGCTGCGGCATCGGGTGATGCGGTCGTCGGGCAACCTGAACAACCACATTGGCCTGCCGCTGTCGCTGCTGGAACTGCGGCACGGGGCCGACGTCGCCGTGGTCGAGCTCGGGATGAACCACGCGGGCGAGATCAGCCGACTCGTGGCGATCGCCGATCCCGATGTGCGCGTCTGGACCAACGTCGCGGAGGTGCACATCGAGTTCTTCGCGTCGATCGACGCGATTGCCGACGCGAAGGCCGAGGTGCTCCAGGGGGCGACCGCGACAACGGTCCTCGTCGCGAACGCAGACGACCCTCGGGTGATGAGCCGCGCAGGACGGTTCCCGGGGCGAGTGCTGACGTTCGGCACCGCGCCCGGGTCAACCGTCACGGCCTCGGAGGTCGAGGACCTGGGTATCGACGGGATGACTGCGCGGGTGAGCACCGGCGCCGGAAGCGTTCGCGTTCAGGTGCCGCTGCTCGGCCGGGGCAACCTGCAGAACGTCCTCGCGGCCGTCGCCGTCGCGCAAGAGTTCGGAGTGGGGCTCGCGGACATCGCCGGGCGAGCGACGACGCTCGGTCCGGCGTCGCATCGGGGCGACGTGATCCGGCTGGGTGGGGGCGTCACCGTTGTCGATGACGCGTACAACTCCAACCCGCGTGCGCTGCAGGGCGCGCTGGGAGTGATGGCCAGCGAGCGAAGATTCACCCGCCGCGTCGCCGTTCTGGGCGAGATGCTCGAACTGGGCGAACAGGCCGTTTTGCTGCACGAGGCGTGCGGCCGCACGGCGGCCGCGTCAGGCCTGTCACTGCTGCTGACGGTGGGCGGAGAGCCGGCGCGTGCGATGGGGCGGGCGGCCGTGCAGGCGGGAATGTCGGAAACGGCGGTCCGGCACGCCGGCTCGAGCGCCGAGGCCGCCGAGATCGCGGCGACCGCGGTCCACGCGGGCGATCTCGTGCTGGTCAAGGGTTCGCGCGGCATCAGGACCGAGCGCGTCGTCGAGCGATTGGCCACCGCGTTCCCGGTGTAGCGCCGGAAGGCGTCGGGGATCGGGGATCAGGGATCGGGGATCAGGGATCAGGGATGTCCGAGGTTCATGTGACCGGCAAGCGTGTCGTGGTCGTCGGGGCCGCCCGCAGCGGGATTGCCGCCGCCGAGCTGCTGGCGCGTCGTGGCGCACGCGTGATCCTCGCCGACCGGAAGCCGGAGTTGCCAGACGCCTCGAGATTGCGTGAACTCGGCGTCGAAACCGAGCTCGGTCCGCACAATCCGAAGACGTTCACGGCGGCAGACCTGATCGTGCTGAGCCCAGGGGTTCCGCTTCGGCAGCCGGTGCTGGTGCGCGCGAGGCGGGCCAGGGTCCCGATCATCGGCGAGGTGGAGCTGGCATCGCGGATGCTGCGGGGCCGGATCATCGCGATCACCGGCACGAAGGGAAAGTCGACGACGACGACGCTGGTTGGCCGGATGCTCACGGCCGCCGGGCTGAACGCCTCGGTGGCGGGCAACATCGGCGATCCGCTGGCGGCCAAGGTCGAGGCGTCCACGGACCAGACGATCCACGTCGTCGAGGTGAGCAGCTTCCAGCTGGAATCGACCGAGACGTTCCACCCGTGGATCGCCGTGCTATTGAACTTCTCGGCCGATCACCTCGACCGGCACGCGAACCTGCGCGAGTACGCCGCTGCCAAGGCGCGCGTCTTCGCCAACCAGGGCGAGTCGGACTGGGCCGTGATCAATGCAGACGATCCCCCGGCGATGCGGCTCGCCGCCCGGCGCGCGCACGCACCGAAGCGGCTGTTCGCGCTGGATCGCGCGCTCACCGAGGGCACCGTGCTCGCCGACGGCTGGATCGTGTCGCGAGTGCCAGGGCAGGCCGACGTGCCCGTGCTGCCCGTGAGCGAGGTGCAGTTGATCGGGCGCCACCTCCTGTCCGACGTCGCGGCGGCCGCCACGGTCGCGATGCTCGCGGGCGCGACGCCCGACGCGATCCGCCTCGCGGTTTCGGGCTTCGGCGGACTCGAGCACGCGCTCGAACGTGTGAAAGTGGTGGCGGGCATCCAGTTCGTCAACGACTCGAAGGCCACCAATGTCGAGTCCGCCCGGCGGGCGATCGAGAGCTTTGACGGACGGCTCGTGCCGATCATCGGCGGGCGTTTCAAGGGCGGGGATCTTCGCGACCTGCGGCCGGCGCTTGATGGGCGTTCGACGGCAGTCGTCGCGATCGGCGAAGCCCGCGCGGCGGTGCGTGAGGCGCTCGGGGACCTGGTGGCCGTGATCGAAGCGGGATCGATGGCGGAGGCGGTGCGCGCGGCGTTTGGCGCGGCGCCGCCCGGCGGGACGGTGGTGCTGGCGCCCGCGTGCGCCAGTTTCGATATGTTCCGTGACTACGCGGAACGGGGACGGATGTTCAAGCAGGAAGTCGAGAGGCTCGCGCAGGAATTCAACGGAACCCGTGAGCCGTGAGCAGTCGTCAGTCGGCACGCGCGATTGGGAGTTGACCGCTGGGAACGCAGGCTGCCCCGGTCTGCGAGGTCGGTGTCCCAATCCCGGCTGGCTGATGACTGTTCACGGCTCACGGTGTTCCGTCCTGCAGAGGCTATTTCGGGTCGACGTGCCGTAAAGTTTAGGCCCGGGCGCAGCAGGACGGCAAGGAAGGCGAACGATGGCGCGCAAGCTCAAATCCGACGCGGTGCTGTTCAGCACCACCCTGGTGCTGCTCGTCATCAGTATGGCCTGGGTCTACGGCGCGTCGGTCACGTTCGCGACGGAGATAAAGCACGACCCGGGCCACTTCGTGATCCGGCAGGGCATGTGGGTGGCGCTCGGGATGATCGGGCTGATGGTCGCCATGAAGCTCGACTACCGCCTGTTCCGCAATCGCACCTTGCTGCTATGGATAGCGGGAGCGACCGCCGTCGCACTCGTGGCGGTCCTGTTCAGTCGCCCGGTGAACAACTCGACTCGATGGCTGGGATTAGGCGGCCTCGGCGTCCAGCCGGCCGAATTCGCCAAGTTGGTTGCCATCTTTTTCGTCGCCACCGTGCTCGAACGGAGGCTGGAGCAGCAGGAACCCCTGGAGCCCGGGCTGTTCCAGGCGGGCGTGCTGCTGACCGTCTTCGCGGGGTTGATCATGATGGAGCCCGACTTCGGCACCGGGCTCGTGCTGCTGGCGGCGGCGGGCACGATGATCTTCGTCGCGGGCCTCGCGTATCGATGGGTACTGACTGCGGTTCTCGTGCTGCCGTGGCCGCTCATCGCGATCATGCTGTACGAGCCGTACCGGCTGCGGCGGTGGCTCGCGTTCCTGAACCCTTATGATGACCCGCTTGACAGTGGCTACCAGACGCTCCAGTCGCTGATCGCGGTCGGCACGGGCCACGTGTGGGGCAAAGGGTTCACGATGAGCGTGCAGAAGATGTTCTACCTGCCGGAGGCACACAGTGACTACATCTTCGCGGTCATCGCCGAGGAGACGGGCCTGGTCGGCGCGACAGTGGTGCTTGCGTGCTTTGGCCTCATCGTGTGGCGCGGTCTGCGGGTGGCGCGGCGCGCGCCCGACGCGTTCGGGTCGCTCCTTGCGGTCGGCATCACCGCCCTGATCGGCATCCAGGCCATGGTGAACCTGGGGGTCGTGGTCGGGATCCTGCCGTCGAAGGGGATCCCGCTGCCGTTCGTGAGCGCCGGCGGCTCATCGATGATTGTCAGCCTGGTGGCGATGGGCGTGCTGTTGAATATCTCGCAACAGGCATCGGCGACGGAGTAACGCGTGCTGGGACGTACCCGGAGAGTGCATTTCGTCGGTATTGGCGGCAGCGGCATGAGCGGTATCGCCGAGTTGCTCGCGAACCTCGACTACGCGGTGAGCGGGTCCGATGCCCGGCTGTCGCCGGTGACTGCGCACCTGGCCTCTCTCGGCGTCCGCGTCGAGGAGGGGCACGATGCCAGCCACGTCGGCGATGCGGACGTCGTCGTCTACTCGTCCGCGGTGCGCCCGACGAACCCGGAGATCGTCGAGGCCACGCGGCGCCGCATCCCGGTGATCCCCCGCGCCGAGATGCTGGCGGAGTTGATGCGGCTGAAGTACAGCGTCGCGGTGGCCGGGGCACACGGCAAGACCACCACCACCTCGATGATCGCTCTCGTGCTGGAACGGGGCGGCCTCGACCCGACGGCGGTGATCGGGGGGCGCCTGAGCGCGTTCGGCAGCAGCGCGCGGCTGGGCCGCGGCGACTTCATGGTGGTGGAGGCTGACGAAAGCGACCGCTCGTTCCTGAAGCTCACGCCGTCGGTGGCCGTCGTCACCAACATCGACCAGGAGCACCTGGAGAGCTACCGCGACTTCGAGGACCTACAGCAGGCCTTCGTCGCGTTCGCCAACAAGGTGCCGTTCTACGGGACGATCGTCGCGTGCGCCGACGATGGGTACCTGCGGCAGTTGCTGCCGGCCATGACGCGGCGCGTCATCACGTACGGCCTCGACGCGCCGGACACGCACTACCGCGGCGTCGAGGTGCGCGGCGTCGGGTTCGACTGGCGCTGCACGGTCGTTCGCGACCTGCGCCAGATCAGCCGCGGCGAGGGGGCCGGGCCGGTCACGCTCGGCGAGATCGTGCTGCACGTGCCCGGTCGCCACAACCTCCAGAACGCGCTGGCCGCCGTCGCCGTCGGCCTCGAGCTCGACGTGCCGTTCGACCGCATCGCCGCCGCGCTCGACGAGTTCCGGGGCGCCGAACGGCGGTTCGAGGATCACGGCGTTGCCGGCGGCGTTCGGGTCATCGAGGACTACGGGCACCATCCCACTGAGATTGCCGCGGTGATCGGCGCCGCGAAAGCGGCCCTTGAAGGCCGCCTGCTCGTGGTGTTCCAGCCCCATCGATACTCGCGCACGCGTCGACTGCTCGATCGATTCGGGCCGGCCCTGGCTGGCGCGGACATGGTGGTGCTGACCGACATCTACGCGGCGGGCGAGGACCCCGAGCCGGGTGTCACCGTGGAGGCGCTGGCCGACGAGATCCGCCGCCACCTCCAGGCGCCGCTGCTCGTGGTGAAGGACATCAAGGACGTGCCGTTGGCGGTCTCGCGGCTGGCGACGCCTGGCGATGTGATCCTCACGCTCGGGGCGGGATCGATCGGGGCGGCGTCGGACGAGATCCTGAACGAGCTGGGGAAGACAGCGAAATGACGTCTTGGGACTGATGGATCCATCAACGTGCCCGTAACCGCACCGGCCGATCGTCGGTTCCTGCGCGCGCAGGTCAAGCCAGGGCGGCGCCAGCCGCCGTGGCGGCCGTGGCTTCGGCTGTGCCGCGCGCTCGTGCTCTTCGCCCTCGTCGGGTGGGCCGGCTGGTGGTGCGCGATGTCGATCCTGCACGCCCCGGTCCTGCGGGTCGCGCACATCACCGTGATGGGCACGCGGCACCTGTCGACTGGCGAGGTGCTGGCGCTGGTCGACGGGCTTCGCGGCCAGAACATCCTGCTGGTGCGCCTGGACGACTGGCGCGAACGAGTGCTGACGTGTCCGTGGGTGGCCGACGCGACACTCCGGCGGTCGTTGCCGGGCACCGTGGAGGTTCGGATCGCCGAGCGGCATCCGCTCGCGATCGGACGCGTCGGCGAGGAACTGTTCCTCGTGGACGATCATGGCCGCGTCATCGACGAGTACGGCCCGCGCTACGCGGATTTCGACCTGCCGATTCTCGACGGGCTGGCCCCGGGATTCGCGCAGGAGGCGAGCGCCAACGAGCGCCGCGCGCAACTGGCGTCGCGACTGTTGCGGGACGTGCGCACCCGGCCCGACCTCGCCAGGCGCATTTCGCAGCTTGACGTGTCGGACCCGCGCGACGCCGTCGTGATCGTGGACCAGGATACGGCTCGCGTCCGGCTGGGTGAAGAGCGGTTCGTCGAGCGGTTGCAGTCGTACGTGGACCTCGTGCCCACACTGCGCGAACACGTTCCCGTCATCGACTACGTGGATCTCAGGTTCGGCGAGCGGGTATTCGTCGGATCGCAGGCAGGAGTCGCTCCGGCGGCAACGACCGGGCCCGTGCGTCGGCCGGGCACGACGAACCAGTAGAGGATCAGCCGGGGCGCGACGCGGACGGACCAACTGGGCAGGCGGCAGGCGCGCCGCGCAGGGCGCCGCCAACCGCAGGGTGACAGAGCGGAGGGGGAGTGGCGCGAAAGGAACGGTATCTCGTCGGCCTCGACATCGGCACGTCGAAGACGACGGCGATCGTCGGTGAGCCGGGCGAGAACAACAGCCTGAACATCGTCGGCATGGGCGTCGCCGAATCGAACGGCATCCGTCGCGGCCTCGTGGTGAATCTCGCGGCGGCGGTGGATTCGATCAAGAAGGCGATCATGGAAGCGGAGCTGACCGCCGGCATCGAGATCGACAACGTCTACCTCGCCCTTTGCGGCCCGCACGTCAAGGGGTTCAACAGCCGCGGCGTCGTGGCGGTGTCCGGCAAGAACCGGGAGATCACCCGCGAAGACGTCGGGCGGGCCATCGACGCGGCCAAGGCGGTCTCGCTCCCGACCGGGCGCCAGATCCTGCACGTCCTGCCGCAGGACTTCGTCGTGGACGACCAGGACGGCATCCGCGACCCGATCGGGATGACCGGCGCCCGGCTCGAGGTGAACGTGCACGTGGTGACCGGGAGCGTGTCGGCGACGCAGAACATCGTCGCGTGCGTGAACCGGGCGAATGTGCACGTCAAGGGCACCGTGCTCGGGCAGCTGGCCGCGAGCGACGCGGTGCTGACGGAAGACGAGAAGGAGTTGGGCGTCGCGCTGCTCGACGTGGGCGGCGGCACGACCGACCTGGCGATCTTCGAGCGGGGCAGCCTCTGGCACACCGCGGTGATCCCGATCGGCGGCGATCACTTCACGAACGACATCGCGGTCGGCCTCCGGATGCCGATCCCCGAGGCCGAGAAACTCAAGCGCCGCAGCGGATGCGCGCTGTCCGGCATGGTCGCGGACGAAGAGACGATCGAGGTGGCGAGCGTGGGTCGGCGGCGCCCGCGCGTCATGAGCCGGCGGATTCTGACCGACGTGCTCCAGCCGCGCGCGGAGGAGATCTTCCACCTCGTGTGGGACGAGATCCGGCACGCGGGTTACGAGAAGGTCCTGAACTCTGGCATCGTCCTCGCCGGCGGCGGGGCGATTCTCGACGGCCTCCCGGAGATCGCCGAGCAGATCTTCGACCTGCCCATCCGGCGCGGCAATCCTGCCGGCGTGGGTGGCGGGCTGGCGGATCACGTGAACAGCCCTGCGTTCGCGACCGCGGTCGGCCTCGTGCAACGCGCGCACGCCCAGTGGCTGCGCGAGACGCCGCGCAATGGTAGCGGGCCGTTCTCCCGGGTAGCGGGCAGGATTGGACGATTGCTTCGCGAGTTCGTCCACTGACCAATGGAGTCGAGCCATCATGAACGAACACCGAGAATCGCAAACGACCGGAAGCGGCACGAACCCGCCCGTCGATTCACACATGGCCACTCTCGGCGCCGGCGCGGCGGGGCGATCGGGGGCCTGGCCTGCAATCGCGATCGGGCCGGTCAGTCGAACGACTCTCAGGACCAGGCTGGCCCTGCTGAGGCCGCTCGCGCTGAAGGTGCAGCCGGCAAGGGCCGCCCGGCCCTGATCCGGTCGGCGGAATTACATCATCTGGACCCGAGCGAGACGTGGAGGATTGAATGGCGAACCCGCAGCACCTGATCCCCGGCACCGGCACAAATTCTCTTTCGGATTCGCTGCGGATCCAGCTTGGCGATGACCCGCGTCGCCTGGGCGCGCGCATCAAGGTGATCGGCGTGGGCGGCGGCGGCGGAAACGCCGTCAACCGAATGGTCCGCGCCGGGTTCCCTGGCGTCGAGTTCATCGTGACGAACACCGATGTCCAGGCGTTGCAGCAGAGCAACGCCCCGATCAAGGTGCAGCTGGGCGAGAAGCTGACCAAGGGCCTCGGCGCCGGCGCCGACCCCGTGGTGGGCCGCGCGGCCGCGCTCGAGGATACCGAGCGATTGCTCGAAGTGCTCGACGGGGCCGACATGGTGTTCGTGACCGCCGGCATGGGCGGCGGGACAGGCACCGGCGCCGCCCCGGTGGTAGCCAGCCTCGCCAGCGAGATTGGCGCACTGACCATCGCGGTGGTCACCAAGCCGTTCACATTCGAAGGAGGCCGGCGCAACCAGCAGGCCGAACAGGGGCTCTCCGAGCTCCGCCAGTCCGTGGACAGCGTGATCACCATTCCGAACGAGCGCCTCCTCGCCGTCGATCGCGGCCTCACCCTGCTCAAGGCGTTCGAGGCGGCCGACGACGTCCTGCGGCAGGCGATTCAGGGCATCTCGGATCTCATCCTCGTGCCCGGGTTGATCAACCTCGACTTCGCCGACGTCAAGGCGATCATGAGAGGCATGGGCGTCGCCGTGATGGGCACAGGCATCGCCGAGGGACCCGACCGTGCGATCGAGGCGGCGAAGAAGGCCATCTCGAGCCCGCTGCTCGAGGATGCCTCGGTGGACGGCGCCCGCGGCGTCATCATCAACATCACCGGAGGCAGCAGCCTTGGCATCGGCGAGGTGAACGACGCCTCGCAGATCATCTTCAAGGCCGCGCACCAGGACGCGAACATCATCTTTGGCGCGGTGGTGGACCCGAGCCTCGAGGACCGGGTGAAGATCACCGTCATCGCCACCGGGTTCGACGGCGGGCGCTCGAGTAAGACGGGGCGGCTCAACGTCGACACGCCTGTTGCCATCGAGAACTACAAGAACTGGCACGAGGAACACCGCCAGGCTCCGCCTGCCAGCGAGGTGGGCTCGGCCACCTCGTCCATTCCTGTCCGCCGGCGTTCGGTGATCTCGGTGTCGGCGCCAGCGCGGACCGTCGTGAACGGATCGCCCGTTGAGCCGGTATCGGACGAGGGTGTCGAGCCGGACGACACGTCTCCGTTCGACGTGCCGGCCTTCCTCCGCCGCCAGCAGGGGTGAGCGGCCAGGCGAACGCCCGTTCCCGCCTCGGGCGCGTGGTAAACTAAAAATATCCACGGCACCCGTGAACGTCGGCGTTTCAGGCGCAGCCGGCGCTCAACCCGACTCTTGTCGTCCGGGTCGGTCCAAGCCGTCCCACCGAAACGAGACCATGAGTTCCTGGCAACAGCGCGAACGGGCGCGGGAGATCCTGTCCCGCGAGGTCGGCGCCATCCGCAAGTCGCACCGCGATCGGTTGCGCGTGGCATTGGCCTTTCCCAACTCCTACTTCGTCGGCATGTCGAACCTCGGCTTCCAGACCGTCTATCGCCTCTTCAACGAGAGCGACGACGTGGTGTGCGAGCGAGTGTTCCTGCCACCGAAGCAGGAACTGCAGGAGGCGCTGCGTGCCGGCGTGCGCCTGGCAACGCTCGAGTCGCAGTTGCCGGTCGCGGATGTCGACGTGCTGGCGTTCTCCGTGTCGTTCGAGTGGGACTACACGAACGTTCTCACGATGCTGCGCCTTGCTGGAGTGCCGCTTCGTGCCGACGAGCGGGACGACCGGCATCCGCTCGTCGTGCTCGGCGGCGCGATCAGCTTTCTCAACCCCGAACCGCTCGCGCCGTTCGTGGACCTCGTGTGCGCCGGCGAAGGAGAGGTCCTCGTCCCCGACCTCGTGAAGGCGATCGGCGAGGGTGGGGGCCACGCCGCGATCCTCCGCCGGCTCGTGGGACGCCCAGGGATGTACGTGCCGGCTCTCGTCGAGATCCGCTACGACGTCGATGGCCGAGTTGACGGATTCGCGCCGGCGGCAGATTCCCCGGTACGAGTTCCCGTGACCAAGGCCGCGCTCAAGGCCGCCGAGATGGCGGAACCGCCGGCCACCACGGTGTTCTCTCCGGACACCGAGTTCGGGTCGCGGCTACTGATCGAGGTCGTTCGCGGGTGCGCCAATCTGTGCCGCTTCTGCTGGGCCGGCTACAACTACCTGCCGGTGCGCGCCTTCGATGCCGACCGGATCCTCCGCCTGGCCGAGACGGCCCGGCCGTACTCGTCCCGAGTGGGCCTGGTGTCGATCGCCTTGTGCGACCACCCGGAGATCGAACGGATCCTCGGTCGGCTCCACGAGATCGGCTACCGAATCAGCCCGGCATCGCTTCGTCTCGACGAGCTGACGGAGCCGATCGTCCGCCTGCTCCGCGCGAGCGGCGAGCGCAGCATCACCATCGCGCCCGAGACCGGATCCGACCGCCTTCGCCGAGTCATCAACAAGACGGTGACGAACGCCCAGATCCTCGACCGCGCGGAACTGGTGTTCGCGGCCGGCATCGAGAACCTGAAGCTCTACTACATGCTCGGCCTTCCCACCGAGACCGACGAGGACTTGGTCGCGATACGGGACCTGACCGCGGCCATCCGGGACCTGATGATGCGGTATGCCCGCGGTCGTGGCGCGGTCGGCCGAATCGTGGCCAGTGTCAACCCGCTGGTGCCGAAGCCCGGAACGGCGTACCAGTGGATGCCGATGGAGGCCGCCCCGGTGACCGAGCGCAAGATGCGGCGTCTACGACAGCTCGTGGCCGGACTCGACAACGTCTACTTCAACATCAAATCCGAGCGGCATTCCTATTACCAGGCCCTGCTCTCGCTCGGCGACCGGCGCGTCGCCCCGGTGATCGAAGCGGCGGAACGGAACGGGGGCCAGTGGCGCGCAGCCGCCGCCGAAGCGGGCGTGGACCCGGACTGGTACGTGTTCCGTGACCGAAGAGAGGACCGATGGCTGCCATGGGACGTGATCGACGGGGGCATGAAGCCGGCCTTTCTCCGCACCGAGTTCGACCGCGGTCTGCGCGAGGAATGGACCACCACCCGTTTGTGACCGGCCTCCGCCTACTCAGCCATGGCCGCCTGTTCCTCGTGTTCCTGGTAAGCCTGCAGGATCAGATCCCGCAGCCTGTCCTGCGCGCTCCCGTCGACCGACGGTCGCAGGAGCGCGAAGCTGCGCCGCTCGCCATTGACCGAGTACTGCCTCGCCGGGAACGTGACATTGCGTCCGGTGCCGTTGCGGCGCTCCCAGACGGCGAACCCAATCAACTTGAGTCCGTCGAGCGCGCCCTCGCTGAAGTGCAGTTCTGCCTCGGCCAGTTTGCCCGGCGGGTTGCCCTTGTCGTTCCGGTTGATCTTGACCAGCATGCGCAGCCTCCGTGTTGGTGACGCGTCGAGACGGCCAATGTGACGTGGTGGGGCGGGCCGATGGGCCGCTGCGCGCCGTGGCCGTGTGGCCTCGGGAGACGAGTGAGCAATCCGTATTCCGCCGAGAGCCGATCACGAGCGGAGCCGCAAGCTGCTGGTGGGCCAGACCTTGAGCGATCGGTCTCGACTGCGCCCCCCGCGGGCCACCGGGTGACGGCCGGAAACGACAACCCGGGTTGCGGGGCCGAGCCGCTGCCGGCGACTGCGGAAAGCACTGCGCGCGCGTCGGGCCGGCCATATCCGGGCCACTGGCTGTCGGGCACAAGCGGCCCGCAACCGTTTATTATTGGAGGATGCAGATCATCGGGATTGGCCTCGACGCGACGGAAATACCCCGCATCGCCGAGACGATGGCGCGCCACGGCGAGCGATTTCTCACCAGGATCTTCACCGAGGGCGAGGTCGCGTACTGCCAGGCGCATCGGCATGCTGCCCAGCATTTCGCCGCGCGGTTCGCCGTCAAAGAGGCAGCCATGAAAGCGCTCGGCACCGGGCACTCGCACGGCGTGCTCTGGCGGGATGTCGAGGTGGTTCGCCGGGGAGGTCCTCCGCAACTGCAGTTGCACGGGGGCGCGGCCCGTCGGTTCGACGTGATCGGCGGCCGGTCGTCGGTGGTCACGATTGCCCACACCGACACGCTGGCGATCGCCCAGGTGATCCTCATGGGCGATCAGTGATGCTCCGCCTCGAACCGCCGAGATCGCCGGGACGGCCGTCAACGAACGGATTTGTCTGGACGAGGGAGTCGTGGGGCACGGCGCTGCGGTGCGCGTCCCTGACGGAGGTGGCGGATCACTTCTTCACGACCCGTCAACTGCGGTTGCGGGGAGCGTCGGAACCGGACGACTGGGCGCATGTGGCCTCGACGATCGGGGTGACACCGGGTCGCCTGCTCCGCCTGACCCAGGTCCACGGCCACCGCGTGGTCGTGGCACGCCGCCCGGAATCGGCAGGCCGCCCCGCATCGGCCAGCCTGCCTTTGCCGGAAAACGGGAGCACCTCCAGCAGGAGCGGGCACGACTGGCCCGAGGCCGACATCCTGGTGTCGGACGACCCGGAAGTGGCCCTGGCCATCCAGGTGGCTGACTGCGTGCCGCTGCTCATGGCTGACCGTCGCTCTGGCGCGGTGGCGGCCGTCCACGCCGGCTGGCGGGGAACGGTGGCTGGTGCCGGGCCTGCCGCGGTCGATGCGCTGTCGCGGGAATTCGGCGCACGTCCCGAGGACCTCCTCGTGGCTCAGGGACCGAGCATCGGGCCCTGCTGCTACGAAGTGGGCGGCGACCTGCGCGGTGCCTTCGAAGAGAGCGAATTCAGGACGCACATCGACCGATGGTTCTCGCGCGGCGCGGACGGTCGTTTCCTGCTCGACCTGTGGACGGCCAACCGCGACCAACTGCTCGCGTCAGGCGTGCGCCCGGACGCCATTCACCAATCGGGTCTCTGCACCGCCAGCCACCCTGACTTGTTTGCATCGTATCGGCGGGACGGGCCGGGCACGGGTCGGATCGCGGCGGTGGTCCGAAGCCGGGGGCTCTCAGGTGAAAGTGAGAATCGAGGATTGAGAATCGAGGATTGAAGATCGACGACCGCTGCTGTCCAAGCCGGTCACTTGGAGGCGGCCGCGCGCTCGGCCATTCTCCATTCTCAATTCTTCATTTCCGGTTGACCGGCTTCGTCCATCGCCTTGTTGGCCAGGCGATCGGCTTCGGTGTTCAGTTCCCGCCGGACGTGCTGGAAGCCGACGCGCCCGATCCGGGACACCAGCGAGCGGGCCCGCTGGTACAGCGGTTGAAGGCCGGGGTTCTTGACGCGGTAGACGCCGAGCATCTGCTTGACCAGGAGTTCCGAGTCGGAGCGAATCTTCAGCGCCCGCAACTCGTGATCAGCCGCCCACGTCAGCGCCGCCACCAGGCCGTGGTATTCGGCCACGTTGTTGGTCGCGACGCCCAGCGCGCCGTGCAGTTCCTCGACTAGCGTCCCGTCCTTGTCTTCGATGCGCACGCCGTAGCCGGCCGGCCCGGGGTTGCCGCGCGACCCGCCGTCGATGTACGCGACCATCAGCTGTGTGCTCCCGTTCCATTCTCGGCGGCCGGTGCAGCCGCGGGCGGGTAGTAGAGGATGCGTTGGCAGCTCTCGCACTGGAACAGCATGTCATTCCGCCGGAGTTCGTTGGCGGCCTGCGGACGCAGCCGCACGTGGCAGGCGCTGCAGTAGTCGCCCTTTACCTCGGCGACGGCCGTGCCACGGCGTCCGCGGACGAGCTCGTAGGTCGAGAGCGGTCCCGGCGCGACCTCGGCGACCAACTGCGCCCGCTTCGACGTCGCCTCTTCCAGTTCCCGCTGCAGCCGCGTCGTCTCCTCCTCGAGCTGCGTGCGCTCGCACGCGATGACCTGCTTGTCAGCCGCGAGCCGTGCCTCTGCGTTCTTCTGGCGCGCCGCCAGCTCGTCGGCCTCGAGCATGCGCTCGAGGATGCGATCTTCAAGATGGCGCACCTCGGTCTGCGCGGCCTCGATCTCCTTGAGCATCGCCTGGTATTCCTTGTTGGTCTTGACGTCCATCAGTTGACCCTTGAACTTGCTCAGCCGCGTCTGGATCATCGCGAGGTCCTTCTCGACCGCGCGCCGCGCCGCCTGGTTCTCGGCGACGCGCGCCCGGGCGGTCTCGAGTCCATCCGTGGCGGAGGCCAAGCGAGTGTCGAGACCCTGGGCCAGGCTCGGATGATCGGCAACGCGCCTTCGGGCGCTCTCGCCGAAGAGGTCGATCTGCTGGAGGCGGATGAGACGTTCGAGGTCAGCGTGCATGGAGCATCAGCGCCTGATAAAAAAGGCCCCGTGGACCGGGGCCTTGGTGGTCGGGCGCGCACGCCAGCGCACATCCGTGCGTGGCGATCCAGACAGCGCGCGAGGTCGGAACTCTGTGCATCTTGTGCTGGTGGGCCCACCAGGATTCGAACCTGGGACAGGCCGGTTATGAGCCGGCGGCTCTGACCGCTGAGCTATGGGCCCCAAACGATGACGTGCTCGGAGCGACGCGGCCAGTCGCGCTCCCGGCGCCGCAGCGACGGGACGAACCGGGCCATGAACAGTCTACCCCCTGCCGGGGTCGCCGCCAACGGAAACCGTGGACGGAAACCGTGGACCCAAACCGTGGACGGGGCCGTCCGCGGGCCGGATGCCGCCGAATATCGTCGCCATGGTGCGGCTCGGCCATGCCTAGGCGTGCTCCCAGCGCCACCCGGGTTCACGGCGAGATCTGTGGTCTGCTGCGCGTGCGCGCTGGTGGTCGGGAACGCGCGAAAGGCGGCCTGACCGGCTCATCCTCACTCCGCACGTGAATCCACCCGACCCGCCGTGGGCGCGGGCGAGCCTCGCGCGGCGGTGAAGTATACTCGTCATCGGTCACTCAGCATGATCCACACCCCTCTGCGACCCACCGACGGTGAACTCATGATCCTGCGGGTCCTCTGGCACCGCGGGCCGAGCACTGTGCGACAGGCTCACGACGTGCTCGAGCGCGACCGGCCGACCGGCTACACCACGGTCCTGAAACTGCTGCAGATCATGCACGAGAAAGGGCTGGTCCTACGGGACGAGTCTGAGCGCCGCCACGTCTACCGTCCGCGCGCGTCCGAGCAGCAGACCCAACGGCAGCTGGTGCGTGATCTCGCGGATCGGGCGTTCGACGGATCGATCGCACGGCTGGTCCTCCAGGCGCTCGCCGTCAGGCGGCCGAACCGCGAGGAGATGGCCGATATCCGGGCCGCTCTGGCTGAGGCCGACCCCGAAACGTAGCCTACGGTCCTTGGGAGGCACGCACGAGACGGCCGCGAGGTCCGCCTCACGCCGCAAGAACAGGCCGGGTACAAGAAAAAGGCGCTGACAGGGTGTGTCCCATCGGCGCCCTTGGCAACCGCCCCGTCCTCGTCAGCACCGCCCCGTCCTCGTCAGCACCGCCCCGTCCTCGTCAGCACCGCCCCGTCCTCGTCAGCACCGACCCGTCCTCTCGTCAGCACCGCCCCGTCCTCGTCAGCACCGCCCCGTCCTCTCGTCAGTTCCGCCCCGTCCCCGTCAGCACCGACCCTTCCTCTCGTCAGTTCCGACTCTTCCTCGTCAGCACCGACTATTACGTTCTCCCCTCCAGGAACGCCCGCAGCTTGCGGCTGCGCGAGGGATGGCGCAGCTTCCGGAGCGCCTTCGCCTCGATCTGCCGGATGCGTTCGCGGGTGACGGCGAAGTTCTGGCCGACCTCCTCGAGGGTGTGCTCGCTGCCGTCGCCCACGCCGAAACGCATCTTGATCACCTTTTCCTCGCGGGGCGTCAGCGTCTTCAGGACCGCCTCGGTCTGCTCGCGCAGGTTCAGGCTGATCACCGCGTCGGCGGGAGACACGACGCCGCGGTCCTCGATGAAGTCGCCAAGGTGGCTGTCTTCCTCTTCTCCGATCGGCGTTTCGAGAGAAATCGGCTCCTGCGCGATCTTCAGCACCTTGCGGACCTTCGACACCGGGATGTCCATCCGCTTGGCGATTTCTTCCGAGGTCGGCTCACGCCCGAGTTCCTGCACGAGCGACCGCGAGGTCCGGATCAACTTGTTGATCGTCTCGATCATGTGGACCGGGATGCGGATGGTCCGCGCCTGGTCCGCGATCGCCCGCGTGATGGCCTGGCGAATCCACCACGTCGCGTAGGTCGAGAACTTGTAGCCGCGCCGGTACTCGAACTTGTCCACGGCCTTCATCAGGCCGATGTTGCCTTCCTGGATCAGGTCCAGGAACTGCAGGCCGCGGTTCGTGTACTTCTTCGCGATCGAGACCACCAGCCGCAGGTTGGCTTCGACCAGTTCCTTTTTGGCCTGCTCGGCCAGGGTCTCGCCGCGGTGGATCGTGTCGAGCGTGCGCCTGAGTCGGTCCGGCGTCTCGTGGAGTTCGTCCGCCTGCCGATTGACCTCGGCCTTGGCCTCCTTCTGCCGTTGGGCGGTCGCCTTCCGGTCGTCTTCCTTGAGCTTCGCCTTCTTGTTCTTCGGGTTCAGCAACCGCTCGAGGTTGTCCACCTCGCGCTGCATCCGCTGGACGCGTTCCACCGAGTCCTTGATGTCCTCGATGAGGCGTCGCTTGACCGACTCGGTGAATGCGATCGCCCGGATCAGCTGCGACACGGCGATGCGCCCGCGCAGCGCCTTCCAGCGCGCGCGGCGATACTTCTTCTTGTCTTTCTTGGGCGTGACCGCGAGCTTCTCGACGCACTTGTCGTACGACTGCCGCGCCTTTCGGACGGCCTCGATCTGGCGCGACACTTCGCCCGTCCGCTCCTCGATGCGCTCGTCGGTGATCTCCTCGTCGTTGAAGATCACCAGTTCGCGGATGGTGCGCTCGCCCGCCTTCAGGCGCTCGCCCATCTCGATCACCTTGCGCGCCACGGTCGGCGTGCGCGAGATCGACTTGATGATGGACAGCTTCCCACGCTCGATCCGCTTGGCGATCGCGACCTCGCCCTCGCGGGTGAGCAGCGGGACGGTGCCCATTTCCCGCAGGTACATGCGGACTGGGTCGTTCGTCTTGTCGAGCGCGCCCGGCGTCAGGTCGAGCTCGAGTTCGTCGGCCCCTTCCTGCTTGTCCTCCCGGTACTTCTGCTCAGAGTCAACGACCTCGATCCCGGCCGTGCCGAACGTGTTGAACAGGTCGTCAAGCTCGTCCGGCGAGGTGATGTCCGACCGCAGGAGGTCGTTCACTTCGTCGTAGAGCAGGTAGCCTTTCTCCTTGCCGATGGAGATCAGCTGCCGTACCTCGTCGTATTTATCCTCGATCGACAAGGGCAGTCCTCCTCGAAAACATGATGTCTACGCTGGCCGACAGTTACGCAATTCGCAGCCGGTTGATTTCCCGGCTCAGTTCGACTTTCCGTTGCCCCAGAACTTCCAACCGTTCGCCGGTCTCGCCGCTCGACTGCAGCTGCTCGATCTCCCGCTGCATGCCCGCTCGCTCCCGCTCGTAGCGCAGCAACCGCAATTCCGCCGCCGACTCGGCCGCCGGCACCGGCCGGACCGACTCGGCCGCCATCCCGGTGACGAGGCGCGCCTCCTCGGTATTTAGACGCGCGAGCAGCGCCGAAGGTACGTCCTCAGTCCCGCTTTCGTGCAGGCCCTGCGCTATTTCCAGGATCCTGCGCGTCAGCAATGTTTCAAAATCGTCCGGGACGAGGCCGGCCAGCGCCTCCCGCGCCCCGTCGTCATCGTGGAACAGGGCCCAGATCAGCCCTCGTTCCGCCGGTCTGATCTGGCCGAAGCTCGGCAGTTCCCGCGTCGTCAACGTCGGCCGGCGATCGACGGCCGCCTTACGGATCTCGGCGCGAACGACATCTTCCGTAATTCTGGCCTTGTGCGCGAGCCGGTCGGCGAACTGGTCGCGGCCGGCCGCGTCCGGAATCTGCGCGGCGACCGGCAGCATCCGGTTCAGGAACTCGCGCCGGACCTCGTCGCTCCCGAAATCGCGTCCCTCCGCCGCCCGGTCGATCAGGTACTCCAAGTACGGACGCGACGCCTTGAGCCGTTCCATGTACGCGCCGGCGCCCTGCTTCCGGATGAACCCGTCGGGGTCGTCCCCCGGCGGCAGCAGCGCCACGTTCACCAGGAACCCCTCCTGGACGAGCAGCAGCGACGAGCGCTCCGCCGCGCCCTGGCCCGCGGCGTCCGGATCGTAGCTGAGGACCACCTTCGCGGCAAACCGATGCAACAGGTGGGCCTGCTGCACGGTCAGCGCCGTGCCGCACGAGGCGACAACCGCCAGGACGCCAGCCTGCAGTGCCTGCGCGAAGTCGAAATACCCTTCGACCAGCACCGCGTACCCCACACGCCGGATGTCGCCCTTCGTGAGGTGCAGCCCGTAGAGCGTACGGCTCTTCGAGTAAATCGGCGTTTCCGGCGAGTTCAGGTACTTCGGCTGCTGATCCGCCTCCATCGCACGTCCGCCGAACGCGACCACCGACCCGCTGTCGCGGCAGATCGGGATCATCAACCGTCCCTTGAACCGGTCTATCGCCTGCCCGTCCTCGCGCTGCAGCACCAGGCCGCTCTTCACGAGGAGCGGCAGGTCGAATCCCTGCCGCAGCAGCCACGTCTTGAGCGCGTCGCGTGACGGAAGCGCGTAGCCGAGTCCGAGCCTGTCGATCGTCTCGCGGCTGATCCCGCGCGCCGCCAGTTGCTGCCGTCCCCGGGTCCCGGCCGGCGAGGCGAGGTGCTCGCGGAACCTCGCCTCGGCCGCCTCGTGGATCTTCAGGAGCGTTTCGCGCTCGACGCTGTCGGTGTCGTTCGAGCCGGTTGCCTCCGGCACCGTCATGCCAAATTTGCGCGCGATCAGCCGCACCGCGTCCTGGAACCCGATCTTCTCCTGCAGTTCGACGAACTTGAAGACGTCGCCACCCGTCTGGCACCCGAAACAGTAGAAGAAGCCCTTGTCTGGGTTGACATGGAACGACGGCATCTTCTCCCCGTGGAACGGGCACAGGCCTTTCCACGTCGATCCCGACTTCTTCAACGGCACATAATCCTGCACCACCTGGACGATGTCCGCCCGGGTGCGCAGGTCGTCGATGAAGGTCTGGGGGAGCAGGCCCACCTCTACTCCTTCAACTCCACCACGGTGACGCCGCCGCCGCCACGCTCCGGCGGCGCCTGCTGGTAGCCGGCCACGAGCGGGTGGTTCTTCAGGTACTCGGTGATCGCCCGTCGCAGCTGCCCGGTGCCGTACCCGTGGATCACGCGAACGGTCCGCTGTTCGGCCAGCAGCGTGTCATCGAGGAACCGCTCGGTCCGCGCCAGCGCCTCTTCCACCGTGCACCCGATGACGTTCAGGTCGCCAATGACGCCGTCGCCCCGGGGCTGGAGCTGGACGTTGACGCTCACGCGGCCGGCGTCCTTCTCGACCGCCGACCCGCCCTTCGAGACGAGCCGGAGGTCGGCCGCGCGCGCGCGCAGCCGCTTGCCGTGGATGTCGATCTCGGCGTCGTCGCCGTGCAGCAGCGCGAGTGTGCCTTCGAGACCCAGCCCGGCCACGGTCACGCGGTCGCCGATCGCGGGGCGACCTTCGAAGGTGACGGGCGGCTCGAGACGAGGGGGCTCGCCGCCGTGGAACCGCGCCGCGGCTTCGTCGATGGCCTGCCGCGCTTCGACGCGCGCCGAGCCGACATCGCCCGTCGAGATGGGCGGGCCGCTGAAGGTGCGCTTCGACAGCCGCCGTTCGGCCTCCGCGGTCATGTCGGACGCTTTCTTCTTGAGGTCGTCGATGACCTTGTCGATCTCGCGCCGCGCATCGCGAAGCCGCTCGTCCAGTCGGTCCTCGGTCCTGCGCCGGAACGTCTCCTCACGCTGGCGCAGCCCCTCTTCGCGCAGCTTCAGGCGCGTCTCGGACTCGCCGACCGCCTGGCGCTCGCGCGCGACCAGCCGGCGCTCGTGCTCCAGGTCGTGAAGGCTCTGGTCGATCCTGGCCAGGTGCTCGGCGAGTTGCGCGTCACGGGCGCTCAGGTTCTGACGGGCCCGGGCGAGGACCGTGGCGCCCAGGCCCAGCCGGCCGGCAATTTCGAGCGCCAGGCTGCGACCGGGCGACCCGTAGACCAGGCGATAGCTTGGCGCAAACGACACGGGGTCGAAGCCGAAGGCCGCCACCGTCACGCCGGGAGTCGTCGTCGCATACGTCTTGACCGCGTCGCTGTGGCTGGTGCAGATGACGACCGCGCCGCGATTCCTGAAGTGGTCCACGACCGCCGTGGCCAGCGCGCCGCCTTCGGCCGGATCCGTGCCAGACCCCAGCTCGTCGAACAGCACCAGCGCCGGCAAGGCCAGCATCCGCTCCATCGAGACGAAGTTGGAGACGTGCCAGGAGAAGGTGCTCAGATTCGCCGCGATCGACTGCTCGTCGCCGATGTCGGCGAACACGCCGCGGAACACCGGGAGGCGCGAGCCCGGGGCGGCCGGGATGTGCAGGCCAGCCTGCGCCATCAGCGCCAGGAGCCCTGTGGTCTTGAGCGCAACCGTCTTGCCGCCCGTGTTCGGGCCCGTGATGACGAGGACCGTGGCCGGCGGCGCGACGAGAATATCCACCGGCACCGGTTCCGCCGGTTGTTCGCGGGCGTCCTGGCGCTCGCGTCCCTCGTCCGCATCGTTCGCCGAGGTGGACGACGCCGCGGCAAGGCGCTCGGTGACCGCGCGGATCAGGAGCGGGTGGCGCGCCGAGTGCAGCTCGAGCCCCCCGTCATTCGACATCACCGGTTCGACGCCGCCGACCAGGCGCGAGAATCGCGCCTTGGCCTGCACGACGTCGAGTTCCGTGGCCGATTCGACCGTCCGCTGGAAGTCGCCGGCGCGGCGGCGGAACGCGTCGGTCAGCGCCAGCAGGATGCGCCGGATTTCCGCGGCTTCCTGCTCTTCCATGGCCACCACGTCGTTGTTGATCTCGACGGTGCTGAGCGGCTCGAGGTACAGGCTTGCCCCGCTCGCCGAACTGCCGTGGATGATGCCCGGGATGGCCGACCGGTGCTCGGCGCGCACGACGAGGACGTAGCGCCCGTTGCGATCGGTGACGACCTGGTCCTGGAGGTAACGGGAGGTGTCCCGTCCCCGCAAGTACGACTCAAGCGTGTTCCGGAGACGGACGCGCTGTTTGCGGAGGCGGTCACGGATCGCGCGAAGCTCGCCGCTCGCGTGGTCGTTGACGTCGCCGCTGCCGTCGATCTTCTCACGGATGTCGCCCACTTCCGACTTGAACGACGACCCCATCTCGACCAGCGACGCCAGATACACGTAGTTGCCGGCGGCCCGCCGGACCGCGGCGCGGGTCTGCTCGAGCGAGTCGAGGAAGTCGGCAAGGCCCAGCAGCCGGAGCGGTTCGAGCGGGCGCCCCTCCACGGCCAGCGCAGACAGGCTGGTGTCGATGTCGGATGGGGCCTGGAGCGGGAAAAGACCGCCGTCAGCCAGGTAGCGCGTCCCCTCGCTGGTCGCCCCGAGCCACTGCGCGACGCGTCGCGGGTCGGACTGCGGGCGCAATGACGCCAGCCGGTCGCGCCCGAGGGGTGTCGCGGCGAAACTGCCCACCGCCTCGACGATCCGGTGAAACTCCAGGGCTTGCTGCGCAGCTCGCTGCATATCGGGATTTGGAGACCGGGCTCAGGAAGGCACGGACTACACGTCCGTCGGCCAACCGCACAAGCGGAGGCAACCTCCTAGACTACCACAGGCATGGTAGATAGGGATCAAAATTGATGACCGCCGGAAATCACTCGCGGAGTGGTTCTCTCGTGCGGTGTGGTCGGCACCGACGCCGCAGGTCGCGAGCCACACGTCGCAAGCCAACTGGTCGTGTTGAGCCTACAGGTGATTGATCAGGCTGGCAATGGTGGCGGCCCCGAACCCATTGTCGATGTTCACCACCGAGACCCCTCCGGCGCAACTGTTGAGCATGCCGAGGAGCGCGGCGATCCCCCCAAAACTGGCGCCGTAGCCGATGCTCGTCGGCACCGCGATGATCGGGACCCTCACCAACCCTCCGATCACGCTCGGCAGCGCCCCCTCCATCCCGGCCGCGACGATGATCACGCGCGCCGCAGTGAGGCGATCGTGCGCGCTCAGCAGGCGGTGCAACCCGGCCACGCCGACATCGAAGAGCCGCTCCGTCTGGTTCCCCATCAGCTCGGCCGTCACCACCGCTTCTTCAGCCACCGGCAGGTCTGCCGTGCCCGCGGCGACCACCAGTACGGTTCCCTTTCCGGGTGCGATGTCCTGTTGCTGCAACGTGATAGCCCTGGCGACCGGGTGGAAGACGCCGGCCGGCACCTCGGCCAGAACCGCGGCATAGGCCGTCTCGTCGGTCCGCGTCACCAGCAGCGAATGCCCCCTGGCTACGATCCGGGCGGCAATGGCCGCGATGTGGGCCGGGGTTTTGCCTGTACCCAGGATGACCTCGGGAAAACCCTGTCGGAGGGCGCGGTGATGGTCTATCCGGGCGAACCCGATGTCCTCGTAGGGAAGTTCCCGGAGGTAGTCGAGGAGGCGCTGCTCGGCCTCGCCGGCTGGCAACGTGCCCGAGGACACCTGCTCGAGGATGTCGCGAAGAGGCGGCAGATTCATGGGCGGCTCCGGAGCGAGACGACGGTTTGACTTGTCATGACTCGGCTGTATAATTGAGTGTTTGTTGACCAACCAAGAGACACTGACCATATGACGCCCACTGAAACCCTGATCCTCGGGGCGTATTTTTTCATCCTGAGCATCCTCGCCCTCTACGGTTGGCACCGCTACTTCCTTGTGTATCTTTACATGAAGCACAAGGGCGACAAAGTCGCGACGCCGGTCGTGCCGGAGACATGGCCCGCGGTCACGGTGCAGTTGCCGCTGTACAACGAGATGTACGTCGTGGACCGCCTCGTCGAGGCGGTGTGCCGGATGGACTACCCGAAGGATCGCCTCGAAATCCAGGTCCTCGACGATTCCAACGACGAGACCCAGGACATCGCTCGTCTCGCCGTGCATCGCTACGCGGCGCAGGGCTTCGACATCAAGTACATCCACCGCGACGATCGCCTCGGCTACAAGGCCGGGGCGCTCGAGGCGGCGCTGAAGGTGGCGACCGGCCGCTTCGTCGCGATCTTCGACGCCGACTTCGTGCCGTCCGCCGATTTCCTGAAACGCACGGTGCCGTACTTCGCGGAACCGCGCGTGGCGATGGTTCAGGCGCGCTGGACGCATCTGAACCAGGATTTCTCGCTGCTCACGAAGGTCCAGTCGATCCTGCTCGACGCCCACTTCGTCCTCGAGCACGGCGGACGCAACCGCTCCGGCCGGTTCTTCAATTTCAACGGCACCGCCGGTATCTGGCGGCCTGAAGCCATCGCGGATGGCGGCGGCTGGCAGCACGACACCCTGACCGAGGACCTCGACCTGAGCTACCGCACGCAGCTCAAGGGCTGGAAGTTCGTCTTCCTCCCCGACCTCGAGGCCCCCGCGGAAGTGCCGGTCGAGATGAACGGGTTCAAGTCGCAGCAGCATCGCTGGGCGAAGGGGTCGATCCAGACCTGCCTGAAGCTGCTGCCGCACATCCTCCGCTCGAACGCGTCGTTCGAAGTGAAGGCCGAGGCGTTCATGCACCTGACGGCCAACTTCAACTACCTGTTGATGATCGTCCTGTGCCTGCTGATCTTCCCGTCGATGGTGATCCGGTACAACATGGGTTGGTACGAGATGCTCCTCATCGACGTGCCGCTCTTCTTCGCCGCCACCGCCTCGGTCGCCAACTTCTACATCGTCTCCCAGCGCGAGCTGTACCCGCTCGACTGGAAGTCGCGGCTGAAGTACGTGCCGTTCCTGATGTCGATTGGCATCGGGTTGTCGGTGAACAACACGCGCGCGGTCATCGAGGCCGTGCTCGGCAAGCAGAGCGAGTTCGCCCGCACGCCGAAGTACGGCGTGGTGCAGCGCGAGACCGACGAATGGCAGACCAAGAAGTATCGCCAGTCGGTGGCGATCCAGCCGTTGGTCGAGCTGATGCTCGGCCTGTATTTCACCTGGACGGTGTTCTACGCGCTCGCGAATGGCATCTACGCCACGGTGCCCTTTCTGATGCTCTTTCAGGTCGGCTTCCTCTACACCGGCGTCCTGTCGGTGGTGCAGCAGTACGCGGGCGAGAGCGTGGTGCTCAAGACAGAGGTGGCGAAATAGTCGCCAGATGTCCCCCGTTCACCCTCCGGATTCTGACTTCTGAATTCTGTCTTCTGACTTCCGACTTCTCCCTCCTGCTATAATTCTCAGATCCGATGGACCCGCGTTACATTCGCAACTTCTCCGTCATCGCGCACATCGACCACGGCAAGTCCACGCTCGCGGACCGCTTCCTCGAGCTGACGGGCGCCGTGCAGTTGCGGGACATGGAGGCCCAGTTGCTCGACAGCATGGACCTCGAGAAGGAACGCGGTATCACGATCAAGGCGCACCCCGTCCGGCTCACCTACCTGGCCGATGACGGCAACAAGTACGTGCTGAACCTGATCGACACGCCCGGCCACGTGGATTTCTCGTACGAGGTAACTCGCTCGCTGGCCGCGTGCGAGGGCGCGGTGCTGCTGGTTGACGCCGCGCAGGGCGTCGAGGCCCAGACGCTGGCCAACGCCTACCTGGCCGTTGACGACGGCCTCGAGATCGTGCCGGTCATCAACAAGATCGATCTCCCGGGCGCCCAGCCCGAGGAAACGCGACGCCAGATCGAGGACATCATCGGGCTCGACGGAAGCCAGGCCATCCTGGCGAGCGCCAAGGTGGGCACCGGCATCAGGGAGGTCCTCGAGGCGATCGTGCACCGCCTGCCGCCCCCTGCCGGAACCGCCGCCGCCCCGCTGAAGGCGTTGGTCTTCGATTCCTGGTACGACGCCTACCGGGGCGTCGTCATCGTCATCCGCGTGATCGACGGCGTCATCCGCAAGGGCATGCAAGTCAAGTTCATGGCCGCCGGCCAGGAATACGAGATCGAGGAAGTCGGCGCGTTCACGCCGAAGGCCACGCCCCTCGAGGAACTCGCCGTGGGCGAGGTCGGGTTCATTACTGCCGGCATCAAGAAGGTGGCGGACGCCAAGCTCGGCGACACCATCACCGAGACCGCCCGGCCGACCTCCGAGCCGTTTCCGGGTTTCAAGGAACTCAAGCCGATGGTCTTCGCCGGGCTCTACCCGGTTGAGGGACACGAGTACGCCGAACTGCGCGACGCGCTCGAGAAGCTGCGGCTGAACGACGCATCGTTCTTCTACGAGCCGGAAACCTCGGTCGCCCTCGGCTTCGGGTTCCGCTGCGGCTTTCTCGGCCTGCTGCACATGGAGATCGTGCAGGAGCGCCTCGAGCGCGAGTTCAACCAGGACCTGGTCACCACCGCGCCGAGCGTGTTGTACCGGGTGACGACGACCGACGGCGAAGTCCGCGAGGTGGACAGCCCCGCGAAGCTGCCGGACGCGGGCCGCATCCAGAAGCTCGAGGAGCCGGTCATCACGGCGATGATCCTGACGCCGGCCGAGCACGTCGGCGGGATTCTCACGCTGTGCCAGGACAAGCGCGGGGTCCAGAAGACGCTCGAGTACCTCGCCAGCAACCGCGTGCTCATCACCTACGAGCTGCCGTTCAACGAGGTCGTGCTCGATTTCTACGACCGGCTGAAGACGATCTCGCGCGGCTATGCGTCGCTCGACTATCACGTCACGGGGTACTGGGAGTCGCCGCTGGTGAAACTCGATATCCTGGTGAACGGCGACCCGGTGGACGCCCTGTCCGTCATCGTCCACAGGGACTCTTCGTACCAGCGCGGTCGCGCGCTGGCGAGCCGGATGCGCAGCCTGATCCCGAGGCAGATGTTCGAGGTGGCAATCCAGGCGGCGATCGGCGGCCGGATTATCGCCCGCGAGTCGGTGAAGGCGCTGCGGAAGAACGTGCTGGCCAAGTGCTACGGCGGCGACATCACGCGCAAGCGGAAGCTGCTCGAGAAACAAAAGGAAGGCAAGCGCCGGATGAAGCGCGTGGGGAAGGTCGAGATTCCCCAGGAGGCGTTTCTCGCCGTGCTCAAGATGGATGGGGACGAGTAGAAGGGACCTGCTGTGAAGAATCAAACGAAGGCTGCCCAGAAACCCGCGCCGGCTGCGCCTCAGCCCTTCCGGAAATCGACCGCCCGCGAGTACTTCGAGTCGATCGTCATCGCCGTCATCCTGGCGCTCTTCATCCGGACGTTCGTCGTCCAGGCCTTCAAGATCCCCACCGGGTCGATGGAGAACAACCTGCTCATCGGCGATCACCTGCTGGTGAACAAGTTCGTCTTCGGGCCGGCCAACAGCCCGATCGAACGCGCGCTGCTCCCCGAGCGCGCGATCCGTCGCGGCGACATCATCGTCTTCAAGTACCCGGAAGATCGGGAGCGCGATTTCATCAAGCGGGTGATCGGCCTGCCGGGCGAGACGCTCGAGGTGAAGGACAAGCGCGTCTACATCAACGGCAAGAAGGTCGATGAGCCCTACGTGCACTTCCTGGAGCCGCCCCAGGGCACGTCGTCCTACTCCGAGATCACCTCCTACGACCTGCGCGAGCGCTACGGCCCGATTTCCATCCCCGCCGACAAGTACTTCGTGATGGGAGACAACCGCGACAATTCGCAGGACAGTCGCTACTGGGGGCTGTTGCCGCGCGAGGACGTCAAGGGACGCGCCGTGATGATCTACTGGTCCTACGAGTCGGAGACCGAGGACTACCAGCAGACCGGGATCGGCGCGATCGCGAAGGACCTGTTCACCGTGGTCACCCAGTTCTTCTCTCGCACGCGCTGGTCGCGGATGTTCCACCTCATCCGCTGACCGTGGTGACGGCGGACCACCCAGTGTCCTTTGTGGTTGCCTCGGCCGTCCCTACACAGAAACGGCTCTTCGACCGAAACAGCTACTGACGCCCTCCCCCCGTCCGCCCTACGGCTCGAGGACCGGTGTGCCATGGCCAAGACGCTGATCAAGATTGTCATCGCGCTGGTTGTCATCCACGGCGCCTTCAGGATTGGAAGCGCCTACTGGAACTTCTACCGCTACGAGGACGCGCTCCAGCAGTTGGCGCAGTTCGGCGAGCGGCGGACCGACCGGCAGTTGTGCGATGAGGCGATAGAAACGGCGGGGAACTACGGCGTGCCGATCGCCGTGACGGGGCTGAACATCCGGCGGGGAAACAACCCGGTGTTCAACTGCGAGGCCGGTGCAACCGCTCCGCAGGCCGGCGTCGTCGCGCAGGCGTCAGGGCAGATGACGATCGAAGGGGCCTACACGGACCGCGTCCAGCTGTTCCCGGGCTTCTTCTATCCCTGGGAGTTCAAGCCGAGCATCAAGGTGTGGCTCAGGCCGTAACAGCTGGGCTGAAGGCCCGCCCTACACGACGACCCGGCCGTTCTTGACGACGCGCGTGATGGCTGGTGCGCCAACGCGAATCAGGTCTACCGCTTCCCCGGCCACGATCACGGCGTCCATCAGCTTGCCGGGTTCGAGGCTGCCCAGGTCTCCGTCGCGCCCGAGGGAGTACGCGGCGTTGATCGTCGCCCCGACGAGCGCTTCCTCGAGCGTCATTCCCATCCCGAAGCAGGCGAGCGTGATGACGAACGGCATCGACGGCGTGAAGCCGCCGCCGGGGTTGAGGTCGGTGGCGAGCGCGACCGCAACGCCGCGCTCGATCAGCATCCGTGCGGGCGCAAACCGCCCGAGCTTCAGGTAAAACGCCGCGGCGGGGAGCAGCGTGGCGACCACGCCGGCCTCCGCCATTCGATCGGCGGACGTCGGCTGCACGAACAGCAGGTGATCGGCGGACCTGGCGCCGACATCGGCAGCCACATCGGAACCGCCGCTGGCCGCCAGTTCGTCGGCATGAATGCGCGGGCGCAAGCCGGCTCTGGCGCCGGCCTCCAAGATCGCCCGCGATTCGCCCGGCGTATACACGCCGGTTTCGCAGAACACGTCGCACCAGGCGGCCAGGCTCTCGCCCGCGACGGCCGGGATCATCTCCCCGGTGAGCAGGTCGAGATACGCCTGGCGGCGGTCGCGGTACTCGCGCGGGATCTCGTGTGCGCCGAGAAACGTCGCGACCAGGTCGATGGGCTGCGACCCGGCGAGATGTCGAATCGCCCGCAGCATCTTCAGTTCCGCCGCCGTCTCCAACCCGTACCCGCTCTTGGCTTCCGCCGTCGTCGTGCCGCAGCGCAGCATCTCGGCCAGGCGCGGCCGCGCGGACTCGATCAGCTCTTCTTCGGTGGCCTCTCTGGTCGCCCGAACCGTGCTGAGGATGCCCCCGCCCTCGGCCGCGATCTCGGCGTAGGTCGCCCCGGCCAGGCGGCGCCGCAGTTCTTCACGCCGGTCGCCCGCGTAGATCACGTGCGTGTGCGGATCGACGAAGCCGGGGACGACCGTGCCGCCGCCGGCATCGACAATCACGGCGTCGGCCGTCGCCTGCACGCTCCCCTGGAACTCGGTCTCGGACCCGGTGAAGACAATGCGGCCGGCGCGCGAGGCGACAACGCCGTCGGAAATGGAGGAGGCGACGCGCTGGGCGGCACCGCGACGCGGTGCCGGCCCGGCGCAGGTCAGAACCTGCCTGGCGTGGCGGATGACGAAATCAGCGGTGACCACGGGTCGATGGGAATGTGGGCTACTTCTGTCCCTCGGCCGCCGCGTCGAGCGCGTGCATCACGGTGCTGGCGGGCGAGCCGCCCACCGCGTGGGCCTGTGGCTGCGAATCCTGGACGGGGGGCTCCATGGCGACCTGGCGCGGGCGGTGATAGAGGATCTTGTCCTCGCGGTCCTTCTGATCCTGCTCGCGCACGAATTCCAGCGAGTTGCGGAGGGTGGCAATCGTGGACTGCAGCGTCGTTTCGACGTCGCGACGCTTGAGCTTGAGGCCGTCGATCTCGCGCTGGATCTCCGTGAGCCGCCCCTGCGTCTGCTGGAAGATCAACTCGGCTCGCGACTCGGCTTCCTCGACGACGCGGCGCGATTCCAGCTCGGCGTGCTCCCGGATTTCGTCGGCGAGCCGCTGGGCGGTGAGCAGCGTGTTGCGGAGGTTGCGCTCGTGTTCACGGTGCTCCGCAACGACTGCCTCGAGCCGCAGCAGTTCCTGGTGCAGACGGTCCGACTCGCGCAGCGCCTGCTCGTAATCATCGGCCACTTCGTTCAGTAGTGCGTCCACCTCGTTGCGATCGTAGCCGCGCATCGTGACTCGCAGTTTGGCCTGCCGCAGGTCGAGTGGGGTGACCTTCATGAACCTGTCTCCTCTGACACGTGAACGGAAGGAACTCCGGCTTCCAGCGAATGTGTGCCAGCATTCTACGTTTCGGCCGATCGTGCCCCGGGCTGCAGGGCGCGGGCGTTCAGGGCTGGCGCGTTCCGAAGATCGCGGTGCCGACCCGGACCAGGGTCGCGCCTTCCTCGATCGCCACCTCGAAGTCGTGGCTCATGCCCATGGAGAGTTCGCGAAGCATCGCGGCCGGCACGCCCTCGTCGCTCAGGCGGTCGCGGAGTTCGCGTAACTGCCTGAAATAGGGTCGAACCTCCTCCGGGTCCTCGAGGTAGGGCGGCAGCAGCATCAGCCCGGCCAGCCGGACGGCACGGCTACGCGCGGCCCGCTCCACGACCGCGCGCACCAGATCCAGCGTCGCCCCGTGCTTGGTGGGTTCGGCCGCCAGGTCAACTTGGACGAGGACCTCCGGCGACGTGCCTGCGTCGGCGGCCGCGCGGTCCACCGCCTCGAGCAGATCGAGGCGGTCGATCGAGTGGACGCACGCGAACGAGACCGCGGCTTTCCTGGCCTTGTTCGACTGCAGGTGCCCGATCAGGTGCCAGCGCACGTCGAGGTCCTGCGCCGACGCGATCTTCTGGAGCGCTTCCTGCACCCGGTTCTCGCCAAAGTCCCGTTGCCCCGCGGCCGCCGCGGCCCGCACGTGTTCGATCGGGTACGTCTTGGAGACGGCCACGAGGCGCACGTCGCCGGCCCCACGGCCGGCGCGCAGTGCGGCACGCGCCATCCGGTCGCGCACGTCGGCAAGGCGAAGGGCGAGAGCGGCTTCGAGTGTCACGGGCAGAGAAAGGAAAAGGCCGCCGGTTGCGACCGACAACCGGCGGCCTCGACACTGACCGGGATCCTGATGACTGACCAGTTGACCGTCATTCTCTGGCCCCTGGCCCCGCGTCCCAGATCCCTCGTTACTTCTTGATCTGCAACAGCATCGCCTTCACCTGGGCCGCGTACTGGCCGTCGGGCGCGAGCTGCATGTACAACTCGAACTCGGTCACCGCCTCGGGCAGCTTGCCCAGGTTGATCAGGCACATTGCCAGCTGGTAGTGCGAGTTGGCGTGCTTCGGGTCGGCCTTGAGCGCCTCCTCGAACGCCTTCTTGGCATCTTCGGCCTTACCCGCGTTCCACGCGATGACGCCCTGGTTGTAGAGCGCGTCCACGCCGCCGCCACCCGCCACCGATCCGCTCGCAGTCGCCAGGGCCGCGGCCTTCTGGCTGGCCGCTTGCGCGTCATCGAATTTCTTCTGGGCGTTGTAGATGGTCGCCAAACCGTTGTAGGCCTCGATGTAGTCGGCCTTGAGCTCGATCGACTTCTTGAACGCCTCTTCGGACTTGTCGTATTCCTTCTTCTGGGCGTAGGCGTAGCCGATGTTGTAGTAGCAGTCGTAACAGGTCGGCATCACGTTGGCCGCCTCGGTGAACTTCGCGAGCGCGGTGTCGTTGTCGCCTGAACGGCTCGCGGCCACACCCTCGTCGAACAACTTCTTGATCGCTGCCACCTTGGCGGCGTCTTCCTTGGTCGGCCCGGACGAGCCAGGCGCGAGCTGGAAGTTGACCTCGGCCGTATCGCCAAGCCTCACGCGGCAGGGATACGACTGAGCCCCGACCTTTTCCTTTTCGGCCGTCACCTTGTAGTTGCCAGGCGGCAGGCCAATCTGGGTGTATTCACCCTTCTTGTTCGATTTGACCGTGTAGACGCGCGAGACGCCATCCTGGAATTCGATGGTCACCTTCGCAGCCTCAATCGGCTGACCCTTGCCGTCGAACACCTTACCCTTGACCATCCCGGTCGACTGAGCGGTCGCGGGCGACGTCATGGCAACGGCCATGAGCACTGCACAGGCCACAAGCAGCACGCGAGGGCCGGAAAGAACGGGAAGCATCAGAATCCTCCGTCAGGTAGAGATGAAAAATAGTACGGCGGTCGGCGGAACCGTTGACCTCTAGTCTACACCGAAATCCCGTCGAAAGCGTAGCAAGCGGGAAAGACGCCTGGGGCAAGCGGAGCGGCCTAAAGCCGGGCTGCTCAGCCGGTTGGAGACGGTCAGCGCGCGAAGAAACGGGCGATATCGTCGAGCCGGGAGACAACCGGCGCCGGGGGGAGCGCGTCGAGGAAACGCGCGCCGTAGCCTTTCGACCGGATCCGCGGATCGAGCACCGCCAGGACCCCGCGATCGCGGCGATGACGGATCAGTCGGCCGAGGCCCTGCTCGAGCGTCAGGATGGCGAGCGGGAGCTGGTACCGCTCGAACGCGTTCTCGCCGCGGGCAGTGATCGCGTCGATTCTCGCCGCGGTAATGGGCTCAGTGGGGGACGCAAACGGCAGCTTGTCCACGATGACGCAGCTCAGCGCTTCGCCGACGACGTCCACGCCCTGCCAGAAGCTCGACGTCGCGAGCAGCACCGCGTTGCCGAGCGACCGGAACTGCGTCAACAGGACCGAGCGGGGCGCGCTGCCCTGGACGAGCACCGGATAATCGAGCGCCGACGCGAGCTGGCGCTCGACCTCGCGCAGCACCGAGTAGCTGGTGAAGAGCACGAACGCACGCCCCTCGGTTCGCTTCAGGATCTCCAGGATCTCGCGGCTGGCGGCCTTCGGGAACAGCGGCGACCGCGGATCGGGCATCGCGGGCGGCAGGTAGAGGATCGCCTGCTCCGAGTACCTGAACTCAGACGGCAGCCTCACCTCGCTGGCTTCACGTACCCCAAGGCGGCTGCGCACGTACTCGAACGACCCGGCGACGCTGAGGGTTGCGGAAGTGAGAACCGTGGCCTGCATCCGGTCGAGCAGGAGTTCGCGCACCATGGTCGAAACATCGATCGGCGACGCCCGAAGAAAGACGCCGCGCCCGCGGGCCTCGAGGTAGTAGACGTAGTCCGGGTCGCCGGCACGCAGCAGGAATCGCAGTTCGTCGCGCATCTCCCCGGCGCGTCGTCCTATTGCGGCCACGTCTTCGCCCGGGTCCCTGGTGAGCGCCGCCACGCCCTGCAGCCCGTCGAGCGCCTCGATCAGCGCAACGCCCGCCGGTTGCACGCCACCGAGCAAGTCGGCGGTGACGCGCTGGCGATCGGGCGACGACGACCCGCCCTGCAAAACGTATCGCCCGCCGCCTGAGGGCGCCAGCTCGCGCAACGCGTGGAAGAACAGCATGGTCCTGTCGCGCACGCGGTCGCTGGCACGCCGCATCTCGACCGGGTCGTCCTTGTACGCCCCGCTCGCGACCACCCGCTCGACGTCCCGCACCAGGTCCTCGACCCGGTAGGTGCTCACCGTCATCCCGAAGTACTGCGTCGCGACGTCCTCGAGCTGGTGCGCTTCGTCGATCACCGCCACGTGGCACTCGGGGATCACCTCGCCATAGGCGTTCTGCCTGACGGAAGCGTCCGCGCACAGCAGGTGGTGATTGACGATGACAATGTCCGACTCGGCGGCGCGCTGCCGCATGCGCGTGATGAAGCAGTCCTTGTAGCGCGGGCACTCCGTCCCGACGCAGTTCTCGGACGTGGCCGCCATCTCGGACCAGAACGACAGGTCCTCGGGCAGGTCCTCGAGTTCGGCCCGGTCGCCCGTGTCAGTCCGTTCCGCCCAATCGGCGATGGCCGCGACCGTTTCCGTGTCGGCGAACGCCATCGACATCGGGTTGTCGCGGAACAGATCGAACCGGTGGCGGCACAGGTAGTTGCCCCGGCCCTTCATGCAGGTGGCCTTGAAGGGCACGCCGAGCGCCTCCTGCAGGACCGGCAGGTCCTTCGAGAAGATCTGTTCCTGGAGGGTTTTGGTCCCGGTCGAGACCAGGACGCGGCGGCCGCTCAGGATCGCGGGGACGAGGTAGGCGATCGTCTTGCCGGTGCCCGTTCCAGCTTCGGCCAGCAGGACGTGGCCGTCTTCGATGGCGTCGGCGACGGCGGCGGCCATCGCCCGCTGGCCGGGACGCGACTCGAACTCGGACACCGCCCGGGCCAGCGCGCCATCTTCGGCAAACACGCGGTCCACGATCGCGGACAGGCTGCGGGCCGCAGGAACCGACTTACCGTGGGACATCCGCGTGCGAACCCTGAAGCGCCATGATCTTGTCCACGCGCCGCTGGTGGCGGCCGCCGGCGAACGGCGTCTCGAGGAAGAGGCGCACGATCGCCATGGCGAGGTCCGGGGGCGTCAGCCGGGCGCCGAGCGTGAGCACGTTGGCGTCGTTGTGCTCGCGGCAGAGCCGGGCCGATTCGAGGTCGCCGGCCGCCGCGGCGCGAATGCCGTCCACCTTGTTGGCGGCCATGGCCATCCCGATCCCGGTGCCGCAGATGAGGATGCCGCGGTCGCACGCGCCCGAGACGACCAGCCGGGCCACCGCCTCGGCATAGTCGGGATAGTCCACCGACGCGTCCCCGGTGGTCCCCGCATCGTCAAGGGCGACGCCCGCCTCGATCAGGCCCGCCTTGAGCGTTTCCTTCAGCAGGTAGCCTGCGTGATCGGATCCGATGGCAACGCGCACGAGTGAATTGTACCCGCGATCGCGGGAACTTGCGACCGGGCGCGCTGCCCGACCGACAACCACAACGTACACAACGCACACAAAGGACGACACATCGACTGCAGCCGACGTGAGGGCCGACCGCGGGCCTTCGGCCCGCTCCCGGTCGGTGCCAGGGCCCTTGGGAGCGAATCGCTCTCCGTGATCTTGGTGAGTTTGGTGGTTGGAATTCATGCCGGCGTCCAGGGAGGCTTCGCGGTAAGCTAACGCCATGCAGCCATCAGTCGCCGTGTCGGGCCGTGCGGAGGAGCGAATCCAGGCGGGCCATCTCTGGATCTACAAGAGTGACGTGCTCGACGTGGAGGCAGATCCTGGCGACACGGTGACCGTTCTGGGGGCCCGAGGCCGCGCAATCGGCCAAGCGCTCTACAGCGACCGGTCGCAGATTACGCTGCGCCTGCTGTCGCACGGCGCGGAGCCGGCGGATGCGGCCCTCTGGCGTCGCCGCCTCGTCAGCGCGATCGGGTTCCGAGAGACACTGAAGATCGATGCGTCCGCCTGCCGCCTGGTTCATGCCGAGGGCGACCTGCTTCCCTCGCTGATCGTCGACCGCTACGGCGACTACCTCGTGGTGCAGTCGTTGTCACAGGGAGTCGAGCGGTTGCTGCCGACGATCACCGGGCTGCTGGTGGAGCTGCTGGCCCCGCGCGGCATCCTCGCGCGTAACGACGCAAAAGTGCGGGCGCTCGAGGGGCTCGATCAGCGCGTCGAGGTGCTGCACGGCGAGGTGCCCGCCTCGATCACCGTCCGCGAGGGGCCGATCGAGTACGACGTGGACCTGTGGAAGGGGCAGAAGACCGGCCTGTTTCTGGACCAGCGCGAGAACCGCGTGGCGGCCGCCCAGTACGCGCGCGGCCGGGTGCTCGACTGCTTCAGCTACAACGGCGGCTTCGCCATGCGGCTGGCCTCGTCGTGCGACGAGGTGACGGCCATCGACATCTCGGCCGACGCCGTGGCGCGCATCGCCGCAAACGCGGCGCGCAATCGCCTGCCGCAGATCCAGGTGCGCGAGGCGAACGTGTTCGACGAGTTGCGGCGACTGGAACGCGAAGCGGGCCGCTTCGATACGATCGTCCTGGATCCGCCTGCATTTGCCAAGAACAAGGCGTCGGTGCCGAAGGCGCTGTCCGGCTATCGCGATATCAACCTGCGGGCGCTCCGCCTGCTGAAGCCAGGCGGGTTCCTCGTCACCTGCAGTTGTTCCTACAACGTGGACGAGGCGACGTTCGGGCAGGTGATCCGCGAAGCGGCCACCGACGCGCTCGTGCACGTGGACGTGGTGGAAAAACGCATGCAGGCGCGCGATCACCCCGTGCTGCTGGGCGTCCCCGAGAGCTACTACCTCAAGTGCTTCATCCTGCGCCGCCTCAGCTGACTGGCCGGCTTGCGACTGGCGGCTTGCGACCTGCGGCCATGCTGCGCCGTGCCACCCAGGACCGGTGGATCTCGCCCGTCCTACCGCGCACTCACGGCCGTCAGCCGTCAGCCGCAAGCCGTCAGGCGATCACTTCTTCAAGTACTCCTCGAACAGCCTCAGGATCCGCTTGTACTCGTCGGCCCAGCTGGTTTCCTCGGTGAAGCTGTGGTCTTCGACCGGGTACGGCGCCACGGACCACGTCTCCTTCCGAAGCTCGATCAGCCGCTGCATCAGCCTCACCGTGTCCTGGTAGAACACGTTCGTGTCCGCCATCCCGTGGAGGATGAGCAGTTGATTCTTCAGCCCCTCGGCGAAGTAGATCGGTGAGCTGCGCTTGTAGGCCTCGAGGTTGGTCTGTGGGAGGCCGAGGATCGGCGCGGTGTAGCTATGGTTGTAGTGCGCCCAGTCGGTGACGGGCCGCAGCGCCGCGCCCGCCGCGAAGACGTCGGGCGTCGTGAAGAGCGCCATCAGCGTGAGGAACCCGCCGTAGCTCCCCCCGTAGACGCCAATCCGCTTCGGGTCCACCTTCTCGGTCGCCACCAGGAACTTCGCGCCGTCCACCACGTCGTCGAGATCCTTGCCGCCCATGTGCTCGTAGATGCCCGTGCGCCAGTCGCGCCCGTAGCCCGAACTGGCGCGATAGTCGGGCGCGAGGACGACGTAGCCGTGCGCAGCCAGCAGGTGGTTGAACATGTGTTCGCGGTAGTAGTTCTGCGACCAGTACTTGTACGCGAACTGCAGGTAGCCCGCCCCGTGAACGAAGACCACCGCGGGACGCTTCGGGTCGCGCCTGGCGCCGATCATCTCGGGCGTGTAGAGCCTGGCGTAGACCGTGCCGCCGTCACGTGCCTTGTAGGTGATGACCTTCGGCTCGATCCACTTGAACGCCATCCACTCGTCGGTCGGCGTCGTCGTCACCTTCTTGGCCGTGGCGCCCGTCGTGAACGGCATCACGAACAGTTCGGGCGGCCGATTGATGGTCGAGTAGAGAAGCGCCAGCGTCTTCTCGTCGGGGGACACGGTCGCCTCGTTGCCGCCCGTCATGGTGGTGACGCGGGTGAACGAACCGCCGTCCACCGGGACCGTGTAGAAGTGGTGCTCGCCCAGGTGAACCTCGCTCGCCGTGAAGTACACCTTTGTGCGGTCGTTCGACAATCGCGCGTTCGAAATCTCCCACTTCCCGGTTGTCAGCGCCTTCGGCGCCGGCATGGCGGCTGTCACGTCGAGTGAATAGAGGTGCATCCAGCCGTCGCGTTCAGCGAGGAACAGGAAGCGCTTGTTGTCGGGAAGCCAGGTGACACCGCCGCCGCCGAACCCGCCACCTCCGAACCCACCTCCGCCCGTGCCGGTCGAGACCACGCCTTCACGGATCCAGGCGTCGTCGTGCAGGTTGTCGATCGACGTGGCCTTGCCCGTGGCGGGATCGACGGTCACGAACCAGCGGTCGTGATTGTCCTGGGAGCGGACCGTCGCGACGCACCGGCCGCCGTCGTCCGGGCACTCCGGCAAGCTCCAGTCGACGATGCGCGGAACCGCCGTGTCGGGCGGCTTGGCGGTCTTCTCGTTGCCGGCGAACGCCGACGCGTCGGCCCAGAGCGTCTTGGTCTGCTTGAGGTCGAGGACGGCGAGCAGGCGGCGCGACTGCGAGTCGCCGACGTTCGTCCGGCCGTTGATCATCTCTGGATATGCCGATTCGGTGACGTAGTTCGGCACGTCCTGGTTGCGGCCCGTCACTTCCGGCCGCGCGGTCACGGCGATGAAGACGTAGTTCTCGTCAGACGAGAGCAGCATGTCGGTGACCGACTGCCGGGGTCCCGGCTGGAAGCGGGCGATCGGCTCCGCGACCGGGCCACCGGCTCCCTCTGCTCCGCCGCGGCCGCCGCGCTGGCCTCCGCCCAGCATCGCCAGGGCACCGCGGGCGCCCTGCTGCCGCCGTGCCGTCTCGCGTTTGAGGTGCTCGATCAACTTCAGTTCTTCCTGGCGCAGGATGCGCTGCGATTCGGTCAGGCCCTGATCGCTGCCGCTGCTCCCGCGGGCGGCCTGTCCGCCCTGTGCCTGGGCACCACCGCCCTGGTCTCCGCCGCGCTGTCCCGTCGCCGCGGCACCACCCATCGCACCGCGCGCGCCGCCGGCACCCGCGCCGCCGTCCGATGCGACTGTCGCCACATCGGTCAGCTGCACTTCCGTCGGTGAGTTGGCCGACCCGTCGAGCGACAGCATGAACAGGTTCCCGTCACGCATGAACGTGACGGCGGTGTTATTGCGCGCCCACCTCGGGTTCGATTCGATGCTCGCCGTTTTCATGAGCAGGCGCCGCGCGTTGGTGCCCAGGTCGTAGATGACGATGTTGCCGCCTTCGGCGGCGACCAGCTTCTTCCGGGTCCGATCGAGACGGCCGCTTGGCGTAGCGGGAATCTGCCGCACGTCCTCAGTGGTCAGCTGCTTGAGATCGGTGCCGTCACGACTGACCGAATAGGTGTTGGCGCGGTCTTCGTTGGGCTTCTGCCAGGAGAAGTAGATCTTCGACGAGTCCGGCGCCCACCGGACCGACGTTGGCGCGGACCCGATCAGCTTCTGACCGCGCATGATGTTGTCGATCGTCAGCGTGAACGGGGTCGGCTTGGCGGCCGCCGGCTTGGCAGGTGTCGCCTGCGCGGCCTTCGCCGGAGGCGTCGGCGGGGTTGTCGGTGTGGTCTGCGGTTGCTGGGCGCGAACCAGCCAGGTGCAGGTCGCGCAGAGAGCAAGGACGATCAGGAATCGGCGCATGCGAGTACCTCGGAATGCAGAACAGAACAAGGGCTTCGGGATTCTCACGTCAGGGTGTCACTTTCATCATGATCACGTCGTGTGGCGGGACGCTGGCGACGAAGGTGCCCTTGATCTTCCCCAGGTCCTTCTTCGCCCACAGATCGCGGACGGCGGGTTCGGCGTCGAACGAGAGACCGAGCTCCTGCCAGGACAGCGCGATCTGCGCAGCCGTCTCACCACGATTGAAGAGCACCACCGCCCAGGCGTCGCCCGTCAGCTTCTTCGCCCACACTTCGAGGTCGCCGTTCTTCCGCACGCGGCGTCCCTGCTGGAGCGGGTCCTGGTCGACCGCGATGACCTCCTTGTGGATCAGGATGTCTCGAATCTCAGGCGTCATGCTGCGGATGTCGTTGCCGGCCATCAGTGGAGCCGATAGCAGGCACCACAGGCTGAAGTGCGCGCGATACTCGTGGATCTTCATGCCGCCGTTGCCGACTTCCAGCATGTCGGGATCGTTCCAGCCGCCAGGCCCGGCGTACTTCTCGAGGCCGACCTGCTGATCGAGCAGGCGCGTGAAGCTCGCCCATCGGTCCTGGATGTCGCCGGTCGTGCGCCAGATGTGCGCAATACCTCGCACCCATGTCCACGGCTGGTTGCGTCCCCACTCGCACATGCTGAACACGATCGGCCGGCCCGTCGCCTTCAGGGCATCCCTCATCGTCGGGTAGGCGATCTTCGGGTCCACGCCGTCGGTGTTGCACCAATCGTACTTCAGGTAGTCCACGCCCCAGGCCGCGTATTGACGGGCGTCTTCGACCTCGTACCCGTTACTGCCCGGGCGGCCCTCGCAGGTTTTCGAGCCCGCGTCGGAGTACACGCCGAACTTGAGACCCTTCGAGTGGACGTAGTCGGCCAGGGCCTTCATCCCCGAAGGAAACCGCTGCGCGTCCGGCACGATGGTCCCGCTCTTGTCGCGCGACACCTGCCAGCAGTCGTCGATGACGACGTATTGATAGCCGGCGTCCTTCATGCCGGACGAGACCATCGTGTCGGCGACCTCGCGAATGAGCGTGTCGCTGACGTTGCAGCCGAACTTGTTCCAGCTGTTCCAGCCCATGGGCGGAGTTCGGGCGAGTTCCATCCAGGCCGGCTGACTCTGACCGGACAGGCCCGCTCCAAGTGAGCATCCCACGATCAGGACGAGGAACGTTCGACAGAAGAATGCATGTGTCACGGCAGACCTCCTGCGCGGGGACTGTATCAGGGGACAGGCTCGGGGCTCAAGGCGGAAGGCGGACGGCGGAAAGGCGGAAAGGCGGCAGGCGGCAGGCGGAGGGCGGACGGCGGCAGGCGGAGGGCGGAGGGCGGAAAGGCTCGGGGCGCGAGGTCGCGAATTGGGGCCAGGCCTGTCTTGCGAATTTTCTCCTTGACATGTGAATTCAACAGTACTAATTTGTTAGTATATGAGACCAACCAGCGTGACGCTGACGCCCCAGGAACTCGAGCTGATGAAGATCGTCTGGCACAAAGGCGAGGCGACGGTGCGAGACGTCTACGAGACGCTGCTCGAGCGCCGCAAGATCGCCTACACCACCGTGATGACGATGATGCGGGTGCTGGAGAAGAAGGGGCACGTCAAGACACACCGGGAGAACCGGGCGTTCGTCTACCGGCCGACGCGTCCCGAGCGCCAGGTCGTCCGGTCGATGGTTCGCGAGTTCGTCGATCGCGTGTTCAACGGGTCCGCGCAGCCGCTTCTCGTGCACCTGGTCGAGGACCGTCGGTTGTCCCCGCAGGAACTCGAAGAGCTGGAGCGCCTCATCCGCGAGGCTGAGTGATGGACGTCCTGAGTTCGGCCAACCTCCTCGCTTGGGCGATCCAGGCCGGCGTCATCGTCCTCGTCGCCGCGCCGCTGCCGCACTTGCTTGGGCTCTGGTCTCCGCGCGCGCGGATGATCTTCTGGCGCGGGGTGCTCGTTGCCTGCCTGCTGCTGCCGCTGCTGCAGCCGTGGGCCACGCCAGTCGTTGCCGTAGGCGCGACCGGCCGGCCGCCCCTGGGGGCGATTGGCGCCAGCGTAGAAGTCCAGGGGACGACGTCGGCCACCGGTGTGCCCGTGCCCGCAACGCCGGTCGCGGCCGCGCCGACGAGTGCCGGGCGGACATGGCCGTCGCCGACGGTGGTGCGCAACGTGATCGCGGCGGGCATCGTGCTGCGTCTTGGCTGGCTCGGCCTCGGGCTCGTCACGGTGTCCCGCCTTCGTCGAGCCTCCTCGCGCTTGTGGCCGCGCCCACAGTCGATCGACAGGGCCGCCACGCTCGCCGAGACCGACGCCGAGTTCCTCGTGTCGGCGACGACGAGCCGGCCGGTGACCTGCGGCGTGCTGTGGCCAGTCGTGATGGTGCCGAGGAACTTCGAGTCGTTCCCGGAACAGGAGCAGACGGCGATTGCCTGCCACGAACTGCTGCACGTGAGCCGGGCGGACTGGGTGCGGAACGGGTTCGATGAAATCGTCCGCGCCGTGCTGTGGTTCCACCCGGCCATCTGGTGGCTGATCAATCAGATTCAGCTCGCCCGCGAACAAGTGGTCGATCGTGAGGCGGTCCGCCGGCTCGGTGCGCGGCAACCGTACCTCGAGGCGCTGTTGCGCCTGGCCAGGCCGGCTCCCCGGCTCATCCTCACCCCGGCATCCCTGTTTCTGAAGCGCGCGCACCTGCGCCAGCGGGTTGCGCTGTTGGTCAAGGAGGTTTCCATGTCCAGGGCCCGTCTCGTCGCGTCGCTCGTCATCATGGCCGTCGTGGTGTTCATCGGCGGCCGCCTCGTGACGTCCGCGTTCCCGCTACAGCAGTCGGGCGCGCGCACGCCCGGCGTGCAGACCGCGCCGCCAAGACTCGTCTCGACCGCGCTGCCGGCGATCGACGTCGAGAACACCAGCCTTCGTGAGGTGCTGGCGTTGTTCTCGAAAGGGAGTGGTATCGCGGTGACGACCGCGGGCATCTCGGCCGGCGTGCTCGACAAGCCGCTCACTTGGCGCTTCGCGGCCGGCATCTCGCCCGAGCAGGTGCTCGATTTCATCAGCAAGTCGATTGGCGGGACGTACCGGGTGATCTCCGAACGCGCCGTGGTGATCACCGGAGCGCACCTGCCCTTCGAATATGCTCAGTCCGCCGGTTCGGGAACCGGAGCCACCAGGCCCGGTCTTGCCACTGGGACCGCCGTAGGTGGCGGCGTGGGAGGTGGTGTCGGCGGCGGCGTGGGCGGCGAGGCGCGGAGCACCCTCAGTGACGAGCGCTTTGCGCAACTGATCGAGAACATCAAGAGAGCCAACAAGTTCGAAACCGACGAGCAGTTCCAGGCCGCGTTGAAGGCCGAGAACATGACGCTCGCCCAGCTGCGCAAGAACCTGGAGAACGCGATCATCATCCAGGAGGCGCAGCGCCAGGGTGTCGCAGGCAGCGTCACGGGCGGTGTAGCCGGCGGTGTGACCGGCGGCGTTCTCGGGGGCGTGTCGTCCGGCATGCGGGGCGGCGTGATTGGCGGGGCGGCCACCAGCGCCGGAACCGTCGCGACCCAGGATTATCGGAGTGCCGTCGTCAGCAGCGCTCTCACGGGGAGCGTGGTCCGGAGAGTCGACCCGATGGCGCCCGGCCTCACCGGCCGCGCGATCGTCGGCCTCCTGGTCGCTTCCGACGGCAGCGTGGCGAACGCGATGGCGCAATCGCCGGCTGGGGGCCCGGTCGTGGTGCACGCGGCAAATGCCGCTGTCGAAGCCGCGCGCCAGTGGGTCTTCGAACCAGGGCAAGACGGTGTGCGGACGACGCTGGTGGCCTTCAACCTGACGCCTCAGAACACGAATGGCCTGGTGGATCCACCGGTGGTCCGGATTGGCGGCAACGTCCCGCCACCCCGCAAGATCCGCGACGTTAAGCCGGTCTACCCGACGGAGGCTAGCGCTGCAGGCATCCAGGGCGTGCAGATCCTCGAAATCACCCTGGATCCTTCAGGTGATGTGCTCGACGCGAGAGCCTTGCGCGGCAACCACTTGCTCCTGCGAACGGCCCTGGACGCCGTCCTCCAGTGGCAGTTCGAGGCGTGGTCGGGCCCCGAGCGCCGGCTGATGACGGTGACGGCGAATTTCACACTGGACAGTGCGCCGGCCACGACAGGTACCGCCACGCCGGTCAGGGACAACGCCGCGGCGCGCGGTGAGGCGATGCCGCCCGCTCAGTACGGTAGCGCGACCAATTGGCCGCCGGCAGCGGTGCGTGTCGGTGGGGAGATCCGGCCGCCGAACAAGACCGTTGACGTGAGGGCGGTCTACCCGGACGTCGCGCAGAAGGCCCGCGTGCAGGGCGTCGTGATCTGCGATGTGCTTATCGGCCCGGACGGCAAGGTTGCAGACGCACGCATCCGCCGCTCGATTCCCCTCCTCGACCAGGCGGCGATCGACGCGGTGCGCCAGTGGGAGTTCACGCCGACGCGGCTCAACGGCAACCCGGTCCCGATCATCATGACGGTGACGGTGAATTTCACGCTTCAGTAGCAGGCAGCCGACAGCAGGCAGCCTGCAGCGGACAGCTGACGGACGTCAGCTCGCTGCCCGCTGCCTGCTGCCTGCTGCCTGCTGGCCGCCTATCCCTGTTCCCGCCAACCCCGTCGCCTCCCGATCCCCGACCTCTGGCCTCCGATCCCCGACCCTTGGTCCCTGGTCCCCGACCTCTGGCCTCCGATCCCCGACCCCCTGGTCCCCCGTCCCCGACCTCTGACCTCCGATCCCTGATCCCTGGTCCCTGTTCTCTTCCCTCGAATGCGTGTACTCTGTTCGGTGAACGTTCGGATCACACTACACCCTGAGCTCACCTCGGCAGCGCATCGCAGAGATCCAGTTGTGCCGGTCGACAGCAGCGACGGGCGGCCTGGAGGTGCGCACCCCGACTGAGTCGAAGGGCAAAGGAGCACGCAATGGCAAAGAAAGCAACGAAGGCGGGTCACGAGATCGCGATGGAACGGCTCGGTGACGCGATTGAATCGCTCGACGAGGCGCAGGCGCTGCTGGCCGGCGAGACCGAGACGTCGGAGTTCTGGATCGGCATCATCTTCTCGGCGCAGACGTCGCTGCAGCTCGTTGCCGAGATGGCGAAGGAATTCGAAAAGGAAACGGCCCGCGCCAGCAAGCCCCGGAAGCCTGCGGCCAGGAAGCGCCGGTAACGCTCGAGGCCGATCGGCCCGCGGCTGCCTGCTCGCGGGCCGTTCTCTCTGGTTCCCTCTTCAGCGTTCCGCCTCTGGTGTTGCGGGCGGGATCGGCACAATCTGGATCACCGTCGGGTAGCGGGCGGGCTCGGCGCCCGGCTTCGGGTTCAAATACCCCTGCATGCCGCCCCACGTGTAGTCCTTGATCGTGATGCTCGGCGGGAAGGCCATCGTCTCTTCCCTGAACCTGGCGAGGTCGAACATGTGGGTCGCCGGTTCCTCGAAAATCAGTTCCCCCCGTTGCTTCAGCACCGACTTGTAGAACGAGACGACATCGGCAAAACTGGCGGTCGTGCCGAACAGGTAGAACCGCTGGCCGCTGCCCGCGTCGTACGACGTGATGAACTGCATCGTCGGATAGAAGGGCACGCCAAGCGTGGCCTCGGACGGGACCGCGGTTGGCGCGGCGGGGACGGGCTGTGCCGGCGGCTGCGGCACCGGTGCTGCCGAGGAGGGGGGCGCCTGGATGGGCGGCGCCACGGGCTTGGGACGTCCCTGTGCCCGCGCAGCGACGGTGAAGCCGAGCGACACGAATGCGATGATCGTCAGGATGGTGGCGTGGCGCCTCATGACCCAATTATGAAACAGCTGCTGGCATTTTGCGAATCCGAGCGCGAGTGGGCCCGGAAGACGATCGAATCGCTCGTCCGACTCGAATCCCCGACACTCGACAAGCAGGCGGCCGACCGCTGTGGTGCAGAGATTGCGACAGCGTTATCGGCGACCGGCGGGAGCGTGCGCGAGGTGCCCAGCACGACGACCGGGAACCACCTGGTCGGGGAGTTCGGCCGGGGCTCCCGCCAAGTGCTGCTGCTCGGGCATTTCGACACCGTGTGGCCGGTCGGACATCTTACCGGGATGCCGCTGGTCGAGCGGGAAGGTCGTCTCCACGGTCCGGGTGTCTTCGACATGAAGGGCGGCATCGGGATTGGCCTGCTGGCGCTGCGGGCGCTCTTCGCGGTGCTTCGAGAGGAGAGGCTGCGGGTCGTCTTCCTCCTGACGGCGGACGAGGAAACGGGAAGCGAGACCTCGTGGTCGTTGATCGAGGAAGAAGCGCGACGAAGCGAGGCCGTGCTCGTGCTGGAGCCGTCGCTGCCGGGCGGCGCCTTGAAGACCTCGCGAAAGGGTTGCGGCGACTTCCACCTCACGGTGAGCGGCGTGGCAGCGCACGCCGGCATCGAACCCGAGAAAGGCGCCAGCGCCATCCTCGAGCTGGCCGAGCAGATCCTCCACCTCGAGCGCCTGCAGGACGCCGGGCGGGGCACGACGCTGACTGTCAGCCTCGCGTCCGGAGGATCGCGGAGCAACGTGGTCCCTGCCGAGGCGTCGGCGACGGTGGATGCCCGGGTATTCTCAAAGGCTGAGGCGGAGCGAGTGACGGCGTCGTTGCGCGCGCTCGTGGCACGGAGGCCTGGGACACGAGTGGCGGTGTCGGGTGGTTTCAGCTGGCCGCCGCTCGAACGAACCTCGGCGGTGGTCCGTCTCTTCGACCTGGCCCGGTCAGTCGGACGGGACCTGGGACTCGACGTGACGGAGGGGGCCACCGGCGGGGCGTCGGACGGGAATATTACCGCCTCGCTCGGGGTTCCTACGCTAGACGGCCTGGGCGCGATTGGCGACGGGGCGCACGCGGCGCACGAGCACCTGATCCTCGATGCCCTCGCCCCCCGGGCGGCGCTCGTGGCCGGGCTGTTACATCGGCTGGGCCGTTTGTAGGATACTGATCACCATGGCGAATGGAATGAAAACCGCGTTGCTGCTGGGCGCCATGAGCGGGCTGCTCCTGCTCATCGGCGAGGCCCTCGGCGGCACGAACGGCCTCATGTTGGCCTTTCTCTTCGCGGCGCTGATGAACTTCGTGTCCTACTGGTTCTCGGACAAGATCGTCCTGAAGATGTACCGAGCCCAGCCGGTGGGACCGGAGCACCCGTTGCACCGGATCACGGAGCGCCTGGCGCGGCGGGCCGGCCTGCCGATGCCGAAGGTCTACGTGATTCCCGACTTGTCGCCCAACGCGTTTGCCACCGGGCGCAACCCGTCACACGCAGCGGTCGCGGCCACCGAGGGCATCCTCCGGGTGCTGAACGAGAGCCAGATCGAAGGCGTCATCGCGCACGAGTTGTCGCACGTGAAGCATCGCGACATCCTCATCAGCTCAGTGGCGGCGACCATCGGCGCGGCCATCATGATGGTGGCAAGGATGGCGCAGTTTGCCGCATTCTTCGGCGGCGCCAGCCGCGACGATGAGGGCCGGGGCGGGAATCCCCTGGGCCTGCTCCTGACCGTGATCCTGGCACCGCTTGCGGCGATGGTGATCCAGGCCGCGATTTCACGGTCGCGCGAGTTCGCGGCCGACGCCGGCGCCGCGGAACTCGTCGGCAGCCCTTACGGTCTCGTTGAAGCACTCAAGACGATCGAGGCGACCGCGTCGCGCGTGCCGCTGGATGCCAATCCCGCGACGGCTCACATGTTCATCGTCAAGCCGTTCACGGTGACCGGCCTGCTGTCGTTGTTCAGCACGCATCCGCCGACCGAGCAGCGGATCCGGGCGCTTCTGCACACGGCCTGAGACGGAAGACAGAAGTCAGTACTCAGAAGGGCCCGCAAAGAGGTATCCAGCCGTCTACAGCAGGTACGCCAGCGCGAACCCGATCTGGGCGACGAACATCATGCGATACATGTGCGCCCACGACACGTGGTTCTCTTCGACGGCCAGGTCCTCTGGCCGTCGCAGCATCAGGTAGCAGACGTAGAGGCCGTAGGCGGTCATCACCAGGCCGAGCGCCTGGAGCAGCCAGAAGTGGCCGGTCAGCACGCCTGTCCACGCGCCGATCGGGATCATCAGGAACGGGACGACGAACGACGGCGAGATCATCCACGCGGCCTTCGTGACACCGAACTGGATCGGCAGCGTGCGGCAGCCGCCCCGCGCGTCGCCTTCCATGTCGGCGAAGTCTTTCGTCGTCGTCGCCCCGAGCAGGAAGAGCCCGAAGATCGTGCCGATGAACCACGGTTCCACTCCCACCACGGTCTTGACCGACGACCATCCCGCCACTTTCAGCAACGTGCCGCGTGGTATGGCGACGGTGACGTTCGCCCAGATGCCCAGGCGCTTGGTGCGACACGGCGGCACCGAGTAGAGCGTCGTGATGATCGTCGCGATCACAACCAGCCAGAAGCACTCGTGCCGGCCGCCCGGCGCGACCAGCCATGCCAGCAGCCAGGCGGTCGCAAAGGTGATCCAGGTGAAGGTCCACGCCTCGCGCATGGTCATCCGGCCGCTCGGCAGCGGACGCTTCGGCTTGTTCACGGCGTCGATGTCGAAGTCGTAGATCTGGTTCAAGCCGTTCGATGCCGCGTTCAGCGCGGCGGCCATCAGCGCCCCGAGCAACGGGTAGACGACCAGCCACCAACTCCACGGCTCGCGGGGCGTGGCGCCAATCGCCGTCGCGCCGCCGGACGCCATCCCGAGCGCGGGAGCGAAGAGGGTGAAGGGGCGGGCGAACTCGAGATACATGCGGACGCGTTCCGAGCCGCTCATCGCGTCACCATCCAGGCGAGCGCGACGGCACACGCCGCGGAGAGCGCCGTGTTGATGAAATTCAGCATGTCGTTGTCGAGCATTCCCGACGACTCGAGCGTGGCGCTCAGCGAGCTTTCCACGAACGAGCCGGCCGTCGCGCCGATCGTCGCGAACCAGAGGCCGTTGCCCTTGACGAGACCGAGCGCCAGCGCGAGCGCCGAGAGCGCGAGCGCGGCGACCAGCCCGGCACAGGTGCCCTCGAGAGACACCGCTCCCGACGTGCCGGGACGCACACGGGCGAACGTGGGGAACAGGTACGTCCGGGTGCCCCAGGCCTTCCCGATCTCGCTCGCCACCGTGTCGCTGGCTCCGGCCACCAGCGCGGCCACCATGGCTAGGAGCGCGCCGTCCCGACAGGGTGAGAGCGCGGCGACCGTCGCCGCGAACGCGGCCAGCCCCGTGTTGGCGATCGCGTTCCCCGGGCCGCGACGGCCGCCTCGAGCCTCGGCGATCCCCAGCACCGATTTCCGTTTCAGTCCGAGCCGCGTCGAGACGGTGGCCGCCACGAACGACGCGAACAGCAGCGCCCAGCCCGCCGGGCCGGCGAACCCGAACACGGCAATCCCGATCACCGCGCCGACGACAGCGCCGGAGACGGTGACGGTGCCAGCGCGCCATCCCAGCATGGCGATCGGCACGTTGACGAGCACGGCGTACAGAAGCGAGGTGGGAAGCCAGGCCCACGCGGCGGCGCACGACGCGCCGTCGATCAGGGCGAGGCCGCCAAGGACGATGGCGGCGCCGATCGGCACCGAGATGTTGTCATCCAGCCGGACGTGCATCGACTCCACGCCGGCCGCTGCGATGGCGGCGAGCGCCGGCGCGCCGAGGGTGAAAAACAGGGGCGGGAGCGGCGAGACGGCGGGCCTCGTCCACCAGGCGAGCGCGGTGCCGGCCAGCCCGCCGGCCATGATGAACGCCAGCGAGCCGGCGAACGTCTTGTCCGGGTTCCATGGCAGGTGACGCCCCTGGGTGCGGGTGCCGACGATCGTGGCCGCACCGTCACCGAACGCGAGAATCCCCCAGGCGGCTGCGACGATGTCCGGCCTCCGCGGAAACGCGAGAATCAGGACGAGGATCGACAGCGGGTAGAAGAGGATCCCGAGCGGGTACCCGCGAGCGGCATCGCTTGGCCGGTACAGCGACGCGCCGCCGACGCGGGGCAGCACGAACAGGTTGAAGAGGAACGCGGTGACGGCGCACAACGCCGCCTGCCACCACGTGAGCACGCGTAGGAGCAGAGCGAACGACGCCATCGCCATGTGCAGCGATTGTCGTCGCGTTTCGGAGTAGTTCGTCACGCCGATCGCTCCCCGGACCGCTGCCCTTCAGCGCTCCGTAACTGGTCCAGCACCCGGGTGATGCCGTCGCGAAGCGGCGTGATCCGGTAGTCGAGATCCCGGATGGCCACCTCGCTGTCCATCGCCCAGTCCCGCGTGAGCACTTCGACGGTGCCGGCCGTCAGCAGCGGCGGCCGGCCAGTGATGGCCGCGCGCAGCTCCTCGACCGCGGCGATCATGCTGGCGAGCGTCGCCGGCACCCGCCGGGGCAGCGGGCGTCCCGTCAGGTCGCGGACGATTTCAAACACGCGCATTTGCGGCGCGTTCTCGCCGCCCAGCAGGTATCTCCCCCCGGGCGCTCCGCGTTCCAGCGCGGCGACGTGCCCCCTGGCGACGTCCTCGACGCACGCGTACGACCAGACACGGTCAGCGCCGATTACGCCGGGCAGCCGTCCCGTGAGGTGATCCGCCACCATCGTGCCCACGAGGTTCCCCTCGGTCAAGACCCCGGGTCCGTAGATCACCCCCGGATAGGTGCGGACCAGCGGCGCCCCGTCCGCAACTGCGCGCGACGCCAGTTCGTCCGCCAGCACCTTGGTGCGCTGGTAGTCGTTCCAGCGACCGGGCGTGGTGGCGCCCGTCGGCGGAAGCGCGAGGAACGACGAGGTGTATACGACCCGCGAGACCCGGGCGGCGCGTGCGACGTCCAGCACCTGCTGGAGGCCGCCAACATTGACCTCGTCGAAATCGGCCGGCCGCCTGCGCCAGACACTCACCAGGGCGGCCGTATGGCAAATGGCATCGCATTCCGCCACCGCGCTCGCCAGGGCAGACCGATCCCGCACGTCGCCGTCGAACAGGTCGCCCGGCACGCCGCTGGTCGTCGCATGTCGGGCATAGGCCACGGTGGAATGGCCTGCGGCCTGGAACGCCGAGACGAGTGCGCGACCGAGATAGCCGGTGGCGCCGGTGATGACGACTCGCATCAGGACGTGGATACGGTCGGGCCCTCGCCGACGAGCGTGGTGCGGACCGTTTGTCGCCAATATTCCAGGAGGTCGGTAAGCGTCTGGTCGATCGGGATGCGCGGCGTCCAGCCCAGTTCGTTCGTCAGCCGCGAGCGATCGCCCAGCACCAGCGGGGAGTCATGAGGCCGATAGCGCGCCGGGTCGCGGCGCACCTCGATCTTCGTCTGCGCCCGCGACAGGAGTGCTTCCAGGATGTCGCCGATGCGGTACGCCTGTCCGGCGCAGACGTTGTAGACGCCTCCCGCGGTGCCCCGCTCCACGATTGCCTGGTAGGCGCGGACCGTATCGCGAACGTCGGTCAGGTCGCGTCGTCCATCGAGGTTGCCGACCTCGAGTACCGGTGCGGACAGCCCCTGCTCGATTCGCGCGACCTGCCGGGCAACGCTCGACGCGAAGAAGGAAGGGTCCTGGCGCGGCCCGATGTGGTTGAACGAACGGGTCACCAGCACCGGGAGGCCCAGTTCGGCGGCCGCGTGAGTCCCGGTCATCTCCTGCGCCAGCTTGCTCACGCCGTATGGGCTGCCGGGGCCAATGGGATCGCTCTCGACGATCGCGCGGTCCTGGTCGCGGTAGACCAGTGCCGAGCCCGACACCAGGACCCGCGCCGGGCAGGCGATCCCGGCAAGCGCGCTGAGCAGGTGGTAGGTGCCCAGCACGTTGACTTCCAGCGTCCGGAGCGTCCGGTCCCACGACCTGCCGGCGTGCGCGATGCCGGCAAGATGGTAGACGAACGCGGGTCGGGCGTCCTCGACCGCCCGGCGGACGACGCCGGCATCGAGGATGTCCAGCTCGACCCACCGGCAGCGGGTTCCGGTTGGCGGCGGCGGAAGACGCTCTCCCGGCCGCCGCCAGGCGACGATCGGCCGCTCACCCGGCTCGAGCAGATCGAGCAGGTGGCTGCCGGCGAATCCCGCCGCCCCGGTGATGAGAACAGGTGCGTGCACCGCAGTCATCAATCTCCGTACTGCCGTGCGTAGTAGGCCTTGAACGCGGGATCGCCCTGCTTGATCGGGCGCCACCACCACTCGTTCTGCCGGTACCAGTTCACGGTGTCGCGCAGGCCGTCCTCGAACTTCGCCTGCGGCTGCCACCCGAGCCCGCGCAGTTTCGTCGTGTCGAGGCAGTAGCGGCGGTCGTGCCCGGGCCGGTCGGTTACGGGGCGAATCAGCGTCTCGGGCCGACCGAGCAGCGCGAGAATCCGCTTCGTCAGCTCGATGTTCGTCACCTCGTTGCCGCCGCCGACGTTGTAGACCTCGCCCTCCGTGCCGCGTTCGATCACCAGGTCGAGCGCGCGGCAGTGGTCGAGGACGTGCAGCCAGTCGCGGACGTTCATGCCGTCGCCGTAGAGCGGCACCGGGTGCTGGTCGCAGGCGTTGGTGATGAAGAGCGGGATGACCTTCTCGGGGAACTGGTAGGGCCCGTAGTTGTTCGACGCGCGGGTGATGACCACCGGCACGCCGTAGGTGGCCCAGTAGCTGTAGGCCAACCGGTCGGCGCCCGCCTTGCTCGCGGAGTAGGGGTTTCGCGGCTTCAGCTCGTCGGTTTCCCGGCTCGCGCCCGACGGCACGCTGCCGTACACCTCGTCGGTCGAGATCTGCACGAAACGGCGAAGGCCGGTCGCCTCGCGCGCCGCCTCGAGCAGCACGAAGGTGCCAAGCACGTCCGTGCGGATGAAGTCGCCGGCGCCGAGGATGGACCGGTCCACGTGTGTCTCGGCGGCGAAGTGGACGACGAGATTGGACCGCATCACCAGCGGCCGCACCAGTTCGGCGTCGGCGATGTCGCCGCGCACGAAGCTGTGCCGCGGATCGTCCATCACGTCGTGCAGGTTCTCCATCCGCCCCGCGTAGGTCAGTTTGTCGAGCGTCGTGATGCGCCAGTCGGGATGCGCCGCGAGCGCGTGCCGCACGAAGTTGCTGCCGATGAACCCTGCGCCGCCCGTGACGAGGACCTCAACCATCTTTTCTGCTCCAGTCGTAGGGGAGCGTCCCGTGGGGCTCGAGCCGGAACTCGTCCGGCTCATCGTACCGGTATGGCTCGGTCGGCGCGTTCACCACGAGCGCCACCGTGTCGCCGATGCACTTCCACCCGTGGTACACCAGGTTCGGCACCTGGACGAGCACGGGATTCTGCGATCCCACGAAGAACTCGTTCACGGCGCCCTCGGTCGGTGACCCGGGCCGCGTATCCACCAGCACCAGCTTCACCATGCCCGAGACGCAGGCAAAGTTGTCCAGTTGCGCCTTGTGATAGTGCCACGCCTTCACGACGCCGGGATAGGTGGCCGACACGTACACCTGCCCGAACTTCGTGAACAGCTCGCCATCGTCGGCGCGGAGGATCTCCATCAGCCAGCCGCGCTCGTCGGGGATCAGCCGCAGCGCCTTCGTCTTCACGCCCTCGATGCGGGGCGGCCGCGTGATGGTCGCGTAGGCCTTCGGGTCGTTCATGGACGCTCCTTCAACACCGGATGCCGACCTCGGAGTTGTCCCCAAGTTGCTTGGCGCTGGTGTACGTGAGCGGGCGAAGGCGCGTGCCCTTGCCGCCACTGAGGATCAGCCCTTTTCATGTGCGATGCCCCATCAGGCGCCTACCGGCCCATCCCGCCGCCGAGCGCGCCGAAGAAGTTCGAGAAGGTGCCGAGCCCGGCGAGCGTGAACGTGAAGTTGAACCGGTGGTCCGACTGGACCGGGTACAGCGGGTTGCCCTGCGGGAAGTTGTAGGTCTGGTACTCCACCGCGAAGCCGCAGCACTGCGCGTTGTAATAACCGATGATCCGGCTGTTCAGCATCGTCGAGCGGCCGATGTCGTAGTTGAACGTGTAGCTGCCGCCCACCCGGTTGGCGGACGTCCGGAGCGTGGCGGCGGCGTTGACGAAGTTGTCGCGCTGCGGGGTCAGGTCGAGCGTGCTCGTCGTGCGCCGTTGGCTGAAGCCGCCAGTCACGTGGAGCCAGTCGCTGACCGCCACCTGCCCGTCGGCAGCCATGCTCTGGATCACCGCCTCCTTCGGGTCGTATTCCATCCGGAAGTTGCCGTTGACCTGGTCGCCCGGTGACGCGCGCACGGTCACGCGGACGGGCGAGAAGTTGCTGGGCGCCAGCCCCGAGAAGCTGGTGGAATAGTTGAAGTCGTATTGGCTGGCACGGTCGTCCGAGTAGTAGGTCTGCGAGATCGACACGCCCAGGATCTCGCGGGCGCTGGCACCGCCCGCGCCACCCGAGCGCTTCGCCAGGAGACGGTTGGTGACGCCGTAATCCAGCCGGGTCGTGCCGCCGAGGATGTAGTCCGTGCCGTCCAGCTGGACGATCTGGTCGAAGTTGTCCACCTTGGTCACGCGCTGGACGGTGAAGAACGGCTCCACCGTGTGTTTCCACTTCTCGGCGTAGCCGTTGTTCGGGGTGTTCCACACGCGGTTGAACACCGGGCCCGTGACGCGCGACTGGAAATCGAAGTAGCGGCGCCCGATACCTTCGTCAATCACGCTGCCGTCGCCCCCGAGCGCCTGGCTGCGCGTCCAGTAGGTGCCGCGCCACGACACCGATGAGTTGACGGTCAGGAAGCGAAGTTTCGTGAACGGAATGCGGACGGTGGGCATCACGTCGAGGCGCGTGAGGCCGCGATCGGTGACGACGTCGCCCGAACGTGTTTCGCGCGCGATGTTGGCGTACTCGCTGTTGACAGAGAAGTAGAGCGGCGAGCCGAAGAGCGGACGCTCGTTGCGCGACAGTGTCACTCTCGGGGTGCCGCCGGTGAGGGTCGTGTCGTTGACGCCCGAGAAATACTCCGTCCGGTCGTAGCTCCCGTTCACCGTGAACCCGTCGACGTTGCCGCTGATGCTGCCCCCGAACGTGCGCGAACTGCGCGAGGCGTCGTAGATGTCGGTGTTGTAGGTCTGCTGGACGGTGATGTCCGTGAAGTAGTCGACGCGCCCGCGCGCGTTCCACCGGCGGCCGAGCGCCTGGTTCAGGTTGCCCCGGACCTCGTAGCTCTGGGTGGCCGGCAGGACGCCCTCGGTGCCGTCGCTATTCTGGAAGAGCGACTCGTGCTCGGTGAGGCGGTAGAACTTGATGAACCCGGAGGACCCGGGGGCCGACGCGTAGCGGTACTCGGCGCCCATGCCCTGCCCGCGCTTCGAGAACCAGTCGTGCATGAACGTGACGTCCTCGCTCCGGCCGATGGCCCAGAAGAAGGCGTTGCTCAGCGTGAAGCCCCGGTAGGTCGATGTGCCGTAGGTCGGCATCAGGAACCCGGTCGCGCGGTCGTCCTTCTTGATCGGGTAGAAGATCGCTGGGAAGTAGAACACCGGCACGTCCTTCGCCTTGAGCACGGCGTTCTTCAGGAACGCGTAGTGATCGAGCCGGAGCGTGATCGAACCCGACGTGATCTGCCAGCGCGGCGTCGGCTGGACGCAGGTGGTGAACCCGCCGTGCGTGATGCGGTACTTGTCGGGTCCGATCTTCTCGATCGTGTCGCCGTAGAAGTAGATGTCCGGTTCCTGTCCACCCATCGGGCTGCGCTTGGCCTCGGTCGCGAGCGTGGCGAACCCGCTGGCGTGATAAAAGGTGCCGAGGCGGGTCTCGGTGTTGAACTCCGCGCGGTCCGCCGAGATCTGCGCGTCCTTCTGCCGGAAGGTGACGTTCCCGCTGACCATCACCCGGTGCGTGTCGGTCCACGACTCCAGCTCTTCCGCGAAGAACTGCATGTCGCCGCGCTTGCACTCGACGGCGCCCTTCAGCTTGATGTGATTCTTCTCGATCCTGTCGATTGTCCACTGCTTGCAGCTGTCGAACCCGGTGTCGCTGGCCAGCCCCTGCTGAGCGAAGACGGGAGAAATGCCACAGGCCGCGAGGCAGATGAGGGTCGCCGCCATGCGGATCAGGATCGTCGATGGAGAAACACGCATGCCCGTGCCTAGGATGGAAAACGTCCTCGAATGATGAAAACTCGCCAAGAATATCACGTGTCGTGCCGAAATCGTGCCAGCACCTCGCCCACCAGGAAGATCGAGCCGGCCGCGCAGATCGCGGGGGCGTGACGCCACGCCGCTTCGAGGGCGAGCGCCGGTTTCTCCTCGATCTCGACCGTCCCTCGCCATCCCGCGCGCCGCGCCGCTTCGGCCAGTGAATCGGGCGTGAGCGCGCGATCGGTGTGCGCCCGGGTCACCACCAGATGCGACGCCCACGGGAGCAGCGGCTTCAACGTCCCGCTGACATCCTTGTCCTTCATGATGCCGAAGACGATGGGCAGCCCGCCTGGATGGACCTCCCTGAGATAGTCGGCCAGGACGCGGGCGCCTGCCGGGTTGTGCGCCGAATCGCAGAGCACCATCCTGCCCTGCTCGTCGGTGAGCAGGTCCAGGCGACCCGGCCAGCGCGTGGACGCCAGGGCCGCGACGATCGCCTCGGCGGGAATCGGCGTGCCGAGCGCGTCCACTTCCTCGAGCAGGCGCGCGGCAACCACCGCGTTCTGCACCTGGTGGCGGCCGTGGAGCGCGAGGCGCGCGGGCCCATAGTGACGCGCCGGCGTCGTCAGGTCCACCAGCGCCGCTCCGCCCTCGAAGTCCAGGATGTCCACCCTGCTCCCCCCTGCCGCGTGGATCATCAGCGCGCCCTGTTCCCGGCACGCGCGCTCGATCACCGACACCGCGTCGGGCTTCGTCTCCCCAACCACCACGCGCATCCCGCGCTTGATCACCCCGGCCTTTTCGCCGGCGATGGCGGCGATCGTGTGCCCCAGGAACCGCTCGTGGTCGAAGTCGATGGTCGTGATCGCCGCGGCAACCGGGGTGGCGACGTTGGTGGCGTCGAACCTGCCGCCCAGTCCCACCTCGAGCACGACGAAGCCGACGCGCGCACGCCGGAACAGCTCGAAGCCGATCGCCGTGGTCACCTCGAAGAACGTCGGCTCGGTCTCCAGGCGTCGCTGTTCCCGAAGACGGGCGACCGCCTGCTGCACGGTGGCCGCCGCCTCGATCAACTCGGCCGTCGCGACCGGCGTGCCGTCGATGGCGAAGCGCTCCTCGATGCGAACCAGGTGGGGCGAGGTGTACAGACCCGTTCGCAGGCCGGCCGCCCGCAATCCGGCTTCGACCATCGCCGCCACGGAGCCTTTGCCGTTGGTGCCCGCGATGATGACGGACGGCCACGAGCTCTGCGGGTCACCGAGTCCCGCGCAGATTGTGCGGACGTTCTCGAGGCCGAACTTGATGCCCAGCTTCTCGAGGCTGAAGAGGTAGGTCAGTGGGTCCACGGAACGTCGACCCAGGTCACGCCTTCTCGCCGGCGATTTCGACTCCCGGGTCTGTCGGATCCGGGGGGGCGGCCTGGGCGCCGGTCGACTTCGCGCCCATGAATCTCAGGGCCCGGGCGATCGTCGCCTTCAGTTCGCGCCGGTCCACCACCATGTCGATCATGCCATGCTCGAGCAGGAACTCGCTCCGCTGGAATCCGTCCGGGAGCTTCTGCCGAATGGTCTGCTCGATGACGCGAGGACCGGCAAATCCGACGAGGGCTTTCGGTTCGGCGATGTTCAGGTCGCCCAGCATGGCGAAGCTGGCGGTGACGCCCCCCGTCGTGGGATCGGTCAGCACCGAGATGAACGGCAGCCCCGCGCGGTCGAGCCGGGCCAGCGCCGCCGATGTTTTGGCCATCTGCATCAGCGAGAGCGCCCCCTCCATCATCCGGGCGCCGCCCGAGCACGAGACGATGATGACGGGGGTCCGGCGAGCGACGGCGCGCTCGATGGCGCGAGTCACTTTCTCGCCGACCACCACCCCCATGCTGCCGCCGATGAAGGTGTACTCCATCGCCGCAATCTCCGTCTCGATTCCCTCGAGAAAACCGGTCGCCGTGACGACGGCGTCCTTCATTCCGGTCGCCGCGATGCTCGCCTGCAGCCGGCTCTTGTAGGGTTTCGTGTCGGTGAATTCGAGCGGGTCCGTCGAGACGAGATCGGCGTCATGGATCGCGTAGTCGCCGTCGAACAGCATCGCGAGCCGCTCGGTCGCCGTCATCTTGAAGTGGTGCGCGCACCGGGGGCAGACGCCGACGTTGGCCGACAGGTCCTTGTTGTAGATCAACTGGGTGCAGTCGGGGCACTTGAGGTACAGCCCCTCCGGCACGCGGCTGACCTTGTCGGTCGGGGCCATCGGCTTGCGCGTCTTGGTGAACCAGGCCATTGAGGGAGCTTATCAGAATGACTCCTGTTGGTGTAGACTCAGCCCCGCCTTGGACTTTCGCTATGTCGCCCTCGAGGGGCCGCCCGGAGTCGGCAAGACGGCGCTGGCCGAACGCCTGGCCGCTCACGTCGATGCGACGACCGTCCTGGAGGAAACGGACAACCCGTTCCTGGGGGACTTCTACGCCGATCGTCCCGGCGCCGGCCTTCAGGCGCAGCTCTTCTTCCTTCTCAACCGCCACCGGCAACAGGAGGCACTGCGCCAGGCGGACCTGTTCAGCCAGGCCACGGTGTGCGACTACCTGTTCGAGAAGGACCGGATCTACGCGTACCTGAACCTCGACGACAACGAGTTGTTCATCTACCAGCGGCTCTACGAGCTGCTGGCCCGCGACGTGGCGCTGCCTGACCTCGTGGTCTATCTCCAGGCCCCTTCCGAGATCCTGATCAAACGGCTGCGGGTGCGCGACCCGGAGCAGGAGCCTTACAGCCCCAACCCGGCCTACGTGCAGAAGCTCAACGAGGCCTACCAGCACTTTTTCTTCCACTACGCGGCGACCCCGCTGCTCGTCGTCGAAACCTCGCAGTTCGACCTGGCCGGAAGCGACGAAGCCCTCGACGACCTGCTGCGGCAGATCCGCGGCATGGGCCGAGGCACGCGGTACTACGTGCCGAGAACCAAAGGGTAGGGAAGGAGCCGTTCGTGAGAATCGACGCCATGACCAGGCTTGTGTTGCCCTCTCGCTTCCCGGCCGCGCTGGCCGTTCTTGTCGTGCTTCCCGTGTGGGGGCTGGTCGCCGGCTGCGCCAGCGTGCCATCGGCACCCTCCGCGCCAGTGGTCACGTACGAGCAGAAACTGGGCTGGATCCTCCGCCTCGAGGACCAGCGCGTGCTCCACGACCCGGTCGTGCCCTCGCTGGTGTCCGTGCCCGCCGCGGGCGGTCGCGTGGCGGTGGTCGCCTCGCCGCCCGCCGCCGACCTCGTCCAGTTGCTGGCAGACCCCGACGGGCGCATCCGGCGCCGTGCCGCGATCGCCATCGGCCGCGTCGGGCTGAGGTCGGGCGCGAAGCCGCTTGCGGCGGCCCTGGCTGGTGATGAGGAACCCGAGGTCAGGCAGGTGGCGGCCTTCTCGCTCGGCCTGCTCCGGGACCCGTCCGCCATCGATGCGCTCCGTGCAGGTCTTCGCGATAGCTCTCCGCTCGTGCAGGGCCGCGCAGCCGAAGCCCTGAGCGTGCTGGGCGACACGGCCAGCGCCCCGGCGATCGGGGAGATGGTCTCCGCGCACGTGAAGGCCGGCGCGGTCGCGGGCCTCGCACCCGACGACATGGCAGACACGCATCCGCCGGCGGTCGACGCGTTCCGTCTCGGCGTCCTGGCGCTCGGACGCCTGAAGGCGTATGACGCGCTCGCCAGGGCCGTGCTCGGTCCGTCCGGCGCTCCGCTCGTGACGTGGTGGCCGGTCGCCGCAGCGTTGCAGCGAACCGAAGACCGGCGGGCGCTCGGCGCCCTGCTGGCGCTCGCGCGCGGCGCGAGCAGCGTCGGCCGGGCGTTCGCGGCGCGCGGCCTCGGCGTGCTGAAGGACGCGGCCGCGATCGACACGCTGACCTCGCTGGCCAGGGACTGGCCGCTGGATACGAAGGCGGCCATCTCGGCGGTCAAGGCGATGGGGCTGATCGGCGACCGCCGGGCGGGCGGCCCGCTGCTGACGCTGCTGCAGGCGAAGGGTCTCGACCCGCTCCTGCACCTCGAGGTGATTGCCGCGCTGGGCGCGACGCGCTCAACGGGTGCGCTCGATCCGCTGATGGACCTGGTCTCGCACGCCTCTCCCGCGGTCCGGGCGGCCGCGTTCCGAAGCCTGCGCGAGATCGATCCGCCGAGCTTCCTGCTCGTGCTGTCCGGCCTCGACGCGGACCGGCACTGGAGCGTCCGGGCCGCGATTGCTTCGATCCTGGGGACGTGCGATCGCGACACGGCGCTTCCACGCCTCTCGGCGATGTTGAAGGACCAGGACCTGCGGGTGATTCCCGCCGTGCTCGCCGCGCTCGTGAAGATCAAGGCGCCGAAGATCGAGGGGACGCTGCTCGAGTGGCTCAAGCACGACGACGTGGTGGTGCGCGCGGCCGCGGCGTCCGGCCTCGGTGAGGTGAAGCCGGCCGGCGGTGACCGCGCGCTCGTCGAGGCGTTCCACGCGGCGGCGCGCGACGAGGCGTACGGCGCGCGCACGGCGTCGCTCGACGCGCTGCTGAAGTACGGTCCAGAGGTAGCGAGAGCCGCGCTTCGCGAGGCGCTCGCCGACAAGGATTGGGCGGTGCGCGTGCACGCGGCCGCGCGGCTCGAGCGGATCGAATCGACCACCGACACGGCCGCGGCCATCCGGCCCGCGCCGACCAACCGTCCGCCGTCCTTCTACGAATCGCCGGACCTCGTGTCGCCCACCGTCTCGCCCCACGTCTACATCGACACGGAGCGCGGGACGATTGAGATCGAGATGGCGGTGATCGACGCGCCGCTCACCTGCCTGAACTTCATGGCGCTCGCGCGCAAGGGCTTCTTCGCGGGAAGCGAGTGGCACCGCGTCGTGCCGAACTTCGTGGCGCAGGATGGCGACCCGAGAGGCGACGGCGAGGGCGGCCCTGGCTACACGATTCGCGACGAGATCAACCAACGCCCCTACCTGCGCGGAACGATGGGGATGGCGCTCGAATGGGCGGACGCGGGCGGCAGCCAGTTCTTCCTGACGCACGCACCGCAGCCGCACCTCGATGGGCGATACACGGTGTTCGGTCAGGTCGTGGCGGGCCTCGACGTGCTCGATCGGATTCAGCCGTGGGACCGGATCACGCGCGTACGCGTGTGGGACGGGAAGAGCATGTCGGGACGATAGGGGAAGAAGGATTCAGGATTCAGACGTACAAGAAAAAAGGGGGCGACGCTCGCCCCCTCTACTTGCGGCAGTCGAACCTACCGCTTCTTGCCGGCCTTCTTGGCGGGCTTCTTCGCAACTTTCTTTGCCATGTCCTTATCCCCCCCTTCATCGGTGATGTGCGCGTGAGTGTGCGTCCCGGTGAACGCCGCTGTTCGCGAGTGCAGGCGCCCTGGGTCGCTCTCCGCTTCGTGGCTCGATCCCGCAGGCGCGGAACCAAGGCATCTCGGAATCGGGAGGTGCCGGCGACTGGTGCTCTTCGCCGTTTGTCCTCCCAGCGACTTGCCGTTCAGTTATCAAAACGTCGCCGAGGGATCACAAGGCGTGGGCTAAGCCCGCCTCGCTCATACTGCATGTAGATTATGGTTGAGAAAAACCCTATGTCAAGCAGAAAGTGACATCAGGCGTCGGCTTTTCGTCGCCGAATGCGCATCGTGGGCGCGATCACCACGCGCCGAACGCGAGCGCGCACACGTGGCGAGCGCTGGCAAACGCTGATGCGACGCGGGTTCGATGTGTCAGGGCCTGCCTCCACGATCACGACGGATCACGCGACGATCACGACGGAGCACACAACGCACGCGGAGGACGACACGCGCCGTCACGCGCGCCCCGCGTGACCTCACATCGCGGCGCAGGCGCGTCTTTGTGGCCTTTGTGACCGTGGTGGGTGTCGATCGTGTCGTGGAGCAACGGCCCGCGTGAATCGCGGACGGCGGGCCGGTCAGCGTGAGGACTGCGGAGCGTGCAGGCGATCGAGCGCCTCCGTGGCGGCGCGCCAGGTGCTAGCTTCGGCGCCTCGCACGCGTGCCGCGCGCCTGTACATCTCGATCGCACGGGCACGCTGGTCCGAGGCCTCGAGCAGTCGCCACCACAACGCCGTCGCGCGCAGCAGCTCGCACGCCTGCGGCGACGCCGGTCCGCACGCCTGCGCGATCTCGCTGTCCGCCGCGTCGAAGCGGGCGTCGAGAATCGCGTCGTAGCAGCGGGCCAGGGCGGGCGCGTAGGGCAGGGTGCCCGCGGAGACGCGGCCTAGCGGCAGCGCCGGGAGGACGGCGACGACGACGCACAGGACAAAGGTCCGGTGCCAGAGGCGGGATCACGGATAGCTCGTGCGGAGGCTCTGTTTCCTGGCATGCCGCTCGAACGCGAGCTCCACCAGGCGGTCCAGCACCGCCGCGAAGGTGAGCCCGCTCGCTTCCCACAATTTCGGGAACATGCTGATCGTCGTAAAGCCGGGAATCGTGTTGATCTCGCTCACGTACAGGCCGCCGGTTTCGCGCGACAGCAGGAAGTCCACGCGCGCAAACCCTGCGGCATCCACCGCCAGGAAGGCTTCCACCGCCAGGCGCTGCACCTCGGTCGTCACCGCCTCGTCCAGCGGCGCGGGGATCAGCGAGGTTGATTCTTCGATGTACTTCGCCTCGTAATCGTAGAACTCGCGCGACGGCACGATCTCGCCAGGCACCGACGCCTCGGGCCGATCGTTCCCCAGCACCGAACACTCGATCTCGCGCGCGGCCGGCACGGCCGCCTCGACGACGATTTTCCGGTCGAACTCCGCCGCGAACGTGATGGCCGACCCGAGGTCGGCGACCGTCTTCACCTTCGAGATCCCGACGCTCGACCCGAGATTCGCGGGCTTCACGAACAGCGGGAAGCCCAGGCGCCCGCCGATCGTCGCGGCCACCGCCTGCGGCGCCGCTTCCCACTCGCTCCGCAACACCACGACGTGCGGCACCAAGGGCAGGCCGCGGCCGGCGAAGGCCACCTTCATCATCGCCTTGTCCATGGCAACCGCGGAGGCCAGGACACCGGCGCCGATATACGGCACGCTGCCCAGTTCCAGCAACCCCTGCACGGTGCCGTCTTCTCCAAATGGCCCGTGCAACACCGGGAAGATCAGGTCGAGCGCCAGCCCCGCGACGTAGGCGTTCTCGCGCCCCGGCGTTTCCCCGGTCGCCCGTTCCACCGTCAGCAGGGTCTCTTCGCCCGGGTGCGGCACGAGATACGTCTCGCGTCCCGCGCGCCCGACCCGCCCCGACTCCTGGCGCGCCTTGGCGATCACTTCGGCCGCCACGACGACCGTCGGCGGCCGGTCGGAAATCGTCCACCGACCATCCCGTTCGATGCGAATGGGTACCGGGTCGAACCGCTGCCGATCGAGGTTCGCGATGACCGATGCCGCCGACGCCAGCGAGACCTCGTGCTCGCTCGATCGTCCGCCGTAGATCACGCCGATACGCAGTTTTCTCACGTGGTAGACGCCCCCGGGATTGTCACAACAGGCGGGATGCCCGTGCGCTGACCAGGCCGGATGTCATGCGGGCAGGCAACACGTCGCCAGACCCGTCATACTATACCGCAATGGCCGCGACTTTCGGATTCCGCGTGACCGCCACGGATGGGGCGGCGCGCCGGGGTGAAATGACGACGGCGCACGGCACCGTCCAGACCCCAGCCTTCATGCCCGTCGGGACGCAGGGGACCGTCAAGGCCGTCCTTCCCCGCGACCTGGTGGACCTCGGCACCGAGATCATCCTCTCGAACACCTATCACCTGTATCTCCGCCCCGGCGACCGCCTGGTGGCCCGGCACGGGGGGCTGCACCGGTTCATCGGGTGGGAACGGCCAATCCTCACTGACAGCGGCGGATATCAGGCGTTTTCGCTCAGCGCGCGGCGCACCATCGACGAGCGGGGCATCTGTTTCAGGTCGCACCTGGACGGTAGCGAACACCTCCTGACGCCCGAGAAGGCCACCGACATCCAGGCGAACCTGGGGTCGGACATCGCCATGGCCCTCGACGAGTGCCTCGCCTATCCGGCCACCCGCGACGAGGCCGCGGCGTCGATGGAGCGGACCCTGCGCTGGGAAAAGAGGTGTCGGGAGCAATTCGCCCGGCTGGGCGACCAACCGGGCGCCCTTGCCACCGCCCCCACCATCTCCAACCCCGGCCAGGCCCAGTTCGGAATCGTCCAGGGTGGCACACATATGGACATACGTGTGGCGAGCGCCCAGGCGACGGTCGGTCTCGGTTTCGAGGCCTACGCGATTGGCGGCCTCAGTGTAGGGGAATCGCCCGAAACGATGTATGAGGTGGTCGGCGCGACGGCGCCTCACCTTCCGGCGGACCGCCCCCGGTATTTGATGGGAACCGGCACCCCGGTGGACCTCGTCGAGTCGGTCGCCCGGGGGATCGACCTGTTCGACTGCGTGATGCCCACCCGGAACGCCCGGAACGGGCAGCTCTTCACCAGCGAGGGGCGCCTGAACATCAAGAACGCCCGACACGCGGACGATCCGGCGCCCCCGGATCCCCGGTGCGTTTGCTATACTTGCCAGCACTTCTCGAGGGCGTACCTGCGTCACCTGTTCATGGCCGGCGAAATCACTGCCGCCACCCTTAACACGTTGCACAACCTCAACTTTTACCTTGACAGCATGAGGCGGATCAGAGAGGCTATTGCGTTTGGCTCGTTCGATCAACTGAGACAGGAATATCGTCGGATCTTTGCCCGCCGGTCGGTCGACTCATGACATCATTGCTTCACATCGCCCTTCCGGTTGTGGCCATGGCCGCACCGGGCGACTCCAACGTCAGCCCATGGGTGCAGTTCCTGCCCTTCGCGCTGGCGCTGGCCATCGTCTATTTCGTGCTTCTGCTGCCGATGAAGCGCAAGCAGAAGAAGGTTCAGCAGTTCCTCGAGGCGCTGAAAGTCGGGGACCGCATCGTCACCAGCGGCGGGATCCACGGCACCATCGTGAAGATCGCCGACCGGTCGGTGAAAGTGCAGATCGCTGACAAGGTGAACATCGAGATTTCCAAGGCCGCGATCGCGGGTCTCCAGGGCCAGGAGCCGGTCGTGCCCGACAATTCCCAAGCATGAACAACCTTCGCTGGCGCATCCTCCTCATCGTCGTCATCATCGGCGCATGCCTCTGGGCGATTATCCCGCCCGACCAGAAGATCCGGCTGGGGCTCGACCTGAAAGGCGGCGTGCACCTTGTCCTGCGCGTCAATACCGACGATGCGCTGAAGCTCGAGACGGAGACCACCGCCGAGCGTCTACGCGAGGATCTCGAGAAGGCTGGCGTGACGGGCGCGACCGTCAGGACGCTGGGGCCGAGGGCGTTCGAGGTGATCGGCGTTCAGCCGGCCCAGGACGCGCTCCTGCGGTCGTCCGCGGCGGGCGTCGAGGCCAGCTTCAACCGGGAGAGCGGGGCCTCGGGCGCCTACCGGTTCGTGATGAAGCCCAACGTGGCGATCGACCTCGCCCGCGCCGCGGTCGACCAGGCGCAGCAGACGATCGAGCGTCGCGTGAACGACCTGGGCGTCGCCGAGGCATTGATCGCCCGGCAGGGCACCAACGACGATCAGTTGCTCGTCCAGTTGCCCGGCGTCACCGATGTGGCGCGCGCCAAAGGCGTCATCCAGTCCATGGCGCTCCTCGAGCTGAAGCTGGTGGAGCAGGGGTCGGCGCCCTCGCGCGAGGCGCTTCTGCAGGCGACCGGCGGCCAGGAGCCCGCGGGAACCGAGGTGCTGCCCGGGATCGAGGGCCGCGTCGCGGCCGGCGAGCGGCCGCAGATCGTATATTTCCTGGTCCGCAAGGTGCCGGTGATTACGGGCCGCGACCTGCGCACCGCGAGGCAGGGCCCCGACAGCTTCAACCAGCCGGCCGTGCACTTCTCGGTCAAGTCAGACGGCGCCATCAAGTTGGGCAAGGCCACCGGCGAGAACATCAACCGGCGGCTGGCGATCGTCCTCGACCGGTCGGTGGTCTCGGCGCCGAACATCGAGGGCCGGATCACCGACGAGGGACAGATCTCCGGCAGCTTCACGATGCAGGAAGCGGAAGACCTCGCGCTCAAGCTGCGGTCGGGCGCGCTGCCCGCCACGCTGACCTACCTGCAGCAGCAGACGATCGGCCCGACGCTCGGCGCCGACTCGATCCGCTCCGGGCTGATCGCGTCGCTCGCCAGTCTCATGCTGGTCGCCCTGTTCATGCTGTTCTACTACAGGCTGTCCGGCATCAACTCGGTCGTCGCCCTAGTGTTCAACCTGGTCATCCTGCTCGGCGCGATGTCATACATCGGCGCGACGATGACGCTGCCTGGCATCGCCGGCTTCGTGCTCACGATGGGCGTCGGCGTCGATTCGAACGTGCTGATCTTCGAGCGCATCAAGGAGGAGTTGGAGGCGCAGCGCGGCGTGAGGGCCTCGATCAACGCCGGCTTCAGCCGGGTCTTCCTCACGCTGCTCGATACGCACATCTCGGCGCTGATTTCCGCGGCGTTTCTGTTCCAGTTCGGCACCGGCCCGATCCGGGGCTTCGCCACCACGTTGACCTTCGGGTTGATCTCGAACCTGTTCACCGCCACGTTCGTGTCGAAGACGCTCTTCGAGATCGTGCTGTCGCGGCGGCCGGCGCAGGCCCTGAGCATCTAGTCGGTTTTTCAAAGCCATGCACATTCTCAAGAACCCGAACTTCAATTTCATCAAGTACCGGTGGCATGCCCTGGTGCTGTCGTGGGTGATCATCCTCGCCGGCGCAGGCGTGGTGATGACGAAGGGCCTGTCGCTCGGCGTCGAGTTCTCCGGCGGGACGATCGTCATCCTGCGGTTCGATGCCGTGCCCGGCATCGACCAGGTTCGCTCGGCGCTCGACAAGACGTTCCCCGGCGGCGGCCAGGGCGTCGTCGTGCAGCGCTACGGTGACGTCAGCCAGCGCGAGATCATGGTGCGCGTCCCGCACGTCGGGGAGGAGTCGGGCACCGAACTGGTGAGCGCGGCCGACGACGTGACGAAGGCGATCGCGGCGGCCAACCTCGGGAAGTTCACCGTGGAAGGCACGGAGATCGTCGGCCCGGTGGTCGGCCAGGACCTGCGGACCAAGGGGTTGCTCGCGACGGTGCTGTCACTCGGCGGCATCCTGCTCTACATCACGTTCCGCTTCCAGCTCAGTTTCGCCGTCGGCGCGGTCATCGCCACCTTGCACGACCTGCTGATTACGATGGCGTTCCTGTCGTTCTTCCGGTACGACTTGTCGCTGAACGTCATCGCCGCGGTGCTGACGCTCACCGGCTACTCGATGAACGACACGATCGTCATTTTCGACCGGGTGCGCGAGAACCTGCGCGGCATGCGGCGCGACAACCTGAACGACGTGGTGAACGTGTCGGTCAACCAGACGCTGAACCGGACGATCATCACCGGCGGCACCACGCTGCTGTCGGTTGTCGCCCTGTTCTTCTTCGGCGGCGAAGTGCTGCGCGGCTTCGCGTTCGTGATGATCGTCGGCGTGCTGACTGGCACCTATTCGAGCATCTTCATCGCGGCGGCCATCGTCACGTTCTGGCGGCACGGCAAGGGCGGGGCGCGCATCGTGGCCTCGGCCCCGACGACGGCGCCCTCGGCCAGGACGGCAGCCACCGCGCGGCAGCGCAAGAGCTCGCGCGACGGCGCCCGCGCGTCGTAGGGCGTCCCCCCGATGACGCTCGTCTACGCGGTCCTGCTTGGTGTCATTCAAGGGCTGACCGAGTTCCTCCCGGTCTCGAGCTCAGCCCACCTCATTCTCGCCCGCGCGTTTTTCGGCTGGGACCCGGAGCAGTTCGGCATGGCGTTCGACGTGGCCTGCCACGTTGGGACGCTGATCGCCGTGCTGGTCTATTTCCGGCCGGAAGTCCTCGCGATGATCCGGGCGGTTCCGCGGCTGGGCACGCTGCTCGGCGACCGGCCCGATCCCGCGGCGTGGATGATCCTGCTGCTCGGGGTCGGCACCATTCCCGCCGTCATCGTGGGCGTGCTCTTCGGCAAGGCGATCGAAGGGGGGCTTCGGCGGCCCGAGGTGGCGACCGTGACGCTGGCCGTGGTGGCCCTGGCGTTCTTCGTGGTCGAGCGCTACGGTGCGAAGCAGCGCACCCAGTCGTCGCTGGGCATCCGGGACGCGGTGCTCATCGGGTGCGCGCAGGCTTTGGCCCTCGTGCCCGGCGTCTCGCGCTCCGGTTCCACGATCGCGGCGGCCATGGCGCTCGGCATGCGCCGCGACGAGTCGGCGCGGTTCGTGTTCGTGCTCGGCATCCCGGTGATCCTCGCGGCGGCCGTCAAGGAGGGGTTTCCCTTCCTGATCCACGGGCTGCCGCCCGGTGAGGCGGGGCTGTTCGCGGCCGGCATCGTCTCGTCGGCGATTGTCGGCTACGTTGCCGTGAGGTTCTTCATCCGCTACGTCGCCGGTCATTCCCTCGCGGCGTTCGCCTGGTATCGCCTGGCGCTGGCCGCGGCCGTCGTGGTCTGGTGGTTCGGCCGATAGGTCCATGGCAACACCGCGAGCGATTCACTGGCTGCGCCGTCGGTTCGTCACCGGCTTTTTCGTCACGGTCCCGTTGATCATCAGCGTGGCGGCCCTCGTCTGGATCTTCCACCTGATCGACGACTTCAGCGGCCCGGTCTACGACCGCTGGCTGGGCCGCCACGTCGCGGGCCTCGGTCTGGCCACGACCGCCGCGGTCCTGCTGCTGGTGGGCGTGATCGCGAGCAACGTGCTGGGCAAGCGGCTGCTCGCGCGCGGAGAGGGCTACCTGGCCCGGATTCCGGTCTTCCGCACGATCTACTCCCCGGTCAAGCAGTTGCTTGCGGCGTTTTCGCCCGACAACGAATCCGGACTCAAGCGCGTGGTGATGGCGCGGGACGCGGGCGGCGGCCTGCGGCTCGGGTTCCTGACGAAGGAGTTCGAGATGGACGCGGGGGACGGAGGTGGCCCACAGCTGTTCGCCACGGTGTACGTTCCGACCAACAATCTGTACCTCGGCGACGTGTACGTCTACCCGCGCGGGGCCCTCCTGTTTCCGGAGATCACGGTCGAAGAGGGCGTGCGGATTTTCCTGACGGGCGGGATGGCGATGGCGGCGCGGATCCCGACGTGGGACCGCGGAAGCGGGCACCCCTTCGTAGGGGCGGCCGCCCGGTCACCCTGCCCGGACCATTTGTCAGGCAGCCCCCCGCTTCCCTATAATCGGTGAAGCTCGAGCGGGCGAGCCTTGCTTGTCCGGAGTTCCTCCCTGGCTCCCCCGGGTGCTACAGCGCCCGGGATTGACGGTTCTGCCCCCGTATTCAACCGAACAAAGAGGTGACATGAACGTGCTTTCTTTGCTACCGAGACGCGCCGGCCCACGTGTGCGCAGACAGCGGCGCTCGTTTGCGATCCTACTGGTCTTCATGGCGGCGATCTTCCTGCTATCCGCGCCCGTCGCGATGGCGGCCGCGCAGCCCCCGGACGCGGCCGAGGCGACCCAGCCCGCGGGCGGCGAGGCCAACCTGCGCCTCCCCGACCTCGGCCAGTCCGAGTTCATGGGAATCAACGGACGGACTCTCCTGATGTCAGGCCTTGGTGTCTGTGTGCTGGGGCTGCTATTCGGCCTGGTCGTCTACCGCCAGATCGAGGCGCTGCCGGTGCACGCGTCGATGCGGGAGATCTCCGAGCTGATCTACGAGACGTGCAAGACGTACCTGCTCCAGCAGGGGAAGTTCCTGATGATCCTCGAGGCCTTCATCGGGGTCATCATCGTCATCTATTTTGGCGTGCTGCAGCACTTCGAGGCGTCCCGGGTCATCATCATCCTTGCCTTCAGCGTGCTCGGAATTGCGGGGAGTTACGGCGTGGCGTGGTTCGGCATCCGGATCAACACGTTCGCCAACTCGCGGACGGCATTTGCCAGCCTGAAGGGGAAACCGTTCCCGGTGTTCGCCATCCCGCTCAAGGCGGGCATCAGCATCGGGATGCTGCTGATCAGCGTCGAGCTGTTCATGATGCTCGCCATCCTGCTGTTCGTCCCAGGTGACTACGCCGGCCAGTGCTTCATCGGCTTCGCGATCGGCGAGTCGCTCGGCGCCGCGGCGCTCCGCATCGCCGGCGGCATCTTCACGAAGATCGCCGACATCGGGTCCGACCTGATGAAGATCGTCTTCAACATCAAGGAAGACGACGCGCGCAACCCGGGCGTCATCGCGGACTGCACGGGCGACAACGCGGGCGACTCAGTGGGCCCGACGGCCGACGGATTCGAGACGTACGGCGTCACCGGCGTGGCGCTGATCTCGTTCATCCTGCTGGCCGTGAACGAACAGGCGGTGCAGGTGCAGCTGCTCGTCTGGATCTTCGTGATGCGCATCATGATGATCGTGGCCAGCGGCCTGTCGTACCTGCTCAACGGCATCTGGGCGAAGGCGAAGTACGGCACCGCCGACAAGATGAACTTCGAGCACCCGCTGACGACGCTGGTGTGGCTCACGTCCATCGTCTCGGTGGTCATCACCTACCTGGTGTCGTACCTGCTGATTCCGCAGCTGGGCGACGGGACGCTCTGGTGGAAGTTGTCCACCGTCATCACGTGCGGGACGCTGGCCGGCGCCATTATCCCCGAGCTGGTGAAGGTGTTCACCTCGACCGAGTCGGCGCACGTGAAGGAAGTCGTGACGTCGGCCCGCGAGGGCGGGGCATCGCTCGACATCCTGTCGGGCCTGGTGGCCGGGAATTTCAGCGCCTACTGGCTGGGCCTCACGATCGTGGCGCTGATGGGCATCGGCTTCCTCGTGAGCACGCAGGGATTCGGCGACCTGATGATCGCCCCGGCGGTGTTCGCATTCGGCCTGGTGGCGTTCGGTTTCCTCGGCATGGGCCCGGTGACGATCGCGGTTGACTCGTACGGCCCGGTGACCGACAACGCGCAGTCGGTCTTCGAGTTGTCGATGATCGAGACGCTGCCGAACATCAAGCAGGAGCTGAAGAAGGAGTTCGGCTTCGACGCGAACTTCGGCGTGGCCAAGGATCTGCTGGAGGCGGGCGACGGCGGCGGCAACACGTTCAAGGCGACCGCCAAGCCGGTGCTGATCGGCACCGCCGTGGTCGGCGCGACGACGATGATCTTCTCGATCATCGTGATGCTGACCCACCGGCTGCAGCCCGAGCTGGTGGCGAACCTGTCGCTGCTCCACGCGCCGTTCCTGCTGGGGTTGATCACCGGCGGGGCGGTGATCTTTTGGTTCGCGGGCGCGTCCATCCAGGCCGTGTCAACCGGCGCGTATCGGGCCGTGGAGTTCATCAAGCGGAACATCAAACTCGAAAGCTCCGAGAGGGCGTCGGTGGCCGACAGCAAGAAGGTGGTGGCCATCTGCACGCAATACGCGCAGAAGGGGATGTTCAACATCTTCCTCACGGTCTTCTTCTCGACGCTGGCGTTCGCGTTCCTCGAGCCGTATTTCTTCATCGGCTACTTGGTGTCGATCGCGCTGTTCGGCCTCTACCAGGCCATCTTCATGGCGAACGCGGGCGGCGCGTGGGACAACGCCAAGAAGATCGTCGAGGTGGAGCTGAAGGAGAAGGGGACGCCACTGCACGCCGCGACGGTCGTCGGGGACACGGTGGGCGACCCGTTCAAGGACACCTCGTCGGTGGCGATGAACCCGGTCATCAAGTTCACGACGCTGTTCGGGTTGCTGGCGGTCGAGCTGGCGGTCCAGTTGACGGCCCAGGTGGGGTCGACGGTGACCTGGATGCTGAGCGGGATTTTCTTCCTGATTTCGATGATCTTCGTGTGGCGTTCGTTCTACGGGATGCGAATCCAGGCGGAGAAGTAGCGGGGGGTGGGGTCCTGCCAGAGGGCCCCATCCGAGGTTCGGTTTGACTTGCAGTCCCAGTGATCGCTACAATACTTCGATTTCGGTCCCGCGGGCGCCCCACGTCAAGCCTAGCCCGACGGTACCCGAACATCCACTTTTGTAAAACCGGTGTCTAAGTATTCAGGCGTGTCCGGGTTGGCCGTTCGTTGACACCCACTTTTCGGACTAGTTATAATCGGCCGCCTTGCCTGAGAACGAACGAGCAGGAGGAGTAGACCGGTGCCACGCGACCTGTTTGGTGACGTAGTCAGTCCTTCCATCACGATCGGGAGCAAGAAGTGGTACACGGTGCCACTCTCGTTTCTCGTGCATGCGGTCGTGATCGGGGCGATCGTAATCGTGCCGCTGATGGCGGCCGATGTGCTTCCGACGCCGCCGATCATGATGGCGTTTGCCGCGGCTCCGCCGCCGCCACCGCCACCTCCACCGCCGCCCCCGCCGCCGGCCCAGGCCGCCGCGGCGGTGCCGCCCCCGGACGTCAACCCGAACGCCGCGCCCGTGCAGGCGCCATCCCAGATCAAGCCTGAGACCGGCCTGAACACCGGCCTCGAGGGCGGAGTCCAGGGTGGCGTCGAGGGCGGGGTGTCCGGGGGCGTTATCGGAGGCATCGTGGGCGGATTGCCTGAAGCTGCGCCGCCGCCGCCGGTGCAGGCGCCGGTCCGCGTCGGTGGCAACATCAAGCCACCCACGAAGACCCGTGACGTCAAGCCGGTCTACCCGGCAATCGCCCAGTCGGCCCGTGTGCAGGGCGTGGTCATCATCGAGGCCACCATCGGACCCGATGGCAAGGTCAATGATGCCAGGGTCCTGCGCTCGATCCCGCTGCTCGACCAGGCCGCGCTCGACGCGGTGAAACAGTGGGTATTCACGCCGACGCTCCTGAACGGCGTGCCCGTGCCGGTCATCATGACGGTCACGGTCAACTTCACGCTGCAGTAGAGTGGCGGGGAGGCAGGAGATCGCTTCGGAAGCGCAAGCATAACGCCAGGATGAGACCCGGCGGCCTGTAACTCGTACAGAACACTCGGAGGATGGTCAGATGAATCTGCTCGAAATGTGGAATGCGATGGGATGGTTTGCGAAGGGTATCGCCTACGTGCTCTTCTTCATGTCGATGCTGTCGTTTGGTGTGGCCATCGAGCGCATTTACACGTATGTCCAAGCGCGCAAGCAGTCGAAGTTGTTCGCGCCGCAGGTGGCCAAGGCTCTCAAGGAAGGCCGCCTGAAGGACGCCATTGCGCTGGCCGGCAAGAAGGAATACCGCTACAGCCATCTGGCGAAGGTCGTGCTCGCAGCCCTGCAGGAATACCAGTACTCGCAGGAGGGTGGCGAGAAGATGAGCAAGGAAGACACGGTTGACACCGTCCGCCGCGCCATCCAGCGCGCCTCGGCGCTCACCGGCTCCGACCTCAAGAAGATGGTGTCGGCGCTCGCGACCATCGGCGCCACGGCCCCGTTCGTCGGGCTGCTCGGCACGGTCGTCGGCGTCATCAACGCGTTCCAGGGTATCGCATCCACCGGGTCGGGCGGCATCGGCGCCGTGTCGGCCGGTATTGCCGAAGCGCTCGTCGAGACCGCGCTCGGGCTGCTCGTCGCCATCCCGGCCGTGTGGTTCTACAACTACCTCACCGGTCGGATCGATTACTTCAACGTGGAGATGGACAACTCCTCGTCGGAGATGGTGGACTTCTTCATCAAGAAGTCGTAAGTCGGCGCGCTCGCGTCCCGCGGTTCCAGGTTTCGTCGGGGAGGGCTGGGTTTTGTCCCTGCCCGCACCCGCGCATCAGGGCCGGGGCCGCAGGTGTCCGTTTGACAGTTAGGAGATCGCCACAATGTCAATGGATGTTGGCAGCGCAAAACGTGGACTGAAATCGGACATCAACGTGACGCCCCTCGTGGACGTTATGCTGGTGTTGCTGATTATCATGATGCTCATCGCGCCGATGCTACAGAAGGGCGTTGACGTCAGGCTGCCCGAGGCGTCCAATTCGTCTGACAAGCCGGAGAACCAGGAGCAGACAGTCGTCGCCGTCGGGGCCGACAGGCAGTTCTACCTGAACTCCGTGCGCGTGCGCGAGGACGATCTCACCCAGAAGGTCATCGAGTACCTCGAGACCAAGAAGGAGAAGGTTGTTCTCATCAAGGCCGACGTGGATGCGCCATACGCTTCAGTCATGGCCGCCATGGACAAGTTGCGCGCCGCCCAGGTCGAGAACGTCGGTCTGATCACCGAGCGCAAGATCGGCCAGGGAGGAGGCAGGTAACATGGTTCACGCACACAAGCACCACGGAGCCGAAAAGATCGTCAAGGGTGAAATTCCGCGGGCCAGCTCGGACATGAACGTCACCCCGCTGATCGACGTGCTTCTGGTCCTTCTGGTCATCTTCCTTGCCGCCCTGCCCTTGAGCCAGAAGGGTCTCGACATCAACCTCCCGCTCGAGACGAAGACCGCGGTCAAGACCGAATCGCCGACCGACCAGATCGTCATCGACTACTCGGCCGACCGCAAGATCACCGTCAACAAGCAGGACGTGACGATAGCTGAGCTCGAAACCCGCCTCCGGGGGATCTTCGAGGGGCGCAAGGACAAGACGATGTTCATCATCGGCGCGCCGACGCTGCGCTACGGTGATATCGTCGAGATCATCGATGCCGCGAAGGGCGCTGGTGTCGAGAAGGTCGGGATCGTCACGGAAGGCATGCGCCAGGCGGCTGGCGTGCAGATCGGCGGCGCTCAGTAAGACGACGGAACCGTGGACGGCCTCGCGCCGACCAGGGCCAGACAAGCAGAGAGACCACCTCACGGACGGCCGGCACGTCTCCGCGTGTCAGTCGTCCGTTTCTCATGTACGCTGCCGGGCCGCTGATCGGCAGCTCCGCGAGCCATCCCGCCTGCCGGTTTGCCTCTCTCGCCTGGCCGGCGCGTACCCGCCGGCCTCTGAGGCGGCGGCTACGGCACGGTCTGCTGTGCCGGGCTGCGCTCGCCCTTCGACCCTTCGGCGAGCTTAGGGTCGGCCCCCCCCGTGCAGTGCCGAGTGGCGACAGGCTCAGGGCGTTCGGCCTGCCGTGAGCGCGAGCGGAGGGACACGCGAGTCGAACGGCGACTGTCGGCCAGCGAGGCCCGTCAGGGGATAGCGGTACAGAAAAGAAGGCCGCCCGACCTTTCGATCGGGCGGCCTCGGAGGATGAAGCGAGAGGCGAGGCGACGGCTTACTTGCCGCCGGCCTTCCTCTGCTTGATTTCGTTGTACTGCTCTCTGAGCTTCTTGGCGTCGTCGAGCAGCGCCTTTTGCTGGGCAGGGTCCTTGACGACGAGCGCCTTGGCACGGATCAGGAGTTCCTTGCGGTTGATGGCGTCCAGATATTCAGGGCTCAGGGACAGCGCCTGGTCGGCCGCCTCCATACCGAGGGCGATGTAGTTCAACTTCTCGGCGTCCTTCAGCCGGAAGTCGCGGTAGGCCTTCTCCCAGTAATAGGCGGCGATCGTGTAGAAGCCTTCGGGGTTGGACGGCTCTTTCGCAGTTCGCTCGCTGAGCGCCTCCATCGTCTTCTCGAACTCGCCCTGCCGGTTGTAGAATGCCGCGAGCTGCGTGTAGGAGGTGGGGTCCTTCGGGATCGCCTGCTTGGCCTTCAAGAGGGTCTGCTCGGCCAGCTCGTACTGGCCCGCGTCCTCGTACATCTTCGAGAGGATCGCGTAGTTACTGGGATCAGCAGGATCGATCTGGATCATCTCCTGGAGCAGTGGTTCGGCCTGGCTGGGGTCGTCGAGCTTGTCCGGCCCATAGGCAGCGACGAGGTACTGGAGGGACCGCGTCTTCAACACCTTGTCCTTCTCGACCCCAGCCGACTTCTTGTAGTTCTCAACCGCTTTCTTCAGGAAGGCGTCGATTGCCGCCTCGCCCTTCCGGCTCGGCTTGTACAGGTTGTCGTAACTGTTGGCCAGGAAAAAATACGCTGCTGTCAGCTCGGGATCGTTCGCCACGACCTCTTCGTACCGGTCGGCAGCCCGCTTGAAATCCTGCTGCTGGTAGAGAGTGTTGGCTTCCTTGAAGGCCTTCTTGGCCTTCAGCTTGTTCAACTGTGCACACCCGACAAGCGTCAGGCTGAAGGCTGCCAGCACGACAACCAGCGACGCCGCCTTGAACCGGCTCTGCATTGCATCCCCCTTCCCCCGTCCCGCGGGAGAGCGGTCTTCTACGGTCTCGGATGATGATCGCGAAGAGAGGTTAATTCGTGTGACGAAAACGATCCCTGGCTCCAGAACGAGGACCCGGGTGGTCTGCCAGTATAGTGAACGCAAAATTGACAAGTCAAGCAAACCGGACACGCGAGCCTCCCAAAACTTGACCCCCCCCTGATGGCGCTTCTATGATGGGGGTCGCGGGCACCCTTTTGGATTAGACACCACGAACTCGTGATCCGCTTCGAAGACTTGCTGGAAAAGGTCCGGGACTACAACCCGGACGCCGATCTCGAACTGCTTCGCCGGGCCTACGTCTTTTCGGCCCTCGAACACAAGGGGCAGGTTCGCCATTCGGGCGAGCCCTATCTGGTCCACCCGCTCGAGGTCGCCACGATCCTGACCGACATGAAGATGGACGCGGTGACCATCGCCGCGGGCCTCCTGCACGACGTCGTCGAGGACACCCTGACCACGACCGAACGCGTCGTGCAGACGTTCGGTCGCGAAGTTGCGCACGTTGTGGAAGGGGTCACCAAGATCAGCGCCATCACCTTCTCGTCCAGCGAAGAGCGCCAGGCGGAGAACTTCCGCAAGATGCTGCTGGCGATGGTGGACGACATTCGCGTGATCCTGGTCAAGCTTGCGGACCGCCTGCACAACATGCGGACGCTCAACTTCCTGCCCGAGGATCGCCGCCTCCGGATCGCGCAGGAGACGCTCGACATCTACGCGCCCATTGCCAACCGGCTCGGGATGGCCAAGCTGAAGAACGAGCTCGAGGAGTTGGCCTTCCGCTACCTGGAGCCAGAGGCCTACGACGTGCTCAAGGCCAAGGTGGAGCGCCGCCGCAAGGCCAGCGAGGGCGTCGTCGAGGACCTCCGGCGGACGATCGTCGCCAAACTGCGCGATGCCCAGGTCCCCGTGGTCGAGGTCGATGGCCGCACCAAGCGCCTGTTCAGCATCCACGAGAAGCTGCGCCGCCAGAAGATCGATCTCGACCGCGTCTACGATTTCGTGGCGCTCCGCATCGTCACGCGGACCATCAAGGACTGCTACGCCGCGCTCGGCATCATTCACCAGACCTGGTCGCCGGTTCCCGGGCGAATCAAGGACTTCATCGCGATGCCCCGGCCGAACGGCTACCAGTCGCTCCACACCTCGGTGATCAGCGAGAGCGGGTTCCCGTTCGAGGTGCAGATCCGCACCGAGGAGATGCACCTGCGCGCGGAAGAAGGCATCGCCGCGCACTGGAAGTACAAGGAGGGGCGCGTGGGCGCCGAGCGCGACGAGCCTTACTTCGTCTGGCTTCGCCAGTTGCTGGAATGGCAGCAGGAGGTGCGCGACCCGCAGGAGTTCATCCAGAACCTGAAGATCGACCTGTATCCCGAGGAGGTCTATACCTTCACGCCGAAGGGACAAGTCAAGCCGCTGCCCCGCGGCGCCACGCCGGTCGATTTCGCCTACTCGATTCACACCGACGTCGGCAACCAGTGCGTCGGCGCGCGCGTGAACGGCCGGATGGTACCGCTCCGCACCCACCTCAAGAACGGCGACATCGTCGAGATCGTGACGCAGGCGAAGCACAAGCCGAGTCGCGACTGGATGAGCATCGTCGTGACGTCGCGGGCGCGGAACAAGGTCAAGCAGTACCTTGAAGGAGAAGAAAAGGACCGGGCGGTGGAACTGGGCCGCCGGCTCCTCGAGAAGGAACTCCGACGCTTCGGCCTGAACACCAGGACGCTGATGTCCGACCCGGAACTGCAGCGGGTCGCGGCCGAGTCGGGGATGCAGAAGATCGAGGAGATGCTGGCCGCGATCGGGTTCGGGAAGCTGCAGGCGCGACACGTTCTCGACAAGCTCGTGCCGAACGAGGAGCTCAAGGAACGTCCGACGAAGGGAGTGGTCTCGGCGGTGCGGCGTGCGCTCGCGGGCGACAACGAGAAGATCAAGGTCCGTGGCGCCGACGACCTCCTCGTCGTGCGCGCCCGCTGCTGCAACCCGATCCGCGGCGAGAAGATCGTGGGCTACATCACCCGCGGCAAGGGCGTCTCGGTCCACTCGGTGAGCTGCCCGAACGTGACCAACCTGCTCTACACCGCCGACCGACGCATCGAGGTGGAGTGGGATCGCGGCGCCGACCAGGGCGGGTACACCGTGGCGCTGGCGCTGGTTGTGGAGGACCGCAAGGGGCTGCTCGCGGAGATCAGCGCGAAGATCGCCGACGTCAACACCAACATCACCAACATCGAGGCCAAGACCCACGACGGACATCTCGACCGGATGGACATGACGCTGGAGATCCGGGACCTGAAACACCTCGAGAAGGTGCTGAAGTCGTTGCGGAAGGTGTCAGGGGTGCTGGGTGTGGAGCGTGCGCCGAAGTAGGGGAACTGCAATCGTGACAGTAGCCAGTTGTCAGTGGCCAGTGGCCAGTGTGTCACGCGTGACTGACTGACGACTGATCACTGATAACTGACCACTCTTCATGTCTCAGGCGAGATGGACGATCGCGTCGATCTCGACACGAACGTCTTTCGGCAGCCGTCCCACCTGCACGGTCGCCCTGGCCGGCGCCGGCGTGCCGAAGAACTTCGCGTACTCCTCGTTCATGGCCGCAAAGTCGTTCATGTCCACCAGGTAGACCGTCGTCTTCACGACGCGATCGAACGAAGCGCCCGCCGCGGCGATGATCGCCCCCACGTTCTCGAGCACCCGACGAGACTGCGCGCGGACATCGCCGTCCACCAATCCGCCTGTCGCCGGGTCAACCGGTATCTGCCCCGAGACGAACAGGAAGTCGCCGGCACGGATGGCCTGGGAATACGGGCCGATGGCAGCCGGAGCTGCCTGGGTCGAGACGGCATGTGGCATACGCTCAGGCAGCCTTTACGACCTTGCCGGAACGCAGGCACCGAGTGCACACGCGCAGCCGCTTGGTTCCGCCGTTGACCGCCGCACGGACCGTCTGGAGGTTCGGCTCGAACCGCCGGGCGGTGACGTTGTGCGCGTGGCTGATATTGTGCCCCGCGACGGGCCCCTTGCCGCAGATTTCACACCGCTTCGCCATGGCTGTTTTCCTGCAGGAAAAAGAAGGCCCTCGGGCCACTACCCCTGGAGAGCCGTCAATACACAAGCCCCTGATTATAGCAGACTTTCGGAGGAGTCGCGTGGCGGTTACGGCAGCACAAGGATCGACCGTGGCGGACCGACCGGCGGCTCCCCGGCGCGCGCCTCCTGGCCACGGCCCGCCGCCGTCACGACCCGCCCGATCATCTCGATCGCCGTGGCCAGCCCCTCGTCCACGGCCTTTCGTGCCTCGCGGGCGCCCTGTTCCACGTGGCGAAGCACCACCGGCGCATCCCGCTCCAGGTTCCTCGCCGCCGCCGCGTCCGCATCGGCAACCAGTTGCGCTAGAAACGCCTTCAGGTCCCTCACCAAACGCTGGGCCGCCAGGGATTGTGGACGATGCTCGTAGATGAGTCCGCGGTTGGCCGTCTCGTAGGTGGCGGCGAGCGACGCCGCGCCCTCGACCAGGTCCGCGTCGATGAGCTCGATCAGCGGATCTGAACGGACGCCGGCGATGAACATCAGAATGGCCCAATAGAGGTCTGACTCGCGCTCCGACAGGCCTTCCCGCATCGCCATGACGAACGCCAGGTCCCGCTCCTGCTGGCGGCGCACCAGGGCCGGAGGATGGGTCTGGGCGGACCCCAGGTAGCCGCAATCCGCGGGGCAGCTAATCTCCACCAGGCGCTTCGTGCCGCAGCAGACCGCGCAAATCTCCCGGCCAAGCGCAGGACACCGCCGGCGGGGCTGACGTTGTCGGCAAAGTGGGCAGGGCATCGTCTCAGCTTCGCACAGCCCGTCTCTCGTGAGAAGGGGTCGGGCACACCTTTTCGTCTCCTTTTCGTTCCTCGCGGCGCATGCGGCCGTCGCGAAACCATGGCCGATCGTCGTATTCGTTCTGCGTCAGCGCGGCGACCGGAGAGGCCAGGGATGCGACCATTCGGCCACACGGGGCAGGCCAGAAAAGACACACTGACGGGACCGGCATGTCCTCTACGGGAGACGAACTAAAGAATCTCCTGCCGACGAACCGGACTCGCCGAATGAGCGTCTAAAAAGGCGATGGTTGTCCGATTAGGTCGGCGCAAAACCAGGTAGGATGATAATTAGTTGGGCAATAAGGGGTTATGATCGGCCGGCCATTGGGTGGCCGCGAATCAGCGTGTGAAGATCCTACACGGATCGGCCGAGTCGGAAGGGAAAACGACCGCGAAATCTCAACGATCGGGTCCGGAAGACTTAGAAAATTGCAGCGCGCGCCGAATGGCAGTTCATTTGCATGAAGCGACGTGCTAAGATACCGCCCTTGAAAGTAGGCGGACGCGGAAGGAAGGAGCGTCAACGCCATGGCAGCGACGAACAAGAAGCACTCCATGAACCAGGAACGGTATATCGAACTCAATCGGATGCTCGAGGATCGGAAGAGAGAGATTCTGAGCCAGCTTCACGAGAAGATGCGGGACGTGCGCACTGAGAACGCGTCGGGCAAGGTGAACACCGTGCTGGATCCCGGTGAGAGTTCCGAGGCTGGGATCCAGGAAGACATCGAGTTCGCGCTTATTCAGATGAAGGCCGAGACGCTCAACAAGATCAACGAGGCGCTCGGTCGTCTCGAGGACGGCGCCTACGGCGACTGCTTCGAGTGCGGCGAGGAAATCGCCCGCCAGCGCCTGCGAGCGCTCCCGTTCGCGGTCCGCTGCCGCGACTGCGAGGAAGCGCGCGAGAACGCACAGCGCCGGGAGCGGACGATGGCGCAGCGCCACTCCTCCTCCGTGCTATTCTTCGACCTCTCGAGCTGACCACCACATCAGGTTGCGGGACCGGCTTCGCGCCGGTCCCGCCGGCCGGTCCCGGCGAGGCCGGGTGACACCCCGACCATCGACGGAGCCTCTCGCGATGAGCGATGAACCCGAAGCCCCTACGTTCGATGAAACCTCCGATGGGGAGCGGGCGCTCTCCATTCCCCCTGAGCTCCCGGTCCTTCCGCTCCGCGACACGGTGCTGTTTCCCAATTCGTTCATGCCCCTCGCGGTGGCGCGCGAAAGCTCTGTCCGCCTGATCGACGACGCGATCGGCGGCGGGAAGCTGATCGCCGTGTTCACCCAGCGGGACGCGGCCGTCGAGAAACCGGGACAGGCCGACCTCTATCCCATCGGGACGGCCACGCACATCCACAAGATGTTCAAGCTGCCGGACGGCAGCCTGCGCCTGATCGTCCAGGGACTCTCCCGGCTCAAGATGGACCAAGTCGTGGCGGTCAAGCCGTACTTGCGCGCCACCGTCGTTGCGGCGTCCGACGAGGTCTCCGACGCCGACAAGCTCGAGATCGACGCGCTGCAGCGGAACATCAAGACCAACTTCCAGCAGGTGGTGTCGTTGTCGCCGCTTCTGTCCGACGACCTGCAGACGCTGGCGCTCAACATCTCCGACCCCGGCAAGCTCGCCGACTTCATCGCCTCGAGCCTGACCACCATCGCCACGGCGGTGAAGGAGGATGTGCTCGAGACGCTCGACGTCCGCGCGCGCATGGACTTGCTCAACCGGATCCTGATCAAGGAACTCGAGGTCCTCGAGCTGGGCTCCAAGATCCAGTCGCAGGTCCAGTCGGAAGTCGGGAAGAACCAACGCGACTACTTCCTCCGCGAGCAGCTCAAGGCCATCCAGAAGGAACTGGGCGAGGGCGACGACCAGACGAAGGAAATCGAGGAGATTCGGGAGAAGATCGAAGCGGCCGGCATGCCCGAGGCCGTGAAGAAGGACGTGCTGCGCGAACTGGATCGACTCTCCAGGATGCCGGTCGCCGCCGCCGAGTACACCGTGTCCCGGACCTACCTCGACTGGCTCGTGGCGCTGCCGTGGAACAAGAAGACGGAAGAGGTGATCGACCTCAAGCGTACGAAAGATGTCCTCGACGCCGACCACTCGGATCTGGTCAAGGCAAAGGACCGCATCCTCGAATACCTCGCCGTCCGGAAGCTGAACCCCGCGATGAAGGGACCGATCCTCTGCTTCGTCGGTCCTCCGGGCGTCGGCAAGACGTCGCTCGCGAAGTCGATTGCCTCGGCGCTCGACCGGAAATTCGTGCGCATCTCGCTGGGCGGCATGCGCGACGAGGCGGAAATCCGGGGCCACCGGCGCACCTACATCGGCGCGCTGCCCGGCCAGATCGTCCAGGGGCTTCGCCGCGCTGAGTCGAAGAACCCGGTGTTCATCCTCGACGAGATCGACAAGCTCGGGTCCGATTTCCGCGGCGACCCGGCGTCAGCGCTGCTCGAGGTCCTCGATCCCGAACAGAACAACACGTTCCGCGACCACTACCTCGACGTGCCGTTCGACCTGTCCGAGGTCCTGTTCATCACGACGGCGAACGTGCTCGACCCGGTGCCTCCGGCTCTCCGCGACCGGATGGAAGTGCTCGAGCTCCCCGGTTACACCGAGGAGGAGAAGCTCAAGATCGCGCAGGAGCACCTCGTGGCCAAGCAGGTGCAGAACCACGGCCTGACGCCAGAGTTCATCACGTTCCACGAGGCCGCGCTCCGCGCGGTGATTCGCGGCTATACCCGCGAGGCGGGCGTCCGGAACCTCGAGCGCGAGATTGCCGCGCTCTGCCGCAAGTCGGCCCGCCGGTGTGCCGAGGGCCAGGAAGAGCCGATCGCCGTGACCCCCGAAGTTGTGGTCGAGATGCTCGGCGCCCCCCGGTTCCTCGATGAGGAGATGGAGGAGCGCACCAAGAACCCGGGTGTGGCCATCGGCCTGGCGTGGACGCCTTCCGGCGGCGAAGTGCTCTTCGTCGAAGCGAGGCGGATGCACGGCAGCGGCAGCCTCACGCTGACCGGCCACCTGGGCGACGTGATGAAGGAATCGGCGCGGGCGGCGCTGTCGTGGCTGCGCGCGAACGCGTCCCGGTACGGCATCGAGCCCGATTTCTACAAGGCGTCGGAGCTCCACCTGCACGTGCCGTCGGGCGCCATCCCGAAGGACGGCCCGTCGGCCGGCGTGACGATGGCCGTGGCGCTCTGCTCGGAGCTGAGCCAGCGACCGGTTCGCGGCGACGTCGCGATGACCGGGGAGATCACGTTGTCCGGCCGGGTGCTGCCAGTGGGCGGCGTCAAGGAGAAGGTCCTCGCGGCGCGCCGCGTCGGCATCCGCGAGGTCATCATTCCCGCCCGCAACGAGAAGAACATCGTCGAGGATCTGAGCGAGGATCTGCGCCGCGACATGACGGTGCACTTCGTGACGACGATTGACGAGGTCCTGGAACTGGCGCTGCAGCCGAAGCCGGAGAAGCCGGTCGGCGTGACCACGACCGAGGCGGGCGAGCTTCAGCCGACCGCTGCGTCATAAGAACGGCGTTCATTTGTGATGGAAGAACCTGGCGGGACGTTGCTGGCGCACGAGGAGATCTACAAGGGGCGCATCTTCGCCGTGGTTCGTGACCGTGTTCGGCTACCGAAGGGCGTCGAGGCCACGATGGAGGTCGTGCGGCACCCGGGCTCGGTTGTCCTCCTGCCGATGCCAGACCCCCAGCACGTCATCCTGGTCAAGCAGTATCGCTACGCGGTCGACCGATGGGTCTGGGAGCTTGCGGCTGGCAGCCTGAAGCCCGGTGAAGACCCGGCGTGTGGGGCGGCGCGCGAGTGCGAAGAGGAGACCGGTTTTGCGCCAGGCCGCGTGGACTTCGTCGGCGCCTTCTACCCGACGCCCGGCTACTGTGACGAGAAGATGAACTTCTTCAAGCTGACGGCGCTGGCCGCGCCCGACGCCAGCCGCCCCGCGGTAAGCCCCGACGAGGACGAGGACATCCGGACGCGGAGCTTCTCGCTGGACGAGGTGCGCAACATGATCCGCCGGGGCGAGATCGACGATCTCAAGACCGTCGCAGGCCTGACGCTGGTCTAGACCTTCAGATTCCCAGATTCACAACTTCGCCTCCGCCTCCTCCAGCCTGGCTTGGATCTCGTCGAGGACTTCCTGCAGGTCGGGCGGGAGCGCGCAGGTGAACTCCATCCGTGTGCCTTCGCGCGGGTGGGTGAAGGCCAGCCGCGCAGCATGAAGAAAGGGACGCTCCAGGCGTTCCACGGCGCGCAGCGCGGCCGGCATCCGGTGGCGGACGCCGCCGTAGGTGCCGTCGCCGACGATCGGGTGGCCGATCGCGCTCAGGTGGACGCGGATCTGGTGCGTGCGGCCGGTGGCAATCGCGATGTGCAGGAGCGTCACGCCTCGCAGGTCGAGGGCGGCCGTGATCCGCGTGGCGGCCGAGCGCGAGCGGCGCGCCCGGGTGGACATCTTCTCGCGATGGACCGGGTCGCGGCCGAGGGGGAGGTCGATGCGCCGGCCCGCGAGTACCTCGCCCCACGCCAGTGCGATGTACTCCTTCTCCACCTCGCGGTCGTGGAACTGCCGCGAGAGTTCCCGGTGGGCGGCGTCGTTCTTGGCGGCCACCATCAGGCCGGAGGTTCCGCGGTCGAGCCGATGCACGATGCCCGGCCGCTGTTCGCCGCCGACTCCGCTGAGGTTGTCGGCATGAAAGAGCAGCGCGTTCACCAGCGTGTCCTGGTCGTGCCCCGCGGCCGGGTGGACGACCATGCCCGCCGGCTTGTCCACGACGATGACATCCGGATCCTGGTAGATGACCGGAAGGTGGATCTCCTGCGCAACCGGGGTCGCGGGCGCAGCCTCGGGAATCTCGATCTCGACGACGTCGCTGGGCTTGACGATCGCGTTCGACTTGGTGGGGCGGCCGCCGAGCGTGACGCGCCCGTCCTTCACCAGGCGCTGCAACTGGGATCGGGAGTGCTGCTGGAGCAGGCCGGCAAGGTACACGTCAAGCCGCAGGCCGGCGCTGTCGGGATCAACGGTGAATGTGTGTCGCTCCATGTGTGCGGCCGGCAACCCGTGCCTCTCTGGCGCCGTTTCTACGTGGTCCAGGCTGTATCGTCCCGTCCAGCATACGCTCGTCAGCGCGCTGCTACCCGGTCGTGGTGGAACGGCGATTCCCGACGCCCAGCATGTCGAGCATCATGCCGACGACGCCTATCGTGATGGCGGAATCGGCCACGTTGAACGCCCAGAAGTGATACTGGCGCCAGTAGACGTCCACGAAGTCCACGACGTATCCCGCGGTGACCCGGTCTACCAGGTTGCCGGCAGCGCCCCCGAGGACCAGGGCGAGCCCCAGCCGCGCGAGCCGCTGGTTGGGCGAGAGCCCGGCCGCGAACCAGGCGATACTGACCAGCGCCGCCGTCGCGATGAGCGCAATCACGGCTGCCTTGTACGGGAAGTCGGCGGCGTTCAGGATGCCAAACGCCGCCCCGCTGTTCTGCACGTGCGTCAGGTCCAGCAGGCCCGGGATCAGCGTCCGGCTGCTGTGCAGCGGCACGTCTGCCCGGACCAGCGCCTTCGTGACCTGATCGAACAACACGATAGCGCCGGCCAGGGAGAGCGTGGTGGCCGGCAGTCTCGGAGAGGTGACGGGGACCGGGGACTGGTCCGTCATCTCCGTGCCTCGGCCAGGGCGCCCTCGCACCGTTGGCACAGGCCCGGGCTTGCCGGGTCGGCGCTGACCGCCGGCACATAGCGCCAGCAACGGTCGCATCGCACGCCGTCGGCACGCGAGACGACGATCGTGGCCCAACTGTCGTCCGACTCCTTGTAGACGGTGCCATCGCCCGCCGATGGCGCGCCGCCCACGATGACGTCGGACGTGATGAACAACGTCGGCAGGTCGTCGCGGTAGCGTTCCAGCAGTGTCGCGAGGCGGCCCGTCGCACGCACCTCCACTTTTGCCTCGAGCGACTTGCCCACCACCTTTGCCTGGCGCAGCCTCTCGATCTCGATGTTCACGGCGTCACGCAGCTTCATCAGCCGCTGCCAGCGTTCCGAGAGAGCCGGATCGACCAGCGCATCGAGCCCGGATGGGAAGTCCGCCAGGTGTACCGAGTCCTCGCGCTTCCCCGGCAGGAACCGCCACAGCTCGTCCGCGGTAACCGGCACGATCGGCGCGATCAACCGCGCCAGGCCGTCCGCCATCGTGTAGAGCGCCGTCTGCGCGGAACGCCTGGCCGTCGATTTCGGCGCCATCGTGTAGAGCCGGTCCTTCGACACGTCCACGTAGAAGGCGCTCACGTCGGCCGTGATCAGGCTGTTGACGGCCTGCGGCACCGCCGGGAAGTCGTACTCGTCGTAGGCGCGTATGACCCGCGACGCCACTTCGGCGTAGCGTGCCAGCGCGAATCGATCCAGCTCGTGGAGCTGATCGACCGGCAGCGCGTCTTTCTCCGGCGTGAAGTCGTAGAGGTTCGCGACCAGGATGCGCAGCGTGTTGCGGAGCTTGAGGTAGGCCTCCACCACGCGCGCCAGGATCTCCGGGCCGATCCGCAGCTCCTCCCGGTAGTCCACCATCGACGCCCAGAGGCGGAGGATCTCCGCGCCGCTTTTCGAGATGATCTCCTGCGGCTCGATCGTGTTGCCGATCGACTTCGACATCTTCCGGCCCTGCTCGTCCACGACGAAGCCGTGTGTCACCACGGCGCGGTAGGGCGCCTGCCCGCGCGTGCCGATTCCCACCAGCAGCGAGCTCTGGAACCAGCCGCGATACTGGTCCGAACCCTCCATGTACAGGTCCGCCGGCCAAGGCAGATCCTCGCTGTGGCCCAGCACCGCCTCATGGCTCGATCCCGAGTCGAACCAGACGTCGAGGATATCGTGCTCGCGCTCGAACTCGCGCCCGCCGCACTTGGGGCAGGCGAGGCCAGTGGGCAGGAACTCCTCGATCGGCCGCTCGTACCACGCATCCGCACCGTGTTCGGCAAAGACCGCCGCGGTGCGCTCGGCCAGCTCTGTGCTGAGGATCGCTTCGCCGCACTTCACGCAGTCAACCGCGGGGATCGGGACGCCCCAGGACCGCTGGCGCGAGATGCACCAGTCGGGGCGGTTGGCGAGCATCAGCGTCAGCCGTTCCTCGCCCCACGCGGGGATCCACTTGACATGCCGAACCGCCTCGATCGCCTTTTCGCGGAGGCCGGTCCTGTCCATCGCGACGAACCACTGGGAGGTGGCGAGAAAGATCACCGGGTGGTGACAGCGCCAGCAGTGCGGGTACGAGTGATCGAACGACTCCCGGTGCCATAGTCGGCCGCGCGAGGCGAGCGCCTCCTCGATCTTCGGGTTCGCGTCGAACACGCGCTGCCCGGCGAACAACTCCACTTCGTCCAGGAAGTGGCCGCCGGGTCCCACGGGGGCGTACACCTCGAGACCGTACTGCACCCCGGTCGTGAAGTCGTCTGAGCCGTGGCCCGGCGCCGTGTGAACGGCACCCGTTCCCTGATCGAGCGTGACGTAGGTCGCCAGCACGCCCACTGAGTCCCGGTCGTAGAGCGGGTGACGGAAGCGCAATCCTTCGAGCTTGCGCCCGGAGAAGCGCGCCACCGGTTCACCAAACGTGCGCTTCACCTGCTTGGAGACGCGTGCGGACAGACCCTCCGCCACGATGACCGTCGTGCCATCAACCGGGTACGCGCCGTAGGTGAACTCCGGGTGGAACGCGATGGCCAAGTTGGACGGAATGGTCCACGGTGTGGTCGTCCAGATCAGCACCGACAGGTTGTCGCGCCCCGCCAGCGCCGGCACGCGGCTGCCCAGCTCCGCGGCCGCCCCGGCCGTGAACGGGAACTCCACGAAGATCGACGGCGACGTGTGGTTCTCGTACTCGACTTCGGCTTCGGCCAGCGCCGTGCGGCAGTGGATGCACCAGTGGACGGGCTTCTTGCCCTTGTAGACCATCCCCTGTTCGACGAAACGCGCCAGCGCCCGGACGATGGTCGCCTGGTAGCCGTAGTCCATCGTCAGGTAGGGGTCGCCCCAGGCGCCCATGACGCCGAGGCGCTTGAAGTCGGTCCGCATGATGTCCACGAACTTGGCGGCGTACGCCCGGCAGGTGCGGCGGAAATCGCCGACGGTCATCTGCCGCTTGCGGGCGCCAAGTTCGCGGTCCACCTTCAGCTCGATCGGCAGGCCGTGGCAGTCCCAGCCCGGCACGTATGGCGCGTCGAAGCCCGCCATCGTCCGCGACCGAATGATGAAGTCCTTGAGGATCTTGTTGAACGCGGTCCCCAGGTGAATGCGCCCGTTGGCGTACGGAGGGCCGTCGTGGAAGGTGAACTTCGGAGCCCCTCGGCGCCGCTCCCGGATGCGGCCGTACAAATCGCTGGCATCCCAGCGTTCGATCGCCTTGGGTTCCGCGGACTGCAGGTTCGCCTTCATGGGGAACCCCGTCTGTGGGAGGTTGAGCGTTTCCTTCCAGTCGGCCATAGTTTCTGTTCGTGCCTCGTGTCACGTGTCGCTCGCCGGTCTCCTGCGTTGAGCGTCGATCTTTTCATTTTACACGCAGGCGCGATTGCCAGTCGCGCCTCCATCTATAATGGGCCGATGAGCCATGCTCCAGCCCCGCGCACGGCCTTTCTCGACAATGGTCTGAAGATCCTCATCCAGGAAATCCACATCGCCCCGCTCGCCTCGGTCTGGTGCTGGTACAAAGTCGGCTCCAGGGACGAGATGCCCGGCTGCACGGGCGTCTCGCATTGGGTCGAACACATGAACTTCAAGGGCACCACCAACATCCCCCGGGAGAAGGTGAAAGGGATCATCGAGGAGTTCGGGGGCAGCTGGAACGGGTACACCTGGATCGACCAGACGACCTACCTCGAAACCGCGACCCGCGACGCGCTCGACCGGATGCTCTTCATCGAAGCGGAGCGGATGGCCAACGGACTGTATGAACCGGGCGAGTGCGAATCCGAGCGGACGGTCATCATCTCCGAACTCGAAGGCGGAGAGAACGACCCGGACCAGTTGGTCGAGATGGAAGTGAACGCGGCGGCATTCAAGGCGCATCCCTACGGGCACCCGACGATCGGTTGGCTGAGCGACCTGCAGCGGATGACGCGCGACGATCTGTACAGCTACTACCGGCGCCACTACATCCCGAACAACGCCACGCTGGTCGTCGTCGGCGACGTCGATGCCGATGACGTTATCCGACGGGCGAATCACCACTTCGGGGCCATCCCGCCCGGCGCCGTCCCGACGCGGACGCTGAGCGTCGAGCCGGCACAGCTGGGCGAGCGCCGCGTGGTGGTGGAGAAGGAAGGGACCACGGCTTACCTGAAGGTGGCGTATCATGCGCCCGCGGCCACCGGCGAGGGGTTCTTCCCATTGCTGCTGATCGATTCCGTCCTGACAGGGGCAAAGGGACTGAACCTGTGGGCGAGCTTCCGCACGCCGCCGCCGCAGCGCAGCGCCCGCCTGTACCGCGCGCTCGTCGAGGGGCGGCTTGCGTCGTCCGTGTCTGGGGGATTGCTCCCCACGGCCGACCCGTACCTCTACACGATTTCGGTGACGGCCCGGGAAGGCACATCACTTGAAGCCGTGGAGCGCGCCGCGCTCAGCGAGATTGACAGGGTGGCGCGCGAGGGCGTGACATCCCAGGAACTCGACAAGGCGCGGAACCAGCTGCACGCGCGGCTGGTGTTCGAGAACGACAGCGTGACGAACATCGCGCACCAGCTCGGGTTCTTCGAGACGATCGCGTCGGTGGATCTCTTCCTGTCGGTCGGCGATCGCATTCAGCAGGTGACGCAAAACCAGGTGGCGGAGGCCGCCGCCAGGATCCTCCGCCCGGCCAACCGCACGGTCGGCTGGTTCAAGCCGGTGCCGATCGGAGAGGGCGAACACCTGCCAGCGGATGCGGCCAGTTCCGGCGGCCCGGTCAGTGGCCGGTAGTGAGTCCCTTATGCGCGAAGTCTTCGATGTCGGGGGAAAGAAATTGTGGTGCGAGCGGTCGGTTGACGGGCGTGGCGGCCGCCCCGGTGCGGCTCGGACGAGGGGAGACATGACGATCGAAGTGCAGCAGGGGCTCTTGCCCATCCGCAAGCGTCTCGAGAACGGCGCGCTGGTGATCGCAAAGGAATCTGGCGCGACGCCGGCCGTTACCATCGCCGTGTCGGTACCGGCGGGCACGGTGACCGATCCCCGGGACATCCCGGGCGTGGCTCACTTCCTGTCGCGCGTCATCGACCGCGGCACCGAGTCGCGGAGCGGCGACGAGATTGCGGAATTGCTCGACAGCCGGGGCGTCTCGCTCAACGTCGCGGCGATGCGCCACACGCTTGTCGTTTCCTGCACCTGCCTCGCCGAGGATTTCGGGACGATGCTCGCGTTGATCGCCGACGTCGTTAGGAACCCGAGCCTGCCCGAGAGCGAGATCGCCACGCGGCGCGGGGAGATCATCACTAGCATCCGGCAGGACCAGGACAACCCGGCAATGGTTGCGGTCGAGGAAGAGTTGGCGCTGCTCTACCCGAACGGACATCCATACGGCCGGCGCATGAAGGGGACGATCGAGACGGTGGACCAGATCGACCGCCCGGTCCTGTCACGCGCGCACCACGACCGCTTCACCCCGTCCGAGCTGCTCGTCGTCTGTGTGGGCGACGTCGATGCGGCACGGGCGGTCGATGAGTCGGGCAAGGTGTTCGGCGACTGGCGCGGGTACCCGGCCAGCCCGTTGCTGGTACCGTCGCCGGCGCGGGTGGAGGAACGCCGGACGGCCGTGTTCCCGATGATGAACAAGGCGCAGGCCGATATCGCCTACGGGTTCAACACCATCTCGCGCCAGGACCCGTCGTACTACGCCTTCTCCCTGCTGAACAACGTGCTCGGGCAGTACGCGCTGGGAGGCCGCCTGGGGGACAGCATCCGCGAGCGACAGGGGATGGCGTACTATGTCTTCAGCGCCTTCGAGCCGAACGTGGGGCAGGCGCCGCTCGTCATCCGCGCGGGCGTCAGCCCGGCCAATGTCGATCGGGCCATCGCGTCGATCGACGAAGAAGTCCGCCGGATGGCGGCCGCTGGTGTGACCGCAGAGGAATTGGCGGCGTCCAGGCGATACCTCATCGGCTCGATGCCGCGAACCCTCGAGACGAACGCCGGCATCGCGACATTCCTCCAGTCGTGCGAGCAGTTCGGCCTGGGGATGGACCACGATGTCCGGCTGCCGGGATTGCTGAACGAGGTCACCCTGGAGCAGGCGAACGAACTCGCGCGACGCTTCCTCGTGCCAGAGCGGGCGACGATTACCATCGCAGGGCCCTATGGAGCGTCGTAGGATACAGAGAAGGGTCCCGTGATTCGTGCGGTGTTCTTCGACGTGGACTTCACCCTGATCTACCCTGGGCCGGTGTTCCAGGGCGAAGGGTATCGCTATTTCTGCGCGAAGCATGGCATCGAGAACTGCGATCCTCGGACGTTCCAGGCAGCCGTGGCCAGCGCTTCGGCCCTGCTGGACGAATCCGAGGACCACGCCTACGACGCGCAGTTCTTCATCCGCTACATCCGGCACATCATCGAGCGGATGGGTGGGGCGGGGACCGCGATTGATACGTGCGCGGCGGAGATCTACCGGGAGTGGGCGGCGTGCCACCATTTTTCGCTCTACGAAGATGTGCTCCCGGCACTGCGGACGCTTCGGGCCCGCGGGTTCCTGCTCGGGCTGATCTCGAACACCCACCGCTCGCTCGAGTCTTTCCAGAGCCACTTCGAGCTCGATGATCTGGTCTCGGCGGCCGTCTCATCGAGCGAGCACGGTTACAACAAGCCGCACGCCTCCATCTTCCGCACCGCGCTCCGCTTGCTCGCAGTGGCGCCTGAGGAAGCGGTGATGGTGGGCGACAGCTACAGGCACGATATCGAGGGCGCCAGAACGATCGGTATGCGAGGCGTGCTGCTTCGGCGCTCGGCGCGGGGCCCTCTTGGCGTTGACGAACTCGGCGAGGTGGGATCTCACGGCGTGCCAGTCATCTCGACCCTCTCCGAATTGCCGGCCCTGCTGTAGGCACGGGTACACGCGGAGGCGCGCATGGAACTCCGGGCATTGACGACGGCCGACGAGTTTCGGCGGGTGTTTGCGCTCGAGCAGGAGATCTGGGGCTACGAGAGCATCGAGGATTCCGTGCCCGTGACGATGTTGCTCGTGTCCGCCAGGATCGGGGGGCTCGTGACGGGGGCCTTCGACGGCGGGCGGATGGTGGGCTTCGCCTACGCGCTGCCGGGGCTCAGGGACGGGAAGCCGTTCCAGTGGTCGCACATGCTCGGTGTCGTCCGCGACTACCGCAATACCGGCCTGGGATGGCAGATCAAGCTCGAACAGCGTCGGCTGGTGATGGCCTCGGGCCTCGACCTGATCGCGTGGACCTACGATCCGCTCCAGGCGCTCAACGCCCATTTCAACTTCGCGAAACTCGGGACCACCGCCCGCGAGTACCACCTCGACGCGTACCCGGAATCGACCAGCGACCTGCACCGGGGCACGCCGACGGATCGGCTCATTGCGGAGTGGTGGCTGCGCTCGGACCGTGTCGTGGAGCGGTTGGACGGGGTGGCTCGCGGGGACGCCGGTCGGCGGGACGAGAACGATGTGAGGCCGGTGAACCGCGTTCGCGAGGACGGTGAGTGGCTGGCGCCGGGCGGCCACGAACTGTCGCTCGACGCGGCGCGGCTGGCGGTGACCATCCCCGTCGGCTTCACGGAGATGCAGCAGCGCAGTCTCCCGCTCGCCAGGGCCTGGCGAGCGGCGACCCGCGAAATCTTCATCACGTATCTCCCGCGGGGCTACCGGGTCGTGGACTTCGTCCTCGACCGGGTGAACCGCTGCGGAAGGTACCTGCTGACACGCCCGTAGGGCCGCCCGGTGGGCCATCGGCCGCGCTCGAGACAGATTCCAGGGGCCCCAGAGAAACGTGCTTCAACCGTTACGATCCCAGCCCTGGAAGATGTCTAGCCTGGCGGCCAGGCCAGCGGGCGGCCTCCCAGCAGGTGCAGGTGGATGTGGAACACCGTCTGGCCTGCCTCTCGGTTGCAGTTGAACACCGTGCGGTATCCGCTGTCGGCCACACCGTGCTCGCGCGCCACGAGCGCCGCACGCCTGAACATCTCTCCCACCAGCCCGTCGTCTTCCGGCAACAGGTCGTTGAGCGTCGCCACGTGCTTGCGCGGGATCACGAGCGCGTGCAGCGGCGCCTGGGGATTGACGTCCTGCAGCACGACGAACCGCTCGTCCTGGTACAGGAATCGCCCGGGTATTTCACCCGCGATGATGCGACAGAAGAGACAGGTGGTGGACATAGAGATCTGGGAATCCTAAGACAGATTCCAGGGGCCCCACAGAAACGTGCTTCAACTGTGACGATCTCAGCCCTGGAAGATGTCTGGTGATGTCAGGACCTCGCGACCAGCGTGCGCGGGATCTGTTGCAGGTCTTTCCTGATGCCAACGAGGTGCAGAGGGGACCTTCGCAGCAATGCTCGCACGTCGTCTTCCTGGCCGTAGCCAAACTCCATGATAAGCCAGCCGCCGGGTGCGAGCACCAGCGGTGCCGACTCGAGCAGCGCACGGACCAGGTCGAGGCCGTCCGCCCCGCCGTCGAGTGCCTCCGTGGGCTCCCACTCGCGCACTTCTGGTGGGAGCGCGGGGAGGTCCCCGGCCGGAACATACGGCGGATTCGAGACGATGAGCGTCGCAGGGCAAGCCACGCCGTCGAGGAGCGACGTGCGGACGAACTCGATCCGCCCGGCGACGCCGTGGCGATGCGCGTTGCGGGCCGCCACTTCCAGTGCCGGGGCCGACAGGTCCGTGGCAATCACCCTGCTCCAGGGAAACTCGCGTGCGAGGCATACGGCGAGGCAGCCGCTGCCCGTGCCGGCGTCGACGATAATCGGGACGGGTTCGACCGCCGCGCCCGCGCCGCCCGGTGCCGGCGGGAACAGTCCCTCATGCGCGAAGTCTTCGACCTCGGAGAAAAGAAATGATGATTGTCGGCTCGATCGGGTTATGCAGGCGATCGCTTCTTCGAGAATCAGCTCGGTTTCCGGGCGTGGCGCGAGGACATCCCGCGTGACCTCGAACTCGAGGCCCCAGAACTCCCGCCGACCGGTGATGCTGGACACTGGTTCGCGGCGCTCGCGCCGGGCAAGGAGCGATTCGTACGACGGCAGGAAACCGGCGGGCGCCGCCTCGGTTTCGTGCGCAATGAACCGGGCGAGCTCCCACCCGAGCACGCGGCGGGCGAGGAGCGCGGCGTCCATCGCGGCTTCGTTCGCGTCGATGCCCGACGCGACCAGCCGCGCGCGCGCTGCCCTGACAACGTCCCGCAGCGACGAAGGCAGCGACGGGGTGCTAAACAGTCGTGGCTTCCTTCAGCTTCTCGGTCTGGTAGTGCGAGACGACCTGGTCGATCAGCTCGTTGAGCGCCCCGTTCAACACGTTCACGAGCTGGTGGGTCGTAAAGTTGATCCGGTGGTCGGTAATCCGGCTCTGAGGGAAGTTGTAGGTGCGGATCTTCTCGGAGCGTTCGCCCGTTCCCACCTGGCTGCGGCGGTCCTTCGCGATCGCGTCCTGCTGCTTCTGCCTCTCCATCTCGTAGAGACGAGAGCGCAGCACCTTCAGCGCCTTTGCCTTGTTCTTGATCTGCGACTTCTCGTCCTGCTGGCTGACGACGAGCCCGGTGGGGATGTGGGTGATGCGCACCGCCGAGTAGGTCGTGTTCACGCTCTGGCCACCCGGGCCGCTCGAGCAGAAGGTGTCGATCCGCAGGTCCTTCTGATCGATCTGGATGTCCACTTCCTCGGCTTCCGGCAGGACGGCGACCGTCGCCGTGGACGTGTGGATGCGGCCGCTGGCCTCGGTGGCAGGCACGCGCTGCACGCGGTGCACGCCGCTCTCGTACTTCAGCTGGCTGTAGACGCGTCGCCCCTCGATCATCGCGATCGCTTCCTTGAGGCCGCCGACGCCGCTCTCGCTCATCGACAGGAGCTCGACCCGCCAGCCCTGGTTCTCCGCGAAGCGGGTATACATGCGGAAGAGCTCGCCGGCGAACAGCGCCGCCTCGTCACCGCCCGTGCCGGCGCGGATCTCGAGCATGACGTTCTTCTCGTCGTTCACGTCCTTCGGCAGGAGCAGCACCTTGATTTCGCCCTCGAGCGCGTTACGGCGCGCCTCGAGCTCGCGCAGTTCTTCCTGCGCCAGTTCGCGCATCTCGGCATCGCTGCCGTTGGCCAGTTCCTGCGCCTGCGCAATCTGGGTGAGGACGGTCTTGAACTTGCCGAAGCGTTCGACTATCGGCTCGATCTCGGAGAGCGCCTTGGCGTGGGTGCGATACTGCGCCGGGTCGGCCTGTACGGCCGAGTCGGCCAGCTTGCCGGCGAGATCGGCATACCTGGCCTCGACGGATGTGAGTTTATCGATCATGAGCGTGCTCTGGGCGATGCATGGGTGGCCTCTATCCTCCCGAGACCGGCGGCAGAAATGCCACCTCGTCGCCGTCGGCGAGCGGCGTCGTCATCTTCGCAAAATCGGCGTTGACCGCGGCCGACACCGAGCGCGCGTACGGGGCGATGGCGGGGAACTCCTCCGCCAGCACCGTCCACGCGGTTGCCACCGTGGCTGCGCCCGCCAGTTCGCGCACCAGCTCGGTGGCCCCAGCCAGGTCGTGCAGTCTTCCGAACAGCCGGATCGTTATTCGCATGCGCGGCGGTACGCTTCCTCGCTTGAGGCCTCGTCCGACGCGTCGGCCGCCGCCCCTTCAATCCACACGTCGCCGCCTTCAAAGAACTCGCGCTTCCACACGGGCGCGATTTGCTTGACGCGCTCGATGACGTAGCGGCAGGCGGAAAACGCCTCCGCGCGATGTGGCGACGCCGCCACGACCATCACGCTCGCCTCGCCCAGTGCCAGCGAGCCGGTCCGGTGATGGAACGCCACGCGGGCGGACGGCCAGCGGTTCCTCACTTCGTCGGCGATGACCCCGAAGGCTCGGAGCGCGAGCGGTTCGTAGGCTTCGTATTCGAGCCGGACGACCTTCCGGCCCTGGTTTTCGCCCCTGACCGTTCCGATGAACGTGACGATGGCGCCGTGCCCGGCAGGCGGCTCGCCTGGCTCGTCTCCAGACACGAGCCTGATCAACTCGGCCACATCCAATGTCTCCGGCCCGATGGCCAACCAGCGGTCGCTCACATGCCAAGTATAACGTGCCGGCGCCGTGGGCCGCCTGTTCCGCCTGCGGCCGGGGACGGGGAGGCGCCAGAGAGGAGGGCTACTTCACGAAGACCAGGAAGAACTGGAAGGGGAGGAACGTCTCGCGCTTCAGCAGTTTCAAGCGGGCCTGTTCGGCCACCGCGATGATCGTCTCTGGGTCGGGCCGCCCGCCATCCGGCCCCGGGCCGGCGCCTTCCTTCTTGTAATCGATGATGCCGACCCGACCGCCCTCGCGGAGGGCGGCGCGGACGTTCTGCAGGAACAGCAGCGGGTTCCCATATTGGATCTCCTGGTAGGTCTCCAGGATCAGCACCGCATCGACCGAGCCGGCCGGCAGCATCGGGTCGGAGCTCGATCCCTGGTGGGTACGCACGTTGCGAAGATTGTCCTTCGCCACGTCCTTCGCCACGCGCCGCTTGATCGCCTCGAGCATCGCCGGTTGCACGTCCTCGGCCCACACCACCCCATTGGGGCCGACGCGCCTCGACAGGCGAACCGTGAAATAGCCGCCGCCGGCGCCGATGTCCACGACCCTGGACCCGTCGGCGATCCCCAGCGTGTCCATGATCTGATCGGGTTTCTGCCAGATGTCGCGGTCGGGGCTCTCGAGCATGCCGAGATCGGCCGGGGGAAATAACGCATGCCGGCTCGACCGCCCTTGCCCCTGGGGCTGCGACGCCCCGGGCACCGCCAGCAGAAGCGTTAGGGCGAGAACAAGGCATGCAGCCATCATGACGCTCTCCCCGGAGTTTGGATTATACTCTCCGCCATGTTACCAGCATTCTTCGGCAGCATCCTCGAACTCGTCATCAAGACGTCCACGGACCTCCCCCCCGACGTGCGTGCCGCCATGAAGGCGGCGCTAGCCGATGAGCCTGCAGGGACCCAGTCGTCGCAGGCCCTGACGATCATCGCCGAGAACATCGATCAGGCCTCCGAAGGCGAGGGCGCCATCTGCCAGGACACCGGCCTCCCGACCTTCGAGATCAAGGTGCCAATCGGCGCGAACCAGACCTGGATGGCACAGCAGATTCGTGACGCGATTGCCGAGGCGACGCGGCGTGGAAAGCTGCGTCCGAACTCGGTGGACTCGGTCACCGGCAAGAACTCCGGGAACAACCTCGGCCCGGGTTCGCCCGTCATCCACTTCGAGCAGCGGGACCGGGATGAGATCGAGGTCAGACTGCTCCTGAAGGGCGGCGGCTGCGAGAACACCAACATCCAATACTCCGTCCCCTGCGAACTCGCGCACCTCGGCAGGGCCGACCGGAACCTCGAAGGTGTTCGCAAGTGCATCCTCCACGCCGTCTGGCAGGCGCAGGGCAAGGGCTGCAGCCCGGGAGTCCTCGGCGTCTGCATCGGCGGCGACCGCGCGAGCGGCTACCTCCAGGCCAAGCAGCAGCTCTTCCGTACGCTGGACGACATCAACCCGGATCCTGCCCTGGCCGAGCTGGAAGCGACCATCATGAAGACGGTCAACGTGCTCGGCGTGGGCACGATGGGCTTCGGGGGAAAGACCTCGCTCATCGGCTGCAAGATCGGCGTGCTGAACCGGCTGCCGGCCTGCTTCTTCGTGTCGGTGGCGTACGACTGCTGGGCGTTTCGCCGCCTGGGCGTCGTTCTCGATGCCAAGGATGGGTCGATCCGGCGCTGGATCTACCGCGACCCGTCGCACCCTGTCGTGCCGATGCTCGACCAGGCAGGCTTCAGCCGCACGGGCAAGGAAGTGGTTCTGACCTCGCCGATCACCGAGGAGCAGGTTCGGTCGCTGAAGGTTGGCGACGTCGTCCTGCTGAACGGCGTCATGTATACCGGCCGCGACTCGGTCCACTCGTACCTGATGAAGCACGACCCGCCGGTGGATCTGAATGGCGGAATCCTCTACCACTGCGGCCCGGTGGTGCTGAAGGACGGCGACGGCTGGAAGATGATGGCCGCGGGCCCGACGACCAGCGCCCGCGAGGAGCCGTATCAGGGCGAAGTCATCCGCAAGTTCGGTGTGCGGGTGGTCATCGGCAAGGGCGGGATGGGCGCCAAGACGCTGGCGGCGCTCGAGGAGCACGGCGCGGTCTACGTGAGCGCCATCGGCGGTGCGGCGCAGTTCTACGCGAAGTGCGTCGAGAAGGTGAGCGACGTGTCGCTGCTCGAGTTCGGCGTACCAGAGGCCATGTGGCACATGCACGTGAAGGACTTCCCGTGCATCGTCACCATGGATTCGCACGGCAACAGCCTGCACAAGGACATCGAGGCCGAGTCCGCGAAGAACCTCGCCACCCTCGCCTAGCCCCGTGGGGTCAGGTCTTGAATTGATGCCTTTTTCATGACCTGACCCCGCCCGCACCCATGCGTGGCTGGTCGGGCCTCAGTCCCTTATGCGCGAAGTCGCTGATTGCCGCCCCGGCCTCTTTTTGCGCACACCCTGTGCACGCCTTGGTATAATCGCGTGAAGGAGATCCCCTTACACCAAATGATCACCACTAACGTGAGCGAGTCGTTCATCAACGTGTCCTCGATGGCGGCGTCGAAGGTCGCCGAACTGCTGACCGAGGAGAACAAGCAGGCGTCCGGCCTGCGGGTATTCGTCCAGGGCGGGGGATGCTCGGGCTTCCAGTACGGTTTGATGATCGAGGACAGCCCTGGTGCCACCGACCAGGTGTTCCAGTCCAATGGCGTTAAGCTCTACGTCGATCCGATCAGCGTGCGCTACCTGAAAGGCGCCGAAGTGGATTTCGTGGACAACATCGCCGGAGGCGGCTTCACCATCCGCAACCCCAACGCCGTGTCCACGTGCGGATGCGGCCAGTCGTTCACCACCGAGGACGACGGCGGCCACTGATCCCGGCCGGGGCAGTTGCGGCTTCCGGCCGAAACGTGCTTCCGCGGACTCGAACCGCAACTGCCATGGCCCATGTCCTTGCCGACCTCGACGGCCTGCGCCCTCCCGGGAGCAAGCGCTCCAGCAAGCGGGAGTTCATCCTGAACGTGTTCCTTCGTCACGAAGGACACCTCAGCGCGGATGACCTCTACGACCTGATCCACCGGGAAGACCAGCAGGTCAGCCGGGCGACGGTCTATCGGTCGCTGCAGTGGATGGTCGAGGCCGGGATTGCCAGGAAAGTAGATTTCGGCGAGGGCCGCTTCCGCTTCGAGCACTCCTACCGGCACCCTCGGCACTTCCATCTCATCTGCCAGTCGTGCAACCGATCGTCCGAGTTCCTGAGCTCGGACATCGAGGCGCTGATCGAGGAGATCGCGACGGCGAGGAACTTCTCTGCGCGCGAGAGCGTGCTGCAGATTTACGGCACGTGCGAGGAGTGCCGGACGGGCCGCGCCGAGCCGGCCGACGCGGTGACCACGGAACTGCTGTTCGCACGCGACGCGATGCGCATCGCGATCGCGACCGAGCGGTCAGGGTTCGAGTTCTACGTGCGCGTGGCGCGGGTGACGCAGGATGCGCGCGGGAAGGCCGTCTTCCAGAAACTGGCCGACGAGGAACGCGAGCATCTCTCGAAGCTCGAGCAGCGCTACCAGCGTCTGCTGTCGCAGGATTCCCGGCTCGAGTCGCGCCCGACGTTCCTCTTCTTCAAGGGAGCCGCCAACGGCCTCTTCGCGTCGGGCGCCGAGCAGGTGGCGCGCGGCGTGGACGACCGGCAGGCCCTGATGATTGGCATCCGGTGCGAGCGCGCCTCGCACAGGTTCTTCAAGCGGTACGGCGAGCGTTTCGAGGACTCGGAAGGCAAGCAGATCTTCCTCGAGTTCGCGAGCGAGGAGCGGGGCCACATCGAATTGCTCATCAGGGAATACCGGGCGCTGGCCCGACGCCAGGGGCAGCGCCGGCGTCCCGGCTCGCCGCGCCGGACCCGGGTCCACGCGTGATTGATCTCCACCTCCACACAACAGCCTCGGACGGGCGCTCGTCGCCCGAGGATCTCGTACAGGCCGCGGTGCGCGCCCGCCTGGACACGATCTCGGTGACGGACCACGACACGGTGGCCGGCCTCGACCGCGTGGCGGCGGCGTGCGCGACCGCGGAGGTCGAGTGGGTGCCGGGGATCGAGATCACGGCGATCTACGAGGACGTGGACGTGCACGTCCTCGGATATTTCCTCGATCATCATTCCGCCGTCCTGACGGAGTTTCTCGACAAACAGGTGACCGACCGCCGCCGGCGCGTGCGGGAGATGATCGACAAACTCGACGCCCTAGGGCTTCACGTGGACGCCGACGAAGTGCTCGGCGGGCACGGGGGCCTCGACGCCAGGTGGATTGGCCGACCGCTACTCGCGCGTGCGCTGCTCCGCGCCCGGCACGTCCGGACAACGCGGGAGGCGTTCGATCTCTACCTCGCCGAGAACGGTGCCGCGTGGGTGCCTCGCCGGGCGCCGTCTCCGCAGGATGTCGTGACGCTCATTCACGAAGCGGGCGGGATCGCCTCGCTGGCGCACCCAGGCCTGATGGGTCACGACGAGTGGATTCCGCCGATTGCGGCGTCCGGGCTGGACGCCCTCGAGGCGTATTACTCCGAGCATTCGCCCGAGATGACCACGCACTACCGCATCCTGGCGGAACGACTCGGCCTCGCCATGTCCGGCGGGTCCGACTACCACGGCGATCCCGCTCACGGCCCTGCGCGCCCCGGGTCCGTTTCGCTGCCGGCCGCGGCGTACGAGGCACTGAAGCAGCGTTCTGAGGCGGCGCGCAAGGCGCGCCGGTTGACGAAGTCCCTATGACCATCACCATCACACCGGAGGCGCGACAGGCGATTTCCGACTCTCTGGCTCGCGATTCCAGCAGGCCCGCCCTTCGGCTGTCGTTTGCCGGCGGCTGCGGCGCCCTCGGCTACCGACTCACGCCAGCGCCGTCCGGCGCCCGGTCAGGCGAGCAGGTGTTTGCTCTCGACGGCCTGACCATCTACGCCGACTTCAAGGCGGCGTCCGACCTGGACGGCGCACGGATCGAAGTCGGCGACTCGCCGGAGGACATCCTGGTCGTTCACGAGCAGGCGGTGGTCGGCGGCATGTGCTGACGCTGCCACCTTTTCTGGAGCTGCACAGCTTCAAGTCACCGGACCGTCGGAATTCGTACACGCCGTTTCGGGTCCGGTCATCCGAAGCCCACCAAACACGCGTGGATTCGGGCAATATCGTCAAGTCCGGCCCGAGGCTCAGCTGGAACGGAACTTGATCGCTGCTACTGGGTCCCAAAGGGGGGACGTCGACCGAAGAAGACTCGGATGCCGAACGGAACGATCAAGCGACTCGTGCGTGACCGTGGTTTTGGATTCATTCGCGACGACGGCGGCCAGGAGTGGTTCTTCCACCGGAGCGCCGTGGCCCAGGGCGTGTTCGATCAGCTGAACGAGGGGCAGCGAGTGAGTTTCGACGAGGAACCGTCGAACAAAGGGCCGCGAGCCAACAACATCCGCATCGAGTTGTAGCTCCGCCCCGACGCGAGGACCCTCGCCGACGCGCTGGCCAGGTGTCGGCTCGATGGCGGGGTAGCCATCCTGGGGAGTTTCCGCACGACGTACTACCATTGCCTCGCCGAGGATGCCACCTGTCGCGCAGCCCCGGTGCTCAACGATCTGGGCGAAGTGAAACGCTTTCTGGCGTTTTTCGAGAAGTAAGAATCGAGCGGCGATCCCGGCCGCGGCGTTGGCGGAAGCGCCTGGGAGTCGAACCCAGCCCCCCCGCAAAGCGGGGAGCGACCGATTTTGAAGACCGGGAGGGCCACCGGGCCCCGTTCGCTTCCGGAGCGATCTTATCACCGGACGAGCGTGTGCCGCGCACCTCCGCCTTGGATGGCGAGCCGCACGTCCATGAATATGGAATGCGAGAGAACAACGCCACCGCCGCCGAACGGGCGGGAATGGAAAAGGCAGAAGCAGAATGGACCCGGCCCCCTTGATTCCTCGTCGGGAGCCGGGTGCGGATGGCGAACGCCTAGTCTTCGATTAGTCGAATCTCACCAGCCCGCGGACCCTTTGCGGACTCTTCCGGCGTGAACTCGACGCGCTGGCCTTCGCGCAGCAGCTCGAACACCGCGCCGCGGACCGAGCTCCGATGGAAGAAGTGCTCGATGCCTCCCTCGTCTCGAATGAATCCAAATCCCTTGTCGATAAGCAAGCGCGCGATGGTCCCGGTCGGCATACCCGTGTCCTCCGAGCAACGAAGCACTTGGGAACATCCCAAGGGCCGCAGACAGCTGAGCGCACGCAAGGGCCACGACGAGCGACCCCGCGAGCGCACAGTAAGAACGTACAAACGCCGCTGATACGAGGGTCCGGAAACGCCAAGCGCCCGCAGCAACGGCGCCTGGCGAACAACAGCTGCCTGGGCGGCGGACCACTCGAGGACCCGAGCAGTCGCCGAGATCGCAGGCACATTGGCCCCGCGATGCGCCACGCCCCAAATAGGGGAGGGGCGTCACGCTGAGCTTGAAATCCGGCCAAGTGTAGGAATATCCGGGCGGGAAGTCAAGAGACGGCCCGATCTTATGGCCTGGTCTTCGCAGGGCGCGGCCGGGCGGACGCGCCATTCCTCTTCCTCTTCTTCTTCCTCCTCGTCTTCCTCGTCGTCCTCGTCTTCCTCGTCGTCCTCGTCGAACTCGTCCTCGTCCTCGTCCTCTTCGGGGTCACCCATGTCGGGAGCGTAGGGCTGGAGCCTGGGGGTCATGGTTCTCCTTGGGGCGGTGTGCGCCCGCGGTCAGGCTTTGGGTGTCGTGGACGACGGGGCCGGGGCAGCTGAGGGACCGGCTGCTGCGACCGTCGGAGCCGGGGCCGCCGCCGCCGGCGCGGGATACGTGGACTGGAAATGCCGGCCGCACTTCGGGCAGACCCAGAACTGATCGGGACGCCACGCGTCGCCGGGCGCCGGGTCCTTCATTTCCATCTGCTCGCCGCACCGCTGGCAGGAGATTCTCACATCGAGAGTGGCCATCCCGAGATTCTAGCACTGCCCGCGGATCTTCTGCGGCGTCAATCGACCGGCGTAGAATGCTGGAGTGATTCCAGCCGTCATTCTTGCCGCAGGCTTGTCGTCACGGATGGGGCGGGCCAAGGCGCTGCTGCCTGTTCCTGGCGGAGACTGGTTCCTGTCGAGGCTGGTCCGGACCTTCCTGTCGGCCGGGTGCAGCGAGGTGGTGGCGGTCGTGGGCGAAGCTGAGGAGGCGATCCGATCAGTGGCGAACCACGAGCGGCTGCGGGTGCATCTGGTGAGGAACCCCGATCCATCCCGCGGACAGCTCTCGTCGCTCCAAGCGGCGCTCGCCTGGGTCGCGCCGGATCACCCGCGGGGGCTGATGATGGCTCCCGTGGACCTGCCGCTCATCGCCGTTCCCACCGTGCGAGCGGTGATCGATGCCTGGGTCCGAACCGGCGCGCCGATCGTGCGCCCCTCTCACGGCCACAGGCATGGCCACCCCGTGCTGTTCGACGCGCGCGTCCTGCCGGAACTGCTCGCCGCGGACCTCTCGGCCGGCGCCCGCCCCGTCGTTCATGCGCACCGGGCGGAGGTGTGTAACGTGGAGATCGACGATCCGGGTGCGTACGACGACATCGACACGCCGGAGGACTACCGCCGCGTGTTTGGCGAAGAACCAGCCTGACCTGTCATCGGGTGGACCGTCTCTCGCACACATCCGGAGGATCGCGGCGCGCTGTAGGGACGCCACCGACTCTGTGAGTGGTTTCCTTCCCGGCTTCGACAGTCGTGGTATGCTCCCGGCGCAGCCACGCGGACCAACGCTCGTGGAGACGGATCCGCGCGGCATCCAGTGGAGGTGGCCCGTGTGTCTTCGTCGAGCGTTCCTGCTTCTTGTCCTCCTGCTCGCGGTTGGCGCGGACGTCGCGGCCCGGCAGGCTCCGGTCACCCGGGCTTCGACCGGCAAGGCTTCGTCAGCGGCGCCGGCGCCAAGCCCCGTCTCGCTCTCGGATCAATTCCCCGGACTCGAATTCCGCAACATCGGTCCATTCCGAGGTGGACGCGTCACGGCGGTCACCGGTGTGCGCGGGAATGCCCTGCGCTACTACTTCGGCGCCACCGGTGGCGGCGTGTGGATGACGACCGATGGCGGCCTGACGTGGCGCAACATCTCCGACGGGTTCATGAAGACCGGTTCGGTCGGCGCCATCGCTGTGGCGGACTCGGATCAGAACGTCATCTACGTCGGCATGGGCGAGGCACCCATCCGCGGCAACGTGTCGCACGGTGATGGCGTGTACAAGTCGATGGACGCCGGCAAGACGTGGGCGAACGTCGGTCTGCAGAATGCGCAGCAGATCTCGCGCGTCCGCATCCACCCGCGAAATCCCGACATCGCCTACGTCGCCGCTCAGGGCCACGTCTGGGGGCCGAACCCGGACCGAGGCATCTTCCGCACGCTGGACGGCGGCAAGACCTGGTCGAAGGTGCTGTTCGTCGACGACAAGACGGGGGCATCCGACCTGGTGATGGACGCGTCGAACCCGCGTGTCCTCTACGCCGCCTTCTGGCAGGTCTACCGGAAGCCCTGGACCATCGAGAGCGGTGGCCCGGGCGGCGGGCTCTACCGCACGACCGACGGCGGCGACACCTGGAAGAAACTCGCCGACGGCTTGCCCGAGGGGCTCGTCGGCAAGACGACGGTGACGGTGTCCCCGAAGGACCCTGCGCGCGTGTGGGCGATGATTGAGGCCGAGGGCGACAAGGGCGGCATGTACCGCAGCGATGACGGCGGCGGGAAGTGGACGAACGTCAACAGCGGCCACGCGATCCGGCAGCGCGCATGGTACTACTACCGCGTGTTCGCCGACCCCGCCAACGCCAACATCGTCTACACGACCAATATCCGTTTTCACAGGTCCATCGACGGGGGCAAGACCTTTTCGACGATTCCCGTGCGCCACGGCGACACTCACGATTTGTGGGTCGATCCGGACAATCCCGATCGGATGATCCTGGGCGACGATGGCGGTGCGGAGATCTCGAACAACGGAGGACAGACCTGGACGACGGAGGACAACCAGCCGACGGCGCAGATCTACCGCGTGACGACCGACGACCGGTTCCCATACTGGGTCTACGGCGCCCAGCAGGACAACACGACGGTGGCCATCCCCAGCGCGGTCCGCGGAGCGGGCATCGACATCACCGACTGGTACGAGGTGGGCGGCGGCGAATCGGCGTGGATTGCGCTGGACCCCCGCAATCGGGACATCGTCTACGCGGGCAGCTACGGCGGGTGGATCACGCGTCATGACCACGCGACGAAGGACGAGCGCATGATCATCGCGTGGCCGCAGGTCATCGATGGCCAGGCGGCCGGGGATCTCAAGTACCGGTTCCAGTGGAACGCGCCCATCATCACCTCGATACACGAACCCGGCGTGGTCTACCACGCCGCGCAGATGCTGCTGCGGTCGCGTGACGAAGGACACTCGTGGGAGGAAGCCAGCCCGGATCTCTCCCGCAACGACAAGACCAAGCAGGGCTTCAGTGGCGGGCCGATCTCGCGCGAGGTCACCGGCGTCGAAGTCTACGGGACCATCTTCGCGCTCACGGAGTCGCCACACGAAGCCGGCGTCATCTGGGCTGGCACCGACGACGGCCTGGTGCACCTGACGCGGGACAACTGTAAGACGTGGCAGAACGTGACCCCGAAGGGCATTCCCGAGTGGATCCGCATCAACGCGATTGACGTATCGCCTCACGACAAGGCGACGGCGTACGTCGCGGCCACGATGTACCAGTTCGACGACTTCAGGCCCTATCTGTACAAGACCAACGATTACGGCAAGACGTGGACGAAGATCGTGGCGGGCATCCCGGACAACGCATTCACGCGGGTCGTCCGCGAGGATTCGGGTCGTCGGGGCCTGCTCTACGCCGGCACCGAAACGGGCCTGTACGTCTCCTGGGACGATGGCGTGTCGTGGCAGGCGTTTCAGCGCAATCTGCCGATCGTGCCCATCACCGACATGGTTGTGAAACAGGAGGATCTCGTCGTCGCCACGCAGGGACGCGCGTTCTGGATCCTGGACGACCTGACCCCGCTGCGACAGTGGAACCGCGACGTGGCAAAGGCTGATGCGCACCTGTTCATGCCACGCCGGGCCATCCGTTTCCAGAACGGCGAGTCGTCGAGGCCCGGCATCGGCAAGAACCGGCCGAATGGCGTCATCGTCAACCTCTGGATCGAGAACGCGCCCAAGAAGGACGACGTCATCACCGTCGAGTTCCTGGACGGGGCGCGCGTGCTGCGCAAGTTCGCCACCAAGCTGGCCGAGAAGATCCCGGATGAGGCGTTCGAGCCTGGCGATGAAGGGCCTGGCGACATCGACAAGGCCATCGAGCTGAAGGCCGGCGTCAACCGGATCGTGTGGGATATGCGCGAAGAGGGACCGAGTCTCATCCAGCCAGCGTACGTCTTCGGCGACTACCCGCCGCAGGGCCTGCGGGTGACGCCGGGGCGCTACACCGTGCGCGTCACGGCACACGGCAAGACGCTCGAGGCGCCGATCGAGATTGTCCCCAGTCCGACGGGTGCCGTGCCTGCAGGCGACCTGGCGGCGCAGTATGCGTTCCTGACCACCGTGCGCCGGGACGTCGAGACGATCCACGACACGTTGCGCCAAATCAAGGATGTGAAGGACCAGGTCCGTCGCTACGGGCAACGAGCCTCCGCCGCCGGCAAGGGCGACAGCCTGAAGGCGAAGGCCGACCAGGTCGTGAAGGCGTTCGAGCCGATCGAGGCCGAGCTGTACAACCCAGAACTCCGGACGGGGCAGGATTCGCTCGGTCACCTGCCGAAACTCGACTTCCAGTTCGCGGCGCTCGCGGGGATGGCCGACACCGCAGACATGAAACCGACAGCCGCGTCACACCTCCGCTACACGGAATTGAAGGCGCAACTCGACGCGGTCCTCGCGCGGGTGAAGGGTGTGATGGACAAGGACATTGCCGACTTCAACAAGACCGTGCAAGGCCTGGCGATGCCGGCGGTGATTGTGGGGTCTGGCTCGAAGCGGTAGGCACCGTGTAGTTCACCGCAAGGCGCTCCCGTCCACCGACACTCCGGCCGTGTCTGCCGGGCACACGAGGGTCGGGGCGTCCGGCGTAGGGGGTGGCGTGGGCGTGGGCGTGATATATCTTGCTGACTGGTCTTCGAGGCGCTTTCCGGTGTAAGCTTTTTATGCCTGCACGCCGCTCGTTCGTTGCCGGAAATCCGGCGCCCCCTCCTGGAGCACTTGTTCATGGCAGGCCAGCCGAGAGCGTGGTAACGCTTTTGGTCCCAACCTCTTACAGGGTTGAGCTCCGCGACGGAACGGGGCTTGCTCGGGTCAGCCGTATGCCAGAAGCCAATCGTCGTGTGCGAGGAGTTGTGGTCATCGACGCCGAACGTTGCAAAGGGTGCGCACTCTGTGTCGAGTTCTGTCCGACCGATGTGCTGGCGCTCTCCAGTTCCTTCACGGCAAAGGGGTACCATCCACCCGAGATCGTGCGGCCCGAGGCCTGTTCCGGCTGCGACCTGTGCGGGATGTACTGCCCGGACTTCGCGATCTACGGGTACAGGCTGTAACCAGGATTCGGCGCCGAATCCCGAATTCTTCTCCTAGTCGGCACTTTCCGAGGATACTCATGCATGCCGATCCGGCTGGCGTCCTGACGGGCGCCCACTTCATCGACGGCGACCACGCGTGCTGTGAAGGCGCGCTGGCGGGCGGCTGCCGCTTCGTCGCCGGTTATCCGATCACGCCGTCCACGGAAGTCGTCGAGCGCATCGCGCTGCGGTTTCCCGAGGTCGGCGGTGTCTTCATCCAGATGGAGGACGAGCTCGCCTCGTCGATCGCCATCGCCGGCGCCGTCTGGGGCGGCAAGCGCGCGATGACGGTCACGTCGGGTCCGGGCTTCTCGCTGATGATGGAGCACATCGGCTTCGCCATCATGACCGAGACGCCGTGCGTCTTCGTCAACGTGCAGCGCGGCGGACCGTCCACCGGGCTTCCGACGCTCCCCGCGCAGGCTGACATGATGCAGGCGCGATGGGGCTCGCACGGCGACTACGAGCTCATCGCCGTCTGCCCGAACTCGCCGCAGGAGTGCTTCGACCTCACAATCAAGGCGTTCAACCTCGCCGAGCAGTACCGGGTGCCGGTGCTCGTCATGATGGACGAGTGCGTGGGCCACATGATGGAGCGCGTGGTCATCCCGAAGCCCGAGGAGATCGAGATCTTCCCGCGGCGCTGGACGAAAGCGCCGCTCGACGAGTACCTCCCGTTCGCGCCAGGCGAGGACCTGGTGCCGGACATGGCGCGCGCCGGGCAGGGCTACCGGTTCCACATGACCGGCCTCACGCACAACGAGAAGGGCTACCCGGACATGACGGTGTCCGGCCAGGCACGCCTGCTCGGGCGGCTCATCGACAAGATCAAGAAGAACGCGGCCGCGCTCACCGACGTGGTCGAGGACCAGGTGGACGGCGCGGAAGCGGTCGTCGTCTCCTACGGCATCACGTCGCGCGTGGCGCAGAAGGCGGTGCAGGCGGTGCGGGCGAAGGGCCTGCGCGTCGGCTCGCTGCGGCTGCGCACGGTGTGGCCGTTCCCCGAGCACCTGATTCGCGATCTTGCCACCAAGGTCAAGGCGTTCATCGTGCCTGAGTTGAATCTCGGCCAGATGGTGCGCGAGGTGGAGCGCTGCGCGCAGGGCGCCCGCGTCGTGAGCGTGCCGCACGCCGGCGGCACGGTCCACGACCCGGCCATCATTGTCCAGGCGATCACGGAGGCTCTCCGATGAGCGTGGAAAACCCCGTCGAACGATATCTCCGCAGCGATCGCATGCCCCACATCTGGTGCCCGGGCTGCGGCATCGGCACGACCGTCAACTGCTTCACCCGCGCCATCGACGAGAGCGGCATCCCGATGGATCGCCTCGCGGTCGTGTCGGGCATCGGCTGCACCGGGCGCGTCGCGGGCTACATGCACGTGGATTCGTTCCACACGACGCACGGCCGCGCCATCCCGTTCGCCACGGGCCTGAAGCTGGCGGCGCCCGACATGAAGGTGGTGGTCTACAGCGGCGACGGCGACCTGTTCGCCATCGGCGGCAACCACTTCATCCACGCCGCGCGGCGCAACCTCGACATGACGGTCATCTGCGTCAACAACCTGACCTACGGGATGACCGGCGGCCAGCTGACGCCGACCACGCCCGAGGAGGCGATCGCGTCGACGTCGCCCTACGGCAACTTCGAGCACCCGTTCAACCTGCCGTACCTGGCCGAGTCGTGCGGCGCGGTCTACGTCGCGCGCTGGACGACCTACCACGTCACGCAGATGAAGAAGGCGATGAAAGAGGCGCTGCTCAAGAAGGGCTTCTCGTTCGTCGAGGTCATCTCGCCGTGCCCGACGCTCTACGGGCGGCGCAACCGCATCGGCGACTCGCTCGACGAGATGAAGACGTACAAGACGCGCAGCGTCATCAAGAACGGCGCCGACACCAAGGAAGTCGATCTCGGCATGACCGGGCCCATCGTCGTCGGCAAGTTCGTCGACCGGGAGCGGACGACCTACCAGGACGCGATGGAGGCCTTTTATTCGCGCAAGCTGGGCAACCGGTACGTGCGGGCGAGTCAGTAAATGGCGCAGACGCAAATTCGCATCGGGGGGTTCGGCGGCCAGGGCGTCATCCTCAGCGGGATCATCATCGGCCGGGGCGCCGCGATCCACGGCGGCCTCCACGCCACGCTCATCCAGAGCTTCGGCCCTGAGGCGCGCGGCAGCTCGTCGAGCGCCGAGTTGATCGTCGCCGATGAGCCGATCTTGTATCCCTACGTCAAGGACGTCGACATGCTCGTCGTCCTTTCGCAGGACGCCTACGCGAGGTTCACACCCGCGCTGAAGAAGGGCGGGCTGCTGGTGACCGAGGCCGACCTGGTCTCGCTGACGCCGCCCGTGCCGGAGGCCAGGCACTTCGTGGTGCCCGCGACCCGGCTGGCGGAGGAGATCGGACGGAAGATCGTCCTGAACATCATCACTGTCGGCTTCTTTGGCGCCGTGAGCCAGCTCATCCCGCGCGAGGCGCTGGAGAAGGCCGTGAAGGAATCGGTGCCGCCCGGGACGCTCGACCTGAACCTCAAGGCGTTCAGGAAGGGCTACGAGGTCGGGCTCGAGCAGTTAGCCAAGGTGCAGGCGCCCGCGTAGGGCCAGGCGGTGTGGGCGACGTCTGAACGAGAACAGGATTCCGAAGTAGGTTCGTCCGTCATGCCGTTCTCCGAGGTGCTCGGCCACGCGCGTCCACTGGGCCTGCTCTCGCGGTCCATCGCTCGCGGATCCCTGCCCCCGAGCCTCCTGTTTACCGGTCCTGAGGGTGTCGGCAAGAGGCTCGTGGCGCAGGCGGTCGCGGAGGCGCTGAACTGCCTGTCGCCGGTCGGCGCAAGCACGGAGGCTTGCGCCACAGGGACCCTTGTGGCGCCGGCGATCGGTGTGGCGCCGGCCTCCGTGCCGGCGGATCTGCCGTTTGATGCCTGCGGCGCGTGCGCGGCGTGCAAGCGGATTGCGAAGGGCACGTATCCGGACGTCCTTAGGCCCGGGGCGTCCGACACCGGCGTGATCAAGATCGAGCCGGTGCGCGAGGTCGTTGCGGCCGCGGCGTATCGACCCTTTGAGGGTCGGCGTCGGGTGATTATCATCGACGATGCGGATCGCCTGAACGCCGATGCGCAGGATGCGCTGCTCAAGAGCCTCGAAGAGCCGGGGGCTTCGTCGGTCTTCATTCTGGTGAGCGCACGTCCCGAGACGCTGCTGCCTACGATCCGGTCGCGCTGTGCCCGGATGAGGTTCGGGCGCCTGTCGGCGGCCGAGGTGACGCGCGTCCTGGTGGAGCGGCACGGAATGGACCCTGACGAGGCACATGCGATCGCGGCGGTGGCCGACGGGAGCCCTGGCCGTGCGCTCGAAGCTGGGTCCAAGGCGTACCGTGAGGCGCGGACCGCGGCGCTGGCGGCCCTGCGAACGGCCGCGAAGGCCTCGTCGCCACGGGCGCGGCTGCAGGCGGCCACCGGCCTGACCGCGGGCAAGCCCACCTCGGCCGGCGAGCGCGAGGAACTGGCGACCCGGATCACGATGCTCGCCTCGCTGCTTCGCGACGTGGCGCTGGTCTCGCAGGGCGGGGACCCCGCGGAGCTGGCGAACGGCGACCTGGCCGCGGATCTCGAGGAACTGGGCGCGGCGTTCGGGAGCGAACGCGCCCTTCAGGCGTTTGCGGCCGCCGATCGGGCGATCTCCGCGCTGCGCCGGAACGCGAGCCCGAAGGTCGTGGCCGCATGGCTCTCGGTGCACATGTAGTCGAACGACATGGACCTTCAGCGGGACGAATCGATCGTTCTCGTGAAGTTGTGCTGCAGCGGGCGGCCGTGCCCCTGCTTCGTCCCGCGGGGCGCCGCCCCGATGCCCCTTCGTTCCGGCACGCCGCTTGTCGTCGAAACCGAAGCCGGCCTCTCCTTTGGCCACGTGGCCGGATTCCTGCTCAGGATGAACGGGAAGGACGGCATTCGTTCAGAAGGGACGGCACGCCTGATCCGCGTCGCCACCGATGAGGACATCTCGATTCGCCGGCGGCAGCAGGCGCGCGAGCGCGATGCGTTCCGTGTCGGGCTGTTGAAGATCCGCGAACGCGGCCTCGCGATGAAGTTGACGCGCGTCGAGCAGATGTACGACGGCTCGCGCCTGGTCTTCTACTTCACGGCCGAAGGGCGCGTGGACTTCCGTGAACTGGTGCGCGAGCTGGCCGCGGAGTACCGCAGCCGGATCGAGATGCGGCAGATTGGCGTGCGCGACGAGGCGCGGATGCTCGGCGGCTATGGCTCTTGCGGCCGGCCGCTCTGCTGCACCGCCTGGTTACAGGCGTTCGAGCCCGTGTCGATCAAGATGGCCAAGCAGCAGGACCTGAGCCTGAACCCGTCGAAGCTGTCCGGCTTGTGCGGCCGCCTGAAGTGCTGCCTCCGCTACGAACTGCCCGAGGGGAAGCTGCTGCGGAAGTCCGAGATCCGTGACGAGGTGCTGGCCGACCTCGGCGACCACTCGCACTAGCCGCGCATTCCCATGCCGCTTCTTCCGCGCATCGCGCTCACCGTTGGTGACCCGGCCGGTGTCGGCCCCGAGCTGGTGGAGCAGGCTATACGCCACCCGAAGGTCCGTGCGGCGTGTGACCCGGTGGTCTATGGGCCGCCTCACGGGACGCTCTTCGTTCCCGGCGTGCTCTCGAAAGAGGCCGGCCTGGCCGGCTACGACGCGCTGGTCCGGGCGGTGGAGGATGCGCTCGCGGGGCGCGTGGACGCGGTGACGACGGCGCCCATCAACAAGGAAGCCTGGGCGCTGGCCGGGTTGCCATGGCGCGGGCACACGGACCTCCTGGCGCACCTGACCGGCGCACCGCGGGTGGCGATGATGTTCTACTCGCGGCAACTGCGGGTCGTCCTGGCGACCGTGCACGTGGCGCTGGCCGACGTGCCCCGCCTGTTGACGCGCGAACACCTCATCGACGTGATTCGGCTGACCGCGCAGGAACTGCCGCGTTTCGGGTTCCCGAGGCCGCGGCTGGGACTCGCGGGCCTGAACCCGCACGCGGGCGAGCACGGTGTCATCGGGACCGAAGACGACGAGGTGCTGAGGCCGGCCGTGGAGGCGTGCCGGGCCGGGGGAATCCTCGTGGACGGGCCGTTCCCGGCCGACACGTTGTTTGTCCGCGCCATGCGGGGAGAGTTCGATGCGGTCGTGGCCTGCTACCATGACCAGGGGCTGGTCCCGATCAAGATGGTGGCCTTCGGTCAGGCGGTCAACGTCACGCTTGGCCTCCCCATCATCCGGACGTCGGTCGATCACGGGACGGCGTTCGATATCGCCGGCAAGGGAGTGGCCGACCCCGGCAGCCTGATCGAGGCGGTGTTGCTGGCCGCGAGGCTTGCGGCCTCGCCGCGTGGATGATCGCGACCGCCATGCCTGAAAAGACCGATCGCCAGAAGGCCGAGAAGAACATCGCCGAGAACCGGAAGGCGTTCCACGACTTCCACATCCTCGAGACCTTCGAGGCCGGCGTGGCGCTGCTCGGCACCGAGGTGAAGGCCATCCGCGAGGGGCGCGTGAACCTCCGAGACAGTTACGGCCGGGTCGAGGGCGGCGAGGTGTTCGTCATGAACATCCACATCAGCCCGTACAGCCACCGGGGTTACTCCGACCACGAGCCGCTGCGGCGGCGCAAGCTGCTCCTGCACAAGCAGGAGATCCGCAAACTGGTGGGCAAGACCACCGAGCGCGGCATGACGCTCGTGCCCCTGCGCCTGTACTTCAGGAACGGCCTCGTCAAGATGGCCATCGGACTGGCGAAGGGGAAGAAGGAATACGATCGGCGCGAGACGATCAAGCGGCGCGAGACAGACCGGGAGACCCGTGCAGCGGTCAAGGAGCGACAACGATAGCCCCGGCGCCGTGGTGTCGATGCCCGCGCCGCAGCCGTTCGATCGCATGACATCCACGCCGGCTCTGCGCATCGTGGTTCGCCTGGGTCGCGCCGTCGCCCTGCTGGCGCTGGCGCTCCTGGCGGCGCTTCCCGTCTGGTCGTACGTCGCGGCGGAAACGGAGCCGGCCTCGCGCGCGATCGTCCTCGCCGCGTTCGCCGCGGCCGCGCTGTTCCCCGCGTCGGCGCTCCTCGCGTGCGCCGGCCTCCTGCCGCTGTCCGGGCCCCTGTCCGCGATCGTTGGCTCCACGACCCTGTTCAGCCTTGGCGAACCAGTTGTGCTCGCGTGTCTCGCGGGCTGGCTTCTGCGGTCAGCCGCGTGGCCCGGGCCGCCGCCAACCGCCTCCGTCCGCGCCCTCCGGCGTCCGGCGCTGGTGCTCGCCGTCGTGGTGGCCGCCTCGGGGATCGTCGAGATGTTCGTCGTCCAGCCGGCGGTGGACTATCCCTGGCCGTTCGCCTGCGCCGCGTTCAGGTTCCTGCGCACCGACTTCTTCAGCGATCGCGGCACCTTCCGCGCCCTGACCAACGCGGCGTTCTTCCTGGAAGGGCTCGGCCTCTTTGCGGCCGCCGTGACGCTAATCGGCCGAAGCCGGGCGCTGGGCCGGCGGCTGCTCGCGATGGCCGCCTGCGGCGCGGCCGGCGTGGCGGCGCACAGCGTCGTGCGGCTGGTGACGATCTCGCTCAGGACCGGTGACGGCTGGTCCGCCCTGCTCAATTACCCGCAGACGATTCGTATCAGCGCGGCGTTTGCTGATTTCAACGCGGCAGGGTCCTACCTGGCCATGGCGCTGCTGCTGGCGGTCGGCTTGGCCCTCCCGGCGAGGTCGCGCGGAGGCCAGGAGGGAGAGGAATCACGCGGCGGCCGCTGGCTCGGTCTACTGTGGCTGCTCGTCGTCCCGCTGATGGCAGCCGGTCTGTGGCTGACCGGGTCGCGGGCGGCGCTAGCCGCCATCGCCCCGGCTCTGATCGTGATGCTGCCGGTGGTCTCGAGAGTCCCGAAACAAGTGGCGTGGGGAGGCGCGCTCGTCGCCGCCCTCGTCGTCATGCTGTCGCTGCCGTTTGTCGCCGGGCGCTTCAACCTGCCGGACAAAACGGGCCGATCGCTCTCGCAAGCGCTCAACTACCGCAGCGAGTTCGCGCGCGGTGCGGCGAGGATGATTGCCGCACAGCCGGTCTTCGGCGTGGGCGTGGGCGCGTTCTACGCCCGGTCCGGCGAATACTTCGCGCCGGCGGTCCGGGTCGCGTTTCCGCGCGAGAACGCGCACAACAACTTCCTCCAAGTGCTGGCCGAACTTGGGGTCGTCGGATTCGTGCCGTTCCTGTGGACTATCGGTATCGTCGGCGTGGCCGTCGTGCGGGGATGGCGGTCGGGCCGGCTGCCAGCGGCGGCGACCGGAGGAGCGGCGGGACTGGTGGCGTTCATCCTGACCTGGCTGACCGGGCACCCGTTGCTCATCTTTGAGGTCGCCACCGCGTTCTGGCTGGTGCTGGCTGCGGTGGCCGGTTCTGCCATGGATACGGGCGACCAGCCGGTCGTCCCTGCGGGGGCGGCGGCGCGTGCGGGTGACCAGCCGGTCGCCCCTACCTGGGCGGTGGCGATACTCGTCCTGCTCGTGATCGTATCGGTGCCGGTCCGTGGCCGCGACGCGATTCACCGGGTGAACCTGAAGAACGCGGCCATCGGACTCTCGGCGTGGGACACGGACGATCGCGGCGAACGGTTCCGGCGGATGACCGATCGCACCGCGCAGTTCTACGTGCCCGCGGAAGCGACGTCGATGAGACTCCCCATCCGGTTGGAGCGGGCTTCACCCCAGGACACAGCGGTCAACGTTGAAATCCGGCTGGACGGTGAATTGGCGAACCGGGTGCGGGTTCAGGGGACGAACTGGAACGGTGCCGCCATCGTACTGCCGCGACCGGGATCACCCCGAAGTTATCGGGCGGTGCGTTTGTCGGTGGTGCCGAGCGTACCCGGCGCGGCAGACCGGCCCGGCCCGGCCATCGAGATCGGCGTCCCGATCCTCACCGGGCTGGGGCAGCGCTAACGCAGTCGGCGTCGCCCGGATCTTGTGGCGCGGGGCTTCAGCCCCGCGATTGATTGGCGGGCCTGAAGGCCTGCCCCACTGCGTTCAGAACTTTGAGACGATGGCGGCGTGAATCGCGTTGGCGATCACGTCATAGCCCTCTGCCTTCGGGTGCAGGCCATCCACGCTGAGTAGCGACGCCGGGTTGTTGCCACTCGCATCCATCATCGCCCGGTACACGTCTGCGCCGACGAAGTACGGGTCGTCTCGATAGGCGTCGAAGATCTGACTGATCGCGGCGTTGACCAGCAGGATCGCCGACAGTTCGGCGCCCCTGTAGCGGGTGTAACCATCGGGGTCCGCGACCTGGATGGGCACGGTGGGCGGCAGCGTCGCCAGGACGACTTTCTTCCCCTGTCCTCTCGCCTGGCCCACCATGGCACTCAGATTGCTAGCGATCGCCGCCGCCTTGGCGCGCTGTTCGGCTTCCGTGTCCGTCCTGAAGATGCCACTGGCGTCGTTAGTGCCTTCCAGGATGATCACGACATCGTACGTGATGCTGATGACGGTCGGTAGTCGATACAGCCCGGATGGCGTGGCCTCACCCGCAACTCCCAGATTGTCCACGACCGCCGGCAACAGCGCCGCCAGCGTCGCGGGATACGGCGAGGGGTAGGTCGGGGGCCAGAAGAAGGGCTGGTACCCCCAGTCGTGGGTGTCTATCCAGTCGACCCCATCGCACACCACGCCGACGGTGAGGCTGTCGCCGAACGCGAGCTTGGCGAGCGTGCCATAGATGAACGCGCCCGTCCGCGTCGCGCTCTGCAGGTCGTCGGTGTTGGTGACGACCACGTCCACGGCGCCGGCCGCGTGGGCGCCGGTGGTCGCCACGATCTGCGTGGCCTCGAGCGAGAATACCGCCGCTGAGACTCCTCCCACCCTCACGATCGCACCGGTTCTGAAGTTCGCCCCGGTGATGGTGATCGGAGTCCGGCCCTCCGTCGGCCCTTGGTTCGGCGTCACGCGTGTGATGGACGGCGCCGGATCAAGATAGGTGAAGCCGTTGACGAGGGTCGCCTGCATGCCATCGGGGTTCGTCACCACGACGTCGTAGGTGCCCGTGGCATTGCTGCCCGTCTGGATCAGAATCAGGGTGTCCGACCCATACTTGATCGAGGTTGCCTGCGCCCCTCCGACCCGCACCGTCGTCCCGCCGGGTCCGGGCACGAGGTTGGTGCCGTACACGGTCACCAGGGATCCGGGCTGGCCCGAAGTCGGACTGACGCTCGTGATCGTGGGCGGCGTCCCGTAGGTGAACGCTTGGGACGCGGTGGCCGTCTGGCCGTCGCTGTTCCTCACCACCACGTCGACGGGCCCGACCGGGTGCGCCTCGGTGACGGCGGTGATCGTGATCGTGTCACCGATCGGCGTGACGACGCTCGTCGCCGCTACGCCCCCGATGGTCACCGTCGGCCAGACAAAGCCGGTGCCGCGAATGGTGACGCTCGTGCCGCCCGTGATCGGTCCCTGGACCGGAGTGATGGACGAGACGGTCGGCGCGGGAGCGCTGGCTGGCGGGCCAGGCGTGCCGATCACCGCGGTGTCCGGCCAGGGAATACCCGCACTCGCGTGGCCGCCCAGCCAGTTGGTGTCCGTTCCCCAGTAGACGGCCCGCTCAGCGACGAACGACACCGGGTTCCCGCTGACGGAAACCGACTCGAGAAAGGCAGCAAACCGCTTGCCCCAGATCGCTGAGGGAAACTGGTCGAGCGCGACGGTGTAGCGTGAATTCGCTTTCAGGAGATAGGTGCCGGTGGCGCCCTTTCCGTCTTCCAACATGAACGTGAACTTCACGTTCGTATCGACGTCCGTTGAGTTCCGGAGAAGGAAGTACGTGTAGAACCCATTCTCGGCGGTGCCCTCGGCGAACCCCCACTTCGTGGATTCGACCGGCACGCCCGGGCTGTCGTGGCCTTCGACCCAGTTCGAGGCGGACCACTGCAGCGGGTCCGCCGGCTGCATACCCCAATACACCGCGCGCTCGGCCACGACCCGGACATCGTTGAGGCTGTGAACGCGGATTCCAAACGACTTGCCCGCCAGCCCGGGTACGGAGTTCACCCAGCGCGTGAACCGCGCCTGCGGGTCAATGGTCACATCCGGTTCAACGATCGGGGCCAGTGTCGGGTCCAGGTAGTAGGTAATCTCGACGTGGGCGGGCTGCGCAGGGTCGGGGTTGTCGATGAGCAGGTATGTTTCGAACTGCTGGCTTGCGTGCTTGCCCGTGAATCCTTCCGCGAAGTTCCAGTCGAGCTCTGCGGCCGGAATGGCGGCGCTCTCGTGGCCGCCCCGCCAGATTCCCAGCCCGGCTGCGACCGTCGGCCAGTACATAGAACGCTCGGCGAGGATCGGGCGGTCGGAGTCGATCTCGACGGAAAACGAGGCATAGCGCAGCGCTTCGGGGAGCTCCAGCAGCCCTCGCGGCACCACGTTCTCCCGGGTTTCTGGCAGAAGCGTGCGGATCAGGGTCTTCGTCACCCGGTTCGCGCCCTGGCCCTGGAACGTCAGGCTCACCTGGGCCGTGTCGGTCTTCGACGGGTTCGCCAGGAGGATGTACTCGTCGAAGATCGACGTGGCGCCTTCGGCCAGGTACCACTTCGTGGCCGGCGCCGTGAGTCCCATCGAATTGTGTCCGGCCTGCCACGTCGCCACCGACCCGTTCCCCGAGCGCGGCCAGTACATCGATCGCTCGACCACGAGGCCCTTGTCGCCCGTGCACGCCGTCGTGCCGTCCTGTTCCAGGCACTCGACGACCACCGAGACGTTGGTGCCGACGCCGACCAGTTCGGGAATGTCCTGCGTAATCCAGAGTGTCTTCCGGCTGGTGGCCAGCAACTGGTAGGTATGGACGATGGCTTGCTGCGGCGTGAGAACGCCACCCACGGTGATCGGCGGGCGGAGCAGCGTGACCCTGGCGGCCACTGGCGTCTCGTTCGGGTTGGCAATCAGGACGAACTCGTCGAACGGCCCGTAGGTCGTGCCCTCGGCGAGGTACCACGTTTTCAAGGATGAGGATTGCGCGGCGGCGGACAGGCCCACGGCGCACAGCGCAATCACGAGGACGACGAGTCGGAAAAACCGGATAGCGGGCATCGATGGAACTCGCGGATCGGAGAATGCGGAATGAGGAACACCTTTATCGACAAACATTTGCAAGAATAGCCGAGCTTCTTTTGCGTGTCAACGAAGCTCGAGGCCGGCCTTCTTCAGCGGCCTGGCAGTTGGCGTTGCGGGGAAACCGAGGACCGGAAACACGATGGGGCTGGCGGGATTCGCGTGCGACCCCGTCCAGCCCCGCTGTCGGCAACACGACGTCCCAGCGGGGCTCACCTGGGCCCCGCTCGGAATCCGGCGAACTACTTGAGGAGGAAGCCAGTTTCGCTGGTGCCGGCACTCCAGTGCTTGCCGGCGCCATCCCAGTACATCGCGCGCTCCACCGCGATCGGCACGCCGTTGGTCGACTCTACGAGCACCCCGAACTGCTCGCCGGAGGCCAGCGGCAGCTCGGTCGAGTTCATCGTCAGCCGGGAGTTGGCCTTCACCTTTCTGCCCACGACGACGGGCGCGAGGCCGTTGTCCCGGATGATGGTCACGTTGACGGTGGCGTCCTGCTCGGTCGGATTCGCCATCAGGATATAGCTGATGGCGTTCCTGTCACCGCCCGTCTCGCCTTCGGCGAGGGCCCACTGTGTTCCGATCGCCGAGAGCGCTGCCGCGTTGTGGCCCTCGTACCACTGACCCCACCGGCCGGGCCAGTACATCGACCGCTCCGCGATGATCGGCAGCGTCGAGGTGATGGACGCGGAGACGTCGGTGGATTCGAGCCCCGGGATGTCGTTCACGAAAATCGTGGTGCGGCTGGCCGGGTTGAGCGTGTAGGTCCGGGTGACGACCGGGCCGACCGGCCGGAGGTAGCGAATTGTCGCGGTGGCGGTCGCCTGACTCGGATTGAACAGGAGGATGTACTCCGAGAACATCTCCCCGGTGTGGCCTTCGGCGATGAACCACTGCGTCGCAGGCGCTTCGACACCGGCCGAGTCAGTTCCGCCCTTGTACCAGGTGTCGGCCGTGCTGAAGTACATCGCGCGCTCGGCGGTGATCGGGGCCGACGCGACGACCGACATCGAGAACGAGGCCCCCAGGAGGCCCGGCACGTTGTTCGTGTAGACCGTCCGTCGCTGGTTGGCGCCGACCCCGTAGGAATCGTGCACCATCTGGCCATTGTCGAGGAAGTAGCTCACCTCGACGTTCACGTCGTCCGCGTTGCTGTTGGCCAGCAGGAGGTAGGTCTCGAAGTTGCGCGCATCGCCCTCAGCGAAGTACCACTCGGTCCGCGGCCGCGACACGGCCTTTCCGGTGTGGGCCGAATCCATCTTCTCGGCGCCGCCCCATGTCATCGTCCGCTCGACCAGGACGCCGCCGCGCTGGGTTGTGATCTCGGTCGAGAACGAGATGTACTCGAGGCCCGGGACATCGCTCGAGTTGATGGTCCGGCGGCTCATTCCCGGGATCGAATACTGCTGGGTGATCGGGGTGGTGCCTTCGCGCAGGAACTTGACCGTGATGTCCGCCTGGTCGCTGCCCGGGTTGGTGATGGCCAGACGCACCTTGAAGAAACCGGTGGCGCCTTCGGCGAGCATCCAGGTGTTGGGCACATTCGGGTCCGTGCCGGCCAGGTATTCGTCACGGTTGCTCACGCCGTCGCCGTCCGAGTCCCCGGACATGTCCGTGATGCCGAAACGGGTCATCCATTGGGTCTCTGTTTCACCCGTCGTGGCGGTGCCCGGGATCGTTTCACCCGTCGTGGCGATGCCCGGGATTGTTTCACCCGTCGTGGCGATGCCCGGGATTGTCGTGCTGACTTCCTGCGACAACGGGCTCGTCAGGCCGTCCCCGCTAAGGGCCTGCACCGCGAAGTAGTAGGTCTGGCCCTCGGTCAGGTCCTCCGCTGTCCAGATGGTGAAGTTGCCCACCGACCGGCTGGTTGTGTAGATGCCCGACTGCGTGCCGTAGAACACCGTGTAGCCGACGATGTCCGCCTCGGTGTTCGAATCCCATGTCACAGTCACCGACCCGGCATGGAGCGGGGCGGCGAACAGCACGAGCAGCGCCAGGAGGATGATGGAGCGTGAAGTCTTTGACATGATGCCTTTGGCTCGGGGGACCGACATGCCGGTCGAAATAGCAAGGGGGGTACCACCGGAACCGAGGGCGAAACGAGCTTGAAATCGGCAGATTTGCTGAGGAAATTACGCGGGTTCCCTCGGGGGGGGCGGCGCGGAGGGCGAGTCGCTGGCTTACGCTTTGGTAATCGGAATATCACAATCGTGGGGTACACTCTGACCGCTTTGAAATTCCGGGGAATGCGGTCCGACACGCCGGACCGACCCTTACCGCCAGCGCCTGGGTCCTGTGGGAAGCTGCCAGGCCCCGGCAGGGTCACGCAGCCGGGGAAAGCGGCTGACCATTGGCTCAAACGGGCCGCGGAGTGTACCATGTAGCGGCCTTGGATCTGCCGGGCGTCCCGCGCGGTTCCGGTCGGCCGTGCTGCTGCCAGCCATCAGATAGGAAGAAGAGACATGTTTCGAAACCGCTGGTTGATTCTCATCGGTGTGATCGTGGTGCTCGGGTTGCTCGTGTGGGGGTGGCGCCGCAATTCCGGGACGGCGGGCAGTGTTGACCTCGTCCCGCTGCTGCCGCAGGCCGAGAAGCGGTCGGGGCCCGTGCCGCCCGACGAGGCCATCAAGGTGATGACCGTGACGATCAACGGCGAAGCGAAGGCGTGCATTCGCGAGCAGGCGAACGGGCGCATCACGTTTCGGCTGACGCCGCCGCCCGACTCGTGGTTCAGCGCGTCGATCGCCTTGGACCCGTCGGTCTGGGACAAGGAGGGCGATGGCGTCCTGTTCCGGCTCGGCGTCGACGACGGGAAGGGCGTCTACGAGGAACTGCTGAACCAGCACGTAAACCCGGCCGCCAACAAGTCGGACCAGCGCTGGATTCCCGTGGCGCTCGACCTCTCCGCCTACGCCGGGCGTGAGATCAAGCTGATCCTGAGCACCAACGCCAGCATGCCCGGCAAGGGCAACGACTTGCGGAACGACCTCGCCCTGTGGGGCGCGCCGTCGCTGGTCGTCGGGCGCTAGACATCTTCCAGGGCTGAGATCGTGATGAATGGAGCAAGTTTCTGCGGGGTCCCTGGAATCTGTCTTAGTCCTTCGATGCACAAATACGGCGACGTATTTGTGCCCTCAGGACTAAGTGCTGAGCGAGCACAACCGGCCACGTGCGCCGAGAGCCGATCGTGGCCGTAATTGCGAGTCGAAGTACTTAGGAATGATGGGACGTGCAGCATCACAACGTAGAAGGATCAGCCCACATGTCGTTCGAGGTCACCTCGGTTCCCCTTCTCGATCTCCAGGCGCAGTATCAGCCCATCCGTGACGAGGTGCTGGCCGCGATCACCCGCGTCTGCGACAGTCAGCGCTTCATCATGGGCCCGGAAGTGGAAGGGCTCGAGCGCGAGTTGGCCGGGATGCTGGAGGTCAAAGAGGCCGTCGGCGTGTCGTCGGGCACCGACGCCCTGCTGGCCGCGATGATGGCGCTGAACATCGGGGCGGGCGACGAGGTCATCACCAGTACCTATTCGTTCTTCGCCACGGCCGGCTGCGTGGTGCGGCTGGGGGCGCGGCCGGTGCTCGTGGACATCGACCGGGTGACCTATAACGTCGACCCGGCGGCGATCGCCGCGGCCATCACCCCGCGGACCAGGGCGATCATCCCGGTGCATCTGTACGGCTGCAGCGCCGAGATGACGCCTATCCTCGAACTTGCCGCCAAGGCCGGCGTCGCCGTGATCGAGGATGCGGCCCAGGCGATTGGCAGCCGCTACCATGGCCGGCCCGTGGGCGGCCTCGGCACGATCGGCTGCTTCTCGTTCTTCCCGAGCAAGAACCTCGGCGCCTTCGGCGACGGCGGCTTCGTCACGACCAACGACGCGGCACTCGCCCACCGTCTGCGCCTGGTTCGCAACCACGGCGCCGAACCGAAGTACTTCCACAAGCTGGTCGGCGCCAATTTCCGCCTCGACGCGATCCAGGCCGCGGTGCTGCGCGTGAAGCTGCCGTACCTCGCCGCGTGGACCGAGGCCAGGCGCCGCAACGCGGCCCGCTACCGCGAGCTGTTCGCGCCGCTCGTCGTCAAGGGGCAGGTCGAGCTGCCCGTAGAGCCGGACGGCTTCTATCACATCTACAACCAGTTCGTGATTCGCCTCGCGGAACGCGACCGCGTAAAGGCCGCGCTCGACGCGCGCCGCGTTGGCACCGAGATCTACTACCCGGTGCCGTTCCACCTCCAGGAGTGCTTCGCCCATCTCGGTCACTCGAAGGGCGATTTCCCCGCGGCGGAAGACGCCGCGGACCACACGCTGGCGCTTCCGATCTACGGCGAGCTGACCGAGGCGCAGCAGCGGTACGTCGTCGAGTCGATCGCGCAGGTCGTCTAGAAACGAAAACCACCATGGCTGTACACATCACCGATCTCCCCTCGGGCGCGCCCGCCCGCCGTTCCTGGATGCCGAGCACGACCACGCAGATCTTTATCGGCCTGATTGTCGGCGTCTTCATTGGCTACCTGTGGCCTTCGTCGGACGTGAACGGCGTGCACGTGGTCGGCGTGGCGGAGAGCATCAAGCCGATTGCCGACACGTTCCTGCGGATGATCAAGATGATCATCGCCCCGCTGCTGTTTTCGACGCTGGTGGTCGGGATCGCGAGGACGGGCGACCTGAAGGCGATGGGGCGAATCGGGTTGAAGGCAATCATCTACTTCGAGGCCGCCACCACCGTCGCGCTGTTCCTCGGCCTGGGCCTCGTCAACGTGTTCAAGCCTGGCGTGGGCGTGCAGGTGACGGTGACCCAGGGCATCAGCGATCTCGCGAGCAAGAAGCCGCTGAGCGGGTGGGAGCTGCTGACCCACCTCTTCCCGACATCGGTGGTGCAGGCGATGGCCGAAGGCGAGATCCTGCAGCTCGTCGTCTTCTCGATCTTCTTCGGGATCGCGGTGGCGGCGATCGGCAAGAAGGGGCAGCCGATCGTCGACGTGCTGGAGAGCACCGCGCAGACGATGTTCAAGTTCACCGGCTACGTCATGCTGTTCGCCCCGCTCGGCGTGATGGCCGCGATCGCGGCGACGGTCGGCAAGATGGGGCTGGCGATCCTGGTGACGCTCGGCAAGCTCGTGCTGCTGATGTACGGCGGCCTGCTGGTGTTCGCCGCCGTCGTCCTCGGCGCCGTGTCGCTGATCATCAAGGTGCCGTTCTTCGCGTTCATCAAGGCGGTTCGCGAGCCGTTCCTGATCGCGTTCACGACGGCGAGCAGCGAGGCGGCCCTGCCGAAGGCGCTCGAGGTGATGGAGAAGTTCGGGTGCCCGAAGAACATCGTCGGGCTCGTGCTGCCCACCGGGTACAGCTTCAACCTCGACGGCACCACGCTCTACCTGTCGCTGGCCAGCGTCTTCGTCGCGCAGTTGTTCGGTGTCGAGATGACGGTGGGGCAGCAGGTCTTCATGATGCTGACCCTCATGCTGACGAGCAAGGGGGTGGCCGGCGTGCCCAGGGCGGCGCTCGTCGTGTTGACCGCGACGCTCGGCCAGTTCAAGCTGCCGATGGAGGGAGCGGCCATCCTGCTCGCCATCGACCAGATCATGGACATGGGGCGGACCGCGGTGAACGTGATGGGGAACTGCATCGCCACGGCGGTCGTCGCGCGGTGGGAGGGCGTCTTCGACGACCGGCAGATGCGCGAGTTTGCCGGGAAGCGAGCGGCCTGAGATGAAGATCCTGGTCGTCGGATCCGCCGGGCACCTTGGCGCCGCTGTCGCCGCGCAGTTCGCCGCGACGTGCGACGTGACGGCTACGACGCGGGCCGACCTCGACGTGCGCGACCACCGCGCCGTGCAGGCGGTCGTGGACCGGGTGCGTCCGGGGGTGGTGATCAACTGCTCGGCATACACCGACGTGGACGGGGCGGAAGACGAGCCGGTGGAGGCGCTGAACGTCAACGCCTTCGCGGTGCGGGTGCTGGCGGACGCCGCCAGGGCGGCCGGCGCCGCCTTCGTGCACTACAGCACCGACTTCGTGTTCGACGGCACCCTCGACCGACCGCATACCGAGGAGGACCAGCCGAATCCCCGGAGCACGTATGCCTGCTCGAAGCTCGTCGGCGAGTGGTTCGCGCGCGAGGCGGATCGCCATTACGTGCTGCGCGTCGAGAGCGTGTTCGGATCGTCGGCGCCCCACGACAGCCCCCGGCGGACCAGCGTGGACCGAATCGTCGATTCGGTCTTGCACGGCGTCGAGGCCGCGGTGTTCGTGGATCGGACCGTGTCTCCCAGTTACGGGCACGACGTGGCCAGGGCCACGCAGGCGTTGCTCGACCGGCAGGCTCCTTACGGGCTGTACCACTGCGTCAATTCCGGGTCGTGCACCTGGGAGGCGCTGGCCCGCGAGGTTGGCCGGCAACTGGGAGTCGAGCCTCGGCTGAAACTCGTCAGAATGACGGATGCGAAGCTCAGGGCCCAGCGCCCGCAGTATTGCGCGCTGTCGAACGAGAAATTGTCGGCGGCCGGCGTGCCGATGTCCACCTGGCAGGACGCCATTGCCCGCCACCTCCAGGCGAGGCGGCCGGCCTCCTCACGTCCTTGACCGCGTGGCGCTGACACCTTACAATTTCAAGTCGTTAGGGCATCGTTCACGACTGCAGGAGGCTCATGTCGAAGCGCGCCATCATCTCCGGAATCACCGGCCAGGACGGATCGTACCTGGCTGAGCTGCTGCTCGACAAGGGCTACGAAGTCACCGGGATTATCCGGCGAGCCAGCGCGCCGAACCTGTGGCGGATCGAGCACCTGATTGGCAAGGTGGCGCTGCGTCCGGCAGACCTCCTGGACCAACTCTCGCTGATGCGCGTGATCGACGACGTGCGTCCGACCGAGTTCTACAACCTGGCCGCGATGTCGTTCGTGCCGGCCAGTTGGGACCAGCCGATGCTAACCGGCGAGTTCAACTCGCAGGGCGTGACGCGCGTGCTCGAGGCTATTCGCCAGGTCGATCTCAAGGTGCGGCTCTACCAGGCGTCGTCGAGCGAGATGTTCGGCAAGGTTCGCGAGGTGCCGCAGACCGAGCTGACGCCGTTCTACCCGCGCAGCCCCTACGGCGTGTCGAAGGTGTTCGGTCACTACATCACGGTCAACTACCGTGAAAGCTACGGCCTCTTCGCCTGCTCGGGGATCCTGTTCAATCACGAATCGCCGCGCCGCGGGCTCGAGTTCGTGACGCGCAAGGTGACCGATGGCGTGGCGCGGATCAAGCTCGGCCTCGCCGATTCGCTGTCGCTCGGAAACCTCGACGCGTGCCGTGACTGGGGATTTGCGGGCGACTACGTGCGGGCCATGTGGATGATGCTCCAGCAGGACCAGCCGGACGACTACGTCGTGGCCACGGGCATCGCGCACTCGGTGCGGGATCTCGTGGATGCGGCGTTCGCCCGCGTGGGGCTCGACTGGGAGAAGTACGTGCGGGTGGATCCGGCGTTCCTGCGTCCGGCGGAAGTGGATCATCTGATCGGCGACCCGGCGAAGGCGCGAACCGTGCTGGGCTGGCACGCGACCGTGGACTTCAAGCGACTGATCGAGATGATGGTGGACGCGGATCTCGAACGCGTGGCATCGGCCCCGCCCGCCCGCATCGGCAATCCGGCGTAACTCCGGCGTCGGACGCGGGACATGAATCTTCGATGACGACGCCCGGCGCCAGCATCGGCGATCGCCTTCCGAGATACCGGGCGGGCTTTCTCGCGCGCAACGCGGTGCTGAACCTGGCCGGCCAGTTGGCGCCGGCCGGGGCGGCGATCGTCGCCCTGCCGCTCCTCGCCCGTTCCTACCAACTGGACGTGCTCGGCCTCCTCACGATGGCGTGGGCCTTGCTCGGCTATTTCACCCTGCTCGACCTGGGCCTGGGCCGGGCGCTGACCCAGCGAGTGGCGTCGCGACTGGGCGCCGGCGACCCGGAGGGAGTGCCTCTCCTTGTCTGGACGACCTCCGTGCTGCTCGGCCTCGTGGGTCTGGCCGGCGCTACCTTGCTGCTGGCGGGCGCCGACTGGATCGTATCGTCGGCGCTGCGCGTTCCGGCCCACCTGATCGTGGAGGCGCGCCTGGCCACTCGCGTGCTCGCGATTGGTCTTCCCTTCGTCACCGTGGCTTCCGGGCTGCGCGGATTGCTCGAGGCGCACCAGCGGTTCGACCTCGTGAACCTCGTGCGCCTGCCGGCCAGCGCGCTCATGTACCTCGGGCCGGCCGTCGTGCTGCCCTTCTCGCACTCGCTCGTTCCGGCGGTCGCGGTCCTCGTCGGCGTCCGCATCGCCGCCTGCCTCGCCTACGGGTGGTTCGCCATGCGCGTCGAGCCGGGGACGATCCAGTCGATCGGGCAGATCCCTGGTGCGTGGAGGGAGCTGATGGGCACCGGCGCGTGGTTGACGATGGCCAACCTCGCGTCGACGGCGCTCGGCGTGCTGGACCGGGTAGTGATTGGCGCGATTGTGCCGGTCGCCGCCGTCGCCTACTACGCCACCCCGCAGGAAGTGGTCACCAAGGCCCTGGTCATTCCCGCCGCGCTCAGCGCGGTGATGTTTCCCGTGTTCAGCGCAGAGCTGGAGAATGACAGCCCGCGGCTCGACGACTACTTCCGCCGGTCGGTCCGATACACATTCTTGCTCCTGTTTCCCGTCACGTTGGTCGTCGCCGGATTGGCTCGGGAGATCCTGACCGTCTGGCTCGGGCCTGGCTTCGCCGCGCGCGGGACGACGGCCATGCAGTGGTTCAGTCTCGGTGTGTTCGTCAACGGGCTCGCGCTGACCCCGTCGGCGTATCTCCAAGCCCGGGGGGCCGCGGCGGCGGTGGCCGTGTTGCAGGTCGTCGAGGTGCCCCTGTTCGTGGCGGCCCTCGCGGCGGCGACCGCTCGCCACGGCCTCGAGGGCGCGGCTGCCGTCTGGTGCCTCCGCGCGACGGCCGACCTCTGGTGCCTGCTCGGGCTGGTTCGCTGGAAGACGTTCCGGCCTTTGCTCCGGCCTTGGCGGGGTCTTGTGGTGTGCCTGTTCGTCGCGCTCGCTTTTCTCGCTGTTGGCTCGACCGGGTCCCTGGCCGTGCGGCTGCTCGTGCTGCTCGCGCTGCTGACGCTCTCGGGTATCATCGCGCTACGCATGGTGGACCTCGTCGAGCGGGATGTCATGACTGCGGCATGGAACAAGTTCCGGCACGGGCCGGGCGCCTGATCGACTGATGCCACCGACGCTCGACGTCATCATCGTCAACTGGAATGCCGGGACCCATCTGCGGGCGTGCCTCGATTCGCTCGGGAGTCTCCCTCATCTGAATTACACGATCGGACGCGTCGTCGTGGTCGATAACGCGTCGACAGATGGATCCGCCGACGGCCTTCGGGCCGGCGATCTCCCGGTGGAGGTCCTTCGAAATGGAGAGAACCGCGGATTTGGCGCGGCGTGTAACCAGGGGGGCGGCGGCACCCGAAGCGACTACCTGCTGTTCCTGAACCCAGACACCGAGCTGTTCGAGTCTTCAGTGGACAGGCCGGTCGCGTTCATGGAATCCGCCCGCGGTCAGGACATCGGAATCTGCGGCGCGGGGCTGATTGACGTCGAGGGCCGGCCGGGCTTCGTGGGGGGGCGCTTTCCGTCACTGAGCACCTTCGGCGCTGACGCGATCGGTTTGTCGCAGCTCTGGCCCACGCGGTTTCCGCCGCTGCTCGTGCGCCTCGAGGAACCGGACGGCGTTCAGGAGATCGATGCCGTCATGGGCGCCTTCTTCCTGATCCGGACGTCCCTGTTTCTGCGGCTCGGCGGCTTTGATCAGCGCTTCTTCATGTACCTCGAGGATGTCGATCTCTCGCTGCGCGCCAGGGAGCTCGGGTTTCGGTCCGTGTTCCTCGGCGGCGTCGCGGTTCGGCACGTCGGAGGACTGTCGAGCGGCCGCGAGCTCGCGACACGGCTCTTCTACGCGCTCAGGAGCCGCCTGGTCTATGGCTTGAAGCACTTCAACCGGCTCGAAGCACTGCTGCTGATCCTTGTCACCGTTCTCGAGGTTGGTCCACGATTGGTGCGGGCAATATGGCGGCTTTCGTGGTCAGAGTTCACGGCCACGCTCAGCGCGTACGCGCGGCTGACCTGGATTCTGCCCGGGCTGATTCGGCGATGCTCGGACCCGCCGGTCTCGATTCCAGGAGGGCGTTGACGCAGACGACGTACAACGGCACGAGGGCCACGAAGCGGAACGACAGCAGCGGCTGGAAGCCGACCTCGAAGGCCGTCGTGACCGCCCACAACCACACCGCGACACCCCGGTTCCTGATATTTGACCAGAAGAACGCGAACAGTCCCCCGTATACGCACACCACCACCGGTATTCCGCCGCGCAACAGCGTCAGGAGAATCCCGCAATCGCCAAGATAGAGGCGGTCGGAAAAGCCGAATCCGATCGGTGTCAACGGGTTCCGACGGAGGTACTCGATGTTCTCCTGCATCAAACCGTCGGCGCCGAACCTCACCAGGAAGCCGTGAACCCGATCCCCGACGAACAGTTGCCGAACGACCACGTCAACGCCAACGCCGCTCAGCCACACCCACGCGACCACGCTCGACACGCCAAGGACGACGGCCGCAAGGAGCGGCAACCGCAGGCGGAGATGCTGTCGGCCAAGCTGCCAGGCGGCCTGCGCCAGTCCGAGGCCCAGCAGGATGTTCCCCGTCACCGAATGCAGTCCAAACAGCAGGACCAGGTAGAAGCACGCCACGACCCACCAGCCCACCTTGCGTTGGCAGCGAGCGCCGAGCAGGGCGGCATAGCACAGCAGGTAGAAGACGAAGCCGGCAAGCGAGTGCGTGACGAACGTGGCAACCGGCTTGTGCTCGCCGAGCATCTCGAGAATCAGTTCGGGCCGGTAGTAGCTGTACCAGTTGGTGAGGAGATCATTTGCCGCCTCCACTCCGAACAGGGTGCCGAGGCCCACGGCAATGATCGCGACGTTCAGCGCGACGAAGACCGCGCCACCAAGCGCAGCGGGCCGGACGGTGCGAAGGTCCAGCACCAGCAGCAATGCCAGACCCAGGTAGATGAACACCGCGCCCGGGGAGTACGACGTCAATGGCGTGAAGACAGAGGCCAGGAGGAGCAGGCCCATCATGATGCCGGAATTGACGACCACTGGACGGCGGGCGAGGCCTCCGGGCAGAGCGGCAGCCGTTGCAAACACGGCCACGGTTCCGAGGATCGCCAGGGTATTCAGCATCAGGGAGATGCTGCCGCCAACCGAGGTCGGCCAGAACACGGCAAGAACGGCGGCCGCGATGATCACGCCCCGGCGTGCCTGTAGCGCCCACCCAGGTGTCGCAGCGACGATGCCGATTAGCTCTGATGAGGGACGCCGTCGCGTCAGCCCGAAGTTCCAGAAGACAAGAACCGCGGCCAGCCACGCGACCACGGTGACCGTCGGGGCCAGCTCCAGCCTGCGCTTTGCGGCCGGATCGAATGGACGCGGCGCCACGACTGGCGGTTGTGCCACCCGGCCCGTCCACGGAACGCCTTGATGCGTGCCTCCGCCCGCCCAGTACATGCGAGGCCAGTACACAGAAGCCTCGGCGACGAACGGAACGGGAGTGTCGTCAGCGTCGGCGGGAACCGACTCCACGAACAGTGTACACGGGCGCTTCCAGACAATCGCCCTCGCGACGTTCGGCGAGAACGTGAAGCGGGTCATCGGAGCAATCCGGGCTGGCAGAACAAACCTGGTTCCGGACCCGTCTTCGAGGAGGAAGGTGAGCCGCAGCCACATCCGGCGGGCGGTCGGGTTGCAGACGAGTATGAAATTGTCGAGCTCTTCGCCCGTCGTCACTGAGGGAAACACCCACCGGGTTGCCGGTTCGCGAACCCCGGAAGTCACGGACGCGGCGACCCAATCTGCTGCGGACCAGTCGGATGGGTCGTCGGGTTGTTCTCCCCACTGCATGACCCGCCGGACAACGACGGGCACGCCGTTCCGGCTGGAGACCTTTGTGCTGAACGCCGAGTCCCGCATCGCGGCGTTTGCGTTGACTCGAACGACCGCCTGTGCGTGGGGCGCCACCGCAACGGTGTCTTTCACCGGGTCGCCGCGAACCCGGAAATATGTCATCTCGACCTGGGCCTGCCGCGACTCATCCGGGTTCTCGATCACGAAGTCGGTGGCGAAACGTCGACGGACGGGACCGACGCCGGTGTAACCTTCGGCAAAGTACCAGTCGCGCGAGGGCGCAAGGTGGTCATCGGGGAAGCCGGCAGGGGAGACGAAGGGAGAACCGCTCCATGTCCACGGCCAGTATGATGCGCCGTAGCCGTCGGCATCCGGCGGAAGGGGGATGGTGCCACCGCTCAGCGACAACCTGGCGAGGCTCGAGTCGATCCACGTCATGACGGTCCAGGGCGATGGGCCGACCGTCCAGGGGAAAGCCGCCGGCCGCCGGAACCGCGCGACAGATGCCGGAAGTTGAACCGCGAGGATGTCCTCGTTGTTCGGGCACGCAGTGTGAGACTCCTCGGTCAGGCATTCGACCGACGCGGTGAGCGCTGCGGTTTCGCCGGGTGGTAGCGGGATATCGGCGCCCACGCGAACGGTCCGCTGGCTGGTCGCCGCCAGGCGGAAGACACGGACCGTCTGTCGAGCTCGTGGGGCATCTTCCAACGTGACTCTGGCCTCGAGGGCCCACGCGTTGGGATTGACCAGCACCAGGAGATTGTCGGCCGACGCCGGGTTGGCGAAGACGAACGTGTGCGGCGGAGCAGGTGGCTGCGCCCACGCGAGGCTGGCGACCAGTTGCCAGGCGACGAACAGAACAGCGGCACGAGGGACCCGATCGCCGATCATCAACGAGTACCAGGACGGTTGTGGAACGGCACGCGATGGCCCTGCCCTCGGCTCAGCCTCCCATCGTTGGAGCGATCGGCCGGTTGGCCCTGCGACGGAGGACCCAGGAAGAAGAACGAAATCAAGGCCGAAAGAATAGCACGGCGGCCCTGCGCTTCACAGTGGGCGCGGCAGGGTGCGGCAGTGCGCCGCGTCCACGGGTGGTAATATCATGCGTCACGAGATGAGGTCGCCACTCTCCACGATGATTGAGAAGCTCGCATGTGCGGCATAGCCGGACTCTGGTGCCGAACCGGTGTCGGCGAAGACGATCTCCGGGAGAGCCTCGAACGGATGACGGCCACGCTGGTCCACCGGGGGCCCGACGATGCCGGGACCTGGTGCGATGCGGCGGCCGGGACGGGCCTGGGATTCAGGCGGCTCTCCATCATCGATCTCAGCCCGACCGGCCACCAGCCGATGGTGTCGAGCGACGGCCGCTACGTCGTCGTTTTCAACGGGGAAATCTACAACTTCGTCGAGCTGAAGTCGGAACTCACGCAGGCAGGATCGACGTTTCGCGGATCATCTGATACCGAGGTCATCCTCGAGGCGGCGGTGCGCTGGGGGGCCGAGGCGACCATCCCGAGACTCTGGGGGATGTTCGCGATCGCGCTGTGGGACCGAATCGAGCGGCGCCTGCTGCTCGCGCGCGATCGCTTCGGCAAGAAGCCGCTCTACTACGCGACCGACCGTCACAGGCTGGTGTTCGCGTCCGAGCTGAAAGCGCTGCGAGCCGCGGACATCTCCGTGGCCGTCGACCGCCGGGCGCTCGCCGACTACTTTCGATTCGGCTACGTCCCGTCACCCCGCACGATCTACGACGGCGTCGCGAAGCTTCCGCCAGGCAGCCTCGCCATCGTTGAGCGCACCGGCGATGTGAGGGTGCGATCGTACTGGGACGGGCGACGCGTGGCGATCGAAGGCCGACGCGCTCGTCGGGACCCACACGACGAGAGCCTGGTGATCGAGGAGCTCGACTGCCTGCTTCGCGACGCCGTGCGTCGGCGGATGGTTGCCGACGTTCCGCTCGGAGCGTTCCTCTCTGGAGGCGTCGACTCGTCGCTCGTCGTCGCGCTCATGCAGGCGCAATCCAGCCGGCCGGTGCGGACCTTCTCGCTGGGATTCACCGAGGCGGATTACGACGAAGCGCCGGCTGCCCGCGCGGTGGCGGCCCACCTGCGCACCGACCACACCGAACTGTATGTCACGCCGCAGGATGCGCGCCAGATCATCCCGCGGCTGCCGGACGTCTACGACGAGCCGCTGGGCGACTACTCGCAAATCCCGACAGCCCTGGTGGCATCGCTCGCGCGGTCGTACGTGACCGTGGCGCTTTCGGGCGATGGCGGAGACGAGCTGTTCGGCGGCTACGTCCGCTACGTGTGGGCGGACCGGGCCAGGCAGGCGGTGCATCGATGGCCCGCCGGGTGGCGCCGGCGCATGGGCAGCACGCTTGGCCGCCTGTCGCCGGCGACCGTCGGGCGGCTGTATGGGTTGGTGGAACGAGGCCTGCCGTCGCGCCTGCGGCAGGTGCACCCGGAGGAGAAGCTCGCAAAGCTCGCGAAGATGCTGGCGGCCGAGAACGACGACGAGGCGTACGATCTGCTGGTGTCGGTGTGGACGGAACCCCGCCTGGTGGTTGGGCTCGCCGATGGCCCTCGTCCCGGCCCCGACGCGAACCACGCGGCGGGCATCGACAGTTTCGTCGAGCGAATGATGCTGTCCGATCAACTGGGCTACCTGCCCGACAACATCCTGGTAAAGGTGGACCGCGCGACGATGGCCGCCAGCCTCGAGGCCCGCGCCCCGCTGCTCGATCACCGCCTGGCCGAGTGGGTGTGGCGCCTTCCCCTGCGGTTCAGGTGCCGGGATGGAGTCGGCAAGTGGGTGCTGCGCCAGGTGCTGGCGCGTTATGTGCCTGTCTCACTCTTCGATCGTCCGAAAAGCGGCTTCGGCATTCCTGTCGGCGCCTGGCTGCGCGGACCCCTTCGCGACTGGGCGGAGAGCCTGCTCGACGAGCGGCGGCTCGCGCGCGAAGGTTATCTCCAGCCGCGCGCCGTGCGCGAGGTGTGGGCGGATCATCTGGCGGGCCGACGTGACGAATACGCGAGGCTCTGGGTGGTCTTGATGTTCCAGGCGTGGCTGGATCGCTGGGGCAAGTAGAACGGCCTGCCACGCCGAAGAGGGAAGGGCGAAGGCGGGAAAACGCTAACGGAGCCTGGTGGCGGCGGCTTCCTCCAGGACCTTCACGAGCCTGGGCAGCACCACCGCTGTTGAGTATCGCGAAACCACCGTCCGTCGCCCGGCCTCGCCGAGCGATCGTCGCAGATCGGGGCGAGCACACAGCAGGCGCAACGCCTCTTCCCACTCGCGTTCACCGTCGGCCAGCAACCCGTTCACGCCGTGTTCGATGATCTGCCGGTTGGCGCCGACCGGAGATGCAATGACTGCGCGACCGCAGGCCATATACTGTACAACCTTGAACCCGCACTTGCCCCGCTCGAACGGCCGGTCCGGCACCGGCACGATGCCGACGTCAACGGTGTTGAGGTCTTCGACCTCGGTGGCTTCGCGCCAGGGGCGCACCCTCGCCCCCACATCGGTCAGCGTGCCCGCCGGGGCGCCGATCAACGTGACCTCGACCTTGCGCTCCAGCGACATCCGCTGGAAGACGCCGCGGAGCGGCTCGAGGTAGGGCGAGGTGATCGGCGAGCCAATCCACCCGATTCGGCAACCCGGGGCATCGACGGGGCGGAGCGGGCGATGATGCTCCGGGTCCACGGCGCTGGGGAGGATCTCGACGCGGCGGGTGCCCGCCGCGCGCGCGCGCGTGGCGACATACTCGTTGCCCGCGACCACGGTCGCCGCGTGCCGCATGATTTCGTCGATCTTGCGGCCGAGGAACCGCCGGACCACGTTCGAGCGATGGCTGTCGTAGCGGTGGAAAATCGCATCGTCGTAATCGATGACCGACGGGACGCCGCGGGGTTGCGCCAGGCGCTCCAGCGCGAACGGCCACCAGGGCAGTGCTTCACCCTCGATCCACAGGAGGTCGAAGCGCTGCGACCGCAGGAGCGTCGCGAGCCGCCGGGTGCCGGCTGCGACGAGTTTTGGCCACGGCGCGGATCGGCCCGCGTACAGGGAGCTGAGGTACTCGTCGGGAAGCAACGGCGCGACCGTCACCTCGATGCCGTGGGCCCGGAGGGCGGGCAGGTACTGGTAGAAGCGGACGCGGCTGCTGGCGCCGAGCGACGCGTATCGACTGAGGAGCAGAACCGTCAAATCCCCTCCGGGCGCGGGCAGGTGGCCGCGCGTGGATCACTGCATCGGCTCGGGTTATGATACGTGATTACGCGCCGTGGTGGGCCAAGCTCGCGGCCAAGCTGGTCTTGGCCCGTCTCCCCGTTCCTTACCGCGTGTGGCGTCGCCTCGGCGTGTTCGTGCACGGGGCGATGCTCGACGTCGAGTTCGCCCGGCGCACGTTCAGCGAACACTTCGGACGTGTTCGGTCGTGGCTGCCGCCGTCGTTCAGCGTGCTCGAACTGGGACCTGGGGATTCTCTGGCTACGGCGGTCATCGCCGCCGAGCAGGGCGCATCCTCCACCTGGCTGGTGGATGCCAGCCCGGACGCCGGGCTCGACCTGGCACACTACCGCGCGCTCCTCGGGGGAACGCCGTGGGCAGCCGAGGGCGGAACGATGCTGGACGTGCTCGCCCGGGTGAACGCACGCTACGAGACGGCCGGACTCGGCAGCCTCCGGCAGGTGCCGGAGGGCAGCGTGGACTTCGTCTTTTCCCAGGCCGTCCTCGAGCATGTCCGGCGCGACGAGTTCGATCGAACCGTGGATGAGTTGTTCCGTCTGCAGGCGCCGGGCGGCGTGGCCTCGCACCACGTCGATCTGCAGGATCACCTCGCCTACAGCCTGAACTCGCTCCGCTTCCCGGCCCGCGTGTGGGAATCGGCCCTGTTCCGGTCGTCGGGCTTCTATACCAATCGCCTGCGGGACAGCGAGATCCTCCGCTCGTTCGAGAAGGCAGGCTACCGCATCGTCGACGTCGACCGCGATCGGTGGCCGGCGCTCCCGTTGAGCCGACGGCGGCTGCATGCGGACTTCCGGCACTTCACGGACGAGGAGTTGAGGGTCCGCAGAATGGATATCCTGCTCTGCAAAGCGCCATGAACGCCCGCATCCTGATGGTCGTCAACATCGAGTGGTACTTCCGGTCCCATCGGCTGGGCCTGGCGAAGGCCCTGGCCGCCCACGGCTTCGATGTGACGGTCGCGGCATCGGTGGAGCGGGGCGAGGCCGAGGCGATCAAGCGCGAAGGCGTCCGCTTCCTGCCGTTGTCGTTGCGGCGTCGTTCGACCAATCCCGTCCGCGAAGTGCTGACGATCGCCGAGTTGGTTCGTCTCTACCGGCGCGAGCGGCCCGACCTCGTCCACCATGTTACGGTCAAACCCATCCTTTACGGGTCGATAGCCGCCCGGCTCGCAGGCACGCCAGCCCAGATCAACGCCATTCCCGGCCTCGGCTACCTGTTCCTCGGGCATGGGTTCCGCGGCCGCGTGCGCCGACGCCTCGCCATGCAGGCGTACAAGTGGGCGCTGGCCGGCCAGCGCAGCCGGACGATCTTCCAGAATGCCGAGGACCGGCGCCTGTTCGTCGCGCACGATGTGGTCCGGGAAGACCAGACGGTGGTGATTCGCGGCGCCGGGGTCAACGTGCAGAAGTTCGTGCCGCGGCCGGAACCGCCCGGCCTCCCGCTGCTGATGCTCGCCTCGCGCCTGCTGTGGGACAAGGGTGTGGGCGATTTCGTGGAAGCCGTCCGCCTGCTGAAGCGGGACGGTGTGCCGTGCCGTGCGATCATCGTGGGGAAGCCAGACACCGAGAACCCGCACGCGCTTCCGGTCGAGGTCCTGCGGCAGTGGGAAGCGGAAGGCATCGTCGAACTCTGGGGGCACCAGACCGACATGCCGAACGTGCTGAGCCAGGCGGCGGTTGTCGTGCTGCCGACGTTCTATCCCGAGGGCCTGCCCAAGATCCTCCTGGAGGCTGCCGCCTCCGCGCGGCCGATCGTCGCCACCGACGTGCCCGGCTGCCGGGACGTGGTGCGGCACGGTGAAAACGGCCTGCTCGTCCCCCGGCGCGACCCGGGCGCGCTCGCGGGCGCGCTCGGCGAGTTGATCCGCGACCCGCAGCGACGGGCCGCGATGGGGGCAGCGGGGCGTGCGCGCGCGGAGGAGGAATTCTCCGAGGAACGGGTGTTCGCCGAAACCCTCCAGGTGTACCGGGACCTGCTCGGCGGTTGATCTCACCCTTCGCAGCACCGCCTGTGGGAGTACAATCCCTCATTCGGAGGTGTTGAGTCTGCTCCAGGGTGCTCGGTGATGAGGGATACGGCTCTACTGGGTTTCGCTGCCGCCTTTGCGCTGTCCCTCGTGTCCACGCTCGTGGTGAGAACCCTCGCGCGGCGGCTGGGACTGGTCGCGCAGCCGCGCGCGGACCGCTGGCATCGGCGTCCAACCGCCCTACTTGGTGGCATTGCCATCGCCGTCGGGTTCTCCGTGCCGGTCCTCGCGCTGGGTTCCCTGCACGAGGTCGGTCCCGTCGTGGCGCTTGCGTTGTTCGTCACCGGGCTTGGTCTCGCCGACGATTTGCGGCGTCTCAATCCGGCTGCCAAGCTGGTGTTCCAGGCGATTGCCGCAGCCGGCGCCCTGTTCGTCGGGTACCGGTTGGGGTGGACTGGCTCGCTCACGATCGATTCGCTGCTCACCCTGCTCTGGCTCGTTGGTCTCGCCAACGCGTTCAACCTGCTCGACAACATGGACGGGCTAGCCGCCGGGGTTGCGGGCATTGGCGCGTCGGCATACCTGGTGCTCGCGCTCATGCACGGCACGGCCGCGGACGTCCTCATGCTGGCCGCCTACACGGGCGCCACCTGCGGGTTCCTGGTCTTCAACTTCCAGCCGGCCAGCATCTTCATGGGTGACGCAGGCAGCTTCTTCCTGGGATTCACGCTTGCCCTCCTCGCGGTGCGGTCTGGAGCCGACTTGGGTGCTGCCGGCACATCGGCCATCGTGATTCCCCTGGCTATCCTCTCTGTGCCGATCTTCGACACCACATTTGTCACGTTCGTGCGCAGCCTGGCCGGACGTCGTATCTCGGTCGGCGGTCGCGATCATTCGTCCCATCGACTCGTGGCGCTCGGGCTGCCCGAGCGACGGGCGGTACTGGTGCTCTACGGCTTCGCCGGATTGGCGGGGGCTGCGGGGCTGTCGGCCTACTACCTCGACCTCAGCCACGCCAACATCCTGGTGGGATTGTTCCTCGCCGGCCTCACGCTGTTTGGCCTGCACCTCGCGCAAGTCCGCGTGTACGAGGGAGACACGGCGCCGCCCGAACACCGGGGGACGGTGGCCGTAGTTCTGAAGGCCGTCAACTCACGCACGCGGCTGCTGGATGTCCTGCTCGACATCTGCGTGGTGACGCTGGCTTACTACACGGCCTACCGCATCCGGTTTGACGATGTGAAGTTCGTGGAGTTCTTTCCGCTGTTCCTCCGGTCCCTGCCGATCGTTGTGGCCACGACCATCACGTCGTTGTGGTGGACCGGCGCCTATCGCGGGATCTGGCGCTATTTCGGCGCGCAGGACGCCATCGTCCTCCTGAAGGGCACCGCGCTGGCTGCCATCTGCTCGGTCACCGCGATATCCTACTTCTTCCGGTTCGAGGGATACTCGCGCGCGGTGTTCGCGATTTGCGGCGCGCTGACCTTCGCGCTCCTGTCGGCCGGGCGCGCCTCGTTCCGATTCGTGCACGAGCTGGCCGGCAACTCCCGGGGGGCGCGTCGGCGGGTGGTGATCTACGGCGCCGGGGACGCGGGCCTGGCGGTGCTGCGCGAGACCCGGGCAGACCGTATCGCGGTCCAGGTCGTCGGGTTCGTGGACGACGACCCTGCCACGCAGGCCAGGAGCGTCCAGGGTGTCCGGGTGATCGGTGGGCTGGACGCGCTCCTGGAGCTGCTCAGGCATCGCGAGGTGGAAGGGGTGCTGGTGAGCAGCGCCGGGATCGGGGCCGACCGTCTCGACGTCCTGAGGCCGGCGTGCCGCGAGAGCGGGGTCTTCCTGCTTCGATTCCGCTGGGGGTTCCAGAACCTGCTGGCCGGAGAGCGCCAGCCAGCGCCGGTGGTCGTCGGGTTCGACGACCAGGACCAGCCCGAGGACGAGGTCACGGTGGCGCCCGGCTGGTGACGCGGCCCGGATCTCGAGCCGGTCCTACCCGGCGCCTCGGCCGCCGCGGTCGCGCCACCCGGCGATCCACCCTCACCACCAGGAAATTGACGTCCCCGCGATGCCCGTCCGCTCGGGATCCTCATCCAGCACGACCATCGGGCCGAGCAATTCTTGCGGATGTCTCCTCCATGCAGCGACCAGCACGTCCAGGCATCGTCCGACATACCCGCTGCCGTTGAAGTTGACGATCACGACGCCGATGCGCGGCAGGGCAGGGCCGCTGGCGTCAGGCAGCGACGCGTGATCTGCGGGACTATCGATCGGACCGATCACGGCGGGTGATGAGCTGGACCGCGAGCTTCGCGACCATCCGGCCGAACACCAGAGCGCCCGCGACGGGCAGCGAGATCGACCGGAACCGCCCGGCTCGGTGCTTGGCGAAGTACAAGTAGGCGCTGCGGTGAAAGGCGCGGACCGACAGGGTCCGCGCATGACGCCGGCTCCGGCCCACGTCGTGGACGACGACGGCCGACGGCAGATAGACCGTGCGCCAGCCCGCCTCTTTCAGGCGCTTGCAGAGGTCAGCGTCCTCCCAATACAGGAAGAACTGTTCGTCCATGCCGCCGACCTGTGCGAAGGCGTCGGCCTTGACCGCCATGCACGACCCCGCCACCCAGTCCACCTCGCGCGGCGCGGCCGTCGATGCATCGGCCAGCAGATCCCGGCGGGACAACGGGTTGTCGGGCCACATCCGCGTGAACAGCGACGTGCGCCCGGCAAGGCCGGTGAGCATCGTCGGGAAGCGCCGCGCCGAGCGCTGCACCGTGCCGCTGGGATCCTGCACCCTCGCACCCACGACCGCGGTGTCCGGGTGCGTGTCGAGGTAGTCGACCATCGCCTCAACGGCGCCTGGTTCGACGCGGGTATCGGGGTTGAGGATCAGGAGGTGGCGTCCGGCGGCGAGGCGTGCGCCGGTGTTGACCCCGGCCGAGAATCCCGGGTTGCGCTCCACCGGGAATACGCGGGTGACCGGGTAGCGCGCCTGGACGCGGGCAAGCTCCAGCGCAGACGAATTGTGGTCGACGACGATGACCTCTCGACCTGGTGGCCCCGCGTTCTCGAGGGACGCGAGGCACGCGTCCAGTTCCTCGTACGACTTGTAGTTGACGATCACCACCGACACCGGGCACGTCCGGGCCGCGGACGCAGACGTCGCCCGCGTCCCCTCGCCCCCGTGCCGACCCCGTGACCCGCCGGTAGCGTTCATAGGTCTCTTGGGTTCCCCAGTCCCCCGAGATGCGTGTCCGGCGCTCTGCCGCGCCGTCCGGTCTTGCGTCACGTTCGTCGCCGGCCGCATCGGGACCCTATCATCGACGCATGATACTGGACTCCCATGTTGAGCCACAACCGACAGCGATACGGCGCGTGCGCGCGACGGGTCCCGGGTTCCCCTATAATGGCGGGCGCAGAGACTTCCCGTGGAGCATACCCCTCTCGTCAGTGTCGTCATCCCCGTCTACAACTGCGGGCGGACCATTGCCCGGGCGATCGAGTCGGCGCTCCACCAGCAGTATCAGGCGCTCGACGTCGTCGTCGTGGACGACGGCTCGACCGACGGCACGCGGGAGGCAGTCGCGCGCTTCGCCCCGCAGGTCCGCCTCGTGGCTCAGCCGAATCGCGGGGCGGCGGCGGCACGGAACCGCGGCATCAACGAGTCTCGCGGCAGATTCGTGGCGTTCCTCGACGCCGACGACGAATGGCTGCCGGGCAGGATCGAGAAAGGCGTGGCGCCGATGCTCGACGACCCGCCTGTTGGCGCGACGTTCTGCCGTTTGCACCGTGTCTACCCCGACGGGGACCGCGACATCTACGGCGAGGCCTACAAGAAGTGCCGGACGTTTCCCGAGTACCTGTGGCCGTCGAGTTATGTGCAAACCTCTGGCGCCACGTGCAGGCGGAGCGCCCTCGAACGCGTCGGACCGCTCGACGAGTCGCTCCAGTCGCACGATGAACTCGATCTCTGGATCCGAATCGGCGAGTCGTTTCGCATCGTCGAGATCGCTGAACCCCTCGCGATGTTTCACGATACGCCGGGAAGTTATTCCAAGCGATGGGACGGTGCACGGTCGGAAGATGACTACTACCGGGTGATCGACCGTGCGCTGACGCGCTGCCCGGATCGCTACGCGCCCCACCGTGGTGTAATCATGGCGGATGCGCACGTGCATTGGGGAATCCTCTACCTGGTGCGCGGCAACCATCGGCGGGCGCGCCTGTTCCTTCGACGCTCGTTGGCGATCAAGCCGACGGTCACGGCGGCTGCGCTGTTGGCCGGCGCCTGCCTCCCGCATCGCGCGGTCAAGGCCGTCCTCCAGGCTGTGAAGCAGATGCGCAATCGCGCGGCGGAGCGTGGACGCGCGGCCGAGGGAGCGCGGCCATGACCATTACCCGTCACTGCACGATGATGGTCGTCTCGTTGACGGCGATCGTGGTCGTGAACCTGCTGGTTCTTGCGAAGTACGCTCCGCGCGTCGGCATGCCCTGGGTGATCCTCGCGGCCGGTTACCTGGGCGTCGTGACGGCCGGTGTCTATGGGTCGCGGTGGCGTCCCGGGTCCATGACGGCGTTGAGGCCTCTGCTGTTCTGGACCACCGTTGTCCTGGCCGCGCTGCTCTACCTGTTGATCCTCGACCGCGTCCCGCTGAGTGGACTCAGAGTGGATCGATGGTCTGCGATGACCTCGTTCAACAGCAGCCTGATGCACGGACAGTTTCCGTATCTGGCTCGAACGCACCTGGGCAGTCAACTCTGGGGCTTGCCGGTGGCGTATCTGCTGGGGTTACCGTTTCAGTGGTTGGGCGACGTTGGTTACCTGCAGGTGTTCGTCTTCGTCTGTTTCGCGGTGGTCTGCCAGCGGTCGTGGGGCCGGCAGTTCGACTTGGTCTGGCCTTTCGCGCTGTTCGCCACGTCCCCGGCGTATCTCTGGGAGGTGGCGGTGCGAAGCGACCTGACGAGCGACGCGCTGCTCTGCGTCCTGTACCTCTGCCTGTGTGCGCGATGGCGAGACCGGAAAACGCCGGCGGCGATGGTCACGCTCGGAGCGCTTGGTGGACTCCTCGCGTGCACCCGGGTCGTATTCGCCCTGCCGTGCCTGGTGTACTTCATCGGGTATTTTCGGCGCGACCAACTGAAGGCCGGAGCGCTACTTGCCGGCGCCGGCGCCGCGGTCTTCGCCGGCGTCCTGACACCCTTCGTGATGTGGGCGCCCCGCTTCTTCCTGGAGAACAACCCGCTGGCGTTCCAGGTGGTATTGTCGCCCGTGCCGCTGAGGGTGGCCGTGGCGGTGGTGTCTCTGCTGGCGGGATATTGGGCAAAGGACTTCCGGGCCAAGTGTCTCGCCGGCGGCCTGGTGATCCTGGGCGGGGCGATGGCGGTCTTCATGCTGCAGGTTCAATCACGAGGGCTCGACCGGGCGCTGTTCGGAAACCTCTTCGATATCTCGTACTTCGACCTCGCTCTGCCGTTGCTGCTCGTGCCGCTCCTCTTCAGCTGCCCCGCCGCTGTTCACCTCCTCGAAGGCGGCGACCGTCCCGGGCCGAGTCCCGCGGAGACCGGCCGATGAGGATTCTCGTCACGCTCCACAACTTCCTCCCGGAGCCATGTTTCGGAGCCGAGCGAGTGGCGATGCGGCAGTTGCGTGAAATGCTGCGCGCCGGTCACGAGGTCGGCGTGCTCTACGCCGGCCGGCGACTTCCTTCAGCGGCGGAACTCGAGGCCGAAGGCCTGACCGGCGTGCGGTGCTACCGCGTGCCCTACGTGGCCTCCAGGGCCCAGGTCCTGCTCTCGATCGCAAGGCCACGCGCGGAATTCGCCTTTGCCAGCGCGCTGAGGCGGTTCCAACCGGACGTCGTCCTGTTTCACCACCTCGTTCGCTTGTCGCTGCGGTTGCCAGAGATGGCCCGTCGGCGTGGCTACCCGTCGGTGCTGGTTCTCCACGACCACTACCTGGCGTGCCCGTCGTATTCGCTCGTCGCATTCGACCAGCCGGTGTGTCCAGGCGGATCGCCGTCCCGGTGCACGCAGTGCCTTTATGCGGTTCGATTTGGCCGGAGCGTCCCGCCCGGGCTGCGGGAGGCGGCATCGTTGCTGCTCGCGTGGCGAACACGGATTGTCGCTCGCGTCCTTGCCGCCGTCGACGGCGTGATCTCGCCGTCACGGTCGGTGCTGGCCGAAATCGGGGCTCGGGGCGTGACGCCGAGGGAGGCGGTGGTGATCCCGAACGGCAGCGATCCGGCCGCCGCCATTCAGCCGCTGTCCCCGAAGGCCGGTGCCGTTCGGTTCGGGTACCTTGGCGCGATCCTGCCGAAGAAGGGTGTCGACATCCTCGCCGAGGCTTGTGCAGGTCCGCTGTCGCGCCTGCTGACGATCCGCGGCTTCCGCGACGAGAACGCGATCGCGGCCTTTCGGCACGCGCATCCCGGCTGCGCGGCGACGCTCGAACCGTTTGCACCCGGCGCCGGCAGCTTCCTGGACAGCGTCGACGTTGTCGTCGTGCCCTCGGACTGCATCGAGAATCAGCCGTCGGTGATCGTCGAGTCGTTCGCCCACGGCCGGCCGGTTGTCGCGAGCCGTATTGGCGGGATCCCCGAGATGTTCAGCGACGGACGCGGCGGGTGGCTGGTACCGCCAGGGGATGTCGACGCGTTGCGCTCGTGCCTGACGAGGCTCTGCGAGGATCCCGCCGAGATTTGCCGCGTCGCCTCCGGCATCCCGCCGTGGCCGTCGTGGAGCGAGGTGACCGGCAGGACACTCGGGGAGCTGGAGCGGGTCGTCCGGTCCGACCGGCCCGACGGGACGACGAGGGGGCGGCCATGACCGGGCGCCACGCGTCCGGTGAGAGTGCGGCGCTCGCCCGACGCAGCATGCTCGGCAACTTCCTGTCGCTGTCCGCGTCGGCGTGGACGTCGCAGATCCTGAATTTCCTGATCATCGTCTACCTTGCGCGGGTGCTTGGCGCCGACGCGCTCGGCCAGGTGACACTGGCACAGGCGGTCGTCCTGTATTTCCGGCTGGCGGCCGACATGGGCCTCGACATGTTCGGCAGCCGGCGCGTGGCGGCCGACCGGGAGCACGCCGCCGCGACGGTCGCCGAGTTGACAGGCTGCCGGCTGGCGAATGCGGCGCTCGCGGGAAGCGCACTCGTGCTGGCGGCGCTCGCCATCAACTGGGTCCGCCCGGTAGGATGGCTGATGCTGGCGTTCGGCCTTTCGCTCGCGCCGGTGGCACTCTCGCTCGAGTGGGCCTTTGGCGGCCTGGAGCGGATGGGACTGGTCGGGCTGTCGCGCCTGACCGCCGCCGGCATGTGGTTCCTGCTGGTCGTAGCCCTGGTGCGCGGGGCCGGCTCCCTGCTGGTCGTGCCTCTGGCCTACGTGACGGGACTCTCTTGCGCGTCGTGCGTGCTGTTCCTGCTGTTCCGCCGCGCCTATGGTCCAACTCCCGTCCGGTTCAACCGGGCCCGCTGGACCGCCACGCTGCGCGAGGCCGCCCCGGTCGGCCTTTCGTTCATCGTCATCCAGGTCTACGTCGGATTCGGCCTCGTGGCGCTCGGATTGTTCGAGGGCGAGCGGGCTGCGGGCCTCTACTCGGCTCCGCAGCGGATCGTCCTGTTCCTGTCCACAATTTCATCGATGTTCGGGGCGACCATCTACCCACGGCTTGCCGCGCTTCGCGTCCAGGGGCGGGAGCCGTTCGAACGCGTGATGCGGCTCGGACTCCGCGTGATGGTGCTGGCCGGCGTGCCGCTCGCTGTCGGTGGGGCGCTCGTCGCGCCTTCACTCGTCCCCTTCGTCTACGGACCGGGATACGAGGACAGCGTGGCAGTGCTCCAGTGGCTCGCGCCGAGCGTGGTCCTGATCTTCACGAACGTGCCGTTTGGGTATGCCCTTCTTGCCGCCGGAGAGCAACGGTCGTACCTGCACACGGCCATCGCCGGGGCGGTCGTCAACGTGGTCGCCAACCTCGTGTTGATTCCCCGCCTGCACCTGCTCGGACCTGCGGTCGCCACGCTGTGCGCGGAAGGTGTGGTCCTGGTGACGCTGGTCTTCGCTTCCCGCCGTATCGCGCGGGTGGAGGCGAGCCGCACCGTGTTCGCGGCCGCCGCCTCGGCGGCGCTGATGGCAGGCGCGCTCCTCTTTGTGCGGTCCGCTGCGTTCCCGGTCCAGGTGGTCGCCGGCGCGGCGGCATACGCCGTCGGGCTCGTCGTGTTCAGGGCGGTGAGGCGGATAGACATCGCGATGATCCGCGACGAATTTCTTGCCTAGCCTGTGTTCCTCCCGGCCACCGTGCGCCTACCGGGTGGCGTCGCGGAGGATCAGATTGATGCTGCCCATCGCCAGGTTCGCCTGCAGTTTCAATGGCAACTGGCGATCATCGGCGGAAATCCACAGCGTCATCGGCCGGCCGACAATGGCGCCCCTTGCGTCAGCAATGGTGGGCGTCACCCGGAAGGCCTGGATCGACGCCGTGCCAACCCGCACCGGCTCGGTTCGTCCAATAGCGAACTGGACCCGAAACATTTTCCCGCCGTCGCACACCGGCATCGTGAGGCGGGAGTTCTCCTTCAGGGGAACGGCGCGCAGGGCGTACAACGCAGAGAGCGCGTCCTGCGAGTACCGCCCCAGGGCGACCGACGATTTCACGTCCGTTGTCGTCTTGACCTCGTATTCCGCACGTTGCGCCGCATGATCGAATACCGTGATGCGCGTCCGCTGCCGGTTGCCTTCCTGGCTGTAAATCGAGCCGCGCTGGGGCAGGAGCACCCGCGAGTCGAGCAGGGTATCCGCCTTGTAGTAGAGCGTGTAGAGCTTCGACAGGATCCCGGTGGGGCGCCCCTCGGCGACGATGTAGTACGCGGACGATGCTCCCGAGGGGCGCTTGTCCTTGACCGCGAGCGTGGCGACGCCTGCCGTCAGGTACGAAGACCACGCGATGTCGTAAGTGAGCGTTTCGCCCGGGCGGAACGGCACCGTTCTGTCCGTGGCGGGCGGGGCCGCGGGCCGGGTGGCCGCGGGCGCGGCGGCCTTCGGTACGGCCGGCCGCCTCCGGGGCTTCTGGGCATCTCCATGGGCGACCCCGAGGAGCACAACCAGGAGGCCGACCGCCGCTCGCACGAGTCCGGGCGTCATCATTTTCTAGATCTTCTCCCCGATGGCCGCGTAATCCTGGTACGTGAACAGGAGCGAATTGAGCTTGGAGACGTTGTCGTTGAACGTCTCGCCCACCTCGGTCAGTCCCGGGGCCACCTTGGCCAGCGAGGCGACCGGGGTGGGCTGGAGCTTGTCCCGCTCGGGATAGGGCTCGCGATACCGAATCTCGACGCGCTGGAAGCCGCTCGCGATCAGGAGATAGCGCAACGTGTCGGGGTGAATCGGATGCACGTGCGTGATGTCCCGGATGTAGCTGGCGAAGAAGGCGTACCAGCACGCCGGGTTGATCGTCTCGAGTGCGATCCGTGAACCGGGCCGCAGTTTGTGGTACGCCAGCTCCAGCATCCGTACCAGCTGGTCGGCCTGGAAGTGCTCCACCACCTGCACGGCCAGCACGCCGCCGAGCGAGCCGTCCGCCTGCGCGTCCAGGTACTGAACCGCGTCGCCTTCCGCGACATCGAGGCCGCGCAGCCGGCACCGTTCGACCATCTCGTGGTTGATGTCCACCCCGCGGCTCTTGATGCCGTAGGTGCCGAGTAGTTCGAGGAACTCGCCGCGGCCGCAGCCGATATCGACGACGTCCGACGAGCCTTCGAACAAGGGCAGGTAATCGAGCGCGCGCGTCCGGATGTCCTCGGTCGAACCGCGGAAGGTGTCCTCGAACCCGACGTACTTGGCCGAGTCGAGCCACGTGCCGAGTGTTTCCGGCCGCGGATCGGCGGCGCCCGGGGCCGACGCGCCTGCGGTCGGCGCGGCGGGTGTCGTTGGCGCAGCCGACGGTGAGGTGGCTGGCGGGGCGTCGGCCCGCCCCGCCAGCGTTCCGGAGGCCACCAGCCGCTCGAGCTCGCGCTTCAGCATTTGGGACGTGCGCTGGAAGCCGGCCACCGTGATGCGGAACTCGTCCTGTGCGGCGGCAATCGAGGAGACCTCCGTGCTGAAGCGCTGCTGGCGCGCCACCGTCGATTCCCATCGCCGGAGCAGCTCGTCGCTCACGCCGTTCAGTCCGGCCGCCAGCGCGATGGTCCGCTCCTCCAGCTCTCGTCGCAGCAGCCCGATCTCCTGGCGGTCCTTCGTGTCCACGTAGAGCGTGATCTGCTGGAGGTACCGGATCAGTTGGGACTGGAAGCGGGCCAGGGCGTCGAATTCACGCCGGACCGATTCGATCAGCGCGGCGGACGCCTGGCGGGCCTGCTGTTCGTTGGCGACCTGGCGGTTCACGTGGTCGACGAGCGCGGAGTTGAACTCCTGCTGCTTCTGCGCGATCGGCGCGAGCACCCGCCACGCGAGCGAGCCCAGGCGCGCCCGCCAGCCGCCGAAGGGAATCGGGTTGGCCGGGATGATCTCCCAGAGCCGGTTGAGTCGGGGAACCTGCTGCTGTTCGGGCGGCAGTGGCGGGTCGGGCAGGCCCTCGGGGTGCACGAGGGCGCGATCGACGTTCGTCAACGCCTCGTTGTACAGCTCGTCAGCCCGCTTGCGCTCCTCGTCGAGCCGCTGGATGTCGGTGTCGGTGACGGTAGGTTTGGCCACAAGTCTCTCGCGATGCCGCCAGCCTCCGCGGTCGCCTGTCGTACGATCGCCAGCGCGCTCGGGGAAGCGTCGGCTCGCCCTGAGCGTACTGCCCGACAGAGAGCCGGTCAAGCCGACGATTTCACAGTCGGCGATTTCACAGGCACGGGCGACCAGTCGGTCGCCCGTGCGGAGTGTCCAGGAAGTCCACGTGGACGCCGAGGGTAGACGTCATCCGGCGCGCCAGTTCGGTGCCGTCCTCCTCGAGATGAGGCGGCAGATTGTCACGCCGCCCGGCCGGGCGGACCAGCGTCCGGTCGATGACGCGTTCGTAGTCTTCCACCATGCACGCCAGCGTGTGGTACTGCTCCCAGTGCGCGCGCGCTGCCTGGCCCAGGCTGGCACGCTGGGCCGTGTCGGTCGCAAGCCGGGACATGGCCAGCGCGAGCGAGTGCTTCTCGTCGAGGATGTCGATCCCCACGCAGACTGCGCGCGGCACCGCCTCGGAGACCGCCTCCCCCGACCCGGCCGGCTGCACCGTCCAGGTGCGCGGATCGAGGCAGGCCATCTCGTCCGCATGGGCGAGATCCGTCACGACCGTCGCGCGTCCTGCAGCCAGCGCCCTCAACCACGAAGCCGACGTTTCGCGCCCGGTCGGCCACCGCAGGCACAGGCAGACGTCGGCGCTGGACAGATACGTCGGGACTTCATCGTCCGGCACATAGCCGGTGAGCGTGACGTGGTCCGCGACTCCCAGTTCGCGGGCTTCGCCGAGGGCGTCATAGTGTTCGGCCGTGTTCCCGACCAGCAGCAGATGGGCCGAAGGCGCCACGCGCAGCACGTCGGGCAGCACCTGCAGGACCTGCGAAATCCGCTTCTCCGGCGTGACCAGGCCAAAGGCGGCAAAGACCACGGCGTCGTTCGCCAGCCCGTGGCGGGCGCGGAGCGCGCGACGAGGTTCCCTGTCGGCGGATGTCGGATCCACACCGGCTTCGACGGGAACGCGGACGCTCCGCGGGTCCACGACGCCCATCCGGATGCTCTCGACCTCCACGCCGAACTGCGACGCCAGGTCATCGGCGAGCCTCGGCGTGTGGACCGCCACGAGGCGGGCGCTCTCGACGACGAGCTTCAGCATCGGCCACAAGTAGTACGTGCTGTCGGCGAAGTCACGGATGACCAGTTCGGGGGCGTCCTCGGGCGCGCCGGGATGATTGGCGTGGAACTCGGCGCAGTAGTCGTCAGCCCGGCCGCGCGCGAGCAGCGCCCGCGCCCTGGCGTGGTGGAGCTGCCCGTCGTGGAGCACCACCAGTCCCGGATGGCGGAAAAGATGCGGCCACATGAAGGTGTGGCACATCGCGTTTCCCAGCTGGTAGACGACGAGGTCGTAGGCCGAGGTGAAGTTCTTCCACGCGAAATCGTGAGCGTCGAAAACCGCCGGGTGTCCCTCGGGCCGCGCCTGGTCCGCGACCAGCGGCGAGGTGAAGACGTCGATGTCGTACCGGGGAGCCAGCAGAGGCAGAAGTTCCTCGTTGTACGCGGCAATCCCGGAGCGGCCGGGCGGGGTCGGCGTGAACCAGGCAAGTCGCGGCATCTCGGTTATTGTAACCGGCGCGCATCTTGAAGTGGGCGCGTTGACTTGCCCTGGTCGGTCCGATACGATTGAGGCGTTTCCTGATCTTGCGCCATCACTCGAACGGTAAGGCTGTCGGCCGAGCCTCCTTGAGAGATCGTTTACATGCAGGGCTGGTTTTCAATCCTCCTGTTGATGATCCTCGGTGCGGCTTTCGGCGCCGGGTCGATCGTGCTGTCCACGCTGCTCGGGCCGCGCAAGCCGAGCCCCGAGAAGCTGGCGCCGTACGAGTGCGGGATGCCGGCCGTATCGGACGCCCGGGAGCGTCACCCGATCAAGTTCTTCCTGATCGCGATGATCTTCCTGCTGTTCGATATCGAGGTCGCGTTCCTGTATCCATGGGCGATGGCGCTACGCGACCTAGGTTGGCCGGGGTTCGTGCAGGTCCTCGTCTTCTTCGCGGTCCTCGTCGCCGGCTATGCGTATGTCTGGAAGAAGGGCGCCCTCACCTGGGACAAGCCCTAGACATCTTCCGAGGGTGTCTTCGTGACGGATGAAGCCAGTGTTTCAGGCAGCATGAGCGGCCTCCTCGTACAGCTTCTGGATTTCGGTAGCGAGCCATGTCTTTTGACGTCGAGATCCCCGTTCTCACGACCACCGTCGAGAAGATGGTGAACTGGGCGCGGAAATCGTCCATCTGGCCGGTCACCTTCGGCCTCGCCTGCTGCGCGATTGAGATGATGTCGATGAGTTCCTCGCGCTACGACATCGCGCGCTTCGGGGCCGAGGTCTTCCGCGGGTCGCCGAGGCAGTCCGACCTCATGATCGTCGCCGGACGGCTCTCGCGGAAGATGGCCCCGGCCCTTCGGCGTATCTACGACCAGATGCCGGAGCCGAAGTGGGTCATCTCGATGGGCGCCTGCGCGTCGGTCGGCGGCGTCTTCGACAACTACGCCATCGTCCAGGGCGTCGACCAGATCGTCCCGGTGGACGTCTTCGTTCCCGGCTGCCCGCCGCGGCCGGAATCGCTCATCTACGGCATCATCCAGCTGCAGAAGAAGATCAGCGAGTCGAAGCTGGTTGTGAAGGCGGGGTAGACACCGTGGACGTTGCCTCGATCGTCGCCGCGCTCAGCGTCGCCGTGCCTGGCGCCGACTACCAGCCAGGGACCGCGACCGACCGTCCCACCGTGATCGTGCCGCGCGAACACCTCGTGGACACCGCGAAGGTGCTGCGCGACGATCCCTCGTTCCGATTCGACGTGCTCGTCGAGGTGACGGCCGTGGACTACTGGCCGGACGAGCCCCGGTTCGAGGTGGTCTATCATCTCCTCGCCACGACCATTCCGGCGCAGCTCCGGCTGAAGGTGCGGCTGGCCGGCGAGCAGGCGCACGTGCCCTCGCTCCACACCGTCTGGCCCTCGGCCGACTGGCTGGAGCGCGAGGTGTGGGATCTGTTCGGGATCGTGTTCGAGCAGCACGGCGACTTGCGGCGCCTCCTGATGCCCGAAGACTGGGAGGGGCACCCGCTTCGCAAGGACCACCCGGTACAGATCAAGATGAAGGCGAAGGTCCACCAGCCGCTGCAGCTCACCGAGCAGGAATTCCAGGCGAACATCGTCGCGGACCGCGACGTGCGTGGAGATCGCACCCGTCCGGGCGGTGACCTGACATGACGAGTGCCGACCGCCAGCGCGTCCTCGACAGGGCTTTCAGCGACACGATTGCGGCGCACGGGCGCGTGCAGCGCGAGTCGTCCGGCGTGATCTTCGCCGCGGCCGACGCCCTGCTGACCGCCCTTCGCGCGGGCCGGAAGGTGCTGGCCTGCGGGAACGGCGGCAGCGCCGCCGACTGCCAGCACTTCGTCGCGGAACTCGTGGGGCGTTTCACGCGCGAGCGGCGCGCATGGCCCGCCCTGGCGTTGACGACGGACACGAGTATCCTGACCGCCATCGGCAATGACTACGGGTTCGACCGCGTGTTCGCCCGGCAGGTGGAAGCGCACGGCCAGCCCGGTGACGTGCTGATCGGCATCTCGACGAGCGGCGGGTCGCCCAACGTGCTCGCCGCCGTCGAGACGGCGCGGGCGCGCGGCCTGGTGACCATCGGCCTGACCGGGCGCGACGGGGGCGCCCTCGGGCGCGGGGTGGACATCCACCTGAACGTGGGGTCGCCCTCGACCGCGCGAACCCAGGAGGTGCACTGCACGCTCCTTCACGTGCTGTGCGATCTCGTCGAGCAGGAACTGGGGAATGCCGATGACTGAGCTGCGCACCGAGACGATGACCGTGAACATGGGGCCGCAGCACCCCAGCACCCACGGGGTGTTGAGGCTGGTGCTGCACCTCGACGGCGAAAACGTCGCGGGTGCGGAAGCGACGGTCGGCTACCTCCACACGGGCATCGAGAAGACCATCGAGCAGAAGAAGTACCAGCAGGTCATCCCGCTCGTCGAGCGGATGGATTACCTCAGCGCCCAGTCCAACAGCTTCAGTTTTGCGCTCTCGGTCGAGCGGCTGCTGGGGATCGACGTGCCGGACCGCGTGAAGTGGATCCGCGTGCTGCTCGTCGAACTGCAGCGGCTCAACAGCCACCTGGTCTGGCTGGCGACGCACGGGATGGAAGTGGGCGCGATCACGGTGATGTTGTACTGCTTCCGCGAGCGGGAGCTGTTCCTCAACATCAACGAGCTCATCGCCGGCTTCAGGATGTTCCCGAGCTATATCCGCGTGGGCGGCCTCCGCGAGGACCTGCCCCCGGGATTCCACGCGGCGGTGACGGAGGTCCTCGATCGCATGCCGGCCAAGCTGGCCGAGTACGAGGACCTGCTGACGCACAACCCGATCTACATCAAGCGCACCCGGGGAGTGGGCGTGGTCTCGAAAGCGGACGCGCTGGGCCTCGGGCTGGTCGGTCCGATCGCGCGGGCGGCGGGCATCCCGTACGACGTGCGGAAAGCGTTTCCGTACTCGGGCTACGAGACGTTCGACTTCGACGTGCCGATCGGCGTCACCGGCGACGTGTACGACCGCTACCTGGTTCGGGTCGAGGAGATGTACCAGTCGCTGCGGATCTGCCGCCAGGCCCTGGACCGGATCAGCCCCACGGGCGCGTGGGCCGTAGCCGACCCGCGGGTCGTCGCGCCGTCCAAGGACAAGGTCTACACGGAGATGGAGGCGCTGATCCAGCACTTCCTGATCCACTCGCAGGGATTCACCGTGCCGGCCGGCGAGGCCTACGTGCCTGTTGAGGGGCCGCGCGGCGAGCACGGGTGCTACGTGGTATCGGACGGCACGAACCGGCCGTGGCGCGTGAAGATGCGCTCGCCGTCGCTGATGTCGTGCCAGGCGCTGCCCACGATGATCCACGGCGGCCTGATCGCCGACGTGATCGCCGTCATCGGGTCGATCGATGTCGTGATGGGAGACGTGGACCGGTGAGCTTCCACCCGGAGATGCGCTACGAGTCGGGGATGCACGTGTCGCAGCGCGAACTGCGGCCCGACGGCGAGCCGTTCGCCTTCACCCCCGCCAACCGCGACCGCCTCGAGCAGATCGCGACCCACTATCCCGCGGAACACCGCCGGTCGGCGGTCATCCCGGCGCTCTATATCGTCCAGGAGCAGCAGGGGTATGTCTCGGCGCCCGCGATCCGCCACGTGGCCGAGGTGATCGGCTGCACCCCCGCGGAGGTCGACGACGTTGTCACCTACTACGCGATGTTCTTCCGCCAGCCGGTGGGGAAGTACGTCGTGCAGGTGTGCCGGACGCTATCGTGCGCGCTCCGAGGCGCCGAGCGCGTGACCGCGGAGATCTCGAAGACACTCGGCGTCAGCGTGGGCGAGACCGACCCGACGGGGACGTTCACGCTGATGGAGATGGAGTGCCTCGGCGCGTGCGACCGGGCGCCCGTCGTCATGGTGAACAACGAGCACTGGCACGAGTGCCAGGCGCCCGAGGACGCAGGGCGGCTGCTCGAATCGTTGAAGGCCAGCGGCGAGGCGGCGCTGACCGGGTGTCACCTCGAGGTGGAACGCGACTGATGGATCCCGTCCTGACTTCCCACGTGCGTGAACCCCGCGGCGCGACGCTCGACGCCTACGTCGGCCGCGGCGGATACGAGGGGCTCCGGAAGGCGCTCGGCCTGGCGCCCGCGCAGGTCATCGACATGGTGAAAGCGTCGGGGCTGCGGGGCCGCGGCGGCGCGGGGTTCCCAACCGGGATGAAGTGGCAGTTCGTGCCGAAGGACTCGCCCAGGCCGAAATACCTGTGCTGCAACGCCGATGAAAGCGAGCCGGGGACCTTCAAGGACCATGTCCTGATGGAGCGGAACCCGCACCTGCTGTTCGAGGGGTGCCTGATCGGGTGCTACGCCATCGGCGCGAAGGTCGCCTACATCTACATCCGCGGCGAGTTCTCTCACGTGCAGCGCGTCCTCGAGGCCGAGATCGAAGCGGCGCGCGCGAAGGGCTACCTCGGCAAGAACATCTTCGGCTCCGGCTTCGACTGCGAGATCTACGCGCACCGCGGCGCGGGTGCCTACGAGGCGGGCGAGGAGAGCGCGCTGCTCGAGTCGCTCGAGGGGAAGCGCGCGCAGCCCCGGCTCCGTCCCCCGTTCCCGGCGGTCGTCGGCCTCTATGGCTGTCCCACCGCCATCAACAACGTCGAGACCCTCTGCAACGTCCCGCTCATCCTGACCAACGGCCCCGAGTGGTTCGCGTCGCTCGGCCCCGAGAAGAACGGCGGCCCGAAGCTGTACTGCATCAGCGGCCACGTGGAGAAACCCGGCGTCTATGAGACGTCGATGCACGTCACGATACGCGAGTTGATCGACAAGTACGGCGGCGGCATCAGGGGCGGCCGGACGCTGAAGGCCGTGATCCCCGGCGGCTCGTCCACGCCCGTGATCCTGCCGGATCAGATCGACGCGCAGGCGAGTTTCGACGGCCTCGTGAAGGCCGGCTCGATGCTCGGGTCTGCCGCCATCATCGTGATGGACGACACGACCTGCATGGTCTGGCTCGCAGAGAACCTGATGCACTTCTACCGCCATGAATCGTGCGGGAAGTGTACGCCGTGCCGCGAGGGCACCGACTGGCTGTTGAAGATTCTCCGCCGCATCGAGCGCGGCGAGGGGACGATGCGCGACATCGACCTGCTCGCCGACGTCGCCAGCAACATCGGCGGCAAGACGCTGTGCCCCTTCGGGGACGCGGCGGTGGCGCCCGTGCTCAGCACGATCCTGCATTTCCGGGCCGAGTACGAAGCGCACGTTCGCGAGGGGCGATGCACGTGCCCGGCGGACTGGCGGGCGATGTAGAAGGCAGGCCAGGGAACTGCAGGGGCGACCGGCCGGTCGCCCCTGCGACTCGGACCGAAGAAGATGCCGTCGATCACTGTCATCGTCCAACTCGGCCTCGTGTTTGCCGTCTTCGTGCTGCTGCTGCTGTCGTCGGCCGCCATGGTGTACGCCGAGCGCAAGGTGGCCGCCTTCATCCAGCAGCGCGAGGGGCCGAACCGCGTGGGGCCCTTCGGCCTGCTGCAGCCGTTCGCCGACGTCATCAAGCTGATGTTCAAGGAGGAGCTGCGCCCGGGCGGGGCGGACACGGTGCTGTTCCTTATGGCGCCGGTCATCTCCGCGACCGCCGCGATCGCGGCGTTCGCCGTCGTGCCGTTCGGCGCCAAGACGACGTTCTTCGGCCTGCTCGATCAGCCGATCACACTCCAGGTGGCGGACGTCAACGTGGCGGTGCTCGTGGTCTTCGCCATCACGTCGATGAGCGTCTATGGCATCGTGCTCGCGGGCTGGAGTTCGAACAGCAAGTACTCGCTGCTGGGCGGGCTGCGGTCCGCATCGCAGATGATCAGCTACGAGCTGCCGTACGGCCTGACCCTGGCCTCTGTGCTGATCCTCGCCAATTCGCTGTCGCTCACCGACATCGTCAACCGGCAGGAGGGCTACTGGCTCGGGTTCATCCCGCGCTGGTTCGTGTTCGTCCAGCCGGTCGGGTTCCTGATTTTCATGATCGCAGGTGTGGCCGAGACCAACCGCGCGCCGTTCGACTTCCCGGAGGCCGAACAGGAGCTGGTGGCTGGGTATCACACCGAGTACTCGAGCATGGCGTTCGCCATGTTCTTCCTGGCCGAGTACATCAACATGGTCACCGTGTCGGCGGTGGCCACGGACCTGTTCCTCGGCGGGTGGCACGGGCCGTTCCTGCCTGCGTCGCTCGGCTGGATCTGGTTCCTGATCAAGATCTCGGCGCTGTTGTTCTTCTACATTTGGATGCGGTGGACGCTGCCACGGTATCGCTACGACCAGCTCATGCAGTTCGGGTGGAAGATCCTGCTGCCGCTGGCCGTGGTGAACCTGCTGGCAACGGCCGCGGGGGTGATACTCCTTGGGGTTTGAGCTGCCACTCTTCTACGTGTTCGCCGCCGTCGCGGTGGTGACGTCGGCGCTGGTCATCGGGCAGCGGAGCCCGGTCTACAGCGTCATGCTGTTGATTGCGTCGTTCGCGGCGCTGGCGGGGCTGTACGTCCTGCTCGACGCGCCCTTCGTGGCGGTCATCCAGATCATCATCTACGCCGGCGCCATCCTGGTGCTGTTCCTGTTCGTGGTGATGCTGCTGAACGCCCCGAAGGAGGCCGCCCCCTGGGAACGGGTGGCGGCGGGGCCGAGGCGGGCGGGAGCCGTGCTCGGCGTTGTGCTCGCCGGCGAGCTGGCGTGGGCGCTGTGGCACGCGGCACTCTCGCGCGAGCCGGCCGGCGGCGGCCAGGGCATGCCGGCGCATGCGATCGACTCGGTGCGCGCGATCGGCCAGGTGCTCTATACCGACTACGCCTTCGCCTTCGAGGTCACGTCGCTGCTGATCCTCGTCGCGATGGTCGGGGCGGTCGTGCTGGCGAAGCGACGGGTCTAACCCTATGGTCTCCTTGAACCACTACCTCTTCCTCTCCGCGATCCTGTTCGCCATCGGGACCACGGGCGTGTTCCTGCGGCGCAACATGATCACGGTGCTCCTGTCGATCGAGATCATGCTGAACGCTGCGAACCTGACGATCGTGGCATTCGGGCGCGACTGGGGCGCGGTGGACGGCCAGATCATCGTCTTCTTCGTGGTGACCGTGGCCGCCGCGGAAGCCGCGGTCGGGCTGGCCATCGTCATCGCGCTGTTCCGGCTGCGGGAATCGCTCGACCCCGATGCGTTCACGTCCCTGAAGTGGTGATGAACTGAATGCTCCTCCTCATACCGCTTCTTCCGTTCCTCGGCTTCCTGGTGAATGCCTCGTTCGGGCGGCGGCTGTCGAAGACCATGTCGGGCGGCGTGGCCGTCGCGGCGATGGTCGGATCGTTTGCGGCGTCGGCGGCGGCGTCGTGGACGCTGCTTGGCATGCCGGCCGGCGGTCGCGTGATCGACCAGGATGTGTTCACCTGGATTTCCTCGGGCGACCTGCTGGTGCCGTTCGCGCTCCGGCTCGACCCGCTGTCGATGGTGATGATCCTGGTGGTCTCTGGGATCGGCGCGCTCATACACCTGTACTCGACGGCGTACATGCACGAGGAGCGCGACAGCGAGTACGCCCGCTACTTCTCGTACCTGAACCTGTTCGCCGCGTTCATGCTCGTCCTCGTGCTGGCGCCGAACTTCCTGGTCATGTTCGTCGGCTGGGAAGGGGTGGGGCTCTGCTCGTACCTGCTGATCGGGTTCTGGTACCACAAGACATCAGCCGCTGACGCGGGCAAGAAGGCGTTCATCGTCAACCGCATCGGCGACTTCGGGTTCCTGCTCGGCGTCCTGCTGCTCTTCTCGCAGTTCGGCACCCTCGATTTTCACGCGCTCGCGCGCGGCATCTCGGTGTTCGCGCCCGAGACCGCGAGGTTTGGGACGCTGTCGGTCGCGGCGCTCCTGCTGTTCCTCGGCGCCACCGGCAAGTCCGCGCAGATCCCGCTCCACGTCTGGCTGCCCGACGCGATGGAAGGGCCCACACCCGTGTCCGCCCTGATCCACGCGGCGACGATGGTGACGGCCGGGGTGTACATGATCGGGCGCAACGCGGTGCTGTATTCCCACGCGCCCGGCGTGCTCGAGCTCGTCGGCATCGTCGGCGTGGCCACGGCGGTGATGGCGGCCACGATCGGCCTGGTGCAGAACGACATCAAGCGCGTGCTGGCGTACTCGACCGTGTCGCAGCTCGGCCTGATGTTCGTCGCCATGGGCGTCGGGGCGTACGCCGCCGGCATCTTCCACCTCTTCACGCACGCGTTCTTCAAGGCGCTGCTCTTCCTGGGGTCGGGCGCCGTCATTCACGCGTTGGCCGGCGAGCAGGATCTGCGGCGGATGGGCGGCCTGCGCAAGGAACTGCCGATCACCTACTGGACATTCCTGGTGGGAACCCTGGCGATTGCCGGCGTGCCGTTCCTCTCGGGCTTCTTCAGCAAGGACGAGTTGCTGTACCGGGCGTTCTCGAACGGGCACCCGTACTTGTGGTTCTTTGCCAGTCTCGCGTCGTTGCTGACGGCGTGCTACATGTTCCGGCTCGTTATTCTCGCGTTCCACGGCGAGCGCGCGCCGGACGCGGCGGCGAAACACGGGGCGGGCCACGACGGCGGCGACGTGTCACAGGGGGCGGCGCACGGCCACCTGCACGACGCCCCCCGCCCGATGGCCATCGCCCTGATCGTCCTGGCGGTCGGCGCCGTCCTGGCCGGGTACGTCGGCCTCCCTCGCGGCCTCGGGGGGGCGAACCAGATCGAGCGCTTCCTCGAGCCGAGTTTCACGGTGGATCACGCGCTCGCGGCCGTGGCCGGCGAACAGGCCGGCGAGGCGTCGATGGCCGGGCATGGGGAGGAGATGGCGGCCCAGCACGGAGCCGTGGAGAACACGGCGCTCGAACGAGGGTTGATGCTGGCCTCGACGCTCGTCGCCTTTGCGGGCATCGGCCTCGCGTGGTTCTTCTTCGTGCGGCGGCGCGACCTGGCCGAGGCGGCGGCGCGTCGGTTCCAGGGGCTGCACCGCCTGCTCCTGAACAAATACTACGTGGACGAAATCTACGATGCGGGGATCGTCCAGCCGGTGAGAATCCTCTCGGAGCAGGGCCTGTGGAGGGTCCTGGACGTGGGCGTCATCGATGGGGCGGTGAACGGGGTGGCCGTGACGATCGGGGGCGCGAGCGGCGCGCTGCGCCTGTTGCAGACCGGCTCGATCCGCGCCTACGCCGCGTCACTGATGCTTGGGGCACTGCTGATCCTCGGATACATGTTGTGGTGGTAGCGCGGCCCGCGGGCGGCCTGCCACGCCGGCGCAACCTCCCGTTCTCGAAGTGGTGATGTTTCCGGTGCTGACAACCATCGTTTTCCTTCCGCTCGTCGGCGCGCTGCTGCTGCTGCTCATCGAGAACCGCGACGGCCGGCGCGACGCGGTCATCCGCTGGACGGCCCTGGCCGCGTCGCTGCTGGTGTTCGCGGCCACGCTCCTGCTCTGGAGCCGCTTCGACCCGAGTTGCGCCGACTTCCAGTTCGTCGAGCGCCACGACTGGATTCCCTCGTTCGGCGTCCAGTATTTCGTCGGCGTGGACGGCATCAGCCTGTTTCTGCTGGTGCTCACCGGGGTCCTGACGCCGGTGGCCCTCCTGTCGTCCTGGGAATCGGTGCACAAGAAGGTGAAGGAGTTCTCCGCCTTCCTGCTCGTCCTCGAGAGCGCGATGCTGGGCGTCTTCGTCTCTCTCGACCTGTTTCTCTTCTACATATTCTGGGACGCGATGCTCATCCCGATGTACTTCCTGATCGGGGTCTGGGGCTACGACCGGCGGATCTACGCGGCCGTCAAGTTCATCCTCTTCACCGCCGCCGGCAGCGTGCTGATGCTCCTCGCGATCATCGGCCTCGCCTGGATGCACAACTCGATCACCGGCACCGGCTACAGCTTCGACCTGCTGAAGCTCTACGATCTCCGTCTCCCGTGGCAGTACGAGTTCTGGTTCTTCCTGGCCTTCACCCTGGCGTTCGCGATCAAGGTGCCGCTGTTCCCCTTCCATACGTGGCTGCCCGACGCGCACGTCGAGGCGCCGACCGCGGGCTCGGTCATCCTGGCCGGTGTCCTGCTGAAGATGGGCACCTACGGCCTGGTGCGGTTTGCCTTCCCGCTCTTCCCGTCAGCCGCCGCGTTCTTCGCGCCGGCGCTCGCGCTGCTGGCCGTCATCGGGATTGTCTACGGCGCCCTCGTGGCGATGGTCCAGCCGGACCTGAAGAAGCTGGTGGCCTACTCGAGCGTCAGCCACATGGGCTTCGTCGTGCTGGGCATCTGCGCGCTGAACGTGCAGGGAATGCAGGGCGCGATTTATCAGATGCTGAATCACGGCATCAGCACCGGCGGCCTGTTCCTCATCGTCGGCATGCTGTCCGACCGCCGGCACACGAGGCAGATCGCCGAGTTCGGCGGCCTGAAGGCCGTCACGCCGCGGCTGGTCGCCGTGTTCCTGCTGATGACGCTGTCGTCGATCGGGTTGCCGGGCCTGAACGGCTTCGTCGGAGAATTCCTGATCCTGCTCGGCGCCTTCCGCTGGGATCCGCGATACGCGGCGTTCGCCGCCAGCGGCGTCATCCTCTCGGCCGTCTACATGCTGTGGATGTTCCAGCGGGTGAACTACGGGCCGGTCACCCATGACGAGAACCGGTCCCTGCCGGACCTGACCGTCCGCGAGCGGTGGGTGATCATCCCCATGGTCGCCATGGCCATCTTCATGGGCGTGCTGCCCGGCATCTTCCTCCGTCCGATGCAGCCATCCGTCGATCGCCTGCTCCAGCGGGTGAGCCGCGAAGCCGTGGCGCGTGCGCCGGCCGCCGGGCGTACGGACGTAACGCTTCGCGCCACGGTGCCGGCCGACGTCAGGGTAAAGAACTGACATGTCATCGTCTTCCATCGTCGCCATCGTTCCCATCCTGTGCGTCATGGCTGCCGGCATCGCGGCCATGCTGGCCGAGGCGTTCCGCGAACCGGGCGAGCGCATCCCGATCAGCGGCCTGGGCCTCGTCGGCCTGGCGGGCGCCGGCATCAGCACCGTGCTGCTGTGGGGCCGCCACGCCACCGGCTTCGGCGTCGTGGCAGCCGACACCTTCGGGCTCTTCGTCGTCATGATCCTCGTGGTGATCGGAGTGATGACGATGCTGCTGTCACCGAGGATGGTGGAGCGGGACCAGTTGCCGGGGGGCGAGTACTACGCGCTCACCCTGTTCGCGCTCGCCGGCATGATGCTGATGGCCATGGCCACCGACCTGCTGGTGATCTTCCTCGCGCTGGAGGTGATGTCGCTGGCGGTGTACGTGCTGACCGCGATCAGGCGGGGTGCGGAAGCGTCGGTGGAAGGGGCCTTCAAGTACTTCATCCTCGGCGGGTTCTCGAGCGCCTTCTTCCTCTACGGCCTGGCGTTCGTCTACGGTATCGCGCACACCACGAAGCTCGACGGTGTCGGGAGCGCGCTCGCCGGCGAGGCGGCCAGCCATCCGACGCTGGCGCTTGTCGCAGTCGGGCTCCTGCTCGTCGGGTTCGGTTTCAAGGTGTCGGCCGTCCCGTTCCACATGTGGACGCCGGACGCCTACGAGGGTGCGCCGACGATCGTGGCGGGCTTCATGTCCACGGGCGTCAAGGCAGCAGCGTTTGCTGCGTTCGTCCGCGTGATGGTCACGGCGTTCGAGCCGCTGCGCGCCGCCTGGCTCCCGGTGATCTGGGTGATGGCGGCCATCACGATGATCCTCGGGACGGTTGTCGGCGTGGCGCAGACGAACCTCAAGCGGATGCTGGCCTACTCCAGCATTGCTCACGCCGGCTACATCCTGATCGGGCTGGCCGCGTCCAATGATGTGGGTCGCGGTGCGATCCTGTTCTACCTGCTCGTCTACGGCGTCACCAACCTGGGAGCGTTCGCGGTGATCGGGCTGCTCGCGACGCGCGACCGCGCGAACGACGACCTCGCCAGCATGGCAGGGCTCTCGAACCGCCACCCGGCGCTGGCTGCAGTCTTCGCCGTGCTGCTGTTATCGCTCGGCGGAATCCCGCCAACCGCCGGGTTCGTCGGGAAGTGGTACATCTTCAACGCGGCCGTTCGCTCGGGCGACTACGGCCTCGCCATCATCGGCGTGCTGACGAGCGTCGTGTCGATCTTCTTCTACCTCCGCGTCATCGTGATGATGTACATGGCGGAGCCGGGCGACGCGCCGTCATCGCCCGAACCGTCGCGGGCGGCCGTCCTGACGCTGGCCGCGACGCTCATCGTCACGTTCTATCTGGGGATCCTGCCGGCGCCGCTGCTCGAGCTCGCCGCACGCTCGGTTGGAAGCCTGTTCTAGATATCTGCCAGGGCTGAGATGGTTACGGCTGTTTTTTACTTTTCCTGCACGCGACGGTCTATTGCTGCAGGAAGGTCCATGCGGATACTTCGCGTCCTGCAAAGCCAGTCGCTTCCTTGCCGTTGTTTCGTCGGTGTCTACGAGACCTACGACGGGCGGACGCTCCACATCATCGACGAGCCGGCTGCAGGGTGCCGGGAATCGCTCCACCAGCCAGGCTACGTGGTGAGCGCCGGCACGCCGCGGGTATCGGACGCCTCGCCGGGCCGCAGCGCGAGGTGACCATAGCAGACCCGCGGCCCAGCTACGCCGGCACGCGCTCCAGCGTGACGGCCAGCTGGTCGTCCTCCGCCAGGAGCACGGTTCTCAAGTCGAGCAGCAGGCGGTCGTTCTCGATCCGCCCGACAATCGCGGGTTCCTGCCGCCGCAGCCAGCCATCCAGCCAGTCAGCGCTCTTCGTGCGATGACCGAGCGCGATCACGCGCGTGGGGAGTTCGAGGCCCGGCGTCGTGCCGCCGCCGACCGTTGACTGGCCGGGGAGGATCTCCGCGTCGAGCACGTCGCTCTCCTGCAGGCGGTCGATCACGCGGCTCGCCCTCGAGCCAATCGTTTCCGGCGTGGCGAGAATCATCTGCAGGATTGGAATCGTCCGGCTGGCCCGGCCGAACGCGTACTCGCCCAACGTCCCTTCGAGGGCGGCGTAGGTCAGCTTGTCCACCCGGAGGGCCCGCATCAAGGGATGGCGCCTCACCCGTGCGACGAGGTCGCGCCGTCCCGCGATGATGCCGGCCTGCGGCCCACCTAGCAACTTGTCGCCGCTGAAGCAGACGATATCGAGTCCCGCGGCGACGCTGGCCTGCACCCGAGGCTCGCCCGCGAGCCGCTGGTCGAGGCTGGCGCCGCCGACCTCGCCAGGCAGCCCCAGGTAACCACTTCCGATGTCCTCCGCCACCGGGATGCCGCGCTCGCGCCCAAGGCTGACCAGTTCCTCGAGCGCTGGCTGCTCGGTGAACCCCTCGATGCGGAAGTTCGACCGGTGGACCCTGAGCAGGAGGGCGGTGTCCGGCCCGATGGCCGAGCGGTAATCGTCCACCCGGGTGCGATTGGTGGTGCCCACCTCGCGGAGCCGGGCGCCCGACTGGGCCATGATGTCCGGCACGCGGAAGCCCCCGCCGATCTCCACCAGCTCCCCCCGCGACACGATCACTTCCCGGCCGGACGCGAGGGCGGCGAGCATCAGGAGCGTGGCCGCCGCGTTGTTGTTGACCACCACGGCGGCCTCCACCCCGAGCAACCGCGTCAGGAGCGCTTCCGCATGAGTGTCGCGGTTGCCGCGGCCGCCGCCGTCGATGTCGTACTCGAGGTTCGAGTACGAGCCCGCGAGGCTTCGCACTCGATCGATCGCCGCGTCCGGCAGTGGAGAACGGCCGAGGTTGGTGTGGACGATGACGCCCGTGGCATTGATCACTCGCCGCAGCGACGGCCGACCGGCGTGGTGAAGCAGCGCGCGCGCCTCCTCCTCGATCAGGATCGCCGCCGAATCGGGATCGGTCGGGACGGGCGCGCTGTCCCGAGACGGGCCGGCGGCCAGCCGCACCCGGACCTGCCCGGCAGCCGTGCGAAGGGCGTCCACGATGGCGTTGCGGCCGAAGTCGCGCTCGAGCGCGCGGACGGCCTCGCGCTGGCGCAGGTGTTCGATCGAGGGGATGATGCGGAAGTCGGTCATGGCAGCTGCCGCTCTCGGCGGTCTCAGGATACCACCACCGGAGGTCTTCCCTGCGAACACCCGCGGAAGGCGCATATAATGCCGCGACGATGACGAAAGGGAAAGATGACCCGGACGATGAACACGACGGCCGGGAGCGGAATCTCGTTGGACTACGGCGAAGGCTGGTACGGCGAGGAGCAGGACGGCGCGGGACCCTTTCGGTGGATGGGGCGCGAGGCGCGCTGTCGTGTCGCCGGCCTCGGCATCAGCGGGACCGGCCTGGTGAGAATTGCCGGCGGCCTGTGGCGCGCCGACGTGACGGCGCCCCAGCTGTCCGTATCGGTCAACGGCATGCTCGTCGGGAGCGCGACGATCGGTTCTGACGTCGCCGACCGCGTCTTTCCAGTCGAGTGCACCGACCCGCTCGATGTCGTGCTGGCGCTCGACCGGACCTTCACCGTACCGGGCGACCCGCGCGCCCTCGGCATGAAGGTCCGGGCCATCGATGTCTTCTCACCCGAGTGGACCAGCACCAGCGTCGATGCCGAGGGCTGGTACCAGTGGGAGCGCCACGAGTACTTCCCCTTCCGGTGGATGCGCGCCGCGGCGCGACTGTTCCTGCCGCCCATCCTCCTTCGGCGCGGTGGCTTCGCCGAGGTTCCGATCTTCACGCCAGGCGAAACCGCCGAACAGGTGCTGAAGGTATCCACAGCGTGTCGTGCCGTGGCCGAGATCCCCCTGAGGCACGGCTGGCACATCTACGGATTCGAGTTGGAGACCGTCCCTCCCTCCGCGGTGGACGATCGGACCTTCCTGGAGCTGACGTTCAGTCTCAACCGCCTGGCTCCGGGCTCATGGCATCCGGCGGATCCCCGCGAACTCGGCGTCGCCGTCGGCGAGCTCGATGTCCACCCCGATCGGCGACGCCACGACTTCGTCGGGCGCTTCCACAGGGAAAGCGGGCGGTCACAATCGCCCTCGGAACCGGTGGCGACCTCCCCGGTTCCATCACCGCACGCGGTGCACGACCTGCCGATCGAGGGCGATGGCTGGCACGCCATCGAGTCGGGCGAAGCCGGTCGGTTTCGATGGATGAAACTGGAAGGCCGCCTCCGGATCGCGGCGCACGCGCGGCCCGGCCAGTTCTGCGTCATGCCGATCTTCTCCGCCTTCAAGAACATGGCGCAGGAACTGACGATCCTCGCGGACGGACAGGTTGTCGCCGAGTGGACGCTGATGAAGGGGTGGAACGACTACAACCTCGCTCTTGGCGCGCGCGGCCGGGACGTCGTGCTGACGATGCGCCTCGAGAAGCTGACGCCGTACGCCAGCCACTCTTCGGACCCTCGCGACCTGGGCATCCGGGTCGGCCTGCTCGAGTTCCACGACGACGAGGAGAGGCACGCGCGGGCAGTGTTCATCCAGGAGAACCGCACACGAAGCCAGCGCGAGCTGCTGAGTGGGGCGACCGTGCTGTCGTCGCTACCATCGACGCTCGGCATCGATCTCTTCGGCAAGTGCAACATCAAGCCGGCGTGTGTCTACTGTCCCTGGGACTGGATGAAGGAACTCGAGGGCGGAAATACCGACGCGATCATCGATGATCGCACGCTCGAATCGTATGGGAGACTGTTTGCGGGCGCAGAATCGTTGGTGAACTGCTCGTTTGGCGAACCGCTCCTGCATCCACGCCTGGAGCAGATCCTCGAACTCGTGGCACGGCATCGAAAGACCATCGAACTGTCGACCAACGGACAGGCCTTCACGGCGCGAACCGTGCAGGCCCTCGCCGGCAAACCCGTGCACCTCTATGTCTCGCTCGACGCCGCGACGCCGGAGACCTACGCGCGGCTGCGCAATGAACGCTGGCACGAGATCCTTACCGGCCTCTTGTTCCTTAGGGAGGCCCGCCAGTTGGCGGGCGGCTGGCCTCGGGTGAACATGGTGTTCATTCCGATGAGGGTCAACTGGCCCGACCTCGAGGCCTACTTCAGGCTGTGCAGGCTCGTTGATGCCGATGCGCTGGTGCTGCGTCCGCTTCTGATGGAGGAGTCTCATGTCGACACGCAACGGGGCGGCTATCGCTATGTCTACGCGCAGGAACACCTGGGCCCGGACGACCTCGGCCAGCTTGTCGGAGACTGCAGGCGACTGTCGGACCGCTACCTGGTGCCGGTCAGGACGCAGTTCGACTTCGGGAAGACCGATTTCGGCGGGATTGGAACGTCAACGACCAGCCCGGACCGCGGGTGACCGATGGGACTATTGAACCGCGTTGGTGTGGAGGAGCGTTTGGCGGCGGAGGAACTGGGCACGACGAGCGAATGCCTCTGTCACGAACCGTGGGAGAGCTACTACATCCTGCGGCGTGGCATTCTTCCATGCTGTCACGGGTCGAAGCCGATTGCCCCGATGGAGGACTTCGAGCGCGCGTGGAATGCGCCAGCACTGCAGGAGATCCGGAAGCATCTTGCGCGCGGTCGGCTCAGTCCCTACTGTCTCGAAAGCACCGGGTGTCCCATCGTCCAGCGGCACCTCCATGCACAGCGGACCCGGGAGCGGTGGCTGCCAGACCGCGTCCGCACGCTCGGAAAACTGAACCGGCTCCTCGGAGGAAAACCCGCGCGGCTGTACTATCGGCTGGTTCGCGCACTTTCCTGACGTGAGGAGAACCGGCAGCCGTCCACATTCTCACCTCGTTTGTGGCCCGAGGGCTTGGGGACTGTTTTCTTCGATCCAAGGGATGATGCCCAAGCCGGCCGCGGCAGTTGCCGCTCGCGACCGTCTCGGGATACCATCACCGGTGGTTTTCCCCGCGAACGCGGCCGTTGGGGCGCGTCGCTTCGGCCTGGAATGATGAGAGACACGTCTTCTTCGTCTGCCGCTTCCCAGAAGGCCCAGGAGCCGGCGCCCAGTGATGTGCCGCAGTATCGTCCTCACCAGCGCTTCTGGCCCTATGTGGACCTGCCCGAAGAGCCGACCGATAAAGAGGTGGCGGCGATCGACCCCGACCTCCGCACCGAGCTGTTCGGCGCCGGGTCGCGGCCATTCTCGATCACGATTACCTTTCCCCGGTTCGACGGGGATGATTATCCGAAAGCGGTGGAACTGGCCCGGCGTTCTGCCGAGTATCTCGAGACGGGCCGGGGCGAGCAGCTTCGCCACCGCGCCCGGTACATGGCTGGCGACGTGGTCGGGTTGCGCGACCTGTGGGGAATCGTCGGACGGCTGCACGAGGCCGACGTGCTGATCGACGACCGGCCGGTGCCGTACGCCAGGACGCTCTGGCTTCCGTTGTTCTGGTTCCTCCTGTTTCGGTGAAACGCTTCCGCTGAGAGCGCCGTGCCCGAACATACCGAGCTCGAACGAGACCTGCAACTGCTCGAGGCCACGCTTCGCAAGCTCGAGACCGAATACAACATGTTCTTCGCGGGGCAGCTGCCCAAGCCGCCCTGGGACACCCGCCGCAGGATCGAGGCGCTCCTCCGGCGGTTCGACCGCGCCTTCATTCAGAGCGCGGTGAACCGGTTCCGACTGACCACGCTCCAGGCGCGCTTCTCGACGTTCGCTGAACTGTGGGACCGCGGCCTGAGGGCACGGGAGGAGGGGCGCCCAGGCCCGTTCTGCAAGGCCCCTCGGGCGGCTGTCGAGGCTGCGCTGCCGCCGCCGCCGTCCACGGACCGCGAGATGGGATCGACAACAGTCTCGGACCTGGCGCGCGAGGGCGACAAGATCGAGGCGCTTTACGAGTCGCTCATCGAGGCCAGACGGGCGGTCGGGACCGTCAAACCGTTCCCGTTCCACCGCTTTGCGCAGATCGTGAAGGGCCAGGTGACCAGGCTGCAGCAGGCGGGCAGCCGCGAGGTGGCGTTCCGCGTCGCGGTCAAAGAGGGCAAGGTCGTCTTCACAGCCCATGGGCTGAAAGCCTCCGACGTGGAACCTGAAAGCTGAGAGCGCGGAAAAGAAGTGGTGGGGGGCGAAGGTAGTAAAGGGCGTCCGCAGGACGCGGACGCCCTGGGTGTGTCGGCGCTACACCTTGATGACGTTGCCGGCCTGCGGGCCCTTCGGGCCGTCAACGATCTCGAACTCGACGGCCTGCCCTTCCTCGAGCGATCGGAATCCGCCGTCGCTCTGGATGGCAGAGTAATGAACGAAGACGTCGCTACCGCCGTCGCGTTCGATGAATCCGTAACCCTTCGCGTTGTTGAACCACTTGACCTTGCCTGTAATGCGCATTCTTTCCCTGCCTTGCAGTGATGCGGCGCCGTGCCGCTCGACGTACCTACCCCCGTGCCACGCTGTGACCGCAGGGGCACAAAAAAAAGCCGCACAAGTCGCGGCTTGACGCCGGGGCCCGGGCAGTGCCGGCGCCAAGCCGCATGATAGCGGGGGCTCCGGACGAGTGTCAAGCGGACGAGCTGAGTTTAGAAGGGGGAGATCCATGGCGCGAGCGCTGCTGAGCGTGTCCGACAAGACCGGGTTGCCCGCATTGGCGCGAGCCCTCGCCGATCGCGGATTCGAGTTGGTGTCCACCGGGGGAACGGCGAAGGCCCTGGCCGCCGCCGGGCTGCCGGTTGTTGGCATTTCCGACGTCACAGGCTTCCCGGAAATACTGGACGGGCGGGTCAAGACGCTGCACCCGGCCGTCCACGGCGGGATTCTCGCCCGGCGGTCCCGCCCGGACGACATCGCGGCCATCGAGCAGCACGGCATCCACCCGATCGACATCGTCGTCGTCAACCTGTATCCGTTCGTCCGGGCGGCCGCCAACCCGGACACGCCGTTCGACGGGCTGGTCGAGGAGATCGATATCGGCGGGCCCAGCCTGGTGCGGGCGGCAGCCAAGAATTTCCGCGACGTCCTGGTGGTGGTCTCGCCATCGGACTACGAGGGAGTCATCGAGCAACTGGATAGGCCAGGAGGCCCGACGGCGGAGTTCCGGCTGGCGCTGGCGCGGAAGGCGTTCGGTCACACCGGGGAGTACGACACGGCGATTGCGGCGGAACTGGAACGCGTCCGAATGGGGGACGGCGGTTTCGAACGAATGGCGGCCGCCGACGGCCTGCCGGGTCGCCTGCTGCTGACGACGACCAGGGCGAGAGACCTTCGCTATGGCGAGAACCCTCACCAGGTGGCCGCCTGGTACCGCGGCGCCGACGCTGGGCGGTTCGACGTCCTGCAGGGCAAGGAACTCTCGTTCACGAACCTCCTGGATATCGATTCGGCCGCGCGAATCGCCTGCGAGTTCGACGAACCGGCCGCGGTCGTCATCAAGCACACGAACCCATGCGGGGCTGCCACCGGCGCGACGGCAGCGGAGGCGTACGTCCGGGCCCGGGACGCCGATGCGCTCTCTGCCTTTGGCGGCATCGTTGGGGTGAATCGCACGATCGACATCGAGACCGCGAAGGCGATTGCCTCGACGTTCATCGAGGCGGTCATCGCCCCCGGCATCGAGGACGAGGCGCTCGCGGTGCTTGCCGCGAAGAAGAACCTGCGCGTCGTGGTCGCGGACCTGGCGCGGGCGTTTGCCCGTGACGCCCGCCACCTGGATATCCGTTCGATCTTCGACGGCCTGCTCGTCGAAGTCCGCGATGTCGTCAGCGAGGCCAGGGCGGTCTGGCCGGCGCCGGCTTCCGCGGACACTGGGCTGCGTGTTGTCACCCGGCGGCAACCGACCGAGGACGAGTGGCGCGGCCTGAATTTCGCGTGGCGCGTCTGCGCTCATGTCAAGTCGAACGCGGTGATCTTCACGACTGCCGACCGGACGCTGGCCGTTGGCGCGGGACAGATGAGCAGGGTGGACGCGGTGAAGGTCGCGATCATGAAGGCATCCGAGCGAGGAGAGGGGGCCGGGACGGGCCGGCCGCTTGCCGGTTCGGTGGCGGCTTCGGACGCGTTCTTTCCGTTCCGTGACGGTCTCGACGCGGTGGCCGCGGCAGGAGCGACGGCCGTGGTTCAGCCGGGCGGGTCGATGCGCGATGCGGAGGTGATTGCCGCCGCCGACGAGCACGGCCTGGCGATGGTGTTCACCGGGCGGAGGCACTTCCGACACTGAAGCGGGCAGCCGGCAGCGGGCAGCAGACAGCCGGCAGCAGGCAAGAGACACCGTCGGGGCGACCGGCTGGTCGCCCGCGGCCAGCGGCCAGTTCGCGGTGTTCGCCTACGGCAGGCTCGACCGTTCGATCGCGCTCACCAGTTCGGCCGGCGAGAGCGTCGCCGGGCCGAACTTTGCCACCACGACGCCAGCCGCCTGGTTTGCGATGCCGCAAGCATCCTTCAGCGACGCGCCGGCCGCGAGCGCGAGCGCCGCTGTCGCGATGACCGTGTCACCGGCGCCAGTGACATCCGAGACCTCCCGCGCAGCGGTGGGGTAGTGAACGGCCTCCGCTCCCGTGAGCAGGCACATGCCATGTTCGCCGCGGGTGACGAGTACGTCGAGGCACCCGGCCCGTTCGCGGAAGAGGCGTGCGGCGGTCACCGCGTCCTCGGCCGTCCGGATCCGATGGTGGGTGGCGATTTCGGCCTCGTGGTTGTTCGGCGTCACGAGCGTTGCGCCCGCATAGTAGTGAAGGTGCGGGATCTTCGGGTCGACGAGCACGGGAATCCCGCGCGAGCGCGCCGCGGCCACCACGCACGCCATCAGTTCCCGCGTCACCGTTCCCTTCAGGTAGTCCGACACCAGAATGGCGCTGGCGCGCGGCGCCAGGCGGTCCACCTGGCTGACCAGCGCCTGCGCGGCCTCGCCTGACACCTCGTGGTCGCTCTCGTAGTCGACCCGCGCCACCTGGAGGTTGCGCGTGGTCACGATGCGGAGCTTGGTCGTCGTCCGCCGTGACGGGTCCATGACCAGGCCCGAGGTGCCGATTCCGCACTCCATCAGCAGGTGGCGGAGCCGCTGTCCGGCGCCGTCCGCACCGGTGAGGCCGACGAGCTCGACATTGCCGCCGAGTGCCCGGACGTTGTTGGCCACGTTCGACGCGCCGCCGACGCGGTAGTCGTCGTGGTCGTACTCGACGACGGGAACCGGGGCCTCGGGTGAAATGCGGCTCACGTGGCCGACGACGAACTGGTCGAGCATGACGTCGCCGACGATCAGCACCGAGGCCGACGAGAAGCTCTCGATCGAACGACGAAGGCGGTCTAGGGTCGAGGACATAGTGTGGTTGCAAGCGCGGGTGCTGCCGTCTCCCGAACCGCGGCCCAGGGAAGCGTCAGCAGAATCAACAGCGTCACCAGGAATTCCGAATCGCCGAAATTGTACTCGAAGAACCCCGCGGCCAGCATGGCCGCGAGCGCGCCCATCCCGGCCGCCGCCAGGTAGCGAACGCGATCGTTCCGGAACCGGCGCCACAGTCCGATGGCCACCGCGGCGACGAACCAGAGCCAGATCGCCAGGGCCGGCAGGCCCCGCTCGGCGGCGATCTGCAGCGGCACGTTGTGCAGGTGCGGCGGGGTCTGATCGACCGCGCTGGACCGGCGGTAGTTCGGGTAGACCTCGTGCACCAGGTTCGGGCCGACACCGGTGAGCGGATAGCGCTTCACGATCTCGATGCCGGCCTGGACCATCGCCAGGCGGTCGCGATTCGTGGGATCGCGGACGTTGAACATCGAGTAGGCGCGGTCGCTGACGGCGGCCGGCGCGAGGGCGATGAACAACGCGGCCACGACCGGCAGCACGCCGAACAACCGGAGATCGCGGAGGAGCAGGAGCAGGCCCACACCGACGCAGGCGCCGACCCAGGCGCTGCGCGTGAAGGTGAGAGCCAGCGCGGCCACGAGCGCGGGCATGATCAGCGCCGGCCAGATCCAGTCGCGGCGTTCGTAGAGGAGGCGGGCGGCCGTCGAGCAGACGACGAGCATCAGGAGGCCGGAGTAGGTCATGTAGTGGCCGAGCGTGCCACGCGGCCGCTGACCGAGCGAGTCGTAGTTCAGCACGCCGTACTCGAAGACGCCGATGATGGCGCTCACGGCCCCGACGGTCACGATCACCCACATCAGCGTATGCGCCCGCCGGCCCCTGGCGATCGAGTAGGTCGCCGGCACGACCAGGTACAGCAGCATCTGCTTGGACGCGCCGAGGCTGCGGGACGGGTCGAGCGAGAATGCGGTGGCCACCAGCGACAGGCCGACATATGCCAGCAGCGGCCAGAACCAGGGTGGCGCGTCCGGGCGTTCGCGGTTCAGCAGCAGCGAGGCGGCCCACGCAACGAGCGTGACCGCCAGCGCCGTCTCGCCGATGAAGATCGAGAACTGGATTGCCCCCGCGCACACCAGCAGCCCCACCAGCATCAGCCGGTCCAGCCAGGAGCAGGCACGTGGGCCAGAATGGTCAGTCATGCGTTACGTCCGATCCCGTGTCCTCGTGCCAGGGCGCGCTCGGCCGCTTCAGCAACCTGCCCGGGCGAAATGAGCCCCAGGCAGCGGTAGTCGCCGGGCTCGCACTGCCGCTGATCGCAAGGGCGACACGCGAGGTCTGGCAGTTCAATCGACTCGGTGACAAAGCGCGCGGGCCTCCACGGCGCCGACCGCGCGGCCAGCGTCGGACCGTAGAGGCCGACGACGGGGACCGCGGTCGTGCCGGCGACGTGCAGTGGTCCGCTGTCGCCGCCGACGAACAGCGCGGCGACATCCATCAGCGCCCGCAGTTCCGCCAGGTCGAACTCGACGTTGTCCACGATGCCCCTGCCGAGGGCGCCGAGCGCCGCGCGGGCCTGTTCCCCGATCTGGTGCGCGGCCGCGTGCTCCGACGGTCCGGACACCACGACGACCCGGCGCCGCGGATTGTCGTGCAACAGCGCCGTCAGCAGCGCGACGAACGAGGCGGCCGGCCACCGCCGGAACGGATTCCCCGCGCTGACGTGGAGCGCGATGACCGGGTCGCGCCGGGGATCGACGCCGGCCGACGCCAGTTTCGTCGCCACCGAGGAGGCGGCTGCCGGCAGCGCCACCATCTCGGTGGCGTCGCGTTCCGGGTCTGGTGGCTCGAACCCGAGTGGCGTCAGCAGGTCCCACTGGTTTACCACCGAGTGCCGAGGCCGCAGGGTTCGAGCCCGCGCCACCCGCTCAGTGTACATCCAGCCGCGGCCGGCTACGGCGTACCCGATGCGCCGCGGGGCGCCCGTGGCCCATGCGAGCATGGCGCTTCGAGGACCGCCGTGCAGGTCGAGCACCAGGTCGTACCGGGACGCGCGAAGCCGGCGCGCCAGGTGGAGATCGGCCGCCAGCCGCCCGCGTGCGTCGGGTCGGCAGGCCACGATCACCTCGTCGAGGTGCGGGTTTCCCGTGACGACTGGCGCGGCGTGCGGTTCGACCAGGTAGGAGAGGCGGGCGCCAGGCATCTGCCGCCGAAGCGCGCGAAGGATTGGCGTCGTGAAGACGACGTCGCCGATCAGGCGCAGGCGGATCAGGAGAATTCTCACGGACTAGTCTTCGACCTTCGCCTCGTCGAGCAGCATGACCGGAATGTTGTCGTCGCCGACCGGGTAGACGCGACGGCACTTCGGGCATTTCAGGCCGGCACCCTCGTGGACCGGCTCAACGGACACATGGCACTCGGGGCACACGAGGATATCGAGAAGTTCGGGATCGACGGGCACGGCAGCCTCCTTGGTTGTCTCCGGGAACTATATCAAAAGGCGCGGCCTCTATCCGTTCCGACCCGTTTATGGAACAATCGATCGAATGATCCTCCACATGTTCGTCGGCTGCTGGCTGCTGGCCGGGCCTCTGCCTGCCGAGGTCTCACTGCCAGTATCACCCGGGCAGGGCCAGGCGGCGACGCGGCCAGCCGGAGGCCAGCCGGCGACGAACAGGACGGCGTCGCCCGAGGGCGAGGCCTACTACCAGTTCATGCTGGGGCGTCATCTGGAATCCGAGGGCGACGTGGACGGCGCGATCAAGGCCTACGGCGAGGCGGCCAGGCTGGATCCGAAGTCGGCGGAGATCCTCGCGGAGCTGTCCGCGCTCTACGCGCGCGAAAACAAGGCGCGCGAGGCGATCGAAACGGCCGAATCGGCGCTGAAGATCGATGCGAAGAACGTCGGGGCCCACCGGGTGCTGGGAATCATCTACGCCGGCCTCGCACGGGTGGACGACGGTTCGACGGCGCTGGACGCCGACTCCGCCGCCTATGCCGGGAAGGCCGCTGAGCACCTGGAGGCGGCCCGCACGGGCAGCCAGGCGACCGAGCCCGGCATCGACCTCATGCTCGGGCGGATCTACCTCCGCACGGGGCGCGCCGTCCAGGCCGTTGGTGTCCTCAGTCAGGTGGTGCTGGACGAACCGGGACGACCCGAGCCGATCACCCTGCTCGTCCAGGCGTACCAGCAGGCTGGGCGGAGCGACGAGGCGATCAGGTTGCTGGAATCGACGGTGGCCGGGCAGCCGCAGTTCTATGCGCTGCTCGGCGAATTGTACGAGCGGCAACAGCGGTGGAAAGAAGCGGCCGGCGCCTACGAGCTGGCGATCCAGCGAAATCCGAAGAGCCTCGAACTGTGCACCCGCCTGGCCGTCGCGCTGCTGTCGGGGGGCGACGAAGCGAAGGCAGGCCGCGCACTCGAACTGCTGCAGCAGGTGCGGCAGGAGAGCCCTGCGGACAGCCGGGTCCTCTACCTGCTCGCCCAGGCGCAGCGGTCCGCGGGAAGGCTGGACGACTCGGAAACCACGGCCCGCGAGTTGATGACCATCGCGCCCGGATCGCTGACCGGGCCCTACGCGCTTGCGCTGGTGCTCGAGCAGAAGCAGCAGTTCCGCAAGGTCGTGGAGACGCTGGAGCCAGTGCTCGGCAAGCCGTTGCCGAAGGGCAGCCCGCCCGGGACCGACATCACCCCGATGCTCGTGCACCTGGGCTTCGCGCATCTCGAACTCGGCGAGTCCGAGCGCGCCCTGTCTGCGTTCGAGCGCGCCCGCACCACGTCGCCGCAGAACCCGGCGATCGACAGCTATATCATCCAGGCGCAACTGAGCGCCCGCCGCTTCCCGGATGCGATCGCGCTCGCCCAGAAGGTCCGCGCCAGCCGCCCGGGTGACCAGCGGGTGTTGCGTCTCGAGGCCGAGGCCCTGCGCCAGAGCGGTAAAGCCGAGGAAGGCGCCGCGCTGCTGACAACGGCTCTCGAGGAACACCTGGATGACGTCTCGGCCTACATCGCGCTGGCCGAGTTCAACACCCAGGCCCGGCAGTACGACGCGGCCCTGCGTTTCCTCGACCAGGCAGCCGCGAAGTTCCCGTCGGACCTGAACATCACGTTCCAGGCGGGTTCGGTGCTCGAACGCCAGAAACGCTTCGCCGAGGCGGAGCGGAAGTTCCGCGACGTGCTGGCCAGGGACCCGCTCCACGCGCAGGCACTGAACTTCCTGGGCTACATGCTCGCCGATCGCGGCGAACGACTCGACGAGTCGGTCGGCTACATCACGCGCGCGTTGCAGGTGGACCCATACAACGGCGCCTACCTCGACAGCCTTGGCTGGGCCTACTATCGCCAGAACAAGCTGGACCTTGCCGTGGTGAACCTTCGCAAGGCCGCGGAGCAGCGCCTCCACGATTCCGCCGTGCAGGACCACCTGGGCGACCTGATGTTCAAGCTGGGCCGCTACGGGGAGGCGGTGTCGGCGTGGCAGCGTGCGCTCGACGGCGACGGCGAGCAGACCGACCGCGCCGCCATCGACAAGAAGATCCGCTCGGCCCGCGACAAGGCGCAGAAGCTGTGACAGACCGCGACGCGTCGGCCGCTCACCCCGGAAAAAGAGGGCGCCGCTTCCTCCTGGTTCTGCTCCTGGCTGGCGCCGCGGCGTGCGCGCCCCGGGTGCTGCAGTTGCCGACCGGCGACGGACAGGCATTTCCCGACTACCAGCAGGCGATGCAGGAGGTGACCTCAGCGTGCCGCGGTGTGCGCACCATGTCGGCCGAGTTGGTCATCTCCGGTCTCGTCGGCCGGGAGAAGTTGCGCGGGCGAGTCACGGCGGGCCTGGCGGCTCCTGGTAGCATTCGGCTCGAAGGGACCGCGCCGTTCGGACCGCCGGTTTTCATCCTCGTCGCGGGCGGCGCGAAAGCGACACTGCTGCTTCCGCGCGACAACCGCGTCCTCACCGGCGAGCCTCCGGCGGCCATCCTGCAGGCGCTCGTCGGCCTCGAACTGGATCCTGGCGATCTGCTCGCCATCCTCGCCGGTTGCGTCGTCCCTGATCCGCAGGCGATTGGCGGGCGCACGTATTCGAACGGCTGGGCCCGCATCGACCTGGCCTCAGGCGCGACCGCGTACCTGCAACGGGATCGCCAGGAGCGCTGGGGCCTCCGGGCCGCGGTGCGGGCGCCGCTGCGTATCGAGTACGACCGGATGCCCGGCTCGATGCCCACCGCCGTCCGCCTGCAGGTCACGGGCGAGCCCGGGACTGGGACCGACCTCCGGATCGGCGTGTCGCAGGTGGAGACAAACGTCCCGCTGGCGGCCGAGGTGTTCGCGCTCAGGCTGCCGGCCGACGCCGTGCCGATCTCTCTCGCCGAATTGCGGCAGGCTGGGCCGATGGGAGAGCGGCGATGATCCTCGGCGCCCACGCGAAGATCAACCTGAACCTCGAGGTGCTCGGGTTGCGCCCGGACGGCTACCACGAGCTGAAGACGGTCTTCCAATCGCTGGCGCTGCACGACACGCTTCGATTCGAGCTGGCCGACGAGACCTTTGCGATCGTGTGCGCGTCGCCCGGCGTGCCGCTCGACGAGCGGAACCTGGTGTGGCAGGCCGCGCGCCTCGTGTGGTACGCTGCGGGCCGGAGCGGGGAACCGGCCGGCCGTGTCCGGATCACCAAGCGCATTCCGGCCCAGGGTGGGCTCGGCGGCGGCAGTGCTGACGGCGCGGCTGCCCTTGTCGGGTGGGATCGGCTCTGGGGCACCTCGCTGTCGGAGAGCCAACTCCGCGAACTGGCCGTCCGTCTCGGGGCCGACGTGCCGTTCTTCCTCTGCGCCGGGTCGGCGCTTGGTCTCAACCGGGGCGACGTCGTCTATCCGCTCGTCGATCGTCCGGCGAGCTGGGTGGTCCTGGCGTTCCCGCCATTCGGCGTCTCGACGCCAGAGGCCTTTCGCTGGTGGGACGAAGACGCCGGCCGGGCAGGAACCACCGCCGGGTCCGGCGATCGACCGTCCCGGGATCCGTTCGCCGTTTTCAACGACCTGGAAGCGCCGGTCAGCCGCCGCCACCCCACACTCGGGGAGATTCGTGCTCTCCTCGATCAGGGCGGGGCGGACGCGGCGGCCATGACGGGAAGCGGATCGACGGTGTTCGGCCTGTTCGGCGCCGAGGAGGCCGCGCTCTCCGCCTCCAGGCTGCTGGCCGCGCGCGGCTGGCGGACCCTGGTGACCAGGACGGCGACGCGGCGGCAGGCGGGCCTCGGTCTCCGGTAGCGAAGACCCGCGCCGGCCGCCTCGGCGATTTGAGGCGGAGCCACGCTGGCTTGTCTGGATCAGGTGCTCTCGTATACACTACCTGTTTGCGCCGCGGTTGTCGGGTCACGCCTTGGGGCAGCGACTCTCCCTGAGCAGGTTGAGAAGCGATCCGGTCGGGTTGTGCACGCGGTCCCTGGCGTCTCCCTAGGGTTGTCTCTCGCGGGGGGTTCCTGGCGTCTCGTGGCCGACGTGGGATGGGGCGTGGCCAAGTGGTAAGGCACGGGCCTTTGGAGCCCGTATCGAAGGTTCGAATCCTTCCGCCCCAGCCAGCCGTGACGTGAGAGACCCCCGGTGAGGAGTACGGCATGCGACGCTCAAGGGCGCGGGCATGAGGGTGGGCTTTGCCGAATTGAAGGTGTTCGCCGGGAGCGCGCATCCCGAGTTGGCAGCCGAGATTGCCGGGCACCTGGGTATTCCGCTCGGCCAGGCTCGACTCGGCCGCTTCCCGGACACCGAGGTGTCCTTTCAGATCGACGAGAACATCCGGGGCACGGACGTCTTCGTCGTGCAGCCGACGTGCACGCCGGTGGACGAGCACCTCGTCGAGTTGCTGATCATGATCGATGCGTTCCGCCGCTCGTCGGCGGCGCGCATCACCGCGGTGATCCCGTATTACGGCTACGCGCGGCAGGACCGCAAGGACAAGCCGCGGGTGCCGATCTCGGCCAAGCTTGTGGCGAACGTCCTGAGCGCGGCCGGGGCGAACCGCGTGCTGACGATGGACCTGCACAAGGCGCAGATCCAGGGCTTTTTCGACATCCCGGTGGACCACCTGTTCGCCGCGCCGGTGATCATCGATTACCTGGCGCGCCAGCGGCTGCCGGATATCACGATCGTGGCGCCCGACGCGGGAGGCGCTGAGCGCGCCCGCGCCTACGCCAAGCGCCTGGGGGCGGGACTCGCAGTGGTGGACAAGCGCCGCTCGCAGGAAACCGGCGCCGCCGAGGTGATGAACGTCATCGGCGACGTCGATGGACGCACCTGCATCCTGCAGGACGACATCGTGGACACGGCCGGGACGATGCAGAAGGCCGCGACCGCGCTGATGTCGAATGGCGCGACGCGGGTGCTGGCGTGCGCGGTGCACGGCGTCCTCTCGGGGCCGGCCCTCGAGCGGATTGAGCAGTCGCCGATCGAGAAGATGGTTGTGACCAACACGATCAACCTCGACGATAAGCGCGCGCGCTGCCCGAAGATCGTCGTGCTCTCCGTGGCGCGGCTGCTGGCGCAGGCCATCCGCAGCATCCATGAAGAGAGCTCGGTGTCGTCGTTGTTCGTGTAGGGGCGGCAGACAGCAGGCGGCGGCCAGCAGACAGCGAGCGGCTGTCGGCTCTGTATTTGGCTGTCGGCTGTCAGCTGAGGGCTGTCAGCTGTTGTGATTCTCCCGTGCGTCGCAGAACGCTCGCCGGGTACCTGGAAGGACACGATTGAGTCATGGAAGTAGTACTTGAAGCCATCACGCGAACCCGGTTCGGCAAGAACGAAGCGGGCCGCCTGCGCCGGGAAGGACAGCTCCCGTCGGTGCTCTACGGGGGCGCGACGAGCGAGGGCGGCAAGCCAGAGGCGCTGTCGATTTCGATCGAGCCCAAGGCCCTGATGCGGATCCTGCACTCGCAGTCGGGCGCCAACACTCTGGTCACTCTCAAGCTCGGCAGCGAGTCTCCGCGGGTGATGATCAAGGAGTTCCAGCTCGACCCGGTCACGAACCACCTGCTGCACGCGGACTTCTACCGCATCGCGATGGACAAGGCGATCACCGTCACGGTGCCGATCCTCCTGCGCGGCGAAGCGCCAGGCGTGAAGCAGCAGGGTGGGTTACTCGACTTCGTGCACCGCGAGATCGACATCGAGTGCCTGCCGGCCGACATCCCGGAGCACATCGAGGTGGACGTCTCGAACCTGATGCTCAACCAGAGCATCCGCCTGCGCGACATCGTCGAGAGCATGAAGTGGAAGCCGGTCAGCGAGACCGACACCATGCTCGTCCACGTGGTGGCGCCGAAGGCCGAGGCCGAGCCTGAGGTGGTCGAGGCCGAAGCGACGGTCACGGCGGCCGAACCCGAGGTCATCAAGAAGGGCAAGGGCGAGAAGGAAGACGAGGGCGAGGCGGAGACCAAGGGCAAGAAGTAACGAGGGCACGCGCTGTCGGCCGCCAGCTGTCAGCTGCCAGCTATTCGATGAAGCTGATTGTGGGTCTCGGGAACCCCGGCCGGAAGTACCGGGACACACGGCACAACATCGGGTTCGCGGTCGCCGACGAGCTGGCCAGCCGCCACGCCGCGGCATTCGAATCCGCTCCCGCGGAAGCGCTGCTGGCCCGCGCCCGGACGCTGGGCGCCGACGGCACGCTCCTGTTGAAGCCGCTGACCATGATGAACGCCAGCGGCTTCGCGGTCTCGGAGATCGCGCGCTACTTTCGGATTGCGTTCGACGACATCCTCGTGGTGGCCGACGACGTGAGCCTGCCGCTCGGGCGCCTGCGGGCCCGACCGGGGGGATCGGCCGGGGGCCACAACGGGCTCCGCTCGATCATCGAGCAGTTCGGGACGACCGGGTTCGCGCGGTTGCGGGTGGGCGTTGGGCGCGGAGACCCGCGGCGCGACTTGGCCGACTACGTCTTGGCCGGGTTCGACACCGACGAGCGGCCGGTGGCGACCGAGGCCATCGCGCGCGCGGCCGATGCGAGCGAGTTGTTCGTGGCCGAAGGGGTCGGGCCGGTCATGAACCGGTTCAACGGGCCGCCGGAAGAACCGGCACCGTAGGGGCGACCGGCCGGTCGCCCGGATAGCAGAACCCGCGAGGGCGACCGGCCGGTCGCTCCTGCAACAATTGTTGGGGTACCAGCCGACCAGTCAATCCACACTGAATTGACATCTCGGCTCCTTGCCACCCGAGTGGTGGCCGTTGAACCACGACGTCCAGAAGGAGAATCATGAGCGCTTCCCGACAGTACGAACTTGTCTACGTCGTCTCGCCCGACGCGAGCGAGCAGGACGTCACCGATCTGCACGCGCAGGTCGAGGCCGTCATTGTCCGTATCGGCGGCGAGCTGGTGAAGTCCGAAAACTGGGGCCGTCGCAAGATGGCCTATGAGATCGGGCCGCACAAGGAAGGCGTCTACGTCCTCGAGCTGATCAACGGCGCCGGCGAGCTGATGAAGGAGCTCGAGCGGCGGCTGCGCGTCAGTGAGAAGGTCCTCCGCTATCTCGTCGTCCGCGTGGACGAGGAGTTGCGCACCGCCGAGCGCGCTCGGTCGCGCCGCAAGGTACGGACGGGGCCGCCAGGAGGCGAGGGGACCGGCATGGGCACAGACGGCGGCTACGACCGCGATGAAGCGGAGGTATAACCATGGCTGACGAACAGAGACGAGGCGGGGGCGGCGGACGCGGTGGGCGAGGCGGAGCGCGCGGCGCGAATGCCGAAAAGGGACCAGCGCAGCGGCGGTCGCTCTTCCGGCGCCGGAAGGTGTGCAAGTTCTGCTCGGAGAAGATCGACTACATCGACTACAAGGACGTGCGGATGCTGATGCCGTTCGTGCCGGACCGCGGCAAGATCCTGCCGCGCCGGATCTCGGGCGTGTGCGCGCCGCACCAGCGCGCCCTGCAGACCGCCATCAAGCGGGCCCGCCAGCTGGCCCTCGTGCCCTACGTGACGGACTGAAAGGTGACGGAACATGGAAGTCATTTTGCGTGAACACATCGACAATCTCGGCCGCCGCGGCGATGTCGTGAAGGTGGCCGATGGCTACGGCCGGAACTTCCTGCTGCCCCGCAAGCTGGCGCTGCCGGTGAACGAGCAGAACCGCCGCCAGATCGAGCGCGAGCGGAAAGTGGCCGAGGCGCGCGAACTGCAGGAGCGCCAGGACGCCGAGGCGATCGCCACCAAGTTGGCGGCCGTCGAAATCGTGTTCGCCCGCCGCGTGGGCGAGCACGACACGCTCTACGGGTCGGTGACGACGGCCGATATCGCCGACGCGCTGACCGAGAGGAAGTTCGATATCGAGAAGCGGAAGATCGTGCTCGCCGAGCCGCTCAAGCAGATGGGCGAGTTCGAGGTGCCGGTCAAGATCCACCGCGACGTGCCGGCGCACGTGAAGGTGAAGGTGGTGCCGCTCGGCACCGCCCAGCCGACCGACGCCCCGCCTGAGACGCCGCACTCGTAGCACCCTCACTGCAGGGGCGACCGGCCGGTCGCCTCTGCGGGCACTCCCCGTTTGACTCCCACGCCTGGGGTTCGTACCATACGCCACCTCATGCCGCTCTGGCTCGCCGTCCTGACGATGACCGCCACGTGGGTGAATGGTGGCTACCTGCTCGGCACCGTCGAAGGAACCTTCACGTCCGGCATTCCCCTCGGGGCGCAGGGCGTTGACGAATCTCCTGGGCTCCGCCTGGCTCGTGTCGCTCCTGGCCATCCTATGGATGTGGGGCCGGGCACCGGGCTGGCTGGTCGCCGGGTCGCTGGCTTTTCCGGCGTACTACATGGCCGCGTCCTGGGTGACGTCGATCCGGTACTGGCGGCGGGCGGATCGGCCGCGCGATCCCCGCCGTGATAGGCTAAACTGATGGCCCGGTCGTCCCGATATCCAGTCGACGAATTCGTCTCGACATCCCGGCTCTGAACTCTTGTGCCCGAGATGACCACCGTCGTTGAACGCACGCTGCCGCACAACCTCGAGGCCGAGCGATCGGTCCTCGGGGCGATCCTGATTCAGAACGACGCCTACAACATGGCGGTGGAACTGCTGCGCCCGGAGGACTTCTACCGGGACGCCCACCGCCGGATCTTCGACAAGATCATTGCGCTCGCCGAGCGCAGGACGGCGGTGGACTTTGTCACGCTCAAGGAAGAGCTGGTCCGCGCCGGCGAACTCGATGCCGTGGGCGGGCCGGCCTACATCGCCTCGCTCGTTGACGGCGTGCCGCGCGCGACCAACGTCGAGTACTACGCGAAGATCGTCAAGGAGAAGTCGATTCTCCGGAACCTGATTGGCGCTGCCAACACGATCCTGCAGGACGCGTACGAGGCCGACCAGGATGCGGCCGAGATCCTCGACCGCGCCGAGCACTCGATCTTCCAGATCGCCGAGGGGCGGATCCGCACCGGCTTCATCTCCCTCTATGACATCGCGCAGGACAGCGTCGAGGCGATCCAGAAGGCGCACGAAGAGAAGCAGTTGATCACCGGCGTGTCGACCGGGTTCCACGACCTGGACAGACTCACGTCCGGACTGCAGCGGGGCGACCTGATCATCATCGCATCGCGCCCGTCGATGGGAAAGACGTCGCTTGCGCTGAACATGGCGCAGTACGTCGGGACGAAGACGGACAAGACGGTGGGGGTGTTCAGCCTCGAAATGTCGCGGGAACAGCTGTTCCTGCGCATGCTCTCGTCCGAGTCGCAGATTGACGGCCACAACCTCCGCACTGGTTTCCTCCGCAGCGACGACTGGGGGCGGTTGACGGAGGCGTTGGGCGTGCTCGGGCAGGCAAAGGTCTACATCGACGATTCGCCCGGCATGGGCGTGCTGGAGATGCGGGCGAAGGCGCGCAGACTGGCCGCCGAGCACGGCCTGCACCTGATCATCGTGGACTACATCCAGTTGATGCAGGGCCGCGGCCGGTTCGACAACCGCACCCAGGAACTCGGCGCGATCTCGCGCGCCCTGAAGATGCTGGCCAAGGAACTGAACGCTCCGGTGGTGGTGTTGTCGCAGTTGAGCCGCGCGCCGGAAGCCCGATCGGACCACAGGCCGCAACTCTCGGACCTGCGCGAGTCGGGCGCCCTCGAGCAGGACGCCGACGTGGTGCTGCTGATCTACCGCGAGGACCGGTACAACCCGCAGGCGGAGAACGACAGCGTCGCGGAGATCATCGTCGCCAAACAGCGTAACGGTCCGACCGACACGGTGAAGCTGGCGTTCATCAAGGAACGCACCCGCTTCGAGAACTACGACCCGAGCGTGCAATGAAACCTGCGAAGACCTTCTTCGTCTGTCAGGAATGCGGCGCACAAGCCCCGAAGTGGATGGGGCGCTGCGCGGACTGCGGCGCCTGGAACTCGCTGGCCGAAGAGCGCGCGCAGGAAGCACCCTCCGCGGCCGGCGCCACCTCGCCCGCTCGCTACGCGCTTGGCGGCGGCGCCGGCGCGCGCTTGTACGCCGACATCCAGATGGCCGATTCGCCCCGGCTGGCCACCGGCATCGAGGAGTTCGACCGTGTGCTGGGCGGCGGCGTCGTGCCAGGCTCGCTCGTGCTGCTTGGCGGCGAGCCTGGCATCGGCAAGTCCACGTTGCTCCTGCAGGTGGCAGCGTCGTTCGCGCGCATCGTGGGCCCCGTGCTGTACAGCTCCGGTGAAGAGTCGGAACACCAGGTCAAATCGCGCGGAGAACGCCTGGGCGTCGGCGACGCGCCGATCTATCTTCTCGCCGAGACCTGCCTCGAGCGGATCCTCGAAGAGGCGGCACGTCTGAAGCCGGCGCTGCTCGTGGTGGACTCGATCCAGACGGTGTTCTCGCTGAAGCTGCAGTCGGCGCCCGGCAGCATCGGCCAGATCCGCGAGGCGGCCACCCAGTTGCTGTTCACGGCGAAGGGACACAACCTCCCGACGTTCCTCGTGGGCCACGTGACGAAGGAAGGGAGTCTGGCCGGGCCGAAGTCGCTCGAGCACATCGTGGACACGGTGCTCTACTTCGAGGGCGAGCAGCACCACATTCACCGAATCATCCGCGCCGTGAAGAACCGGTTCGGCGAGGTGTCAGAACTGGGCGTCTTCGAGATGACCGGGAGCGGGCTTCGGCCGGTGCCCAATCCCTCGCAGCTCTTCCTGGCCGAGCGGCCCGCCGCATCGCCCGGGTCGGCCGTCGTCTGCTGCATCGAAGGCTCGCGCCCCATCCTCGTCGAAGTGCAGGCGCTCGTGAGCGGCAGCCTCTACGGGAACGCGCGGCGAATGGCCATTGGCATCGACCAGAACCGACTCTCCCTTCTGGTGGCGGTGCTCGAGAAGAGGGCCGGCCTGAGCCTCGTGGGCGAGGACGTGTTCGTCAACGTGGCCGGGGGCATGTCGATCGACGAACCGGCCGCCGACCTGGCGGTGGCGGCCGCCGTGGCGTCGAGCGTTCGCAACCGCCCGGTGCGTCCCAAGACCGCGGTCTTCGGCGAAATCGGCCTCGCCGGCGAGGTCCGTGCCGTGACCCAGGCCGCCCGTCGGGTGAGAGAAGCTGCACAGATGGGGTTCACTCGCTGTATCCTTCCTAGAGGGAACATCGATCCCCGGGACCTGCCCGCCAACGACTCGTGCGAGCTCGTGGGCGTGGCGACTGTCGGGAACGCGCTCGACGCGCTCTTCGCCTAGAAACCTTCCAGGGCACGACAGCGAAGATCCTCGACGGCCCCCTCGGCGATCTCGGAGGGTTACGGCGGACCACCTGGCCGCACCGGCCTGGCCATCACTCTCGATGCCCGGCCGGACGTTGTCGCTCACTCGGACGTGGATCGTGGAGCCCACGAATGACTTGGTTCATACTCGCCCGCACGCTGTTCGTCGCCGCGATCGGGTTCACCGCCAGCCTGCTCCAGCCGCTGTCGGGGTTCGGCCTCGAGGGCGGCCTCTCCCTGGCTGCCAACGTCGCGTTCGGCCTGGTGCTCGCCGTCCTCATCATCGTGTTCGAGTTGCGCCTGAAGGATGTGGCGGTCACGACGATGCTCGGCGCGCTCCTGGGCGGCGTGACGGGACTCGCTATCGCGAAGACGATCGAAGCCGCGCTCGCGTGGACCGACATCCGCGACCCACGCGTCGCGTTCCTTCGCAGCGTCGTGCTCCTGGTCCTGCCCTACATCGGCACGGTGATGGGCGCCCGCAAGGGGGAATGGCTGGAGCCCGCCAGGCTCGTGGGCCTGTTCCGCGCGGCCGGGCCGCAGCGACGCTACAAGGTGCTCGACACCAGCGTGATCATCGACGGCCGCATCGCCGATATCTGCGAGACCGGCTTCGTCGACGGCGCCCTGGTGATCCCGCAGTTCGTCCTCAAGGAACTGCAGCTCGTCGCCGACTCGTCGGACGCGCTCAAGCGCAACCGCGGTCGCCGAGGGCTCGACATCCTGCAGAAGATCCAGAAGATGTCGGGTGTCGAGGTGGTCATCTCCGACGTCGATTTCCCGGAGGTCCGCGAGGTGGATCTGAAACTGATCGAACTCGCGCGCTCGCTTCAGGGGAAGATCGTCACCAACGACTTCAACCTGAACAAGGTGGCGCAACTGCGCGGCGTGGACGTGCTGAACATCAACCTGCTCGCCAACTCGCTGAAGCCCGTCGTGCTGCCCGGCGAGATCATGAGGGTCTTCATCCTCAAGGAAGGCAAGGAATACAACCAGGGCGTGGCCTACCTCGACGACGGGACGATGGTCGTCGTGGACAACGCGCGGAAGATGATCTCGAAGACGATCGACGTGGTAGTCACCAGCGTGCTGCAGACCACCGCGGGCAAGATGATCTTCGGCCGGTACATCGAGTCCGGCGCCCAGGCGCCGTCCCTGGTTGCCAGCGGCGGCCCGGCCCCCTTGACCCAGCAGGCGCAGCAGAGCCAGCCGAAGCAAAACGGCGTCGTCCTGGCGTCGGCACCCGCGGGCGTCGGAGAAAGGGACGACGCGAACCGGCGGCCGCGGTGAGCGCCCCGCCCTTTCACTGGTGGCGGACGGTCTTCTTCCTGATCCCGGCGATCGCCGTCTACACGATCGTCCTGGGCACGCTGTCGATCACCTCCAGCCTCTTCCAGCACAGCGGCTTCTTCGCGCACCGCTGCGCGCGCGCCTGGTCGTGGCTCATCCTCGCGACGACGGGCGTGCACGTCGAGGTCAGCGGCCTCGAGCGGCTGACCCCGGGCACGACGTACATCTTCGTGTCGAACCATCAGAGCATCTACGACATCCCGATCCTCTTCTGGAACGTGCCCTGGCAGTTGCGCATCATCGCCAAGGCGTCGCTCGGGTGGTTTCCGTTTCTCGGCTGGCACCTGAGCCGAACGGGTCACCTGCTCGTCGATCGCCGGCGACCCGATCCGCTCGGCATCCTGAAGCGCTGGAAGGGGTTGGTCTCGCGGGGGCTCTCGCTGATCGTGTTCCCGGAAGGGACGCGAAGCGCCGACGGCACGGTCGGCCGCTTCAAGGGCGGCAGTTTCCTCCTCGCCATCCAGGCGGGCCTGCCGATCGTCCCGATCTCGGTGAGCGGGAGTCGTCACGTGATGCTGAAGAACCGCCTGATGACGTGTCCCGGTCACGTCCGCCTCGTCGTGCACGACCCGGTTTCGACGGCCGGTCTCGACGCCACCGCCGAGGGCGCGCGCCGCCTCGCCCAGCAGATCCGCGGAACCGTCCGCGCCGACGTCGACGAACCCGCGAAGTCCAAGGCGTCGTAGACAGGCTCCCTGCCAGTGGCCTGCCGAATACCTGGCTTCCGCGCTCGTCCTCACCGCCTATCGAGTCCTCGCCGTTGTCGGCGGCCGCGAAAGCCATCGGTTCATCGTATAATTAAAGGTTGCGCCCCAGGCGACGGATTCAGCAGCCGGGAGTCAGGATGCAGGGACGGCAGATCCTGACTCTCGAATTCCGGAACCAGGCCTCAGACGAACGGGTCATGTACGTCTCTGCCATCATTGCAGCCGGAGGACACGGACGACGACTGGGCGCGGGTGTGCCCAAGCAGTTGCTCGACCTCGCCGGCCGTCCGATGCTGCGGTGGAGCATCGACGCCTTCCTCGCGTGCGACCGCGTGAGCGAGGTGGTGGTGGTGGTCCCCCCTGAGTGGGCGGACGCGCCCCCCGCGTGCCTCCGCGTGCCGGGCGTGCGGATTGTCGTCGGGGGCGAGCGCCGGCAGGATTCGGTGGCCAACGGATTCGACGCCGTCTCGACGCGGAGCGACGTCATCCTGATCCACGACGCCGCGAGGCCGTTCGTGGACGCGGCGATGATCGGCCGGGCGATCGACGCGGCCGCGGAGACGGGCGCCGCCATCGTGGCCGTCCCCGCGCGCGATACGATCAAGTGGTCGCCGGCCGAGATGGGGAGCGCGGCCGGAGGGCAGCCTCGGGGCGATCGGCGCGTCATCGAGCGTACGCTGCCGCGTGAGTCGATCTTTCTCGCGCAGACGCCGCAGGCATTCCGTCGCCACGTGTTGCGGGAGGCGGTAGCGCTCGGGCGAGCCGGCGTCGAGGGCACCGACGAGGCGGCGCTGGCCGAGCAAGCCGGGCACCAGGTTCGGCTGGTCGAGGGCAGCGCCCGGAACATCAAGGTGACGACGGCCGAGGATTTCGCGATTGCGAAGGCGCTGCTGGAGATGACGAACGACACCAGGACGGACGCGAGCGGCTTTCGCATCGGGTCGGGCTACGACCTGCACCGCCTCGTCGAGGGGCGTCCGCTGATCCTCGGCGGCGTGACGATTCCGTTCGACCGTGGCCTCGCAGGCCACTCCGACGCCGACGTGCTGTGCCATGCGATTGCCGACGCGATCCTGGGTGGAGCCGCCGCGGGTGACATCGGCCAGCTCTTTCCCGACACCGACGATCGGTGGCGGGGTGCGTCGAGCGTCGAGCTGTTGCGCCAGGCGGTTGACCTTGTCCGCGCCCGTGGGTTCAGGATCGTGAACCTCGACGCCACGGTCATCGCCGAGCGGCCGAAGCTCGGGGCGCACCGAGCGTCGATCGCCGCGTCGTTGGCGAGCGTCATCGGCGTCCCGGACAGCGTGGTGAGCGTGAAAGCCAAGACGAACGAGGGCGAGGACGCGACCGGACGCGGCGAAGCCATTGCCGTGCATGCCGTGGCGCTGCTGGAGAAGGCGTGATGAGAGTTCGCTTCGCGCCGAGTCCAACCGGCCATCTACACGTCGGCAACGCGCGCACGGCCCTGTTCAACTGGCTGATGGCGCACCATTCCGGGGGGACCTTCATCCTGCGGATCGAAGACACCGACGTGGAGCGATCCACGCGCGAGTCGGAGGAGGCCATCCTCGAGGACCTGCAGTGGCTCGGCCTGCAGTGGGACGAGGGGCCCGGTATCGGCGGGCCTTGCGGCCCCTACCGGCAGTCGGAGCGTCTCCATCTCTATCGCTCCTACGCGGCCGAGCTGATCTCGGCCGGCGACGCCTATCACTGTTTCTGTTCGCCCGAGCGGCTCGAGGCCGAACGGCAGGCGGCGCTGGCCGCGGGACAACCGCCGAAGTACTCCGGGGCGTGCCGGTCGGTCCCCGACGCCGACGCCCTGGAGCGGATGGCGCGAGGCGAACGCGCGGTCGTGCGGTTCAAGGTGCCCGCTGGCCGGGAGATCGTGTTCGCGGACCTCGTGCGCGGCGACGTGGTGTTCCACACGAGCGTGATTGGTGACCCCGTGCTGCTGCGATCCGACGGCAGCCCCGCGTACAACTTCGCCGTCGTCGTGGACGACGCGCTGATGGAAGTGACGCACGTCGTGCGGGGCGAGGATCACATCTCGAACACGCCGCGGCAGTTGCTGATCTACGAGGCGCTCGGCTTCACGCCGCCCGCCTTCGCGCACCTGGCGCTCGTGATGGGCCCCGACCACACGCCACTGTCCAAGCGGCACGGCGCGACGTCGGTGGCCGAGTTCCGGGCAAAGGGATACCTGCCCGAGGCGCTCGTGAACTACCTCGCCCTGATCGGGTGGTCGCCGGGCGGCGACGACGAGTTGCTGCCGGTGGACGAGCTGGCGCGGCGGTTTTCGATCGGAGCGGTCGGGCACAGCGCCGGCATCTTCGACGAAGAGAAGCTGGCGTGGGCGGACCGTCACTACCTCCGCATGGCCGACCCCGCGCGGCTCGCACAGCTCGCGCTCACGTTCTTCCGGCGAGAGGGCCTGGTGAGCGATCCGAGCGCGGCCGGGATCGAGTACCTGACCGCGGTGGTGCCGATGGCGGCCGCCTCGGTCGATCGGCTCGACGAGATCCCGTCTCGCCTGCGGTTCCTGTTCGCGTTCGACCCGCGGAAGGCGGTGTCGGAGCCGGAGGTGATGGAGGTGCTGGCGCACGACGGGGCACGCGCGGTGATCGAGTGCCTCGCGCGCGAGTTGTCGCGCGGGCCGCGGCTCGCGGACCGCGAGCGATTCCGCGCCGTCGTCGCGGCGGTGAAGCAGCAGACGGGGCAGAAGGCAAAGGGGCTCTTTCACCCGATCCGGGTCGCGCTGACCGGGGCCGCCGGCGGCCCTGAGCTCGACCAGGCAGTGCCGGCGATCGACCGGGGAGCGGAGTTGTCCGGCGCCGCGGGCCTCGCGCCGATCCTCGGATGCCGCGAGCGCGCGGCGGCGTTTGCGGAAGCGTTGCGACATGTCTAGTGGGCAGCGGGCAGCGGACAGCAGGCAATCCGCTCCCGCCGGTCGTCGTTCGGGTGTGGTTCGTGGCACGGAAGGTCTTGCTGTCGGCTGCCAGCTGTCAGCTGCCGGCGGTTCGCGATGATTGTCTACGGCATCAACCCGGTCACCGAGGCACTCCGCGCCGGACGCGTGCGGACGCTTCGGGTGTCGGGCCGGTCGGATCAACGGGTGCAGGAGGTGCTCCGCCTGGCTGGCGCGGCGCGCGTGCGCGTTCAGCGCGCCGACGGGATGGAACTGGACCGCGTCGCGCGGGGCGGTCTGCACCAGGGCGTCGTGGCCGAGGTGGACGAGGCGCCCGAGTACGACACGGCCGACCTCGTGCGGGGGGCGAAGGACGCGCCGCTGATCGTGGTGCTCGACGGCGTCGAAGACCCGCACAACTTCGGCGCCATCCTGCGAGTGGCCGATGCGGCAGGGGTGGACGGCGTGATTCGTCAGACCCGTCGCGCCGCCTCGCTCGACGGCGTGGCCGCGAAGGCGTCAGCGGGCGCCATCGCGCACGTCCGGATCGCGAGCGTCGTGAATATCGCCCGCGCGATCGACGACCTGAAGGATGCCAACGTCTGGACGGTCGGGCTGGCCGGCGACGCGCCGGAGGGTTACAGCGACCTGGATCTGACGATGCCGACGGCGCTTGTGCTGGGCGCCGAGGGCGACGGGCTCCGGCGGCTGGTTCGGGAGAAATGCGACCGCTTGGCGTCGATCCCGATGCTCGGGCACGTGGGGAGCGTCAACGTGAGCGTTGCCGCCGGCATCGTGCTGTTCGAAGCCGTCCGCCAGCGCAGGGCAGGGCGCGGCCAGGCGGGGCGCGGCGAGGCGGGGCCGAAGGAAGGCGCGTCCCGGGCCGGGGGACGAGAAAAGGGTGTCTAAGGGGGGCGTCGGACTTGCCCCTTGGCATAGGATGTGCTATATTCCATCCTTTGTTCTGGCTGGCGTAGCTCAGTCCGGTAGAGCGGCTGATTTGTAATCAGCGGGTCGGGGGTTCAAATCCCTTCGCCAGCTCCATCGGCTTGGCGAGAGGAGGCCCTGTCGGTGGCGACGGGCGAGGTTTGCCCGCCAGGCACGTGCGGCGGACGGATCCGGCAAGAGGTTTGGCGAGGTTGCAGAGCGGTCAAATGCAACAGACTGTAAATCTGTCGCCCAAGTGGCTTCGGAGGTTCGAATCCTCCCCTCGCCACCAGCCTTCGCTCGCGGATCGGTCGAAGACTGGCACGCCGCAGCCCGCAGGGCGAAGGCGGGCTCTTGCCACGGGTGTTTGACGGTGTGATCGGGTGGCGGGAAGCTGCCCGTGCGCATAGCCCCCGGGGAAGGCTCGGCGAGCGGGAGTAACTCAGTGGTAGAGTCACAGCCTTCCAAGCTGTTGGTCGCGGGTTCGATCCCCGTCTCCCGCTCCAGACTTCGCTCGCGCAGCGAATGAAGTCTGTCACGCCGAAGCCCGAAGGGCGGAGGCGGACATTTGCGAGCTTCGTCTAGGCTCGCTATCCTTCGCTCGCGCAGCGAGCGCAAGGATGTTACGCCGTAGCGTTTGGCGGAGCAATGAAGGCCAAACGCGGAGGTGGACGACTGGCGCTGCGCAGGCTTCGGCTTGGCAAGCCAGTGATGCCCCGCCCGGAGGGCGAAGGCGGATGGTTCGTGGGCAGCAGGTCTGCCCGAGCAACAGGTCCCGTTGCCGATGTAGCTCAGTAGGCAGAGCGCGTCCTTGGTAAGGACGAGGTCACCGGTTCGAACCCGGTCATCGGCTCCAGTTCAGGTAGCCACGCACTGGCGGGTACCGCGTCGAGCGGCACCTGCCAGGGCGGGCGGCCGTGAGGATCACGCGCATGGCGAAAGAAAAATTTGACCGTTCGAAACCGCACGTGAACGTTGGGACGATCGGGCATATCGACCACGGGAAGACCACGTTGACGTCGGCGCTGACGAAGGTGGCGTCG